>Ga0335081_10000156_pt1 | contig 132984 bp, 115 predicted proteins | sample Lox_Sample_35_FD_206713 | JGI IMG/M metagenome (GOLD analysis project Ga0335081, IMG submission 206713) | Soil microbial communities from Loxahatchee National Wildlife Refuge, Florida, United States - Lox_Sample_3.5 | ecosystem: Environmental > Terrestrial > Soil > Wetlands | place: USA... | reverse complement strand
TTGGCGCGCCCGGAGAGATTCGAACTCCCGACCCCCTGGTTCGTAGCCAGGTACTCTATCCAACTGAGCTACGGGCGCGCCGTTTGAGAAGGCCCGGGGCCCCGGATCCGGAGGTCCCATCGGGGGCGCGCATCCTACCACAGGTCTGCGAATCATCCTCAAGGCCGCCGGCCTACCGCATCCGGCTCAGCTCGAGCGCAGCGCGCGTATCCGGGTGCTCGGCGCCTACTGCCTTCAGCAGCTGTTCCGCGGCCCGCACGGCAACGCTGCGCGCCTCGGCGGTCCGCCCCTCCGCGTCCAGCGTTCGCGCAAGGGTGAGATAGGCGCGGCCGGTGATATTCGAGAAATCACCTGGCTGCGCTTCAGCCTGCAGCAGCTGCAGGGCTTCCCTCGAATCGCGCTCGGCAGCCGCCAGCTGCCTGGCATCGGCTTCGACCGACGCGCGACGCGTCAGCAGAACGGGCAGAAACTGCGCCCCGGACTTGCCCTGCTTCGCGGCTCGCTCGTGGTTGTCGAGCGCCTGGTTCGCAAGCTTGAGGGCGCGCTGCGTATCGCCCTGCTGCTGCGCAATGAGCGAGCGTTCCGAAGCGAGCACCCCAAAGGCGTAGTGCCCGGGTGGCAGGTCCTTGCGCAAGCGCGGCTCGACTTGATCGAGCATGGCGGTTGCGCGGCCATAATCGCCCTGCTCGCGATAAATCCGCGCGCGGCGCAGCAGCGTCTGGTTGACTACAAGATCGTCACCCGCCTGCAGGGCCGCCGCATAGGCACGCTCGGCATAGTTCTGTGCCTCGGTGAGCCGCTCGAGCTCGAAGAGCTGCTCCGCATAGTTGGTCATCACCATGGGCGACACGGCCGCATCGGAGGCATCGATGCGGTGGATCTCGATCGAGCGGCGCAGCAGCCTCTCGCCTTCGAGCGGTCTGCCGAGCTGGCCGAGGGCGATCCCCCAGTTGTTGAGCCACGTCACGGCGGTGATCGTGTCGTCGCGCCCGAGTGCCACGAGCTGTGGCCAGATGCGGTTGAAGACCGCGATGGCCTCCCGACAGCGGCCTGCCGTGCGATATGCCTCGGCGAGGTCCGCGCGCGCACGCAAATCGGCCAGCTCGTGCTCGAAGGGCACCTGCGTCAAGGCCTCGATAGCCTCTTGAGCTCGCCGGATCGAGACTTGCGGGTCGCCGGTATCCATCGCGATGTCGGCTGCGCGCAGCAGGCAGAACGAGCGGTCGAGCGCAAATTCGCCGCCGGCGGGAAGTTCCTGCAGCCCCTCCGCCAGCAATATCGCCGCGCGATCAGTGTTGGAGCTCTGGGACAGCGCCGCCCCGAAAGCGCAGGCCGTGCGGGCGCGCACTTCCGGTTCCGGAGCCCGCCGCGAGAGCTGGTACGACTGATCGAGGAGCCGCAGTCCCGTCTGATTCTCGTCCTGGGTTATGAATCGCCAGCCGAGCGATGTCAGCAGCACCACCCGATTGGTGTCGCTGCTGTGCTGGCGTTCGAGCATGCGCGCGGCGCGTCCCATGAGCTCGTTGACCGTGAACGGTTTCCCCGCGGGCGCTGCGTCCGTCAGCAGGTAGTCGTCGAGGTCGTTGAGGGCCTCGGCGCGCGCCAGCTGCCTACGCGCGAAGTCGCGCTGCCGCCGCGCTTCCACCGTCTGCAGGGTCGTGACTACGCTGGCAGCGAGCAGCACCAGCAGTGTCAGCACCACACTCAGCACGCCACCCCAATGACGCTGCGCGAACTTGTGGGCGACATAGCTGCGCGTGGCGGACCGAGCCCGCACGGGAAAGTTGCCGAGATAGGCGCGCACATCTTCGGCGAACTCTGCTGCGGTGGCATAGCGCCGCGCCGCATCGCGACTGAGGGCACGCGCAATGATCGCGTCGAGATCGCCGCGCACGTGACGGCGCTCGGCAGCGCCCGCGAGCCTCCCGGAGGCGGGCTCGGGATCCTCGGTGAGCGCTGCCCGCATGAGCGCGGTCTCGGTCGTGCCGCGCGCGCCGAAGGGGTGCTCGCCCGTGACCAGCACGTACAGCAGCGCGCCGAGCGCATAAACATCCCCTGCGGCGGCGACCGGCTCGCCCCGCAGCTGCTCGGGAGCAGCATAGCCGGGAGTAAGCGCCCGCGGCGCCTCCGTTTCCCCCGTCTGCGCGCCGGCCTGCAGCGAGGCGACGCCGAAGTCGAGGAGCTTGACGACGCCCTCGGGCGTCACCAGCACGTTGGACGGCTTGAGGTCGCGATGCACGATGAGGTGGGCGTGGGCATGCGCGACCGCATCGAGCACCGTGACGAACAACCGCAGTCTCGCCGCCAGCGGCAGCGACCGGTTACGGCAGTAGCAATCGATGGGCTCGCCCTCGACGTATTCGAGAATCAGGTACGGCTGGCCGTTCTCGCGCACCCCGGCGTCGAAGAGGCGCGCGATGTGGGCGTGCGAGAGTCGCGCCAGCAGGCTCGCCTCGCGGCGTATCTGCTGCGCGGCGTCGCCCCCGAGTCCGCGCCGGTCGAGGACCTTGATCGCGGCGCGTCCCTCGAATTTGCCGTCATTGCGCCGCCCGAGCCACACGCTCCCCATGCCGCCGCGTCCGAGCAGCCGCTCGATGGCATAGGGACCGATCTGCCCGCCCGCCAGATCATCGTCGGTGGCGATCGGCGATCGCTCCATGAAGCCCGAGGCGCGGTTGGCGGCATGCAGCGCGAGCAGCTCGTGCAGGTGCGCGGCAAGCAGAGCATCGCGGCAAGCAAGTGCGGCGAGCCACGCCTCGCGCTGCGCCGGCTCGAGCTCGAGCGCTTCATCGAGCAGCGGCAGCACCCGCGACCACTGCCCTGGAGCATCGCTTCCCGTCATTGTGCCTCCGCCGCCGATCAGTGCTCGCGGCGGTGCGCCGCCGCCGGCGGGCCGCTTTCGCGCAGATGCTGTTGCAGCAGGATGCGTGCCTTGTCCCAGTCGCGCTGCGCCGTGCGCTCGGAGGTCCCCAGAACCCCGGCAATCTCCGCGAACGAAAAGCCGCAGAAGAATTTCAGATCGACCACCTGCGCGAGGCGCGGCTCGATCTCCCCGAGAGCCTTGAGGGCCTCGCCGATGCCTTCGAGCTCTGCGTCATCGGGCGCGTGCACAGGCGCCTCGGTCGGGAGCGAGGTGATCTCGAAGCCACCGCCGCGCTTCTGTGCGCAGCGGCTGCGCACGTAATCGATGATCAGCCCGCGCATGGCACGCGAGGCATAGGCGAGAAAACGCATGTGATCGGGGAACGCTGCCGATTCGCGGCCCGAGAGATTAAGGTAAGTCTCGTGCAGCAGCGTCGTCGGGCTCATGGTGAGGAATCCGCCACGGCGCAGCTCACGCTGCGCGAGCCGGTGCAACTCGGCGTACAGGACCGTGAACAGCTCCTCGCGCGAAGCCGCATCGCCCTGTTCCGCTGATTGCATGAGCCGCTCGAGCTGCCCGCCCAGCATGGCGCGTGTCCGTACGGCTGACCCCTTCAGTTGAGGATGGCGCAATTGCGCCACGCTGACAATCGGCGGTATCCGCGCCTCCTGCGCGTGCAGCGGCGTGTCGTCTTTGGCACGCGAATTCCGATTAAGTAAGGCTGGCCGCAGGCTCCGGGCGGCCCGCCGCTCGACCGGCGGCCGACGCCGCTGTCGCCTTTCACTCGACAAATCCGATGTGAATGGCAGGGCCCGAAGAAGAGCCCATCGCAGGGAGTCATCACTATGCACACAGTCCACACCGCAGCGCTCCTCGCCCTTGCCGCAGCCGCGGCCGCCGGGGCAGAAAACTGCGTAGCAGCCCCCCAGGGCGGCTCACCCGGGCTGCAGATCGCCCTTGACCCGACGGGGATCGTGGGAGTCGTCAACATCAATGGCCCCACACACGACACGGGCCCGTTCTTCGAGAGCCTCGGCACGAACGGGCGCAGCTGCGGCTCCTGCCACGTCGCATCCCAGGCCATGGGCCTGAGCGCCGCCGGAGCGCGCGCGCGCTTTGCCGCCACCGGCGGCTCCGACCCGCTGTTTGCGTCCGTCGACGGCGCGAACTGCCCGAGCTTTGAGGGGCGCGATGCGGCCGGTCACAGCCTGCTCCTCAAGAGCGGGCTGATCCGCGTCGGCATCACGCTGCCCGCCAACGCGCAGTTCACCCTCACCGCCGTTCACGACCCCTACGGCTGTGCCATCATTCCCGACCCGAACGGCGGCCCGCCTACGGTGTCGGTGTATCGGCGTCCGCTGCCCGCGACGAATCTGGTATTCCTGAGCGCCATCATGTTCGACGGCCGCGAGACCGTCGCACCGCTCAACAACGGTGCCACATTCTTCGCTAACCTGGTCGCCGATCTCAGCCACCAGGCCATCGACGCGACCCTCATTCACGCTCAGGCGGCGCAGGCCCCGAGCACGAGTCAGGTGAGCGGGATCGTCGATTTCGAGCTCGGGCTCTTCTCGGCGCAGACGGTCGATTTCCGTGCCGGGTTGCTGTTCGATGGCGGGGCGCAGGGCGGCCCGTTTTATCTGGCCAACGAGGACTACTACCCGGGCATCAACGACTCCCTCGGTGCCGATCCCACGGGCCAGGTCTTCAATCCCAATTCGATGACCCAGTACTCCGCCTGGACCAGCGCCACGGGCGCCATGGCTGCCTCACGGCAGGCGATAGCGGCGGGCGAGGCGCTCTTCAACTCCGCGCCTCTCGAGATCACCAACGTGCGCGGCCTCAACGACAACGCCGCACTCGGTAAGCCCGCCTCGTTCGTCGGGCACTGCACCAGCTGCCACGATACGCCCAACGTCGGGGACCATTCCCTGCCGCTGGCGCTCGACATCGGCACGGCCCACACGGTGCTCCCGGGCCTCGAGAGCGACCCGGCGATCGCAGCCGCGGTTGCGCAGCTCAGCATGCCGGACCTGCCGGTGTATCTGGTGAGCGGCTGCCCAAGTCCGTTCGCGCCGGGAGAGCCGGAATCCTTCTATACGAGCGATCCGGGCAAGGCACTCATCACCGGGCAGTGCGGCGACTTCAACCGCATCAAGGGACCGGTGCTGCGCGGGCTCGCCGCGCGTGCCCCGTACTTTCATAACGGTGCGGCGGCGGACCTCAACGCGCTCGTCAACTTCTACGATCAGCGTTTCGGTATGAACCTGACCGAGCAGCAGAAGTCGGAGCTGGTCGCGTTCCTCAATTCGCTGTGAGCGGCGGCCCGCGCGGGGCTTCACGGGAAGCCCCCCGCATATCAGGTGAATCTCAGTGAGCGAGGTGAGTCCACGCCCACAGCACGATCACGGCGCCGACGATCGACAGCAGGATCCCCGCCGGATGAAACGGTGTGCCGGGTGCGGGCCTGCTGAAGAGCCGGGCGATGAAGCCGCCGATGAACGAGCCGACGATACCGAGCACGCCCGTCATGATGAGGCCCATGTGCCCGGCGGCCGGATCGATCATGCGCGCGATCGCGCCCACGACGACGCCGACGATGAACATCCAGAGGAAATGCAGCACATCTGTCTCCCGGGTTGAATCTGGCGGAGAGAGAGGGATTCGAACCCTCGAAGGGCTTTTGACCCTTACACCCTTAGCAGGGGTGCGCCTTCGACCACTCGGCCATCTCTCCGCGCTCGGAAAAACCTTCGCGGGCCAGGCTTGAGGGGCCCCGGCCGCGCGGCGGCGCGCCATGATACTGAAGCACTCCCCGGGCGGCAAAAGCCTCCCGGTCAGCCCCCGAGCCTCGCGCGCACGAACTCGCGTACCGAGTCGAGCGCCGCATCGAGCGCCTCGGGCTTGCTGCCCCCGGCCTGGGCGAAGTCCGCCCGGCCGCCGCCGCGCCCGCCCACCTGAGCCGCGACCGCCCCGGCGAGCTCCCCGGCCTTGATCCGGCCGGTCTGATCATCGGTGACACCGACCACCAGCACCACCTTGGCGGGGCTCTCGACGCTCGCCAGCACGACGACCGCCGACTTGAACTTCTCCTTGAGCTGGTCGACCGCGCTGCGCAGCGCGCCGGCATCCGCGCCGTCGACCTTGGTCGCCACGACCTTGACGCCCTTTACGTCGACCGCACCCGCGGCGAGATCCACCCCGTTCCCGGTCGCGAGCCGATCCTTGAGCGTACGCACCTCGCGCTCGAGCTGCTTCACCCGCTCGAGCTGCTCGCGCACCTTATCGCCGAGGTCCTCGCGCGAGCCGCGCACGAGGCCCGCGAGGTCCTTGAGCAGCGCATCGTTCTGCTCGACGTAGGCGAGCGCCCCCTCCCCCGTCAGGGCCTCGATGCGGCGCACGCCGGAGGCGACGCCGCCCTCGCTCACGATCTTGAAGAGCCCGATGTCGCCGGCGCGCTGCACGTGGGTGCCGCCGCACAGCTCCATCGAGAAATCACCCACCTTGAGCACGCGCACGTCTTTGTCGTACTTCTCGCCGAACAGTGCGATCGCGCCTTCGCCCACGGCGGCGTCATAGTCCATGACACGCACCTCGCCCGGCGCGTTGGCGCGGATCTGCGCATTCACCAGGCGCTCGATCTCGAGCAGCTCTTCGGGAGTCACGGGCTGGAAGTGCGCGAAATCGAAGCGCAGCCGGTCGGGCGCGACCAGCGAGCCCTTCTGCTGCACGTGGGTGCCGAGCACTGCCCGCAGCGCCGCGTGCAGCAGGTGCGTCGCCGTGTGATTGAGCACGGTGGCCTGGCGGCGCCTGGCGTCGACGCGCGCCTCGAGGGTGTCGCCGATGCGGATCGTCCCCTCCGCCACTTCTCCGAGGTGTGCGTGCGCTGCGCCGCGCTTCTGGGTATCGGCGACCGCAAAGCGCACACCCGCTCCGGTCAGCTCCCCCGCATCCCCGACCTGGCCGCCGGACTCGGCATAGAACGGAGTGCGGTCGAGCACCACCTCGCCCTTGTCGGCGGCCGCGAGCTCCTGCACGGAGGCACCCCCCTTCAAGAGCGCCACCACCTGCCCCGTGGTGCTGAGCTCCTCGTAACCGCGGAACACCGTCTTCGCATCGACCTTGGCCCCGGCGCTCTGATCGGCGCCGAATTTGCTCGATTCCTGCGAGCGGCGGCGCTGCTGCTCCATCGCCGCCTCGAACCCCGCCTGATCGATGGTCAGCCCGCGCTCGCGCGCCACGTCCGCCGTCAGGTCGGCCGGAAAGCCGTAGGTGTCGTACAGCTTGAACACCGTCTCGCCGTCGATCACCTTCTCGCCGCGCAGATTGCGGATCGCGCTCTCGAGCAGCACCATGCCGTTGGCGAGCGTCTCCGCGAAGCGCTCCTCCTCCTGGCGCAGCACGCGCTCGGTCACCGCACGGCGCGAGACCAGCTCCGGGTAGGCGCCGCCCATCTCCTGAGCCAGCACCGGCACCAGCTTGTAGAAGAACGGATCGTGGATGCCGAGCTTGTAGCCGTGGCGGATCGCGCGGCGGATGATCCGGCGCAGCACGTAGCCGCGGCCCTCGTTGGAAGGCAGCACACCGTCGACCACCAGGAAGGCGCTGGCGCGGATGTGATCGGCGATCACGCGCAGCGAGCTCGAGGTCAGCACCGAGGTGCCGGCGAGCTTGCCGGCGGCACGGATCAGGTTCTTGAACAGGTCGATGTCGTAGTTGGAATGCACCCCCTGCATCACCGCGGAGATGCGCTCGAGGCCCATGCCGGTGTCGACCGACGGCTTCGGCAGTGGTGTGAGCGTGCCGTCGGCGCCGCGGTTGTACTGCATGAAGACCAGATTCCAGATCTCGACGTAGCGGTCGCCCTCCTCCTCCACCGAGCCCGGCGGGCCGCCGGCGACCTCCGGACCGTGATCGTAGAAGATCTCGCTGCAAGGGCCGCAAGGACCGGTATCTCCCATGGCCCAGAAGTTCGAGGCTTCGCCGAGCCGCGCGAAGCGCCGCGGGCTCACGCCCACTTCCTTCAGCCAGATGTCGGCGGCCTCCTCGTCGTCCTTGTACACCGTGCACCAGAGGCGCGCGGGATCGAGCCCCAGATTGAAGATGAGGAAGTCCCAGGCGAAGCGGATCGCCTGGCGCTTGAAGTAGTCGCCGAAGGAGAAGTTGCCGAGCATCTCGAAGAACGTATGGTGGCGGGCCGTGTAGCCCACGTTCTCGAGGTCGTTGTGCTTGCCGCCGGCGCGCACGCAGCGCTGGCTGGTCGCGGCGCGCAGGTAATCGCGCGTCTCGCGCCCGAGGAACACGTCCTTGAACTGCACCATGCCCGCATTGGTAAAGAGCAGCGTCGGGTCGTTCGCGGGCACGAGCGAGCTCGACGGCACGATCGCGTGGGCGTGCCCGCGGAAGAACTCGAGGAACGCCGCGCGCACGTCCGCTGCGCTCATGTAGGTCGGTTTGCCCAAGGTCCTTCAGTCCGTGTCGGGATCGGCTCCGGTAGCCGCGCGGATATGATCGGCTGAAAAGCCACGATACTGCAAAAAGCGCGCCTGCCGCGCCTTCTCGCGCCAGTCCGCGGGTGTGCGCTTGCCGAAGCGGCGCGCCCGGGCCGCGGCCGCCGCTGCGCGCCAGTCCGGGCCGCTCGCGAGCGCTACCTCGATGAGCGGCTGCGCCAGGCCACGCGCGCGCAGGTCTGCGCCGATGCGGATCGGGCCCTGCCCGCGGCCGGCGTGCCATGCGACATAGTTGAGCGCGTAGCGCTCATCGCTGAGGAGGCCCTCGGTGGCGAGCGTGGCCAGCGCCGCGGCGGCAGCGGCCGTCTCGAAGCCGCGCGCTGTGAGCCGCGCGTGCAGCTCGCCGCTCGCAAAATCGCGGTGCGCGAGGAGCGCCACCGCGGCTTCCCGGGCCGCGCCGGGGTCCGCGGCGCGCTGCACCTCCCGGGCGCGGCCGGACGCGGGCCGGGGTACTCGGCGCAGGCTCATGTTTTCAGTATAGTGGGCCACCTCTTTACGAGGCCGTTTTACTTACGCAGCGACAGTAGCGACACATAGAGGAACATGCATGCGCCTAGTTGTTGGACTGCTGGCCTTTGCCGGCGCCGTGAATCTCGCTCTCGCCGACGATCCGCCCGCCGCGCCCGCCAGCTCTGCGGCGGCGCCCGCCGCGAGCGCCCCGGCCACCGCGGCGACAGCTGCCGCTGCTGCCACCAAGGCATCGGCCGCGATCGATCCGGCGGAGAAGCACCTCATGTCCCTGGGGTACAGGCCGCAGATGTCGCACGGCCAGAAAATCTTCTGCAAGCGCGAACCGGTCCTTGGCTCGCGTACCGAGGTCAACCTGCATTGCGGTACCGCCGCTGAGCTTGCCGCCGAGACTCACTATTCGCAGGACGCGGCACAGAGACTGCAGCAGAATCAGATGAATCCGCCCGGTCCGCTCGGTCACTGAGCGCAGCGCCGCGGATACGATCTCAGGGCGCCGGACTCAGGCCGTATTGGCGGCCTGCTCGCCGTTGCGCGGCTGGCGCACCGGCAGGAGCCGCGCGCGGATCTGCTCCTCGATCTCGCGCGCCGCCTCGCGGTTCGATTGCAGGTAGATGCGCGCGTTGTCCTTGCCCTGGCCGATGCGGTTGCCCTTGTAGGCATACCAGGCGCCGGACTTCTCGATGATGCCGAGCGAGCTGCCGAGCTCGATGATCTCGCCTTCGCGCGAGATGCCCTGGCCGTACATGATCTCGAACTCCGCCTCGCGGAACGGCGGCGCCACCTTGTTCTTCACCACCTTGACGCGCGTCATGTTGCCGGTGACTTCCTCGCCGTTCTTGATGGCGCCGATGCGGCGGATGTCGAGGCGCACCGAGGCGTAGAACTTGAGCGCATTGCCGCCGGTGGTGGTCTCGGGATTGCCGAACATCACGCCGATCTTCATGCGGATCTGGTTGATGAACACCACGATGGTGTTGGAGCGCTTGATGTTGCCGGTGAGCTTGCGCAGCGCCTGCGACATGAGGCGCGCCTGCAGCCCCACCTGCATCTCGCCCATCTCGCCTTCGATCTCCGCCTTGGGCGTGAGAGCCGCCACCGAGTCGATCACCACGATGTCGACCGCGTTCGAGCGCACCAGCATGTCGGTGATCTCGAGCGCCTGCTCGCCGGTGTCAGGCTGCGAGACCAGCAGGTCGTTGATGTTGACGCCGAGCTTCTCAGCGTAGCTGGGATCGAGCGCATGCTCGGCGTCGACGAACGCGGCGGTGCCGCCCGCGCGCTGCACCTCGGCGATGACCTGCAGGGTGAGCGTGGTCTTGCCCGAGGCCTCGGGGCCGAAGATCTCGACGACCCGGCCGCGCGGCAGGCCGCCGATACCGAGCGCGATGTCGAGTCCGAGAGAGCCGGTCGAGACCGCCTCGACGTCGTAGCTCGCGGCGGCGTCGCCTAAGCGCATCACCGAGCCCTTGCCGAACTGCTTCTCGATCTGGCCCAGTGCGGCGGCGAGCGCCTTCTTGCGGTTCTCTTCCATCTGCGGATTTCCGGGGAGTGATGTCACGACTGGCGACATTTCGGGAAGCAATTATCCCACAAAGACTCGCTGCCGGGGGCCGCGCGCGCGCCGCTGTTTGGCGTCTATGTGCACACTTTTTCCGCGCCACCCAGTACATACGACTCGACGACACTGTATACGGGGCCCTCCTCCAGCGTGCGGCTCCCGATGAGCGCGAACTCATCGAAGCTCCACTCCACTTTGTGAATCTCACCCGAGCGCGGCGGATGCGCCACCTTGCGCGCCACGGTCACATGCACGCGGAAGGGCTTGAGATCCGGACTAAAACCGGCCGCGGCGGTCTCCATGGAAAGGATCTGCGCGAGCGCCGCGGCGCCCGGGGCCGCCTGTGCTTCATCCTTGCGCTCGAGCACGGCAAGGACCTGGGCCCTGGCCCAGTGCTCGAGAGTCTCGAGACGCACGACCATCGGCAGCACGTCCCGGGAGAATGCGGCGGCGGTACGCCTCGCTATGGCGCCAAGCTCCGGGAGACGCGCCTCCGGCACACTGCCGAGGAATGCGAGCGTGATGTGCAGGCTCTGCTCGGGCACGGGGCGCCCGCCGCAATGGCGCACGAACCTGGCAGCGGCGTGCACGAGCGCCGCGCGCTGCTCCTCGTCCGGCCACAGGGCGAAGAACAGCCGGCGGGTCGGCGCGCCGCTCAAGCCGTCCGTGTCCGCAGATCGAGCCGCAGCAGGAGCTCGAGCGCGCGCGCGACGGTTGCACGGCGCACCGCCGCCCGATCTCCGGGGAAGTGCTCGAGCTCCGCGATGGTCTCCGTTCCGCGCTCGTGGCGGGCAGCCGCGCACAGCCACACGGTGCCGACCGGCTTGGCCGGCGTGCCGCCGTCGGGGCCGGCGATGCCGGTGACGGCCAGCGCCACACTCACCTCAGGGAGGCGCAGCACGCCGGCGGCCATCTCACGCGCGGTCTGCTCGCTCACGGCGCCGAATCCGGCCAGCGTGTGCGCGGCGACCTTGAGGTCGCGCATCTTGGCGGCGTCTGAATAGGTGACGTAACCGCACTCGAACCACTGCGAGCTGCCCGGCACGTCGGTCAGCGCCTTCGCGATCCACCCGGCGGTGCACGACTCGGCCGTAGCCAGGCGGCGCCCGGCGGCGTGCAGAGCCGCACCCGCGCGGGCCGCGAGCTGATAGAGCTCGGAGTCGCTGATCATGCCGCTCGAGGCTACGCGCAACCTCCCGGGTCGTCGACCCGGCCTTACTTACGGTAGCCTTCGCCCATCATGAGCGCGGAGCCCCTGTCGCAACATACCCCGATGATGCAGCAGTACCTGCGCATCAAGGCCCAGCATCCGGACGTTCTGCTTTTCTACCGGATGGGCGACTTCTACGAGCTCTTCTACGACGACGCGCGTCGCGCGGCCGCGCTCCTCGACATCACGCTCACTGCGCGTGGCTCTTCCGCCGGCCAGCCCATCCCGATGGCGGGCGTTCCCTTCCATGCGGTCGACAGCTACCTCGCGCGGCTCGTCCGCAAGGGTGAGAGCGTCGCGATCTGCGAGCAGAAAGGCGAGCCGGGGTCCTCACGCGGCCCGCTCGAGCGCGAGGTAGTGCGCATCGTCACGCCCGGTACCGTCACCGACTCGGCGCTCCTCGAGGAGCGCCACGATACGCTCGCCGCGGCGCTGGTTCGCGACGGCGAGCGCTTCGGCCTGGCGTGGCTCGAGCTCGCCGCGGGGCGCTTCACGGTGCTCGAGAGCCAGGGGAGCGGCGCCCTCGCCGCCGAGCTCGAGCGCTTGAAGCCCGCGGAGCTGCTGGTCGCGGAGGGGGCTGCGGGCGACTCCATCGCCGGCAGCGCGGTGCTGCGCGAGCGCCCGCCGTGGCATTTCGAGCTCTCGAGCGCCTCGCGCCTGCTCACCGATCAGCTCGGCACCCTCGACCTGAAGGGCTTCGGGGCCGACGAGCTGCCGCTCGCCATCCGCGCCGCCGGCGCGTTGCTGCAATACGTGCGCGACACGCAGCGCTCGGCGCTGCCGCACGTGCGCGCCCTCACGGTCGAGGAGCGCGGCGACGCGCTGACTCTCGATGCCGCCACCCGGCGCAACCTCGAGCTCGATGCGAGCCTCTCGGGCAACGAGGAAGCAACGCTCCTCGCGGTGATCGACAGCTGCGTCACCGCCATGGGCTCGCGGGAGCTGCGCCGCTGGCTGAACCGCCCGCTGACCCATCAGCCGCTGCTGCGCGAGCGATATCAGGCGCTCGCCGCCTTGATCGATGCGCGCCGTCATGTACCGCTCCGCGAGCTCCTCGCCGCAGTCGGCGACATCGAGCGCATCCTCGCCCGGGTGGCGCTGCGCTCGGCGCGGCCCCGCGACCTCACCCAGCTGCGCAGCTCGCTCAAAGTTCTGCCGGCGCTGCGTACCGCGCTCGCGCCGATCGACTCCCCGCTCCTCAAGCAGCTGCACGAGCGAATAGACGAGCACGGCGCCGAGCTCGCGCTGCTCTCCGCCGCCATCGCCGGGGAGCCCGCGGCGATGGTGCGCGACGGCGAGGTGATCGCCGCGGGCTACGACCGCGAGCTGGATGAGCTGCGCCGCATCGCGACCCACACCGACGAGTTCCTTCTCGACCTCGAGCGGCGCGAGCGCGAGCGCAGCGGACTTCAAGGCCTCAAGCTCGGCTACAACCGCGTGCAGGGGTTCTTCATCGAGGTCTCGCGGCGGGATGCCGAGCGGGTGCCCAGGGACTACATCCGCCGCCAGACCGTGCGGTCGGCCGAGCGCTTCATCACCGCCGAGCTCAAGAGCTTCGAGGACCGGGTGCTCGGCGCACGCGACCAGGCGCTGGCCCGGGAGCGCGAGCTGTATGAGGAGGTACTGACGCAGCTCATCGACCGTCTCGCGCCGCTGCAGCGGACCGCCACCGCGCTTGCCGAGCTCGATGCGCTCGCGGCGCTGGCCGAGCGGGCCGCGGCGCTCGAGTGGAGCGCGCCCACCCTGGTCGGCGAGCCGCTTCTTACGATCGAGGCGGGGCGCCACCCGGTGGTCGAGCGCTTCGCCGCTGCGCCCTTCGTACCCAATGACCTCAGGCTCGATGCGTCCCGCCGCATGCTCATCGTCACCGGCCCCAACATGGGCGGGAAGTCGACCTACATGCGCCAGGCCGCGCTCATCGTGCTGCTCGCGCACATCGGCAGCTACGTGCCCGCCGACCGCCTCGTGGTCGGACCCGTTGACCGTATATTCACCCGCATCGGCGCCGCCGACGATCTCGCCGGCGGGCGCTCCACTTTCATGGTGGAGATGACCGAGGCGGCCAACATCCTGCACAACGCCAGCGCGCGCAGCCTGATTCTCCTCGATGAGATCGGGCGCGGCACCAGCACCTTCGACGGCCTGTCGCTCGCCTGGGCGATGGCGCGCGATATCGCCACGCGGGTGCGCGCCTTCACGCTGTTCGCCACCCACTATTTCGAGCTCACGACGCTCGCGCTCGAGGTGGAGGGCTGCGCCAACGTGCATCTGGATGCGACCGAGCACGGCGAGTCAATCGTGTTCCTGCATGCCGTGAAGGACGGGCCCGCCAATCGCAGCTACGGCCTGCAGGTGGCGCAGCTGGCCGGCGTCCCGCCGCCGGTGATCGGCGCGGCCCGCAGCTACCTCGAGGCGCTCGAGTCCGAGCGCGACCGGCAACGCGCGGCAGGCAACGGTGCCGCCGCCGCCCAGAGCGAGCTACCGCTGTTCACGCCCACGTCGGAAGCGGACCGGCGCCTGCGCGCCGCGCTCGCCTCCATCGACCCCGATGAGCTCACGCCGCGCGCGGCGCTGGAAGAGCTCTACCGCCTCAAGCGCCTGCTGTGAGCGAGAACCGGCCCTGCGCGAGGAACAGGCCGGTCTCGTGCGCCACGCGTGCCGATACCAGCATCCCCAGATGGCTCACCGGCAGCACGATGTGATCGGCGGCTCCCGGCATGCACGTCTCGCTCACCGCAATGGTGCCGTCGTTCTCCTCGTCGAAGTGCGCGAAGAACTGCCCGAGACCGAGCGGCTGGTTGCCGGCGACGATGCCGAGCGCACGCGGATGCGTCCAGCGCCGCTCCTGCGGCGTGAGCAGCTCCTCGGCCACGGTCGGTCCCATGAGCTGGGCGAGCGGCCCGAACATGCCGGCACGCTGCGCGGCCCGGCTCGCCACGCAAGGCACCCCGAGAAACACCACCCGGCCCGGCGGCTGCTCGGGAAAGCGCTCGAGCAGCCGGTAGAGCACCAGGCCCCCGAGGCTGTGTCCGACGAAGTGCACCTCCGATGCCGCGAGCTCGCCCACGAAGGCCGCGAGCCTCGAGGTGATGTCGCTCATCGACTCGGAGGCCCCGAAATAGCGGAACCAGTGAAGCTCGTGGGCGAACTCCTCGGCGAGGTGGTGCTTGAGGACCAGCGACTCCTCACCCGGGAGCCACAGTCCATGCACGTAGACGACGTGCGCGATGGGCGGCTCCTCGGGTGCGGCGCGCGGCCCGGCCGCTCTAGGCCGGGGGCGGCGGCACGCGCACCCGCACGTGCAGCTCGCGCAGCTGCGCCTCGCTCACCTCGGTCGGCGCATCGGTGAGCGGATCCGCGGCGGTCTGCGTCTTCGGGAAGGCGATCACCTCGCGGATGCTGTCGGCGCCCGCCATCAGCATGGCGAGCCGATCGAGGCCGAAGGCGATGCCGCCATGGGGCGGCGCGCCGAACTTGAGCGCATCGAGCAGGAAGCCGAACTTCTTCTGCGCCTCCTGCGCGTCGATCCCGAGGAGCTCGAACACCGTCGACTGCATCTCCTGGCGGTGAATGCGCACCGAGCCGCCGCCGATCTCGGAGCCGTTCAGCACCATGTCGTAGGCCTTGGCGAGCGCCGCGCCCGGCGCCGCGCGCAGCGCCGCGGGGTCGGGATCCTTGGGCGAGGTGAACGGATGGTGCATGGCCACCCAGCGTTTGGCCTCCGCGTCCCACTCGAACATCGGGAAGTCGAATACCCATAGCGGGCGCCAGCCGCCTTCGACGATCTTCAGGTCGTTTCCGAGCTTCAGGCGCAGCGCCCCGAGCGCATCGTTCACGACCGCCGCGCGGTCGGCGCCGAAGAAGATGACGTCGTTGTCGGCGGCGCGGGTGCGCTCGAGAATGCCGCCGAGCGCCGCATCGCTCAGGAACTTGATGATCGGTGACTGCAGTCCCTCGCGCCCGCGCGCGCGCTCGTTCACCTTGATGTACGCGAGGCCCCTGGCGCCGTAGCGCGCGACGAACGCCGTGCACTCATCGATCGCCGAGCGCGGCAGCGTGCCGCCCCCCGGCACGCGCAGCGCCGCCACGCGGCCCTGGCTGTCCTTGGCCGGGCCCGCAAACACCTTGAACTCGCAGTCCCTGACGAGATCGGCGACGTCGGTGAGCTCGAGCGGATTGCGCAGGTCCGGCTTGTCCGAGCCGTAGCGGCGCATGGCTTCCGCGTAGCTCATGCGCGGAAAGGGCTCGGGAAGCGCGGTGTCGAGCACCTCGTGGAAGAAGTGCCGCACCAGGCCCTCCATCATCGCCATGATCTCTTCCTGCGGGAGGAACGAGGTCTCGATGTCGAGCTGCGTGAACTCGGGCTGCCGGTCGGCGCGCAGGTCCTCGTCGCGGAAGCAGCGCACGATCTGGTAGTAGCGGTCGAAGCCCGCGATCATCAAGAGCTGCTTGAAGATCTGCGGCGACTGCGGCAGCGCAAAGAACTTGCCCGGGTGCGTGCGGCTCGGCACCAGGTAGTCGCGCGCCCCTTCGGGAGTCGCCTTGGTGAGCATCGGCGTCTCGAGATCGACGAAGCCGTGACCGTCGAGCCAGGCGCGCATCGAGCGCGTCAGGCGATGGCGCAGCCGCAGGCGCTGGCTCATCACTTCGCGACGCAGATCGAGATAGCGGTACCGCAGGCGCACTTCCTCGCCCACCTGCTCATCGAGCTGGAACGGCAGGGGCTCGGAGCGGTTGAGGAGCTCGATCCGCCGGGCGATGAGCTCGACCTTGCCGGAAGCGAGATTCGGGTTGACGGTCCCCGCCGGCCGCTCGCGCACCGTGCCGGTGACGCTTACCACGTACTCGTTGCGCAGACGCTCGGCTTCGGCGAAAACCTCGGCCGCGTCCGGGTTGAAGACGATCTGCAGCAGTCCCTCGCGATCCCGCAGGTCGACGAAAATGACGCCGCCGTGGTCGCGGCGGCGGTGCACCCAGCCGGCGACCGTGACCTCGCGGCCGAGGAGCTGCTCGTTGACCTGTCCGCAGTAATGTGAGCGCATGAGGCGCGCGATGTTACGTAGCTCGCGCGGGCATTTCCAGCACCGCGGCCCCCGTGACCGCGCCGCTGCGCAGCCGCTCGAGCGCCAGGTTGGCGTCCGCGAGCGCAAAGCGCTCGACCCTCGAGGCGAGCCGCAGGCGCCGGGTGAGTGCCATGAACTCCTCACCGTCACGCCGCGTGAGATTGGCGACCGATGAGACCTGCCGCTCGCCCCACAGCAGCCGGTAGGGGAAGGCCGGTACATCGCTCATGTGGATTCCCGCGCACACCACCTTACCCCCCGGGCGAACGGCGGCGAGCGCCGCGGGAACGAGCGCGCCGACGGGCGCGAACAGAATCACGGCATCGAGGAGCTCCGGCGGCCGTTCATCCGATCCGCCGGCCCACACCGCGCCGAGCTCGAGCGCAAAGCGCTGGGCCGCAGCGTCACCGGGCCGCGTGAAGGCGAACACGCGCCGGCCTTCGAAGCGCGCGACCTGGGCGAGCAGATGCGCCGCGGCGCCAAAGCCGTACAGCCCGAGATTGGCCGCATCCCCCGCGGCGCGGTAGGCGCGGTAGCCGATGAGCCCGGCGCACAGGAGCGGCGCGAGCTCCGCGGCTGACCCCGCCGGCAGCGGCAGACAGTAGCGCGCGTCCGCGAGCGCCTGCTCGGCGTAGCCGCCATCGTGCGTATACCCGGTGAAGCGCGCGTTGATGCACAGGTTCTCGCGCCCGGAACGGCAATAGGGGCAGACCCCGCAGGTGTGAGCGAGCCACGGCACCCCCACCCGGTCTCCGGGTCGAAACCGATCGACTCCCGTGCCGGCCGCGAGCACGCGGCCCACGATCTCGTGGCCGGGAGTGAGCGGGGTCTGGATGTCAGGCAGCTCGCCGTCCAGTACGTGCAGGTCCGTGCGGCACACGCCGCAGGCCTCCACCGCGATGAGGATCTCGTGCTCGCCGGGCGGGGGCAGCTCGAGCTCGGTGAGCTCGAGCGGCGCGCCGCACTCCACGAGGCGCATGGCCTTCACGGATCTTCAGGCCGCGGGCTTGGCCAGCTGCGACTTCACCGCCGGGTGGGGCGGCACGACCACGCCGCAGGTGACGATCATCTTGAGCGCCGCGTCCACCGACATGTCGAGCTCGTGCACCTGGCGCCGCGGGACGACGATCAGCCAGCCGGCGGTGGCATTGAGCGCCGAGGAGAGGTACACGGCCACGTGGTTCTCGCCGGTCCTCTGGCTGATCTCCGGAACATCCTCGGCGGTCAGGAAGCCGATGCTCCAGACGCCTTCGCGTGGATACTCCACCATCACTACCTTGCGGAAGGAGTTGGATTGCGAGAAGACACTCTCGGTGAAGCTCTTCACGCCGCCGTACACGGTGCGCACGATCGGGATGCGGTTCAGCAGCTCCTCGCCCCACACCATCAGGCGCCGGCCGATCAGATTGGTCACCAGCAGCCCCGTGAGCAGCAGCACCACCAGCGCCAGCACCAGCCCCGCGCCCGGGATCGAGAACCCGAGCAGCGCCTCGGGCCGGTAGGCCGGCGGCAGCAGCAGCAGCGTCCGGTCCATGAGGTGCAGCATGAAGTCCACCACCCAGATGGTGGCGAGGATCGGCAGCCACACGAGAACGCCCGCGACCAGATAGCGTCGCAGCACCCGTTTTCTGGCGGTACCGTCCGGCTTCTTCGCGCCTTCCGTCGGTGGCATCGGTTCCTCCTTCGCTTCGGTCGCGCCTAACGCCGCGGCCGCCGCGTGCTCCTGGCGCGGGCGCTCTTGCCCGAACGCCGCCCAGCGGCCGCCGGCTTCGCCTCCACCGGCTTGGGTTGGGGCGCCTTGCTTTCGGCTGCCGTGGCCTCCTTCGCCTCGGGCTTGCCCTCCTTCGCCTCCGGCTTGCTCTCTGCTTTCGGCTCCTCTTTTTCCGGACCCGAGAGGTTGCGCTTCTCCTCCTTATCGGACTTGAAGTCGGTCTCGTACCAGCCGCCGCCCTTCAGGCGAAATACCGGGGCGGACACCAGCTTCTTCAGACGCCGCTTGCCGCACGAGGGGCACCTGGTCAGCGGCGCGTCGCTGATCTTCTGCATGACCTCGGTGTAGAACTTGCAGGCCTGGCATTCGTATTCGTAGAACGGCATGGGTTGGTTGTCGGAACCTGCGGAAATCAACTGATCAAGGATTATAGCGGACGTGTGTGCACGCCCGGCGGCCGCACCGGCCGAGCGCGCCTTCAGGCGCGCGCGGCCTTGCGCTCCTCGACTTTCCCGAAGGTCAGCTGGCCCTCGCGGGTACCGATGCGGATCCGGTCGCCGGGCTGGAACTCGCCCTTGAGGATGCGCTCCGCCAGGGGATTCTCGATCTGCTGCTGGATGGCACGCTTCAGCGGCCGGGCGCCGTACACCGGATCGAAGCCCGCCTCGCCGAGCAGGTCCCGCGCCGCATCATCGAGCGTGAGATCCATGTTGCGCTCGGCGAGCCGCTTGCGCAGATACAGCAGCTGAATATCGACGATCGCGCGGATCTGCCTGGTGCCGAGCGGATGGAATACCACGATGTCGTCGATGCGGTTGATGAACTCGGGCCGGAAGCTCTGCTGCACGACCTCCATCACCGCGCTCTTCATCTTCGCGTAATTCTTCTCGCCCGCGAACTCCTGGATCTGCTGTGACCCGAGGTTGGAAGTCATGATGATGACCGTGTTGCGGAAGTCGACCGTGCGTCCCTGCCCGTCCGTGAGGCGGCCGTCGTCGAGCACCTGCAGCAGCACGTTGAACACATCGGGGTGCGCCTTCTCGACCTCATCGAGCAGGATCACGGAATAGGGCCGGCGGCGCACCGCCTCGGTGAGATAGCCGCCCTCCTCGTAGCCCACGTAGCCGGGAGGCGCGCCGATCAGCCGCGCTACCGAATGCTTCTCCATGAACTCCGACATGTCGATGCGGATCATTGCCTCCTCGGTGTCGAACAGGAATTCGGCCAGAGCCTTGCAAAGCTCCGTTTTTCCCACGCCGGTGGGACCCAGGAACAGGAACGAGCCGTTCGGGCGGCGGGGATCGGCGAGCCCGGCGCGCGAGCGGCGGATGGCGTCCGACACGATACGCAGCGCCTCGTCCTGGCCGACGATGCGCTTGGCCAGCGCTTCCTCCATGTGCAGGAGCTTTTCCTTCTCGCCCTGCAGCATCTTGGACACCGGGATCCCGGTCCACTTGGAGACGACCTCCGCGATCTCCTCCTCGGTAACCTTGTCGCGCACCAGCGTCGGCGTCTTGTCCTCGGCCGCCTGCGCGGCGGTGAGACGCTTCTCGAGCTCGGGGATCTTGCCGTACTGCAGCTCCGCCATCCGCCCGAGATTGCCGGCGCGGCGCGCGGTATCCAGCTCGAGCCGTACGCGGTCGAGCTCCGCGCGGATCTCCGCCGTGCCCTGCACCGCCGCCTTCTCCGACTTCCACACCTCCTCGAGGTCGGCGTACTCCTTGCCGAGCGTCTTCAAGGTCTCCTCGAGAGTCGCCAGGCGCTTGCGCGTGGCCTCGTCCTTCTCCTTCTTCAGGGCCTCCTGCTCGATCTTGAGCTGAATGATGCGCCGATCGAGCTTGTCGAGCGCCTCGGGCTTGGAGTCGATCTCCATGCGGATGCGCGCCGCGGCCTCGTCGATCAGGTCGATCGCCTTATCCGGCAGTTGGCGGTCGGTGATGTAGCGGTGCGAGAGGGTCGCCGCGGCGACGATCGCCGGGTCGGTGATCTCGACCTTGTGGTGCACCTCGTAGCGCTCCTGCAGCCCCCGCAGGATCGCGATCGTGTCCTCGACCGAAGGCTCGTCCACCAGCACCTTCTGGAAGCGCCGCTCGAGAGCGGCGTCCTTCTCGATGTACTTGCGGTACTCATCGAGCGTGGTCGCGCCGACGCAGTGCAGCTCGCCGCGCGCGAGCGCGGGCTTCAGCATGTTGCCGGCGTCCATGGCGCCCTCGGCCTTGCCGGCGCCGACCATGGTGTGCAGCTCGTCGATGAAGAGAATGATCTGGCCTTCCTGCTTGGCGAGATCGCTGAGCACGCCCTTCAGGCGCTCCTCGAACTCACCGCGGAATTTCGCGCCGGCGATGAGTGCGCCCATGTCGAGCGCGAGAATGCGCTTCGACTTCAGGCCCTCGGGCACCTCGCCGTTGACGATGCGCTGCGCGAGCCCCTCGACGATTGCGGTCTTGCCGACGCCCGGCTCGCCGATCAGCACCGGGTTGTTCTTGGTCCGGCGCTGCAGCACCTGGATGGTGCGCCGGATCTCATCGTCACGGCCGATGACCGGGTCGAGCTTACCGGAGGAGGCACGCGCGGTGAGATCGATGGTGTACTTCTCGAGCGCCTGGCGGCCCTCCTCGGCGTTGGCATCGGCCACCTTCTCGCCGCCGCGCACCTCCTCGATCGCCTTCTCGATCGCGCCGCGCACCATGCCGGCCTCCTTGAAGACGCGCGCGAGCGAGCGGTCCTCGAAGGCCGCCAGCACGAACAGCTCGCTCGCGATGAACTGGTCCCCGCGCTGCTGCGCGAGCTTGTCGGTGACGTTGAGGATGCGGTTGAGATCGTTGGAGACGTGAACCTCACCCGGGGTGCCCTCGACCTTCGGCAGGGCGTCGAGGAGCGCGAGCAGTCCCGAGCGCAGCTTGTTCACGTCGGTGCCCGCCTTCATGAGGAGCGGGCGCACGCCGCCGCCCGAGCTGTCGAGCAGCGCCAGCATGACGTGGGCGGGCTCGAGGAACTGATGATCGCGGCCGAGCGCAAGCGACTGCGCATCCGCCAGCGCCTGCTGAAACCGGCTGGTGAGCTTGTCCATCCGCATGGGAATCTCGCCCTAAGAGGGTGGGGTGGGTGCTCGGTTTGTGGGGCCAAACCGCAGTCCGTTCAAGGGGCTGCGAGGATAGCGCAGGACCAGCGGCGGCGTCCCGCCCTCCGCCGCGGGCCGTGCGGGCGGCGCGGGAGCGGCTCAGCCCGAAGAATCGGCGAGGCTCTTCAGCGGGCCGATGAATTTCTCGTAGTGGCGCCAGCGCTCGACCGAGCTTCGATACATCTTCTGGCGCACCTGCCAGACGCTGGCCGTCGTCACGGGGCGTTCAGTCTTGTGGAACTCGAGCGTCCGGTGATCCCACGGCAGCCCCACGAACTCCAGAATGCGCCGCGTCCATTGCTCCTGCTCCGAGACCAGCTCCGCGTAGGGCACCTCGAGCAGCGTGCCCGGCGGCAGCGAGGCGCGCCAGTGCGCGACGAGGCGATTGTGCTCGCGGTAGTAGTGCGCCAGGTCCGCAAGATCCATGGCGAAGTTCATGCCCGGCGAGAATTGCTGGAAGTAGCAGGACAGGCAGGTATCGATCGGATCGCGACGCATATAGATCAGGCGCGCCTTGGGGAATACGAGGTGAATGATCCCCAGGTAATCGGCGTTGATCGGCGCCTTGTCGACGACGCGCAGCGCCTGCTTCGAATGCTCGCCGAGAACGCGCAGGTACGAGGCCGCGAGCTTCCCGCCGAGGGAACCTTCCAGGCGCCCCTGGCGCAGGGCGGTTTCGTGCTTCGACACCGCCTCGGTCCAGAAGCGGAGCTCCCCGGCGCCGTAGGCGGATGGATGGGAAGCGATGATCTGCTCCACGAGGGAGGTGCCGGAACGCGGCATGCCGGTCACGAGCACCGGCCGCGCGGAGTCGGAGGCGCCTTCGATTGGGCGCGCCAGAGCCTCGGGCGTGTATGCAGCGATGAGATCGCTCACGTAGCGTTGGTGGGCAACGCGGTCATAGGGGATCGCCCGCAGCTTCTGCAGGTCGTTGGCGCGCTGGTAGTTGCGGAACGCCCGCGGGTAATCCCCCACGTCATCGCAATATTTTCCGATCGCGAAGCGCAGATTGGTCTCATCGATGGGGGCAATTCCCGCGGCGGCGATCTCCTCCGCACGCTTGAGCCAGGTGTCGTCGGAGGCTGTCATCCGGCGCAGCCACACGAGTGCCGCGTGGGCTCCCGGCGATCCCGGTTCGATCTCCAGTGCCTGCCGATAGGCAGCCTCCGCCTTGGCGAACTGTCCCTCGAGGGCCTCGACCTGCCCGAGACCGACCAGGGCCTGGGTATTTCGCGGGGCTGCGCGCAGAGCCTTCTCGTAGGAATCCCGGGCCTCGCGCGTACGACCGAGCATCAGAAGGCTCATTCCGAGACTGACCCGCGCCTCGAGGTAGGCGGGCTTCACTTTCAGCGCACGGCGCAGCGGATCCTCGGACTCCTCATACCGCCCAGTCGACTGCAGAACGCCCGCCAGATTGAGATGTGCCTCGGGGAAACCCGGCCTGAGTCCGATCGCGCGACGAAACTCTTCCTCCGCTTCCCGGTAGCGCCCCAGCTGAGCGAGCGCGGTGCCCAGCCCATGGCGGGCGACGGCGTCCCGGGGATCGTGATTCGCCAGATCCTGAAAACACTCGCGCGCGACGGCGAAATCGCGCCGCCCGAGCGCTTCCTTGGCGCGCGCATGCAGCGCCTGGGCATCGCGTGCACTGGCACGGCGCCCCGAGCCCGAAGCACGCCCCGCCGCGGCGGCTCCCGGCCCGACGCCCGTGAGACGCGTCACGAGCGCCCGGGTCAGCTCGTCGACGAGGTCCCGTTCGACACCTTTCTCGAGCAGGCGCCATTTGAAAGAGTTGGCAAGCTTGGCTCTCTTGAAGATATTCAGCTTGAGCGGTTGAACCGCCTGGTCCACCCGCTGCAGGAACCTCTGCAGGAATTTCTGCAGCTCCGGCTCCTGCCCGCCTTCGCTGGCGCGCGACCGCGGCAGCCTCGAGCCCGACTGCAGGTAGAAATCATCTGCCAGAGCAGCACCGGCCGCGGTCGCTTCGCGGGCGTCCAACCATTTCAGCAGCATGGGGTCCTAGTACCGTGTGCGCGGAATTACGTCAAATGTTACCCCGTCGGCAGGTGCGGATTCGCGACGTCAATCGCAAATCTCTATTGCCCCGCCAGGTGCTCGGCGAGCGCGATGACCCCGACCCCGAGGCCGATCAGGATCACCTGGATGGAGCTGCTGCGCGGGTCGGCACGGCGATGTAGCCCCGGAATGAGCCCCGCAACCGCGATGTAGAGGAACCCGGCCGCTGCAAAGGCCAGCGCGTAGGGCAGCAGCTCGAGCGCCTGGCGCAGGCCATAGTAAGCCGCGACCGCCCCGACGATCGAAGCGAGCCCGGTCGCGAGGTTGAGCAGCAGCGCACGCCCGCGTGACAACCCCGAGTGCACCAGGATGGCGAAATCCCCGACCCGGTGCGGGATCTCGTGGGCTGCGACCGCGAAGGTGGTCACGAGCCCGAGAGATACGCTGGTGAGGAAGGCGGCGGCAATCAGCACCCCATCGAGGGCGTTGTGAATGCTGTCCCCGACCAGCACCAGCGCGCCCGAGGCACGCGCGCGCCGGTGGGAGTGCGGGGCGTGGGAGTGATCGGCGTGTCCGCCGTGCGGCTGTCCGTGGTCGGGCGCCATCTCCTCTTCGCCGCGGATGTGCCACCACAGCACCAGCTTCTCGATGACGAAGAACACTCCGAGTCCCGCGACCAGAGTGAGCCCGATCGCATGTGCGCTGGCGACACCGGCACCCGCCATCGCCTCGGGAAGCAGGGCCAGCAGCGCCGCGCCGAGCAGAGCCCCCGTCGCGAAGCTCACGAAGTGCGGCAGTATCCGCGCGGCGCGCGGCTCGGAAATCCACAGGAACACCACCGCCAGCGCGGCGCTGGCGATACCGCCGAGCGCGGCGAACAGCATGATCCAGACGAGCAGTGGCATCGCGTCCGTTACTCGAGCCAGATGAGCGCGGCCATCCGGCCGCAGCGCCCGTCGCGCCGGAAGGAGAAAAATCGCGCCGGGTCGGCGTAGGTGCACCAGGTGCCGCCCGAGACCTCCGTGACGCCGAGGGCGGCGAGGCGCTGCCGGGCAAGCGCCGCGAGGTCGCACTGCCAGCGCCCGCGCTCGTTCTGCGTGAACGCCACGGCAGCACCACGATCCGCGGCGAGAAATGCGGTGCGCACTTCGTCTCCGACTTCGAAGTGCCGCGCCGAGATCGCCGGCCCGAGCCAGGCGATGAGCCCTCCCGCGGCCACGCCGAGCCGCGCCACCGCGGCCTCGAGCACGCCCGCGGCGAGGCCGCGCCATCCCGCGTGAGCCGCGGCCACTGCGGACGCATCCCGCGCCGCGAACAGCACCGGCATGCAGTCGGCCACCTGCACCACGCACACCTTGCCGGCCTGGCGGGTCAGGACGGCATCGGCGCCCGCCCCGGCCTCTGCCGGCGCATCGAGGTCGGCCACACGCGTCCCGTGCACCTGCTCGAGCCAGGCAGGCTCCGCCGGGAGATTCAGCCCCCCACGCAGGCGCCGCCGGTTCTCGGCGACCGCGATAGGGCTGTCCCCGACGCGAGCGCCGAGGTTGAGTGTGTCGAAGGGAGCCGCGCTCACGCCGCCAGCGCGCAGCGTGAACGCTGCGCGTACCCCGCGCGGGGCGCGCCACTCGGGCGTCAGGACCTCGGGAACTGCCAGAGCCGTAGCGCCGCTCACGGCGCGTCCCGCTCGAGCGCCGCCAGCAGGTCCTTCATGTCCGCAGGCAGCGGTGCCTGCCACTCCATCCTTCGGCCCGTCATCGGGTGGGTGAGCGCGAGGCGCTCGGCGTGCAGCGCCTGGCGGTGGAAGGCACCGAGGACGGCGGCAAGCGCCGGCGTGCAGCCCGCCGGGATGCGCCGTCTCCCCCCATAGAGCGGATCGCCGACTACGGGAAAGCCGATGTGCGCAAGGTGCACGCGGATCTGGTGGGTGCGTCCCGATTCGAGCTCGGCGCGCACCAGCGTGTGTGCACGAAAGCGCTTCGATACCCGATAGTGCGTGACGGCGGGGCGGCCGTCGCGGCGCACCGCCATCCGGGTACGCTGCGAGCGGTGCCGGCCGATCGGCTCATCGATCGTGCCGCCTCCGGTCATCACCCCCGTGCACACCGCGAGGTACTGACGCGAGATCTCACGCGCCGCGAGCGCCGCCACGAGCGCCGTATGTGCTTCGGGCGTGCGCGCCACCACCAGGAGTCCCGAGGTGTCCTTGTCGAGCCGGTGCACGAGGCCGGCGCGCGGTACCAGAGCGAGCTTCGGGTCGAGCCCGAGCAGGGCGTTTTGCAGCGTATGGCGCGGATTGCCCGCACCGGGGTGCACCACCATTCCGGCGGGCTTGTCGATCACGAGCAGCGCACGGTCCCTGAAGACGACGGTGAGCGGCAGCTTCTCGGCCGCCACCGCGGTCTGGTTCGCCAGCCGCGCGTTGATGCGCACCCGCTCCCCGCCCAGCACCCGGTCCTTGCCCCTGAGCGAGCGCCCCTCCGCGCGCGCCGCGCCGGACTCGATCCAGGACTGGAGCTGTGCGCGCGAGTACTGCGGCAGGGCGCGCGCCAGCGCCTGGTCGAAGCGCAAACCCGCCGCCCCGGCAGGCAGCTCGAGCTCATGCGAACGGAACTCCCTCGGGGAAGTGGCGGTCGGAAGCCCAGCCGGGAGATTCGCTATACTTACCGGTCTAATTCGGCGCGCAGCCAAAGAAAGGCCCTTTCCAGATGCAATTGTCCGGTCCGGTACGCGGCGGCGTGGTCGCGTTGTGCGTGGTGCTGCTTGCCGTCTGCGGCTGCAGCTCGCACCGCGCGAAGGCGCTCGCGAAGCAGACGCCCGAGCAGCTCTTCAAGACGGCGAAGAAAGACCTCGCGAACAACGACTTCAACGGCGCCATCAAGGCCTATGAGTCGCTCACCGCGCGCTTTCCCTTCACCGACGAGGCGCGCCAGGCGCGCATCGATCTCATCTACGCATATTACCGCGCCGGCGAGAAGGAGTCGGCCACGGACGCCGCCGATGCCTTCATTCGCGAGAACCCGACCCACCCGCGCGTCGACTACGCCTATTACATGAAGGGGCTGGTCGACTTCGAGCGCACACCGAACGCGATCGAGAGGATATTTCACGCCGACCTCACCCAGCGGCCGCCGACCGACGCCCGCAAGGCCTTCGCCTCCTTCAAGATCGTGGTCGAGCAATACCCGAAGAGCGAGTACGCCCACGATGCGCTGCTGCGCATGGTGTACCTGCGCGACCGGCTGGCGAGCTACGAGGTGCACGTGGCGCGCTACTACCTGAAGCGCGGCGCCTACGTGGCGGCCGCGCAGCGTGCCAAGGGGGCGGTGGACCAGTACGACGGGGCGCCTGCGGTGAAGGAGGCGCTCGCGATCATGATCGAGTGCTACGACAAGCTGGGGCTCGAGCCGCTCGCGGCGCAGTCGCGCGAGGTGTACGCGGCCAACTTCTCCGCCGAGGTGCGCGAGTACGCGGCCGTCGCCAAGCGCTCGTGGTGGAAGTTCTGGTAGCGGCCGCTGCCGCGGAACGCGCGTCTCAGCGCCGATAGCCGCTGGTGATCGGATAGCGCCAGTCGCGCCCGAAGGCGCGGCGGCTCACCCGCACGCCGGGGGGCGCCTGGCGGCGCTTGTATTCGTTGCGCTTCACGAGATCGAGCACCCTTGCGACGGTTGCGCGATCGAAACCGCGCGCCTCGATCTCATCCACCGACAGGTCTTCCTCGATGAAGGCTTCCAGAATCGGATCGAGGACCTCGTAGGGCGGCAGCGAGTCGGAGTCCTTCTGTCCCGGGCGCAGCTCCGCCGAGGGCGGCCGCTCGATCACGCGCTGCGGAATGACCTGCGAGAGCGAGTTGCGATAGGTCGCCAGCCGATAGACGAGTCCCTTGCTGCAGTCCTTGATGGGCGCGAAACCGCCCGCCATGTCGCCGTAGAGCGTGGCGTAGCCGACCGCCATCTCGCTCTTGTTGCCGGTGGTGAGCAGCATCCGCCCGGTCTTGTTGGAGATACCCATGAGGAGCAGCATGCGGCAGCGGGACTGGATGTTCTCCTCGGTGGCGTCCGGCGCGCGGCCGGCTAGCTCCTCCGCGAGCGTCGCGAGCGTGCTCTCGAACATGGCCTCGATCGGCAGCACGCTGTAGCGGACCCCCAGGGCACGCGCCTGCTCCGCGGCATCCTCGAGGCTCATCGACGAGGTATAGCGCGACGGCATCATCACCGCCTGCACCCGGTCGGCTCCGAGCGCGTCCACCGCGATCGCGAGCGTCAGGCCCGAATCTACGCCACCCGAGAGCCCCATGACGACTCCCGGAAACCCGTGCTTGCCGACGTAGTCGCGCACGCCGAGCGTGAGCGCGCGGTAGACGCTCGCCTCGTCGCTGAGCTCGGGCGCCACGCTTGCGGCGCGCGCCGCCACCTTGCCGCGGGCGTCGCGCTCGAAGCGCGCCGCAAAACTCCCCTCCTCGAACGGCGGCGCCCGCAGCACGACTTCGCCCTGAGCATTCATCACGAACGAGTTGCCATCGAACACCAGCTCGTCCTGGCCGCCGACGAGGTTCACGTAGGCAAGCGGCAGGCCGACTTCGGTGACGCGCGCCCGGGCGATGTCCTCGCGCTCGCGCTGCTTGTGGATCTCGTACGGCGAGGCGTTGATCACGGCGAGGAGCTCCGCGCCTGCAGCGCGCGAGAGTTGCGCCGCTTCCCGCTCCCAGATGTCCTCGCACACGAGCAGCCCCACCCGAAAACCCTTCACCTCGACGACGGTGGGCTGCGCCCCGGCGCGGAAGTAGCGCTTCTCGTCGAACACCTTGTAGTTGGGCAGCTCCGCCTTGCGATGGATCGCGGCGATCTCGCCGGCAGCGACGAGTGCGGCGGAGTTGTAGATCCCGGCGCGCGTGTACTCCGGGAACCCCAGCATCACCGCCGCCGCGCCGGCGTCGGCGCGCACGCGCGCGAGCCCCGCCTCGATCTGACGGCGGAAGCCGCGATGGAACAGCAGGTCCTCGGGCGGATAGCCGCTGAGCGCGAGCTCCGGCAGGAGCACCAGGTCGGCGCCGAGCTCCGCATGGGCGCTGCGCGCCGCGGCGATCACCCGCGCGGCGTTGCCCTGGACGTCGCCAACGAGAAGGTTGATTTGCGCGAGCGCTAAACGCAGGGTGTCGCTCATGGCACCTTGGCGCTCAGCGCCGCCGGCCGCCTCCCGGCCGCCGGGCTGCCGGGCGCGTACGCGGGCGCGCGGCGGCCCGCGCTGCGCCCTTGCGCCGCGGCGCGGAGCTTCGTGCCTTGGTGCGCGGGCTGCGCGCCGGGCGCCGCGGCCGAGCCGGCAGGGGCGCCGTGCGCGGGCCCGATGCGCTGCGCGCCGCACGGCGGGATTTGAGCAGCTCCGCCATGGCGGAGCCGAGCTCCGCGGGTGATCTCACGGTGCGCGCGCCGGCGGCGTCCAGTGCTGCGTACTTATGCGCGGCCGTACCCTGCCCTCCGGCGACGATGGCTCCGGCGTGGCCCATGCGTTTGCCGGGCGGGGCCGTGACGCCGGCGATGTAGGCGACGACCGGCTTGGAGACGTAGCGGCGGATGTAGTGGGCCGCTGCTTCCTCGCCCGTGCCGCCGATCTCACCGACCAGGATGATGCCCTCGGTGCGCGGATCGCGCTCGAAGAGATCGAGCACGTCGATGAAGCTCATCCCGGCGACCGGGTCGCCGCCGATGCCGACGCAGCTCGACTGGCCGAGCCCGGCGTGCGTGGTCTGAAAAACCGCCTCGTAGGTCAGCGTGCCGGAGCGTGACACGATGCCGACCGTGCCCTTCTTGTGAATGAAGCCGGGCATGATGCCGATCTTGCATTCCTCGGGCGTGATGACCCCGGGGCAATTCGGCCCGATGAGCCGTGTGGCCGAGCCCGCCAGCATCGCCTTGACGCTCACCATATCCCTCACCGGGACGCCTTCGGTGATGCACACCACGAGCTCGACGCCCGCGTCCACCGACTCGAGGATCGAGTCGGCCGCGCCCGAGGCGGGCACGTAGATCACGCTCGCCGTGGCGCCGGTCTCGCGCACCGCATCGCGCACGGTGTCGAACACCGGGAGCCCCAGGTGCTTCTGCCCGCCGCGACCGGGCGTCACTCCGCCGACGAGCTTGGTGCCGTAGGCGAGCATCTGCTCGGAATGAAAGGTCCCCTGCTTGCCGGTGAATCCCTGGCAGATGACCCGTGTATGGCGGTTGACGAGGATACTCATGCCTTGCTCTTCGCCGCGAGCGCGACCACCTTGCGGGCCGCGTCAGTGAGATCCGCCGCCGGTGTAATGGCGAGTCCGCTCTTCGCGAGCATGCCGCGTGCGGCTTCCGCGTTAGTGCCTTCGAGCCGCGCGACGACCGGCACGCTGACACCGACCTTCCTGACCGCCTTGATCACACCCTCGGCGATCAGGTCGCAGCGTACGATGCCGCCGAAGATGTTGACCAGCACCGCCCGCACCCGCGGGTTGGAGAGAATCAGCTCGAACGCGGCCGTGACCCGCTCGGCCGTGGCGCCGCCGCCCACGTCGAGGAAGTTCGCGGGGGCGCCGCCGTGGAGCTTGATGAGGTCCATGGTCGCCATCGCGAGCCCGGCTCCGTTCACCATGCAGGCGATGTCACCATCGAGAGAGACATAGTTGAGATCGTGCTCGCTGGCACGGCGCTCCATCGGATCTTCCTGGCTCACATCCCGCAGCCGCGCGAGCTCCGGGTGGCGGAACAGCGCGTTCGCATCGACGTCGACCTTGGCATCGAGCGCGAGCAGTGTCCCCTGACGCGTCACGATCAGCGGGTTGATCTCGACCAGGCTCAGGTCCTTTTCGATGTAGAGCCGATAGAGCGCCACGGCGAGCGCCTGGAACGGTCCGATGAGCGCCGCCTCGAGCTTCAGCCCGTAGGCGAGCTCGCGCACCTGGTAGCCCTGCAACCCCGCCGCCGGGTGCACGTTGACGCTCAGGATCCTCTCCGGGGTCGCGCTTGCGACTTCCTCGATCTCCATGCCGCCGGCCGCCGAGGCGATCAGCGCCACGCGGCCGCGCTCGCGATTCAAGGTCATGGAGAGATAGAGCTCGCGCGCGATGTCGGACCCGGCCTCGACGTAGACGCGATCGACCGGCAGCCCCTCGGGCCCGGTCTGCTTGGTGGCGAGGCGCTTACCCAGCATCCCGGCGGCCGCGGCCCGCACCGCTTCCGGGTCGCGCGCAAGCTTCACGCCGCCCGCCTTGCCCCGGCCGCCGGCGTGCACCTGTGCCTTCACCACCCAGACGCCGCCGCCGAGCTCACCCGCCGCCGCGACCGCTTCGTCGGGGCTCGCCGCCACCTTACCGGCCGGTACCGGAATGCCGCTCGCGCGGAAGATGTCCTTCGCCTGGTATTCGTGCAGGTTCATCGTACCGCCCGTCGGGGTAAAGGATGCATTCTCGCGAAATTGTGCGGCACTGGCCAGCCGTGCGATGCGGGTCGCGTCCGCCGCCGGAGCGAAGATGCTACAGTCGCCGGCACCAGCAAACGGCCCGCGAACGATTCCCCGCACGCAACAATGCCGGCCAGTATCGCCGCTCCCGCCGTGACACCCAGCGACCTCGTCTGGCGGGTCATTGGGCTCCTCAACCTCTACCGGCTGCTGGTGCCGCTGCTGCTGGTCCTCATGCAGCGGCTCGCCGGCCCCGCGCTCATCCTGGTGCCGACTCACCCGCGGCTGTTCGTCGGCGCCTGCATTGCCTATTTCACCGCCGCACTGCTCCTCATCATCGCGCGGCGGCTCGAGTGGTCGAGCCTGCGCATCGTGGCGTTCGTCAACGCGAGCGTCGATGCGCTCGCGATCGCGCTCATTCTGTACGCGGCCGGCGGCGTCGCCAGCGGACTGGGAATCCTGCTGGTAATCCCGGTGTTCGCGCTCGCGCTGCTGGCCGACCGGCGTGACGCCTTTCTGATCGCCGCGGTCGCCGCGCTCGCGGTCCTGACGCAGCAGCTGTTCTCGGGAGTCACGGACGCGACTCCGGCGACGGACTACGTGACCGCGGGCCTCATCGGCGCGGTGCTGTTTGCGACCTCGCTCGCCACCTGGCCGGTCGCGGCGCGCCTGCGGGAAACCGACGCCCTGGTGCGGCGCCGGGAGCTCGATCTCGCCAACCTCGCGCAGCTCTCACAGTACATCGTGCAGCACCTGCGCGAGAGCATCATCGTGATCGACGCCCAGGACCATATCCGCCTCATCAACGAGTCGGCGGCGGAGATCCTCGGCGACAAGAATGCCTTTCCCGATGCCCTGGTCGGCGAGGCCTCGCCGCGCCTCATGTTTCTGCTCGAATCGTGGCGCAAGAGCGCGGCCGGCGGCGGGCAGGAATCGTCTCCGGATCCAACCTTCGTAGCCGCCGATGGCGCGCGCGTAATCCGCCCGCACTTCGCCGCACTCGGCTCGGTGAGCCCCGCCCCGGTCCTCATCTTCCTCGAGGACACCAGCATTCTCGCCGAGAAGGTGCAGCAGTCGAAGCTCGCCGCGCTCGGACGCCTGAGCGCGAGCATCGCCCACGAGATCCGCAATCCCGTCGGCGCCATGAGTCATGCGGGACAGCTGCTCGCGGAATCGCCGAGCCTCACGAGCGACGACCGCCGGCTCACCGAGATCATCCGCGCCAACGCAGCGCGCGTGAGCGGCATCATCGACAACGTGCAGCGCCTGTCGCGGCGCGAGCCGGCGCGGCGCGAGTCGCTGACGCTCTCGGCGTGGACCGAGGAGTTCCATGCCGAGTTCTGCGACACCATGCAGTTCCCGCGCGCACGGCTCACGGTGACGGGCGCAGCCGATCTCGAGGTGCGTGCCGATCCCGACCAGCTGCGGCAGATCGTCTGGAACCTGTGCGAGAATGCGATCAGGCACGCGGTGCTGGACGACCCGGCGCGCACGGTCGAGCTACGATACGGCCGCATGCCGACCAACGCCCGCCCCTATCTCGAAGTCGCCGATCGCGGCGAGGGAGTGAAACCCGAGATCACAGAGCGCATCTTCGAGCCGTTCTTCAGCGCCGGACGGGGTACGGGCTTAGGGTTGTTCCTGGCGCGCGAGCTCGCGCAGGCCAACGCCGCAACGCTCCTCTACGAGCCGCGCGCGGGCGGTGGCAGCATCTTCCGGCTGGTATTCGCCGACCGGCGGCGGTGGGAGCTCGGGTGAGCGAGCCAGCTTCAGCCGCCCGCTCCCCGGCCGCTCAGCCCGTGGTGCTCGTCGTCGACGACGAGCCGGACCTGCTCGAGCTCGTAAGCCTCACCCTGAGCCGCATGGGATTCAGGACCCGCACCGCGCCCGACCTCGAGACGGCGCGCCGGCTGCTCAAGGCCGAGAGCTTCGATCTGTGCCTCACCGACATGCGGCTGCCCGATGGTGACGGGCTCGATCTGGTCGCCTGGATCCAGGCGAACCGCGCCGCGGTGCCCGTGGCCGTGATCACGGCCCACGGCAACGTCGAGTCGGCGGTGCGCGCACTCAAGCTCGGCGCCTTCGATTTCGTCTCCAAGCCCCTCGACCTGGGTGTGTTGCGCAAGCTCGTGGGCAGCGCCGTGAAGCTCCGCGCGGGCGTAGACCCACAGACGACGGCCACCTTCGCCGGTCCGCGGCTCCTCGGCGCCTCGCCCGTCATGGAGCAGCTGCGCGAGATGATTGCGCGCGTCGCGCGCAGTCAGGCGCCGGTGCACATCTCCGGTGAGTCGGGTACGGGCAAGGAGCTGGTGGCGCGTATGATTCACGAAAGCGGCGCGCGCCGTGACGGGCCCTTCGTCGCGGTGAACTGCGGCGCCATCCCCACCGAGCTCATGGAGAGCGAGCTGTTCGGCCACAAGCGTGGCAGCTTCACCGGGGCGATCGCCGATAAGAAGGGCCTGGTGCAGAGCGCCGAGGGCGGCACCCTGTTTCTCGACGAGGTGGCGGATCTGCCGCTGCACATGCAGGTGAAGCTGCTGCGCGTCGTGCAGGAGAAGACCGTCCGCCCCGTGGGCGAGGCGCGCGAGGAGAGCGTCGACGTGCGCATCCTCTCGGCCACTCACAAGAACCTCGCGGACCTCGTCGCGCAGGGCCTGTTTCGCGAGGATCTCTTCTACCGCATCAACGTGATCGAGCTGCGGGTCCCGGCATTGCGCGAGCGCAGCGCCGACATCCCGGAGATCGCGGAGGCGATCCTCGAGCGCCTCGCGCGGCGCACCGGGGGAACCGCGCCGCGAATCTCCGCGGATGCCATCCGCGCGCTCGAGAGCTATGCCTTCCCCGGGAACGTGCGCGAGCTCGAGAACGTGCTCGAGCGGGCGCTCACCCTGAGCACCGGCGGCGAGATCACGGCCGAGCACGTGCGGCTGCGCTCCGCCGCCCGGCCCGCGTCCGAGCCCGCGGCGCCCGCCACGACGTCCTCATCGGCCACAATCGAGGCCGGCGCGGCTCTCGGCAGCCACCTCGAGAGCATCGAGCGCGACGCCATCATCAAGGCGCTCGAGAAGACCCGGTACAACAAAACCGCGGCAGCGAAGCTCCTCGGGATGAGCTTCCGGGCGCTGCGCTACCGGATCAAGAAGCTCGGAATCGAATAACCCGCCGCGGACTGACGTAACGGGTCACTTTGTGACGCCAAGGGCGGGTGTTGGCGTCAGTCCGCGACAGATCTTACGTCAAGCGGCTGGCGGGTCCCGAGCGGGCCGCCTTGAGACATCAATGACTTAGCCCGCCGGATGCTGCTGGCACGAGGCTTGCTTCAAAGGGACTGGGCGCCCTTTTTGCGCCACTGAGTTTGTACCTAAAATTTTCAGGAGTTCCCACAAATGAAGTCGTTGCAAAAGGGTTTCACCCTCATCGAGCTGATGATCGTCGTCGCGATCATCGGCATTCTGGCCGCGATCGCGATCCCGGCCTACCAGGACTACACCATCCGCTCGAAGATCACCGAGGGCCTGAGCCTCGCGGCCTCTGCCAAGGTGGCGGTCGCTGACGGCTTTACGTCCAACGACATCCTCGGCGTCACCGCCGCGGCCCAAGCTTGGAATCTCGAGTTCAAGTCGACCAAGTACGTGAAGACCATGGCGATCGGCACGTTGAACGGCATCATCACGATCACCTACGACGCCGTCCAGATCCCGCAGCTGGCCGGGGCCAACGTGATACAGCTGGCCCCGTGGGTTGCGGACGCCAACAAAGGCCTCAGTCCGCTCGCGACGGGACTGTCGGGCGCGATCGACTGGGCCTGCGTCTCAGCTGGCAATTCGACCGCGGGCAACTCTGGCATGGCGCAAGCGGTTGCGCCGGCCGGGGTGCAGGCAAAGTACGTACCGACGCAGTGCAAGTAATCGGCTCCTGACCTGAAGGAGTCCCCGAGCCCCGGCCTTGTGCCGGGGCTCTTCTTTTTGGAGGGCGAAAACCTAACTGTGACGCGGACCCCGCCGCGCCAGGGGCTTGTCCCTCAGAATCAGCGAGCATTTGACAATTGCGCGTCATGGCTTCTCGGGTAAACTTACCGTTCGGCTTATTTTGCTTGCCATAAGCCCATGAATGACAACGCCTCTCTCGCGCTCGGCGCCTCGCGCTCGGGCTTTGGCGGGCTGCCGCAGCGGCTCGTGCAGGACGGCGTGGTCGAAGAAGCCGCGATGCTCGAGGCCGTCAATGCGGCCCGGGAGCGCAAGACGAGCGTCGTCACGCAGCTCGTGGCGAGCGGAGCCGCCAACGCCCGCGACATCGCCGTGGCGGCTTCGACCGAGTTTGGCGTGCCTCTCTTCGACCTCGAAGCCGTGAACGTGGACCTCGACGCCGTCCGGCTGGTCAACGATAAGCTCCTGGCCAAGCATCGCGTTCTGCCGCTCTTCCGGCGTGGCAAGCGGCTCTTTCTGGCGGTCGCCGACCCCACGAATCTGCATGCGATCGACGAGGTCAAGTTCCAGACCAGCCTCGGCATCGAAGCCATCGTGGTCGAAGACGACAAGCTCCAGCGCGCGATCGACAAGGCGCTCGAGCAGGTCGACAACCAGATGTCGGCGCTCACCGACGAGGCGGATGTCGACCTCGAGTCGCTCGAGGTCACCGGTGGCGAGGACGAGCTCGACGAGAAGATCGGGCGTGACGACGTCGAAGATGCGCCGATCGTGCGCTTCGTCAACAAGGTCATGCTGGATGCGATCCGCCGCGGCGCCTCGGACATCCATTTCGAGCCCTTCGAGAAGATCTACCGGGTGCGCTTTCGCATGGACGGCGTGCTGAAGGAGATCGCGCAGCCGCCGGTGCAGCTCGCGCCCAAGCTTTGCGCGCGCTTGAAGGTCATGTCGCGCCTCGATATCGCCGAGCGCCGCGTACCGCAGGACGGCCGCATCAAGATGCGCCTCTCCAAGACGCGCGCCATCGACTTCCGCGTGAGCACCTGCCCGACGCTCTTCGGCGAGAAGATCGTGCTGCGTATCCTGGACCCCGCGCAAGCGATGCTCGGCATCGATTCCCTCGGCTACGAGCCCTTTCAGAAAGATCTCTACAACAAGTACCTGGCCAAGCCCCAGGGCATGATTCTCGTCACCGGACCCACCGGCAGCGGCAAGACCGTCTCGCTCTACACCGGCCTCAACATCCTGAACCGCGAGGACACGAATATCTCGACCGCGGAAGACCCGGCGGAAATCAATCTGCCCGGCGTCAACCAGGTGAACGTCAACGGCAAGGTGGGGCTCACCTTCGCGGCCGCGATGCGTGCCTTCCTGCGCCAGGACCCCGACGTCATCATGGTCGGTGAGATCCGTGACCTCGAGACCGCGGAGATCGCCATCAAGGCCGCGCAGACCGGCCACCTCGTGCTCTCGACGCTGCACACCAACGACGCGCCGCAGACCCTCACACGTCTCGTCGACATGGGGGTCAAGCCTTACGCGATCGCGACCTCGGTGAGCCTCATCATCGCGCAGCGCCTGGCGCGGCGCCTGTGCAACAACTGCAAGCAGCCGGTCGACATCCCGCGCGAGGCGCTCCTCAAGGAGGGCTTCTCCGAGATGGACGTGGTGTCCGGCCTCAAGATCTTCGGGCCCAAGGGCTGCGCCAATTGCACTGACGGCTACAAGGGCCGTGCCGGCATCTACCAGGTGCTGCCGGTGACCGACGCCATCGCGCGCATCATCCTGGCCGGGGGCAGCGCAGTCGAGATCGGCGTCCAGGCAGCCAAGGAAGGGGTCTGGGACCTGCGCCGTGCCGGGCTCGAAAAGGTCAAGAACGGCATCACCAGTCTCGAGGAAATCAACAGCGTCACCACCGAGTGACGCATAGGGTAACGACTCATGGCACAGGCAGCTGGAGCAACAGCCACCGTCAGGTCTCTCAAGCGCGATGTCCCCTTCGCCTGGGAAGGACGTGACAAGCGCGGCGCGCGCATCAAGGGCAAGAGCCTCGCCCCCGATGAATCGGCCCTGCGTGCGGAGCTCCGCCGCCAGGGCATCGCCCCGTCGCGCATCCGCAAGCAGCGCGACAGCCGCCTTGGCGGCAGGGTGGACATGGGCGACATCGCCGTGTTCAGCCGCCAGCTCGCCACCATGCTCGCCGCCGGCATTCCGCTGGTACAGGCGTTCGAGATCGTCGGCGCCGGCAACGACAAGGCCGCGATGCAGAAGCTGATCCTCGACATCAAGGCCGACGTCGAGGGTGGTACGTCTCTGCACGAGGCGCTCGCCAAGCACCCGCTCCATTTCGATGATCTCTACGTCAACCTGGTGGAAGCGGGCGAGCAGGCCGGCGCTCTCGAGACGCTGCTGGACAAGGTTGCCACCTACAAGGAAAAGACCGAGGCGCTGAAGAAGAAGGTGAAGAAGGCGCTCTTCTACCCCGCGGCGGTGATGGTGGTGGCCGTGATCGTGACCGTGGTGCTCCTCATCTTCGTGATTCCTCAGTTCGAGTCCCTCTATAAGGGATTCGGCGCGGATCTGCCCGCCTTTACGCAGATGATCATCAACCTCTCCCGCTTCGTGCAGCACGACGGTCTCTACCTTGCCGCGGTGCTCGGTGCGATCGCGTGGTCGTTCTTCTACTTCAAGAAGCGCTCGAGGGCGATGCGGCACTTCCTCGATCGCCTGGTGTTGAAGCTCCCGGTGATCGGGCCGATCCTCAACAAGTCCGCGATCGCCCGGTACGCGCGCACCCTCTCCACCATGTTCGCGGCCGGTGTGCCGCTGGTCGAGGCGCTCGAATCGGTGGCTGGCGCCACCGGCAACATCGTGTACGAGACTGCGGTGCTCAGGATGCGCGACGAGGTCGCCACCGGACAGCGGCTGCAGCGCGCGATGGAGGCCACCGGCCTGTTCCCCAACATGGTGAACCAGATGATCGCGGTGGGCGAAGAGTCGGGCTCCCTGGACGAGATGTCGAGCAAGGTGGCGACGTTCTACGAGGCGGAGGTGGACAACGCGGTGGACGCGATGTCGAGCCTGATGGAGCCGCTCATCATGGTGGTGTTGGGTGTGCTCGTCGGCAGCCTGGTCATCGCCATGTACCTGCCGATCTTCAAGCTCGGTTCGGTCGTCTGACCAAACCAGGTCCAGGACTCGCGCGTCAAAGCGCCGCGCTCTGCGCGGCGTTTTCTTTAGGAGACCAAGCCCACCATGTCGGTGATCGAGCTGCTCGCGGCTTCTCCCGCCTTGTTCGTCGGCAGCTGCCTGGTGCTCGGCCTCGCGGTCGGCAGCTTCCTGAATGTGGTCATCTACCGCCTGCCCCTCATGCTCGACCGCGAATGGCGTGCGCAGTGCGCCGAGCTCGCCGGCCACGACCCGCACGCCAGCACCGTGGCGGCCGGCCCCCGTGAGCGCTTCAATCTCGTCGTGCCGCGTTCCGCGTGCCCTGCCTGCAAGGCGCCGATCAGCGCCCTGCAGAACATCCCGCTCATCTCCTGGTTGTTGCTGCGCGGACGCTGCGCGCAATGCGGAGCGCCGATCTCGGTGCGCTATCCGCTGGTGGAGCTCCTCACCGGGATCCTCTCGGCCTGGGTGGCGGCGCGCTTCGGCTTCTGTCTCTCCGCGCTCGCGGCACTCGCTCTCACCTGGTTCCTCATCGCCCTCACCTTCATCGACATCGATCATCAGCTGTTGCCCGACAGTCTGACCCTTCCGCTGCTCTGGCTCGGGCTCACGCTGAGCCTGTGGGGCCCGCCGGGCGGCGCCGCGCCCCCCATCGACCTGCGCTCGAGCGTGATCGGCGCGGTTGCCGGTTACCTCAGCCTGTGGAGCGTCTATCATCTGTTCCGCCTGGTCACCGGGAAGGAGGGCATGGGCTACGGCGACTTCAAGCTTCTGGCCGCGCTCGGAGCCTGGCTCGGGTGGCAGATGCTCCTGCCCGTCATCCTGATTGCGGCCGTGGCCGGCGCCGTCGTCGGCATCGCCACGCTCGCGATCCGGCGCCAGAGCCGCGCGACGCCGATCCCCTTCGGCCCATTCCTCGCCGCCGCCGGCTGGCTGGTGCTGATGTTCGGTCACGGGCTCGTGGGCCGGTACTTCGCGCTCTTCCCCTAGCCGCCGTGAGCACCTCCGCCGCCGCGCGCGTCTTTCGCGTCGGGCTCACCGGCGGGATCGCCAGTGGCAAGTCGACGGCCGCCAAGTTCTTCGGGGCCCTCGGCGTCCCGATTCTCGACAGCGACCAGGTGGCACGCGAAGTGGTCGAGCCCGGTCAGCCGCCGCTCGAACGGCTGGTCGAGCGTTTCGGCCGCGGCATCCTCACCCCCGACGGGCATCTCGACCGGCCCGCGCTGCGCAACATCGTGTTCTCCGATCCCAGGGCGCGTGCCGACCTCGAGAATCTGACGCACCCGGCGATCGGTGCCGCGCTCGAGGCGCGCTCGGCCGCGGCCGGCGGCCCCTACCAGATTCTGGTGATCCCGCTTCTGGTCGAGAAGAATCTCGGTGCGCACGTGGATCGCGTTCTGGTCGTCGATTGCGATGAGGCGCTGCAGATCCGCCGCCTGCTCGCACGCGACGGCTCGACGCGCGCCGAGGCGCAGGCGATCCTCGATGCGCAGGTCTCGCGCAGCACGCGCCTCAAGGCCGCGCACGACGTGATCAGAAACGACGCGGACATGAGTGCGGTTCAGGCCCAGGTCGCATCGCTCCACGCGCGCTATCTCGAGCTCGCGCGCGCCCCGCGCGCTTAAGGCACGCGCGCTCCGCGCCGCGCACGCGGCTCCCGGGCTGCGCCAGGGGTCCGCGGCCGTTTACGGACCCGGCGCACGTCAAGCACAATAGCGCCATGGTCGAATCTGCCCTGTCCGAGTCCGAGGTCGCCGCGGCGGCTGAGCCGGCGGCCGGGCTGCTCGTGTTCGAGCAGCCACTGAACGAGCGCATGCGCACCTTCCTGCGGCTCGACTTCCTCTACAACCAGGCGCTCTATCACAATGAGATGGCGAGCCAGTGGGGCAGCCGCGCCGCCGTGTCGAGCCTGATCGACATCCTCGCCATCATGACTCGCGGCGACGTCCGCTCGGACGTCCTCAAGGAGCTCGAGGGCCAGCTCACCTCGCTCAACGAGTTCCAGTCGAAGGCCGGGGTCGACCCCCAGCGCCTGAAGACCCTGATGTCGAACCTGCTCCGGCTCCGGGCCGATCTGACGGGTGCGGGCTCTGCGGCGCTCGCGCCGCTGCGCGACTCGGAGTTCTTGAACGCCATCAAGCTGCGCACGGCGATTCCGGGCGGCACCTGCGAGTTCGATCTGCCGGATTACTACTTCTGGCTCTCGCAGCCGGACGAGCTGCGCATGCGCATGTTCAATCAGTGGCTGGCGCTGCTGCGGCCGCTGTGCGATGCGATCGCCGAGCTCCTCTGGCTCACGCGCCAGAACGGGCGCACGCGCGAGGAAGTCGCGAAGGGCGGAACCTTCAACATCGCCTTCGATCGCGATCACCCGCTGCAGCTGCTGCGCATCTCGCTGCCGGCCTCGTCAGGGCTCTATCCCGAGATCAGCGGCAGCCACCACCGCTGCAATCTGCGCTTCCTCGCCTGGAACGGACTCGCCTCGCGCCCGACCCAGACCGAGGAAGACGTGGCATTCACGCTCAGCTGCTGCGCCTGAGGCCCCTCCGGTGGCGAGCCCCACGACGGTTGCGTGTCCCACGTGCGGGCGCGAGCTCGAATGGACGAGCGCGCCGTTCCGTCCGTTCTGCAGCGACCGCTGCCGGCTGATCGACCTCGGCGCCTGGTTCTCGGAGCAACGCGCGATACCGGACGACGCGGCGGATGCGCCCGAGGAAGCGCCGTCCCCGGAACCGCCGGTCAAACCGCCGCGCTCATGAGATTCCGCCTCCAGGCGTTCGGCCTGCACCTCACCGGAAGCGCAACGGCATTGACCCTGGTCCTCGGGGCACTGTGGCTTGGCTGGTACCGATGGCCCGGGTGGTACCTCGCAAGCGCCCTGCACGTCGTCGGCATCGTGGTCATGGTGGACCTCGTACTCGGACCCACGCTGACGCTGATCGTGGCGAATCCGCTCAAGCGTCGTGCGGAGCTCGTGCGCGACATCTCGATCATCGTCACGGTGCAGCTGATCGCGCTCGGCTACGGTACCGTCACGCTCTGGGGCGGGCGACCGCTCTACTACACCTTCTCGGTGGACCGGCTGGAGCTGGTGCAGGCCTCGGACCTCAAGGCGGACGACATCAGGGTCGCGCGCCGCGAGAATCCGGCCCTCGCTCCATGGTGGTACAGCCGGCCGCGCTGGATCTGGGCGCCGTTGCCGGCCGACCCGCAGGAGGCCGAGAAAATCGCCGCCGGTTCAATATTCGGCGGCGCCGACGTCATCCAGATGCCGCGCTACTTCCGGCCCTGGGAGCAGGGACTGCCCGAGTTGCGCAAGCGTCTCGCGAAGATCGAAGGGATGAAGTACTTCTCCCCAGCGGAGAAGCGCGCGCTCGAGAGCCGCATCAGGCAGCTGGGACTTCCCGTCGATCAGGCCAATACCATGGTCATGTGGGGCGGCACGCGCCGCGTGCTCGCGGTGTTCGACCTCGAGACGCTCGCGATTCGGGCCTTGCTCAGGGCGGATTGACCGTCAGCGAGCGCCCACCGGCGGTGGCCCTTGCGCCTCGGACCCCGGCGCGTTCACGCCCAGCCACTTCGCGAGGAACGCCCACTGGTCGGCGTAGTCGTCGATCTGCATCCAGACGGGCTTGCCGGCGCCATGGCCGGCGCGGGTCTCGACGCGGATGAGGATGGGATTCGGGCAGCTCTGCGCCGCCTGCAGCGCCGCCGCGAACTTGTAGCTGTGCCAGGGTACCACGCGATCGTCGTGGTCCGCCGTGGTGATGAGCGTCGGCGGATAGCAGGTGCCCTTCTTCACGTTCTGGTAGGGCGAATAGGCATACAGCGCCTGGAACTGCCGGCGGTCCTCGGCGAGCCCGAAGTCCGACGACCACTGGCGCGCGTTGGCGCTCGCGGTCTGATAGCGCAGCATGTCGAGCACGCCCACCGCCGGCAGCGCCACGCCGAACAGGTCCGGCCGCTGCGTCAGCACCGCGCCGACGAGCAGTCCGCCGTTGCTGCGGCCGTAGACACCCAAGCGCGCGGTGCGCGTGTAGTGCTCGCGGATCAGGTACTCGCCGGCGGCGATGAAGTCATCGAACACGCGCTGCTTGTTGGCGAGCGTGCCGGCCTGGTGCCAGGTCTCGCCGTACTCCCCGCCCCCGCGCAGATTCGCCTCGGCATAGATGCCGCCCATCTCGAGCCATGCCAGAACCTGCGGCCGGAATTGCGGCGTGAGCGAGACGTTGAATCCGCCGTAGCCGTAGAGCAGCACCGGCTGGTTACTGTCCTCAGGTGCGTCGCGCCGCCGCGTGATGTACATCGGCACGCGCGTTCCGTCCCTGCTGTGGAAGAACACCTGGCTGGTCACCAACTCGGCGGTCGAAGCGGGGATGTGCGGCTCGCGCCACAGCGTCACCTGGTTCGAGGCAACATCGAGCCGGTAGATGCGGTGCGGCGTCAGGTAGTCGGTGTAGCCGAAGAAGCTCTCGGTCTGCCTGCCCTCGCCGCGCAGACCGTCGACTCCGCCCTTGCCCGGCAGCGGCACCTCGCCCACCGGCCGGCCGTCGCGCTCGTAGACGCGGGCCACGCCGTGAGCATCCTCCACGTAGCGCGCGAGGATTCGTCCGCCGACGTAGCTCGCCTCTTGCAGCGTCGTGCCGCCCTCGGGCACCACGGTGCGGGCGCTGCGCGGAGCGCCCCGGGCATCCACGGCAATGACGCAGCCGTTGGGCGCGTCCTTGGTGGTCCGGAAGTAGAGCTCATCGCCCCGGGCACCGATGAAGGTGTAGAGCGCGTCCCACTCGGCGAACAGCGGCTGCGCCCTGGCCCCCGGGCGGCGCAGATCGAGCAGCTCGACGCCGTTCTTCTCGTAGCCGTCAAAGAGCGTGATGATGAGGTAGCTGCCGTCCTCGGTGACTCTCCCGGAGGGAATGCGGGTCGGGTGATTCGTCACCTCGTACACCAGGCGGTCCTGGTCCTGCGGAGTGCCGAGCGCGTGAAAGTAGAGCGCCGGCCGCCCGGCATCGTCGCCGCGCCCCGTGGCGAGCGTCGGATAGCGGCTGTAGTAGACGCCCGAGCCGTCGTGCGCCCAGGACACTCCCCAGAACTTCGTGTAGCGCAGCTCGTCCGGGAAATCCGTCGCATCGCTCACCCGGCGGAAACGCCAGATCTGCCAGTCCGTGCCCCCGTCGGAGGTCGCGTAGGCGACCACGTTGCCCTGCTCATCCGGGGTGAACTCCGCGAGCGCGACGGTCGCATCGGCTCGCACCGCGTTCGGATCGAACAGCACGCGCCCGGGAGAGTCGAGCCGCTCGGAGACGTACAGCACGCTCTGGTTCTGCTTGCCGTCGTTGTGCAGGAAGAAATAATGCGCGCCGCGCCTGACCGGCAGCTCGTAGCGCTCGTAATTCCACAGCTCCGCGAGGCGCTTCTTCAGCCAGGCGCGCTGCGGAAGCTCCGCGAGCAACGGCCGGGACACGGCGTTCTGCGCCGCCACCCACTGCGCCACCGCCGGCGAGCTTAAGTCCTCGAGCCAGCGATAGGGATCAGCGACGCGCGTACCGAAGAAATTGTCGCTGACGCCGACCTGGGCCGTTAACGGATAGATCGGCGCGGCGGCCACAGTCGGCGCGGTAGCCACCGGCGGCACGCCGATGATCGTCTCCGAGGCCGTGGGCATCGGCTTGCCGCCCGGACCCGGGCCCGAGGCCGGCTCACGGTTGCCGAGCTGCGCGCTCTGGCAGGCCGCGAGCACGGCGCCGAAGGCCAAGGCGGCGGCGAGGGTCGCCGCGACCCAAAGGGAGCGCTCGGCTTTCATGGCTTTCCTTCGCGCGCGCGGTGCGAGCGGTCACGCCTCAGGGCATCTTCAGGGGAACTTGATCTTGCCGCCGCCGGCACCGGGTGCAGGCCCCGGAGCCAGGCCCCCGCCGACCTCCGGAACCACGATGCGCGAGGCGGCCTCGCGGCGCATTTCCCGCGCCTCATCGATCGCCTGCTCGAGCGCGACCTTCACCCCCTCCGGGAATTTCCGCAGCGCCTCCTCGAGCGTGCCCGCCTCGATCTCGAACCCGAGCGGCAGAATGCCCGCCGGGGTGAGCAGCTGCGTCTGACCGGAAAACAGCACCGGGCGCGCCGCATCGGGCGCGCCGTCCGCCGTCACCGGCGTCAGGCGGCGGATGCTGCCCGCACGGCGATCGGTGAAGACGTCCTCGCGATAGAGGTTCTTGGAGTCGAGCTCGACTTCGGGAAGATCGTTCGGAGCTGCCATATCAATTCCGTTGAGTGGATGAAGTCATTGTACACGCCCGCACTTACTCGCCCTTCAGTAAGCGGGCAAAAACCCGTGCGCCAGCCGTGCCACGCAGTGCTCGGCTGCGAGCTATCGGGTTGGCAATTTGACCAACGCCTCGACGAACGGCCGGTCGGCCTCGAGCAGATCCGCGTGGCCGAGATCCGCGGGCGCGATCCAACGCAGCTTCTGGCCATCGAGGCCGCGCGCAGCTCCGGAGAAGCGCTCGACGATCCACATCGAAAGCTCGACGCTGCGATCCGGGTAGGAGTGCTCGAGCCTCATGAAGGGCCGGCTCGCGGTCACCTCGATCCCGAGCTCCTCGCGCAGCTCGCGCGCGAGCGCTTGCGCCTCGGACTCGCCCCGCGCCACCTTGCCGCCGGGGAACTCCCAGCGGCCCGCCTGATGCTTACCCGGCGGCCGTTGCGCGATGAGAACCCGACCGCGAGCGTCGTAGAGTGCCGCCGCCACGACCAGGACCATGCAGCGAGAAAAAGGGGGCCCGCGCCTACCCGGTGCCCGAGAGCGCGCCGTGGCAGTGCTTGTATTTCTTACCCGAGCCGCACGGGCACGGGTCGTTGCGTCCGACCTTGGGCTCTCCGCGCACGAACGGCGTGGCGCTCTCCGCCGGCGGCGCTGCGGGCAGCGCGGGAGGCGCTGCCCGGGTGCCTGGCCGAGGCGCTCCGGGCGGCGCTGGCGCAATCCCGGGCTGCGGTTGCGCGCGGTCGCCTCCCCCTGCGCCCGCGAGCAGCGAGCCCATTTCCGCGTGCTGCGCCTCGAGGGCGCGCATCAGGCGCGCGTAGCGCTCCTCCTCCTCGCGCTGCAGCTCCTCCGGAGTGCGGATCTCGATCTTTGCCATGAACGAGGAGGTCTCGTATTTGACGCGCTCGAGCATCGCGGCGAACAGCTCGAACGCTTCGCGCTTGAATTCGTAGCGGTAGTCCTTCTGAGCGTAGCCGCGCAGGTGGATGCCCTGCTTGAGGTATTCCATCCCCGCCAGGTGCTCGCGCCAGTGCTGGTCGAGCTTCTGCAGCATGACTTCCTTTTCCGCGAGCCGCAGATTCGCAGCTCCCACGCGCGCCGCCTTGGCGAGGTAGGTCTCGTCCACGGCGCGCAGCACGCGCTCGCGCAGCGCCTGCTCCTCGAGCTCCGGCTCCTGCTTCAGCCAGGCTTCCGGGTCGATGCGGGTGTTGAAATCGCGCAGCACCGCCGCGGCGAGGCCCTTGAGATCCCAGTCGGCGGAGGCGGCGTGCTTTGGCATGTGCTCGTCCAGCAGCCCGCTCACCGAGTCCTCCATCAGGCCGCGGATCGCCCCCGACAGGTCCTCGGTGCCCATGATCTCGGTGCGCTGGTGATAGACCACCTTGCGCTGATCGTTGGCGACGTCGTCGAACAGCAGCAGCTGCTTTCTGATGTCGAAGTTGTGCGACTCGACCTTACGTTGCGCCTTCTCGATCTGGCGGGTGAGCATGCCGCTCTCGATCACCTCGCCCGCCTTCATGCCCGCGATCTGCAGCAGCCGTTTGGTGCGCACCGGGTCGCCGAAGATGCGCATCAGGTTGTCTTCCATCGACAGGTAGAAGCGGCTCGAGCCCGGGTCGCCCTGGCGGCCGGAGCGCCCGCGCAGCTGGTTGTCGATGCGCCGCGACTCGTGGCGCTCGGTGCCGATGATGTGCAGTCCGCCGGCGGCCACCACCTGGTCGTGCCGCGCCTGCCACTCGGCGCGCAGCCGCGCACGCGTCGCCTCGTCGATCTCGCCCGCGGCGGCGAGCTCCGCCTCGAGGTTGCCGCCGAGCACGATGTCGGTGCCGCGGCCCGCCATGTTGGTGGCGATGGTGACGGTTCCGGGCCGGCCCGCCTGCGCGACGATGTGCGCCTCGCGCTCGTGCTGCTTGGCGTTCAGCACCTGGTGCCCGACGCTCTGCTCCTGCAGCAATCCGGACAGATATTCCGAGGTCTCGATCGAGGTGGTGCCGACCAGCGTCGGCTGGCCGCGCGCGACACAGTCGCGGATGTCCTCGATGATCGCCTGGAACTTGTCGTGCTGCGTGAGGTAGACGAAGTCGGAGTTGTCCTTGCGCACCATCGGGCGGTGCGTCGGAATGACCACCACCTCGAGGCCGTAGATCTGCAGGAACTCGGGCGCCTCGGTGTCGGCCGTGCCGGTCATCCCCGAGAGCTTCTTGTAGATGCGGAAGTAGTTCTGGAAGGTGATCGAGGCGACCGTCTGGTTCTCCTCGCGTACCCGCACGCCCTCCTTGGCCTCGACCGCCTGGTGCAGCCCGTCGGACCAGCGCCGGCCGATCATGGTGCGGCCGGTGAACTCATCGACGATGATGATCTCGCCGTTGCGCACGATGTATTCCACGTCGCGCTTGTAGAGCGCGTGGGCGCGCAGCGCCGCATTCAGGTGATGCATCAGGCGGATGTTGGCCGGGTCGTACAGGCTCTCGCCCTCGCGCAGCAAACCCGCATCCGCCATGAGGCGCTCGACGTGCTCGTGGCCGGCCTCGGTGATGTGCACCTGCTTGGCCTTCTCGTCCACCGAGAAGTCGCCCGGGCCCTCCTCCTCCTTCTGCCGCGTGAGCTTCGGCACCAGCTGATTGATCCGCAGGTAGAGCTCGGTGCTCTCCTCGGCGGGGCCTGAGATGATGAGCGGGGTGCGCGCCTCGTCGATCAGGATCGAGTCGACCTCGTCCACCACCGCGAAGCTGAGCGAGCGCTGCACGCGGTCCTCGAGCCTGAAGGCGAGGTTGTCGCGCAGATAGTCGAAACCGAACTCGTTGTTGGTGCCGTAGGTGATGTCGCAGGCGTAGGCGGCGCGCTTCTCGGCCGGCGTCTGCGCGTTCTTGATCACACCGACCGTGAGGCCGAGGAAGCGGTAGACCGGGCCCATCCAGTCCGCGTCGCGCTGCGCGAGGTACTCGTTGACCGTGACGATGTGCACGCCCTCGCCCGTCAGGGCATTGAGGTACGCAGGGAGCGTCGCCACCAGCGTCTTGCCCTCGCCGGTGCGCATCTCGGAGATCATGCCCTTGTGCAGCACGATGCCGCCGATCAGCTGCACGTCGAAGTGGCGCATCCTGAGAGTGCGCCGCGCCGCCTCGCGCACCACCGCGAACGCCTCCGGCAGCAGGTCGTCGAGGGTCGCGCCTTCCTTCAGCCGAAGTCGCAGCTCATCGGTCTTGCCGCGCAGCGCCTCATCGCTCAGCGCCTCGATCCCCGGCTCGAGCTCGTTGGCGGCCCGCACGTAGTGGGAGTAGCTGCGAAGGAGCCGCTCGTTGCGGCTGCCGAAGATGCGCGTGAGGAAGTCGAGCAAGGGCTATCCGTGAAAAACCGAAAAATATCTTGCCCGACAAGCACTTATCATCTGCCCCGGGCTCGGGAAGCGGCGTATTGTACGCAATAGACGTCAGCCACGCCCAATTGGTTCGCGGGCGGGCGAATTCAAGGCGGGAAGCGGCTTTTCAGCGGCCGATGAACGACAGCGGGTCGACCTGGCGGCCGTTCTTCAGGACTTCGAAGTGCACGTGCGGCCCGGTGGAGTGCCCGGTCGAGCCCATGAGGGCGATCGACTCGCCGCGCTTGACGGTCTGCCCGACGGAGACCAGCGTGCGCTCGTTGTGCGCGTAGCGGGTCGAGTAGCCGTCGCCGTGATTGATCTCGATGAGCTTGCCGTAGCCTGAGCGCTCGCCGGCCCAGGTGACGACGCCGGCGGCCACCGCGACCACGTCGCTCCCTAAGGCGCCGGCGAAGTCGACGCCCTTGTGGAACTTCTCGAGGCCGTCGAAGGGATCGGCGCGCTCGCCGAAATAAGAAGAGATGTAGCCCGACGTGACCGGCCGCCCCTCGGGGTGAATCTCTTCCTTCAGCTCGCGCGTCAGGATCACGTTCTCGAGCGCGGCGAGCTGCGATTCGCGCAGGTCCGCGCGCCGCTCGAGCTGCGCGAGCGACTGGGAGAGATCCGGGATCTGGGCGCTCACGCCCTCGGCTTCGGGACCGCCGCTCGGCGGATCGCGGTCGAAGTCGAACTCGCGGCTGTCGATGTCCGCCATCTCCGTGAGGCGCTTGCCGAGCGCATCGAGGCGGATGACGTGGGCGTTCACCTCGCCGATGCGCATCGCCATGGCGTCGATCCGCAGCTGCAACTGCTGCTTGAGGCCGGCGATCTCCTGTTTCTGCTGGGTGAGGAGCGCGGCGAAGCGCGTCGTCTCGGCGAGCGCCAGCTCGCGGTGCACGCCCTTGCCGAGCTGCAATCCGAGCGTAAACGCCCCCCCGACGATGACCCCGGTCACCGTGAGGAGAACGCCCAACGTCAGCGGCTTTGCCAGATTGAACTGGCGTGCCTTGCCGTCGCGCTTGGACAGAAGAATGACGTTCATGCCATACATTCCGGGGTAGGTTATGTCACCCCCTGCCGCGAACCAAAACCGGATCCGGGCCTGCGCCCCGAGCGTGTATCGCCCTGTTCTCGTTCAGATAAATACCTGTACGATGCTGGCAACCCCGCCGTCATGGCTCCTCGCTTTAGACCGGTGGCTTTGCGTCCCCGCCTTTCAGCGGGTTTGCCGATACAGCTTCGGTTCCAATATGCCCAAGAAGGTCCGGCGAGACAAGCGCGGCAGTCCCACAGTGAGCAGTGGTGCCGTCGGCAATGCGCGACGGCCACATTCTGTAAAGGATCTGCTCGCCCGGCGCGCGCCGACCTTGATGCGCGTCACAACTGCCGCCGCGCGCGCGAGCTTCTGGAACGAGTGGCTGTCGAATCGCCTTCCCCCGGAAACCGGTGCGCGCGTCTCGGGTGTGGTCGAGCGCGACGACACCTTGGTGATATTCGCAGAATCCGCCGCCTGGTCCGCGCGGCTGCGCTTCGCCGTCCAGGAGCTCGAGCGCGAGATGCTCGCCGCCGCCCGCGGTATCAGGAGCGTCGTCGTGCGGGTCCGCCCGCGAGACTAATTCAGCTTCGGGGCGGATGCAGCGCCGGCGCCTCGATGTAGGAAATCGGCGCGTCCTTGTAGGACTGGAACACGACCTCTTCCCAGGTGGAGGTGTCGGCCAGCAGCTCCCGCAGCAGCTTGTTGTTGAGCGCATGGCCGGATTTGTGGCCGGAGAATTCGCCGATCAGGCTGTGGCCGAGCAGGTACAGGTCGCCGATGGCGTCCAGGATCTTGTGCTTGACGAACTCGTCCTCGTAACGCAGCCCGTCTTCGTTCAGCACCCGGAAGTCATCCAGCACGATCGCGTTGTCGAGGTTGCCGCCGAGGGCGAGATTGCGCGAGCGCAGCGTCTCCAGATCACGCATGAAGCCGAAGGTGCGCGCGCGGCTCACTTCCTTGAGGAACGAGGTGGTGGAGAAGTCCATCGAGGCACGCTGCGCGCGGCGCTTGAAGATCGGGTGATTGAACTCGATCTCGAAGTTGACCTTGAAGCCGTCGAAGGGATCGAACTGCGCCCACTTGTCGCCGTCCTCGACGCGCAGGCGCTTCTTCACACGGAGGAAGCGTTTCGGCGTGCGCTGCTCCTCGATGCCGGCCGACTGCAGCAGGAACACGAACGGCCCGGCGCTGCCGTCCATGATCGGCACCTCGGGCGCCGACAGCTCGACGATCGCGTTGTCGATGCCGAGGCCCGCGAACGCCGACAGCAGGTGCTCGACGGTCGAGACGCGCGCCTCGCCCTTGCCGAGGGTCGTGCCGAGCATCGTGTCGCCGACGTTCTCGGCGTGCGCGCGGATGTCCACCTGCTGCGCCAGGTCGGTGCGCCGGAAGACGATGCCCGAGTCGGCCGCCGCAGGGCGCAAGGTCATCAGCACCTTCTTGCCCGTATGCAGGCCGACGCCGGTGGCACGAATCGAGTTCTTGAGCGTTCGCTGTCCGACCATGCGGTTAGGCTTGGGTTGTCCTTCTCAAACGACCGCAGCATGCTGCGGATGACACGCGCCCCTCGAAACGCACGGGAGCGCCACCACTCGCGGTGGCTCGCTCCCGAAGCGTTATGTAAGACACGCTACCGTATCACATCAGTCAGCCTGCCGCCGCAGGAAGGCCGGAATATCCAGCAGCTCCTCGGCGTCCGCCTCCGGGCGCAGTCCGTCACCGACCGCCCGCTGGCGCTGCACCGTCGGCTTGTCGAGCGCGGCATAGTCGCTGTTCGAAAGCGGCGCGCGCCGCACCACACGCATCGGCGGCTCGCCGCGGACGTCACGGCTGTCGCGCGCCACCAGCGTCTCGCGCTGCGTCGGCCGCGTCGCGGCAGCCGGCCGGCCAAGCCCGGTCGCGACCACGGTGACCCGCACCTGGTTGGTGAGCTCCGGGTCGATCACCGTGCCGACCACGACCGTCGCGTCCTCCGAGGCGAATTGTTTCACGATCTGCCCCACCTCCTGGAATTCCCCAATGGAGAGATCCATTCCGGCGGTGACGTTCACCAGGATGCCGTGGGCGCCAGCCAGGTTGATGTCCTCGAGCAACGGCGAGGACACCGCGCTCTCGGCCGCCGCGCGCGCCCGGCCCTCGCCGCTCGCCGCCCCCGATCCCATCATGGCCATGCCGGTCTCCGCCATGACGGTGCGCACGTCGGCGAAATCGACGTTGATGAGGCCCGGACGGGTGATGAGCTCGGCGATGCCCTGCACCGCGCCCTGCAGCACCTGGTTGGCGGCCTTGAAGGCATCGAGCAGCGTGGTCTGCGGTCCCAACACCGTCAGCAGTTTCTGGTTAGGAATTGTAATGAGCGAGTCGCAGTACTTGGAGAGCTCGGCGATGCCGGTGTCGGCCACGCACGAGCGCTTGTTGCCTTCCATCTCGAACGGCCGGGTGACGACCGCGACGGTGAGGATACCGAGCTCCTTGGCCACCTGCGCCACCACCGGCGCCGCGCCCGTGCCGGTGCCACCGCCCATGCCGGCGGTGATGAACAGCATGTCGCAGCCCTCGACCAGCTCGACGATGCGGTCGCGATCCTCCATGGCCGCCTGACGGCCGACCTCGGGGTCGGCGCCGGCGCCGAGGCCCTTGGTGATGTTGCAGCCGATCTGCAGAGCGGTCTTCACCTTGGCGTGCTTCAGCGCCTGCGAGTCCGTGTTGATGCACATGAAGTCGACCCCGTCGATGCCAACGGTGAGCATGTGTGCCACGGCGTTGCCGCCGCCACCCCCGACGCCGATCACCTTGATGACGGCGCTCTGGCTGTATGCATCCATTAGTTCAAACATTGTTGTCGCTCCTTACGCGTGAAAGCAGGTTGGTTGAGTCTTGGTGGTCGCGTCTGTCAGCTTCAGAAATTCCCCTGGAACCAGGAACGCATGCGCCCGAGCATCGACTTGCCGTTGGCGCCGAGCGCATGCCCGCGGCGTGCGGGCATGAGGTTGTCGCGGGCGTAGAGCAGCAGGCCCACGCCCGTGGAGAAGATGGGATTGCGCACCACGTCGGTGAGCCCGGCGACCGCCACCGGCACCCCTAAGCGCACCGGCACGTGGAACACTTCCTCGGCGAGCTCGATCGCGCCCTCCATCTTGGCGCTGCCGCCGGTGAGCACGATGCCGGCGGCGATCATCTCCTCGAAGCCCGAGTGCCGCAGCTCCTCGCGCACCAGGCCGAAGAGCTCCTCGTAGCGCGGCTCGACGATCTCGGCGAGCGTCTGCCGCGCCAGGCGGCGCGCCGGACGCTCGCCCACGCTCGGCACCTCGATGCTCTCGTCGGGATTGGCGAGCTGCGAGAGCGCGCAGGCGTAGCGGATCTTGATGTCCTCGGCGTACTGGGTGGGCGTGCGCATCGACACGGCGATGTCGTTGGTGACCTGGTCGCCGGCGATCGGGATCACGGCGGTGTGGCGGATCGCGCCGTTGGCGAACACCGCCAGATCGGTGGTGCCGCCGCCGATGTCGACCAGGCACACGCCGAGCTCCTTCTCGTCCTCGGTGAGCACCGCGAAGCTGGACGCCAGCTGCTCGAGCACCACGTCGTCGACGTCGAGCCCGCAGCGCTGGATGCACTTCTCGATGTTCTGCGCGGCCGAGTCGGCCCCGGTGACGATGTGCACCTTGGCCTCGAGCCGCACGCCCGACATGCCGATCGGATCGCGGATGCCTTCCTGGCCGTCGACGATGAATTCCTGCGGCAGCACGTGCAGGATCTTCTGGTCGGCGGGAATGGCGACCGCCTTGGCCGCATCGATCACGTGCTCGACGTCGCCCTGGGTCACCTCCTTGTCGCGCACGCCCACGACGCCGTGGGAGTTGAGGCTGCGCACGTGGCTGCCGGCGATGCCGGCGAACACCGAGTGGATCTCGCAGCCGGCCATGAGCTCGGCCTCCTCGACCGCGCGCTGAATCGACTGCACCGTGGACTCGATGTTGACCACCACGCCCTTCTTGAGGCCACGCGAGGGCTGCGAGCCGACGCCGAGCAGCTCGATCGAGCCGTCGGCGCCCACCTCGCCGACCAGCGAGACGACCTTGGAGGTGCCGATGTCGAGGCCGACGATCAGGTTGCGTTCGGAGCGCTTAAGCATTGCGGCCACCTTCCCTGCCAGCGGCGTGGCCGGCGGTGCCGCGCCAGCCGATGGCAAACCCGTTCGTGTATCGCATGTCGACGTAGGAGATCTCCTCGCCCCGCTCGGTGACGAGCTTCAGCGCGGTGCTCATGAATTTCTCGAAGCGCTCGTCCACCTGCCGCCTTCCTAAGCGCACGGTGACGCCGTTGGAGAGATCGAACTCCCAGGCGCCGCGCGCATCGAGCCGCAGCGCCGTCATGCGCAGCCCGGCTTGCGTGAGGCGCCCGGCGGCGGCCAGATAGCGCTGCGCCACCTCCGCCTCCTGGTCGGCGGGACCGGAGAGCTGGGCGAGCTCGGGCGGAATGTGGCGCGGGTCCGCTTCGAACAGCTCGCCGCGGGTGTTGACGAGGCCGTCTTCGCCCCAGCGGGCAGCGGCGGTCTGCTCGATGACGAGCACGTTGAGTCCGCGCGGCCAGGCGCGCTGCACGCTCACCGCGTCCACCCATGGCAGCGTGTGGATGGCGCGCCGCATCGCCGCCAGATCCACCGACAGCAGGCCCGCGCCGTGCAGCTCGCTCTTCACCACGCGCTCGACGTCGACCGGTGAGACGCGCTGAAAGCTTCCCTCGACCGACACCGAGCCGACTGGCCTGTCGAGCGCCAGGGCGAGCGCGGCGGCGGCGATGCCGAGCGCGGCGAGCGCGGCGAGCACTGTGCCGAGTCGCCGCCAGCGGATCGCCGGCAGCCGCCAGGGGCGCCCGGTTGGTTTGCGGCGGTTCCTGGTGCGCCGGAGCATGCTCACGGCCCCTTGCCCGCCGCACCGCGCGCCGGCGCCCGGGTGAAGCTCGTCTCGAGCACGCGCCAGGCGAGCTCGTCGAAGTCGATGCCGACCGCACGCGCCGCCATCGGCACGAGGCTGTGGCTCGTCATGCCCGGGATGGTGTTGATCTCGAGGAGCAGCGGGCGCCCCGCGCCGTCCATCATGAAATCCGCGCGGCCCCAGCCCGAGGCGCCGGCGGCCTCGAAAGCGGCCAGCGCGAGGCGCGCGAGGTGCGCTTCGGCGGGACCCGAGAGACCCGAGGGGCAGAAGTAGCGGGTGTCGTCGCGGAAGTACTTGGCCTCGTAATCGTAGAAAGTGCGCGGCGTCTCGATGCGGATCGAGGGCAGCGCCGCCCCCTGAAGGATCGCTACCGTGTACTCGCCGCCCGTGATCCAGGGCTCGGCGAACACCGCCGCCTCGATGCCGGCGGCGGCGGCAAACGCAGCCGGGAGATCCTCGGCACGGTCCACCTTGGTCATGCCGACGCTCGAGCCCTGGGTGGCGGGCTTGACGATGAGCGGCAGCTTCAACCGCTCGAGCGTCAGCTCGAAGTCCTGCGGCCCGCGCAGCACCACGAAATCCGCGGTCGGCACGCCGATGCTGGACGCCAGACGCTTGGTACGCAGCTTATCCATGCCGATGGCCGAGCCCATGACGCCGCTGCCGGTGTAGGGAACGCCGAGGTACTCGAGCGCGCCCTGCAGCGTTCCGTCCTCGCCCCCGGGGCCGTGCAGCGCGATCCACACCCGGGCGAAGCGCTGCTGCGTGAGCTCGGTGAGCGGCACGTCGCGCGGATCGAAGGCATGGGCGTCGACCCCGCGGCGCTTCAGCGCCTCGAGCACCGCGTTGCCGGTGAGCAGTGAGATCTCGCGCTCGCTCGAGTCGCCGCCCAGCATGACCGCCACGCGGCCGAATTCCTTCGGATCGCTGACGCGCTTGAGTTGGTCCGGTTGATAGGTGAGGCGCATGGCTTCTAATTCCTCAAGGCACACGGATGTGCCCGCCGCCGCAGGTGGCGAGCGCCGAGCAAAAGCCGCGCCTTTTGCTCGGCGCCGCGAGGGGAGCGACAGGGATGTCGCGATCCCGAGCCAGTCATAGAGCAACTCCCACGATGCGCACCTCGGGGTGCAGCGACACCCCGTGTACGCGCTCCACCGTCGAGCGCACGTGCTCGATCAGGCGCTCGATGTCGGCGGCGCTCGAGGCGCCGTGGTTGATGATGAAATTGGCGTGCTTGCTCGACACCGTGGCGTCGCCGATGCGAAAGCCCTTGAGGCCGGCGGCCTCGATGAGACGCGCGGCGTGATCCCCCGGCGGATTGGTGAACACCGAGCCGCAGCTCCACTCGCCGATTGGCTGCGACTCCTTGCGCCGCGCGAGGAGCGTCCGCACCTCGCCCTCGTGCGCACCGGGTCGGCGCTCGAAGCTGAGCGTGGCACCGACGAACCACTCCTCGGGAGCAGGTGCGGTCACCGTGCGATAGCCGACCCGGTACTCGCCCGCCTCGCGCACCCGCTCCCTGCCGTGGCGGTCGATGGTCTCGACCCTGAGCACGTGGCTCCAGGTCTCGCCGCCGAAGGCGCCGGCATTCATCGCCAGCGCGCCGCCCAGGGTCCCCGGGATGCCCGCGAAGAACTCCGCCGGACCTAAGCCCCACTTGATGCATTGCCGCGCGATGCGCGCGCAGGCGACGCCGGCCTCGGCGCGCACCGTGGTCTCGCTCACGCGCTCGAGCGAGTCGAGCGTGCCGTGCGTCGAGATGACGACGCCCGGAACTCCGCCGTCGCGCACCAGCAGGTTGCTGCCGAGCCCGATCCAGTAGACGGGGACGTCGGCCGGAAGCGCGCCCAGGAACGCGGCGAGATCCGCCCGGTCACGCGGGTTGAAGAACACCTCCGCAGGCCCGCCCACGTGCCAGGAGGTATGACGGGAGAGCGGCTCGCTGCGGCGCACGCGAGCGCTGAAGTCCGCGGCCAGCGCGACCGTCATGACGCACCTCGCGGCGGCCGGAGCGCCGCGAGCGCCGCCGGCAGCCGGTGCGCCACGGCGCTGATGCTGCCCGCGCCCATGGCGACGATGACATCGTCGCCCTTGATGAGGCCGCGCAGCGCCTCGGGCAGCTCCTCGACCTTCTCGAGGAACAGCGGCTCGAGCTTGCCGCGGCCGCGCACCGCGCGGCAGATGGCGCGGCCGTCGGCGCCGGGTATCGCCGCCTCACCGGCGGCATAGACCTCGGTCACCAGCAGCAGGTCGGCGCGGCTCAGGACCTTGCCGAAGTCGTCGATGAGATCGCGCGTGCGGGTGTAGCGGTGCGGCTGGAACACGAGCACGACGCGCCTGCCCGGATAGCCCTGACGCACCGCCTCCAGCGTCGCCGCCACCTCGGTCGGATGATGGCCGTAGTCGTCGATGATGCTCACGCGGCCGGCGGCGGTATCGGCATCGCCGATGTGCTGCAGGCGGCGGTCGACACCCTGGAAGCCCTCGAGCGCGCGCTGTATCGCCGCATCCTCGATGCCGAGCTCGCTCGCCACGGCGATGGCGGCGAGCGCGTTGCGCACGTTGTGCGTGCCGGGGAGGTTGAGCGTCACGCTGAGCGGCGTGCCGCGCGCGCGCGCGACCTCGAAACGGGTCCTCAAGCCCGCGGGAGCCAGGTTCACTCCGCGCACGTCGGCGCTCGCATCGAGCCCGTAGGAGAGCACGGGGCGGCCGACCTCGCCCAGGATGCTGCGCACCTCGGGGTCGTCCACGCCGAGCACTGCGAGACCGTAGAACGGCAGGTTGTGCAGGAAGTCGACGAAGCTCTGCTTGAGCAGGCCGAAGTCGCCGCCGTGGGTGACGAGGTGATCGTTGTCGATGTTGGTGACGATCGCGATCAGCGGCTGCAGATGCGTGAACGAGGCGTCGCTCTCGTCGGCTTCGGCGACCAGATAGCGCCCGGCGCCGAGCTGTGCGCCGCTCGCGGCGCTCTTCAGGCGCCCGCCGATGACGAAGGTCGGATCCTCGCCCCCCTCGGAGAGGATGCTGGCCAGCAGGCTCGTGGTGGTGGTCTTGCCGTGGGTGCCGGCCACGGCGATCGAGTAGCGGAAGCGCATCAGCTCACCGAGCATCTCGGCGCGCGAGACGACGGGAATGCGCCGTTCGAGCGCCGCCTGGACTTCGGGGTTGCCGCGGGGCACGGCGCTCGATGCCACCACGACATCCGCCCCCTCGATGTTCGCGGCGGCGTGCCCGATGGTGATGTGCGCCCCGAGGGAGCCGAGCCGCTGCGTCACGGCGCTCGCGCGCGCGTCCGACCCCTGCACCGCGTAGCCGAGGGACAGCAGCACCTCGGCGATGCCGCTCATGCCGCTGCCGCCGATGCCGACGAAGTGGATGGTGTTGATGCGGCGCATGCGGTCGCGCCGGTCGGGGCTCACGCGCCGCTCGGTGGCGGGACGCTCGAGGGTGGTGCGCCGCTCCTTCATCATGCCGCCCTGCCGGCGAGCGCCAGGCACGACTCGGCGAGCTCATCGGCCGCGCGCGGCGTCGCGAGCTGCCGGGCGCGCTCGGCCATCGCCAGGAGCTTGCCGCGCCCGGCGCACAGCCGCTCGAGCTCGGCGGCGAGCCGCTCGGCCGTGAGCTCCCGGTCGGCAATCACCACGGCGGCGTTCTCGCGCACCAGGTACTGCGCGTTGTGGGCCTGGTGATCGTCCACGGCTCCCGGAAACGGCACCAGCACCGCGCCGATGCCGACCGCCGCGAGCTCGGAGACCGTGAGCGCTCCGGCGCGGCAGATGACCAGATCCGCCCAGCCGTAGGCCTCGGCCATGTCCTCGATGAAGGGGCGCACGTCGGCGCGCACGCCGGCGCGCGCGTAGCTGGCGCGCCCTTCCTCGAGCCAGCGCTCGCCCGCCTGGTGACGCACGTCGAAGGCGATCCTTCCCGAGAGGCGCGCGAGCGCAAAGGGCACGACCGCGTTCAGGCGCGCGGCCCCCTGGCTGCCGCCGAACACCAGCAGGCGAATGGGCCCGGAGCGACCCGTGTAGCGTTCGTGCGGCGGCGGCACGGCACTGATGTCGCGCCGCACCGGGTTGCCGATCAGGCGGGCGTGCACGTCGCGGCCGAAGCTGTCGGGAAAGGCCTCGAGCACCACGCGCGCCAGGTGCGCGAGGATGCGGTTGGTGAAGCCGGCGACGGCGTTCTGCTCGTGAATGACGAGCGGCCGGCGCGTCAGCCAGGCGGCGATCCCGCCGGGGCCGGTGACGAAGCCGCCGAGGCCGACGACCACCAGCGGCTGGTGGCGCCGCATGACGGCCAACGCCTGCACCAGCGCCAGCGTCAGGCGAAACGGCGCGGCGAGCCAGGCGAGCGCGCCCTTGCCGCGCAGTCCCGTGACCGACAGGCGCTCGAGCGGAATGCCCTCGGCGGGAATCAGGCGCGCCTCGAGTCCGCGCTCGGTGCCGAGCCATACGACCTCGAAGGCCCGCTCGCGCAACAGGCGCGCCAGCGCCAGCGCCGGAAACACGTGCCCGCCCGTGCCGCCCGCCATGATGAGGATCGGGCGGCTCATGTGCGCTCCCGCACCGTGGCCGAGCCACGCGCCTCGAGCATCGCCTCGTGGTAGACCCGCAGCAGCAGGCCCACCCAGGCGAGCGTCACCACCAGGCTCGAGCGCCCGTAGCTCATGAGCGGCAGCGTCAGGCCCTTGGTCGGCAGCACGCCCATGTTGACGCCGATGTTGATGAAGGTCTGGATGCCGACCCAGAGGCCAAAGCCCGCGGCCAGGTACGCGGGAAACTTGAGCCCGGCGTCGGATGCGAGCCGCGCGATGTGGAACGCGCGCCAGATGAGGATCAGAAACAGCGCGAGCGTCAGCACCACGCCGGCGAGCCCCAGCTCCTCGGCGAGCACGGCGAACAGGAAGTCGGTGTGCGCCTCGGGGAGATAGAAGAGCTTCTGCACGCTCTCGCCGAGGCCGACGCCGAGCCACTCGCCGCGCCCGATGGCGATCAGCGATTGCGTGAGCTGAAAACCGCTGTGGTAAGGGTCGGCCCAGGGATCGAGGAAGGTGGTGAGGCGGCGCAGCCGGTAGCTCGAGCCGAGGGCGAGCAGCGCGAAGCCGCCCGAGGCGAGCGCCATCATGGCGAGCACGTAGCGCAGCCGCGCGCCTGCGAGGAACAGGAGGCCAAAGCCGGCGGCGAACAGCACGGTCGCGGCGCCGAAGTCCGGCTCGACGACCAGCAGCGCCCCGGCGAGCGCGAGCAGCGCGAGGGGCTTGGCGAGCCCGGCCAGACTGGTTCGCAGCTGCTCCTCGCGCCGCACCGCGTAGCTCGCCACGTACACCAGCACCAGCACGCGGGCGAGCTCCGAGACCTGGAAGTTGACCGCGGCGAAGTGCAGCCAGCGGCGGCTGCCGTTGACGGTGTGCCCGAGGCCCGGCACCAGCACCACGAGCAGCAGCACGAAGGCCACCGCGAGCAGCGGCACCGAGGCGCGCTCGAGCCACTGGGTGCGAAGCGAGAAGACCAATGCCGCGCACACCGCCCCCACCGCCACCAGCGCCAGCTGCCGCTCGAGGTAGTAGAAGGGCTGTCCGGTCTCCTGGCCGGCGATCGAGACCGAGGCGGAAGTCACCATGACGAGGCCGAGGAGCGTGAGGGCGAGTGTCACGGCGACCGTGATCGAGTCGAGCCGCACGCCGCCGCGCGAGTGCGCGGAACGGGCGAAGCCCATGAGCGGCTCGTGGACCACGGCGCTCATGCCGCGAGCCCCCCGACCGCTTCCGTGAACACCGCGCCGCGCTGCGTGTAGTCGCGGAACATGTCGAGGCTCGCGCACGCCGGCGAGAGCAGCACCGTGTCGCCCGGCCGCGCGGCCCGCGCCGCGGCCCGTACCGCCTCCGGCAGGGTCGCCGCGGTCTCGAGCGTGCACACGCCCGCGAGCGCCTCGCCGATCCGCCCGGCATCGCGCCCGATCAGCACCGTGTGGCGCACCTTGCCGCGAAACGCCGCGGCGAGCGGCGCGAAGTCCTGGTTCTTGCCATCGCCGCCCGCGATCATGACGAGGGGCCCGGCCATCCCGCCGACCGCGGCGAGCGTCGCGCCCACGTTCGTGCCCTTGGAATCGTTGATGTACGTGACCCCGCGCACCTCCGCCACCCATTGCGAGCGGTGCGGCAGTCCCGGGAATTCCTCGAGCTCCTTGAGCATCGGCTCGAGCGGCAGCTCGAGCGCCTCGCCGAGCGCGAGCGCGGCGAGCGCGTTGGCCGCGTTGTGCAGCCCCTTGATCCGGAGGCGCTCGACCGGCACGAGCGGCGCCGTCCCGCGCGTCAGCCACCAGACGCCTTCGTGCATCGCCACCGCGTAGTCGGCGCCCACCGCGGCGCGCAGCGAGAAGCTCAGGGTGCGGCGGGCGCTGCGCGGCATCGCCATCACCAGTGGATCATCGAGGTTCACCACCGCGGTGTCGCAGCGGGCGAAGATGCGTGCCTTGGCGGCGGCGTACTCGCCGATCGAGGCGTAGCGGTCGAGGTGATCGGCGCTGACGTTGAGGACGGTGGCGGCGCGGCAGGCGAGGTGGGTGGTGGTCTCGAGCTGAAAGCTCGAGAGCTCGAGCACGTAGAGCGCGGTGCCGGGCTTGAGCAGGTCGAGCGCCGGCTCGCCCAGGTTCCCCCCGACCCGCACCTTGAGTCCTGCGCGCTGCGCCATGCGCGCGAGCAGCGTCGTGACCGTGCTCTTGCCGTTGGTGCCGGTGATGCCGACCACCGGCGCATCCGCTGCGCGCGCGAACAGCTCGATGTCACCCACGATCTCGAGGCCGCGCGCGCGCGCCGCGGCGAAGAACGGCTGCGCGAGCGACACTCCCGGGGAGGCGACGACGCACAGCGCCTCATCGAGGAGCGTCGCATCGAGCGCGCCCAGACGCACCGGGATGCCGGCATCGAGCGCGGCGAGGGCGGCGAGCTCCGGGGGTGAGGTGCGCGTGTCGGTGACCGCGAGGCGCCAGCCCTGGGCGCGCAGATACTTTGCCGCGGACAGCCCGGTGCGGCCGAGTCCCACGATCACGGCATAAGGGCGCTTGTCGGGCACGCTCGTCATCGCAGCTTCAGCGTCGCCAGCCCCGAGAGCACCAGCAGCAGCGAGATGATCCAGAAGCGCACGATCACCTTGGGCTCCGCCCAACCCTTGAGCTCGAAGTGATGATGAATCGGCGCCATGCGGAAGATGCGCCGCCCCGTCAGCTTGAAGGAGGTGACCTGCAGGATCACGGACGCGGTCTCGAGCACGAACACTCCGCCCATCCACAGCACCACCAGCTCCTGGCGCACGATCACCGCGAGCACGCCGATCGCAGCGCCGATCGCGAGCGCCCCCACGTCGCCCATGAAGACCTGGGCCGGATAGGAGTTGAACCACAGGAACCCGAGTCCGGCACCGGCGAGCGAGGCGCAGAACACCAGCAGCTCGCCCGCGCCGCGGATCTCGGGAATCTGCAGATAGTGGGCAAACACCGCGTTGCCGCTCGCGTAGGCGAAGATGCCGAGCGCCGAGGTCACCAGCGCCGCCGGCATGATGGCGAGCCCGTCGAGGCCGTCGGTCAGGTTCACCGCGTTGCTCATGCCGACGATCATGAGATAGGCGAGCGCGATGAAGCCGAAGGCGGTGAGCGGCGCGTGGAAGGTCTTGAGGAACGGCAGGAACAGCGTCGTCTCGGCGGGCTCGGTCGCGGTGTAGTAAAGAGTCGCCGCGGTGGCGAGCCCGGCGACCGACTGCCAGAAGTACTTCCAGCGCGGCACCAGGCCCCTGGGATTGCGCACCACCAGCTTCAGGTAATCGTCGTAGAAGCCGATCAGGCCGAAGGCGAAGGTGACGGCGAGCACCGTCCACACCAGGCGGTTGGAGAGCTCCGCCCACAGCAGCGTGCTCACCAGCGTCGTGACGAGAATCAGCGTGCCGCCCATGGTGGGCGTGCCGGCCTTGGGCAGGTGGCTCGCGGGACCGTCGTCGCGCACCACCTGGCCGATCTGATAGCGCGACAGCCGTGCGATCATCGGCGGCCCGATCACCAGCGACAGCCCGAGCGCGGAGACGGTCGCGAGAATCGCGCGCAAGGTCAGGTAGGCGAAGACATGCGCGCCCGGAACGTGGCCGGCGAACTGCTGTGTGAGCCAGTAGAGCATCAGTGTCCACCTGTGCTGGGAAGCGCATCGGCCGCCACCGCCTCGACCACCCGCTCGAGGCGGTTGAAGCGCGAGCCCTTGACGAGGACACGCACATCGTCCGCGGCGCCCGCGAGCGCCGTGCGCAGCGCCCTGGTGAGCGCCGGCACGTCGGCGAAGGACTCACCGCCGGCGCCGAAGGCTTGGGCCGCGCGCGTCGAGAGCGGGCCGGTCGCATAGAGCCGCTCGAGCCCCGTGGCACGCGCGAACTCTCCGAGTTGCACGTGCTCCTCGAGCGCGAAGGCGCCGAGCTCGGCCATGTCCCCGAGCACCAGCCAGCGGCGGCCGGGAAGCGTCGCGAGCAGCTCGATGGCAGCGCGCACCGAGCTGGGATTCGCATTGTAGGAATCGTCGATGAGCCAGCCGCCGCCGAGCGCACGGCGGAATTGCAGCCGGCCGGGAACCGCGCGCACTGACCCGAGCCCGCGGACGATGTGCTCGAGGGAAGCTCCCGCACTGGCCGCCGCGGCTGCGGCGGCGAGCGCGTTGGCGACGTTGTGGGCGCCGCCGAGGTTGAGGCGGATCGCGGCGGCGCCGATCGGCGCCGTGAGGCGGAAGCTCGTGGTGAAGCCTTCCGCTCCCACTCGAGCCGCAACTTCGCTCGCGGAAAAGTCCGCGGGCTGGCGCGTGCCGAAGGTGATGACCCGCGCCCGCGTCGAGCCACGCCACATGGCAGCGTACGCATCGTCGGCATTGATCACCGCGGTGGCGGAAGCTGCGAGTCCCGCGACCATCTCGCCCTCGGCGCGCGCGACGCCCTCCAGGCTGCCGAAGCCTTCGAGGTGCTCAGCTCCTGCGTTGGTGATGAGGCCCACCGTCGGGCGCGCCACCTCGACCAGATGCGCGACCTCGCCGGCGCGGTTGGCTCCCATCTCCACCACGGCGAAGCGCTCGGCGCCCGTGAGGCGCAGCAGCGTCAGCGGCACGCCGATGTGATTGTTGAGGTTGCCGCGGGTCGCGAGACACGGGCCCGCCTCGCAGAGGATCGCAGCCAGCATCTCCTTGGCGGTGGTCTTGCCGTTGCTGCCGGCGACCCCGACCAGGGCGCCGGTGAACTGCGCGCGCCAGGCACGAGCCGCACGCTCGAGCGCGGCCTGCGTGTCGGGCACGACGATCTGCGCCAGCGCGAGGCGCTGCTCGCGCTCGACCAGGGCGCCGGCGGCGCCGGCGGAGGCCGCGGCCGCCACGAACGCGTTGCCGTCGAAGTTAGGTCCGCGCAGCGCGATGAAGAGCTCGCCGGCCTCGAGCGCGCGCGTATCGCTCACCACGTTGGTATAGGCGCGGTCGGTGCCAGCGAGCCGGCCGCCAGCGAGGCGCGCGAATTCCCCGAGCGTGCGCCTCACGTGCCCACCTCGCGCAGCGCGTCTATGACCACCGCCTGGTCGCGGAACGGCCGGCGCTCGGTCCCGAGGATCTGATAATCCTCGTGGCCCTTGCCGGCGATCAGCACCACGTCGTCGGGGACGCTGCGGGCCAGACTCAAGCGGATCGCGAGCGCGCGGTCGTGCTCGACCACGAGCGGCGTGTGCCGGACGACGCCCGCGACGATGTCGGCGACGATGCGCGCGGGGTCCTCGGTGCGCGGGTTGTCATCGGTCACGATGAGATCGTCGGCCAGCTCGGCGGCGATCCGTCCCATCAGCGGCCGCTTGCCGGCGTCGCGGTCCCCGCCGCAGCCGAACACCACGCGCAGCTGGCCGCGACAGTGCAGCCGTGCCGCCTGCAGCGCCTTCTCGAGCGCGTCGGGCGAGTGCGCGTAGTCGACGATCGCGAGCGGCGTCAAGCCGCGCCCGCCGAACATCTCCATGCGGCCGCTGGCGGCCCGGCAGCGCGACAGCGCACGCACGCAGTGCGCGAGCGGCACCCCCCAGGCGAGCAGCACCGCGAGCACCGTGAGGGAGTTGTCGACGTTGAACTCGCCCATGAGACGCACCGCGAGCTCGGCGTTACCCCAGCTGGTCTCGACTGCGATGGTGAGTCCGGTCGACTCAGGCTGCACGCGCACGGCGCGCACCAGCTGCGCCGCGCCGGGGCGCGCGGCAGCGTGCGCCGCGCGCGTCGTCACGGTGAGCTGGGCAGGCGAGGCAGCCGCGGCGAGCGCCGCTCCGAAGGGATCGTCGATGTTGATCACGCGGTGGGCCAGGCCGGGGAAGCGGAACAGGCGCGCCTTGGCCGCCCCGTAGGCGTCCATGGTGCCGTGGTAGTCGAGGTGATCGCGGGTGAGGTTGGTGAAGGCGGCGGTATTGAAGCGCACGCCGTTCACCCGCCCCTGGTCGAGCGCGTGGCTCGAGACCTCCATGCTGACGCACTCAGCGCCGAGAGCGCGCAGCGCGGCGAGCTGACGCTGCACGCTCACCGCATCGGGCGTGGTGTGCACGGTGGGCGTCAGCACCGGCGGACGGCCGAAGCCGAGCGTGCCCATGTAGGCGGCGGGCTTACCCGCGGCCTCGAGCGCCTGCGCCAGGAGCCACGCGCAGGTGGTCTTGCCGTTGGTGCCGGTGATGCCGGCGACGGTGAGCGCGGCGGTCGGGGCGCCGAAGAACCGGTCGGCGATCACGCCGGCTTGCTCGCTCAGGTTTGCGAGCCCGGCGACGAAAGTACCCGGTATCGGCTCAGGAAGGCTGTCCGCGTCCAGGCCGTCCGGCTCGTAGAGCACCGCGCGCGCGCCGCGCCGCAGGGCATCGGTCGCGAAGCGCATGCCGTGATGCGTGCGTCCGCGGCAGGCGAGGAACAGCGCCCCTGGAGTTACCGCGCGGCTGTCCGCCGTCACATCGCTCACCAGAAGTCCGGCGGGCACGGCGAGCAGTCCCGCGGTGAGCTCGGCGAGCGGACGGCCGGGCGAACTGCTGTCGGCCTGCGGGCTCATCGCAAGGCGGCCGTGCGCAGCGTGTCGGGTGCGTTCGCCGGCAGCTCCTCCGGCGTGCGTACCGGCTCATCGGGCGCGACCGCGAGCAGCCGCAGCGCCCCACCCACGACGCGCGAGAATACCGGGGCCGAGACCTGCCCGCCCATGTGCTCGCCCGCGCTCGGCTCATCGAGCACCACCACCGCCGCGAGCCTCGGGTCGGTCGCGGGAGCGACGCCGCCGAACACCGCCATGTAGCGGTCGGTCGAGTAGCCGCCGGCTGTCGCCTTCCAGGCGGTGCCGGTCTTGCCGGAGACGCGGTAGCCGGGAATCGCGGCGAGCTTGCCGGTGCCTTCAGCGGCCACGACCGATTCCAGCATCGTCAGCAGCTCGTGGCAGGTCGGCGCCTCGAGCACGCGCGTGCCCGCCACCTGCGCGTCGGCCGCCAGGAACGATACCGGTCGGGCGATACCGAGCGAGCCGAGGGTGGCGTAGGCATGCGCGAGCTGCAGCGGCGTCACCGACAGGCCGTAGCCGTGCGACATGGTGACGATGCCGATCGGCCGCCATTGCGAGTAGGCGGGCAGCAAGCCCGCGGACTCGCCCGGGTAGCCGCTGCTCGTCACCTCGCCGAAGCCGAGGTGCGTCAGCGTGGTCCACACCTGCTGCGGGGCCAGGCTGAGCGCGATGTGTGCCATGCCGACGTTGGAGCTCTTGGCGAGCACGGTCGCAATGTCGATGCGTCCGAAGTTGTGCTCGTCCGGGAATTCCTTCACGCCGACCTTGATGAAGCCTGGCGAGGTGTCGATGATGCTGCGCGAGTCGTACTTGCCGGCGGCGAGCGCCGCGGCGACCCAGAAGGGCTTGATGGAGGAGCCCGGCTCGAAGATGTCGGTGACGGCGCGGTTGCGGTAGTCGGCAGCCTGGATCTGCTCGCGGTCGTTGGGGTTGTAGGTGGGCTGGTTCACCATGGCGAGCACTTCGCCGCTGGTCACATCCAGCACGACGATCGAGCCGGCGCGCGCCCGCTGCTCGCGCACCGCGGCCTTGAGCTCGCGGTAGGCGAGGTACTGGATGCGCATGTCGATCGACAGCACCAGGTCGCGTCCCGGACGCGCCGGGCGGATGCTCTCGACATTCTCGACGATGCGCCCGTAGCGGTCCTGGATGACGCGCTTCGCCCCCGGCTCGCCGGCGAGCCAGTGCTCGAAGGCGAGCTCGAGCCCCTCCTGGCCGGCGTCATCGACGTTGGTGAAGCCGAGGAGGTGCCCGGTGACCTCTCCCGCCGGGTAGTAGCGGCGATACTCCCGCGAGGTGTACACGCCCGGAATTCCCAGCGCCTTGATCTCGGCCGCCTCGGCCGGCTGGCGGCCGCGCGCGAGATAGAGGAACTCGCGGTCGAGATTGCTGGTGACGCGCCGTGCCAGCTCCTGGCGGTCGAGCCCGAGCGCGCCCGCGAGGCGCGGGATCTGCTCCTCGGCGTGCGCGAGCTCGCCCGGGTTCACCCAGATCGAATCGACCGGCGTGCTCACCGCCAGCGGCTCGCCGTAGCGGTCGGTGATGGTGCCGCGATGGGCGGAGATCTGCAGCACGCGCGAGAAGCGCGCATCGCCCTCGTGCGCGAGCCGGCGGTGATCGACGAGCTGCAGGTTCACGGCGCGCCAAAGCAGCGCCGCGCCGGCGAGCGTGAGAGCGGCGAGCAGCACACGCGAGCGCCAGCGGAACGAGCGCGGTGCCGGGTCGCCACGCAGGCTGCGCGCCTTCACGGCGAGACGACCTCGATGCTCTGCGGCGCCGGCATCGCCATGTGCAGCCGCGTGCTCGCGACGCGCTCGACGAACGCGTGGCTCGACCAGGCGCTCTGCTCGAGCTGCAGCTGACCCCACTCGATCTGCAGATTGTCACGCCGCGCGTTGAGCGACTCGAGCTCGATGAAGAGCCCGCGCGCGCGGTGCTCGCAATAGATTGCGCCGGCGCCTGATGCGAGCACCGCGAGCCACAGCAGCGGCACCGCGATCATCAGCACGGTGCGCGCGCTCACGCGAGCTTCTCCGCCACGCGCAGCAGCGCGCTGCGCGCGCGCGGGTTGCGCTTCACCTCGTCATCCGTCGGCCGGGTCTTGCGTCCGATGATCCGAAGCGCGGGCGCGGCGCCGGGCGGCAGCACCGGCAGATGCGCGAGCGCCGGGTCGGGCTGCGACTCGCGCTGCATGAAGCGCTTCACCAGCCGGTCCTCGAGCGAATGGAAGGTGATGACCACGAGACGGCCGCCACCGCTCAGCGTGGCGAGCGCGCCGAGCAGGCCCCGCTCGAGAGACCCAAGCTCGTCGTTGATGAACATGCGCAGCGCCTGGAAGGTGCGGGTCGCCGGATGCTTGCCGGGCTCGCGCGTGCGCACGGCATGTGCGACCAGCTCGGCGAGCTCGCCGGTGCGCGTGAGCGGCGCGACACGGCGCCGATCGACGATGGCGCGCGCAATCCGCCGTGCGAAGCGTTCTTCACCGAATGTCGCGATCACCTGGCGTATCTCGTCGACGCTCGCCCGAGCGAGCCAGGCCGAGACCGGTTCGCCGCGTGTCGGGTCCATGCGCATGTCGAGCGGGCCGTCGGCGCGGAAGCTGAAGCCGCGGCGCGCATCGTCGAGCTGCGGTGAGGACACGCCGAGGTCGAAGAGCACGCCCCGGCAAGGACGACCTTCTGCGTGTAGCGGCACGAGCGCGCCGAGATCGGCAAACGACGCGTGCACGAGCGTAAGCCGCATTTCGTCGGCAAAGCGCTTAGCTCCAGCCGCGATGGCCTGCGGATCGCGGTCGATTGCGAGCACGCTGCCCTCTCGACCCAGGGCCTGGAGAATGAGTGCCGTGTGGCCGCCGCGCCCGAACGTCGCATCGACATAGTAACCGCCCGCTTCCAGGGCCAGTCCCGCAAGCGCCTCCGCGGCAAGCACCGGTGTGTGCTCATCCCCCATAGAAGCGCGCGCAGCCTTAACTGCCCCTCGTCAACTCACCGCGGCCCTCGTGGCCGGTCTTAAAGAGAAAGCGACTCGAGCTCGGACGGCAGATCGGTCGCCACCTCTTCATTCTTGAGCCACAGGTCGCGCCGTTCGTTCCATCGCGACTCGTCCCACAGCTCGAAGCGGTTCCCCTGGCCGATCAGCATCCCGTGCCGCTCGAGCTTCGCGAACTCGCGCAGCTCCAGCGGCAGCAACACCCTGCCGTGTCCGTCGAGGGGCAGATCGGTCGCGTGGCCTACCATCAGCCGCTGCAGCCGCCGCGCCGTCGGATTGAGGCTGGGCAGGCTCATCAGCTTGCGTTCGATCTGCTCCCACTCGGGCAAGGGATAGATGAGGAGGCACTGGTCCTTGTCGACGGTAACGACCAGTCGCCCCTGGGCGAGGCCCGCGATCTGATCGCGGTAGCGGGTGGGCATGACCATCCGCCCCTTGTCATCCAGGGTGATCTTTGTTGCACCGCGAAACATGACCTGTACGGCAGTCCGCCGCCCATCTACCCCCACTTTCTCCCACCGACTGCCACTATAGGAATCGTGGATGAACTATGTCAATTGAAAAAAGTGAGAAATTCGTCGCAGTCACAACGACTTATGTTGAAAACATAGGCGCGCGACGACGCCCTCGACCGCCTCGGGTCAGATTTCATTCATAGCAATCAGCGGCTTGGGTGGTGAACCTTATACAGTGGTTCACCAGTAGCGGGGCTGGACGGCCGAGCTAGCGGGCGCGGCATTGAGAAAACGAACCTCGCAGGCGCGGGACCAGGCGAGACCCCGGGGTGAGCTGGCGCCTTACGCGGCCTCGAAGGCGTGCCGGATCCACTCGATCGCAGGCTTGGGGGCACTGAGATCACTCACTACGAGCACGTCGAAGCGCACGGGGAAACGCGCGAGACCGGCGCGCTGTTGCAGCAGCTGCTGTGCGGCGCGCGTGATGCGCCGCTGCTTGTGCCGGTCCACGCTCGCGGCCGCGGAGCCGAAGCGCGCGTGCGCACGGGTGCGCACCTCGGCGATCACGAGCACGCCGCCCTCGAGAGCGATGAGGTCGAGCTCGCCGAGTCGTCGGCGATAGTTGCGCTCGAGAATCTCGCAGCCGTGCGCGCGCAGGAATTCCGCCGCCAGATCCTCGGCGCGCCGGCCGCTCTGCTGTCGTTGCGTGAGCATCCCAAGCCCTGCGCTTGCTGGCTTGCTGGTCGGTTACGGCGATGCCTCGGGCAACGCGCGCAGCTCCCCGTCGTGCAGCTGCGCCCAGACGAGCGCGCGGCGGATGCGCCGCTCGGGATCGAAGCTCAGGCGCCCGGTGAGCCCGTCGACGTTGACGTCTCCGCGCGTGTTGCGCAGCGCCACCGCGAGCCGATACGCATCGAAGCCGAAAGCGAACAGCCGGCTGCGCTGCAGGCCGCTGTTGGGCCAGGCGTCGCGGGTCGCCGCGCGCACCGCTTCGGCGAGATCGCCGCCCAGCATCCACGGCATGTCGGGAAACATCAGGCCGTCGAGATCCTGGTTGGCGCGCACATCCGGCTCGAACGCGCTCGAGGTGGCGTAGGTGGGTATATCGCCGGCGAAATGAAAGCGCAGCTGCGGGCGCAGCAGCCGCTCGGTGTTGGCAGGCGCCGGAGAGAAAATGAAACCGATGTCGCCGCGGCGCCGCGGCTCGAACTGCAGCTTGGTGCCGAGCACGCCCTCGAGCCGCCGATAGCGCGCCTGGCTTTCGCTGATGCCAAGCGTCTGCGTCACTGCCTCGGAGTAATCGGTACGGCTCGGGTCGATGGTCGCGGACGCGATCAGCTCGCCGCCACCGCTCTCGAGCTCCTGGCGGAAGGCCGCCAGCACGCGCGTGCCCCAGTCACCCGCCGGCACGATGGCGATGCCGCGCCGGTGATGATCGGCGAGCACGCGCCGTGCAACGAGCCGCGCCTCGTCCTCGGGCGAGAGCGCGTACTGATAAAACCGCGCCGGCGCCGGGGTCTCGGGTGGCAGGAAATTGAGCGCCAGCAGCGGCGGCCCCGCAGCGGCGTCCTGGGCCGCGGCGATCACTTCCTCGCGTGTGAGCGGACCTACGATGAGCTCGGCGCCGGAGCTCGAGGCGCGCGCCAGGGCCTCGGCGACGCTCATCGTGCCGGTATCGTAGATGCGCACGCGCAGCCGGGCGGCCGCGGGCGCCTGGTAGTAGGCGCAGAGAAAGCCGTCGCGCACACTCACGGCCGCGGCGGCGTTACGGCCCGTGACGGGAAGCAGCAGCGCAATGTGCGGCAGAGCCGGCACCTGCTCGCCCGCAAACTGCTGCGCCACTTCCGGGTGCCCGGCGCCGGCTGGAGCGCGTGCCTTGGCAATCTCCGCCGCGAGCAGGCCCCGCTCGGACTGCTGGTCGGGAGTGAGGCTGCCTTCCAGACCCGTCAATACCCGCGCCGCCTCGTCGGCGCGGTGCGCGCTCACGAAGTCGCGCGCCGCGCGCAGCAGATAGGCGTTGCGGCTCGCGCCGCTGTTCTGGCCGGCGAGCGCCTCGTAGATCCGCGCCGCTCCCGCCAGGTCCCCCGACTGCTCGAGGCTCGCGGCCCGATCGGCCGAGGGCGGCGGGCTCACCGTCGTCAGGCTCGCGCAGCCGCTCAGGGCCAGGGCGGCAGCGAGAGCGGCGCAGCGGGTGATCCAACGGTTGAGCGGCATTGGTTAGACTGAAAGGCTGAGGAGGCTCGCGATTATAGTGGTCAACGCGCCCGGCACGCTGCTCGTCGTAGCCACACCCATCGGCAACCTCGCCGACCTGAGCCCGCGCGCCCGCGAGACGCTCGAGCGCGCCGCGATCATCGCCGCGGAGGACACGCGCCATACGCGCGCCCTGTTGCAGGCGATGGGTGTCGGCACGCCGCTTCTCTCCCTGCACGCTCACAATGAGGCGCAGCGCGTGCCGGAGCTGCTCGCGCGGCTCGCGGCCGGCGAGGACGTTGCGCTCGTGAGCGATGCGGGCACGCCGCTTCTCTCGGACCCCGGCTTCGAGCTCGTGAGCCGCGCCGCCGCGGCCGGATTCGCCGTCCATACGATTCCCGGGCCGTCGGCCATCACCGCCGCGCTCGCCGTGGCGGGACTCCCGACCCATCGCTTCTGCTTCGAGGGGTTCCTGCCGGCGCGCGCGGCCGAGCGCCGCGCCGCACTGGCAGGCCTCGCGCACGAGGTGCGCACGCTGGTCTTCTTCGAGGCACCGCACCGCATCCAGGCGACGCTCGCGGATCTCGCGGCGCAGTTCGGTGCCGGACGGCGGGCCGCGGTGGCGCGTGAGCTCACCAAGACGCACGAGACGCTCTATCGCGGCACGCTCGGCGAGCTCGCCGCACGCGCCGCGGCTGAGGAGAATTTCGCGCGCGGTGAGCTCACCCTGGTCGTGCACGGAGCGGCCCCCGAGGCCGCCGCGGTCGATGGCGCGGAGCTCGAGCGCACGATGGAGATTCTGCTCAGGGAATTGCCTCCCGGGCGCGCGGCGGCCACCGCCGCCGCGCTGACCGGAGCCACGCGGGCCGCGGCTTACGCGCTCGCGAAACGCCGTAGTTGACTTCCGTGCCCGCCGCCCTATCGTGCCGGGTCAGAGTCGGCCGGGCAGTCGCTGCTCCCGCGCCAGCAATGGCGCGGGGGTGGAGGAAAGTCCGGGCTCCGGCGGATCGGGTGCCAGGTAACGCCTGGGGGGCGCGAGCCCACGGAAAGTGCAACAGAGAGTGAGACCGCCCAAGTCCCTCACGGGACCGGCAAGGGTGAAACGGTGCGGTAAGAGCGCACCGCGTCGGTGGCAACACGCGACGGCACGGCAAACCCCACCTGGAGCAAGGCCAAATAGGGAAGCGGCGTGCGCCGGAAACGGCGGCACGCAGCGCTGATCCGCGCGCGCTTCCGGGTAGGCCGCTAGAGGTCCACGGCGACGTGGATCCCAGAGGAATGATTGCCCTCGACAGAACCCGGCTTACAGGCCGACTCTTCTATGCGCGCTGACGCGCGGGCTCTACGTCGTTCGCGAAGACGCGAACGACGTACATGTAGCGGGCGCGAAGACGCGCCCGGAGAGAACCCGCGCTACTTGACGACCTTGAGCTGCGGGCGGCGGGTACCGCCGCCCTCTTCGGCGGGCGTCGGGTGCTTCGGCGGCTCGGGACCCAGGTCCTGCTCCGAGAACACCATGCCCTCACCGGTCTCGCGCGCATACACGCCGAGCACCGCGCTCACCGGAAAGCGCACGTGATGCACCACTCCGGCGAAGCGCGCGTCGAATTCCACCGCCTCATTGCCGAGCTTGAGGCGCTGCGTGGCGCCTTCGCTCAGATTGAGGACGATCTTGCCGTCCTTGACGTAGGCGCGCGGCACTTCGGCGTCCTCGTGCCCGGCATCGACGATCACGTGCGGCGTATTGCCGCATTCGGTGATCCACTGGTGCATGGCACGCAGCAGAAACGGCCGCTTGGGTAACGCCTGACTCATGGCCTTACCTGAGCAGCCTCATCTCCTGCTCGCGCTCGGTGAGGCTCTCGCGGAACGCCGGCCGCGCGAACACCAGCTGCATGTACCTCTCGATCGGCTGCGCCTGAGGCGGCAAGTCGATCTCGTAGTACGGCAGCCGCCACAGTATCGGCGCGATGGTCGCATCCACCAGCGAGAACTCGTCGGAGAGGAAGAAGGGCTTGATCTTGAAGAGCTCGGTGCTCTGCAGGATGGTATCGCGCAGGATCTTCTTCAGCTTCAGCGCCTGCTTCTTGTCGGGCTCCGCGTCGATCTGCTTGGCGACGCTGTACCAGTCGCGCTCGATGCGGTAGAGCGCCAGGCGGAACTGCGCGCGGGTGAGCGGGTCGACCGGCATGAGCGGCGGGTGCGGGAAGCGCTCGTCGAGGTACTCGATGATGACGCGCGAGTCGTACAGCACCAGGTCGCGATCGACGAGCGTCGGCACGCTGTGATAGGGGTTGAGGTCGAGCAGATCCTCGGGAAAGCGGCCGGCCTCGACGCTCACGATATCGATGCTGATGCCTTTCTCGGCCAGCACGATCCGCGTCCGGTGACTCCAGGGGTCATCGGGTGCGGAGAACAACGTCATGATGGATCGTCGGCTCGACACGCTCCCGCTCCCGCGCCCGAAGCTCGCGGTCAGTGGACGTCCTTCCAGTACTCGCGCTTCACCAACAGGGCCAGCCAGCTGAATACCAGCAGGAACAGCACGACCCACACGCCGAGCTGGCGCCGCTCGAGCTGGGTCGGCTCACTCACATAGTCGAGAAAATTCACGGTATCGCGCACGAAGCCGTCGTACTCGGCGAGGCTCATGCGTCCCGGAGCCAGCGGCTCGAAGTGATCGAAGACCTCGCCCTTGAACACCGCGGCCTTGAGCCCCTCGAGCTCCGACAGCACGTCCGGCATGGCCGTCGCCGGCAGCGCCAGATTGTTGGCGCCCGTTTGGCGCGTCGGGTCGACGTAGAAGGTCGTGAGGAACCGGTAGATGTAGTCCTTGCCGCGTGCGCGCACCATCAGCGAGAGGTCCGGCGGAGTCTTGCCGAACCAGGCCTCCGCGTCCGCGGCCGGCATAGCCGTCAGGATGTAGTCAGCCGCCTTGACGCCGGGCGGAATCAGGTCCTGCTCGAGGAGCGGCCCGGGGATCCTGAGGTCCGCGCCGAGGCGCGACCAGCGCTCGTACTTCAGCGAGTGGCAGCCGAGGCAGTAGCTGGTGAAGTTGCGGGCGCCGCGCTGCACGGACGCGAGGTCGGCCACGTTGGTGCCGGCGCGCCAGCTTTCCCAGTCGGCGCCGAACCTGGCGGCGCCCGGTTCCTCCGCCGCCGGCAGTCGCTGCGGCACACAGGCCGCCCCCGTCAGCAACACCGCGGCGAGCAGTGCCTCAGTGCGCATGGTAGACCACCCTTTCCGGCACCGGCTTCACCGGCTCGAGGCTGGTATAGAACGGCATCAGCAGGAAGAACAGAAAGTACAGCACGGCCAGAATGCGCGCGATGATCACGTAGATACCGAGCGCCGGCTGCATGCCGAGGTAGCCCAGTCCGATGAACGAGACGGCGAAGATCGCCAGCGCCGCGCGCGACATCCAGCCGCGGTAGCGCATCGACTTGACCGGCGAGCGGTCGAGCCACGGCAGGAACAGGAACGCCATCACCCCCAGCAGCAGCAGCAGCGCGCCGAGCCTCTGGTCGGGCACCGCGCGCAGCATCGCGTAATAGGGTGTGAAGTACCACACCGGGGTGATGTCCGCGGGAGTCGACACGGGGTTGGCCGGCTCGAAGTTCGGCGCCTCGAGGAACAGTCCGCCGAAGGTCGGCACGAAGAACACCACGATCGCGAGCAGCACCAGGAAGACGCCGATGCCGACGAAGTCCTTCACCGTGTAATAAGGATGGAACGGGATGCCATCCAGCGGATGGCCGTCGGCACCCACCTTCTCCTTGATCTCGACGCCGTCGGGATTGTTGGAGCCCACTTCGTGCAGCGCCACCAGGTGCAGCGCCACGAGGCCGAGCAGCGCGAGCGGAATGGCCGCGACGTGCAGCGAGAAGAAGCGGTTGAGAGTCGCATCGGCGATGCCGTAGTCGCCGCGGATCCACAGCACCAGATCGGGGCCGATCCCGGGAATGGTGCCGAACAGGTTGATGATCACCTGCGCGCCCCAGAACGACATGTTGCCCCAGGGCAGCACGTAGCCCATGAAGGCCTCCGCCATCAGCGCCAGATACACCGCCATGCCGAGCAGCCACAGCAGCTCCCGCGGCGGCTTGTACGAGCCGTAGAGGAAGGCCCGGAACATGTGCAGGTACACCACGATGAAGAAGAAGGAGGCGCCGCTCGAGTGCAGGTAGCGGATGAGCCAGCCCCAGTCGACCTCGCGCATGATGAACTGCACCGAATCGAAGGCGGTCGCCTCACCCGGCTTGTAGAACATGGTGAGGAAGATGCCGGTGACCAGCTGCAGCACCAGCACCACGAGCGCGAGCGAACCGAAGAAATACCAGAAGTTGAAATTCTTCGGCGCGTAATACTCGGTGACCTGGCTGGCGAGGAACTGGTCCACGGGCATGCGCTTGTTGAGCCAGGCCCGGAAGCGCTTGCCGGCCGGGCCGGTGGCCGCCTTCGGCAGCGCCGCCTTGGAGCCCGTTGCGGTCTTCACGGTCACGACGCGGCTCCTTTCTCGTCAGCGCCGATCAGCAGCAGCTGCTCTTTCGGGAATGAGTACGGGGGCACGCGCAGGTTGACCGAGGCCGGCGAGCCGTCGAACACCCGGCCCGCGAGATCGAAGCGCGATCCGTGGCAGGGGCACCAGAAGCCTCCCGGCCAGGTTGGCGAGAGCTCGCCGGCGTCGAAGCGCTGCTTGGGCAGGCATCCGAGGTGCGTGCAGATGGCGATCAGGACCAGATACTCCGGGGTGCGCGAGCGCAGCTCGTTGCTCGCGTACGGCGGCTGCTCGGAGTCCTTGGACCCGGGGTCCTTGAGCTCGCCGTCGTGACCGGCGACGCGCCTTACCATGTCGGGCGTGCGCCGCACCACGAAGATCGGCTGCCGCCGCCACACCGGCAGCATCATCTGTCCGGGGTCGAGCTTGGAAAGATCCACCATCACCGGCGCGCCGAGGGCGCGGGCCCGCTCCGACGGACTCCAGGACTCGATGAAGGGGATGGCGGCGAGCACGGTGCCGACCGCCCCGGTGGCTATGGTGGCTCGGGTGAGGAACTTGCGCCGGCTCAGGTCGACCTCGTCGCCGCCGGCAACGCCTGCGTGATCCGCCATCTCACCGCTCTCCCGCTTTATGACAGGCCCGCCGCAGCGTCGGAGCGCATCGCTCACTAAGCCGACTGCGCATGGGTGCAGTTTCGTACCTTGCGGGGGGCGGCGCATTATACACAACGAACATGCCTCCCCCGCTCGAACACCTGCGCCGCGGCCTGACTTTCGTGGTCGGCTCGGTCGTCGGCGGACTCGCCCTGGCATTCCTGATCGTGGCGATGCGCCCCGATCTCATCCGCGGGCGCGCCGCGCCTCAGGCGGCCCCGGCGGCCGCCCCGCCGGCGGCTGCGGCCCCCGCCCCGGCCGCCGTCACCACCGCCGCTGCGGCACCCGCGTCCGTGCCGCCGCGAACCTCCTACGCCGACGCGGTGCAGCGCGCGGCGCCGGCGGTGGTCAACGTGTACACGGACCGGCTGGTCACCGAGCGCCTGGCCCCGTCGCTCGGGGACCTGTTCGGCGAGTACCTGCCGCGCTATCGGCAGCGCATCGAGCGCACGCTCGGCTCGGGCGTGATCGTCGATGACAAGGGTCACATCGTCACCAACCACCACGTCATCGCGAACGCCGAGTCGATCCGCGTACAGCTCGCCGACGGACGCATCGCCGAGGCACACGTCGTGGGCAGCGACCCCGACACCGACCTCGCGGTGCTGAGCGTCGGCCTCAGGTTCCTGCCGGTGGCTCCTCTCGGGCGCTCCGATCAGCTGCGCCCGGGAGACGTCGTGCTCGCCATCGGCAACCCGCTCGGACTCTCGCACACCGTGACGCACGGGATCGTGAGCGCGGTGAGCCGTGCGCAGCTCGGCATCACGCCGGTTGAAGACTTCATCCAGACGGACGCCCCGATCAACCGCGGCAACTCCGGCGGGGCGCTGGTCGACTCGAGCGGCGCACTGGTCGGTATCAACACGGCGATGGTCGCGAAGAGCCTCGGCGTCGAGGGCATCGGCTTCGCCATCCCCGTGAACCTGGTGCGCGGAGTAGTGGCCGACATCATCGATCACGGCCGGGTGATCCGCGGATGGATCGGAATCTCGCCCGAGGACATCACGGACGATCAGGCGCGGCAGCTCGGGCTCGCGCAGGGAGGCGTGGTGGTCGCGAACCTCACTCTCGGCAGCCCCGCGCAGCAGGCGGGCCTCTTGCCGGGCGATCTGCTGCTGGCGGTCGACGGAGCCACCCCGCACGGAGCGCAGGACGTCCTCGGGCGCATCTCCCGGCACAAGCCCGGCTCGATGGTGAGCCTGCGGGGGCTGCGCGGCCGCCGATCCTTCGACGTCGAGGCGCAGGTGACCGAGCGCCCCCGCACACCGCAGCCGCCGCAATGACCGAGCTCGCCATCCGCCGCTTCGCCTCGCGCTCAGCGCTCGAGTCCGCTCTCGAGGAGCGCCTGGCTCGGGCCATCGCGGCGCCCACTGCGGCGGCGCTCATGCTCTCGGGCGGCGCCACCCCGCTGCCGGCCTACCGCGCGCTCGGCGCACGGCCGGGCCTGGCGCCCGCGGCCGGGCTGCGCGTGCTCTTCTCGGACGACCGCTACGTGCCGGCCGACTCCCCGGCGAGCAACTACCACCAGACGCAGCCGCTGCTCGCCGCGCTCGCCCTGGCACCCGGCGCGGTGCTGCGCGTACGCACCGAGCTGCCGCTCGAGGATGCCGCCCACGACTACGAGGATCGGCTCGCCGCTCTGCTTCGCTCCGGCGCGCGCATCGGCCTGGGCCTCCTCGGCCTCGGTGCCGACGGACACACCGCCTCACTCTTCGGGGCAGCCGACCTCGAGCGCGCCCGCGGCCGGCTCGCAATCGCCGTGCACCGCCCCGACGGCATGTCCGCCGTGAGCGTGACCCCGGAGCTCCTCGCGCGCCTCGCCGAGCCGGTGTTCGTGGTGGCCGGCGCCGACAAGCGCGCTGTCGCAGCGAGGCTCATCGCACGGGATCCCGAGCTCACCGCCTGGCGCGCCGTGCAGGGCTGCGCGCAGGTGGAGCTGTGGCTCGCGAGCGCTCAGGATCCGTAGCCGAAGCGCTGCACCCACGGATCGAGCAGCGGCAACACCGCCGCGAGCTGCGCCTCGTAACGCCGCCACTGGCCGATCCCCGACTTCTCCAGGCCGCGGGCGAGCTGCGCCGTGCTTGGTGTGACCGAGCCGCGCTGCTCGGTCCGTGGCGCGAAATCCTGCATCGTTGCGGCCCACTCGAGACCGAGGAACGCGCAAATGCTCCTGATCTCGTTCTCGAAGTCGGTCACCAGCGTCTCGTGGCGCACGACCCGGCTCGACAGCGTCAACAGCCCATCGAGGCGCTCGGCCAGCCGCATGACCGCATCGTAGTAGCGCGCCGCGCTCTCGAGGGACAGCAGCTCATACATCGGCGCGCTCATCCGGAACCTTCGCCTGAAGCAGCTCAACACCACATCCCGCGGATCGCGCCGCGCCATCAGGATCCTGGCGTCCGGAAACAGCCGCGCGATCAGCGGCAGCTTCAGCGTGTTGAGCGGATACTTGTCCACAAATACCTTGCCCGCGACCGAGACGCCCGCGTCCGTCACCTGCTGCCAGTACGCGGCGCGCAGCGGCTGCAGCTCGCCGCTCGTCGCGCGCGCCAGTCGCTCCAGGTCGTCGGGCGTGCGCATGAAGGCGCGCACGCCGTCGATCAGCGACTCGTTCTCCTCCAGGCTCACGACGCTCGGGTGGCCCTCGAGGATGACCTCGAGCAGCGTTGTTCCTGAACGCGGGAAGCCGAGCAGAAACACGTGCCCCTGCGCACCGGAGGAATGCGCGCCGAGGGACGGCCGTGGCCGCCAGTCTTCGGCGCGGGCGCGCTCCGTGTAGGCAGCGAGCGCGCGTGCATAGTCGAGCGCGCTGGGAGCATCGCCGAAACGACCGGCGTAGTGGCGCCGCAATTCGTCGTTGCATTCCAGGTACGCCGCAAACGCTTCCGTGGCCCGATCCTCGGCGTCGAGCGCGTCGCCGAGCAGACCGTAGGCGTAGGCGCGGTCGACGGGCACGAGCGCATTCTCGACGATCAGAGCGCGCACCCGAGCCTCGGCCTGCGCCGGCGCACCCTCGGCCAGTTCCGCCGCGGCGAGGCTCATCACGGCATCGGGGTGGTTCGGCGCGAGCGCGAGCACCTTCTCGCTCCAGGCGCGCGCGTCGCGGTGCACTCCGCGCCGGCTCGCGATGGACGCGAGCCCGACCATGGCGACAATCTGATTCGGGTCGAGCTCGAGCGCGCGCCGGTAGCTCGCCTCGGCGGCCGGCAGCACACCGAGGGCGAGCAGCGCCATGCCGAGATTGGCATGCGCGACCGCCCGTGCCGGATCCAGACCGATCAGGGTCCTGAAGTGCTCGACCGCCTCCGCCGGCCGGTCGAGCCGATAGAGGCACAGGCCCAGCGCATTGCGTATGCCGACGTCGTTCGGGTCGCGCTCCACCGCCCGACTCAGCAGGCTGGCCGCCTCGGGCAGGCGCCCGTCGTGCTCGAGCTTGACGGCCGCGACGTTGTAGAGCAGCGGATGCTCGAGCCCGCCGGCGAGCGCCCGGTTCGCCAGCTCCGCCGCCTTGGCGAAGTCGCGGCTCTGCGCGAGGCTGTGCACGGCCTTGAGCGTCGCCCGGTCAGCTTCCCTGTCGCGTATCATTCCCCTGCATCGCTCCCGCGCGCCTGCCGGCAGCGCCTCCTACCGCGACCATGCGCGCTGCAGATTGGCGATCACGTATTGCAGCTGCATGCGGTTCCGCCACTCCATCTTGAGGCCCTCGAGCGCACGCACCTCATCCAGCGTGTAGATCAGCTCGCGCTGCATCTGGTCCGGGATCTGGCTTTCGATGAACGTGATCATTACCAGGCGCTCGCCGCCCGTGACCGGGGTCACTTCGTGCAGCGTCGTCGAGGGGTACAGCACCGTGGCACCGGGCCGGCCCTTGAACCGTACCTGCTCGGTGCCGAGATGGATGACGAGCTCGCCGCCCTGATACTCCGCGGGATCGTTGATGAACATCGTGCACGACACATCGGAGCGCAGCACTTGCGCGCCGAGCGGCAGAAACGCCGCGTCCGTGTGCGCGCCGTATCTCATCCCCGCCTCGTAGCGCTGCAACGCGGGGATCGCCATGCGTCTGGGCTGCGCGAATCCGCTGGCCTGCTCGCTGCGCTGCAGTGCCGCCAGGGCAATCTGCGACGCTTTCTGCGCGGCCGGATCGCCCGGATCCGCGATCAGGTTCGCTTTGGTCGTGTTATGGGGATTTGAGCGCCGGCCGTCGATGAATTTTGCCTGGCGGGAAAGCTCCGTGATCGCTTGCAACTCGGAGGAAGTCAGCAGGTTTTCGATCTGCAGGAACATGGGCTTTCCCGTCGCGGCGCTCAGCGGATCCGGACGACCTTGCAGCCGCGTCCCGATTGCAGCTGCAGCCAGTAGGAACCGAGCCAGCCGCGCGAGATCGTCACGACATCGCCTGGCTTTTCGAGCAGATCCGCCCCGCTCAGCAACTGCCGCCAGACCTGGCCGTTGTCCAGCGTGAACACGATGTGGCCGTCAGCGAGCTGGTCATAGCGCTCGATGCGCGCCTGAATCCCCGCTTGCTCCGCCGGCGTCGTGCCGGTGGCGCGCTCACGCGCCGCGATCGCGGCCGGCGACAGGCCGAATTGCTGCTCCGGCGTCATCGCTGGCGCAGCTGCGGGCGGCGCCGCGCCAGGCGCGGGCGGCTGCGCGGGAGCTGACACCGGCTCGGGGACCGGTAGCGACGGGGCGCCCGCCGCCGCTACCGGCGCCGCTGCAACCACCGGTGAGGCAACGGGGGCCGGTGACGGAGCGAGCGCGGCGCTCTCGCGATCGAAACACGCGAGTCTGGCCGTTGCGTCCGGCAGGGCCCGGCATGCCTGCAGCGCCGCGAGCGGGTCGGCGGCGATGCACGGTGCCAGGGCCACGGCGCAGACGATGGCCGCCGACCACACCGGCCGGCGGCCGTAGCGGCGGGCCCGGCACGACGGCGCGCTCATATGCCTACCCCGGCGACCTTGCCTTCCGCCTCGTAGTACTCCGCCAGCGCGACCGATGCCTCACGCACCAGCTCGCGTTCGGCCAGCGTGTTGGTCACGCCCGTGTGCGGCGGAATGCGCGGGCAGCGGGCGATGTGCGATTCCTCGCGGCGCAGCTCGTCGCCGATGGCGTCGGTCGCCGCCTCCAGGGGCAGGTTCATCGTCGAAGTATAGCGCGCTGTCTCGGCGGGCCCGCGGCCCGCTACAATCGGCGTGCCGCTCGTGCCGCTCGTGCCGCGAGCGATTCGAGGATCGCGTATGCCGCCCCCGGAACTCGTCAGTATGTTTGCCGTGCCGTTCGCGTTCAGCCGCTTTCCGGCGTCTACGCGGCTCAACGCGGCGCTCAGGAGTTTCATCCTGCAGCACGAGGCATCCGGCGCCGCGGCCAATCCGCGGCCACTGACCCAGCGCAATACCGCCCTGTTCGAGAGTCACTTCAATCTGTTCCGCAACCCCGATCCGGCTGTCCAGGAGCTGAAGGTGTTCTGCTGGGACCAGCTGCTGTCGGTGATCGGCCGGCTGAACGGCTACGACCTGGCGACGCTGCAGCGCCTGCAGATTTACAACGACTGCTGGTTCCACGTCACCCGGCGCGGCGGCTTTTTCGGCCTGCACAATCACGCCAATGCCTCGTGGAGCGGCGTCTACTGCGTCGATCCCGGGCGCCACGATGCCGACAAGCAGGACAGCGGACTGCTCAGCTTCGTCAACCCAATGATCACCAGCGCGATGCATATGGATGCCGCGGTCGCCAAGATGCAGTTGCCCTACGGCTACGTGATCGCCCACGTGCGGCTCGAGCCCGGACAACTGGTGATCTTTCCCTCGTGGGTGCTCCACGACGTCAAGGTGTTCGAGGGTGAAGGCGAGCGGATCACGATCGCGTTCAACTGCTGGTTCACGCTGCCGGACTCGCCGGCACAATCGCCGGATCCGCCCGCGCCATGACGTGCGGTCACGAGCTCGGGCGGACTCCGCATGTCCGCGGGTGACGACCGCCGCATCCGCGAGCTGATCCAGCTGGCGGCGCAGGCGACTGCCGGCGGGCAGGCCCGGGACGCCGAACGGCTGTTGCGCCAGGCGGCGGCGGAAGCGCCGCGCCATCCGCTGGTGCTCAACGAGTCCGCGCGCCGCCTGTTGCTCGCGGGCAATGCGCTGGCGGCCGAGCAGCTGCTGCGGCCGGCGCTGGCGGCCGATCCCGCGCAGCCAACGCTGTGGCTCAACCTGGCCGCCGCGCTGCGCGGACTCGGGCGCGCCGACGAGGAAATGACCGCGCTCGAAAGGGTGCTGGCGCTCGAGCCGCGCAACATGCGGGCGCTGCTGCAGAAGGGCTCGCTGCAGGAGCTGCAGGGACAGTCGCGTACCGCGGCCATGACCTTCCGTCACGCACTGCAGCTGATCCCCCCGGGGTTCGAGCCGCCGCCGCCGCTGCGCCCCGTGCTGCAGCAGGCCAGGGACGTGGTCGCGGCAAACGACCGCGCGATCGAGACCTTCCTCGAGCAGCGGTTGACGGAGCTGCGCGCCCGCCACGCGGGGGAGCGGCTGGGGCGCTTCGATCAGTGTCTGGCGACGCTGCTGCACAAGCAGCCCATCTACCGGCAGCAGCCTTCGTTCCTGCACTTTCCGGGTCTGCCGGCAATCGAGTTCTACGAGCGAGGTGATTTTCCCTGGCTCGATTCGATCGAGGCCGCGACCGCCGCCATCCGGGCGGAGTTGCTCGACGTACTGGCCGACGGCGCCGCGATACTGCGGCCCTACGTCGAGCTCGCGGAGGGAGTACCGCTGGACCAGTGGCGGGAGCTCAATCACTCGCGCCGCTGGGGCGTGTATTTCCTGTGGCGCGAAGGCACGGCGTTTCCGGAGCACATCGCGCGCTGCCCGCGAACCGTCGCGGCGCTCGAGTGCTGGCCGCGCTGCGAGGTACCGGGATGCGGGCCGACGGCGGTATTCTCGATCCTCGATGCCAGGACCCGGATTCCGCCGCACACCGGAGTCACGAACACGAGGCTGACGGTGCACCTGCCGCTGATCGTTCCGCCCGGCTGCGGCTTCCGCGTCGGAGCCGAGCGACGGGAGTGGCGGCCGGGAGAGGCGTTCGTGTTCGACGACACGATCGAGCACGAGGCATGGAACGACAGCGACGCGCCGCGCGCCGTCTTGATTCTGGACGTGTGGAGCCCGTTCCTGAGCGCTGCCGAGCGCGATCTCGTCCGTGCGCTGACGGCCGGTGTCGGCGAGTACTACGCGGCGGAAGGCAAGCTCGCCGGGATGGGCATCTGAGCGCGCCGTCGTACCGGGCCCGCTGTCAGTCGACGGCGATGCCGCCGGCCTCGAGGCGGGCACGCAGCGGGGCGAGTCCGTCGGCGTAATGCCGCCATTGCTCCAGCGAGGAATCATAGAGCGGCTGCCGCACCTGCACCGAGCTCGCCGTGGTCGTCGGTGCGGGGTTCTGGTGGAAATCGAGGCAGGCCGCTTCGAACGGCAGACCCAGGTACTCGAGTAGCCGGCGGATCGTCGCCTCGTGCGAGGTCACGAGGTCCTCGTATGCCAGGTCGAGGATCCGGCCGGGGAGCACGCGGTGCCAATGCGCCATGAGTCGCCGGTAGCCGAGATAGAATTCGCCGAGCTCGCCGAGCTCGTAGCAGAACGGGTAAGTGCCGCCGAAGTCCGTCTTGAAGATCGCGTAGCAGGCGGCGAGCGGATGGCGCGTCAGGTGCACGATGCGCGCATTCGGGAACGCCCGGAAAATCAGCGCGCAATAGAAGAAATTCACGGTCTGCTTGTCGATGAAGCGCGGCCGCTCGCCGCGGCGCGCGCGCGTGCGCGCCAGGTACTCGCGCGCGATCGCCGCACCGTCCAGATCGCCGAGCGTGGCGGCGAACTCGAGCCAGTCGCGCGGCGCGAGCGGAGCCCCGCGGCCGATGACCGCGGTGATTGCCTCGCTCAATGCCGTCAATTCGCCGGCGGCGTGGACCTGCGAGTGGCTGCCGAGGACGCGTTCCACCAGGGTCGTGCCGGTGCGCGGCAGCCCGAGGATGAAGATCGGCGCTTCGCCGGTGGCGTCGGGCGTGAGCGCTTCAACGCGGGGGAAGGAGGCGATGATGCGCTCGATGACGGCCTGGTCCTGCCGGGCGTCGTAGCGCAGACGGGCGCGCACCAGCGCATTGCCGGCGATCAGGTGCCGCCAGCCGGCGGCGTACTCGCCGACATCCTCGTACGACTTCGCGAGGCCGAAGTGCAGCGCGGCCGCGGTTGACGAGCCAGCGGGCAGCGCCGCCAGTGCCGCTTCCATCGCGCCGATGGAATTGTCCGCGCGCGACTGGCGGCGCAGCGCGGCACGCGCCCCGAGCGCCTCGGGATCCGTGGGGGCGATCGCCAGCAGGGCGTCATAGTCACGCGCCGCCAGGTCGAAATTGCCGAGGGAGCGATGCACCTCCGCGCGCCTGGCGAGCAGCATCCGGTCGGCGGGTGCCGCCGCGACCGCCCGGTCGTACATCGCGAGCGCAAGCCGCTGCTCGGCAGCGTGAGTCAGCAGTGCACCGACGGCGCCGAGCGCCGCGCCATTGCCGCCCGCGGCCGTTGCCGCGCTATCGGCAGCGGCGAGGGCGTCGGCGCGGCGGCCCAGCGCCAGCAGGCACTCGGCGCGCTGCAGCAGGCACGGAAAATCCGCCGGCTCGGCGGCCAGGTGCCGCTCGATCATTGCGAGTGCCGCTTCCTTCTGGTCCGTGAGCAGCGCGACAAAGCTGCCGAGCAGCCAGCCCGTCGAATCCGCCGGCCACGCAGCCCGGCAGGCCGCCGCGGCGGCAGCCGCTGCCGGCCAGTCGTGCCGAGCCATCCGGTTCGAGATCTCCCGCTGGAACTCGGGGAGACTGGGGTGGGTCATGGGTGCGGTTCGAGCGGGGGACGGCCGGTCTTTATGCTACCAGGCCCCGGCTCCGTCAAGGTTGTGCGCCGCAGCGGCCCGTTGTGCGCATGCGACAAGCAGGCGCTACCCGGGTCGGAGCTGGTAAGTCGCTCGGCGCCAGAAGCTCATGAGACGCATTGCGCGCTCGTTTCGGGCCCTTATCGGGCTTGCGTCGTGGCCTTAAGCCACTGATTCAGAACATTTATACGACATGTCGGCGACCTTCTCCGAAGCGGGCCGCGCGACCCGCCTGAACGCGCCCAGGCCGCGTGGGACACGGCGTCCCTTATTGTGGCTTTCTGGCATCGTGTTATATTCGCGCGCCAGTGGAGAACACCTAGAAACGAGAAGCGTTCTGGCCAGGGGAGTTGCAAGCGCCAGGATGATGCGTCGGGACATGGCGTCCCGGCCGTCATTCGGGGTCGGACGGAATTCCCATCGCCGGCGTCTCTGCTAGGCAAAGCCACAAGCTGTCTTGGCAACCTTCGCTTATTGGGAGCGCCACTCAATGATCAATTATCGCGGCAATCTTAAATTGCAGAAGGCGGTGCACTACGCGCTTGCCGGTGCAACCTTCACCACGCTCGGCGTCGCCAACGCGCAGACGCCACCCGCGGAGCAGCAACCGGCGAACACCGGGGCCGCCCTCCAAGAGGTCGTCGTGACGGGATCGCGTATCGCGTTGGAACCGAACTCGATCGCGATCAGCCCCGTCCTCGCCGTTTCGGCTGACGAGATCCAGCAAACCGGCGTGACGCGCATCGAGGACATGTTGAACACCCTGCCGCAGGTGAACGCCGCGCAGGGCACCGGTCAGTCAAACGGCGCGGATGGTACGGCGCAGATCAACCTGCGCGGCCTCGGCGTCAGTCGAACGCTGACCCTGGTGAACGGCCGCCGTCTGGGTCCCGGCGACCCGTTCTCGGCCGGCGCCTCGGACCTCAACCAGGTTCCTGCCGAACTGATCGACCACATCGAAGTGCTGACCGGAGGCGCATCGTCCGTGTACGGCGCCGACGCCGTGGCCGGCGTCGTGAACTTCGTCCTCAATGACCATTTCGAAGGCGTCAGGCTGACGGGCGGCTACTCGTTCTATCAGCACAACAACGACAATGTCGACGGCGTCCAGGACGACATCACCACCTACAACCAGCAGAACGGTACCAACTTCGCCCAGGCCCCGAACGAAGTGAACACGGGGTTCGCGAAGGACCTCAGCTTCATGGCGGGCAGCAACCTTGCCGACGGCAAGGGCAACGTGACCTTCTACGCGACCTACCGCAACATCGCCGCGGTGGTGCAGTCGCAGTACTCCGAGGCCGCGTGCACGCTGCTGTCGGGATACAAGGGCAGCGGGAGCGCGAACTCCTGCTACGGCTCCTCCAACTACGACCGCTTCCTCGACCTGAACACCGGCAGCGACACCGCGGTCGGCCCGGGCGGCACACTGGTGCCGTGGAGCAACACTTACCGTTACAACTTCGGCCCGCTGAACTTCTACCAGCGGCCGGACGAGCGCTGGACCACCGGCGCATTCATGCACTACGACATGAACGACCATGTGACGGTGTACGGCGAGACGATGTACATGAACGACCGCTCGATCTCGCAGATCGCGCCGTCCGGAGCATTCCTCGCCCCCACCTACTACATCAACTGCAACAACCCGTTCCTGAACGCGAGCCAGGTCGCCACCTGGTGCGGCGACACCGTCAGCGCCGCCGAGTCCGATCCGCTGCTGATCGGTCGCCGCAACGTCGAAGGCTCGCCGCGAGACGACGATCTCCAGCACACCTCGATCCGCATCGTCGCCGGTGCCAAGGGCCAGATCAACGATACCTGGAGCTATGACGTCTCCGGGCAGCACAGCATCGTGCAGCTGGCAGAAACCTATGCCGACGCCTCGTTCACCAAGATCACGGACTCGCTGAACGTCGTTACGCTGGGAGCCCCGGTCGGCACGGTCGGCACGGGCACTCCCACCTGCCTTGTCAACACTTCGGTCGTCGGCGGCGTTTACGTGTCCAACCCCGCGACGTCCGGCCTTGCCTATGGCTGCGTGCCGTGGAACATCTTCGGCGGCCCGCCGGGCAGCAATAGCGGCGTGACGCCGGCCGCGACCAACTACATCTCGGAAATCGGCGAACAGCGCGGCCAGGTCAGCCAGGATATCGTCGAAGCCGACGTTACCGGCGACCTCGGCAAGTACGGCTGGCGGCTGCCGACGGCGAGCTCGGGCCTCAAGGTCAACGTCGGTGCCGACTACATGGACACGAAGTCCGAGTTCACGCCCGACGCCGAGTTCCAGTACTACGATCTGGCCGGTCAGGGCGGGCCGATTCTGCCGATAGCCGGTGGAATCGTCGTGTGGGAGGGGTACGCCGAAGGGCGCATGCCGCTGGTCGAGGACAAGCCGGGCGCGGAGATACTCGCCCTCGAGGGTGGCTACCGCTATTCCACCTACAACCTCGGCTTCGAAACCAACACCTACAAGCTGGGGCTCGAGTGGATTCCGGTCAACGACATTCGCCTGCGCGCCAGCTGGGACCGCGCGGTGCGCGCGCCGAACATCAACGAGCTCTATAGTCCCCAGTCGGTGGGTCTCGACGGCCACACCGATCCGTGCGCAGGCCCCGCCGTCGGCGGCCTGGTCAATGGCAACACGCTGGCCCAGTGCGAGCAGACCGGAGTGACGCCGGCCGAGTTCGGCAACATCCTGATCAGCCCTGCCGCCCAGTACAACGGCCTGACCGGCGGCAATCCGAACCTGACCCCGGAAACGGCGATCACCACGGATTTCGGCATCGGCTGGAAACCCTCGTTCCTGCCGGGGTTCCATGCGCAGCTCGACTACTACGACATCAAGATCAGCAACGTGGTCAACACGATCGGCGCCGACACGATCATGAAGGACTGCCTGTCATCGGACCTGTTCTGCAACATGATCCACCGCAACACGGCGGATGGCGGGATCCTGTGGGGCGGGCCGGCTGGCTACGTGTCGGACCTGCTGTCGAACATCGGCACGCTGGAGGAGAAGGGCGCCGACCTCGATATGGGCTACAACTTCGGCATCGGCAAGTACGGCAAGATCCGGACGGAGCTCCAGGGCACGTACCTCTTCAGCTTCCTGGATACGTCGGTATCGGCGATTCCGTCGACCGAGTACAACTGCGCCGGTTACTACGGCAACACCTGCAGCAACGAGACCGGCACGGCGAACACCTCGCCGCTGCCCAAGTGGCGGCATGTGTTCCGGGCGACCTGGCAGACGCCGTGGAGCGGATTTGACCTGACGCTGGCGTGGCGCTACATCGGTCCGGTCCACCTCGATCAGACGAGCCCGAACCCGAACCTGTCGTCGCCCAGCTGCACGATTGACAACGGCTGCGTGTCGAACACCGACGCGTACCTGAGCTCGCGCAGCTACCTCGACCTGACCGGCTCCGTGCAGTTGGGAGGTCACGTCACGTTGCGGCTCGGCATCAACAACGTCCTCGACAAGGACCCGCCGATCGTCGGCCTGACGAACTGCCCGACCGGAACCTGCAACGGCAACACGTTCCCGGGAACCTACGACGCGCTGGGACGCTACGTCTTCGGCGAAATCACGGCGCAGTTCTGAGCACCTGAGAGTCGACACTGGAAACGGCGGGCTTCGGCCCGCCGTTTTTTTTCGCGTACCGACCCAGGCGATGCAGCCGCGCGAATCAGCTGCGAACCGCCACGGGCACGGATCGTTACGGCCCGGCAGGAGCTCAACCTGCCGAGTCGCGTTTCAGCGGCTGGAGCTTGTAGGCAAGCGTGTATCGCGGCGCATAGCAGATGCGATTGGGCGGACGCCCCACATGAGGCAGGCTGCCGTCGAACAGCACCAGCCTCCCCGGCCGGGGACTCACCGCCACCTGCGCGTCCATGCTCGAATCGAAGAACAGCGTTTCACCCCCCCATTCCGCATTCCAGTCAGGGGCAATGAACCACAAGGCGGTCAATTCCCCGGCACCTGGCGCACAATCCGTATGGATGAACAGCATGTCGCCGTAGGCGGCATAGTTGCAGTAACAGCGGTAAATCCGGTGCGCGGTCTCGCCGGCGAACTCCTCGGCCGCCGCGAGTGTGGGTTGATAAACCGGCAGCTGGGCAGCGGCGTCGCTGGATATATTGAGCACCCAATGGCGAAAGGCTCGGGTCTCCGGGCGCGCGAATTCAGAGCGCGTAAATGCCCCATTCTGCAGGGCCGCCGTCAGCCCCTGGAGATCGTTCGCTTTCAGCAGCCCGTCGTAGACGCGCACCTCCCGCCCCTCGATGGAATGCCGGCGTGTTGCCTTCACGATTGGCTCTCAGGATAACGCCGGACGTGACGTGTGTCCCGCGGCAAGGGACTGGCGCCCGACCGTCGCCTGCTTACCGCCCGCAGGAGCGCTGCCAGTCCTGCGGCTTCGCCCCCGGGTTGTGCCACCCGCACGGCCCCTGCAGCAACGCTTCCGCCTGCGGCGGCCCCCAGCTCGCCGGCGGGTACTCGATCGGCGCCGCCGCCCCGCGCAGCAGCGGATCGACGATCGCCCACGCCGCCTCCACCTCGTCCTCGCGCGCGAAGTGCGTCGTATCGCCGATCAGCGCCGAGCTGATGAGCGCCGCGTAGGGGTCGAGGTCCTCGCCCTGCTGCTGCGCGACGTAGAGCTCGACGTCGCGCCCGGTCATCACGGGACCGGGTATCTTGGAGTGCGCTCCGATCGCGATCGCCACGTCCGGACCCACGCGGAAGCGCAGGTGATTCGGCTGCTCGGGACCCAAGGTGCCGAACACCCGTGCCGGGGGCGAGCGCAGCTCCACCACCACCTCGGTAGCGGTCACCGGCAGGCGCTTGCCGGCGCGCATGTAGAACGGCACCCCGCTCCAGCGCCACGAGTCGATGTGCAGCGTGAGCGCAGCGTAGGTCTCGACGCGCGAGTCGGCGGCGACCCCGGGCTCGTCGCGGTAGCCGGCGAACTGGCCGCGCACCAGCTCGCCGGGAATCGCCGGACGGATCGCCCGCAGCACCTTGACCTTCTCGTCGCGCAGCGACTCGCCTTCGGTGTTGACCGGCGGCTCCATCGCCAGCAGCGCCACAATCTGCATCAGGTGGTTCTGCATCACGTCGCGGATCGCGCCAGCCTCCTCATAGAAGCGGCCACGGCCGGCGACGCCGAGCGTCTCGGCCATGGTGATCTGCACGCTCGCGACGAAGTTGCGATTCAGCACCGGCTCGAGAAAGGAGTTCGCGAAGCGGAAGTAGAGGATGTTCTGCACCGCCTCCTTGCCGAGATAGTGATCGATGCGGAAGATGCTCGACTCGGGAAAATGCGCGTGCAGCGTCGCATTCAGCGCGCGGGCGGAGGCCAGATCGCGCCCGAAGGGCTTCTCCACCACGATGCGCGCGCCCTGCGCGCAGGTCGAGGCGCTCAGGTGCTCGGCGACCACCGCGAACATGCTGGGCGGGATCGCGAGGTAGTGCAGCGGGCGCTGCGCCGCCCCGAGCGCTGCGCGTAGCGCGTCGAAGGTCGGGCGGGCGTTGTAGTCGCCGTCCACGTAACGCAGCAGCGCCAGCAGGCGCGCCTGCACCGCCGCGTCGGCGGCCGGCACGAAGGCCGCGAGGCTCGCGCGCACCCGCGCGGCCAACTGCTCGAGCTTCCAGCCCTGGCGGGCCACGCCGATCACCGGCACGGTGAGGATGCCGCGGCGCACCAGCTGATAGAGCGCCGGGTAGATCTTCCGATAGCACAGGTCGCCGGTCGCCCCGAACAGCACGAGCGTATCGCAGTCACGACGTTCCATGGCAACTCCGCTCCGGACCGCGCTCAGCCGCTCTTCTCGACGTGGCCTCCGAAGCCGAGGCGCATCGCCGACAGTACCTTGTCGGCGAATTCGCCGCGGCCGCGCGAGCCGAAGCGTGAGTAGAGCGCCGCGCTCAGCACGTTCGCGGGCACGCCGACGTCGATGGCGGCCTGCACGGTCCAGCGCCCCTCGCCCGAATCGGCGACGCGTCCGGCGAAGCCCTCGAGCCGCCCGTCGCGCTTGAGCGCCGCGGCGGTGAGGTCGAGGAGCCGCGAGGCGATGATGCTCCCGTGCCGCCAGACTTCGGCGACGGCCGCGAGGTCGAGCCGGTATTGATAGAAACGCGGATGGGCGAGCGGCGCGGTCTCCGCATCCGCCTCGGCGGTATGGAGGCCCGCGTCGGCGTGCGCCAGCAGGTTCAGCCCCTCGGCGTAGGCGGCCATCAGCCCGTACTCGATGCCGTTGTGGACCATCTTGACGAAATGTCCGGCGCCATGCGGCCCGCAGTGGAGATAGCCGAGCGCGGCCGCGGCGAGTCCGGCCGCGCGCCCGGCGGCGCGGGAAGCGGGCAGCTGCCCGCCCGGCGCGAGCGTGGCGAACACCGGTTCGACCCGCGCGACGATCTCGGGTTCGCCGCCGATCATCAGGCAGTACCCCTGCTCGAGCCCCAGCACTCCGCCGCTCGTCCCGACGTCGAGATAGTGGATCCCGGCGGCGCTGAGCTCGGCAGCGCGGCGGATGTCGTCCTGGTAGTTGGAATTGCCGCCGTCGATCAGCACATCGCCCGAGGCGAGCAGCGGGCGGAGCGCTGCGATCACCCCATCGACGACCGCCGCCGGCACCATGATCCAGATGGCGCGCGGGCTCGCGAGCGAGCCCACCAGCTCCTCGAGCGAGCGTGCGCCGCGCGCGCCGCAGGCCTGCACGGCCGTGACCGATGCGGCGGAGCGGTCGTAGGCCACGCAATCGTGCCCACCCTGGGCGAGGCGGCGCACCATGTTCGAGCCCATGCGCCCGAGTCCGATCATCCCCAACTGCATAGCCGCCTCCTAATTCGGTACTCGCTTGATCTGCGCTCCGAGCTGGGCGAGCTTCTCCTCGATCGCCTCGTAACCCCGATCGATGTGATAGATGCGCTCGACGTCGGTGCGCCCTTCCGCCACCAGCCCCGCCAGCACCAGGCTCGCCGAGGCGCGCAGGTCGGTCGCCATCACCGGTGCGGCGGTCAGCTTCTCCACGCCATGGATGATGGCGGTGTTGCCCTCGAGGCGGATCTCCGCTCCCATGCGGCGCATCTCCAGCATGTGCATGAAGCGGTTCTCGAAGATGGTCTCGGTGATCGTGCCGACGCCGCGCGCGACGGTGTTGAGTGCGGCGAACTGCGCCTGCATGTCGGTCGGAAACGCCGGATACGGCGCGGTGCGCACGTCCACCGCCTTGAGCTCGCGGCCGCGCATGTCGACCTCGATCCAGTTGTCGCCGACGCCGAGCTTCGCACCCGCCTCCTCGAGCTTGGCGAGCACCGCGTCCAGGTGGTCGGGGCGCGTGCTCTTCACGCGCACGTGCCCGCGCGTGATGGCGCCGGCGACCAGGTACGTGCCGCTCTCGATGCGGTCGGGCAGCACCTCGTACGTGGTCCCGCGCAGCCGCTCGACCCCGTGCACCACGATCTTGTCGGTGCCGGCGCCGTGGATGCTCGCGCCCATCGCGATGAGGAAGTTGGCGAGATCGACCACCTCGGGCTCGCGCGCGGCGTTCTCGATGACCGTCTCGCCCTCGGCGAGCGTCGCCGCCATCATCAGGTTCTCGGTGCCGGTCACCGTTACGGTGTCGAGCACCAGCCGCGCGCCCTTCAGGCGCGAGGCGCGCGCGCGGATGTAGCCGCCTTCGATGGTGATGTCGGCGCCCATCGCCTGCAGCCCCGCCACGTGGATGTTCACCGGGCGCGCGCCGATCGCGCAGCCGCCCGGGAGCGAGACGTCGGCGCGCCCGTGGCGCGCCACCAGCGGCCCCAGCACCAGGATCGAGGCGCGCATGGTCTTCACCAGGTCGTAGGGCGCGAAGCACTCGCGCACCGTCGAGCCGTCGACCTCGATGCGCATGCGCTCGTCGATGGTGACGGTGGCGCCCATCCTGCCGAGGAGCTGGACGGTGGTGGTGACATCCTTCAGGTGCGGTACGTTGGCGACCACCACCGGATCATCCGCGAGCAGCGCGCCGGCGAGGATCGGCAGTGTGGCGTTCTTGGCGCCGGAGATGCGCACCTCGCCTTCGAGGGCGGTGCCGCCCTGGATCTGGAGCTTATCCATGCCGGTTGACGCATCTCACTTGCTGGGCCTACTGCGCTTCGTCCGGGGTCAACGCCTCGATCGACAGCGCGTGGATCTCGCGCCCCATGAGCTCGCCGAGCGCACGGTAGACGAGCTGGTGGCGGGCAATGCTGCGCTTTCCGGCGAACTCGCGCGCGATCACGCGTGCGGCAAAATGGGTCTGGTCGTCGGAGCGCACCTCGACCTGCGCGCCGGGCAGCCCTGCGCGGATCAGGCGTGCGACCTCTTCGGGGTTCATGGGCGGGATATTACATGGGCGCACCGTGCACGCGCCTATAATGAGGCGCATGAAGGCGCAACCCGCCGCGCACGAGGCCGGCCGAGAACCGGACGACGAGCAGCTCATCGCCTCCGCGCACCGCGCTCTGGCCATCGAGGCGCGGGCACTCGGGGCGCTCGGTGGCCGCGTCGGCGCGGCGTTCGCACAGGCCTGCCGCCTGTGCCTCGCCTGCCATGGCCGGGTGGTGGTGACCGGCATGGGAAAGTCCGGGCACATCGCCGGCAAGATTGCCGCCACGCTCGCCAGTACCGGCACCCCGGCGTTTTTCCTGCACCCCGCCGAGGCCGGCCACGGCGATCTCGGCATGATCACCCGCACGGACCTGGTACTGGCGTTGTCCAACTCCGGTGAGACACCCGAGGTCGTGGCGTTGCTGCCGGCCTTGAAGCGCCTCGGGGTGCCGCTCATCGTGATGACCGGCAAGAGCGACTCCACGCTCGCTCAGGCGGCGAGCGTCACGCTCGATGTGGCGGTGGACGAGGAGGCCTGTCCGCTCAACCTGGCGCCGACGGCGAGCACCACGGCCACCCTCGCCATGGGCGATGCGCTCGCGGTGGCGCTGCTGGAGGCGCGTGGATTCACGGCCCAGGACTTCGCCCGCTCCCATCCGGGCGGCAGCCTGGGCCGCCAGCTGCTGCTGCACGTCGAGGATCTGATGCGCACCGGCGCGGCGTTGCCGCGCGTCCTGCCTGCGGCGCCGCTCAGCGCCGGGCTCCTCGAGATGTCCGCCAAGGGTCTCGGCATGACCGTGGTCGTCGGGCCCGACGAGCGCATCCTGGGTGTGTTCACCGACGGCGACCTGCGCCGCGTGCTCGAGTCACAGACCGACATACATACCACCACCATGGGCGCGGTCATGACGCCGCATCCGAAGACCATCGGACCGCGCGATCTCGCCGCCGAGGCCGTGCATCTCATGGAGCTGCATCGGATCACGGCTCTCCCGGTGGCCGATGCGGGCGGCCGCCTGGTCGGCGCGCTCAACGTGCACGACCTGTTCCGTGCACACGTGATGTGAGGCGCTCAGCTTACGTGCGCAAGGCAGGAGCGATTCGCTTGCTGGTGCTGGACGTGGACGGAGTGCTGACGGACGGGCGGCTGTACTTCGGGGCACGCGGCGAGGCTCTCAAGGTGTTCGACGTGCGCGACGGTTACGGGCTGGTGGCCCTGCGGCGCGCCGGCGTCGAGGTCGCCGTGATCTCCGGACGGCGCTCCGCGGCCGTCAGCGCGCGCTGCCGCGAGCTGCAGGTCCGCCACGTGCACCAGGGCGTAGCCGACAAGCTCGCCGTGTTCGAGCGGCTGCGCGCGCGGCTGAAGCTCGCGCCCGCTGCCTGCGCCTGCGTGGGCGATGACCTCCCGGACGTGCCGCTCATGAACGCCGTGGCGCTGCCGTTCGCGGTCGCGGATGCGCACCCGGCCGCGCGGCGCGCCGCCAGCGTCGTGACGCGCCAGGGCGGCGGGCGTGGCGCGGTGCGCGAGGTGTGCGACCTGCTGCTGGCGGGCCGCGGCCGCCGCAGGCGCTAGGAGAGGATCGCGGGATGCTGTATCGCCTGGTGGCCGTGCTCGCGGGGCTGGCGCTGGTGGTGGGCCTGGTGCTGCTCTCGGGACCGCCGCGCGAGGCCGTCGTGCCGAGCGCCGCCGGGGCGGTCGCGCATGATCCGGGATACGCAGCGCTCGGCGCCCGCCTGGTGCAGACCGGGGCCGATGGTCAGCCGCTCTACTCGCTCGATGCCGCGCGCATCAGCCAGCAGCCCGACGACGAGACGGTGCAGCTCACGCAGGTGCAGATGGGCTTTCGAGCCGCGAACGGCCAAGAGTGGAAGGCGCGCGCCGACCGTGGCCAGCTCGGCCAGGACACCGGCGTCGTGCAGCTCGACGGCGATGTACACGTGAGCGGACTGCTCCCCGGCACTCAGGACCAGGCCGAGATCACCACCGATCACATCTCCTACGACACCCGCTCGGAGATCGTCACCACGCCCGATCCCGTGACGCTCACCATGGCGGGCCGCGAGCTGCACGCCAAGGGGCTGGTGGCGCGCTTGAAGGAGGGTCGCCTGCAGCTAGAATCGGCCGTCCATGGCTCGTATCTGCCGTAACCGCGCGATCCTGCTCCTCACCGCGGCGCTGTTGCCGGTGCCCGGGGTCGGCGCGGCGGGCGCCGTTCCCGACTTCAGCGGGCTGCCGGTGTCCGTCGATGCCGCCTCCTCGGAGATCGACGCCAGGACCAACACACTGGTGTTCAGAAACGTCGTCATCTCCCAGGGCGATCTGCGCGTGCAGGCCGACCATGCGAGCGCGACCGGACTCAACTTCGCCAACAGCCGCTGGAACTTCGACGGCAACGTGCGCATCAACGCCGAGCAGCGCGGCAACCTACGCTCCGATCAGGCGGTGGTCGAGTTCAAGGACAATCACATCGCACGCGCCACCATCACCGGCAAGCCCGCCGAGTTCGAGCAGAAGCGCGCGAACTCCAACGCAGTCGCCCGCGGTCACGCCGATGAGATCCTCTACGACCTGAACGACGGCACCGTGCGGCTCGAGGACGAGGCCTGGCTGTCGGACGGACAGAACGAGATCTCGGGCCCCCTGCTCGTCTACAACATCCGCGAGCAGCACATACAGGCGGTCGCCGCGCCGAACGCCACCGCCGGCAGCGATCAGCGCGTGCACATCGTCGTAGCGCCGCACGCCACGGGCGCCGGCAAGCCTGAGGCCCCCAGGCCCGACACCCAGAGGCCCGACGCCCCCAAGCCCGACGCGGCAAAGCCCGATGCTTCCCGGCCCGAGGAGCCCAGGCCCGGACCGAAGCAGCCCACGGCGGCGCCCGAGTCTCCCGCGAAATCATGACGGTCCTGAGGGCCACCGGCCTCGCCAAGAGCTACAAGTCCCGCCCGGTAGTCCGCGATCTGTCGCTCGAGCTCGAGAACGGCGAGGTGGTGGGGCTCCTCGGGCCGAACGGCGCCGGCAAGACCACGGCCTTCTACATGATCGTCGGGCTGATCCCCTGCGACGCCGGCCGCATCCATCTCGGCGAGCAGGACGTGACGCTGCTGCCGATGCACCGCCGCGCGCAGCTCGGCCTCGGCTATCTGCCGCAGGAGGCGTCGGTATTCCGCAAGCTCTCGGTCGAGGACAACGTGCTCGCCATCCTCGAGACGCGTGCCGACCTCGAGCGGGCGGCACGCGAGGAGCGGCTCGAGCAGCTGCTCGAGGAGCTGCGGATCGGGCACGTGCGCCGCACGCTCGGTATCTCCCTTTCCGGTGGCGAGCGGCGCCGGGTGGAGATCGCCCGGGCGCTGGCGGCCGAGCCCCGCTTCATGCTGCTCGATGAGCCCTTCGCCGGCGTCGACCCTCTCTCCGTCCTCGACATCCAGCGCATCATCCGCGAATTGACGCACCGCGGAATCGGCGTGCTGATCACTGACCATAACGTGCGTGAAACCCTCGGCGTCTGCGGCCGGGCTTACATCGTCAATCAAGGCACGGTGATTGCATCGGGAAGTGCCGAAGAAGTCCTTGCCAACAGCCAAGTCCGTGAGGTGTACTTGGGCGAGACGTTCCGGCTCTGAGGCTTCCCCGATAACCTTATTTTTCAGTTAGTTAGGAAACGGTATCCGAGGGCCAGGACGCCCCGGCTCTCTCACAAGCCACCATGCTGAAACCCTCACTGCAGCTGAAGCTTGGTCAGCAACTGACCATGACGCCACAGCTGCAGCAGGCCATCCGGCTCCTGCAGCTGCCCGCTCTCGAGCTCCAGGCCCACATCCGTGAGCTCCTCGAAAAGAACGTGATGCTCGAGCCGCTCGAGGAGAACGAGGGCACGGGCACGTTCGAAGTGGTCGCCATCGCGGACTCGCAGCCGCCGCCGCCCGAGATCCGCCGCGAGAGCACCGTCGAGGTGCTGGACGAGCCCTGGAGCCAGCAGAACACCGGGCCCGCCGATACGCCCTGGAGCGGCGAGGACGACGAACGGCAGCAGGACTACGCCGACGACGAGGGCCAGTCGCTGCAGGAGCATCTGCTGTGGCAGCTCGAGCTCGCCGGGCTCGCGCCGCGCGAGCTCGCGATCGCGAGCGCGATCGTGGATGCCATCAGCGACGACGGCTATCTCACCGAGTCGCTCGAGGAGATTGCGCAGACGCTGCGCCCCGAGGTGGAGGCCACCGCCGAGGAAGTGCAGGCGGTGCTCGAGCGCGTACAGGCGCTCGACCCGGCCGGAGTCGGCGCGCGCTCGGTGGGTGAGTGCATCGAGCTGCAGCTGCGGCAGCTCGACCCCGCCACGCCGGGCTTCGAAACCGCGCTCAAGATCGCCCGTCATCATCTCGAGCTGGTGGCCGAGCGCGAGCTGTCGCTGCTGAAGCGCGAGCTGCGCGCCACCGAGGAGGAGATCGCGAGCGCGCTCGCCCTGGTCCGCTCATGCCATCCGCGTCCGGGCGCCACCGTGAGCGCCGGCAAAGCGCAGTACGTCGTGCCGGACGTGTTCGTGCGCCGCACCGACCACGGCTGGGGCGTGGAGATCAACCCGGCGACGCTGCCGCGCGTGCGCCTCAACCAGGGCTACGCGAGCCTCATCGGCCGCAACGCGAGCCACGCCAGCATGCGTGCGCAGCTGCAGGAGGCGCGCTGGCTGCTGAAGAGCCTGGAGATCCGCCACGAGACGCTCATCAAGGTGGCCCGCTCGATCGTCGAGCGCCAGACCGCGTTCCTCGAGCACGGCGAGGAGCACATGCGGCCGATGATCCTGCGGGACATCGCCGAGGCGGTGGCGATGCACGAGTCGACCATCTCGCGCGTGACCTCGGGCAAGTACATGCACACGCCGCGCGGAGTGTTCGAGCTGCGCTATTTCTTCTCGAGCCAGGTCGAGGGAGCGGACGGCTCCGGTACCTCCTCGACCGCGATCCGCGCCAAGATCCGCAAGCTCGTCAAGGAAGAGGATCCGGAAAACCCCCTGAACGACGGCCGCATCGCCCAGCTGCTGTCGGGTGAGGGCATCTCGGTGGCGCGCCGCACCGTCGCCAAATACCGTGAGGCCATGGGGATTCCCGCCTCCGGCGAGCGCCGGCGCGCCGCAACGAACCAGCTTTGAGGAAGTAACCACCAACAGGAGACGGACCATGCAGCTCAACGTCACGGGGCATCACGTCGAAGTCACTCCCTCGCTGCGCGGCTATGTGGCGAAGAAACTCGGACGCATCGGCCGGCATTTCGACCGCGTCATCGACGTGCACTGTGTACTGACGGTGGAGAAGCTGCGACAGAAGGCCGAGGCGACGCTGCATGTGAGCGGCAACGCCATCCACGCCCGCGCGACCGAGGAGGACATGTACGCGGCCATCGATCTGCTCGCCGACAAGCTCGATCGCTCCATCAAGAAGCACAAGGAAAAACGCGCCAATACCCGCACCGTGCAGGTGCGGCGCACGCCGCGCTCCTGAGGCGCCGGCGCCCGCTTGCGGCAGGCGGCGCGCTGGATGAACATATCCCCGTGCGCATCGTCATCCTGAGCGGCTTGTCCGGGTCCGGGAAGAGCGTCGCCCTGCACATGCTCGAGGACCTCGGGTTCTACTGCATCGACAACATCCCCGCGGCGCTCCTCAAGCCCTTCATCTCCTTCACGGTACGCAGCCCCGAGCCCACCTACGAGCGCACCGCCATCGGGCTCGACGCGCGCAACACCGCGGCCGAGATCGCCAGCGTTCCGCAGCTGATCGATGAGCTGAAGCGCAGCGGACTCGCGGTCGAGGTGGTTTTCCTGATCGCCGGCGAGGACGAGCTGCTGCGCCGCTTCGCCGAGACGCGCCGCCGGCATCCCTTGAGCAGCGGCAGCGTCGACTTGCGCGCGGCGATGGAGCTCGAGCGGCGGCTGCTGGAGCCCGTGGTGTCGGCGGCCGACCTCGTGATCGACACCTCGCGCATGGGCGTGCACGCGCTGCGCGAGATCATCCATCAGCGCGTCGAGCAGCGCGCCGTCGAGCGGCTGTCGATCACCTTCGAGTCGTTCGGCTACAAGGACGGCATTCCGGGGGATGCCGACTTCGTCTTCGATGCACGCGCGCTGCCCAACCCGTACTGGGAGCCGGGCCTGCGCAACCTCACCGGACGTGACGCCGAGGTGGTGCGCTTCCTCGAGACGCGCACCGACGTCGCCAGGCTGATCGCGGACATCGCCGGCTTCGTGCGCGCCCGGGTGCCGGAGTACCGGGCGAGCAACCGCGGCTATCTCACCGTCGCCGTGGGCTGCACCGGCGGACAGCACCGCTCGGTCTACATCGTCGACCGGCTCGCGGAGGACTTCGGCGCGGAGTTCCCGAACGTCACGGCGCGGCACAGCGGCCTGCCGGACGCCGGCATGTTCCGGGTACGACCCAAGGCAAAGGCAGCGGTCGGCAGCACGTAGTTCCCGCTATCCGGCAGGCCGGTTGGCCGCGTCCGATGCAAGCTTGAGGAACCCGATCTCCACCAGCTTTGCGGCGAGTGACAGCCGCACGTCGCCGGCGATCTCGCCCGGGACGTCGCGCACACGGAAGCGCGGCGTATTCACCATGTAAAGGAGGCTCTGCTCGGCGCCGCGGTGGATGTAGACGTGGCCGCCCGGATGGCTGAAGTCGATCTTCTTCGGGCTCGCGGTGAGGTGGCAGAACGCGACGTCGGTGTGGGTGAGCTCGCTGTCGAGGTCGAGGGCCGGTGGGGCCGCCGGCGCCGGCAGGGCCGCGAGCCGGGCGATCACCCTTGAAGAGCGGTGTTGCAGCGCCGCGGCGAGAAAGCCCGGAGTCCGGCACGCGGCGCGCAGCCGCTCGACCCCCTCGAGCACCGGACCGACAAGGCGCTCGATGCCTGCGCCCTGCAGCTGATACGCGAGCCGGCCGCCGACCGTCGAGCGCAGCGTCTGATCGACGTCCGAGAGCTGATCGAGGGCGGCGATGAGCGCCTCGCGCAGCGTCAGCGGCGTGAAGCCGATCGACAGGTGCAGCGACTCGGCTTCGGAAGTGACGCTGTGGAGCGTCCCGCGCGGCAGATAGACGACATCCCCCGGGTACACGTCGAAGGTCGCATGGGACCCAAGCTCGACGGTGTCGGGGGGTATGCCCCTCCAGGTGTTGGGCAGGTCGGACGAGTTGGCGACGTGCCAGCGCTTCTCGCCGAGCAGCTGCACGACGATCAGGTCGTGGTCGTCGTAATGGACCGGAGCGCGCATGCCGGCTCGGCTCCAGAAGGCCGAAGTGGTCACCGGCTGGTGCAACATGAGCTCGAGCGCGCGCGCCAGCCGATCGAGCTGCGGCCAGAGCGGGCGCAGCTCCGGAAACCGCACCGAGTAGTTGCGCGCGTGGAACTGCGCGATCCGCGCCCGGAAGTCCGCGGCATCCGCCACCCCCGCGAGAGAGGGTGCGGGGCCTGAGGGGTTGGCCGAATGGAAGGTGAGCAACGGTGCGAGGTGGAAGGCGTCGATCAGCACCGCGCGCGGGTCCGGCCCGAGCAGCGCCATGCGCTCCTTCGCACCGGCGCCGCCAATGCGGCAAAAGCCGCCGCTCAGGGTCTTGTCGAGGAACTCATCGAGCGTGAGCGGCGCGAGGAGCTGCTGCAGCGTGCGCTGGGCCTCTGGGAATAGCATGCCGAGGCAATTGTCGAGGGCTTCAGGTCGCCTGCGCAACTCCGGGTGCGGTCAGCACCGCGGGCAGGCGCGCGCCGCTCATGAAGGCGACCAGCGCCGCGCGCGCCTCCATGGCGTCGCGATAGCCGAGCTCGATGAGCGCGCGCGTGTAGCCGGCCTCGAACATTAGGTAGCTGGCGAGCTGCGACCCGGAGGCATCGCGTCCGCCGATCACCCGCAACAGCGCCCGCAGCCCGCGCGGTATCTCGGCGACGTGGCGCGCGGCGATCTCGCGTGGATCGACGCTCGGGGCGAGCATCAGCGTCTCGACGTGGCGCTCGCCGCGGGCGGCGTCGGGGGCGCTCTCCACCAGCGTGTTGATGCGCTCGAGCTGCTCGAGGTCGCCGTAGATCTGGTCGGTGAACAGGGTGTCGAGCATGTAGCCGAAGATCTCGCCCGGCGACGGCATGCTCGGCTCCAGGCGGTTGACGGTGACGCCCGCGGCGCGCCGGGCGCGCACGCCGATGATCAGCAGGCGATCGGCGCCGAGGTGAATCGCCGGGCTGAGGGGATTCAACTGGCGCATGGCGCCGTCGCCGAAGTACTCGTCGTCGATCTTCATCGGCGGGAAGAGCAGCGGGATCGCGACGCTCGCCATCAGGTGATCGAGGCTGAACTCGCAGCGGCGGCCGACCCGCTGGGCGCGCGACCAGTCGCGGATCGACTCGACGCCGTCGAAGAACGCCACCGACTGGCCGCTCACGTAGCTGGTCGAGCACAGCGCAAAGGCGCGCAGATGTCCGCGGGCGATGCTGCGCCGGACCCCGGCGCAGTCGACGTGCCGTTGCAGCAGTTCGCGCAGCGGCGTGTTGTCGAGCATCGACTTCGGCGGCGAGAGCACCAGACCGCCTGACATGAGCGCGAGCACCCAGTGGGCGCCCGCACGCAGCATGTGCGGCGCGTCGACGTGAAACACCTGCCCGGAGCGGAAGTTGGCCCAGACGCGCTCGAGTCCCGCGACCGCGCGCCGCCAGCGGTGCGCCTCCGCTGCCAGCACGCTGGCGGCGACCGCTCCCGCGGAGGTGCCGACGATGATCTGAAACGGGTTGCGGGCGCGCGGCAACAGCTCGGCGAGCGCGAGCAGCACGCCCACCTGATACGCGGAGCGCGCCCCGCCGCCCGTCAGCACCAGCCCGACGGTCGGCCGGTCGGCCGTCCAGATCCCGGTTTCGCCGAAGCCGTCCATTGGTCCTATCCGGCTCCTATTATGGAACCTGCCACCCGGAACCCCGTGTGACGGGCGTCGCGCACCATGTCGCGCCGGGTGCCGACGCGCGTCACGTTCGCGTGCGTCAGTTGGGCCTCAGGGTGAGTGTGTGCTGCGTCGGTCCCGGCAGGAAGGGCTGCGGCTCGCCGTGGGCCCAGGCGAGAAATCCCGACCGATAGTAGGGCGACAGCGGGTGACCGCTCTGCCCGCCGGGCAGCAGGAAGTAGCCCTCCCGCTCGTGACCCGGAGACACGGCGAAGCGTTCCGAGGCGCCGAAGGCCACCTGCTGCACGCGCGGCATGAAGCCGTCGCCGGGCAGCGCGAGGGCCGGCATGTCGAGGAATCGCGCGAGCGCGGGCAGGGCCCGGGAGAGCGGATGCCGGACGCGCACCACGTTGCGCTTTCCCCAGGTGCACCTGGCGAGCTCCGGGCACTCGTGGCCGAGATCGGCGATGACGGTATCGAGCTCGGCGTCGAGGAACGCCGGCCAGTCGGCGTACTCCCGCGCGAGCAGATGCTGCGGCCGGCGGCTCACCATCTGCCACAGCGGGCCTTCGAACTGCGCGGGCGGGCCGACGTCGTCTTCCGGCGGTATACCCAACGCCTCGATGACCATGTCCCAGGCCGCCTCCAGGGTCTGGTCGCGGAAGCTGCGCACCAGCCGATAACCCACCGAGTCGACGCCGGCGCGCGCATCCCATGCCTCCACCAGGCGGCGGAACTCGGCACGCCCGGGGTGCGCGCGTAGGCTCGCATCATCGATCAGGTGCAGCAGCAGCTCGCGCCAGCGCGCGAGGAACAGCGCGCGGTCATCGAGCTGCACCTGCAGCATGTCGATCGGCTTCGCCCTTTCCGGCAGCGCGAGCAGGTCGTCGCGGATCTGGCGGGCGCGCGCGCCGAGCACATAGTTCGCTCCGTACTGCGCGTCCGACCCACCGATGAGCGCGAGCTCCTGCTCCTCGACGCTGACGCGCGCATTGGCGGTCCAGATGCGCCCGCTGGGCGGATCGAGGAGGCGCGGATGATTCGCCGCCGTGGTCCACTCGATCCTGCCGAGCGCGCGCTCCGGTCCGGTAGCCTTCGGGATGCGGCCGAAGATGCTCCAGCCGATGTGCCCTTCCGCGTCTCCGACCACGAAATTCACGTGCGGAATGCCCACCTCGGGGGCGAGTGCGAGTGCATCGGCCACCGTGGCCGCGTGCTCGAGACCCATCAGATTGAGATTGGTCGCCTCGGGGTCCTGCGCGAGCCAGCCGACGAACCAGCAGCTCTGACGCTGCGGGTCCGCCTGCCACAGCACTCCCGCCGGACCCGACTTCACCTCGAGCTCTTCGGTCCCGCCGCCCTTCACGTGGATGCGCTCGCGCACCACGGTGAGCGCCTGAGTGCCCGAGGCCGTGGTGAGGCTGTCGGCGCCGACCGCGGTGCACGCCACGCGCGTCACGCTCATCCAGTTGCCGGCGCTGTTGGTGAATCCCCAGGCGATGTGCGTGTTGGATCCCACCACGAGGATGGGCGGCGCCCCGGGGAGCGTCGCCCCGCTGAGATCGAGGGCTGAGTTGCCTGCGCCGTCGCCCGCCATCCGCAGCCTCGCCCGGTACCACACGGCCGGCACGCGCAGCGACAGGTGCATGTCGTTGGCGACGAGCGCCGCGCCGGTACTCGTCAGGCGGCCGGCCAGGGCCCAGTTGTTGCTGCCCGCCCTGCCGTCGGGCTCCGCAGACCGGAGCGCGGCCCGCGCGCCGTGCGCGGACGGCGCCGGGTGCGCATCCCTCACGTTGAGCGCCTCGGGGGCGGGAAGCGCGGCAGGAGCCAGGGGCGGTTCCGTTCCGACCGGCGCGTCCCATTCGGTGCGCTCCGGATAGAGGAAGCCGAGCGCGCACTTCCAGCCGCCACCGCACTCGGGGCCGCCGAGGCGCGCGTTCACTTCCTGGCGCAGCCGCTCATAGCTCCAGTCCCCGGACTGCAGGTCCCACCACATGGCGTAGGTGACGAGCACCGTATCCTCCGGCTGCCAGGAGGCGGGCGGCGCGCCGAGCACCCAGTATTCCCAGGGTCGGGACCGCAAGCTCGCGAGCCCGGCGTCGACGCCGCGCGCATAGGCCTCGAGCAGCGCCCGCTGTGGCTCACTCGCCCCGGCGAGCACCTCGCGCGCGACGCTGCGCAGTCTGAAGAGGCGTGTCTTGCGGTCCTCGTCGAGGGCCACCCGGCCGAAGAGCTCCGCGAGCTCGCCCGCGGCGAGCCGCCGCGCCAGGTCCATCTGAAAGAAGCGGTCCTGGCCGTGGACGAAGCCGGTGCCGTAGGCGAGGTCGAAACGGTTGGCAGCCTCGATGGTCGGCACCCCGAGCGCATCGCGCGTGATGCGCACCTGCGTCTTGAGCCCCGCCTCGCGCAGCTCGCCGTCGAGGCGCGGCAGCGATGCGCGCAGCATCCCATAGGCGACAGCGACTGCGAGGACGGCCAGCAGCACAACCGCCGCGCCCACCCAGGTGAGGTAGCGCAGCAGGCGGCGTCGGCCGGGGATCGTCAGTCGAGCACCACTTTCAGGATCTGCATGGAGTTGGTGCCGCCCTGCACGCCCGAGGCCTCACCCTTGGTGAGAATCACCAGGTCCTGCAGGTCCACCAGCCTCAGCTCCAGCAGCCGCGTGAACAGCGAGCGGTACAGGTCCTCGGTCGAGCGCGAGCTGGTGACGTCGAAGATCACCGGGTAGACACCGCGGTAGAGCGTCACGCGGCGGCGGGTCGCCTCGTGGCGTGTGAAGGCGTACACGGGGATGTCCGAGCGGATGCGCGACATCCACAGCGGCGTCGCCCCCGATTCCGTGAGTGCCACGATCGCGCGCACTTTCATATGGTTGGCCGTGTACATGACGGCCATCGCGATCGCTTCCTCGGTTCCCTTGAAGACGCCCTCGACCGAGCGCTGCCGCGCGCGCGGATGCGTCAACTGGTACTTCTCCGCGCCCTCGATCACCTGGGCCATGGCCTCGACGGCCTTGACCGGGTAGCGTCCGGTGGCGGTCTCCGCCGAGAGCATCACGGCATCGGTCCCGTCCATGACGGCATTGGCGACGTCGCTCACCTCGGCGCGCGTCGGCACCGGATTCTGGATCATCGACTCCATCATCTGCGTAGCGGTGATCACGACGCGGTTGCCGTTACGGGTGTCGTTGATGATGGTCTTCTGCAGCCCCGTAAGCTCGGCGTAGCCCATCTCGACCCCGAGGTCGCCACGCGCCACCATGACGACATCCGAGGCGTCGATGATGCCGGCGAGATTGTCGACCGCCTCGTGGCGCTCGACCTTGGCGACGATGCGGGCATCGCCGCCGGCGGCCCGTACCAGCGAGCGTGCCTCCTCGATGTCGGCGGCGTCGCGCGCGAAGGACACCGCCATGTAATCGATGCCTTCCTCGGCGACGAAGCGGATGTCCTCGCGGTCGCGGTCGGAGATCGCGGGCGCGGAGATGCCGCCGCCCTGGCGGTTGAGTCCCTTGCGGTCGGAGAGCGCGCCGCCGACGCGCACGCGCGTCTCGATCGCCGTCTTACTGACGCTCCTGACGTCGAGCACGATCTGACCGTCGGCGAGCAGCAGCGTGTCGCCCGCGGCGACATCACGCGGCAGCTCCTTGTAGGCGACCCCGACCCTGTCGATGGTTCCGGCTGTCGGGTCGAGCGCGGTATCGAGCGTGAAGGCCTGGCCCTCGGCGAGCTCGACGCGTCCTTCGCGGAAGCAGTCGATGCGGATCTTCGGCCCGCCGAGGTCGAGCAGCACGCCGACGCAGCGATCGGCGCGGTGCGCGGCCTGACGCGCGGCGGCCAGGCGCCGCCTGCGGTCCGCGACCGTGCCGTGTGAGGCGTTGAGGCGCACGACGTCGAGCCCCGCGCGGATCATGTCGGTGAGCACTCCGAGCTCGTCGGTCGCAGGCCCGAGCGTCGCTACGATCTTGGTGCGTCTCAGCATGCGCGCTGCTCCAGGACGGCGACCGCGGGCAGCGTCTTGCCTTCCACGAACTCGAGAAAGGCGCCGCCGCCCGTCGAGATGTAGGAGATGCCGTCCTCGACCCCGTACTTCTCTATCGCCGCCAGCGTATCGCCGCCGCCGGCGAGCGAGAAGGCCTTGCTGCGCGCGATCGCCTGGGCGACCGCGCGGGTGCCTTCACCGAACTGCTCGAACTCGAACACCCCGACGGGCCCGTTCCAGATGATGGTGCCCGCGGCCTGGATGAGCGCGCTGAAGCGGTCGGCGCTATCGGGCCCAATGTCGAGGATCATCTCGTCGGGACGCACCTCGGCGGCCTGACGTACGTCGGCGTGCGCCGTGGCCGCGAACTCCTTGCCGACCACGACGTCGCTCGGCAGCGGAATCTCCGCGCCGCGCGCGCGCGCCTTGTCCATCAGGCGGCGGGCGACGTCGAGCATCTCCGCCTCCTGCAGCGACTTGCCGACCGCCACCCCGGTGGCGGCGAGAAAGGTGTTGGCGATGCCGCCGCCGACGATCAGCTGATCGACCCTCTCGAGCAGCGCTTCGAGCACCATCAGCTTGGTCGAGACCTTCGAGCCGCCGACCACCGCCACCAGCGGGCGCGCCGGCTGCTTCAGGGCGCGCTCGAGCGCCTCCAGCTCCCCGACCAGCAGCGGTCCCGCGCACGCCACCGGCGCAAAGCGCGCCACTCCGTGCGTGCTGGCCTCGGCGCGGTGCGCGGTGCCGAAGGCATCCATGACGAACACGTCGCAGAGCGCGGCCATGCGCCGCGCCAGCTGCTCATCGTCGGCCTTCTCGCCCTTGAGAAACCGCACGTTCTCGCACAGCACCGCGGTGCCGGGCGGGCAATCGACGCCGCTCAGCCAGTCCTTGCGCAGCGGCACCGGCTTGCCGAGCAGCTCCGACAGCCGCGTCGCCACCGGCGCCAGTGTCAGCGCCGCATCCTCCGCGCCCTCCTTCGGCCGCCCGAGGTGAGACACGATGAACACCCTGGCATGCTGGTCGAGCGCATAACGGATCGTGGCGAGCGCTGCGCGGATGCGCGCATCGCTCACCACCACGCCGTCCTGCACCGGGACGTTGAGATCCTCGCGGATCAGGACCCGCTTGTTGCGCAGGTCCGCGTCCGTCATGCGCAGCAGCTTCATGCGGCCTTGGACCACGCCAGCGTGGTGTCGATCATGCGGTTGGAGAATCCCCACTCGTTGTCGTACCAGGCACACACCTTGACCAGCGTTCCGTCGACCACCTTGGTGAGGGTGGCGTCGAAGATCGAGGAATGCGCGTCGTGGTTGAAGTCGATCGAGACCAGCGGCTCGGTGTTGTAGGCGAGGATGCCCTTCATGGGGCCGGCCGCCGCCTCCTTCATCGCCTGATTGACCTCCTCGACGGAGGTGGCGCGTTTGGCGCTGAAGGTGAGATCGACGAGCGAGACGTTGATGGTCGGAACCCGCACCGCGAAGCCGTCGAGCCTGCCCTTGAGCTCCGGCAGCACCAGCCCCACCGCGGCCGCGGCTCCGGTCTTGGTCGGGATCTGCGACATGGTGGCCGAGCGCGCCCGCCTGAGGTCCGTGTGATAGACGTCGGTCAGCACCTGATCGTTGGTGTAGGCGTGAATGGTGGTCATGATGCCGGCGGCGATGCCCACCTTGCCGTTGAGCACCTTGGCGACCGGCGCCAGGCAGTTGGTGGTGCAAGAGGCGTTCGAGATCACGGTGAAGCTGCTCTTCAGCGTGCCGTCATTGACGCCGTAGACGATCGTGGCATCCACGTCCTCGCCTCCCGGCGCCGAGATCACCACCTTCTTCGCGCCGCCTTTGAGGTGCGCGCCGGCCTTGGCCTTGCTGGTGAACAGCCCCGTGCACTCGAGCACGTAGTCGACCCCGAGCTCGCCCCAGGGGAGCTTGGCCGGATCACGCTCGGCCAGCACCCGCACGCGGTCGCCGTTCACGACCATGGAGTCCCCGTCCACCTTCACCTCGCCGGGGAATTTGCCGTGCGCGGTGTCGTAGCGCGTCAGGTGCGCGTTGGTCTTGGGGTCCCCCAGATCGTTGAGCGCCACGATCCTGAGCTCGCCGGTGCGTTTGCCCTCGTAGAGCGCGCGCAGCACGTTGCGCCCGATACGGCCATAACCATTGATTCCAACCCTGATTGCCATCAAACCTCCAGCAGTGCGCGTACCTGAAGCGCAATATTATCGGCGGTGAAGCCGAAATGAGTGAAAACATCGGCCGCCTTGCCCGAGGCGCCGAAGCGGTCGATGCCGAGTACCTTGCCCGCCTGTCCCACATAACGCCACCAGCTCTGGGTGGCGCCGGCCTCGACCGCCAGGCGCCGCGTGACCGCGCGCGGCAGCACTGCCTCGCGGTACGCGTCGTCCTGGGCATCGAAAACGTCGGTGGAGGGCAGCGACACCAGCCGCACGCGCCGGCCGGCGGCGTTCAGGGCGTTGACCGCCTGCGCCGCGATGCCGATCTCCGAGCCCGTCGCGATCACCAGCGCCTCCGGGTTGCCCGGGCAGTCGATGAGGACGTAGCCGCCGCGCGCGATGCCCTGAAGCTGTGCGGCGCTGCGCGGCTGCTGCGCCACCGCCTGCCGCGTGAGCACCAGTGCGGTGGGGCCGCGACGCTCGAGGGCGAGCGTCCAGGCGACCGCGGTCTCCGCCGCATCGCACGGGCGCCAAAGACTCAGGTGGGGCATGGCCCGGAGGCTCGCGAGCTGCTCGATCGGCTGGTGCGTCGGGCCGTCCTCGCCGAGGCCGATCGAGTCGTGCGAGTACACCAGCACCACGCGCTGCTGCATGAGGGCGGCGAGGCGCACGGCGTTGCGCGCGTAATCGGAGAACACCAGGAACGTGCCGCCGTAGGGCAGGAGTCCGCCGTGCAGCGCGATGCCGTTCATGACTCCCGTCATGCCGAACTCGCGCACGCCGTAATGCAGGTAATCGCCCGCCTCGTCCTGGGGCGTGACGGTGCGCGCACCCTTGAAGAAGGTGCTGTTCGACTGGGTGAGATCGGCCGAGCCGCCGAACAGCTCCGGCAGCGCCGGGGCGAACACGTTGAGCACCGCCTGCGAGGAGGCACGCGTGGCCTGGGCCGCGCTCTGCTTGGCGAAGGTCTCCAGCGCCTGCACCGCGATGGTGCGGAAGTCCGCCGGCAGGTCACCGCGCATGCGTCGCTCGAACTCGCGCGCCTCGTCGGGGTACTGCTTCGCATAGCGCTGCAGGAGCTCGCGCCATGCGGCCTCGGCCGCCGCGCCCTGCGCGCGATGGTCCCAGGCCGCACGGATCTCCTCCGGCACGACGAACGGCGGGTACGGCCAGCCGAGGGTGACGCGCGCCGCGGCGACTTCCTCGGGCCCGAGCGCCTCGCCGTGCGCCTCCTTGGTGCCCTGCCGGTGGGGCGCGCCGTAGCCGATGATGGTCTTGCAGCAGATGAGGGACGGCCGCGTGGTTTCGGCGCGCGCGGCGCGGATCGCGGCGCCGACCGCCTCGGCGTCGAGCCCGTCGACGCGCGGAATCACGTGCCAGCCATAGGAGGCGAAGCGTCCCGGCGTGTCGTCGGTGAACCAGCCCGCGACCTTGCCGTCGATGGAGATGCCGTTGTCATCGTAGAAAACGATGAGCTTGCCAAGCCCAAGCGTCCCGGCGAGCGAGCAGGCCTCGTGGGAGACGCCTTCCATGAGACAGCCGTCGCCGCAGAAGGCGTATGTATGGTGATCGACCAGCGCGAGGCCCGGGCGGTTGAAGCGCAGCGCCAGCAGTTTCTCCGCGAGCGCCATGCCGACCGCGTTCGCGAGTCCCTGCCCGAGCGGCCCGGTGGTGGTCTCGATGCCGAGCGGCAGATCGTATTCCGGGTGGCCGGGCGTCCTGCTGCCGAGCTGGCGGAAGGCCTCGAGGTCCGCGATGGTGATGGGATAGCCGGTGAGATGCAGCACGGAATACAGCAGCATCGAGCCGTGACCGTTCGAGAGCACGAAGCGATCGCGGTTCGCCCATGCGGGATTTCCCGGGTTGTACTTGAGGAAATCCGACCACAGCACCTGGGCGATATCCGCCATGCCCATCGGCATGCCCGGGTGGCCGGAGTTCGCGCGCTGCACGGCGTCCATGGAAAGTGCGCGGATGGCGTTGGCGAGTTCGCGGCGTGTGCTCATGCGGTGCCTTGGGCGGCTTGTCACAAGGCCGCGGTGCCTGGCGGCCGTGCAGGGGCGCGCATTCTCCCAAAGGCGCGCCCGATGCTCAAATTGCGCGGCCGAGCGGGCCGAGCACCCTGGCCGCGCGCCCATTGCGCAGCCCGCAGACCGCCTCATTCGACTTAAGTTCCGGCGAGCGTGCGCACGCTGCGGGCGTGCTTCACATTCTGAGCGATCCGGAACGCGCACCCGGTCATGACTGTAGAGATTGCACGACACGCGGCCATTTCCGGCCGGCGACCTGGTTCACTGCCCCGTGAGGGGCTGCTCTGCTAGGCTGTTTTTCTGATGAGCGTGGTTCGCCTCATACACTTTACCGACCCGCATCTCTACGGCGGTGAGACCGAGTCGCTGCGCGGAGTCGCGACTCTGCCGGCGCTCCAGGCCGCTGTGGCGCGCGCGCAGGCGCACGACTGGCCGCCGGAGGCGCTGCTCGTGACCGGCGACATCGTGCAGGACGATCCGGCCGGCTATCCGCACTTCCGCCGCCTGTTCGGCGCGCTCGGGCCGCCGGTGCTCTGCATCCCCGGCAATCACGACGACCCGCAGGCGATGCGCCGCGAGCTCTACGGATCGCCGTTCGTTCTCGGCGGTAATTTCGATCTGGGCCGCTGGCGGATCGTGCTGCTCGACAGCTGCCTGCCCGGCTCGGCGAGCGGGCGCCTGAGCCCCGAAGCCCTGAGCGGACTCGAGGCGGCACTCGCGAGCGCCGGCAAGCGCCATTGCATGGTGTGCCTGCATCACCATCCGGTGCCGATGGCGAGCCGCTGGCTCGACCGCGTCGGACTCGAGAACGCGCCGGAATTCCTGGCCGCCATCGACCGGCACCCGAACGTGCGGGCCGTCGCGTGGGGCCACGTGCACCAGACCTACGATGCTCTGCGCAAAGGGGTGCGCCTGCTGGCGACGCCCTCGACCTGCGCGCAGTTCCTGCCCAACTCGGACGACTTCGCAGTCGATCCGCGGCCGCCGGCGTATCGTACGCTCGAGCTGCGGGCCGACGGCTCGCTGCTGACGGAGGTCGTGTGGCTGGATCAGCGTGTCGGTGGCTCCTTGCGCTCGGCCTGCTCGGCTGCCTGAGCGCCGAAGCCGCGGGCCCCGTGTGGGCGATCCGCGGCGCACATAACACCGTCTATCTCGCCGGCTCGATCCATCTGCTGCCCGAGGCCGACGCGGCGCTGCCGCCGGCCTTGGCACGCGCCTACGCCGACTCGGCCTGCCTCATGATGGAGATCGACCTCGGCAAGCTCGATTCGGCCGAGGCGCTCAGCACGCTGCTGCAGCACGGCGGTCTCCCGGAGGGCACGACGCTGCGCGAGGTCGCCGGCGCGCCGCGCTACGCGCGTGCCAGCGCGGCGGCCGCGGCGCTCGGTCTGCCGGACGTCGCGATCGATCATGAGGCGCCGTGGATGGTGGCGCTGCAGCTCACCGAGCTCGAGTACGCGCGCCTCGGCTTCCACCCCGAGCAGGGTGTCGAGCAACAGCTGCTGCGGCGCGCGCTCGCCGATCACAAGAGCACCGGCGGACTCGAGAGCCTTGCGGACGAGATGAGTGTCTTCGAGGCGCTCGCCCCGGCCGCGCAGCTGCGCTTCCTCGACATGGTGCTCGATGATCTCGACGACACCGGGGACGAGACACGCGCGGTGCTCGCGGCCTGGCGGCGCGGCGACGCCGCCCGGCTCGCCGCGCTGCTCGCGACCGAGTACCGTTCCTTCCCGGCGCTCTACGACGCTCTGGTGATGGATCGCAACCGCCACTGGCTGCCCGAGATCGAGCGGCTGCTGCAGAGCGACGCGAACTGCCTGGTCGTGGTCGGAGCGCTGCACCTGGTCGGCAAGGGTGGCCTGCTCGAGGGCCTGCGCAAGGACGGCTTCGCGCCTCAGCAGCTCGATTAACCTCTTTTGGCCCGGGCGGTGTAGAACCGCCACAGCGGTAGCGCCAGCAGCACCGTCCAGCCGAGCACCAGCCAGCCGACGAAGCCGTCGAAACGGCTGAGGAGAAAGCCGAGCGGAGCCGCGCGGCGTGGCGCGCTGAGCTCGTGCGCCGCCAGCATCACCCACACCCAGCCGGCGTGCAGCCCGAGGCAGGCGGCGATGTTGCCGGTCGCCTCCCGCACGAGCGCCAGCAGCACGCCAACCGCCGTGAGCGCGAGAAACGCATCGACGATGCCGGCGAAGTGCGCGAAGGCCTCGAGTGACTGGCCGAGGAGCGCCACGCCGCTCCAGGGAGTGACGTCCTGCGGAGCGATGCGCACCTTGCCGAAGAAGTGCGTCGCGGCGTAGAGGAGCGACGTCAGGAGCACCGCGGTGCGCGCGCCGGACTCGCGCTGGATGGCCGTGTACATCGCCCCGCGCACGAAGGTCTCCTCGATGAGCGCCACGGCGAGCCCGCTGGCGAGGCTCGTGGCGATGAGCCGCGCCAGCGCGCCGGTGCCGATAGCCGCCGCGCGCGACCAGTCGAGGAGCCCGAGGGCGCTCATGCCCGTCACCACGATCAGCATGGTGGCCGCGCCCAGCGCGAGCCCGATCAGCATCTCGTGCACGAACAGCGGCCTGGGTGCCCCGTAGCCGAGACTCGCGCGGTCGGCGAGCTTCAGGTGCCGCGCTACAGCCACGAACCCGGCGGCGAGCGCCAGCATGCCGATGCGCTCGCCGATGCGATGGAAGGGGAAATCGAAGTGCGGGTGCAGCAGCAGCCACGCCGGATAGGCGAGCGCGGCGACTACCCCGAGCGCGGCGGCGAGCAGAGCCAGGAACCAGGCGAAGGCACGCATGGCTCAGGTCTCAGGCTGCGAGGTGGCTGCGCCACTCGGCGGCGACCACCGAGAGGCGGAAGCGCGGATCGGGCCCGACCCGCGGCCGGCCGCCCTCGCGCCAGCGGCGGATGCGCTCGATCAAGGCATCGAACAGCCCGAGGCGGTCGGCGAGCAGCGCGCACGCCGTGCGCCAGCGCGGCTCGAGGCGGTGCAGCGGCGCCTCGTAGGCGCGCTGCGCCCAGGTCACCGGCAGGAGCTCGTCCGGATCGCCGAGCACCTCGCGCGCGGCCCCGCAGTCGTAGGTCAGCACCGGCGTGCCCACGGCGCGCGACTCGGCGAACACCAGGCCGAAGGTCTCGGGGATCACGAAGTTGGGACTGAAGCTGCAGAGCGCGCCGCGTGCCTCCGCGAGCACGCGCGCATGCGGCAGCGATCCCAGCCACTGCACGCCCGGAGGGGCGGCCGCGGAGAAACTCTTGTAGCCGGGATTACCGACGCACAGCCGCAGCTCCGGCATGCGCCGCCGGAGCGCACCAAAGGCATCGAGCGCGAAGCGCAGTCCCTTGTTGGGAGAGGAGAAGAACACCAGCTTCGCCGGGTCGACCGGCGTGCCGTCGGGAGCGATGGCGTCGTCGACCGGGTTGTAGATGCGCCGCACCGCGAGCTGCTCGCATCCCGGAATACCCGCCAGCGTGGCGGCGACCCGCTGGCGCTGGTAATCCGACACGCACACGATGTTGGGTTGCAGGCGGCGCAGCTCGCTCGCGGCGCGCTCGAACCAGCGCGCACGCGAGGAGCCCGGCTCGATGCGATCGTGCACCCAGAGGGTGAAGCGCGCCTCGGGGAACAGCCGCGCCGCGTCCTTGAGCGCCCGCGGGTCGCGCAGCACCACCACGTGCCGCACGTGCGCCACGGCGCTCGGCGGCCGGTAGCGCCCCTCGGCCAGGGTGCGGTTGTGTTGCGCCACCCAGGCATCGAGCGCCGCCGCGATCCGCACCGTGCTCGCCTCGGTGCCGGCCAGCCCCCCCTCCCGGAGGCTCTCCTCACCGTAGGGGCGCGGACACAGCGGATCGAAGAACAGGAGCGGTGCCATCGTCTACCATTCGCAGCCGTGTCGACCCCGAGCGCCAGGTTGTTGTTCATTCCGGTATCCGGACCCCGGGGTATGGGAGAGTACGCGCGCTGCCTCATGATCGCCACGGCTCTGGCGCGCCGCCTACCGGGCCTCGAGATGCACTTCGCGCTGAGCCGCGCGGCGCCCTACGCCGCCGACACGCCCTTCCCAACCACCCTGCTGCCCTCCTCGGCGACCTTCCATCCGCGCGAGGTGCGCGCCCTGATCCACGAGCTCAGGCCCCGCGTCGTGGTGTTCGACAACGCCGGGCGCACGCTGCAGCTGCGCGCGGCGCGCGCAGCCGGTGCGCACATCGTCTACGTGAGCTCGCGGCGCCGCCAGCGCCGCAGGGGCTTCCGGCTGCGGTGGATGCGTCTGATCGACGAGCACTGGATCGCCTACCCGCGCTTCATCGCCGGCGGGTTGAATCCCCTCGAGCGTCTGAAGCTGCGGGCGCTGAAGCGCCCGGCCATCCGCTTCATCGACACCCTGCTGCCCGCCGCGGATCTCGGGCGCTCGAACGAGTGCCTGGCACGCTTTACGCTCCAGGCCGGCGGCTATGTGCTCATCGTTCCCGGCGGCGGCAGCGCGCACCCGGGGGCGGAAGATGCCCCGGCCATCGTCGCCTCGGCGGCGCAGGCGATCGCCCGGCGTGGCGTGCCAACGCTGCTCGTGGGCTCCGATGCCGTGGGCGCCGGCGGCGAGCGTCAGGCCTTGCTGCGGGTGACGCCGCGGCTGCCGCCGGCGGAGCTCATCGAGCTGATCCGCACCGCGCGCCTGGTCGTCTGCAACGGCGGCGACACGCTGCTGCAGGTGCTCGCCTGCGACCTGCCCTGTGTCGCCGTACCGATTGCGCACGATCAAGCCGCTCGTATCGACCGTTGCGTACGTGCCGGGCTCGCGGTGCGCGCCGAGCTGAATGCGCGCGCCATCGAGACCGCGGCGCTCGCCGCCCTCGAGCAGGGCCCCCGCCCGGCCGGCGGCGAGCCCGCCGCGGCTCAGCCGCGGGTGCGCAATCGCATGGAGGAAGTCCTCAAGGCGCTCACGGACCTGCTTGGTTGATTGATTGGCGCGGCTTGTGCCCGCTAATCGACCGGCGTGTTGCGTAGCTCCGCGAGGAGTTTCTCGTGCAGGCCGCCGAAGCCGCCGTTGCTCATGACGAGCACGTGATCGCCCGCGCGTGAGCTACGCGCGAGCTCGCGCGCGAGCGAGGCGACATCGCCCGCCGCATGGCCACGCCCGCCGAAGGCCGCCAGCACCGCGCTCGCGTCCCAGCCGAGATCCGCCGGGGTATAGAGCCACACTTCGTCCGCGCCGGCGAGCGACGGGGCGAGCGTGTCCCGATGCACTCCCATGCGCATGGTGTGCGAGCGCGGCTCGAGCACCGCGATGATGCGCGAGCGCCTGCCGACGCGGCCGCGCAGGCCGTCGAGCGTGGTGGCGATGGCGGTGGGGTGATGCGCGAAGTCGTCGTACACGCGCACGCCGCGCACCTCGCCGCGCAGCTGCATGCGGCGCGCGATGCCGCGAAAGCCCGCGAGCGCCTCGATGGCGCGCGCCACCGGGACGCCGGCATGGCGCGCGGCGGCGATCGCCGCCAGCGCGTTGTCGACGTTGTGCGCGCCGATCAGCTGCCACTCGACCGTGCCCTGCGCGCGCCCGGCCTCGAGCACCTCGAAGCGCGAGAAATCCCCGGCCCCGGGAAGCGCCCGCGCGCTCCACAGCGCGTCCGCGTGCCCGGCGCGCGCAAAGCCCTCGAGCGGCGTCCATGAGCCCATGGCGAGGGTCTCCCTGAGGCGTGCATCGGCCGCGTTCCACACGATGCGCCCGCCGCCCGGGACGATGCGCACCAGGTGGTGGAACTGCCGCTGGATCGCGCCGACGTCCGGGTAGATGTCGGCGTGGTCGTACTCGAGGTTGTTGAGCACCGCGGTCCGCGGCCGGTAGTGCACGAACTTGGCACGCTTGTCGAAGAAGGCCGTGTCGTACTCGTCCGCCTCGATGACGAAGAACGGCGCGCTGCCGAGGCGCGCGCTGGCGCTGAAGTTCGCCGGCACGCCACCGATCAGGAAGCCGGGATCGAGCCCGGCGTGCTCGAGTATCCACGCCAGGAGCGAGGAGGTCGTGGTCTTGCCGTGCGTGCCCGCCACCGCCAGCACCCAGCGGTCCTTCAGGACCTCGCGCGCGAGCCACTCCGGACCCGAGAGATACGGGCGACCGCCCTCGAGCAGCGCCTCGACGACCGGCATGCCGCGTGTCATCACGTTGCCGACCACCACCACGTCGGGATTGAGCCCGAGCTGGTCGGCGCCGAATCCGGCGGTCACCTCGATACCGAGCGCCTCGAGCTGCGTGCTCATCGGCGGGTAAATGTCGCGATCGGAGCCGGTGACGCGCCAGCCGGCGGCGCGCGCGATGGCCGCGACGCCGCCCATGAAGGTGCCGCCGATGCCGAGAATGTGGACGTGCATGCGCCGCCTCCTCAGGCGCCCGGAGGAAACAGGGCAAACAGCAGCAGCTCTGAGGCCACGATCTGCAGGATCACCAGCGCCACGCTGGTGGCGCTCGACCAGTCGAGCGCTGCCTTCACCACGTGGCTGTTGGCCGCGATCAGCCAGATCACCAGCGCGAGCGCGGCGACCGCGATCGGCAGCTGCCAGGTCGTGTCCTGCCCGAAGCGCCGCATCAGCCATTCGGAGCCGATCAGCAGCGGCGACAGCACCGCCTGGAAGCCGAACACGGCGGTCGCGGTCTGCAGGAAGCGCTCGCTGCGGCCGGTGAGCTGCAGCAGTGCCGCGTACCAGGCGAGCGTGAACAGCACGTCGATGGCCAGCTGCGGCGGCCAGCCCGTGCTCGGCGGCAGCAGGCTGCTGACGAGCGCATTCACCGCGGCGTAGCCGCACACGGTGAGAATCAGCAGCAGCCTCGAGGCCGGCAGGTCCTGCGGCCCGCGGCGCAGCAGCGCGATCTGCACGTAGAGACGAATGACCTCCCGCATCACTTTCGGTACCGGCACGGCCTGCGCATAATTGGGGCGCCCGATTGTACAGATCATCGCCGCTCAAGTTTGCAGACGACCGTCACGACAGCACCCGCCCTGGCCGAAATCTGTGCGCGCCTCAGCGTCGAGGGGCGCATCGGCCTCGACACCGAGTTCCTGCGCGAGCGCACCTACCATGCGCGCCTCTGCCTGGTGCAGCTGGCGGCGCCCGCGGAGGCGGTGTGCGTCGATCCGCTCGCGTTGGCGCAGCTCGCGCCGCTCGCCGCGCTGCTCGCCGCCCCCGGCACGGTGAAGGTCATGCACGCCTCGCGTCAGGACCTGGAAGTGTTGTATCCGCTCGCGGGACTGACGCGCCCGGTGTTCGACACCCAGATCGCCGCGGCGCTCGCGGGGTTTCCCGCGCAGGTCGGCTACGCCGAGCTCGCGCGCCGGCTGCTGCAGCGCGAGCTCGCCAAGTCCCACACCCGCACCGACTGGTCACGCCGGCCGTTATCGCGCGAGCAGATCGAATACGCACTCGACGACGTGCGTTACCTGCTGCCGATCGCCGCGGAGCTCGAGGCGCGGCTCGAGCGTCTCGGCCGCCTCGGCTGGCTCACCGAGGAGCTCGCCGGGCTCGCGGACACGCGTGCCTTCGTCACCGCGCCCGATGAGGCCTGGCAGCGCCTGCGCGGCTTGCGCGGGCTCGATCCCGGCCGCGAGCGACTGACGCGCGCACTCGCCGCCTGGCGCGAGCGGCGCGCGCTCGAGCACGACCGCCCGCGCGGCTGGATTCTCGAGGACGGTGCGCTGCGCGAGATCGTGCTGCGCGTACCGCGTAGCGCCGCACAGCTCGCGGCTATTCCCGAGCTGCCCGCCGCGGTGGTGAAGCACAGCGGCGCAGAGCTGCTCGCATGTGTCGCGGCCGCCGGCATTCCCGACCCCGCCCCGCCCGCGCCGGGGCGGCCGCAATCCGATCCGCAGCGTAACGCGCTCGTGAGGAAGCTCGGCGCCATCAGCCAGGCGGCCGCCGCCGAGCTCGATCTCGTCCCGGAGGTGCTGGCGACGCGGCGCGACCTCGAGCAGCTGGCCGACGGCCGCCGCGACGGGGCGGTGCTGCGCGGCTGGCGCCGCGCAGTCGTCGGCGAGCGGCTGCTGGCGGCGCTCTGAAGCTGGCTGGCCGCTTTGCGCGGTTGATGGCTAGCGCCGGGCGCGCCGGCGGACCGTGCGACGCGGCGGCTTGCCGCCCCGGCGCGTGGCCTTACGCGTGCCGCGTGCCGGCGACTTCTTGCGCGCCGGCTTGACACGGCCCTTGCCGGCGCGTGCGGCGGGACGCCGGCTCCTGGCGGGCCGGACCGCCTTGCGCGGTCCCGCACGCTTGGCGACGGCCACCTTGCGGGGGCGCGCCGCGGCGGCTGGCGCCAGCGCCTGCGCGAGCCGCCGCGTCACGGCGTCGAGCTCGCCCTCGGCGTCGATGGCGCGCAGCAGGCCGCGCGACTGATAGAAAGCGATCAGCGGCCGGGTCTTTTCCTCGTACACCCGCAACCGCTCGGCCACGGTCGCCTCGTTGTCGTCCGGGCGCTGCATCAGGCGGTGTGGCGCACCGGTCTTCGGACACATCGCCGCCGCGCCCGTCGGCGGGGGCGAAGTGAGCACGTTGAAGACGCGCCCGCAGTCGGCACAGGTACGCCGGCCCGAAATCCGCCGCACCAGCTCGGCAGACGTCGCCTCGAGCTGCACCACCGCATCGAGCGGCTGCTTGAGCTCCGCCAGCAGGCCGTCGAGCGCCGCGGCCTGCACGAGGTTGCGCGGGAAGCCATCGAGGATGAAGCCGGCGCGCGTGTCGGCCTCGGCGAGGCGCTCGCGGATCATGCCGAGCACCAGGGCGTCGTCGACCAGCCGCCCCTCGGTCATGGCCGCTCTCGCCATGAGCCCGAGCTCGGTGCCGCGCGCCACGGCGGCGCGCAGCAGGTCACCGGTCGAGATCTGCGGAATGCCGCTCCGCTCCGCCAGGCGGTGTGCCTGCGTGCCCTTGCCTGACCCCGGAGCCCCCAACAGGACGATGCGCATGTTGGTCACGTTACCGAGCGCCCGACCCCAGGTCAAACACCGCGCCCGACCCGCGCCGCGTGCGCTATTCTTGCCAACACCATGAAGAAGATCGTCCGCAGCAACGCCTTCTACGCCCAGTCCGGTGGGGTCTCCGCCGTCATCAACGCCTCGGCCGCCGGTGTCATCGAGACCGCCATGCGCTCGAAGCACATCGGCCGGATCTACGCCGGCCGCGACGGCATCGTCGGCGCGCTCACCGAGGATCTGATCGACGTCTCGCGCGAGAGCGCGGCCACCATCCGCGCGCTCAGGCACACGCCCGCGGGCGCCTTCGGCTCGGCGCGCTTCAAGCTGAAGAGCCTCGAGCAAAACCGCGCCGAGTATCAGCGCCTGATCGACGTGTTCCGGGCGCACGACATCGGCTACTTCTTCTATAACGGCGGCAACGACTCGATGGACACCGCCCTCAAGGTGTCGCAGCTCGGCGCCTCGCTCGGCTATCCCATCACCTGCGTCGGCGTGCCGAAGACGGTCGACAACGATCTGCCGCACACCGACTGCTGTCCGGGCTTCGGCTCGGTCGCCAAGTACGTCGCGGTCTCGACGCGCGAAGCATCGCTGGATGTGGCCTCGATGGCGCGCACCTCGACCAAGGTGTTCGTATTCGAGGTGATGGGGCGGCATGCCGGCTGGATCGCCGCGGCCGCCGGACTCGCCGGGCGCGGTCTCGACGAGCCACCGCACGTGATCCTCTTCCCCGAGGTGCCGTTCGACGGACGGCGCTTTCTCGACCGCGTCAAGCAGTCGGTGACCGACTACGGCTACTGCGTGATCGTGGTGTCCGAGGGTGCCGCCTACGAGGACGGCAAGTTTCTCGCCGACGCCGGCACCCGCGACGCCTTCGGCCACACTCAGCTCGGGGGCGTGGGCCCGGTGGTCGCCAACATGGTACGCGAGGCGCACGGCTACAAGTATCACTGGGCAGTGGCGGACTACCTGCAGCGCTCCGCGCGCCACATTGCCTCCAGGGTCGATGTCGAGCAGGCCTACGCGGTCGGCAAGGCCGCGGTCGAGCTCGCCGTGAAGGGCGTGAACGCCGTGATGCCGACCATCGTGCGCAAGTCCACCAGGCCCTACCGCTGGGTCATCGGACACGTGCCGCTCGCCGAGGTCGCCAACAAGGAGAAGAAGCTGCCGCCCGATTACCTGCGTGCGGACGGCTTCGGCATCAGCGAGGCCTGCCGTCGCTACCTCGAGCCGCTCATAGCCGGCGAAGCCTATCCCCCCTACCGCAACGGCCTGCCCGACTACGCGCACATCCGCGGCGTGGCCGTGAAACGCAAGCTCAAGGACGAATTCAAAGTCTGACTTGCTGCAGTGCGGCGCAAGGCGTGGCCGGGGCCGTGGCCGCGGCTCGCCGTGCTATAGTTCGCGGCCTTTTTTGCGGGAGGTTTCTCGATGGATCTCAGCATGTGGCTGTGGCTGGCAATCGGTGCCGGCGTGCTCGCCGTACTCTATGGCGTGTTCTCGATGGCGGCGATCCTGCGCCTGCCGGCGGGCAACGCGCGCATGCAGGAGATCGCCGCGGCCATCCAGGCCGGCGCCCAGGCGTACCTCAACCGCCAGTACAGCACCATCCTCGTCGTCGGCCTGGTGCTGTTCGTCGTGATCGGCTTCTCGCCGCTCGGCTGGCCGACCGCCGGCGGCTTCGCGGTGGGGGCCATCCTCTCCGGCCTCACCGGCTTCATCGGCATGAACATCTCGGTGCGTGCCAACGTACGCACCGCACAGGCCGCGACCAGCGGGCTCAATGCCGCGCTCACCGTCGCCTTCCGCGGCGGTGCCATCACCGGCATGCTGGTCGTCGGGCTGGCGTTGATCGGCGTCGCCGGCTACTACGTCGTGTTGCGCAACCTCACTTCAGTGGGCGCCGAGGGCGCGCTGCATGCGCTGGTGGGCCTCGCCTTCGGCGGCTCGCTGATCTCGATCTTCGCGCGCCTCGGCGGCGGCATCTTCACCAAGGGCGCCGACGTCGGTGCGGACCTGGTCGGCAAGGTCGAGGCCGGCATCCCCGAGGACGACCCGCGCAACCCCGCGGTGATCGCCGACAACGTCGGCGACAACGTGGGCGACTGCGCCGGCATGGCCGCGGACCTGTTCGAGACCTACGCGGTCACCATCGTCGCCACCATGCTCCTCGGTGGGCTGGTGTTCGCTCGCCGTGGGGCGGATGCCGCTTACGCCGCGGTGATCTACCCGCTGGCGCTCGGCGCCGCCTCGATCGTCTCCTCGATCATCGGGACGTTCTTCGTCTCGGTCGGCCAGGGCGGCAAGATCATGAACGCGCTCTACAAGGGCGTGATCGTCTCCGCCGTGGTATCGGCCGTGGCCTTCTGGTTCATCACCCAGCAGATCATGCCGGCGCACGCCGTGGGGCTCTTCGGCTGCACGCTCATCGGCTTAGGACTCACGGCGGCGATGATCATGATCACCGAGTACTACACCGCGACCGAGTACAGCCCGGTGCGCAAGGTGTCGGCCGCCTCGCAGACCGGTCACGCCACCAACATCATCGCGGGCCTCGGCGTCTCGATGAAGGCGACCGCGCTGCCGGTGGTGGCGGTGTGCCTCGCCATCTGGGGTGCGTACACGCTCGGCGATCTGTACGGCATCGCGATCGCCGCGACCGCCATGCTGTCGATGACCGGCATGATCGTGGCGCTCGATGCCTATGGCCCGATCACCGACAACGCCGGCGGCATCGCCGAGATGGCGGGCCTGCCCAAGGAAGTGCGCAACATCACCGATCCGCTCGATGCGGTCGGCAACACCACCAAGGCGGTCACCAAGGGCTACGCGATCGGCTCGGCGGGGCTCGCCGCGCTGGTGCTGTTCGCCGACTACACCCGCAACCTCCAGGCGGCCGGCAAGGCCGCGACTTTCTCGCTGTCGGACCCGGCCGTGATCATCGGCCTGTTCATCGGCGGCCTGGTGCCCTACCTCTTCGGTGCCATGGCCATGGAGGCCGTGGGCCGTGCCGCGGGCGCCGTGGTCACCGAGGTGCGGCGCCAGTTCCGCGAGATCAAGGGCATCATGTCCGGCACCGAGAAGCCCGACTATTCGCGCGCGGTCGACCTGCTCACCCGGGCCGCCATCCGCGAGATGATCGTGCCGTCGCTGCTGCCGATCCTGGTGCCGATCGTACTGGTGCTGGTGACCAACACGCTGATGGGCAGCGGCGCCGGCGTGCGCGCGCTCGGCGGCCTCCTGATCGGAACCATCGTCACGGGACTGTTCGTCGCCATCTCCATGACGACCGGCGGCGGCGCCTGGGACAACGCCAAGAAGTACATCGAGGAAGGCCACTTCGGCGGCAAGGGGTCGGATGCGCACAAGGCCGCCGTCACCGGCGACACGGTCGGCGACCCCTACAAGGACACGGCGGGACCTGCGATCAATCCGCTGATCAAGATCATCAACATCGTGGCGCTGCTGCTGGTCCCGCTGCTATAGAGCGGGCGGCGCCGCGCTCAGGTTGGAGCCTGAGACGCTGCGCTGATGGTTCCTTCAGGCAATAGTTAGTCACTTGCCTAACTATTGCCGAATGGACTACTGCACACGCCCGCGCTTAGCTGTGCGCATGGCGCTCAATGACCGGCAGCTCGATCGCGCTTTTCGCGCGCTCACCGATTCCACGCGCCGCTGGATGCTCGAGGTCCTGCTCGAGCGCGATGCATCGGTGCTGCAGCTCGCGGAACCCCTCCCCCTGCGGCTGCCGACGCTGCTGCAGCACCTCAAAGTCCTGGAAAAATACGGCCTCATCCGCACCCACAAGCTGGGGCGCGAAAGGATCTGCAGCATCGAGCCCGAGGCTCTGTATGCGGCCGAGCGTTGGCTCCGGACCGTGATGTGGGCCCGCTACGGCAGGCGTCTCGGCTCGGTGCCGGAGGATTACCCACAGCTGCGCGCAAGCGTTCGCCCTCGCCAGGGTTAGGCCGCCGCGGCGAACTGCAGCGGCTGGGGCCTGCCGATGGCATAGCCCTGCAGGTAATCGACCCCCATGCGCCGCACCGCCTCGACCGCGGCAGTGTCCTCGACCTGCTCGGCGATCACTTTGAAGTTGAGCGTGCGCGCCAGCTTGATCATCGCGGCCACCATCGCCTGATTGACCGTGTCACGCGCCAGATTGCGGATGAAGGAGCCGTCGATCTTGAGATAGTCGAGCGGCAGGTTCTTGAGATTGGAGAAGGAGCCGACGCCCGAGCCGAAGTCGTCGAGCGCGAACTGACACCCCATGCCGTGCAGCACGCCGATGAAGCGCCGGGCGTGCTCGAGATTGGCGACCACGGCGCTCTCGGTGATCTCGAAACAGATCTGCGCGGGAGATACTCCGGTGCTGTCGAGGCATTCGACCACGAACTCGAGGAACTGCACGTCACCGAGCGTCTGGCCGGAGATGTTGATCGCGACGCTGCGGTCGGGCTGCAGCACCAGGGCACCGCGGCCGAGAGCGGCGAGCGTCGTCTGCACCACCCAGCGGTCCACCAGCCCCATGAGCCGGTAGCGCTCGGCGGCGCGCATGAACTCCGCCGGCGGCAGCTCCTGGCCATTCTCATCGCGCAGGCGAATCAGCACCTCCATCGCCGGCCCGCCATCGGTGCCGTGGGTCGGCACGATGATCTGGTGGTAGAGCTGGAAGCGGTTCTCCTTGAGCGCGCCCTGCAGCCGCTGCAGCCACTGGATCTCGCCGCTGTGGCGGGCGAGCGCCTCGTCGCGCGCCGAGTAGACCGCGACCCGGCCGCTGCCCTGCTTCTTGGCCACGTAGCAGGCGGTATCGGCCGCGGCCATCAGCTCCTCCAGCGAGCCGCTCTCGCGCGAGATCTCCACCAGCCCGATTGACACGCCGATGTTGAAGATGCGGTCCTTCCACACGAAGCGGTAGTCGCCGACCGAGCGGCACACGTCGTCGGCTATCTGCCGCGCCTTCTCGAGCGGGCAGCCGATGAGCAGCATGCCGAACTCATCGCCCCCGAGGCGGGCGACCGTGTCGCTGTCGCGCACCGCATCACGCAAGAGCTTCGCGACCTCACGCAGCATGCTGTCGCCGGCCAGGTGGCCGCTGGTGTCGTTGACCAGCTTGAAGCGGTCGAGGTCGAGATAGCACAGTACGTGCTGGCCATCGCCGCGCTGACCGCTGTCGATGGCCTCCTCCAGGCGCCGCTCGAACTCGCGGCGGTTGACGAGTCCCGTGAGCGCATCGTGGGTCGCCTGGTAGGACATCTGCCGCGCGAGCCCGCGCAGCTCGGTCACGTCGTGCAGCAGCAGCGCCGCGCCGACCACTTCCTTGGCCTCGTTGCGCACCGGCGAGGCCGACAGCTCGATCGAGCGCTCGCCGCCGGTGCTGCGCGACAGCAGCAACGCGCGCCGGCCGAGGGTCACCGGCGCCCCTCTCACCAGCGCCTGGTGTACCGGGTCGGCGAGCAGCCGGCGGTCGGATTCATCCACCAGGCTCACGATCTCCTCGAGGAGCTTGCCCGTGGCCTGCGCCGCCTCGCTCCCGGTGAGGCGCTCGGCGGCCGGGTTCATGAAGGTGATGCGGCCGCGCTCGTCGGTGGCGATGATGGCCTCGGCGAGCGAGTTGAGCGCCAGCTGCTGCGGCGTGGGCGTGACCTCGCCCGGCAGGCGCAGCGCCGGAGTCGTTTGCGTCGGGATGATCTCCACCCCGGTGATGAGCAGTGCGTTGCCCTTGTCATAGTCGACGACGGTGGAGGCGATCTCCAGGCGGCTCACCTGGCCCTGCAGGCCCACCATGTCGATCTCGTAGCGCTCCGCGGCCGACTCCCCCGCGAGCCGGCGGCGGATGTTCTCGGTAACGAGGTCCGCGTACTCCGGCGGCACCAGATCCCCGAGCCGCCGGCCGATCAGCTCGACCCGGTCGACGCCGACCAGACTGGCGAACTGGCGGTTGGCGTACAGGATCACATCGCTGTGCACCAGCACCGCCTCGTGGATGCGTTCGCCGAGGTCGGCGAACAGCCGCGGCGCCTGCGCGAGGTCGTGCTTGCCGGGACCGACGCGGGTAATGAGGTGATTGATGGCGGTGACCAGTGCTGCGACCTCGGGCTTGTCGCTGTCGATCTCGACCCGCCCCGGCAACCGTCCGCCGATGGCAATCCGCTGCAGCGCCTGCGAGAGCTGCCCGAGGCTCTTCAGGTCACGCCGCTGCAGCCCATAGAGCACGAGGAACAGAGCTGCGATGAGCGCAAAGAAGAGGCACAACAGCCCGAGGATCGACATCTATTGGTACTTCTCAAGCCCTTCCGCTTGGGTTGGGCACACGCCCTCCAGGCACTCTGATTTGACTTCTCGTGCCTGCGGTCGTGGGCTCCCTCAAGCATAACGCCTGGCCGGCACGCCCCGTCGGGATTTCACCATATCTCGTCGCATTGCCGCTTGGCACCGCGGGGAAAAACCCTTAACTTCTGCGGCCTTTCCGAGCTGGCAGCGTTAAGTGAAGTCGCGGAGTCGTAGGTGATGCAGCTGACCCGAGCCCGTGAGCAGATGATCGAACAACAGGTGCGCGCCTGGGACGTGCTCGACGCGCGTGTCCTCGGGATGCTGCGCCAGGTCCCGCGCGAGTCGTTCGTGCCGCCGCCGCAGCGCTTCCGCGCCTACGCAGACGCCGAGGTGCCGTTGCCCGAGGGGCAGCACATGCTGCGGCCGAGCGTCGTGGGCCGGCTGCTGCAGGCGCTCGAGCCTGAGCCCGGGATGCGCGCGCTCGAGGTGGGCGCGGGCTCGGGATTCGTGACCGCGTGCCTGCGGGCCGCGGGCGCCCGGGTACGCTCGCTCGAGCTGTACGCAGCGCTCGCCGACCTGGCAGCGCGCAACCTCGCCGCCTTCGGCATGAGCGACGTCGAGATCATCAACGCCGACGCGCTCAACGCCGACACCGGTGAGCACTACGATCTCATCGCCGTCACCGGCTCACTGCCGATCTATGACCCGCGCTTCGAGCGCCAGCTCGCCGTCGGCGGCCGCCTGTTCGTGGTCGTGGGCGAAGCGCCGGTGATGGAGGCGCGCCTCGTCCGCCGGATCGGCGAGACCGCCTGGGCGACCGAGAGCCTGTTCGAGACCGTGATCGATCCACTGGTGAACGCGCCGCGGCCGGCGCGCTTCAGCTTCTGAAGCCGTGCCGAAGGGATTCGCCGCCGTGAAGCGTGCCGCAACTCTCGCCTGCCTGCTCGCCGGCTTCGCCGGCAGCGCGCAACCCAAGGACCTGGTCGGTGTGTTCGAGGACGCCCTCAAGAACGATCCGGTGATCCGCCAGGCGGACGCCAATCGCCTGGCGGCGCGCGAGTCACGCCCGCAGGCGTGGTCCGCGCTGCTGCCGCAGCTGAACGGCACTGCAAACGTGACCCGCGACAACAACGTTGGCACCCAGCCGTTCTTCTTCGGAAACGGGATCGTCCCCGACTCCGTGGGCGTGTCCACTACGACCAAGACCTGGGGCCTCAACCTCAAGCAGAACGTGTTCTCGTGGTCGAATTGGATGACGCTCAAGGCCGCCAGCTCCCAGGTGGCCCAGGCCGAAGCCACCTACCAGGCCGCCGAGCAGCAGTTGATCCTGAGGGTCGCCACCGCCTATTTCACCGTGCTCACGGCCGAAGACACGCTCGAGGCGGACCAGGCGGCGCTCGAAGCCATCTCGCGACAGCTCGACCAGGCCACCACGCGCTTCGACGTCGGGCTGATCGCGATCACCGACGTCGAGGATGCCAAGGCGGCGCGCGACACGGCGGCCGCGACCGTGATCGCCGACAAGCGCACGCTCGCGACCTCCGAGGATCAGCTGCAGGAGATCACCGCAGAGAAGTACGACCGGCTCGCCAAGCCCGGCACCGACATGCCGTTGCTCAATCCCGAGCCCGCCGACGAGAGCCGCTGGGTCGACATCTCGCTCGAGCAGAACCCGACGCTGATCTCGAGCCGTCTGGCGGCCGACATCGCCCGCGACAACGTGCGCATCGCCGTCGGCGGCCATCTGCCGACGCTCGATATCCTGGCCGGGCGCTCCTACCAGAACCAGAGCCTCACTGAGAGCCTCGCCGGCATCCCCTCTGAGCAATTCCCCGCTCAATCCCTGGCCTACGGCACGTATTTCAACGACCGCCAGATCGGCCTGCAGTTGACCGTGCCGCTGTTTGCCGGCGGTTATACCCAGTCGAAGGTGCGGCAGGCCGAGTACCTGTGGATCGCCGCCAAGGAGGGCGTGGTGCAGAGCTCGCGCGCCACCGAGCGCCAGGCGCGCGATGCCTACCTCGGCGTCATCAGCGGCATCGCGCGGGTGCAGGCGCTGCGCCAGGCGCTCGCCTCCAACCAGACGGCGCTCAAGGCCACCGAGGCGGGCTACGAGGTCGGTACGCGCACTTCGGTCGATCTGCTGAATGCCCGCAGGAATCTGGTGCAGGCGCAGACCAACTACGCCGTGGCGCGCTATGACTACATCGTGAGCGTGCTGACGCTGCGCCTGGCGGCCGGCACGCTCGACCGGCCCGAGCTCTCCTCGGTCAACAACTGGCTCACCACCACGGCCCCGACTTCACCGGCGGTGCAGACCCCCGAGACGCTGGCGCCCACCGTGCCGCCGGCCGAGGGGACGCCCCAGCCGCAGCCTGAGTCGCCGCCGAAGCCGCAGGGCGTTCGCTAAAGCAACGGTTCTATCAGCGCGAGGAGCCTCGCCAGCGCCCCGCGGTTGCCTGCCACCGAAGTGCGGCCCTGCGAGCCGATGCGCTCGCGCTCCCCGGGGTCCGAGAGCAGCGCGCTCACGCGCGCGCCGAGCTCCTGCGGGTTGTGGACGATCTCGGCAGCACCCCGCGCGCTGAGGAGGCGAGCGACGTCCGCGCCGTTGAAATTGTGGGGACCGGTCAGGATCGGCACGCCGAGAGCCGCCGGCTCGAGCAGGTTGTGGCCGCCGACCGGCACCAGGCTCCCGCCGACGAAGGCGACGTCCGCCGCCGCGTAGAACTCGAGCAGCTCGCCGAGTGAGTCGAGCAGCAGCACCGCGGCAACCTCATCCTCCGACTGCTCGCCATCCGAGCGGCGCGTGAAAGTGACGCCCGCCCCGGCGAGCAGCTCAGCCACTTCGGCGAAGCGCGCCGGGTGGCGCGGCGCGATCACGAGCAGCGCATCGGGGTAAGTGCCGCGCACCTGCCCGTGCGCCTCGAGCGCCGCCGCCTCCTCGCCCTGGTGGGTGCTGCCCGCCACCCACAGCGGCCGCCCGCGCGCGTAGTGCCCGCGCAGCCGCCGGCCGCGTTCGCCGAGGTCCTCCGGCAGCTCGAAATCGAACTTGAGATTCCCGGTCACGTGGGTGCTGGCGGCATCCGCACCGAGTGCGCGGAAGCGCGCGGCATCGGCCTCGCCCTGGGCCGCGACGATCGACGCCTGCGAGAGCGCGTCGCGAAACAGCGCGCCGAGGCGCCGGTAGCGCCCGAGCGAGCGCTCGGAGATGCGCGCGCTCGCCAGCACCAGCGGCACCCGCCGCCGCCCGCACTCGCGGTAGAGATTCGGCCAGAGCTCGGTCTCGAAGATGACCGCGAGCGCCGGGTCCACCCGCTTCAGGAAGCGCCGCACCGCCCCGGGAAGGTCGTAGGGGATGTAGCGCACCTCGGCGATGTTGCCGAACAGTGCCCGGGCACGCGCGGCACCCGTGGGCGTGAAGGTCGTCACCGTGAGCGCGAGGTCGGGATGGCGCCGCGAGAGGGCGGTGACGAGCGGCGCACACGCCTGCACCTCCCCGACCGACACGGCGTGCACCCACACGCCGTGTGGCGGACGCCAGGGGCCCAGGCCGAAGCGCTGGCGGAAGTTGCGCCAATAGCTGCGGTCGCGCAGGCCGCGCGCCAGCAGCACGGCGGAAATGACGGGGGCGGTGAGATAGACGGCGAGGAGGTAGAGGATGCGCAAGCCTTCAGCCTTCAGACGGCCCGCTTGACTGGCGGTAGCCGTCGAGCAGCCCGTGCCAGTCGGCTTCCGCGAAGCGCTCGGGGGGCAGACCCCAGGCGATCTTCTCGAGCGAACGGCGCAGCCGCACCAGGTTGGCATCGCGCCACAGGCCGGCGCCGCGCAGCTCGCTGCGGTCGAAGTCGATGAGATACACCTGCTCGTCGCTCAGGAGGATGTTGTGCGCGTTGAGGTCCGCGTGGCACACCCCGAAGTCGTGGAAGCGGCGGATGCAGCGGCCGATGGAGATCCAGGTGACGATCGAGAGCGCGCCGGTGCGCAAACACTCGGCGAGCGAGCCGACGGTCGCGAGCCGCTCCGTGATCAGGTCGCCGGTATAAGTGAGGCCGGCGGCGCGCCGGTAACGCGCGGCGATCGGCGCCGGCACGGGCAGTCCGGCACGATGCAGGCTGTAGGTCATCTGCCACTCGGCGAACGGGCGCGTGTTGTTCTCGCCCAGGTACGCGTAGTGGTCGGCGGAGAGGCGCGCCGCCAGCCCGCCGCGGCGATAGTGACGCAGCACATAACGCTTGCCGTCGGCGCCCACGAACCAGGCGGCGCCGCGCCCGCTGGCGCTGGCCTCGAGGGTACCCTGCGACTGCCAGTACTGCGGCGCGAACCACTCGACGCTCAAATTGCTCACGCGGGAGGCGTCATATAGCATGGCGCCGCGCGCCAGGGCGCCCCGCTTCACCTCCGGACCGAGTGCCCAGCGCCCATTCACGAATCTGACTCCATCATGCTGCCTCTCGCCGAACCGCCGCGCAGTCTCTGCATCCTCAGGCTGTCGGCGATCGGTGATACCTGCCACGTCGTGCCGATCGTGCGCACCCTGCAGCAGGCGTGGCCCGCGACGCAGCTGACCTGGATCGTCGGGCGGACCGAAGCGCGCCTCATGAGCCTCATCGAGGGCGTCGAGTTTATCACCGTGGACAAGCGTGCAGGACTCGCCGCCGCCCGGCGCGCGCTGCGCGCACAGCTCGCCGGCCGGCGCTTCGACGTGCTGCTGCACATGCAGCTGGCGCTGCGCGCGAGCCTCCTGTCGCTCTCGGTCCCGGCCGACATCAAACTCGGCTTCGATCGCGCGCGCGCCCGCGAGCTGCAATGGTTGTTCACCACCAGCCGCATCGCCGCGCAATCGCGCGAGCACGTGCTCGACAGCTTCTTCGGGTTTCCCGCAGCGCTCGGCATCCGCGAGCGCCTGCTGCGCTGGGACGTGCCGCTGCCGGCGGCGGCGCGCGCCTACGCCGAGCGGCTGATACCCGATGCGCAGCCAACGCTCGTCGTGAGTCCCTGCTCGAGCCACTCGCTGCGCAACTGGGCGCCCGAGCGCTACGCGGCGCTCGCCGTGCACGCGGCGACCCGCCAGCGTATGCGGGTGATCCTCGCCGGCGGGCCGAGCGAGACCGAGCGGCGCATGGGAGAGGCGATCGCCCGGGCGGCCGGCACGGCGGTGGTGAACCAGATCGGTCAGGACACGCTGCCGGAGTTGTTGGCACTGCTCGCGCGCGCGACCGTGCTGGTGAGCCCCGACTCAGGTCCGGTGCACATGGCGACCATGGTCGGGACCCCGGTGATCGGGCTCTATGCCGCGAGCAACCCGGCACGCGTCGGCCCCTACCTTTCGGGGCGCTGGTCCATCGATGCCTACGCGCGCGCGGCGCGCGCCTTCCGTGGCTGCGAGCCGCAGCAGCTCCCCTGGGGGCACAAGATCGAGGAGCCGGGGGTCATGGACCTGATCGCCGTCGAGGAGGTCACCGCGCGGCTCGACGAGTTGCTAGGATCGCGCGCATGAACGACATCCTGGTACCAGTCTCGCCGGGCGAGCTGCTCGACAAGATCACCATCCTCAGGATCAAGGCGGCACGCATCACGGATGCCGCCAAGCTCGCCAACGTGAACACCGAGCTGGCGCTGCTCGAATCGAGCTGGCGCGACTCGGGCTGTGCCGACCGCGGGCTGGCCCAGGAGGAACGCGCGCTGCAGCGCGTGAACGAGCAGTTGTGGGACATCGAGGACCGCATCCGCGACAAGGAGGCCCGGCAGACCTTCGACCGCGAGTTCATCGAGCTCGCGCGCGCGGTCTATGTCGCGAACGATGAGCGCGCGGCGATCAAGAAGCGCATCAACAGCCAGCTCGGCTCGCGCATCGTCGAGGAAAAATCGTACAAGCAGTACCGCTAGGACCGAGGGCGGGCAGCAGGCTGACGGCGCCCGACGCGGCGCGCAAGGGGAGATCCCAGTTGAACAAGTACAACATCCTGACCGCCGCGACCTGTGGCGCCCTGCTCCTCGCGGCGAGCCCGGTGACGCTCGCCCAGCACCAGCCGCCGGGCGCGTACGCCGACCTCGCCTGGCGCATGATCGGACCCGCGCGCGGCGGGCGTACGCGGGCGGTCGCGGGCGTGCCGTCGCAGCCGAATGTCTTCTACATCGGTGCGGTCAACGGCGGTGTGTGGAAGACCCGCGACGCGGGGCGCACCTGGCAGCCCATCTTCGACGGCGAGCCGACCCAATCGATCGGCGCGATCGCGGTCGCGCCCTCCGACCCCAACATCATCTACGTGGCGAGCGGTGAGGGGCTGCGGCGGCCCGATCTCTCGATCGGCAACGGCATTTACCGTTCCGCGGACGGCGGCCGCACCTGGACCCACGGCGGCCTCGCCGACGGCCAGCAGATACCCGAGCTCGCCGTCGACCCGCGCGACCCGAACCGCCTGTTTGCCGCGGTGCTCGGCCACCCCTACGGCGCCAACGAGGAGCGCGGCATCTACCGCTCGCGCGACGGCGGGGCGACCTGGGAGCGGGTGCTCTACAAGGATGCGGACACCGGCGGCTCGGGGGTCGCGCTGGATCCCGTGCATCCTGAGGTGGTGTACGCGGCGCTCTGGCAGTCGCGTCTCGGGCCGTGGGAGGACAAGAACGAGTTCGAGGGGACCAACGGCGGACTCTTCAAGTCGACCGACGGCGGCACGACCTGGAAGCACCTGAGCGCGGGGCTCCCGGACAATCTCACCCAGATCAATTTTTCGATCGCCGCCAGCGCGCCGCAGCGCATCTATGCCGCGGTCGGGACGACGGAACCGGGCGATTATTCCTCGGCGGCGGGGCTCGGTGTGTTCCGCTCCGACGATGCGGGCGAGCACTGGACACGGATCACGACCGATCCGCGCGCCTCGCTGCGCATCGGCGGCGGCGACCTGACGGTGCTGCGCGCCGACCCGACCAACGCCGACGTCGTCTACAGCATGGGGATCGTCACCATGAAGTCCGCCGACGGCGGCAAGACCTGGACGCCGCTGCGCGGGGCCCCTGGCGGCGATGACTACCAGAACATGTGGATCAGCCCGAGCGACCCGCGGGTGCTGGCGCTGGTGAGTGACCAGGGCGCAGTCCTCACCGTCAACGGCGGCGAGAGCTGGAGCAGCTGGCTCAACCAGCCGACGGCGCAGCTCTATCACGTGAGCGCGACGCCAACCTTCCCCTACCGGGTTTGCGCCGCGCAGCAGGAGAGCGGTTCGGTGTGCATCGCCACTCGCGGCAACGACGGCTCGATCACCGACCGCGACTGGCACCCGGTCGGCGTGATCGAGTATGGCTACGTCGCCCCCGATCCCCTCGATCCGGACGTCATCTATGGCGGCGGCCGCACCGAGGTGTCGAAGTTCCACATCTCCACCGGCCAGGTGCAGAACGTCACGCCGGCTCCGGTGCGCGGGCCCGAAGTGCGGGCCGACCGCACCGAGCCGCTCATGTTCTCGCCGCTCGACGCGCATGTTCTCTACTACGCGCTCAACCGGCTCTGGAAGACCAGCGACGGCGGCATGACCTGGAGCGCGATCAGCCCCGACCTCGCGCGCGAGGCGGGCGTCGTGCCGGCGAGCGTCGCCACGCAGCACCCGCAGGGAGCGGAGCAGCAGCGCGGTGTCATCTATGCGCTCGGGCCTTCGCCCAAGAGCATCGATACGCTCTGGGCGGGTACTGACGACGGCCTGGTGTGGGTAACGCGCGACGGCGGCCTGCACTGGGCCAACGTCACGCCGCCCGAGCTCATCCCCTGGAGCAAGGTGACGCAGATCGAGCCATCACATTTCGACGTCGACACCGCCTATGTCTCGGTGAGCCGGCTGCGGATCGACGATCTGCACCCCTTCCTCTACCGCACGCGCGACGGCGGCAGGAGCTGGCAGCCGATCGCCGCCGGGCTCCCGGACGATGCGCCGGTGAACGCGGTGCGCGAGGACCCCGCG
>Ga0335081_10000154_pt1 | contig 134337 bp, 141 predicted proteins | sample Lox_Sample_35_FD_206713 | JGI IMG/M metagenome (GOLD analysis project Ga0335081, IMG submission 206713) | Soil microbial communities from Loxahatchee National Wildlife Refuge, Florida, United States - Lox_Sample_3.5 | ecosystem: Environmental > Terrestrial > Soil > Wetlands | place: USA... | reverse complement strand
AGGATCTCCCTGGTGGGCAATACCGGGAGGGCACTTCCCGGGCACGCCGCTCCTGGCCGTTGTGGCCGCAGGCGCATTCGGCGAGCCGTACGCAAGCCGCTGTCACGCTGCCCATTGCGAGCTGGCCGGTGCTCACTCGCTGACGCGGCGATATGGATATACGTGCCTGCGTAGGGACAATCAGCTGCGCGCCCCGCTACCATTCCATGAAAGGGCACACCGCCGGGCGCAGCAAGGCCGCGGCGTTTTCATCGGGCAGGCCGGACGATTACCGGTCTGCTAACCAGAGTGCTGGGCCGCTGCCTTCTCCAGCTTATGCGCCTGGACCATGGCTCGGTGTGCCGCATCCCGCGCGCACTCCTCATCGCCTGGTATCGACTTCGGATATTGACGACCGATCTCTTTGCAAACGGCGTGCGCAACCTCGCCGATGCGCTTTTCGAAGGCCTGAGCACCCGAAGGGGTAGCGAGATCGAAGCCCGCCGTGCTCAGATTGTAGCTCAACGAGATCTTCATCATTGGCATTCCGCCGCTCGGCGGCCCAGGCATTTCGAGAGTTTGACTTGTGGTCATCCGCGACGACATGACGGTGACTTCAGGCGGCGTCTGAGCCATCAGGCTGCCGATGAAGGCGCAGGGTATGAGCACGGTCGCGGCTGTCAGCGTCAGAGTTCTCATGGATCTACCCCAAAAAAAGATTCCGCTACGCATAATAATGACCCTTTGATGCGGCCCACAATTGGGGGAAACCGAGACACCGAGGCACGGGCTCGAAGTCGCCCTGGCGAGGTCTTCGGACGCATGACGTTTGCACAGCGGGGATCGGGGTTGCTCTTGCGGCTGCTTGGCTGGCGCTGCGTGTTCGTGCCTCCGCCGGTAGCCAAAGGCATCATCGTTGTGTATCCGCACACTTCGAATTGGGACTTCATCATCGGCATGCTTTACAAGATCGCCACCGGCTTTCAGGTGCGCTGGCTGGGCAAGGACACGCTGTTTCGCTGGCCGGTGCGCCGGCTGTTGCTGCGTTTGGGAGGCATCCCGGTCAATCGACGCGATCCCGCGGGATTCGTGGACACATTGCTCGCGGAATTTGCCAGAAGCGAATCGCTGTGGTTGGGCATGGCTCCCGAGGGTACCCGCGCCCGCACGGATCACTGGAAATCCGGCTTCTACCGCATCGCACTTGCCGGCGATCTATGTATCGGCCTGGGGTACATCGACTACGCGACCAGGACCGCGGGCATCGAGACGTACGTGAACCTTAGCGGAGATCCGACGCAGGACCTTGCGCGTATTCGCGGCGCCTATGCGGGGAAACGCGGACTCCGGCCGGAGAACCAAGGGGATATTCGATTGCGCCAATGAGGATAGCGCCCCTCAGGGCGGCAGCGTCAGTGACGCGGTCTTGCCCTGGCCGTGCACATAACGGTCCAGCGAGGGATCGAGGCGCACTGCAGTCACGAGATCGTTGACGGCACTGCCCGAGTCGCCGAGTCCTCCGAAGGCCGCGCCACGCAGAAAGTAGGCCCGCGCCAGCCTCGGATCGAGCCGGATCGCCTCGGCCTCGTCGTCCTTCGCACTCGAGTAGTCATGCTTACGCAGCGACACATACCGGCGAGTTCATGCTGCTTGTCGCCTTCGGCCAGGTACGCCGCCGCGCGATCCACGAAGAGGAAGTAGCGATCGTTGCCCTCGAAGATCTTTCGATCCAGCGACTCCGTGCATGCCTGAATGACCCTTGCCCACTCCAACTTCGCTCATGCAGTTGGTGAATTCGTCCGGCGGCAGCGCCGGCAGCGTCCGGTCGATACGCGGCGCGGTGATCGTTACTTCCTTTTTGGTCGTGGGCGTCGGCAGTGCCGGGGTAGCTATCATCCCGTGCCCGGAACTCAACCCTCTTAATCCCCTGTTAATGTCTTCTTAAGGCCCGGCGCGCCTCTGGAGTCTGATCGTGAAAGGCAAGTGGCTTGTTCCCGTCCTGGGCTTTTGCGTGGCCGCGGCAGCCGCCGGGGCGGATGAGCGCGCGGTAGGACCAAACCTACAGCAGCTCGAGTCGGCCTACGCGGATTTCAACGACGCTGCGGGGGTCGTGGGGCTGATCGATTCCGATCCGGCCCGCTATGCCGCCGAGGGCTACGGCGGCAAAAGTCGCGCCGTCTGGGTGCAGCTCTACCAGAGCCGGCGCTCACAGCTGCTCCAGGGCCTGAAGCGGCTGCGGCTATCGGGTCTCGGCGCGTCCGACCGCCGCGCCCTCACTGTCATGCGGGATGCGCTCGCCGAATCGACGCCGGCGCCGGAATCGCCCGCGTCGGTCGGCCACTGCGCGGACGCAGAGCGTCATGATCTGCGCCTGCGCGCCCAACAGCAGGCGCTCTATGCCTGTTTCGATGAGTTGGGTAACCACCTGTCATTCGAAAATGCCACCGTCACGCGCGTCGATGCGCTCGGTCTGCTGAGCACTGTCCCGGACCCGCAGCGGCGCAAGACCCTGTTTCTGGCATTCGAGCCGCTGTGGCATGCGCTGAACAGCAACGACGGCCCCGACAGCCCGTACCGGCGCATGATCAGGCGGGCCGCCGCGGAGCTTCGGGGCAAGCCCTCCCCGGTCGCGCTCGCAGCCCGCACCGTCGGGGTCACGCCCGAGGAACCCGAACATTGGCTCGAGCGGATCCTCGATACCTGGCGGCAGGTGAGCGGCGACTCGGGTCTGGAGCCCTGGGACTACGGCTATCTCGCCGACACCGGCGTCGGCTCCTTGAGCGAGCTCATACCGGTCGAGCGCCTGCAGCCGCTGAACCAGCGCTACTACCTCGATCTGGGACTGGATCTGGCCCGGATGGGCGTGCTCTATGACCTCAAGCCACGCTCAGGTAAGGCGCCGCTCGCCTATTCGGACTTCGTCGTGCGTGGGCGCGAGCATGCAGGCCTCTGGCAGCCTACGATCGTGCGCGTCTCCGCCAACTACACCCACGGGAGCCTGGGCGCGCTCAATGAGCTGGTGCACGAGAACGGCCACGTGGCCCACATGCTCGCGCTGCGCACCCGTCCGGCGTTCATGGACCTCGGCGATCCGGTCTTCTACGAGGCGTTTGCGGATGTGCCGTCGTGGAGCGTTTACGAGCCTGCCTGGCAGCAGAAGTACCTCGGCCGGGCTGCCCGTGAGCGCGACTCGTTGCGCGCGCTCTATGCGGGCGTGGTTCTCGACGTGGCCTGGGCGCTCTTTGATACGCGCATGCTGCGCAATCCTGACACCGACCCCAACCGGCTCTGGACCGACATCACCGCGCGCTACCTGCACGTCCGCCCGCACCCCGAGTTTTCCTGGTGGGCCGTGCGGGTACAGCTCGTGGACACGCCGGGCTACATGATCAACTACGGCCTGGGCAGCGTGATCACCGCCGACCTCCGGCAGCGCATCGCGCAGGAGCTCGGACCCTTCGAGACCGGCGAGCCGCGGTGGTTTGCGTGGCTCGGCGAGCACCTGCTCGCCTCCGGCGAGCGGCATCCGACGCCCGAGCTGCTGCGGGAGTTTCTCGGCCGGCCGGTATCGCCCGACGCGCTCATCGGACAGCTGCGCAGGCTGTCAGACAGCAACGCCGCGAGCGCAGGCTCCTTATCTATCGGGACCTCTTCATCCCGACGATGACGAGCACGCGGCCTGCACCGAGCAGCACGCCTCCGACCCATCCCGGGAGCGTCCGCCTGTCCTGCACGGTCGCCTCGATATCGCCGAACCTCTCCTGGTGCGGATAGGTCCCGTATTGACCTCGGGACTGCCCGCGCGACTCAGGGCTCTTCGCCCGCCAGCGCTTCGGCTTCCAGGACATCCGGCTCGAGCGTCTTGAGCTCGGGCTGGAACCAGCGTTGCGCGCGAGGTCGTGGAGAGCGAAATGCCGGCGATCTGTGCCTGCGGCCAGGCCCAGCCGATGCCCCAGTGCGCATACGCGAGCACACCGAGGTAGGGAGCGAAGAAACCCACGATCCCGATGGTGCTGGGCCCCGGCTCCGCCTTGCGCTGCCGCCGCCGAGAGCGTACGGTCGCGCGGCTCTCCGCCTCGGGAGAGTTCTTCAGGGGGGGACTCGACGTGAGCACAAGAAGCATGATCTGGGGGTCGCTCGCTCTGGTGATGATGTCCTGTGGCGCGCTGCAGGCGGCACCCGCCGGTGCAGACGAGCAGACGGTGACCGCGGCCGAGCAGCAATGGCTCAAGTCGCAGCAGACGAACAACGTGACGTTGCTCGCCCCGCTGCTGGCTGACAAGGTCGTGGAGACCTCCGAGAAAGGCAAGGTATTCACCGGCAAGGACGTCGTGCTTGCCGATGCGAAGTCGGAGACCTGGAGCAGCGCCGATTACACGGATCTCAAGGTCACGGTGTTCGGCCACACGGCCATCGCCACCGGCACCTTCGTCGGCAAGGGCAAGGATGCGGCGGGAAAGCCGATCGACGCGCGGGTGCGCTTCACCGATACCTGGGTGAAGATGGCCGACGGCAAGTGGCTATGCGTCGCCACTCAGGACTCGCCGCTCGCCATGTAGGAGTCCACGCTTCGCTCGGCCGCCGGGCGCCGGCGGCACGGTTCCCGCGGTCAACCTGCCATGCCGGCCTCGACGCTGCGCGCCAGCGCGCATAGCGCTTCGTCATGCTGAGCGCGGCCGACGAGCTGCAGCCCGGCGGGCACGCCCTGCAGCGTGATGGGCAGCGTGATGGCTGGATGCCCGGAGAGATTGAACGGCCGCACACACCAGCTCGAGTGAAGCGCGGCGCGCGCATCCTCGGCCGCTGCGAGCGTCAGCGGCAGGTCCGGCAAGGTCGGCAAGGCGAGCGCGTCGACGCCCGTTAAAGCCAGGTCGATCTCGGCGCGAAAGGCCGCGCGCACCGTCCCGGCCGCCGCCAACTGCGCGGCGGAGATCGCGCGCGCGGCGCTCAGCCGCGTGCGCACGTCCGCTCCCAGCCGCTCGCACTCTGCGAAGTGACCGAACGCGGCCCAGGTCTCGGCGCCAATGATCGTCAGGGCTGCCCGGAACGCTGCCGCAAATGAGGGCAATGCGACGGGCCGCAGCCGCACACCGGCGCGCTCGAGTGCGGCCCGTGCTGCGTCGTTCACCCCGGGGGCGGCCTGCACCTGAACCCACCCGACCACCGGGCGCGGCGGGACGTCCTGCCGACGGAAGGTGGCATCGATCATCGCCATGGCGCGCTCGATCATCGAGACCTCGCGCGCGAGGGGGCCGACACAGTCGAGCGTCGAGCGCTCGGGATGCACTCCCGTGCGGCTGACTCTTCCGTAGGAAGGCTTCAGGCCGACCACGCCGCAGCATGCCGCGGGCAGGCGGATCGAGCCTCCGGTGTCATTGCCGAGCGCGAAGTCCGTGAGTCCCGCCGCCACGGCCACGGCCGATCCGCTCGAGGACCCGCCCGGCACGCGCCCGGGCGCCCGCGGGTTGACCGGAGTACCGGCCCAGCGATTGATGCCGGTCAGGCCGTACGCGAGCTCGTGCATGTTGGTCTTGCCGACGATCCGGCAGCCGGCAGCGAGCAGTGAGCGCACGACCGCGGCATGCTGCGCCGCCGGCGGCACGTCCGCGAGACAGGCGCTGCCCATGCGGGTACGAAAGCCGGCGATATCGATCGAGTCCTTGACGCCGACGGTGAGGCCGTCGCCGCCCAATGCCACTCGCTCGACGAAGACCGCGGTCTCCTGCATCGACGCAATCATGCCAACCTATCGGCCGGGGCGCATGTCCTCTCGGTTAGACTTGTTGCGAGTATCGGCGGGAGGCTGGCCAATGAAAGCATCGATCTCTTCCCTGGTGGTATTGCTGCTGTCATCGGCTGCGGCCGGCGCGTCGACGCCTAACCCTCCCGTGGCGCTCGTGACCGGCGCAAACCGCGGCATCGGGCTCGCTCTGTCGACCGTGCTGGCCGAAAAGGGCTGGCGCGTCATCGCGACCTGCCGCGACCCCGAGCATGCCGAAGAGCTCCGGGCGCTGGCTGCCAGGCATCCGGCGGTAACGCTCGATCGACTGGATGTCACGGACGACGCGGCCCTGGACGCGCTCGCCGCGCGCTATCGCGGTCGGCCCATCGACCTCCTGATCAACAATGCCGGAATCCTCGGCGACCCGGATGCGCAGCAGCTCGGCAACTTTGACCAGAAGACCTTTGAGGACGTCATGCGGGTGAACGCCTTCGCCCCGCTGCGCGTGGCGCAGGCCTTCCTCGACAACGTCGCCGCCAGCAGGCAGAAGAAGATCGTCACCCTGACCAGCGGCGCCGGCTCGCTGGCCACGGTCGGCCAGGCCCGCGACAACTATTTCTACCGGATGAGCAAGAGCGCCTCCAACATGAGCATGCTGTTGCTGCAGAACGAGGTGCGCTCGAGGGGCGTCATCGTGGCTCTGGTCTCCCCCGGGCCAGTCGACACGCAGATGAACCGTGAATGGCGCCACGGTGCGCCGCCTTCCCCGTCACTGCTGTCGCCGCTGCAGAGCGCAACGGCGGTCGTGACTCTGATCGAGCAGTTGACGCCGGAACGAGCCGCGCACGCCCTCAGCCACGACGGGCGGGAGATTCCCTGGTAGTGGCGTCCGCCTCGAACGGCCTGCCGAGCAGCTTGGTGAGCGCGTACACCGCCTCCAGAGTCGGCACGGAGGTTTCCGTCATGCGCGCCAGCTCGAGAACCGACCCGAGCAGGGCGTCGGTCTCCAGCGTACGGCCCGCCTCGACGTCCTGAAGCATCGAGGTCTTGTGCCTGCCCACCCGCTCCGCACCGGCAATGCGCCGCTCGAGCGGCACGCGAAATGTGATGCCGAGCTTGTGGGCCACCGCCTGCGCCTCCGCCATCATCGTCGCTGCCAGGTTGCGTGTGGCGGGAAACTGGCAGATCTCGACCAGCGTGGCGCGGGTGAGCGCGCTGATCGGGTTGAAGGTGAGATTGCCCCAGAGCTTGAGCCAGATCTCCGCGCGAATGTTGTCGAGCACCGGCGCCTGGAAGCCGGCGCGGATGAAGCACGCCGAGACCGACTGCACGCGAGCGCTCGCGGAGCCGTCCAGCTCGCCCACCGGGAAGCGGTCGCCCTCGATGTGGCGGATGACCCCGGGCGCCGCCAGCACGGAGGCGGGATAGACCACACACCCGATGACGCGCGTCGGTGGAATCCGCAGCGCGTTGACGCCCGTGGGATCGACCGCAGCAACGCTACGGCCCTCGAGCGGACCACCGTGCTTGTGGAAGTACCAGTACGGAATCCCGTTCTGCATCGTGACGACGCAGGTCTCGGGACCGAACAGCTTCGGCACCTCGTTCGCCACCGTCTCCAGCTGCTGGGCTTTGACGGCGAGAATGACCAGGTCCTGGGGTCCCGGAGCAGAGTAGTCCGCGGTCGCCTGTATATCGCGCGCGACGAGCTCGGCGCCGTCGCTCGTGACGAGCTTCACGCCCCGGCTGCGGATCGCATCCAGATTCGCACCGCGGGCGAGAAAGGTGACGTGCTCACCGGCGAGCGACAGCTTGACACCGACGTACCCGCCGATCGCTCCGGCTCCCACGATTGCAATCTTCATTGCTCCGCCCTTCAGGTGACGAGATTCTGCGGCCGCCCCCCGACGAAGGCTTCGATATTGTCGATCAGCTGATCCGCGAGAAACTGCATCGCGCCATCGCTCGCCCAGGCGACGTGCGGCGTGAGAATGAAGTTCGGCAGCCGCAGCTCCAGCAACGGATTGCCCTCCTTGGGAGGCTCCTTACTGAGCACGTCGAAGCCGGCGCCGGCGATCAGGCCCTCCGCGAGCGCCTGCGCCAGCGCCCGCTCGTCCACCAGCCCGCCGCGCGCCGTATTGATCAGGATGGCCGTGCGCTTCATTTTGCCCAGCTGCTCGAGGCCGATCATGTTGCGCGTCTCCGCGGTGAGCGGCACGTGCAGCGAGATCACGTCGCTCTGCGCCAGTACCTCGTCGAACGGCGTGAATGCCACTCCGGGCGCCTTGGGCGGGACATGGTCGGCGAACAGCACGCGCATGCCGAAGCCGCGCGCGATGCTGGCGGTTCCCTGGCCGAGCACTCCCTCGCCGACGATGCCGATGGTGGCACCGTACAAATCGCGGATCGGGTAATCGAAGAAGCAGAACTGATCGACCTGTTGCCACCTGCCCCGCTCGACGTCGCGCCGGTAGGCGAGCAGATTGCGCCGCAACGCCGTGATCAGCGCAAAGGCATGTTCCGGCACCGTATGCACCGCGTAGTTGCGGATGTTGGCGACCGCAATGCCGTGCCCCTTGCAATAGTCGACATCGATGACGTCGTAGCCGGTCGCGGCGACTGCGATCATTCTGAGCTGCGGCAGCTGCCGCAGGGTGTGCGCGCGCAAAGGCACCTTGTTGGTGATGGCGATGGTCGCGTCCCGCAGCCGCTCCGCCAGCGCGCCCGCGGCCGTCGTCGGATACTCCTGCCACGTGTGCTCGAACGCCGGGCGGCGCACCGTAGCCTGCAGCGTCGAGCGGTCGAGGAAGACGATGCGGTGCGTCACACTTCAGCCCTGGATCGAACCGGTCGAGTGGGACTCGTAGAACTGCTCTTCCCGGCTCACCTTCTTTCTCGGCGCCGGGTCGTGGGAGCGCCAGTAATTGGAGGCGGCCGCGACCCCGCTCCCCGGTGTGACCTCGATGCCGACGTCGAGCATCGCCATCTCGGCGCCGGCGATCGCGCCCATCAGCATCAGCTCGTTGAGATCTCCCAGGTGCCCGATGCGAAATACTTTGCCCGCCACCTTGGAGAGCCCCGCGCCCAGGGCGAGGTTGTAGCGGCGGAAGGCGACATCGATCACATGCGCGCCGTTGATGCCCTCGGGCACGACCACGGCGCTCACGGTGTCCGAGTACCACTTCGGCTCCCGGGCACAGAGCCCGAGCCGCCACCCGCGCGTGATGGCCGCGCGCACCCCCTCGGCCAGATAATGATGCCGGAAGAAGATCGCCTCGAGTCCCTCTTCGAAGATGATGTCGAGCGACTCGCGCAGGCCGTACAGCATCGGTAACGCCGGCGTGTAGGGGAAGTACCCGCTGGCGTTGGCCTTGATCATGTCGTTCAAGTCGAAGTAGCAGCGCCGCGACCTGGCGCCCGGGATCGCGGCCAGCGCCTTCTGGCTCACCGCCAGGAGCCCCAGGCCCGCGGGCAGCATCAGCCCCTTCTGCGAGCCGCTGACGGCGAGATCGACGCGCCACTCGTCCATGCGGAAATCGATGCTGGCGAGGGAGCTCACGGCGTCCACGTAAAGCAGCGCCGGGTGTCGCGCGGCATCCAGCGCGCGGCGCACGCCGGCGATGTCGCTGGTGACCCCGGTCGCCGTCTCGTTGTGGCAGGCCAGTACTCCCTTGATCTCGTGCCGCTTGTCCGCCCGCAGGATCTCCTCGTAGCGGTCGAGGGGCACGCCCTCGCCCCATTCGACCTCGAGCACCTCGACCTCGAAGCCGAGGCGCTGCGCCATATCGATCCACAGATGGCTGAACTGCCCGAAACGCGCGGCCAGGATCCGCTCGCCGGGAGACAGGGTGTTGGTGAGCGCCGCCTCCCAGGCTCCGGTGCCCGAGGATGGAAAGATGAATGCCTGGCCGGTGCTCGTCTTGAACACGCTCTTCAGATCATGCAGCACGCTGGTCGAAAGATCGGGAAACTTTGAGGAGCGGTGGTCCTCCATCGCCACCACCATCGCGCGCTGCACGCGGTCGGGAATGTTGGTGGGCCCGGGAACGAACAGGAAATTTCGACCTGGTATGCGCCCTGGCATCAGACTCTCCTGAGGCGGTTACGGCTTCGCCGGCGGCAGCCGTCCGGTATGTGCCCGCAGACATACCACTCTAATCGATTTGCAACCCGGGCCCCATCACCAGTAGGGTCACCCAACCATAAGGGCCACACGAGACTCCCCATGCGCCTCGCCATCATCGGACAACAGGCTTTCGGCAAGAGCGTGCTCGAGGCGTTCGTGGCCCGGGGGACGATCGTCGCCGGGGTGTTCTGCGCCCCGGATAAGCCGGGCGCCAAGCCCGATCCCTTGCGCGCGGCGGCAGAAGAGCGCGGCATTCAGGTCTTTCAGCTGCCCTCGTTGAAAGACGAGCGGGCGGTGCGCAGTCTCGCGGAGCTCGAAGTTGATCTGGGCGTGATGGCCTTCGTGATCCAGCATGCGCCCCAGTCCTTCGTCGGCATCCCCAGGCACGGAACGATCCAGTATCACCCCTCGCTCCTGCCGCGCTACCGCGGACCGAGCTCGATCAACTGGCCCATCATCAAGGGTGACGCGCAGACCGGGCTCACGATCTTCCGCCCCACGGACGGGCTCGACGAAGGACCGGTCATCCTGCAGAAGACCGTGCCGATCGGGCCGGACGACACGCTCGGCACGGTCTACTTCGAGCGGCTCTTTCCGCTCGGGGTCGAGGCGCTGCTCGAGGCGGCCGATCTCGTCGTCGGCGGGCGGCACCAGGAAACCGCGCAGCGCGAGGAGCTGGCCACCTACGAGGGCTGGTGCCGCGATCCGGAATCACGCATCAACTGGCAGGCCCATGTCGATCAGATCTACGACCTGATTCGCGGCTGCAATCCCTCTCCGGGCGCCTGGACCATGGTGCAGGGCCGGAAGCTGCGCATCTACGACGTGGTGCGCCACCGCACCCGGACCTTCCGCGCCGTCCCGGCCAAACCGGGAGTAATCTCCCGCATCGACGCCGGGAGCGTCGAGGTTGCAGCGCAGGGAGGACGGCTGGAGCTGCGCACCGTGCGGCTCGAGGCGGGCGCGAAAGTCGCCGCGGCCACACTCGCCGCGGAGCTGCGCCTCGCGGTTGGAGCGCCGCTCGAGTCCTGACGGCCGCGCATGAAGCCCGGGCACTCCGCGTCCACGCAGACACTGACCGACTACCCGAGCGCGCACGAGCTCGCCCGGCGCGCCCTGTTCGCATTCATCGTGACCTTCATCGCCGCCCGCATCACGGTGTTCCTGATCATGGCGCGGCGCATCCCCAACCTCTATTTCTTTCTCAGCGACACGCACGTTCATCATCTCAACTACGGCATCTTCCTGCTCGCGGCGGTCGGCGCTTATACGCTGATGGCGACCCCGGGTGCGCGCGCTGCGCGCCGGGCCGCGTTCGTGTACGGGATCGCCATGGCGCTCACCTTCGATGAGTTCGGTATGTGGCTGCATCTCGGCGGCAGCTACTGGCAGCGCGCCAGCCTCGATGCCACGGTGGTCGTCGCCGCGCTGCTTGCCTTCCTCGCCTACGCGCGCTCGATCGAGAAATTCGAGGCGCGCCACAAGCGGGCCTTCTTCGCTCTCGGGGTGGCGGTGCTGGCGTTCGTCGCGGCCCTCTACTACGCCTCCGAATATCTCGGCAACGTGGCCGGCCCGCGCCTGCGGGAGCTCGAGGTGGCCTCGTCCCCCTGAGCGCCCGGCCGGACGCCCGCGAGACTTCAGCGGTAGAAGACGTGATTGCCGATCGTGGCGACGGCGCGCCGGCTGCGTGCCCAGTCCGGCCGCACGCTGGTCGCGTGGTAGTAGAGCGCCTCCGGCACGAGCGGCGGGATCAGCTCGTCGTACTCGGCGTTCGCGACCGTGATCGCCTGCTTCCACGCCGGCCCATCCTCAGGCGTCAGCGCACCGAGCTCGGTCCAGGAGAAGTCCGCCGTATGACGCCGGCGCACCGGATCCCAGCGCGTCTCGTGCACCACCGCGCAGATCGTGCGCGGAAAATTGCGCGCGTGCGTCCGGTTCAGGGTGACCTCCGCCACGGCGTACTGCCCGGCGAGCGGCTCACCGCGAGCCTCGAAGTAGACGTTCTGCGCCAGGCACTCGAGATCATCGGCACGCTGCCGTACACGCGCCTCGTCGCGTTGCACGGTCTCGATCCGCACCGGCTCGACGCTGGTGCCGTTCCGGTAGGCGAGATAGATGCCGCCCGCCACCGCGACGATCACCAGCGCGAGCAGCAGCACGAACCCAAGATGCTCGTGCACGCCAAAGCGCCACGAGTCAGCGAGCCGGCGCCGCCACAGGTAAGGCCAGAAACGGGCTTCGTGCAGCAGCGATGTGAGCATGGAGTTGGTGCGGCATCCCTGGACGCGACATTGGTGCCGCGAGCAGGCGCGCGGCCGTACTGCGCCGAGGGTGCGCGATCAGGCAGCGTCGAGTCAAACCCCGAATTATGTTGTCCCCCGAATTCCGCGGGCCTGAAAAAGCGCGTTTCTGAACTTGTGATCCGCTCCACAAACCCGGCCAGTGACATAAGGTTCGCGTTGACACTGCCTGCTCACGCGCTCACCCTGACCGCACATCTGTAAGGGCACACCTTTCGAAAGAAAGGGCCGCAAAGCCACCGGTCTAAGGGATTTCCTATGACAGCGGGGTTGCCAGCATGGAACGCGACCGGGCGGAGCCCGCGTCGCGACCCCTCCTCCGGACCGGGATTCTCCCGGACGGCCCCCGCCGGCGCGGAATCAGCCAATCCATTCACCTGAGTCTCGTCGGTCCGCCGACAAGCGAGCGCACTCATGACCCTGTCCAACCTGCTGACGATCACTCCGTGGCCGGCGGTGTCGGCTGCGATACTGTTGCTGCTGATGATGGCGGCCCTGTACTTCGCGCGGGGCACGGCGCATCAGCTGCTGCTGGCCGCAGCCGGCGCGCTCTCGCGCGGATTGCGGGTGGCTTCCCACTCGATCATCCACGCACAGGCGCGCCTCGCGGCGCGCAACCGCGAGGTGTTGCTCGCGGCAGGCCGCGAATCCAAGGAGCGCATCGTCGAGCGCGAGTTCAGCCGGGTCGCCGACACCGTGCGCAAGGATCTCGCCGGCTATCCGGACATGCATCGGCGCCTGAGCGAGGCGATTCAGCGCATCGAGGAGGATCAGGAGGAGGCCGCGGAAGTGCCGCCCGAGGCGCCCGGCTGGGCGCAGGCCGTGAAGGTCGTCGCCAATCTCGATGCGCGCAATGCCGGCGCGGAGATCCTCGCGGACATTCACAAGTCCATGGTCAAGGCCCACGCCGAGGCGATGAATGACTATCGCAAGGCGAGCGGCGAGCGCCACGCGCTGCTGCGTCGCATGATGCCCGACTGGCGTTTGATCCGCGAGACGCTCGGGCACGTGGGGAAGAGCGTCGAGAACGTCATCGGCCGCTCCCAGGCGATCGACCGCCACATGCAGGAGTACGAGGCGATCGTGCGCGGCGAGGACCGCGCGCTGTCGGTGCTCTCGTCCTCATCGATCGTGTACTTCTTCATCTCGGCACTGGTGCTGGCGGTGGCGACTGCCGGCACCGCGGTCAACTTCACCCTGATCGCACGCCCCATGGCGGAGATGGTCGGCGGCACCAACTTCATCGGTGCCTATCGCACCGCCGATATCGCCGCCCTGGTGATCATCATGGTGGAGATCTCCATGGGCCTGTTCCTCATGGAGTCGCTGCGCATCACGCGGCTGTTCCCGGTGATCGGTGCGCTGTCGGACAAGATCCGGGTGCGTATGGTGATCATCACCTTCCTGATCCTGCTGCTGATGGCGAGCATCGAAGCCGGGCTTGCCTACATGCGCGAGGTGCTGCTGCTCGATGAAATGGCGACCAACGCGCTGCTGCGTGGCGATGCCTCCACCGGGCTCGTGAACTCGCACCTGTGGATCACCACCGCCGCCCAGATGGGCATGGGCTTCGTGCTGCCCTTCGCGCTGGTGTTCGTGGCGATCCCGCTCGAGACCTTCGTGCACTCGCTGCGCACCGTGGTGGGCCTGATCGGCATCGCGGTGCTGCAGGCGCTCGCTCTGAGCCTGCGGCTGCTCGGCAACGGCTGCCGCCACCTCGGCGGCCTCGCCTGCCGGGCCTATGACCTGCCGCTGTTCGTGCCGCTGTGGATCGAGACCCGGATGCTGGCCGGAAACGGTAACGGTCGCGCCACGGGCACAGCCGCAGTCGCGGAGCCCGAGGCCTGGAAGGAGGCGCGCTCATGAAACGCCTGGCTCTCGTACTCACCGGCGCGCTCGCGCTCGTCGGCTGCGCGCCTCCGGCGGCGCGCAACACCGGCGTCTATCTGCTCGTCGATACCTCCGGTTCTTACAACCGGCAGATGACCAAGGCGGAGCAGATCACGCTCTATGCGCTCACGCGCCTGCAGTCCTCGGACTCGATCGCGGTGGCGCGCATCGACACCGGCAGCTTCACCGAGAAAGACATCATCGCCAAGGCGACCTTCGACGACCGACCGAGCACCGCCAACGCGCAGAAGCGCGCCTTCGCCAGCCGCGTCGAGAAGTTCATCGATCAGGCGCCGCCGGCGCCCTACACCGACATCACCGGCGGTCTGCTGCAGGCGATCGAGTACCTGAACGAGAAGCACCCGGCGCGCAAGGAGATCCTGATCCTTTCGGATATGGAGGAGGAACTCGCCAAGGGCTACGTGCGCGACATCCCGCTCGACTTCAAGGGCTTCGATGTGGTCGCGCTCAACGTGACCAAGCTGCGCAGCGACAACTTCGACCCGCGGCGCTACCTCGGACGTCTGGACGAATGGCGCGCCAAGGTCGAGAAGGGCGGCGGACACTGGCGGGTCATCAACGACCTCGACCACCTCGACGGGCTGCTCTAGAGGAACGCCGCACCTGACCAACACGCAGTTGCGTCGGGTACCTGACAGAGGGTAGGTTGGGCGGCATGGCCAAGCCGCCCGCTAGCCGCTGGAGCGCCGTGTCGATCACCTGCACGGGCGCAAGTTGTGCAGCTGCCCAGGCCTTGAAGGGGCAGCGATTTCTGAGCAGCGCGGCGCCGCGCCTCCCGTTGGCGGACTGCACGTCCCCCGCAACCTGCCGGTGCACCTATCGTAAGCATGCCGATCGCCGCGCCGGGCCGCGGCGCGAGGCAGATGACTCGGGTCTCAAACGGAGCAGCCCCGTGAAGCCGGATCGGCGCAGCAGCCGCGGCCGGCGCAGCACGGACTAGCGGCACCAGGCACGGCCCGGTCGCACGGTCGGGGCCCTGTTTGAATTGAGCAGGCGCCCCTTCAGGGGTGGTTGCGGACCGGCTCCGCGGCGCGCACGCACGCCGGTCCGTCGCACGCCACGCTGAGCTTCAGGGCATTCGGCTTACCCACCCGGCGCCGCACCAGCTTGGCCGGGAGCTCCGTGCCGTACCAGGGCACGGGCGGCACCCAGCCGACGATGTGACCGCAGGTCAGGTAGATCACGCGGCCGCTGCGGAAATCGACTTCCTCGTCGTCGCGATCGTCCTGCGAAGGGTCGTATCGGCGGATGTTCCAGTCGCACAGGCTCAGCATGTAGCCGACGGTGTGCAGACCCTGATTGGCGTAGGCATCCGCGGGCGAGAAGAAGTCCGCGAACGGCTCGTTGTGAATCGAGCAGATGTGAGTGTGGAAATCCGCGACCACATCCTTGGCATAGAACTCGCCGAGGTCGACGCCGAAGGGCTTCTTGGAGCTGAACAGGGCCGAGGCTTCGTAACCGTCCGGCACGCGGCGCACCACGCCGCCGCACTCGTAGCGCGGGTCGCACACGGCCGCGGCGTGCTTCAGCGCATCGATCGCCGCTTCGTCCATGGTCGCAAATACCGCCAGAGCCAACAGGTTCATTTACTGAGCCGCTCCATGCGCCCGTCTGGTCAGTGAACCCGCGCCCGCCGCTTTTTTGCCTTCAGGCGAGCGCGGACCGTTCCGCATCACTCTGCATGAAAACCAATCTCGCAAGCCTGTTCACCTCTCGGTTTCGGCATGCGTGCACGTCCGCTGAGCCGAATCGGCGGGAAACGTTCCGGATTCGTGACCCGAATCACACCGGGGTACACTAGCGTTTGACCCCCCACAGGCTCGGAACGTGCCGCCATTTCGGCGCAGCGTGCGCGGGCCCGGCCATCAGACTCGAGGAGATAGTGATGACTCTCAAGATTGGCGACGTCGCCCCGGACTTCGAAGCCGATACGACCGAAGGCCGGATTCATTTTCACGACTGGATCGGGAATTCCTGGGCCGTGCTGTTCTCACATCCGAAGGATTTCACACCGGTGTGCACCACCGAGCTCGGCTATATGGCCAAGATCAAGCCTGAGTTCGACAAGCGCAACGTCAAGATCATCGGACTCAGCGTCGATCCGGTCGACAGCCACTCGAAGTGGGCGAACGACATCCAGGAGACTCAGGGCTACGCGGTCAACTATCCGATGATCGGGGACCCGGACCTGAGCGTCTCGAAGCTCTACGAGATGCTGCCCGCGAGCGCCTCGGGAGACCCCTCCAAGCGCACGCCCGCCGACAACCAGACCGTGCGCAACGTGTTCGTGATCGGCCCCGACAAGAAGCTGAAGCTGATACTCGTCTATCCCATGACGACCGGGCGGAACTTCGACGAGGTGCTGCGCGTCATCGACTCGCTGCAGCTCACCGCCAAGCATCGCGTCGCGACACCGGTCAACTGGAAGCAGGGCGAGGACGTCATCATCGCGGGCTCGGTGTCGAACGACGAGGCGCAGAAGATCTACCCGCAGGGCTGGAAGGCGCCGCGGCCTTACATCCGGATCGTGCCGCAACCGCGCTCCTGAGCGCCACGCGTCGCACCGGGGCGCGCGTGGTCTTCCGCCAGCTGTTCGATTCGGTCTCGAGCACCTACAGCTACCTGCTCGCCAGCCGGCGCTGCGGGGAAGCGCTGCTCATCGACCCGGTCATCGACCGCGTCGACCGCTATCTGCAGCTGCTGCGCGAGCTCGATCTGAAGCTGGTGAAGGCCGTCGACACGCACCTGCACGCGGACCACATCACCGGTCTCGGCGCGCTGCGCGACCGCACCCATTGCATCACCGTGATGGGCGAGCACAGCCGCGTCGACGTGGTTTCCATGCGCGTTGCCGACGGCGACCGGCTCGCGATCGAGGGGCTGGAGCTCGAGGTCATCTACACACCGGGCCACACCGACGACTCCTACAGCTTCCGGATGGCGGACCGGGTGTTCACCGGCGACACGCTCCTCATCCGCGGCACCGGCCGCACCGACTTTCAGAACGGCGATGCCCGCGCCCAATACCAGTCGATCTTCGGGCGGCTGCTGCGACTCCCCGACGAGACGCTGGTCTTTCCAGGACACGATTACAAGGGCGATACCGTGAGCACGATCGGCGAGGAGCGCCGCTCGAACCCGCGCCTGCAGGTGAGATCAGTGGAGGAGTACGTCGAGCTGATGGGGAACCTGAAGCTCGCCAACCCGAAGATGATGGACGTGGCGGTGCCCGCCAACATGAAAGTCGGGCTCCATCAGGAGGAGGTCGCGCAGCGCGGCTGGGCGACGACCGCCGCCGAGGCGCTCGCGCTCATCGGGCGCCCGGATGTGGTGCTGATCGATCTGCGCGAGCGCGCCGAGCGCGAGCGCCATGGCAGTATCGCCGGCTCGCTCCACGTCCCCTATCCGAGCCTCGAGCAGAGCACGCGCGCCGGCGGCATGCTGCATGCGCTGGCGATCTCCACCGGCAAGCGGCTGATCTTCTACTGTGCGTACGGTGAGCGCTCCGCCATGGCGGTGCAGGCGGCACAGGAGGCGGGTCTCGCCGGCTGCTGTCATCTGCAGGGCGGCATTGCCGCCTGGAAGGCCGCGGGCGGTCCCGTCGAGCCACAGGGCTGACGCGCGCCGCTCGGGCGGAGCACTGCATGAAAAGCTACGTGGTTCGCGAGTTCGGCGCGCCGCTCGCCGAGCTCGATACTCCGACCCCGGTGCCAAGTGGCACCGAAGTTCTCATCGAGGTGTGCCACTGCGGCGTCTGCCACACCGATGTGCATCTGCGCGAAGGATCCTTCGATCTCGGCGGTGGTAAGCGCCTGGCCTCGAAGCTCGCCCTGCCGCATGTTCTCGGCCACGAGATCGAGGGCCGGGTCGCCGCGGCCGGCCCCGCGGCCGGCGCAGTCGCGATCGGTGCGCGCTATGCGGTGTTTCCGTGGATCGGCTGCGGGCGTTGCAGCGCCTGCCGGCGCGGCGAAGAGAACGTCTGTCTCGGTGAGACGCGCCAGCTCGGCTGCTCGAGCGCCTGTCCCGGCGGGTACGCCAGCCACGTGCTGGTGCCGCATCCGCGCTATCTCATCGAGTACGGCGCGACGGATCCGGCGCTGGCGGCGGCCTGCATGTGCTCGGGTGTCACCGCATTCTCGGCGCTGAAGAAGATCGGCACCGTGGACGGCGCGGAGCGCGTGCTGCTCATCGGCTGCGGCGGCGTCGGCATGATGGGAATTCAGTTCGCGAAAGCGGTCCTGGGGAGCGCTCCGCTGGTGGCGGACATCGATGCGGGGCGCCTCGCGGCGGCGCGCGCCTGCGGCGCGGGTGCCACCTATGACGCCACCGACGCCGGCGCCCCCGAGCGCATCCGCGCCGATACCGGCACCGGCCCTGCCGCGGTCGTGGATTTCGTCGGGTCCGAGCAGAGCTTCGCCCTCGCCAATCGTGTCGTGCGCCGCGGCGGCCGGATCGTCGTCGTCGGACTCTTCGGCGGCGCGCTGCAGCTGCCGCTACCATTGATTCCGCTACGCGGGCTGTCGATCGTCGGCTCCAACACCGGCACGCTCGGCGAGGCGATCGAGATGATGTCGCTGGTGCGCGCGGGCCGGATCGAGCCGATTCCGCTCACGCGCCGCCCGCTCGCGGAGGCCGAAAGCGCGCTGACCTCGCTGCAGCGCGGCGCGGTGACCGGGCGGGTCGTGCTCGTGCCGTGAGGGCCGTGCTCTACGCCGGGCTGCTCGTGGCGGCAGGCTACGGCCTCCTCTGCGTACTCCTCTATCTGGCCCAGGATCGGCTGCTGTATCTGCCGACCCCGGACTCACCGCACCCCGGGGCGCACGCACTGAGCATCGAGCGCGGCGACGCCGCCCTCAAGCTCTGGGAGCTGCACGGCGCGGCGCAGCCGGCTCTCATCTACTTCGGAGGCAACGCCGAGGATGTCGGCGCGAATATTCCGGACTTCGACGCGGCCTTTCCGGACTGCGCGGTGTACCTTGTGAACTATCGCGGCTACGGCGGAAGCTCGGGCCGGCCGTCCGAGGCCGCGCTGATCGCCGACGCGGAGGCGATCTACGACTCGGTGCGCGCGCGTCACGACCCCATCGCCGTCATCGGACGGAGCCTGGGGAGCGGCGTCGCGGTGGCACTCGCGGCGCGCCGCCCGATCGAGCGGCTGGTGCTCGTCACCCCCTTTGACAGCATCGCCAACGTCGCCGCCGATCATTTCTTCTGGCTGCCGGTCCGCTACCTGGTACGCGACCGCTACGACTCCCTGGCGCGCGTCGGGCAGGTGCGCGCGCCCACCCTCGTGGTGGTCGCCGAGCACGACGAGGTGGTGTTCCGCGCCCGCTCGGATGCGCTGGCCGCGGGCCTGTCGCCGCCGCTGCGGCACACGCTCCTGGTGCCGGGTGCGACCCACAACGACGTGAGCTTCTATCCGGTCTACTTCCAGAGTCTCAGGGGGTTTCTCTACCGGGCGCCGTAGCGGCGGAGCAGCGCGATGATGTCCCGCTCGTCGGCCGCCACCGCCGCCTGTAACGGTGTCGTGCCGTGCGCGTCGGCGCCGCTCGGGTCGGCGCCGTGGGCGAGGAGCTCCGCCACGGCGTCCGCCTGTCCGTTGAGCGTCGCCAGCATGAGCGCGGTACGGCCCTGCGCATCGCGCCCATCGATATCGCCGGCGCCCGCCAGCGCGCCCTTCAGTGCCACGAGGTCGCCGGCTGCGGCGGCCTCCCGCAATGCGTCCGGGCCCGCTGGCGCTTGCGCCGAAGCTGACGGAGGCGGCCGGACCGCCGCCACCGCCGAGACAGCCACGGTCGGAGCCGCGGTACGCCGGGCGCCGGTGACGACAACGTTCTGGACAAGCGCCGGTGCACGCGCGGCGTTTGCCCCGGCACGCTGCTCGAGCTGCAGCGCAGCCGCTGAGTCACTCGCGGCGGGTGCACCCTCGGCAGGTGCGGATTCCCTGCGCGGCGCACGCTGCGCGCTCGGCGCATAGCGCGCGGGCTCGGGAGCGCTGCTGGCCGGGCTCCCGGGATGCACCGACCCGATCGGCGCGGGTGCAGGTGCGGGCCTTTGCAGCGCCTCTTTTGCGGCGGGCGGCGTCACCGGTGCGAGGAACTGCGGGGCAATCATGACTCCCGCGAGCGATGCTGCCGCGACTGTCCCAACGATCGCCTGCCAACGCAGCGTCACACCAGCGAATGGTAGCCATCTGCGGCGCGCGCCGCGCCGGGTGCGCTCGGCGGCGAGGCGCGCCGCATGCTCGAGCACCGCGCGACGCGTGGCCTCGCTCGGCCGGCTCGGATCGAGCTCCGAGGCCCGCCGATACTGCTCGTCGGCGTCGTCGGAGGGATCGAAGGGGGGCGGCGGCGTGTTCATGCGTACTCGGTCAGCAGCTCGCGCAGCCTCGTACGGGCGTAGCGCAGACGGCTCTTCACGGTCTCGAAGCTGGTGCGGGTAATGGCCGCCACTTCCTCGACGCTCAGATCCCCCTCGAGCTGCAGGAGAAAGGCGTCGCGCTGCTCGAGCGGCAGCCGTGCCAGCGCCTGGCGGAGCGCTGTGGCCTGATCGCGTGCTTCCGCCGCCGCGACCGGACCGACGCGCGGATCCGCCGTCAGCCGCTCGACCACCGTTTCGGCCTCGTGACCTAGAGCATCGAGGCTCAGGTGCGGGCGACGCGCGCGCGCCGCATCCACCATGCGGTTGCGCGCAATCGTGAACAGCCAGGTGGTGAAGCGCGCGGTCGGCCGGTAGCGCTCGGCGTCGCGCGCCACGGCGAACCATACCTCCTGCATCAGCTCCTCCGCCGCCGCCCGGCTTCCCACGTTGCGCTCGATGTAGCGCCAGATGCGCAGCTCGTGCCGCCGATAGAGTGTCGTGAACGCCGCGGCGTCGCCGCTCGCATAGCGGGCCATCAGCGTCTCATCACTCAGGTTCGCGTCGTTCATTCATCGCATGGTCGATGAGTGGCTAAGGCTCAGCCGCCCGGCGGATCGGGCACGAAGTACCGCTGCTGCGAGCCCGGAAACGGGTCGGGCGTGCGCGGCGTCGGGTGCGGCTTGCTGATGATGCCCATCGCGACCAGGTTCGCAAAGCTGTCGTAGCGAATCCGAATGACTTCGTTCGGTTGCGGCTGCATCCGGTGAAACTCCGTATCGACGACGTAAGAGTACTCGCGTTCTCCATGACCCGTTCCGAGCCGTTCCGCCGGTGCCCGAGCGGCGGCCGGCCCTCCCTGCCGAGAAGACGTGTGCCCCATCGCGGTCGCACTCTCGGCGAGCGAGCGGCTCGCGTCACCGGCAAAAGGAGCGGGCTCCAAGGGTGCTGGCGCGGGTGCCACCCGCGGTTGCGCATATACCGCCCGCGGCTGCTCGCGAAACAGCGCGATGCCGATGACCCCGACGTTGGCCGGCCGGCCGGTCCGCTCGGCGTAGGAGTCGCGCGAGTCGGTGAAGGTGAAAGCCGCCACTTCGGAGTTGCTCTTGCGCCAACCCGTGATCTGATAGCGTTCGCCGGGGTCGAAGACGTAGCCCGCCTGATCGAAGCCCGCCGTGTCTCCCGAGAGCACGTTGACCCCGTCGACCGAGGTCACGGCGAGCAGCCGCCCGCCCACGCAGCTGCGGATCTCGATGGCGTAACGCGCCCCGGGGTTGCCCGCCACCCAGTACTCGCCACGCGAGTAATAGGTCGGGAGCGTGGCGCCACTGTCGCGATCGACCACGCTCACCCGCGCCAGCGACCCCACGGCATTGGCCGCGGCGCTCGCCGCCAGCGCCAGAACGGTCGTCATCAGAATAAGGTACCTCACGGATCGCCTCCGGTATTGAGAGAGCCCAATACCTGAAGCGCGGCGGCTGCCCCGAGGGGGTTAGAGCAGATGACTTAACGCCCCGCCTCGATGAATCTTCCTCAGGCGTCCAGACGCCGCTCGTAGGGGACGGATTCGCCGTGCTCGAGGTAGCGGCGCATGATCCGCAGGTACATCGCCCAGCAGTAGCACGACACGCGCCAGTGCTGGTTCTCGCTCGGCCAGCCGGTGTGATAGAAGCGCACGCGCGTCGACTCACGGCCTTCGGGCTCGAGCTCGCAGCCGACGCGCGTGTTCATCCAGTCCGGATGCGCCTGCGTCATCTCGAGCTCGAAGGCCGAGTCGGGCTCATAACGCGTCACCCGGGCTCGCCAGGCGTAGTCGGGTCCGAAGTGCAGCTGATACTCCGCGCCCTCCTCGGGCTTGCCGGTGGAGCTCTGCGTCCACCAGTGCGTCAGGCCCTGGGGCGTCGCCATTGCGTGGAACACCCTGGGTGGCCCGGTCCTCACGCTGAACTCGTGGATGATGTCGGCCATGGCGCCTCCGGTCCGCCTACTCGTTCCTGTCGCGCGGCGGATGGAGCGAGATATACACGACGAGGTCCCAGGCGTTGCGGATGCCGATCAACAGCAGTGCCAGCACCAGCACCCCGACGCCGTAGAGCGCCGCCTCGGTCAGGCGATCCCACATGAGCACCCCCATGACGATGAGCGCCGCGTAGGCCGCGGTCGGCAGGATCACGTTCCAGATCCAGTCCTCGCGCACCGGAACGTAGCGCGTCGCGCCGCGCCCGGTGCGCCACATGTTGGCAGCGATCGAGCCGCCGTACACGATGCCCGCCAGCCCCCCGAGCGCCAGCCCGGCGCTCAGGGTTCCGGGGCGCTGATGCGGCATGCTCATGAACGCCGCGAGCGCCAGCGCGCCGCAGAAGTGCACGATCATCGGCGTCATGAACGCGCCGACGCCGGCGGGCCGGATCTGACCCGAGTCACGGGCCAGCGTCATGACGACGAACGTGAGCCCCGTGAGTCCACCGGCCGTGGAGCCGATGATGACGTAGAAGTTGTCCCAGCCCGCGAGCGGCGAAGCGTCCATCACTTCTTGGCGCTCTGCGCGGTCTTGGGCTCGACGTTGAGCACGTGGCACTCGCTCGCGCCGAGATTCTCGGCGCTGTGGGTCACCGGGTCGCGCCATACGACGTCCCCGGCATGGAGCGTCGTCTCCGAGGTCTTGCCGCCGGGGAACGTGAACCTCATCCGGCAGTCGGTCATGGCCACGGCGACGTAGCCGGTTGGATGGGAGTGCATCAGCGCCCGGCCGCGCGCCGGGACGTGGATGTCGAGGACCCGGACCCAGTCGTTCTCGAGCAGCACCTTATGGGTCGCGGGAGCGGCCTTGACGGGGTCCTGCGCAGGGGCCGCGCCGCCCGCCACGAGCGACAGCAGAGCGCCTGCGAGGAGCAGGCCCGTTGTTCTCATGGTTGGCTCCCGTTGCTGTTACGCGCGGCATCCTAGTCGCCGCTACCCCGCAGCAGCAAGGGCCGCGCGTGCCGCAGCCTGCCGTTCCGGAACCGCATCCTCATCCCGTTTGTCTAGAATGACGCGCCACCCTCTTCAGCGCAGGATGCCATGAGCGCAGTCCGGCCCGCAGGACTCCTCGCCTTCCTCATCGCCACGACGGCAAGCCTCGCCGCCTGTGCGACGCTCGAGACGCTGCACAAATGCGGCTCGGGATGCCCCGGCGATGCCGGAATCTCGGCCGCCGTCCGCGCACGGCTCTATCAGCACACCGAGCTCCTCGCCCCGAATAGGGTTTACGTCTCGACCCTCGATGGCATCGTGTACCTGAGCGGCGAGGTGGCGACCGACATGCAACGCCTCGATGCCGAGGACATCGCACGCGCGACCCCGGGGGTCACGCGGGTGGTGAGCACCATCACCCTCGAATTCCAGGGCTGGTAGAGGTCCGACCCGTCAGAGCTCCCCGAGATCGATGAGAGCGGACCGCGCCACGCGCCCGTCCGCCACGGCGACCCCTTCGGCGCGCAGGCGCCGAGCCTGCTCGCGGTGCGCACTCGAGGCAAGCGGAAAGGCGATGCGGCCACCGGCGCCGACCACGCGATGCCAGGGAAGATTCAGCTCATCGCCCGCCACGCGCAGCGCGTAGCCCGCCTGGCGCGCGCGTCCCGGGAGCCCCGCGGCGCGCGCCACGCCCCCGTAGGTCGCCACCCGGCCGCGGGGAATGGCGCAGACCGCCTGCCAGATCGCTTCCAGCGCGGGGTTGTCCTGCGCAGGGCCTGGCCGGCCTCTCGCCGGGCGCGCGCGGCTCAGGGGCTGCAGCAGCGCGGCGAGCGTTTTCCTCCGGCGCCTCACCCGGGGCATACTACAAGAAAAGACCACCATGTCAGCCGCGCCCGCCGCCGACGATTTCCTGCTCGAGACCCGCGGACTCACCAAGGAGTTCAGCGGTTTCGTGGCCGTGAGCAACGTCGACCTCAAGGTGCGCCGCGGCCATATCCACGCGCTCATCGGCCCCAACGGCGCCGGCAAGACCACCTTCTTCAATCTGCTCACCAAGTTCATGATCCCGACGCGCGGCCAGATCGTCTACCGTGGCGAGGACATCACGCTCGAGAAGCCGGCCCAGGTGGCGCGCCGCGGCATCGTCCGCTCGTTCCAGCTGTCGGCGGTATTTCCGCACCTCACGGCGCTCGAGAACGTGCGCATCGCGCTGCAGCGCTCGCTCGGGACCAGCTTTCATTTCTGGAAGAACGAGGCGACGCTCGAGGTGCTCGATGCCCGTGCGCGCGAGCTGCTCGCGCTGGTCGACCTCGCCGAATTCGACGGTATGCGCGCCGTGCAGCTCCCCTACGGCCGCAAGCGCGCCCTCGAGATCGCCACCACGCTGGCGATGGAGCCGGAGCTGATGCTGCTCGACGAGCCGACCCAGGGCATGGGGCACGAGGACGTCGACCGCGTCACCGCGCTCATCCGCCAGGCCGCGGCCAACCGCACCGTGCTCATGGTCGAGCACAATATGCGGGTCGTGGCGCGGATCGCCGATACCATCACGGTGCTGCAGCGCGGCCAGATCATCGCCAGCGGCAGCTATGAGCACGTGTCACACAGCCCGCAGGTGCTCGAGGCCTACATGGGCTCCGCCGACACCGAGCTGCGGAATACCCACTGATGCCGGCCGACGTTCTGCAGGTCTCGGGGCTGCACGCCTATTACGGCGAGTCGCACGTGCTGCACGGCGTCGATTGCCACGTCGGACGCGGCGAGGTCGTGACCCTTCTCGGCCGCAACGGCGCCGGCCGCACCACCACCCTGCGGGCGCTGCTCGGGCTCGTGGGCTCCCGCTCCGGCTCGGTGCTGATCAACGGCCGCGAGACCATCGGCTTGGCCCCGCACCGCATCGCGCGGCTCGGCATCGGCTACTGCCCGGAGGAGCGCGGCATCTACGCCAGCCTCTCGACCGAGGAGAACCTGGAGCTTCCCCCGCCGGTGGCGCCCGGGGGAATGTCAGTGGAGGAAATCTACGCTATGTTTCCCAACCTGAAGGAGCGACGCGCGAGCCGCGGGTCGCATCTTTCCGGGGGTGAGCAGCAGATGCTGGCCCTGGCGCGGATCCTGCGCACCGGCGCACGGCTGCTGCTGCTCGATGAGATCTCCGAGGGCCTGGCGCCGGTCATCGTGCAGGCGCTCGGCAGGACCATTCAGAGACTGCGCGAACAGGGCTATACCGTCGTCATGTCGGAGCAGAATTTCCGCTTCGCCGCGCCGCTCGCCGACCGCTTCTACATCATGGAGCGCGGGCGGATCGTCGAGGGTTTCGCATCCAGCCAGCTTCAGGACAAAATGGCGCTGCTGCACCAGTACCTGGGCGTCTGAGCCCACACCAACTCGAGGAGCACGAATCATGAAACTGCGGACGTTGACCCTTGCGACGCTTGCGGCGCTCGCCGCCGCGGCCGGCGGCCGGGCGCAGGCCGCCGACGAGGTGGTGATCGGCGACATCGACGACATGTCCGGCGTATACGCCGACGTGATGGGAGCGGCCGGCGTCGAGGTCGTGAAGTGGGCGGTGGCCGACTTCGGCGGCACGGTGCTCGGCAGGAAGATCACGGTGCTCTCCGCGGACCACCAGAACAAGCCCGACATCGGCGCGGCCAAGTTTCGCGAGTGGGCCGACCAGAACGGCCTGAATCTCCTGCTCGGCGGCTCCAACACCGGCGTCAACATCGCCATGGCCAAGGTGGCGGCCGTGAAGCACGTGCCGATCTTCAATATCGGGCCCGGCGGCGCCTCGCTCACCAACGAGGACTGCACGGCCTACTCGGTGCACTACACGTACGACACGACGGCGCTCGCCAACGGCACGGCAACCGCGATCGTCAACGCCGGCGGCAAGACCTGGTTCTACCTCACGGCCGACTACGCCTTCGGCACGCAGCTGCAGGCTGCCGCCTCCAAGGTCGTCGAGGCGCGCGGCGGCAAGGTCCTCGGTGCGGTGCGCGTGCCGCTCGGGGCGGCGGACTTCTCCTCGTTTCTGCTGCAGGCGCAGGCCTCCGGCGCACAGGTGCTGGGACTCTCCAATGCCGGCACCGACTTCAGCAACTCGCTCAAAGCCGCCAACGAGTTCGGACTCACCAAGACCATGAAGCCGGCGGCGCTGCTCGCCTTCATCACCGACATCCACAGCCTCGGCCTTCCGACCGCGCAAGGGTTGTATCTCACTACGGCGTTCTACTGGGACCTGAACCCCGAGACACGCGCCTTCGGCAAGCGCTTCTTCGCCAGGTTCAACCGCGAGCCGACCATGGACCAGGCCGGCGCGTACTCGGCAACCATGACCTATCTCAAGGCGGTCAAGACGGTCGGCAGCACCGATCCCGACAAGGTCATGGCGGAGCTCAAGAAAGCGAAGATCAACGACATGTTCACCAAGGGCGGCTACATCCGCGCCGACGGCGCCATGATCCACGACATGTACGTCATGCAGGTAAAGGCTCCGCGGGAGTCCAGATATCCGTGGGACTACTACAAGGTGGTGAAGGTCATGAACGGCGAGCAGGCCTTCGGTCCGATCACGGGACTCTGCCCGCTCGCACCCGCGCCCAAGTAAATCGCACCGCGCAGCCTGACGCGCTCCGCGCCTACCCGACCGCCGTGACCACCGTCTTCGGCATCCCGGTGGCGGTGATCCTCGGCCAGCTGATGCTTGGCCTGGTGAACGGCTCGTTCTACGCGATGCTGAGCCTGGGCCTCGCGGTGATCTTTGGGCTGCTGCGCGTGGTGAATTTCGCCCACGGCGCCTTCTATACGCTCGGTGCGTTCGCCGCGCTCCTCGGGCTGCAGCTGCTCGGTATCAACTACTGGGTCGCGCTCGCTCTCGCCCCGCTCGCGGTCGGCGTGGTCGGCATCATCGTCGAGCGGCTGCTGCTGCGGCGCGTGTACGGGCTCGACCCGCTCTACGGGCTGCTGCTCACCTTCGGGCTCGCCCTGATCTGCGAAGGCTCGCTCACCCAGGTGTTCGGCGCCACCGGACAGTCGTATCCGGTGCCGCCGGCGCTCGCGGGAGCCGTGAATCTTGGCTTCATGTTCCTGCCGCTCTATCGCGCCTGGGTGATCGCCGTATCGCTCATAGTGTGCTTCAGCACCTGGTTCGTGATCGAGCGCACCCGGCTCGGCGCAACGCTGCGTGCCGCCACCGAGAACGCGCCTCTCCTGCAGGCCTTCGGCGTCAACGTGCCGCTGCTGGTCGCGGTGACCTACGGCGGCGGCGTGGCGCTCGCCGCGCTCGCCGGCGTGCTCGCCTCCCCCATCGTGCTGGTGAACTCGCACATGGGGAGCTCGCTCGTCATCGTGGTGTTCGCGGTGGTGGTGATCGGCGGGATGGGATCGATCCTCGGCTCGATCGTCAGCGGCCTCGCGCTCGGGGTCGTCGAGGGCTTCACCAAGGTCATCTACCCCGAAGCCTCCAACGTCGTGATCTTCCTCGTCATGGCGCTGGTGCTGGTGCTGCGGCCCACGGGCCTGTTCGGTAAGGAATAGCCGTGCGCGCCCCCCTGATCCTCTATGCGCTGCTCGGCCTCCTCGCCCTGTCCGTGCCGCTGCTCGGGATCTACCCGGTGTTCATGATGCAGCTCTTGTGCGTGGCGATGTTCGCCTGCGCCTACAACCTGCTGCTCGGCTTCGGCCGCATGCTCTCCTTCGGCCACGCGGCCTTCTTCGGCTCGGCGGCCTACGCCACCGGCTGGCTGGTCACGGCGCACGCCTGGGGTCCGGGAGCGGCGATTCTCGCGGGTGTGGGCGTCGCTGCGCTCCTCGGGCTCGCCGTCGGGGCGCTCGCCATCCGCCGCCAGGGTATCTACTTCGCGATGATCACCCTCGCGCTCGCCCAGCTCGTGTACTTCGTGTGCCTCGAGGCGCCCTTCACCGGCGGCGAGAACGGCCTGCAGGGCGTGCCGCGCGGCAAGCTGCTCGGATTCCTGCCGCTCAAATCGGATCTGGTTCTTTATTACGTCGTGCTCGCGGTGTTCGTCGCGGTGTTTCTCTTCATCCGCCGGGTGGTGCACTCGCCCTTCGGCCAGGTGCTGAAGGCGATCCGCGAGAACGAGCCGCGCGCCACTTCCCTCGGCTATGAGATCAACCGCTACAAGCTGCTCGCCTTCGTGCTGTCGGCGACGCTCGCGGGCCTGGCCGGGTCGCTCAAGGCACTGGTGTTCGGCTTCGTGACGCTCACCGACGTCGATCAGTCGACCTCGGGAGAGGTGATCCTGATGACGCTCCTCGGCGGCACCGGCACCTTCTTCGGCCCGGTGCTCGGCGCCGCCGTGGTCGTCACCCTGCAGCAGTATCTGTCCGATCTGGTCGGCGGGTGGGTGACCGCCATCATCGGCGCGGTCTTCGTCGCCTGCGTGCTGTCATTCCGCAGCGGCGTGGTGGGCGAGCTCGCGGCCTGGCATCTGCGCCGCCAGAAGCCCGCGCCCCGCTGAGCCGACCGTCAGAGGCACAGTCAACGAGCCAGCAGCGCCGCGCTGGCCAGCGGCACCTCTTCCAGCGCCAGCGCGCGCGCCTCGGGGAAGGATTCCTTCACCAGGTTGCTGAGCACCGCTCCCGGCGGCGTCTCGATGAACAAGCGGCAGCCGAGCTCGAAGAGCAACGTCACCGAGTCATGCCAGCGCACGGTGTGCGAGACGTTCTCGGTGAGATCCTCGGCGACCTCACGCGCCTCGCGTGCCACACGCGCCCGGGTGTTGCTCACGTAGACCGCACGCGGCGCGCGCACCGTGACGCCCTTCAGCGCCGTGCGCAGCCGCCCGGACACGCCCTGCATCAGCGGGCAATGCGAGGGGATGCTGAGACGCAGCCGCCGGGCGGCGGCGCCGGCCGCGTGCGCCTCCGCGGCGGCGAGCGCGAGCGCCGCGTCCGGTCCCGAGACGACGATTTCGCTCGGCCCGTTGACGCTCGCCAGATAGAGCGGCGCCCGCGCGCTCACCCGCGCAATCAGTGCGCGCGCGTCGCGCTCCGACAATCCGAGGATCGCGGTCATTCCATGGCCTCCCGGCACCGCCTGTGTCATCGCTTCGCCGCGCAGCTTCACCAGCGCCAGCGCATCGGGAAAGGTGAGCGCTCCGCAGGCTACCGCGGCCGCAAACGCGCCGACCGAGAGACCGGCGACGGCGTCGGCCTCCAGCCCAACGGCCGCGAGCGCCCGCGCCATGGCCACTCCCGCGATCACGGTGGTGAGCTGCACGGCTGCGGTCGAGGCGAGCGCCTCGGCGCTGTCGAGCCCTGAGGTTCCCGCGCCGAGAACCGCGGCGGCTTCCTCGAGCGTGGCCCGCACGGCGGGATGTGGCGACAGGCGGCCGAGAAAACCCGGCGTATGTGTCCCCTGACCGGGGAAGAGCAGCGCGAGCCGCATCAGGCCGCCGCGGCCGGGCCGGCCCAGGGATGGTGCGCGATACGCGGGCCATCCAGCGTGCGCAGCATCAGCGGCGCGCGCCGGGCCGCGTACTCCTCGAGCGCCACCGCTCCGTGCGGCCCCTCGAGCAATACGTCGGCGCGCACCGGCAGCTGCGCGAGCGCCGCGGCGAGTGCCACCGCCGTCGCGCGCGGCAGAGCTGCGTGCGCCTCGACCACGAGATCGAGGTCGCTGTTCTCGCTCGCCGTCGCGACGCCGCTCGCCAGCTCGAAGCCGACGCTCCCGCAGGGTCCCCAGCGGAGCTCGTGATGGCGCATCAGCGCCGCGACCGCCTCGAGCGCAGCGAGCGCGGGCACCTGCGCGCGGCGCCTGGCGCTGCGCCAACCGCTGCGCGCCGCGAGCTCCTGCGGCGTCAGGCATTCGAGCACCGCGTCCGGATGCAGCCAGGCTGCGAGCCGCTCCGCCCGGTCATGCCCGCGCACTCCGACCGGAATCAGGCCGTCGCGGCTGCGGGCCCGGCGTACCACGACCCAGGGCGCACGCGCGAGCGCCGTGCGAGCCCAAGGCGCAAGCGCCGCAGGCGCGACTGTCCCGGCCGTGACCCACGCCTCCGCATGCGCGATGCGCAGCAGCGCGTGCGTCGAGGGCTCAGGGCGCATCCCACTGCTCGGCGAGACGGCGCCGCACCGCAATCGAGGCGGCGCGGCCCTGGAGCGCCGCCGCCGAAGTGAGGCGTGTGGAAAGATCGCGCGCGCCGGCGCGTGCATCGGCGACCGCGGCGATGAGCTCGTGGCGCACGCGCTCGAGGTCCCCGGGTCCGGGCGCCGCGGCGTCGACGCCGCCGATCAGGCGGTGCAGGAGCCCGAGCCTGGCGTACGAGCGCACGTCGTAAGCCATCGGCGCCACGCACTCCCCGAGCTTCTCGAGCTCCTCCACCGTGCGGCGCGTCACGCGCGCCGCGGACCGCTTGCTCATGGCATGCACGAGCACCTCGGGCGAGTCGAGCGCCAGAATCCGGTTCGCCTGGTAGCCGTGCGTCAGGAAGCCGCCCGAGATCGCCTGGCCGACGAGCAGCGCGACGATCGCATGGCCGCCGAGGCGGGCGCTCGCGTAGGCATCGACGGCCGCCGCGCCCGCGAGGTGAATCCCGAGGAGCTCCTCGGATCGGCCGTAGGCCTGACTCGTGACATCGACGAGCGCGATAATCGCGCGGGGCGTGCGCTGCGCGTCCTCCGCGATGGTCCGCCGCACCTCACGCGCGAGTGCCAGCGCCTCGTCGAGCCCGACCTCGCCTGCCCGGGCGCGCGGAAAGCGATTGTCAGGATCCGGGACGACCGCGATGAAGCGTGCGACCTCAGCGCCGAGCGGCGCGTCCGCCACGCGCACCGTGCGTGGCGGGGATTCGAGCAGCCCGGCGGAGCCGGTGAGCGCCTCGAGCCAGCGCAAGCCGATTGCGGGGACGGTGTCGGCGCTCACGAGCTCGCCCCACGACCCCAGAGCGTGCGCAGTGCGGCGGGCTCTGGTGGGTGCGCCGCGTCGATTGGGGCGAGCCGCGCGATGAGCGCCGCGACCTGCGCGCTGCGTGCGGGAGCAGGCGCGGCGGTGAACGCCCGGCGGACCTCCGCCGCGATCGCCAGCGCGTCGTCTTCCACCATCACGTCCGCAAAGCCGGTCGCCTGGCGCTGCTCGCCTCCCATCAGGCTCCAGATGAGCGCACGGTCGCCGGCATCGAGCTCGGCGAGCCCGGCCTCCTGCTCGATCACCTCCGGGCCGTTCATGCCGAGGCGCGCCTGGCGGGTCACGATCAGCCGACTGCAGAGCGCCGCGGCGAGCGACATGCCTCCGAAGCAGCCGACCAGGCCTGCCACCACGCCGACGACCGGCACATGCCGGCGCAGCGCGACGATGGCCGCATGCACCTCGGCGATCGCGGCGAGCCCCAGGTTCGCTTCCTGCAGCCGCACGCCGCCCGTCTCGAGCAGCAGCACCGCTCGCACCGGGCGGCCACGCTCGGCATCGCGCAGCGCGAGCTCGAGCGCCCCCGCGAGCTTCGCCCCCGAGACCTCACCGACGCTGCCGCCCTGGTAGGCCCCCTCGATGGAGGCGACCACCGCGGACTGCCCGTCGATCGCGCCGCGCGCGATCACGACCCCGTCGTCGGCCTGCGCGACCACGCCCTGCAGCGGCAGCCACGGAGACTTCAGCCGGTCGAAGGGGCCGGCGAGCTCGCGGAATGTGCCCGGGTCGAGGATGGCGCGCGAGCGCTCGCGCGCATCGAGCTCGATGAAGCTCGGCCGCGCGAGAAAGCGCTCCCGCTCGGCGTCGCTGCTCAAGCGCGCAGCGCCTCCGCCGCCTGCTCGAGCCGCAGCAGCACGACGCCCGGCGTCGCGCCGGAATCGTTGATCTCGATCGCGGCGGCCCCGCCGAAGCGCGTGAAGAAGCGGTCGAGGACGTGCTTCCACACCGTGCCGAATCCATCCACGCTCGTCGTGACGGCGACGTGCGCGTTCTCATCCGCCGAGGGCTCGAGCAGCACCTCGAGGTCGCCCGAGCCGACGACCCCGACGTGCACGCGCCGCGCCACCGGCTCCCGGGCCGGATAGGTGAAGCTCAGGCGTTCCATGATGGTGGGTTCCCCTGATCGAGAAAAAGACATGCAGCCAGGAGGTCCGCGCAGCCGCCGGGCGAGGCGTTGCGGCCAACGAGCTCCGCATCGAGCGCCAGCAGCGCCGTACCGCCCGCGGCCGTGGCGCTGCCCCCCAGGGCGAGCACGCGGCGTGCCCCGCTGCGGGCCGCGTAGAGCGCCGCCCAGCCGCCGCGGTGCAGGAGGCAGGTGTCATCGAGGCTCGACATGATGGCGAGCAGCGCATCGACCCGTGCGCAGGACTCCGGCGCGCCGCGGCGGCGCGCCGCCGCGAGCGCCGGCAGTCCCACTTCGATCACATGCGGGAAGCCCGCCCGCGCCTCGCCGCGCGCGCCGGCCACGCCGAACTCGCGGCACACGCGCGCGCCGTTGCTCAAGCACCGTCGCGCATGGCGGTCGGGCAGGCGCGCCAGCCCCGCCGCGGCCGCGGCCGCTTCGCGCGGCGCGGCCTCGCTCCCGAGGAGGGCGAGAGCGGCAACCAGCAGGCCCAGCACCCAGATCGCGCCGCGGTGTGCGTTGCTGCCGCCGGTCGCCTCGAGCATCGCGCGCTCGCCGTGCCGGCCGGCGGCGCCCAGACGCTCGCGCAGCGACACGCCGGCCACGCTGCTGCCCGCATCGAGCGCCATGCGGTGGAAGGTGCCGCGCAGGGCGCGTGCCGAGCGCAGGAGCTTCGCAAGGTCGAGATCCCGATGGGCGCCTGGGCCACGCTGATCGACCAGCGCCGGCTTCGGCGTGAGCAGCGCCTCGAGGATCAGCGCGCGCACGGCCCGCTCGGCGAGCTCGGCCGCGCGCAGCTCGGCGCTCCGGCGCACAGGCCGGCCAGCGGGTTGAGGATGGAGCACGGCTCTCACGCGCTACCAGCTGCGAAAACGGGCCGGGGGCTTGTAGAGCCCGCCGGACCAGGCCACCAGGTCCTCGATGCTGCGTGCGGCGAGCAGCGAGCGGCGCGCCTCGCCGCGCCGCACGCCGAGATCCTCGGGGTAGGCGACCAGCCCGCGCTCGCGCAGGCTGGCGCTGCGTTTCGGGTCGGCGCCGCGCCCGATCGCCGTCGCGCCGGCGATGGCCGCGAGCGCCGCACGGCGCTCCTCCTGGCCCTGCGCCATATAGAGATAGGCGATGCCCTCCTCGCTCACCACGTGACTCACGTCGTCTCCGTAGATCATGACGGGAGCGATCGGCATCCCGCTGTCGCGTCCGACCTGCACCGCCTCGAGCGACTCGACCAGCGCCGGCACGCCGCCGCGATTGAAGGTCTCGACCAGCTGCACCACGAGCTTCCTGCCGCGCACGATGGGTCCCGCGGCGGTCACCAGGCTCAGCCAGGGGGGACTCGGATGGCGGCGGCCGCGCGGATCGTGCCCCATGTTGGGAGCTCCGCCGTAGCCGGCGAGACGTCCGAGCGTCACGGTGGAGGAGTTGGCGTCGGCGTCCATCTGCAGCGTCGAGCCGACGAAGAGGTCGACCCCATACTGGCCGGCGAGCTGACACAGCACGCGGTTCGAGCGCAGGCTGCCGTCGGCGCCGACGAAGAACACGTCGGGCCGCGCGCGCACGTAGTCCTCCATGCCGACCTCGCCGCCGAAGCAGTGCACGCTCTCGACCCAGCCGCTCTCGATGGCGGGAATCAGGGTCGGATGTGGGTTCAGGGTCCAGTTGCGGCAGATCTTTCCCCTGAGCCCGAGCTTCCCGGCATAGGTCGGCAGCAGCAGCTCGATCGCCGCGGTGTCGAAGCCGATGCCGTGATTGAGCGCGGTCACGCCGTGGCGCTGGTAAATGCCGCGGATCACCATCATTCCCATGAGGATCTGCAGCTCGGTGATCTGGCGCGGGTCGCGGGTAAAGAGTGGCTCGATCGCGAATGGGCGGTCGGCGGGCACGATCAGGTCGACCCAGGAGCCCGGCACATCGACGCGTGGCAGCCGATCGACCACCTCGTTGACCTGCACCAGCACGATCCCGTGGCGGAAGGCGGCGGCCTCGATGAGGGTGGGCGTCTCCTCGGTGTTGGGACCGGTGTAGAGATTGCCGGCGAGATCGGCCTTCTCCGCGCACACCAGCACCACGTTCGGCGTCAGGTCGACGAACATGCGCGCGTACAGCTCGATGTAGGTGTAGATCGCGCCGATCTCGAGCTTGCCGTCCTCGAGCAGCTGCGCCACCCGCAGGCTCTGCGGACCGGCGTAGGAGAACTCGACCCGGCGCGCGATGCCGCGCTCGAACAGCGTCAGGTGCTCGGGCCGCGTGATCGAGGAGATCAGCATGTGCAGGCCGTGGATTTTCCGGGGGTCGACCTCCACCAGCGAGCGCGAGAGGAAGTCCGCCTGCTTCTGGTTGTTGCCCTCGAGCGCGACCCGGTCCCCGGCGCGCACCAGCCCCTCGAGCACCGGCACGATGTCGGCGCGCCGCACCAGCTTGCCGTCGACGTAGTCGGCCACCGCCGCGAGCCGCGCCGCCTTGTCCTCGCGGCGCGTGGTCCACGACCTTCGGTCCGCTCCGGGCTCGAGCGCTGTCGCCATGCGCGTTACCTTATTTCATCGCGAGATTGCGCGCGAGGAATGTGTAGATGTCGGTGTGCAGGACGATCGCGCGGTAGACGGTCTGGCTGCCGCCGTGGCCGGAGTTGAGCTCCACGTCGAGCAGTACCGGCGCGGCTCCCGCCTGGCTCCCCTGCAGCGCCGCCGCGAACTTGAAGGAGTGGGCGGGCATGACGCGCGTGTCGTGGTCGCCGGTGATGACCAGCGTGGCCGGGTAATGCACGCCGGCGCGCACGTTGTGCAGCGGCGAATAGGCGTACAGCGCCTTGAATTCCTCCGGGTCGTCGGGCGAGCCGAAGTCCCCTTCCCAGCCGGCGCCCTGCCCGAACTTCGGGAAGCGCAGCATGTCCATGACGCCCACGTCCGCGATCACGGCGCCGTAGAGGTCGGGCCGCTGCGTCATGCAGGCACCGACCAGCAGGCCGCCGTTCGAGGCGCCGTAGATCGCCAGCCTTGGAGCCGAGGTGTAGTGGTGCGCGATCAGCCATTCGCCCGCGGCAATGAAGTCATCGAACGCCACCTGCCGGTGGGTGCGGATGGCCTGCCGGTGCCACGCCTCGCCGTACTCGCCGCCGCCGCGGATGTTGGCGACCGCGTACACCCCGCCCATCTCGAGCCAGGCGATGAGCGCGGCGTCGAACCTCGGCAGATTCGGGATGCCGAAGCCGCCATAGCCGTAGAGGAGCAGCGGATTGTCGGTGTCGAGCTTCAGCCCCTTACGGTAGGCGAGCAGCAGCGGGATGTGGGTGCCGTCCCTGGCGGGATAGAACACCTGTTCCTCCTCGAACGCCCGCGGCTCGAAGGCGACGTGCGGCCGCCGCCAGCGCGTGCTGCTTCCGCTCTCGAGGTCGTAGCGGTAGACCGTCGGCGGCGTGATGAGGTCACGGAACGAGTAGAAGGTCTCGTGGTCGTCGGCGCGGCCGCCGAAGCCTGCGGCCGTGCCGGGACCCGGCAGGACGATCTCGCCGCGGGCCGTGCCATCGAGGCCGTAGCGCATCACGCGGCTGTGGGCATCGTGCACGCTGCGGACGATGAGCTGGTGATCGACGAGCGTCACGCTCGGCGTCGTGAGATCGATGGCGTCGGCTCCCTCAGGGATCGCCGTGCGCCAGTTGCCGCGGGCGGCAGCGGTCGGGTCGATGGCGATGACGCGTCCGTTGGGAGAGCCGAGCGTGGTGAGGAAATAGAGCCGCCCGGCGTCCGATCCGACGTAGTTGTACGCGGCCTCGAAGCCCTCGACGATCGGCTGCGCCGCCGGCGAGGCCGCAGTGAGATCGATGAGATAGACGTTCTCCAGCCCCTGGTCGCCGACCTCGCCCTCCCCCGAGGTGACCACGAGCCAGCGCCCGTCGTCCGAGAGATGCGGCAGGTACTGCCAGTCCGGATGGCCCGGGTCGTAGAGCAGGCGGCGATCGGAGGCGGCGGGGGTGCCGAGCGCATGATAGTAGACGGCATCGTCCAGATCGCGGCTGCTGAGCTCGGCCCCGGTGCGCGGCGCGGGGAAGGCACTGTAGTAAAGGCCCTTGCCGTCGTGCGCGAACGCGGGCGCGTAGTACTTGGTGAAGCGCAGCACGTCGGGCAGGTCCTGTCCGGTCGCGAGGTCACGGATGCGCCATTCGGTCCAGTCCGAGCCACCCGTGGACACTCCGTAGGCGATGAGCCGCCCGTCGCGGCTGGCGACATACCCCGTCACGATCCCCTCGGGGGAGAGCGCGTTCGGGTCCACGCCGATCGAGCCGCGCGCGCCCAGGTCGGGCGTCACGTAGAGCACCGCCTGGTCCTGATGGCCCGTATTGCGCGTGTAGAAGTAGCGGCCGCTCTCGCTGAAGGGCACGCCGAACGCCTCGAAGTCATAAAGCGCGGCGATGCGCCTGGCGAGTCTCGCGCGCAGTCGAGTCCCCGCAAGGTAGCCCTGGGTCAGCTTCGCCTCGGCCTCGACCCAGCCGCGGGTCGCCGGCGAGTCGAGCTCCTCGAGCCAGCGGTAAGGGTCAGCGACGGCGGTGCCGTGATAGTCCTCGACCACGTTGCCGCGGGGCGCCGGCGGGTACACGAGAGCGGCGGCCGCGAGCGCGGCGCAGCAGATCGACACCAGGAGGCAGGCGCCAAGGAACGCGGCGCGATGTGAGTGTTGGCGCATGCGGGGAACGCATTGTGCCCTGCCCGTCACGGCGGTACCACGGTAAGATCGCACCATGCCGCAGCACATCGGCATCGTGGCCTGCTCAGCGGAGGGCGCGGCGCTCTGCTACCGCACAGTATGTCTCGAGGGCGCGCAGTTCCTCGGCGACTTCGATCATCCCGAGGTCTCGCTGCATAATCATTCGCTCGCGCGCTATATGCGCTCGATCGACGCTGGCGACTGGCCGGGCGTCGCGGAGCTGATCCTCTCTTCCGCGAACAAGCTCGCCCGTGTGGGCGCCGACTTTCTCATCTGCCCGGACAACACCCTGCATCAGGCGTTTCCCTGGGTACTGCGGCGCTCGCCGCTCCCGTGGCTGCACATCGCCGAGGTGGTGGCGGCGCAGGCGGTGGAGCGCGGCTTCCGCACGCTCGGCATCACCGGCACGCGTTACCTGGTCGACAGCGAAGTCTACCCGGAGAAGCTCGCGGCGCGCGGCCTCAAGTACCTGCGGCCGGCGAGCGCCGAGCGCGCCGAGATCAATCGCATCATCTTCGAGGAGCTGGTGTGCGGGTCGTTCAAGCCCACGGCCATCGCCTACCTCCAGGGGGTCATCGCGCACCTGAAGGATGCGGGGTGCGATGCCGTGGTGCTCGGCTGCACCGAGATCCCGCTGATCATCGACGACGGCAACTCGCCGCTTCCGACGCTCGATTCGACGCGGCTGCTCGCGCGCGCGGCGCTGCGCCGCGCGACGCAGCGCGCCTCTCCCTGACGGCCCTCGGCTGCCCGGGCTATTTCTCTTTCTTGCTCTCGAACTTGAAGGACACATTCACCCTGGCGCGATAAGCGCGAACCTTGCCGTTCGCCACCTGCATGTCGAGCTGCTTGACCTCGACGATGCGCAGGTCCCGGAGGCTCTTGGCGGCCTGACTCACCGCGGCGGCAGCCGCTTTCTCCCAGGACTCGCTGCTGGTGCCGACCAGCTCGACGATCTTGTAGACGCTCTCGGCCATGGCTTGCTCACCTTTCGTCCCCGTCGTGAGGACACTGTTGTTTTGCGGCAGTGTGCGCTTTCCGCGCGCCGCACGCCACGCGGTGCGCGTCTTGACCGCCAGCACGGCGCGAGGCTACATGGTGGGAACACCGGGGACCGAACATGAAGCGGAAGCACCTGAACCTGATCTGGGCCAGCGCATTGGCGGCCACTCTCGCGGCGCCCGCGGCCGGACCCGCGGCTGCGCCACCGGCGGCCGCCGACCCCTATCAGCCGCTCGCCTTTCTGATCGGACACTGCTGGAAAGGCACGTTCGCGGGCGATGCGCGTGCAACCGATGAGCACTGCTTCAGCCGGATCTATGGCGGCCGGTTCGTGCGCGACGAGCACGTCGTCCACCGCGACGGCCGGCCGGATGCGTTCGGCGAGTCGATCTATCTGTGGAATTCAGCCGCGCGGCAGCTCGAGTACCTTTACCTCGAGAGCGCCGGAGGGTTTCTGCGCGGCACGGTCACCGTCGAGGACGGGGCGCTGGTGTTCCCCGCGGCCGAATTCATCGAAAAGGGCGAGTCGACCAGCCTGCGCAGCCGCTGGCAGCGCGCCGGGGACGACGCCTACGACGTCGTCACCGAATTTCAGGTCAAGGATCGCTGGGTGCCCGGCTTCAGCCTGCACATGCAGCGCGAGCGGAGCTCTCCGACCTGAGCCGCGGCCATACCGGCCGGCGCACCAGCGTGCTCTTGCCGAACAGCGACTCGATCAGGTCGACCGCCAGCACCGCGGTCTTGTTGTGCTCATCGAACGCAGGGTTGAGCTCCACCACGTCGAGCGAGGCGAGCCGGCGCGTGTCGGCGATCATTTCCATGCACAGCTGCGCCTCGCGGTAGGTCGGGCCACCGGGCACGCGCGTACCGACGCCGGGCGCAATGGCGGGGTCGAGGAAGTCGACGTCGAAGCTCAGGTGCAGGTGGGTATCGTGGTCGATGCCGGCCAGCACCTGCTCCATGGTCGCCCGCATGCCCATTTCGTCCACGTGGCGCATGTCGAACACGTCCAGGCCCTGCTCGTGCACGAAGCGCTTCTCGCCGTCGTCGACGCTGCGGATTCCGATCTGACGTACCCAGGAGGGGTGAATGGCCGGGGCGCGGCCGCCGATCGTGGTGAGCTCGCGCGGCCCGAAACCGCACAGCACCGCCAGCGGCATGCCGTGAATGTTGCCGCTCGGTGAGAGCCCGCTGGTGTTGAAGTCGGCGTGCGCATCGAGCCACAGCACGCGCAGCTTCCTGCCCTGCTCGCGGCAGTGGCGCGCGACGGCGCTGATCGAGCCGATGCCGAGTGAGTGATCGCCCCCGAGGAGGATCGGCAACCGCCCGGCGCGCAGCTGCCCGTAGACGGTCTCGTGCACCAGCTGGTTCCAGCGCACGACCTGGGGCAGGTGCCGGTAACCGTGCTGCGGCGGTTGCCAGGGATTGCCCGGGCCGCTCAGATTGCCGAGATCGACGACTCCGAGCTCGCGCTGCTCGAGCGCCGCGGCGAGGCCCGCGACACGCAGCGCCTCGGGTCCCATCGAGGCGCCGCGATCTGCGGCTCCCACATCGGTGGGCGCACCGATGAGGCTCGCGGTGCGCGAGCCGCTCATGCGGGCACCTTGGATTGCGCCGCGAGCTTCACGCCCCTCTCGGCCAGCAACCCGAACAGGTCCTTGGGATCCTCGAGGTCCGGGACCAGGTCGATCTGCCGCTCGCTGCCACGCTCCTCCTGATGGATACGCATCAGATAGCGGAGCGAGGAGAAATCCTCGAGCGCGAAGCCGACCGAGTCGAAAATCGTCACCTCGCGCTCACTGCCGCGGCCGGGTGCGCGTTCCGCGAGCACTGCGGTGAGCTCGGTGACCGGGAAATCCGCGGGCAGCTGCTGGATCTCGCCCTCGATGCGCGACTGCGGCTCGAACTCGACCACCACCCGCGCATCGGGCCGCCGCAGGATGTCGGCGTGCAGCTCGGTCTTTCCCGGGCAGTCGCCGCCGACGGCGTTCAGGTGCATTCCCGGGGCGATCATCCCCGGAGTCAGGATCGTGGCGTTGCGCTTGTCCGCCGTCACCGTGGTGACGATGTCGGCACCGGCCACCGCGGCGGCCGTCGAGCGACAGCGCAGCACCTCGAGACCGGGCAGCCGCAGCCGGCTCAGGTTGCGCGCCAGCTTCTCGGTGGCGAGCGCATCGGTGTCGTAGAGGCGCAGCTCGCGGATGCCGAGCAGGTGGTGGAACGCGATCGTCTGGAACTCGCTCTGCGCGCCGTTGCCAATCAGCGCCATCACCCGGCTGCCGGGACGGGCCATGTGGCGCGCCGCGAGCGCGGAGGTGGCCGCGGTGCGCAGCGCCGTGGTGAGCGTCAGCTCCGACAGCAGCAGCGGATAGCCGGTCTGAACGTCGGCCAGCACGCCGAAAGCGGTCACGGTGAGCAGCCCCACCCCCGTGTTCTTCGGATGACCGTTCACGTACTTGAAGGCATAGAGCCGCCCGTCCGAGGCGGGCATGAGCTCGATGACCCCGACGCTCGAGTGGCTTGCATGGCGGGGCGACTTCTCGAACTCGCTCCAGCGCAGGAAATCGCTCTCGATCTCGCGCGCGAGCTCTTCGATGAAACGCGCCGCGCCCTTGCGGGACACCAGCTCCTGGATACGCTCGATACCGATGAAATCGACCATGACTGCTCTCCCAAGTCCACGCTGCAGGGCGGCCCTCGGTGCAGTCGGTATCCCTCACCGCGATAGTTAGGCACTTGCCTGACTATCGCCAAAGGGACCGTGCGTCGCCGGGCGCCACTGGCTCTTCGAGCATGGTCGGGCCGGCCAGAACCAAAAGAAAGACAAAACTCTGTACAAAAATAGTAGTTTGCAGATCATATCGCCAGAATAAATTGCCGATTTGTGCTATTTTTACTCTTATGGATGACATCGACCGACAGCTGATCGGGCTGCTGCGCAACGACGCCCGCGCCTCGGTCGCATCCCTCGCCAAGGCGCTCGGGGTGGCGCGGGGCACTGTCCAGAACCGCATGGCACGGCTCGCAGCGAACGGCACGATTCTCGGCTATACGGTCCGCCTCAAGCCCGACGCGGCGGAACCGCGCGTGCGCGCTTTCATGACCGTCGCGGTCGAAGGCACCCAGGTGGATGCGGTAATCAAGGCACTGCGCGGGGAGCCCTCCGTCGAGGCGCTCTACAGTACCAACGGCCGCTGGGACATCGTCGCCGAGCTGGGGGCCGACAATCTCGAGAGCTTCGATCGCGTCCTGGGTCGCATACGCCTGATCGAGGGGATCTCGCAAACCGAGAGCAGCCTGCTGCTGTCCACCTTCAAAGTCTGAGCACCGTCTCAGCGGCTCTGGCGCAGCAGCGCCAGCCAGTCGCGCCGCCGGTCGCCGTAGGCGACGAAGAACGGGTTGAGGAGTCCCTCGCGCGTGTTGTACCGGAGCGGCTGGCCGTCGAGCTCGACCACCACGCCGCCCGCGGCGAGCACCACCGCATGCCCCGCCGCCGTATCCCACTCGCTGGTCGGCCCGAGACGCGGATACACGTCGGCCGCTCCCTCGGCGATCATGCAGAACTTGAGCGAGCTGCCGACGGCCTTGAGCTCATGCTGGCCGAGCCGCGCGAGGAATCCCGCGAGCGAGTCGCCGCGATGCGAGCGGCTGCCGACGACCCGTACCGGATCCGCGGCACGCGTGGCCGCGTGCAGCGCTTGCGCCGGCGCGCCACCCACCTGGCGCCAGGCGCCCTCTCCCGGGATGCCGCGGTAGGTGGTATCGCTCACCGGCACGTGCACGACCCCGAGCACCGGAGCGTGCGCCTCGATGAGCGCGATGTTGACCGTGAACTCGCCATTGCGCGAGAGAAACTCGCGCGTGCCGTCGAGCGGATCGACCAGCCAGTGGCGCGCCCAGCGCGAGCGCTCGGCCCAGGGCGGCCGCGCCGCCTCCTCCGACAGCACCGGCACGCCGGGGGTCAACGCGGCGAGCGCACTCATGATCACCCGCTGCGAGCGCAGGTCGGCGGCGGTGAGCGGCGAATCGTCGGCCTTCAGTGTCGCGGCGGTCCCGCCCTGCGCGTACAGCTCCAGGATCTCGCGCCCCGCCGCCTGCGCGATCGCGGCCACGCGCGCGGCGAGGGTGCCAGGCGCCTGGCTCATGCCGGCCCCGTCACTCCTGCCGCCTTCAGGTGCGCGACCACGAAATCGGCGGCCTGCTCGGCGCTGAGCTTGGTCGTGTCGATGCGGATCTCCGGGTGCTCCGGCGTCTCGTAGGGCGAGTCGATGCCGGTGAAGTTCTTGAGCTCGCCGCGGCGCGCCTTGCGGTAGAGCCCCTTGGCATCGCGGCCTTCGGCCACCGCGAGCGGCGTATCGACGAACACTTCGAAGAACTCCCCCGGGCCGAACAGGGCCCGCGCCATGCGCCGCTCGGCGCGGAACGGTGAGATGAACGACACCAGCACGATGAGCCCCGCATCGACCATGAGGCGCGATACCTCGGCCACGCGGCGGATGTTCTCGACGCGATCCTGCGCGGCGAAGCCCAGGTCCTTGTTGAGGCCGTGGCGCACGTTGTCGCCGTCGAGGAGATAGGTGTGGCGTCCCTGCGCGGCGAGCTGCTTCTCGATGCGGTTCGCGATGGTCGACTTGCCGGCGCCCGATAGCCCCGTGAGCCACAGCACGCAGGCTCGCTGCCCCTTCTGCCGTGCGCGCAGCTGCTTGTCGACGTCGAGCGCCTGCCAGTGAACGTTCTGCGAGCGGCGCAGCGCGAAGTGGATGAGCCCGGCTCCCACGGTGCCGTTGCTGATGCGGTCGATGAGAATGAAGCCGCCGAGCGCGCGGTTCTCCGCGTAGGGCTCGAACACGATCGGCTGATCGAGCTCGAGCTCGCACACACCGATGTCGTTGAGCTCGAGCCGCTCGGCGGCCGTGTGCTCGAGCGTGTTGACGTTGATCTTGTGCTTGAGCGGCGTCACCGTCGCGGACACCGTGCGCGCGCCCGACTTCAAGAGGTAGGCGCGCCCCTGCAGCATCGGCTCGTCGTTGAGCCAGACGATGGTGGCCTCGAACTGGCTGGCGACCTGCGGGGCGGCGCCGGCGGCCGCGATGACATCGCCACGGCCCACGTCGACCTCCGAGTCGAGGGTGAGCGTAACCGATTGGCCCGCGCTCGCCGCCCCGAGATCCCCGTCCGCGGTCACGATGCGTCCGACCCGCGCCTCGCGGCCCGCGGGCAGGACGCGCACACGGTCACCCGGCCGGATGAGGCCGCTCACGATCTGGCCCGAATAGCCGCGGAAGTCCGCGTGCGGCCGATTCACCCATTGCACCGGCAGGCGGAAAGGTTGCTCCGTCAGCCGCGCGTCCACCGCAACGCTCTCGAGGTGCTCCATGAGCGTCGGGCCCGTAAACCACGGCATGCTGGCAGCGTGCCGCGTGACATTGTCACCGTGCACCGCCGAGAGCGGAATCGGCATGATCTCCGTGAGCCCGATCTGCGCGCCGAAGGCGCGGTAGTCCGCCACGATCGCCTCGAACACCGCCCGCTCGTAGCCCACCAGGTCCATCTTGTTCACCGCGAGGACCACCTGCGGGATGCCGAGCAGGCGCGCGAGGTAGCTGTGGCGGCGCGTCTGCGTGAGCACGCCCTTGCGGGCATCGACCAGGATCACCGCGAGGTCGGCGTTCGAGGCCCCGGTCACCATGTTGCGCGTGTACTGCTCGTGTCCGGGCGTGTCGGCGACGATGAACTTGCGCTTGTCGGTGGCGAAGTAGCGGTAGGCGACGTCGATGGTGATGCCCTGCTCGCGCTCGGCCGCGAGGCCGTCGACGAGCAGCGCCAGGTCGAGCTCGCTGCCGCGGGTGCCGAAGCGGCGCGTGTCCTCATCGAGCGCCGCCAGCTGATCATCGAAGATCACCCTGGACTCGTACAGCAGCCGCCCGATGAGGGTCGACTTGCCGTCATCGACCGAGCCGCAGGTGATGAAGCGCAGCAGGCTCATGCGGTCGTGCGCCTCGAGATAGGCGCCGAGGTCGCGCACCGCCGCTGGCTTGGGCCGCTGTTGCGCCATCAGAAATAGCCCTCCAGCTTCTTGGTCTCCATGGAGCCGGCCGCATCGTGATCGATGACGCGTCCCTGGCGCTCCGAGTTCCGGCTCGAGAGCATCTCGGTGATGACGGCTTCGATCGTGTCGGCGTCGCTCTCGATGGCGCCGGTCAGCGGATAGCAGCCGAGCGTGCGGAAGCGCACTTTCCTGAGCATTGGCTGCTCGCCGGGCTTCAGCGGCAGCCGCTCGTCGTCCACCATGATGAGGGCACCGTCGCGCTCGACCACCGGTCGCAGCGCCGCGAGGTACAGGGGCACGACGGCGATCTTCTCGCGCCAGATGTACTGCCAGACGTCGAGCTCGGTCCAGTTCGAGAGCGGAAATACCCGGATGCTCTCACCGGGGCGATGGCGCGCGTTGTAGAGCGACCACAGCTCGGGGCGCTGCTGGCGCGGATCCCAGCGGTGCTGCGCCGAGCGGAACGAGAAGATGCGCTCCTTGGCGCGGCTTTTCTCCTCGTCGCGGCGCGCGCCGCCGAAGGCGGCATCGAAGCCGTGAGCGTCGAGCGCCTGGCGCAGCGCCTGGGTCTTCATCACGTCGGTGTGCAGGCGCGAGCCGTGGGTGAAGGGATTGATCCCGCGCTTCAGCCCCTCCTGGTTCACGTGCACGATCAGGTCGAGCCCGAGGCGCTTGACGAGCGCGTCGCGGAACTCGTACATGGCGCGGAATTTCCAGGTCGTATCGACGTGCAGCAGCGGAAACGGCGGCCTGGCCGGGTAGAACGCCTTGAGCGCCAGGTGCAGCATGACGGCGCTGTCCTTGCCGATGGAGTAGAGCATCACGGGCTTGTCGCACTCGGCGATCACTTCCCTGAAGATGTGGATGCTCTCGGCTTCGAGCCGGTCGAGGTGGGTGAAAGACTCGGCTTGACTCATCGGGCTCGGCTCATTCTGATCTCAAGCTCCTCATTGTAATAGCCTCGCGCGCGGCCGATTCGCGCTATTCTGCGACCGTGATCACGCACTCAGGGCAGACACGGCCGCTCGGGCACGCCGCAGCGCACCGCCCCTGCGGCGAAGCGTTGCGCCGGCCGCTGGAGATGGCCGCCCCGCCGTGATCTACTGCCGCGCGTGAACAGTACTCGCCTGGCGCTGTTTTCGGCCTGTCTGTGGGCAATGCTCCTGACACCAGGGCCCGCATCCCAGACTCCCGTGCCAACATCACCGGCCCCCGCGCCATCCGGCGCCCCGGCCGAGCCGCCCCTTTCCGAAGTCGTCGTCGAGGCGCCGGAGCCCCGCTACGTGGCGAAAACCACCCGCGACCGGATCGGCCGCATCTGGGCGCCGGTGCTGATCGACGGCAAGGGGCCGTTCCGCCTCGTGCTCGACACCGGCGCGAATCACTCGGCCATCATTCCGTCCACCGCCGTGGCGCTCGGCTCGCCGGACGCCTCCAGCGCCACCGTGGTCACCGGATTCACCGGATCCGCCGTGGTACCGACGATCGCCGTCGGTCGCATGGAGGTCGGCGACCTGCTCCTCGGTCCGACCCGGCTTCCGATCGTGGCCGACGTGTTCGGAGGGGCGCAGGGTGTGCTCGGCAATGAGGGTCTCGCGGGCAAGCGCATTTTCGCGGATTTCGAGCACGACCGCCTGGAAATCGCCACTTCCCGCGGCACGCCCGCGCAAATCGGCTTCAACGTCGTGCCGTTCAGGATCGTCGAGGGCGGCCTGCCGGTCGCCGACATCAGGGTCGGCGGCATCCACTGCAAGGCCATCATCGACACCGGCGCTCAGGGAACCATCGGCAATCTGCCGCTGAAGGAGGCCCTCTCGCGTCGTCCGCAGCGCGACGCCAAGAAGGCCCAGATCACGGGCGTGACGCTCGACGTGCAAAGCGGCGACAGCCTGCCGGCCCCGCAGATCGAGATGGGGGGACTTACGATCACCGGCGTGCACATCGTCTTCGGCGATATGTACCTGTTCCAACATTATCACCTGACCGACAGGCCCGTGCTGCTGCTCGGCATGGATCTGCTCGGATCCTTCGATACGCTGATCATCGACTACCGCATGAAGGAACTGCAGATCCGCCTCACCCGCACTCAGCCGCCGCCCTGAAGCGCGAGAGCGAGGCCCCCGGCCGCGCCCGTCAGCACGGCAAAGAGCGGCGGTAAGCGCCAGGCCACGAGCAGCATGAACCCGACGGCCGCCACGGCCAGATCTGCGCGGCTGTGCACCGCGGTGGTCCAGATCGGATCGTAGAGCGCGGCGGCGAGCAGCCCCACGACCGCCGCATGGATCCCGGAGATGACCGCGGGCGCGCGCCGCATCTGCCGCAACGACTGCCACAGCGGCAGAGCGCCGAGGAGCAGCAGCATGCCCGGCGCGTAGATCGCGATGAGCGCGGCCGCGGCTCCGGCGATGCCGCCGGGACCAATGTTGACGACCGCGCCCAGGTAAGCGGCGAAGCTGAACAGCGGCCCCGGAACAGCCTGCGCCGCGCCGTAGCCGCTCAGAAAGGTGGAATCGCTCACCCAGCCGGGAGCGACGACCGCATCGCGCAGCAGCGGCAGCACCACGTGGCCGCCGCCGAACACCAGGGCGCCCGAGCGGTAGAACGCCTCGAGCAGGGCCACGTTCTGCGATGCGGTCGCCGCGCGCAGCAGCGGCAGCCCGAGCAGCAGCACCGCAAACAGCACGAGCGCCGCAAGGCCGGCGCCTCGCGACACCGGCACGCGCAGCTCCGGGGCCGCGAGCGCCGCCGCGTCCCGGCACAGGACGAGCCCGGCCACGCCGCCCACGGCGATGGCGGCGAGCTGCGCGAGCGAGGAGCCCCCGGCGAGCACGATGAGCAGCGCGGCCACCGCGATCGAGGCGCGCGCGCGGTCGGGCGCGAGATTGCGGGCCATGGAGAGCACCGCCTGCGCGACGATCGCCACCGCCGTGAGCTGCAGCCCGTGGAGCAGTCCTGCGCCGCCCGCGCCGCCGAGGAAGCGCGCGCCGAAGGCGAAAGCCACCAGCGCCGCCGCCGAAGGCAGCGTGAAGCCGAGCCACGCCGCGAGCGCCCCGGCGACACCGGCGCGCGCGAGCCCGATGGAAAATCCCACCTGGCTGCTGGCAGGACCCGGCAGGAACTGGCAGAGCGCCACCAGGTCCGCATAAGCCGCCTCGCTCAGCCAGCCGCGGCGCACGACGAACTCATCGCGAAAGTAGCCGAGGTGGGCAATCGGGCCGCCGAAGGATCGCAGGCCGAGGGCGCCGAAGGCACGCAGGACTTCGGCGGGCGAGCCCGCCGGCCGCACTGCGGAAACGTCCTGGCCTGCTATGACGTGCCCCGGCCGCGCGGTCCCATGCGCAGGAAGCGCCGTCGCTCGTTCCACTGATGCCGCGCGTGCAGCCGCTCGGCCTGATCGCCCGCCTCCCGCGGCAGTGCCTGCAGCGCACGCAGTGCGCCGGCGTGCGCCATGGCGATCGCCGGATCGGTCTGCAGCATTCCGCGGTAATGCTCGAGGAACTGCTGCTCGGCGGGCCCGCCCCCGCCCGTCAGCAGCTCGCGCACGTGCGCACCGATCGCGGCAGCTTCACTCTCGGGCAGATCGCGCGCCACCGCGAGCGCGTGATCGACGTCGGCGATCAGGCCGTAGAGCGGCTGCAGCCAGGCCCAGGCCGGATCGGTAGTGATGTGCTTGAGCCGCTCGAGCGGCGAGGCAAAGGGAGCAAAGCGCCGCTCGGCCTCGAGCAGCGCGCCGAGCACGATCTGCAGGGCCGCGCTCGCATCCTGAAGTCCCTTGAGCCAGGGCCGGCTATCGGTCATGTCGTCTCCTCGAGCCAGCGGTAGTCCCATGCGGCCAGCTCGGCGATGTGCTGCACGGTGAAGTCCGCTTGCCCGTAGCCCGCCTGCTCGCGTGGGTCGAGCGCATAGTGCCCCTGGCGCGCAAAGATGGTCGTGAGCTTCGGTCCCCAGGCACTCTTCATGGCCGTCAGTATGCGCAACTTGTCGTCGATCATCACGTAATGGCCTGCAGGGTAGCGCCGCTCCACCGCCTCGAGCATCTGCTCCTTGTGCAGGTAGATCAGGGCCCGGCCCGACACCGCGGCCCAAAGCCCCGAGCGCTGCACCTTGCGCGGCTGGAACACCACGTCGCCGTCCGAGAGCAGAACGGTCTGGCCGTGCTCCCCACAGCGCTCGAGCGCTGCGAGCGCGCCGGGATAGAGCCGCTCGGCGAACGGATAGTCGATGAGAAAAGCCGAGACCCGCAGCAGCTGCGGATCATCGAGGTTCTCCAGGCGGTAGCGCTGCAGGGCGCCGAGGTAATCCGCGTAGCCAAGCTCGGTACGCAGCTCCTCGAACAGGGCCCAGTACCGATCCCGAGTGGAGCGGCCGAACTCACGCTCGAGATACGAGCTCAGGTCCGCCTGCACGGCATCGTTGTCGAGCAGCGTGTTGTCCACGTCGAACAGGAAGACAGTTCGCGAATCTGCTACTTGCTTCACGTTCTGCCCCACCGCACCCGGAGCAGTGTACCCTCTGCGCGGGGAACGCCTTAACGCTTGGGGTGGTCAACCCCATGCTCTGCAGCGCGTTACCCGCGTTCAGGGCGTATTCTGCACGGAGGAACGCACATGAGACTTCGGCTGTTCGTGAGCCCCGCCGCGCAGCGCCGCCTGCGGCTTCTCGCCGGCGCCGCCACGCTGTTGCTCGCCCTGGAGAGCTGCGGCGGCTACGATGACAACTACTGCGACTGGGGCTGCTACTCGGGTCCGCAACCGACGGTCAACGTTCCCAACTCCATCGCCATGGCCGACGTCAACGGCGACGGCGTGCCGGACCTGGTGGTCGCGACGACGGCGGATTCAGGAGCCATCACCAATCCCGGGTTTGCCAACGTCATCCTCGGCAGCTCGAGCTCGCCGGGCACCTTCGATTCCGGTGTCCAGTACTCCACGACCGGGACCAACCCGTCCGGCATCGTGGCCACGGATCTCACCGGCTCGGGCCATCCCGACCTGGTCGTCTCCAACTCGGGCTCGGGGAGCATTTCCGTGTTCACGCACGGTGCGACGGCCGGAACCTTCATGCCGGCGGTCAACATCGTGACGGGCGGCCAGCCCAATCAGGTCGTCGCCGGCGACCTCACCGGCAGCGGCGCCAACCGGGATCTCGCGCTGGCGGACAACAGCCCCTCCGGCAACGCCATCATCCTGGTGCACGACGCGGCCAATCCGGGCCAGTTCCTCGCCCCCATCATGCTGCCCACCAACAACTACACTCCCTCGGTCGCGATCGGCAGCCTCGGCAACGGCAAGGTCGCCGTGGTCGCCGCGACCTACGACTTCAACGGCAACAACGGCGCCGTTTACGTCTTCGTGGAGACCTCGACCTCGCCGGTCACGTTCGCGGCACCCGTGACCTTCCCCGCCGGCGCTCAGCCGCAGGCGGTGAGAATCGCGGACGTCAACGGCGACGGCCTGCCCGACCTCGTGGTCGCGAACTACGGACCGGGAACCGATGGCACCGGCATGGCCGGCGTCTCGGTGCTGCTGCAGAGTGCAGCAAGTCCCGGCACCTTCGCCGCGCCGGTGGGCTACGCGACGCCCTTCGGCGCGATCGACGTGGCGGTTGGCGATCTGGACGGTGACGGCAGGCCGGACCTCGCGGTCGCGAGCCTCGGCCCCCCGCCCACGGGCGCGGTGTCGGTGCTGCTGCAGAATCCGGCGCCGGCGGCGGCCGGCACGTTCGCCGCCGCGACGGTCTACCCGGGAATGGGCCAGCCTCTCAGCGTCGCGATCGGTGACCTGAACGGCGACGGGCATCCCGACATCGCGGTCGCCGATGGCACGAGCGCCACCGTGCTGCTCCAGAACGCGAGCAGCCCCGGGACCTTCGCCAATCCCGTGCAGGTCGGGAACTAAACGAGAGCGCCCGCCGGATCGGCGGGCGCTCAGACCACTGCGGAAGCTTCCCCGCGCGCCGGGTCAGCGCGCGCTATAGCCGCGCGCATCCAGGCAGGAGACCATCGCGCGCCGGTAGTCATCCGGATTGCCGGACTGCTGTCCGCTGCGCGTCGGGTCGAATCCCGTCTGACCCACCGCCCAGCTGTGGCACTCGTAACGGTCATTCGCCGTCTGCTGATCGCTCTGCCCGTTGCGCGGGTAGACATAGACGTCAGCCGCCGCTCCATTCGGGGGGGCGACCGCCGCGCCACTCTCGTCGTCACCGGCGGCCGGCGGCGGCTCGGTCACCACGTAGCCGTTATCGGCCGGGCTGTACGTGTAATAGAGGTCGTTCGCGTAGTAGTACGGCATCCCGCCCCACCAGAACGTGGCATAGCCGAAGGGAAGAAACGGCAGGTACCAGGCGAATCCCGGGTAGAAATAGCAGTGCGGCCAGAACACGCCGTTCCAGTAGCCGCCGCCCCAGAAACGGCCGGGATAATAGCCGCGGCCCGGGAAGTAGACACGGCCGCCCGCGAAGCGGCCAGCGCCGGAAAAGGTGGCGCCGGAGCGTACTCCGCCATAGCCGCGCGCGCCCGCTGCGTAGTGCGCGCCGGCAGCGTAACCGCCGGCGAAGGCAGTGCCGTGGCCTGCGTAGTGCGCCCCGCCGTAGTAACCGCCCGCGTAGTGCGCCCCGCCGTAGTAGCCGCCCGCGACGTGGCCGCCGCCGTAATAGCCGCCGTAATGGCCCCCGCCGAAGTGGCCGCCCGAGAAGTGACCGCCACCACCGCCGAAATGGCCGCCGCCGCCACCGAAGTGGCCGCCACCGCCGCCACCACCGCCGCCATGGCCGCCGCCGCCGCCATGCTGTGCATAGCTCAACGCCGGCGCACCTGCCACCGCGATACCCAGCAGCAGGGCACCCAGCGTCCTGACAAGAGGTCGTGCGCTCAGTGTTTTCACAGCTCTCACCTCAGTTCCTTTCGAGCCTTCATCCATGCCTGAATTAGACTCCCGCTTCACAGGGCCGTTCAAGCCTACGGGTATTAAAACGCAGTCACCCGAGGCTCCGTTGACCCTTTGTCAGAATGCGGTTCGGTGACCCGTTCCCAGCTTGAAAACAGGGGTCTGGCGCATGCCGCATTGATAGGTATTAATCCGGCTTTAATCTGGCGTTCAGCTTCCTAGAACGCCATGTTGATCGCGGCCGCGGTCGTGACGCTCGAGCCGGCGTTGCGCCCGGCGACGAAGATGCGCGCGCCGAAGATGACGCCCACGCGGGAGCTGAAGTTGTACTCGACGGCCGGCGCCACGGCGAGATACTCGCTCGAGCCCGACTGCGTATCGACGAAGGCGGCGCCGCCTGCGGCCGGTTCGCTGCCGCTGAGGCGCGTGCTCGCGTTGTGCAGCCACACGACGTCGGTCGCCAGTACCCACTTGCGCGTCACGCTGTACTCCGCCGCCGCGTCGACGGTGAAGGAATCGCCGGGATAGGCGTAGCCGCGAAAGCCGACCGGGGTGCCGTAGACGCTCTGATCTCGGAGGCTCGCCGAGCTCGAGATCGCGTAGGTCAGATCGAGGCGGACGCGCAGAATCCGCCCGTTCGGCAGCCACAGGTAATCCTGCGAATACCATGAGAAGGACGTGCTGTAGACACCCGCGCCGAATCCGTCGGCGGGATTCGCGAGGGCGTCGTAGCGACCGGTCGGGACGGTCTCCCCCAGCACCAGCGCGGTCGCGGGCACCAGGCTCCCCTCGTGAAAGCTCGTCAGCCCGACCTGCACCTGCGCCCCGAGATCGCCCACGGCGGGCGATGAGCTGTTGGGCGCACCCGCGGGCTCCTCGTAAAAGAAGCGCGGCAGCAGCCCCACGGACACGCGGTCGGTGAGGCCGTAGATGAGATAGGTGAGCGATCCGAGCTCGTGCCCGCCCGAGGCCGGCTCGTGGTGTCGGCTCGCGTCGAATTGGCCATTGCTGTTGACGTCGAAGACATAGGTCTCGATGAGCGCGTGACCTGCCGGGAAGGTCGAGGCATTGGGCGCGAGCAGCGGCCCCGTCCACCAGGCATCGGCCAGCGCCTGGCGCGGAGCATCGTCGGCTGCCGCGGCCGCGCTCGCGAGCACCGCCAGAGCGAGTAACAGTCCGCGTGTTGTGAACTGGGTCACAGCGTATCCGTCGTTAACTTTCCGTAACAAACGTCAGCGGCGGTGAAGCTGCGACGTTGTTAACGCCCAGGAAGCCGGCCTTGCGGCTGAATAGCGACCGTTCAACCAACTTGCTGAGGAGAGTCCCATGAATTCGATTCGCAGCGTTCTGATGGTCGGCGTCGTCGCCGTGACCCTCGGCGCCCTCGCGGCCCCGGCCCTCGCCGACACCCAGTGGCAGAAGGACCACCCGCGGCGCGAGCAGGTCAACAACCGCCTGAAGAACCAGAACAAGCGCATCAAGCAGGAGCGCAAGGAAGGCGAGCTCACCAAGGGGCAGGCGAAACAGCTTCACCAGGAGGATCATGCGATCCGCCAGGAAGAGCGGACCATGGCGAGCACCAACGGCGGCCACGTCACCAAGGCCGAGCAGAAGTCGCTCAACCAGCAGGAAAACCAGGTCAGCCAGCAGATCGGCAAGTGAGCTGAAGTCTTCGGTCTCACCGGACGGAGCGTACGGAGCACGCTCCGCTCCGGCGACCCGATCCTTGCTGAGCGCGGAGCCGGGCCTCATGCCTTCAGCGCGAAGGGCGTGAAGTTGGTGTCGAGATCGTAGTAGTCCTCCTGCTCCGCGCGCTTGAGGAAGGCGACGATCCGGTAAGTCAGCGGTGTCGCGATCACCTCCCACAGCGACTTCAGCACGTACTGATCGAGCGCGACGGCGACCAGATCGCTCGCCGCCCACAGTCCCGCGAAGGCGATGGTGTAGAACAGCGCCGTATCGATGAGCTCCCCGCACACCGTCGAGCCGATCAGGCGTGTCCACAGCCAGCGGCCCCGCGTCCAGATCTTCATCTTCGCCAGCACATAGCTGTTGACGAACGACCCGCACCAGAAGGCGATGATCGAGGCGCAGACGATGCGTGGCGTGTTGCCGAACATCGCCTCGACGGCCGGCTGCCGGCTGCGCCAGAAGTCCGCGGGCGGCAGGTGCACGATCACCGCCGACATGAAGGCCGCGAAGGCGAGCGCCGCAAATCCGCTCCACACGGCGCGCCGGTCGCGGGCGTAGCCGTACACCTCGGTGAGGATGTCCCCGAAGAGATACGAGATCGGAAAGAACAGCACGCCTGCCATGTAGGTGCGCGCCCCGAGCCACGGCAGCGTCACCACCGACACCTTGGCGGCGCCGATCAGATTCGCGCACAGCAGCACGCAGACGTAGGCGCCGAGGATCAGATCGTAATAGCGGTAGCTCTTCACCCGCCTGGCTCTCGCGGCGTCGCGGGCAGCACGGTGCCGGTGAGCTCGCCGAAGCCGATGCGTCTGAAGGGCGGCCGCTCGCACCAGGCGCGCAGGGTCACGCGGTCGCCGTCCTCGAGGAAGGTGCGCTGCTCGCCGCTCGCGAGCGTGATGGCGCGCTTGCCGCCGCCGCTCAGCTCGAGGAGCGAGCCCGCCTCATCGGGCTTCGCTCCCGACTGCGTGCCGCTGCCGAAGAGATCCCCGGGCTCGAGGTTGCAGCCGTTGACCGTGTGGTGGGTCACCATCTGCGACACCGTCCACCACGAGTCGCGGAAGTTCGAGTGCGACAGACGCTGCGCGGCCACAGCGGCCGCGCGCATGCCCGCGGTGTCGAGCCAGACCTCCAGCTCGAGATCGAAGCCACCCGCGCGCCGGACCTCAGCGTCGTCCAGGTAGGGAAGCGGCGGCGGCTCGTCCGGCGGCCGGGTCCAGGGTGAGCGGAAGGGCGCGAGCGCGTCCAGCGTCACGATCCACGGTGAAACCGTGGTGGCGAAATTCTTGGCGAGAAACGGCCCGAGCGGCTGGTACTCCCACGACTGGATGTCGCGCGCCGACCAGTCGTTGAGCAGGCACAGCCCGAACACGTGGCTCTCGGCCTCGCCGAGCGGGACGCGCGTGCCGAGCGCGTTGCCGCGCCCGATGAAGATTCCCACTTCGAGCTCGTAGTCGAGTCGCCGCGTCGCGGCGAGCTGCGGCACCGCCGCGCCCGCCGGCAGCAACTGGCCCGATGGACGGACGATGTCGAAACCCGAGACGCGCAGCGAGGAGGCGCGGCCGTGGTAAGCGATCGGCACCCACTTGTAGTTCGGCAGCAGCGGATTGTCCGGGCGAAAGAGACGCCCCACCGCGGTGGCGTGGTGGATCGAGGCGTAGAAGTCGGTGTAATCGCCGACCTCGGCGGCGAGCGTGTACTCGGCCCCGCTCTGCGGCACCAACAGGCCTCGCAGCCTTGGTGCGAGCGCGCTGCCGGCGCGCAGCGCTTCCGAGAGCGCCAGCCGCAGCGCCGCCGCGGCTCGAGGTCCCGCTCCCATGAGCGCGTTCAGTGCCGGCTGCGCTGCCAGGGCGAGCGTGTCTCCCGCGAGTCCGCCGAAGGGCTTTACAGCGGCGAGCGCTCCGAGATCGAGGATCTCCGCACCGATCGCCACCCCTCCCCGGAAGGGCTCGCGGCTGCCGGCGCGGCGAAAGACCGCGAACGGCAGGTTCTGGATGGGGAAGTCGCTCCCGGTGGCGTTGGCGGAAGCCACCCAGCTCGTGAGCTTCGGATCGTGGGTCGCGTCGACGGCGGCCATGCGCGCTAGCGAGCGCGCCGCGCGCGGCGCGCCGGTGCGGGGTCGAGGGAGAAATTCTTAGGCAGATCCCGCCAGACCTGCTGGTAGTCACCCTGCAGCTGCGGGGACTTGAGCGCCAGGGGCGTCGGGCGAATCACCGTGCGCGTCTCGAACATGAAGGCCATGGTGTTGGCGATATGCTCAGGACGCCGGGTATCGGCGCGTGTCGCCTTCCCGAAGGTCGCCGCATCCGGCCCGTGTCCGCTCATCGAGTTGTGGAGCGAGGCGCCGCCGGGCGTGAAGCCTTCCGCCTTGGCGTCATAAGTACCGGTGATGAGACCCATGAACTCGCTCGCCACATTGCGGTGGAACCACGGCGGCCGAAAGGTGTCCTGCGAAACCAGCCAGCGCGGCGGAAAGATCACGAAATCGATGCTGTCGACGCCTGGGGTATCGCTCGGCGATTGCAGCACCAGGAAGATCGACGGATCGGGATGGTCGTAGCTCACCGAGCCGATGGTGTTGAAGCGGCGCAGGTCGTACTTGTACGGGGCAAGGTTACCGTGCCAGGCGACCACATCGAGCGGTGAGTGGCCGATGCGCGCCGTCCAGAGCTGGCCGGCAAACTTCTCGACCAGCTCGAAGTCGCCCTCGCGGTCCTCGTACCAGGCGACCGGCGTCTCGAAGTCACGCGGGTTGGCGAGGCCGTTCGAGCCGATGGGACCCAAGTCCGGCAGGCGGAACGGCGCGCCGAAGTTCTCGCAGATGTAGCCGCGCGCCTCGCTCCCGAGGAGCTCGACCGAGAAGCGCAGCCCGCGGGGGATGACCACGATCTCCTGCGGCTCGGCCTCGAGACGGCCGAGCTCGGTCGCGATGCCGAGCGCTCCGAGCTGCGGGACGATGAGGAGCTCGCCGTCGGCATCGCAGAAAAAGCGCCCGCGCATGGAGCGGTTGGCCACATACCAGTGAATGCCGCAGCCGCCTTGCTGCTCGGGCGACCCGTTGCCGGCGATGGTCACGAGCCCGCCGATGAAATCAGTCGCGGCGCGCGGCACCGGCAAAGGATCCCAGCGTAGTTGATTGGGCGAGGGAGCTGCCTCGTCGAAGCGGCCAGCGAGCCGCCCGGAGTCGAGCGGCGCGAAGCGCTCGTGCACGGCCGCCGGACGGATCCGGTACAGCCAGCTGCGCCGGTTGGCGTGGCGCGGGGCGGTGAAAGCGGTCCCGGAGTATTGCTCGGCATAGAGGCCGTAGGCGCAGCGCTGCGGGGAGTTGCGGCCGACCGGCAGAGCCCCCGGCAGTGCCTCGGTCGCGAAGTGATTGCCGAATCCCGTCTGATATTGCAGCGGCGCTGCGCCGGCCGGGGGCGCGGCCGCATCCTCCCGGCCGCTGCGCGCGGCGGCTTTCGCCGATTTGCTCTGTCTCCTCATCAGACGCCTCGCTCGCCGAAGCGCACAGCGCGCCGCACGCCTATTTTGCACCGGCGCACTGCCCAGTTGTTAGGGCGGTCTACCTGCTAACATGAAACGCGTGAAGAGACTCCTGGCAATGACCGCCACCGCGCTGGTCTGCGTGGCAGGCGCGTGGGCCGATTCGCCGGCGGGCAGCGCCTTCACGCCGGTCGCGCACTCGGCCCTCGTCAGCGTCGACGGCGTGGTGACAGCCGATACGCTGGTGCTGCGGGTGCGGCGTGCGGCCGATCAGCAACCGCTCGCCGGGGCACAGCTCACCATGACGGCCGGCGGCCGCAACGTCCCGGTGAGGGCGCGCCCGGAGGGCACCTGGGGCGTGCCGCTGAAGGACCTCCCCGGACCGCCGGGCAAGCTCTCGATCGAGGTCTCCCACGACGGGGTGCGCGAGGTGCTCGAGGCGCAGCTCCCGGGCAGCCCGGCCACGGCACCCCCCGCGCAAGTGCGCGGCGTCGTGAGCACGCTGATCCACAGGCAGATGTCCTGGTGGATCCTCAACATCCTCATCGTGCTCATCGGGGTCATCGCCGTCTCGCGCCGCATGTCCTGAAGCGCGAGCGTACGCGATAGTCCATTCGGCGACAGTCAGGTGAGTGCCTGACTATTCGCCCAGGGGACCCAGCAGCGCTGCGCCGACGCGAAGCCGCGAGCGCCGCAGCGCGGCGGCCGCTACTGCGCGGTCAGCTCCGTGACGTAGCGGTAGAAAAACCGGTTCCACTTATAGAACTCGGCGACCGTGACCCGCTCGTCACGCCCGTGGGCGCGCACGTCGTCCCGGTCCACGGCCACCCCGCCGAAGGTATAGGTCGGCAGCCCCGCGGCGAGTGTGTACTTGGCGTCCGAGGCGCCGGGATCGAGGATCGGGATCACCCGGGCCTGCGGCCACGCCTGCCGCGACAGCTCGTTGAGCGCTTTCATCACCTCGGGACGCAGCGGAGCCGGCGGCGCGGCCTGCTCGTCGGTCGCGCGGTCGGAGACCGAGCCGTCGTCGGCGATGTAGCGCACCGTGATCTGCGGGTCGTTCAGCGCCTTGATGAGTGTCTGGCGGATCTCCTCCTTGGAGTGCCCGGGGAAGATCCGGCAGTTCACCACCGCCTCGGCGCGCTGCGGCAGGGCATTGTTGGCGTGGCCGCCCGCGAGGCGGGTGGCGACGCAGGTCGTACGGGTCATCGAATAGTTGTCCGGATCGCGCGACAGGCGCGCCAGCGCCTGGGCGTCGGGCGGAGTCCTGAGGATCGCGCGCATGTCCTCGGCCTCCTGGCCCCTGGCCACACCCTGCGCCATCTGCTCGAAGTAGCCGCGATTGACGGCGTTGAGCTCGAAGGGGAACTGGAAGCGGGCCAGCCGGATGAGTCCGCGCGCGAGCTCGTAGATGGCATTGTCGGGGCGCGGCACCGAGCTGTGGCCGCCGCGGTTGGTCACGCTCAGCTGATAGTCGGAGTAGAGCTTCTCGGTGGCGATGAGGCGTGCCACGCGCGGCACGCCGTGCTCCGACATCACCGACCAGTCATCCTGATTGAGCACGAACTCGGCGTCGATGAGCGCGCGGTGGTTCCTGAGGAGCCAGCTCACGCCGTTGCAGCAGCCACCCTCCTCGTCCGCGGTGAACGCCGCGATGATGTCGCGGCTCGGGCGGTAGCCCTGCTGCTTCATGCGGATGAGCGTGGCCGCCATCACCGCATCGCCGTCCTTCATGTCGATGGTGCCGCGGCCGTAGTAGAACCCGTCCTTCTCGATGAATTTGTAGGGATCGGTACTCCAGTCCTCGCGCCGCGCCTCGACCACGTCGAGATGCCCGAGGAGCAGCACCGGCTTGTGCGCCCCGCTGCCGTGCAGCCGCACCACCAGGTTTTTCTTGCGATCGTTCGGCCCGAGGAGCGTGAGGTCCGCCGGCGGGAAGCCCGCGTCCCGAAAGCGCTGCGCGAGCGCCTCGGCGGCGGCCGTGACATTGCCGGTCGAATCGCTGGTGTCGATCTCGATGAGTTGTTTGAAGATGTCGTGGGCCAGCCGGTCGTAAGCCGCATCGTCGGCCGGCGGCGCGGCGCCGGCGGCTGCCGCGGCCAGCGGCAGCAGCGCGGCGAGCACGGCGGCTGCGAGGCTGGTGCGCGTCACGGCCCGCATCACGAGCCGGTCTCGAGCACCAGCAGGCGCACCGATCCCGGAACGATGGATGGCCGCGGGTGAGGCTGCTCCGCCGTCGCCGGCGGTGGGGGCAAGAAGTCCGCCGTCACCAGGAACACGCGGTGCTTCTCGAGGTCGAGCGCCAGGGTGCGCGCGCCGCGCTGCGTGGTGACCGACTCGACGACCTCCGGACGGCCCGAGGAGCCGATGCGCACTACCGTGAGGACGCCCTCCCCGCAGGAGGCGAACGCGAGCCGCGTGCCGGGATCGTAGGCGGCGGCGTCCACTCCGCCGCCGATCGGCGCACTGCCGAGCATCTTGCCGGAGGCGGCATCGACGACCGCCATCAGCTTGTTGCCGCACACCGGAATGAGGCGCGCGTGCGCCGCATCGATCGCGAGCCCCGAGGGCTCGTGGCACCCGGGAAGCGGCCAGGTGGAGAGCACCGCGACCTTCTGCGGGTCGAGCGCCGCGAGGCTGTTCCGGTCCTCGAGATTGACGTACACCCGGCCCTTGCCGTCGGTGACGGCGAATTCGGGCTTGGCGTCCACGGCCACCGTGCCGGCGATCTCGTCGGTCCTCGCATCGATCACGGTGACGTTGCGTCCGCGCCCGTTGAAGGTGAGCACGCGATGGGTCGCGGGGTCGTAGAGGATCGCGTCGGGGTTTTCGCCCGTGACCTTGATCTCTTGCACGCGCGCCAGCGTCTTCAGGTCGAACACCACCACGGTGCCGGCGCGCCCTGCGCTGATGTAGCCGCGACCCAGGTCCGGAGCGAGCGCAATGCCATGCACCCCGGGGGTGTCGGCAATCTCCCCGGTGACGGCGAGCTTCTCCCCGTCGACCGCGAGGACACGCGAGCCGTGCGACACGAACAGGCGGTGGCCTTGGCTGTCGTAGAGCAGGTAGTCCCAGCCCTCGTCCCCGGGAAGCGAGACCTGGTGGGTGATGTGGTAGTGGGGTGCCTGGTCCGCGGCCAGTGCGGCGCCGAGCGGCACGAGGGCGAGCAGGCACGCGAGTGGCGGGAACGGGCGTTGCATGACCTGGGTCTCCGTCGGTCTTTGCTGAGCGGCGCGGCTTCCGGCCGCGCGCGGCGCGGTCAGCGGATCAGCCGTGCGCACAGGTCGAGCAGCGGACCCGGCAGGAGCCCGAGCACCAGCACCGCGAGCGCATTCAGGCCGAGCGCGAAGCGCACCCCGGCGGAGCTGGAGGTCGGGGGCAAGGCTGCCGCCGGCGGATCGAAGTACATGAGCTTGATGACGCGCAGGTAGTAGTAGGCGCCTACCACCGACATCGCCGCCGCGATCACCACCAGCCACAGGTGATGGCTCTCCCACAGCACCTGGAAGATGCGCAGCTTCGCCCAGAAGCCCACGAACGGGGGCACGCCGGCGGTCGAGAACATGAGCACCATCATGGCGAGCGCCAGCATGGGATCGCGCTGATAGAGGCCCTTGTAGTCGTCCAGGCGGTCGGCCTCGAAGCCCTTGGAAGCCGCGAGCAGGATGACACCGAAGGATCCGGCCGCCACCAGCACGTACACCAGCGTGTAGTAGAGCGCGGCGCTGTACCCCTCGGGCGTGCCGGCGACGAAGCCGAGCACGATGAAGCCCACGTTGGCGATGGTGGAATACGCCAGCATGCGCTTCAGGTTGGTCTGCACGATCGCCACGACGTTGCCGACGATGAGCGTCAGCACCGCGAGCACGGCCAGCATCCGCGACCATTCAGCCACCTCGGGCCCGAGCCCGTAGGTGAGCAGACGCAGCGCGAGGGCGAAGTAGGCGATCTTGGGAGCGGTACCGATGAACAGCGTCACGCTGGTCGGCGCGCCCTCGTACACGTCCGGCAGCCACATGTGGAACGGCACCGCGCCGAGCTTGAAGGCCACCCCGACGACGATGAACGTGAGCCCGAGGATCACCCCGGGAGCGGGGGGTCCCTGCAGCCGCACGGCGAGCTCGCTCAGGCTCAGCGTGCCGGTGAGGCCGTAGATGAGCGACATGCCGTAGAGCAGCGCCCCCGAGGCGATCGCCCCCAGCACGAAGTACTTCATGGCCGACTCGGCCGAGACGCCCGAGTCGCGGTCGAAGGCCACCATCGAGTACACCGAGAGCGCGAGCAGCTCGACGCCGATGTACACCGTCAGCAGGCTGTTGGCCGACACCAGCACGAAGATGCCGAGCAGCGCGGTGAGCGAGAGCACGTAGTACTCGCCGCGCAGGATGCTGCGGTTCTCGAGATAGCTGCGCGAATAGAGCAGCGCCAGCGCCACGATCAGGAAACCCGCGAGCTTCAGCGCCCAGGCGAGCTCGTCCGCCACGTACAGCCCGTCGAACAGCAGCGTGCGCCCCGCGACCTCGCCGTACTGCACGGTCAGCGCGGCGCCGAGCGCCAGCGCCAGCAGCGTGATCGTCGGAGTGAGCCCGCGGCGGCGCTCGCCGGCGAACACATCCACCAGCAGCACGATGCAGATCGCGGCGACCAGCCAGATCTCGGGGATCGCCGCTGCCAGGCTCTGGAGGCTCATCGGGTTCGCGGGCATGAACGGCTCACAGCTTGGTGGCGATCGCCTGAGTGAGGAGATGGTGGATCGTGGGCTGCATCACCTTGAGGAGCGGCGCCGGCCAGATGCCGACCACGAGCACCGCGATCGCCAGCGCCCCGAGCACCACGAGCTCGCGCGGGTTCAGGTCCTCGAGCGCGGCGACCTTTGGATTGGCGACCGCGCCGAACACCACGCGCTTCACCAGCCAGAGCGTGTAGCAGGCGCCGAGAATCAGGGTGAGCGCGGCGAGCGCGGCATACCAGAAGCTCGCGCGGAAGCTCGCGATGATCACCAGGAACTCGCCGACGAAGCCGGAGGTGCCGGGGAGCCCGGTGTTGGCGAGCGCGAACAGCACCATGAAGGTGGCGAACACCGGCATGGTGTTGACCACGCCGCCGTAGTCGGCGATCTGGCGGCTGTGCACGCGGTCGTAGAGCACGCCGACGCACAGGAACAGCGCCCCGGAGATGAGGCCGTGCGAGATCATCTGCACCATCGCGCCGTCGAGCCCCATGCCGGCGCCGTGGCTCGAGCCGGTGGCGCGCACGATCTCGTAGATCACGAAGGCGCCGAGCGTCACGAAACCCATGTGGGCGATCGAGGAGTAGGCGATCAGCTTCTTCATGTCCTGCTGCACCAGCGCGACGAAGCCGATGTAGATCACCGCGATCAGCGACAGCGCGATCACCAGCAGGTCCAGCTCGCGGCTCGCATCCGGAGCGACGGGGAGCGAGAAGCGCAGGAAGCCGTAGCCGCCCATTTTCAGCATGATGGCCGCCAGGATCACCGAGCCGCCGGTGGGCGCCTCGACGTGCGCGTCGGGGAGCCAGGTATGCACCGGGAACATCGGCACCTTGACCGCGAAGGCCAGCATGAACGCCAGGAAGATCCAGCGCTGCTCGAGGAGCGTGAGCGGCAGCCCCTGCAGGCTCGCGATCGAGTAGTCGCCCGCCTTGACGTACATGTAGATCAGCGCGGCCAGCATGAAGACCGAGCCGAGGAAGGTATAGAGAAAGAACTTGATGGTGGCGTAGACGCGGCGCGGACCGCCCCAGATGCCGATGATCAGGAACATCGGGATCAGCATCGCTTCCCAGAAGAAGTAGAACAGCAGTGCATCGCTCGCCGAGAACACCCCGATCATGAGTCCTTCCATGATGAGGAACGCGGCGTAGTACTGCGCCGGACGGGTCGCGATCACCGTCCAGCCGGCGATCACCACCGGCACGGTCATGAAGGCGGTGAGCGCGATGAGCGGCAGCGAGATGCCGTCGATGCCGAGGGCGTAGTACGCCTGGAAGCGCGGAATCCACGGCAGCTTCTCAGGGAACTGCAGGGCCGCGGTCGCCGTGTCGAAGTGAGCCCAGAGCGGCACGACGAGGGCGAGCGTCGCGAGCGAGGCGACGAGCGCCAGCCAGCGGCCCGCGGCGATGTTGCGCTCGCCGAGCGCGAGGATGCCGAGCCCCGCGGCGATCGGCAGCCAGATGAGGATCGAGAGCAGATGCGGCATGGACGGCGCTCTTTACGGGTGTGTCAGGTACCAGCCGAGCAGCACCACGAGGCCGATGACCATCCAGAACGCATAGGAGTAGAGATAGCCGCTCTGCACGCGGCGCAGCACGCCTCCGAGCCAGCCGACGCCTTCCGCGCTGCCGTTGACCATGGCGCCGTCGATCAGCCCCTGGTCACCGCCCTTCCAGAGTCCCACGCCGACGCCACGCGCGATGGGCGCCAGCACCTTCTCGTTGAACCAGTCGAAGTAGTACTTCTCGCTGAGGATCCGGTAGGTCAGGCGGAAGCGCCGCTGGGCCTCATCCGCGAGCTCGGGGCGCTTCAGGAAGAAGAGCCACGCAGTGGCCACTCCGGCGGCCGCGAACCAGAAGGGCGGCTTGAGCAGGCCGTGGAGCGCAAACGACACGGCGCCGCCGAAGTCCTCGCCGACCTTGCCGAGCACGTCGTTCGCCGGCAGCACGAAGATCGAGTGGCCGAAGTAGCTGCCGAACAGCACCGGCGCCACGGTGAAGGCGCCGATCAGGACCGAGGGAATCGCGAGTGCGATCAAGGGCACCGTGACCACCCACGGGCTCTCCTGGGGATCGCCGCCGTGTCCGTGGCGGTCGTGAGCATGCTGGTCGTCCTTCCCGCCCTCATGGTCGTCGTCGTCCGCACCATGAGCGGTGGCCTCGCGAAAGCGCTCGGGCCCGTGGAAGGTCATGAACAGCAGCCGGAACGTGTAGAGCGCGGTCACGAACACCCCGAGCAGCACGCACAGGTAAGCGAAGCCGCTGCCGAGGCGATGCGACTCGCCGACCGCCTCGATGATCGCGTCCTTGGAGTAGAAGCCGGCGAAGAACGGCGTGCCGATGAGCGCCAGGCCGCCGATCCAGCAGGTGACGGCGGTGATCGGCATGTATTTCGCGAGCCCGCCCATGCGGCGCATGTCCTGCTCGTGATGCATGGCGATGATGACCGAGCCCGCGGCGAGGAACAGCAGCGCCTTGAAGAAGGCATGGGTCATGAGATGGAAGATCGCCGCGCCGTAGGCGGAGACTCCGAGCGCCACCGTCATATAGCCGAGCTGCGAGAGCGTCGAGTAGGCGATCACGCGCTTGATGTCGTTGTTCACCACCCCGAGCAGTCCCATGAAGAACGCGGTGATGGCGCCCACCACCATCACCACCGAGAGCGCGGTGTCGGAGTACTCGAACAGCGGCGACATGCGCGCCACCATGAAGATGCCCGCGGTCACCATGGTGGCGGCGTGGATCAGGGCGGAGATCGGCGTCGGGCCTTCCATCGAGTCGGGCAGCCAGACGTGCAGCGGCACCTGCGCGGATTTGCCCATCGCGCCCACGAACAGGCAGATGCAGATGAGCGTCAGCGCGTTGACGCTGCTCGCGCCGGTGAGCGGCAGCAGCGCCGCGGCGATGTGCGGCGCGGCGGCGAAGGCGTCGCGATAGTCGAGCGAGTAGGTGTAATAAGCCACGCCGGCGATACCGAGCACGAAGCCGAAGTCGCCCACGCGGTTGACGATGAAGGCCTTGAGATTGGCGAAGATCGCGCTCGGGCGGGTGTACCAGAAGCCGATCAGGAGGTAGGAAACGAGCCCCACCGCTTCCCAGCCGAAGAACAACTGCATGAAGTTGTTCGACATGACCAGCATCAGCATCGAGAAGGTGAACAGCGAGATGTAGGCGAAGAAGCGCTGGTAGCCCGGATCGTCCGCCATGTAGCCGATGGTGTAGACGTGTACGCACAGCGACACGAAGGTGACCACCGTGATCATGAGCGCGGTGAGCCGGTCGATTAGGAACCCGACCTGCATGTGCATCGAATCGCTCACCAGCCAGGTGTAGACCGTCGTGTCACAGGTCGGCACGCCGTCCCACCACATCTGCTTCAGCACCATCACCGACAGCACACAGGATGCGCCCACCGCGAGGCAGGTGACGGTGTGCGCGCCAGCGCGTCCGATCAGGCGCCCGCCGAGGCCGGCGATGATCGCGGCGGCCAGCGGCAGCAGCGGAATGGCGAGCAGCACGTTGGGATTCACGGGGTGCGCCTTCAGCCTTTCAGGGTGTTCAGGTCTTCGACGTTGATGCTGCGCCGCTCGCGGAACAGCACCACCAGGATCGCGAGCCCGATGGCCGACTCGGCCGCCGCCACCGTGAGGATGAAGAACACGAACACCTGGCCGTTGATGTCGTTGAGATAGCGCGAGAAGGCGATGAAGTTGAAGTTGGCGGCGAGCAGCAGCAGCTCGACGCACATCAGGAGCAGGATGACGTTCTTGCGGTTGAGGAAGATGCCGGCCACGGCCAGCGAGAACAGCACGCCCGAGAGCGTCAGCAGCTGCGCCAGAGTGATCACGGGCGCTTCTCCGCATCCATCTTGACGAGGCGCACGCGGTCCTCGCGCCGCACCGCCACCTGGCGGCTGATGTCCTGGTGCTTGAGCCCGGCGCGGTGGCGCATGGTGAGGGAGATGGCGGCGACGATCGCCACCAGCAGCAGCACCGCGGCGAGCTCGAGCGGATACGCGTAGCGGGTGTAGAGCACGCTCCCAAGCGCGAGCGTGTTGCTGTAGCCGGCCGGCTCCGGCGCCGGGCCGCGGCTGACATCCAGCCCAAGTCCGCCGCGCGCCCAGACCACGCCGACGATCTCGACGATCACCGCCAGCGCCGTCAGCCAGCCGAGCCAGGCGAAGCGGGTGAAGCCCTGGCGCAGCTCCGCGAGGTTGATGTCGAGCATCATCACGACGAACAGGAACAGCACCATCACCGCGCCCACGTACACCAGCACCAGCACCACGGCGAGGAACTCCGCCTCGATCAGCAGCCAGATCGCCGCCGAGGTGATGAAGCACAGCACCAGCGCGAGCGCCGAGTACACCGGGTTGCGCGCGCTGATCACCCCGAGCGCGGCCAGGATCAGGATGGCGGCGAATATGTGGAACAGCACCTGGATCAGCATGCGGGGCCTGCGCTCATCGGTACGGGGCGTCCGCAGCCTTGTCGGCGGCGATCATGGCCTCGTAGCGCTCGCCCACGGCGAGCAGCTTGTCCTTGCTCATGATGTTCTCGCCGCGCCGCTCCATGTGGTACTCGTGAATGCGGGTCAGCACGATCGCATCCACCGGGCAGGCTTCCTCGCAGAAGCCGCAGTAGATGCACTTGAACAGATCGATGTCGTAGCGGCTGGTGCGCCGCGTGCCGTCGGGTGACACGTCCGAGTCGATGGTGATGCACACCGCCGGACACACCGCCTCGCACAGCTTGCAGGCGATGCAGCGCTCCTGGCCGTTCGGATAGCGCCGCAGCGCATGCAGCCCGCGGAAGCGCGGCGACTGTGGCGTCTTCTCCTCCGGGTAGTTGAGGGTGTACTTCGGTTGCACCAAGGTGCGCGCCGTGACCATCAGCCCCTTGATGAGCTCCGGCAGCAGGAAGGTCTTGAGCGGATTGACGGCCATTGATCAGTCCCTAGTGGTACCAGGGCCGCGCCCACGGCCCGATCCGGCAGAGCGCCAGCACCATCTCCACTCCGATCCACACCAGCGTCACGGGAATCAGCGCCTTCCAGCCGAGCCGCATGATCTGGTCATAGCGGTAGCGCGGGAAGGTGGCGCGGAACCAGAGGAACAGGAACAGGAATGCGAAGATCTTGAGCCCGAACCAGAAGAAGCTCGGCTGCCCGAGGAAGGTGGCGCCGATCCCGGGGTAGCCCTGGAAGGGAGCCTGCCAGCCGCCGAAGAAGAACACCGCGGTGAGCGCCGAGATCAGGATCATGTTGGCGTACTCGGCGAGGAAGAACAGCGCGAAGGCGATCCCCGAGTATTCGACGTGAAAGCCCGCGACGATCTCCGACTCGCCCTCGGCCACGTCGAAGGGCGCGCGGTTGGTCTCGGCGACGCCCGAGATGAAGTACACCGCCAGCAGCGGCGCCAGCCAGAACCAGTTCCAGGAGAGCGGACCGCCGGCCTGCGTCACAACGATGGTGCCGAGGTTCATGCTGCCGGTCGCCATGAGCACGCCGACCAGCGCAAACCCCATGGCGATCTCGTAGGCGACCATCTGCGCCGCGGAGCGCATCGCGCCGAGGAAGGCGTACTTGGAGTTGGCCGCCCAGCCGGCGACGATGACGCCGTAGACGCCCATCGAGGTGAGCGACAGGAGATAAAGGAGTCCGGCGTCCGCCTTCGACACCACCACCTCGGGTGACAGCGGGATCACCGCCCAGGCGGCGAAGGCCGGAATGAGCGCGATCATCGGCGCCAGGCGGAACAGGAGCTTATTGGCATTGGCCGGAATCACCACTTCCTTGAGGAGCAGCTTCACCACGTCCGCGAACGGCTGCCCGAGTCCCGGCAGCAGGCCGAAGATGCGCACCCGGTTGGGTCCGCGGCGCAGCTGCATCCAGCCGATCACCTTGCGCTCCCACAAGGTCAGCAGCGCCACGCTGGTGATGAGCACCACGGTGATCACGATGATCCATACGGTGGAGCGCCCGTAGTCGGGCAGCGCGAGCCAGAGGTTGGTGAGGTTCCGCACCGTGCTCCCTCAGTAAGTCGCCGGCCCGGTGCGGCCTTCGCGGGTCTTCTGCAGCGACGGTGCGCGGCGCACCAGCGCGTCGGTCTGATACATCGGCACGTCGATGACCCGCACTTCGCCGGCAGCCACCGCGGCGCTCGCCGCACCCGCCGGAGTCACGGCGTGCGCGCCGCGATAGTCGGACGAGGCGCCAGCCGTGCACTGCGCACGCAGCTCCTCACGCACGTCCTCGGAGGACTGGTACTCGAAGCCCGGGAGGTTCAGGAGATTGCCGAGCACGCGCAGCACCTTCCACCCCGGACGCGACTCGCCGAGCGGCGCCGCCGCGCCCGTCTGGCTCTGCCACAGCCCCTCGCAATTCACGTAGGTCCCGGAGGTCTCGGCGAAGGTGCCGATCGGCAGCATCACGTGGGCGATGCGCCGCAGCTCCTCGCTCACGAACGGCGTGATCGCAACCGTGAGCTCGGTGCGGGCGAACACGCTCACGCTGTCCGGGTCGAGCGCGTCGATCGAGGGCTCGACGCCGCCGAACAGCACGCAAGCCTTGAGGGGCCTCTGCAGCATGTCGCGCGCCGTGAGGCCCGGCTGCGCCACCGCCTTAGCTCCCGCCTCGCGGTGCGGCACGGCCCCGGCGAGATAGGCGCCGGCGCCGTTCGCGCCTTCGGCCAGCACGCCGAAGGAAGCGCCGGCGAGTGAGCTGAGTGCGGCGGCAAGCGAGCGCAGGTCGGCGTACTGCGGATGGCGCGTGGCGAGCGCCCCCAGCCATACCGCGCGCTTCTCGCCACTGACGAGCGAGCGCGCGACGGCGCGATGCTCCTCGCCGACCCGGGCCGCTGCCGTGGCGGCGGCGAGATGCGGCGGTACCGGCTTGCCGGCGACTTCAGCGGCCGCGGCGAGGATCGCGGCGAGATCGCCCAGCAGCGTGCGCGGCGCCGAGGAGAGATAGGCCTCGACCGGAAACTGGTAAGCGAAGCGCACCGGATTCACGAAGGCAACCTGGGCGCCGCGCCGCGCCGCCTTGCGCACCCGGTGCGCGAGTATCGGCACCTCGCGCCGCAGGTTCGAGCCGATGACGAGCAGCGCATCGAGCGCATCGACCTCGGCGATTCTCATCCCGAGCCCGGGCACCGCCGGGTCGGCCGCCTGATCACGGAAATCGCGCTGCCGCAGGCGGTGATCGATATTGTGAGTGCCGAGGCCGCGGGCGATGCGCCCGGCGAGGTACAGCTCTTCCAGCGTCGCCGAGGGGCTGACCAGGAAGCCGCATGCGCCGGTGCGGGCCTTGAGGCCCTGCGCGAGGAGCTCGAGGGCCGTCTCCCAGTCGCTCTCGACCCACTCGGCGCCGCGCCGGACCATCGGATGCTCGAGGCGCTCCGGACTGTAGACACCCTCATAGCTGAAGCGATCACGGTCGGCGATCCAGGTCTCGTTGATCGCCTCGTTCTCGCGCGGCACGACCCGCATCAGCCGCCCGCGCAGCACGTGGCCGTAGAGATTGGTGCCGACCGGATCGTGGGGCGAGACGAGCGGCGTCGCGGCCATCTCCCAGGCGCGGGCGCTGAAGCGGTAGGGCTTGGAGACCAGCGCGCCGACCGGGCAGAGGTCGATCACGTTGCCCACCAGCTCGTGGTTCACCGCACTCTCTATATAGGTGCGCACCTTCATGTGCTCGCCGCGGCCGATCATGCCGAGCTCCTGGATGCCGGCGATTTCCTCGGTGAAGCGGATGCAGCGCGTGCAGTGAATGCAGCGCGTCATGTCGGTGGCGATCAGAGGACCCAGGTTCTCGTCCAGCACCGAGCGCTTGCGTTCCTGGTAGCGCGAGGCGTCGCGGCCGAAGCCGACCGCCAGGTCCTGCAGCTCGCACTCCCCGCCCTGATCGCAGATCGGGCAGTCGAGCGGATGGTTGATCAGCAGGAACTCCATGGTGGCGCGCTGCGCGCCGATCGCGCGCGGCGACCTGGTGAAGACCTTCATGCCCTCCATGACCGGGGTGGCGCACGCCGGCATGGGCTTGGGCGCCTTCTCGACCTCAACCAGGCACATGCGGCAGTTGGCAGCGATCGAGAGCTTCTCGTGGTAACAGAAGCGCGGCACGTAGGCGCCATGCGCGTCGGTGACGCGGATGATCATCTCGCCCTTGCGCGCCTTGACCGGCACGCCGTCGATCTCGATATTGACCAGGTCGTCCGCCATAGCCTTAAGCCGCCCGCGCGCCGAGCCTGTCGGTCACCAGGCTCCGCCCGCCGTGATCGATGACGTACTCGAACTCATGGCGGTAGTGCCTGAGGAAGCTCTGCACCGGCCAGGCGGCGGCGTCGCCGAAGGCGCAGATGGTATGTCCCTCGATGCGGTTGGCGACGTCGAGCAGTAGTCCCAGCTCCTCGCGCCGCGCCTCGCCCGCCAGCATCCGCTTCAGCAGCCGGTTCATCCACCCGGTGCCTTCGCGGCACGGCGTGCACTGGCCGCAGGACTCCGACATGTAGAAGCGCGATACGCGCTCCAGCACCCGCACCATGCAGGTGGTCTCGTCCATGATGATGGCGGCGCCGGTGCCGAGCGCCGAGCCCGCCGCCTTCACCGAATCGTAGTCCATGTTGGTTTTCATCATGATCTCGCCCGGCACCACCGGCACCGAGACGCCGCCGGGGATCACGGCCTTGAGCTTGCGGCCGCCGCGCATGCCGCCGTTGAGCTCGAGGAGATCCGCGAACGGCGTGCCGAGCGGCAGCTCGAGGTTGCGAGGACTCGCGACGTGCCCGGAGAAGGAAAAGATCAGCGTGCCGCCCGAGTTGGCAGGCCCGAGAGCTGCGAACCACGCCGGCCCCTTGCGCAGGATGGTCGGCACGGAGGCGAAGCTCAGGGTGTTGTTGATGGTGGTGGGCGCGCCGTACAGGCCGTAGTTCGCCGGGAACGGCGGCTTGAAGCGCGGCTTGCCCGGCTTGCCCTCGAGCGACTCGAGGAGTCCGGTCTCCTCGCCGCAGATGTAGGCGCCGGCGCCAATGAAGGCATACAGGTCGAAGTCGACGCCCGAGCCCTGGATGTTCTTGCCGAGCAGGCCCGCCTCGTAGGCTTCCCTGAGCGCCGCCTCGAAGCGCGGCGCCGGCTCGCCGAGGAATTCGCCGCGGATGTAGTTGTAGGCGACGGTGGAATTCGTGGCGTAGCCCGCGATCGCCAGCCCCTCGACGAGCGCGTGCGGGTTGAAGCGCAGGATGTCGCGGTCGTGGCAGGTGCCGGGCTCGCTCTCGTCCGAGTTGCACACCAGGTACTTCTGCACCGGGGAGTTGCGCGGCATGAAGCTCCACTTGGTGCCGGTGGGGAAGCCGGCACCGCCGCGGCCGCGCAACCCCGAGGCCTTGACCTGGTCGATGATCGAGCCGCGGTCGGGCTTCTCCTTCAGGATCCGCTCCCACACCTCATAGCCGCCGATCGAGCGGTAGGTGGGCAGCGTCCACGAGCGCTCGAGCTTCAGCGGCTCGAACGCCACCAGGTTCATCTTGTCGGCGTATTTGCTCTCGAGGTCGTTCACTTCAGCTCATCCAGGACCTGATCGAGCTTCTCGGGCGTCAGGTTCTCGTGGAATACGTGATCGACCATCATCATCGGCGCGCCGTTGCAGGCCGCGAGGCACTCCTCCTCGCGCTTGAGGAAGATGCGGCCGTCGGCCGTGCTCTCGTTCAATTTGATGCCGAGCTTCTTCTCGGCATGCGCGAGGAGCGCCTCGGCGCCGTTCAGCATGCAGGAGATGTTGGTGCAGATGCTGACGTGATGGCGTCCGCAGGGATGAGTCTCGAACATCGAGTAGAAGCTCGCGACCTCGTACACCTGGATGGGCGGGAGCTGCAGGTATTCGGCGACCGCATCCATGAGGTCGGGCGTCAGGTGGCCGCGGTTCTGCTCCTGCGCCGCGCGCAGCGCCGCGATGCACGCCGAGCGCTGCCGCCCGGGCGGGAACTTCGCTACCCAGTGGTCGATCTCGGCGCGCGTCTCCCCGGAGAGCAGCGACAGCTTGCTGACCAGCGCGGTGCCGGCGATGCCGACGTTGCTGCGCTCGTTGCTCACCGGTCGATCTCCCCGAAGACGATGTCCTGTGTACCGATCACCGCCACCACGTCCGCCAGCATGTGCCCCTGGCACATCTCCTCGAGCGCCGCCAGGTGGGCGAAGCCGGGCGCGCGGCACTTGAGGCGATAGGGCTTGTTGGCGCCGTCGGAGATCAGGTAGACGCCGAACTCGCCCTTGGGCGCCTCGACCGCGGCGTAGGTCTCGCCCTCGGGAACCTCGTAGCCTTCGGTGAAGAACTTGAAGTGATGGATCAGGGACTCCATGTCCTCTTTCATGCGCTCGCGCGGCGGCGGGCGCACCTTGCTGTCGTCGATCATCACCGCGCCGGGATGGGCGCGCAGCCACTCGACGCACTGGCGGATGATGCGGTTCGACTGGCGCATCTCCTCGATGCGCACCAGGTAGCGGTCGTAGCAGTCGCCGTTGACGCCCACCGGCACGTCGAAGTCCATCCGGTCGTAGACCGCGTAAGGCTGCTTCTTGCGCAGGTCCCAGGCGATGCCGGAGCCGCGCAGCATCGGGCCGGAGAAGCCGAGCTGCATGGCGCGCTCGGGAGTCACGACGCCGATGTTGACGGTGCGCTGCTTCCAGATGCGGTTGTCGGTGAGCAACGCCTCATAGTCGTCGACGGCGGCGGGGAACTGCTCGGTGAACGCCTGGATGAAATCCAGCATGGTGCCGCTGCGCGCCGCGTTCATGCGCGCGACGTCCTTCGCCGAGTGCCACCTGGTGACCTGGTATTTCGGCATCGAGTCGGGCAGGTCGCGGTAGACGCCGCCCGGGCGGTAGTAGGTGGCGTGCATGCGCGTGCCCGACACCGCCTCGTAGACGTCCATGAGCTCCTCGCGCTGCTTGAAGGCGAGCAGGAACACCGTCATCGCGCCGATGTCGAGGCCGTGCGAGCCGAGCCACAGGTGGTGGTTCAGGATGCGCGTGATCTCGTCGAACATGACGCGGATGTACTGCGCGCGCTCCGGCGGCTCGATGCCGAGCAGCCGCTCGATCGCGAGCACGTAGGCATGCTCGCTGCACATCATCGACACGTAGTCCAGCCGGTCCATGTAGCCGATCGACTGGTTGAAGGGCTTGAATTCGGCGAGCTTCTCGGTGCCGCGGTGCAGCAGCCCGATGTGCGGATCGGCCTTGCGGATGACCTCGCCGTCCATCTCCAGCACCAGGCGCAGCACGCCGTGCGCGGCCGGGTGCTGCGGCCCGAAATTCATCGTGTAGTTACGGATCTCGTTGAGCGGAGTCGCGGCCATCAGCGCGGCACCTGCGGGTCGCCGAGCGCGGGCTCGTAGCGGTGGTCGTGGCGGATCACCTTCGGCACCAGCACCCTTGGGGTGATGCTCACCGGGCGGTAGACGACGCGCTGCTTTTCGGGGTCGTACTGCACCTCGACGTTGCCGATGAGCGGGAAATCCTTGCGGAACGGATGCCCGATGAAGCCGTAGTCGGTGAGGATGCGGCGCAGATCCGGGTGGCCGCGGAAGATGATGCCGAAGAGATCGAAGGCTTCGCGCTCGAACCAGTTGGCGCCCGCCCATACGTCGATCACCGAGTCGACCGCGGGCTCGGCCGTATCCGGGCACTTGACCCTCAGGCGCAGCCGCTGGTTGTTCGCGATCGAGAGCAGCTGGTAGACGACGGCGAAGCGCCCGGGCGCGCCCGGGTCGGGCGGACCCTCCTGCGCGAGGCGCGCACGGCTGAAGCCCGAGCGCGTGGCGCTCTCGGTCTCCCAGTCATCGCGCCCGTAATGGAGATAATCGACCCCCGCCAGATCCATGAGCATCTGGAAGCGCAGCTCCTGGGCATCGCGCAGGGTGTGGCAGACGGACAGGAGCGAGGCGGCGTCGGTCTGGTAGGCGAGCTCCGAGCCAAGCGCGGGCACGCGCCGCACGCTGCCCTTCAGCAGCGCGTCGACCTTCCCCGCGAGCGCCTCGATCGGCTCGCTCTTGCCGTCGTTCCCCGTCATTGCGCTTATCTCGCGATCGTGCTGGTGCGCGCGATCTTCTTCTGCAGCTGTACGATGCCGTAGATCAATGCTTCGGCCGTCGGCGGGCAGCCGGGCACGTACACGTCGACCGGTACGATGCGGTCGCAGCCGCGCACCACCGAGTAGGAGTAGTGGTAGTAACCGCCGCCGTTGGCGCACGAGCCCATCGAGATCACCCAGCGCGGCTCGGCCATCTGGTCGTAGACCTTGCGCAGCGCCGGCGCCATCTTGTTGACCAGCGTGCCGGCCACGATCATGACGTCCGACTGGCGCGGACTCGGCCGGAAGACCACCCCGAAGCGGTCGAGGTCGTAGCGCGAAGCGCCGGCGTGCATCATCTCGACGGCGCAGCAGGCGAGCCCGAAGGTCATCGGCCAAAGCGACCCGGTGCGCGCCCAGTTGACCAGCTCATCGAGCCGCGTGGTGATGAAGCCGCGCTGCGCGAAGGACTCCGGGCCCTCGGCGACCGCTAGTCCCACTCGAGCGCCCCCTTCCGCCACTCGTAGATGAAGCCCACCACCAGGATCGCGAGGAAGATGCCCATGGCGAGGAGGCCCGCGACCCCGATCTTGCCGAGGGCCACCGCCCACGGAAACAGGAAGGCGATCTCGAGGTCGAAGACGATGAAGAGGATCGCCACCAGGTAGTAGCGCACGTCGAACTTCATGCGGCTGTCCTCGAAGGCCTCGAAGCCGCACTCGTAGGGCGAGAGCTTGGCGCGGTCGCCGTGGAAGCGCGCAAAGTAGCGTCCGAGGCCGGTGCCGAGCGTCAGCAGCACCGCGGCGAGCGCCGTGGCGACCACCAGGAAGATGAGAATCGGCAGGTAATTCAGCAGCATGCGGATCAGCCGTAAAAAAGGCAGATCGCTCCGACCTGCCCCCGACAAGAGTCCGGGCATTGTAGCAGCGCGATCGGGATTTTGGTGCCGACGGGGAGATTCGAACTCCCACACCTTGCGGCGCTAGCCCCTCAAGCTAGTGTGTCTACCAATTCCACCACGTCGGCAAGATCAAAAAAGCTCGCTGCGCGCGAGGATTCGCGTTACTTCGGCGCGGGCGTGGGCGCCGGCGGCGAAACCGGTGCCGCGCCGGGCGCGGCCGTCGGCGCCTGGGCCGGCGCACTCGCCGGCGCTGAGGTGCCAGTGGCCGGTGCCGCCTTGCCGCTCTCCGCGGCCTCCTCGAGGATCGTCTTCTGCCGCTCCCTGGTCGTGGCCGTGCCGATGTACGCGAGCGCGAGACTGTTGATCATGAAGATCGCGGCAAAGATCGCCGTGGCACGCGACAGTGCCGTAGTCGCACCGCGCGCGCCGAATACGGTTCCCGACGCGCCCGCGCCGAACCCCGCGCCCGCCTCGGCTCCCTTGCCGCGCTGAAGCAGCACGAGGCCGATGATGGCCAGCGAGGAGAACACCTGAACCGCGGTCAGTAACATTCGTAACATCGGTATATCCACTCAGCCCGGCCGCGCGGCGGCCAGGATTGTCAGAAACTCATCGGCCTTGAGCGAGGCGCCGCCGATCAGGCCGCCGTCGACGTCCGGCATGCTGAACAGCTCCGCCGCGTTGCCGGCCTTGACACTGCCGCCGTAGAGAATGCGCGTGCCGGCGGCAATTTTAGCATCCCGGGCCGCGATCCGGCCGCGGATGAAGGCGTGCACCTCCTGGGCCTGGTCGGGCGTGGCATTGCGCCCGGTGCCGATCGCCCACACCGGCTCGTAGGCGATCACGCCGCGCTCCAGCGTTCCGGCGCCGCACAGCTCGAGCACCACGTCGAGCTGCCGCGCCACGATCTCGCGCGTGCGGCCGGCCTCGCGATCGGCGAGCTGCTCGCCGACGCACAGGATGGGGACCAGGCCCTTCGAATGCGCCGCGGAGAACTTGCGCGCCACCAGCTGATCCGACTCCCGGTAGAGCAGGCGCCGCTCGGAGTGGCCCACGATCACGTACTGGCAGCCGATGTCCTTGAGCATGGCCGCCGAGACCTCGCCGGTGAACGCCCCCTGGGCGTCGGCGCACACGTCCTGGGCTCCGAGGATGAAAAGCGAGTCGCGCAGCAGCCGTCCGACCTCCTGCAGATACACCAGCGGCGGACACACGATGCAGTCGGCCGCGGCCGAGGCCGGCGCTGCGGCAAGCAGCTCCTCGGCCAGCCGCGCGTTCTCGGCGCGCGAGCCGTGCATCTTCCAGTTCCCGGCAACGAGCGGACGGCGCGCGGAATTCAAGGCTTGGACTCGCTCTCAAACGGGGGGCTAACCCCCAAAGGGGCGCGCGATGATAGCGATCGAGGGAGGGTGGCGCAACGCGCCCCGGTTCAAGGCCGTGCGCAGCCGTTTCGGCCCATCAACCAGCGGCCGCCTTGACGACGTCGGCAAGCTCGGTGGCCGCGGCGCGGGTCACGCCCTCATCGCGCCCCTCGACCATCACGCGGATCACGGACTCGGTGCCCGAGGGACGCAGCACCACGCGCCCCTCGCTTCCCATGGTCCGCTCGATGCGCGCCATGACCTCCTGCACCGCGGGCACGCCCGCGGGGTCGAAGCGCCTCGCCACCTTGACGTTGAGGAGCACCTGCGGGTACTTCTGCATGCCCGAGGCGAGCTCGGCCAGCGGCCGGCCGGTCTGCTGCATCACCGCCAGCACCTGCAGCGCGCACACCAGCCCGTCCCCGGTGGTGGTCTTGTCGAGACACAGGATGTGTCCCGAGGTCTCGCCGCCGAGGACACCCTGCAGCTCGCGCAGCATGGCGAGCACGTAGCGGTCACCGACCGCGGCGCGCCGGAACTCGATGCCGCTGGCGCGCAGCCCCAACTCGAGCCCGAGATTGCTCATCACCGTGCCGACCACGGGTCCGCGCAGCGTCCCCGCCTGCTTGAGCGCGCGCGCGATCACGTACAGCAGCTGATCGCCGTCGACGATGCGCCCCAGGTGATCGACCATGACCAGGCGGTCGCCGTCGCCGTCGAGCGCGATGCCGACGTTGGCGCGCACCCCGGGTACGGTGAGCTGCAGCAGATCGGGTACGGTCGAGCCGCAGCCGTCGTTGATGTTGCGGCCGTTGGGCGAGCAGCCGATCGGCACGATCTCGGCGCCGAGATCGGCGAGGATCCGCGGCGCCACCTTGTAGGCGGCGCCGTTGGCGCAGTCGACCACGATCTTGAGGCCCGAGAGATCGACGCCCGCCGGCAGGGTCGAGGCGCAGAACTCCTGATAAACCGTGCGCGAGCGATCGACGCGTGTGGCGCGGCCGAGGCTGCGCGAGGTGCGCGTGAGCGGCGGCTGCGCCAGCTCGGCCTCGATCGCCTCCTCGAGCTCGTCGGAGAGCTTCGCCCCCGAGCCGTCGAAGAACTTGATGCCGTTGTCGTCGTAGAGGTTATGCGAGGCGCTGATCACCACGCCGAAGTCGCAGTCGAAGCGCGTCGTGAGATAAGCGATGCCGGGTGTCGGCAGCGGCCCGATGAGCATGACGTCCACCCCGGCGGCGACGAACCCGGCTTCCAGCGCCGACTCGAACATATAGCCCGAGAGCCGCGTGTCCTTGCCGATGAGTACGGTGCCGCCTTCGGGGGCGAGCACGCGCGCGGCGGCGCTGGCGAGATGCAGCGCGAAGTCGACCGTCATCGGGTGGTCGCCCACCTTGCCCCTGACGCCGTCAGTTCCGAAATAGCGCCGCCCCATCTAGCTCTCTCTCACGGCCGCCACGAGCCTCAGCGCCTCGACCGTCGAGGCGACGTCGTGTGCGCGCACGATGCTTGCTCCCTCGAGCGCCGCCAGCACCGCCAGTACCACGCTGCCCAGCAGCCGCTCGCCCTCGGGACGCCCGGTGAGTTTGCCCACCATGGACTTGCGCGACAAGCCGACCATCACCGGCAAGGCGCCCTCCCCGAGCTCGCGCAGGTGGCGCAGCAGCGTCAGATTGTGCTCCAGAGTCTTGCCGAAGCCGAATCCGGGATCGAGGACCAGGCGATCGGCGGAGAAGCCCGCCGCGCGGCAGGCCCGGGCGCGCTCCTCCAGAAAGGCCCGGACTTCGCCGACGACGTCCCGGTAGGCGGGTGCAGCCTGCATGGTGCGGGGCTCGCCCTGCATGTGCATGAGGCACACGGCACAGCCGCTCGACTGCGCCGCCTCGAGCGCTCCCGGCGCGCGCAGCGCCCGCACGTCGTTGATCAGACCGGCGCCGGCCGCGGCCGCGGCCCGCATGACCTCGGGCTTGCTGGTGTCGACGGAGATCACGGCGCTCACGGCTCCCTGCAGCCGCTCGATGACGGGAATGACGCGGCGCAGCTCCTCTGCCACTCCGACCGGGTCCGCGCCCGGCCGGGTCGACTCCCCGCCCACGTCGAGGAAGGCCGCGCCGGCGTGCGCCAGCGCCAGGCCGTGGCGGACTGCGGTCTCGGTGTCGAAGAAGCGGCCGCCGTCGGAGAAGGAATCCGGCGTCACATTGATTACGCCCATCACGCGCGGATGGGTCAGGTCGACCGACTTATCCCGACAGCGAAGCAATACGGTCAGTGTTGACCTGCGGGTATCGCGCTGCTCGGAGGCTCCGCCTTGGGCGGCTTGTTCGGCAGCGTGTCGTCCCAGCCGGCCGGCGGCTTCGGCGTGCGGCCCGCCATGACGTCCTTCAACTGCTCCTCGTCGATGGTCTCGTACTTGATGAGCGCATCCGCCATCAGGTGGAGCTTGTCGAGCGCACCGGTGAGGATGTCGCGCGCGCGGACATAGTTCGCCTCGACCACGCGCCGCACTTCCTCGTCGATCGCATGGGCGGTGACGTCCGAGACCTGCTTGTGCTGGGTGACGCTGCGCCCGAGGAACACCTCGCCGGTCTCCTCGGAATACGTGAGGGGACCCAGCTTGTCCGACAGGCCCCACTTCGTGACCATGTTGCGTGCCAGCTCGGTAGCGCGCTCGATGTCGTTGGAGGCGCCGGTGGTCACCGACTCGGGGCCGAAGATCAGCTCCTCGGCGACGCGCCCGCCGAACAGCGTCGCGATCGAGCTCTCGATGCGCCGCTTGGAGAGGCTGTAGCGATCCTGCTCCGGCAGGAACTGCGTGACGCCGAGCGCCCGGCCGCGCGGGATGATGGTCACCTTGTATACGGGGTCGTGCTCCGGCACCGTCATGCCGACGATGGCGTGACCGGCCTCGTGATAGGCCGTCATCTTCTTCTCATCCTCGCTCATCACCATCGAGCGCCGCTCGGCGCCCATCATGATCTTGTCCTTGGCCTTCTCGAACTCGTCCATGCCGACGATGCGCTTGTTGGCGCGCGCGGCGAACAGCGCCGCCTCGTTGACCAGGTTGGCGAGATCGGCGCCCGAGAAGCCGGGGGTGCCGCGCGCGATCAGCGCGGGCTTCACGTCGTCGGCGAGCGGCACGCGGCGCATGTGCACGCGCAGGATCTGCTCGCGGCCGCGCACGTCCGGCAGCGGCACGACCACCTGGCGGTCGAAGCGGCCCGGGCGCAGCAGCGCCGGGTCGAGCACGTCCGGACGGTTGGTGGCGGCGATGACGATGATGCCTTCGTTGCCCTCGAAGCCGTCCATCTCGACCAGCAGCTGATTCAGCGTCTGCTCGCGCTCGTCGTGCCCGCCGCCGAGGCCCGCGCCGCGGTGACGGCCGACGGCGTCGATCTCGTCGATGAAGATGATGCAGGGTGCGTGCTTCTTCGCCTGCTCGAACATGTCGCGCACGCGCGAGGCGCCGACGCCGACGAACATCTCGACGAAGTCGGAGCCGGAGATGGTGAAGAACGGCACCTTGGCCTCGCCGGCGATGGCGCGCGCCAGCAGTGTCTTGCCGGTGCCGGGCGAGCCCACCATCAGGACGCCCTTGGGGATCTTGCCGCCGAGCTTCTGGAACTTGCCGGGGTCCTTGAGGAAGTCGACGATCTCGCCGACCTCCTGCTTCGCCTCGTCGACACCGGCGACGTCGGCGAAGGTGACGCTCACCTGGTCCTCGCCGAGGAGCCGCGCACGGCTCTTGCCGAAGGACATCGCCCCGCGGCCGCCGGATGCGCCCTGCATCTGGCGCAGCATGTACACGAACACCACGATCAGCAGCAGCGCCGGCGCGAGCTGCAGCAGCAGCTGGCCCATGTAGTTCGGCGGCTTCGGCGGCTGGCCCTCGATCTTCACGTCGGCCTTCATCAGCGTGCCGATGAGGGCGGTGTAATCGGTCTCGGGGTTGAAGGTCTTGAAGGTGCTCTTGTCCTTGTGCTCCCCGTAGATCATGTCGCCCTGAATCACGACCGAGTCGACGCGGTTCTCCTTCACGTCGTCCAGGAACGTGGAATAGGCGATCTGCTGGGGCTGCCCCGCGGTCGGCATGTACCGGCTGAAGACGAGCAGCAGCACGATCACGATCACGACCCAGAGCAGGATGTTCTTTGTCAAGTCGTTCAAAGGCTTCCGTCCTTAGGTCCGAACCTACACCAAGCGAAACTGCAAGGCCAGCATGTACATCTCAGGGCTGCGCGCGCGGGAGGCCTCTGGTTTGACCAGCTTGATCCGGCCGAATTCGCGGCGCGCACCCCTCACCAGGTCCTCGAAGCCGGATCCCTGAAAGACCTTGATCAGGGCGTTCCCTCCCGGCTTCAAGACACGCCGGGCCATGTCGAGGGCCAGCTCGGCGAGGTGCATGGAACGCGCCTGGTCGGTCACGTCGACCCCGCTCATCGCCGGGGCCATGTCCGAGAGCACCACGTCCACCCGACCCTGCGGCAGAAGCGACAGCACCTTCTCGAAGACCTCCTCCTCGCGGAAATCTCCCTGCACGAACTCGACCCCGGTCAGGCCTTCCATCGGCAGGATGTCGGTGGCCACCACCCGGCCCTGGGGCCCCACCCTGCCGCGGGCGTACTGGCTCCAGGCGCCCGGCGCGGCTCCCAGGTCGAGGCAGACGGCGCCCGGTTTCAGGAGCTTCTCGCGCCGGTCGATCTCCTCGAGCTTGAACACCGCCCGCGAGCGCCAGCCGCCGCTCTGGGCGCGCTGCACGTAAGTGTCGCGGAAGTGCTCCTTCAGCCACCGATCGCTGCTTTTCGACCGCCGAGCCATCGACGCTGAATCTACCTCTACAATGACTCCATGAAGAAAGCCACGCCCCGAAAGGCAGAGCCGGCTGCCGGCACCGCCGCGGCGGCGCCCGGCACACCGCCCCAGGCGCCCGAGCTCTCCGAGCGGCAGCGCCGGCACCTGCGGGGGCTCGCGCATCCCCTGAAGCCGGTCGTGCGCTTAGGCAATGCCGGCTTCACCGAGGCCGTAGCCCGCGAGACCGAGCGCGCGCTTATTCGTCACGAGCTCATCAAGGTGAAAGCGCCCGGCGGCGACCGCGAGGCACGCGATGCGCTCTTCGAAGCGCTCGCCGCGCGCACCGCGAGCGCTCTCGTGCACCGCATCGGCAACGTCGCGGTGCTCTATCGCCCTCACCCGCAGCTGCCGCGCATCCTCATCCCTGATTAGGGAGAGCTCATCCCAAGCGCACTGCGACGATCTCGTAGGAGCGCACCCCGCCGGGCGCTGCGACGTCGACGACGTCGCCCTCGCACTTGCCGATGAGCGCGCGTGCGATCGGCGAGGTGACCGAGATGCGCCCGGCGCGGATGTCGGCCTCGTCTTCACCCGCGATCTGATAGACGACGCGCGCGCCCCCGGCGCGGTCCTCGAGCTCCACGGTGGCGCCGAACACGACTTTTCCGGTGTTCGGCAATGTCGCCGGATCGATGACCTCGGCGTTGCCGAGCTTGCGCTCGATCTCGGTGATGCGGCCCTCGATGAATCCCTGCTGCTCGCGTGCCGCGTGATACTCGGCGTTCTCGGAGAGATCGCCGTGACCGCGGGCCTCGGCGATCTGCCTGATGATCGCCGGCCGCGCCTCGGACTTGAGGCGCTTCAACTCCGCGCGCAGCACCTCCGCGCCCCGCAGCGTCATGGGATGGCGCTTCATGTGCCGGAGGCCTCGAGGTGCAGGTCCTGGAGGCGGTTGACCTCGACTTCGTCCATGTGGTCGAGCGCTTCCAGCGTCGCGAGCCCGGCGGCGAGCGTCGTGTAATAGGTGACGCGCCGGTGCACGGCCTCGCGCCGGATCGAGTTCGACTCGCGGATGGCGAGCTTGCCCTCGGTGGTGTTGACGATGAGGTCGATCTCGTCGTTCTTGATCATGTCGACGACGTGCGGCCGGCCCTCGCGCACCTTGTTGACCCGACGGCAGACCACGCCCGCCTCGGTGAGCGCGCGCGCCGTGCCCTCGGTCGCGACCATCTCGAAGCCGCGCTCGACCAGCTTCTTCGCGAGCTCCACCGCTCCCTGCTTGTCGCGGTCGCGCACGCTGATGAAGCACACGCCCTTGCGCGGCAGTGTCACGCCCGAGGCGCTCTGCGCCTTGGCGTAGGCCTCGCCGAAGGTGCGCCCCGTGCCCATGACCTCGCCGGTCGATTTCATCTCGGGGCCGAGGATCGGGTCGGCCTCCGGGAATTTGTTGAACGGGAATACCGCCTCCTTCACGGAGAAGTAATGCGGTATGCGCTCGACCGCGCCCACCAGCTGCTTGAGCTTCCTCCCCGTCATGACGCGCGCGGCGATCTTGGCGAGCGGCATCCCGGTCGCCTTGGAGACGAACGGCACGGTGCGCGAGGCGCGCGGGTTGACCTCGAGCACGTAGATGACGCCCGCCTGGATCGCGTACTGCACGTTCATCAGGCCGATGACATTCAGCGCGCGCGCGAGCTTGCGCGTCTGCTCGCGCAGCTCCGACTGGGTCTCGCGCGTGAGGCTCACGGGAGGGAGCGAGCAGCCCGAGTCGCCCGAGTGCACCCCGGCCTGCTCGACGTGCTCCATGATCCCGCCGATCATCACGTCCTCGCCGTCGCACACCGCATCGACGTCCACCTCGATGGCGACGTCGAGGAAGCGGTCGAGGAGCACCGGACTGTCGTTCGAGACCTGGACCGCGTTGCCCATGTAGGCGCGCAGGTCCTCCTCGTTGAAGACGATCTCCATGGCGCGCCCGCCGAGCACGTAGGAGGGCCGCACCACCAGCGGAAAGCCGACCTCGCGCGCCAGCACCACCGCCTGCTCCTCGGCACGCGCGGTGGCATTGGCCGGCTGCTTGAGTGCGAGCTTCTTCACCAGCGCCTGGAAGCGCTCGCGGTCCTCGGCGATGTCGATCGAGTCGGGCGAGGTGCCGATGATCGGGGCGCCCGCGGCCTCGAGCGCGCGCGAGAGCTTGAGCGGCGTCTGCCCGCCGAACTGCACGATGACTCCTTCGGGCTTCTCCACCGCCAGGATCTCGAGCACGTCCTCGAGCGTCAGGGGCTCGAAATAGAGCCGATCGGAGGTGTCGTAGTCCGTCGAGACGGTCTCCGGATTGCAGTTGACCATGATGGTCTCGAAGCCGTCCTCGCGCAGCTGCAGCGCCGCGTGCACGCAGCAGTAGTCGAACTCGATCCCCTGGCCGATGCGATTCGGGCCGCCGCCGAGGATCATGATCTTGCGGCGGTCGGTGGGCTGCGCCTCGCACTCCTCCTCGTAAGTCGAGTAGAGGTAGGCGGTCGAGGTGGCGAACTCGGCCGCGCAGGTATCGACGCGCTTGTACACCGGCGCGACCTTGAGGTCGTGGCGCTTGTCGCGGATCGCCTTCTCCGGCATGTCGAGCAGCTTCGCCAGGCGGCTGTCGGAAAAACCGCGCCGCTTGAGCGAGCGCAGCCGCTCGGCGGTGAGGGCGCCCAGGCCGTGGGTCGAGACCTCGGTCTCCTGGCGCACCAGCTCCTCGACCTGCGCGAGGAACCAGGGGTCGATGTGGGTGAGCTCCGCGACCCGCGCGGACGTCCAGCCGGCGCGCAGGGCGTCCGCGACGTAGAGCAGCCGGTTCGGCCCCGGCGCGCGCAGCTCGTGCGCGAGCTTCGCCTGGGTCTCGTCGGTGAGCGGCAGTGCGAGCTGCGGCGTGAGCCCGTCGAGGCCGGTCTCGAGTCCCCGCAGCGCCTTCTGCAGCGACTCCTGGAAGGTGCGGCCGATCGCCATCACCTCGCCGACGGACTTCATCTGGGTCGTCAGGCGGTCGTTGGCCGTGGGGAATTTCTCGAAGGTGAAGCGCGGGATCTTCACCACCACGTAGTCGATGCTCGGCTCGAAGGAGGCCGGGGTGGCACCTCCCGTGATGTCGTTCTTCAGCTCATCGAGCGTGTAGCCGACGGCGAGCTTGGCGGCGATCTTGGCGATCGGAAAGCCGGTCGCCTTGGAGGCGAGCGCCGAGGAGCGCGACACACGCGGATTCATCTCGATGATGAGGAGCCTGCCGTCCTTGGGGCTCACGGCGAACTGGACGTTCGAGCCGCCGGTGTCGACCCCGATCTTGCGCAGCACCGCGACCGAGGCGTCGCGCATGCGCTGGTATTCCTTGTCGGTGAGCGTGAGCGCCGGGGCGACCGTGATCGAGTCGCCGGTGTGCACCCCCATGGGATCGAGGTTCTCGATCGAGCAGATGATGATGCAGTTGTCGCGGTGGTCGCGGACCACCTCCATCTCGAACTCTTTCCAGCCGATCACCGACTCTTCCAGCAGCACCTCGCCGGTCGGCGAGGCATCGAGGCCGCGCGCCACGATGTCCTCGAGCTCCTCGCGGTTGTAGCCGATGCCGCCGCCCGAGCCGCCGAGGGTGAACGACGGCCGCACCACCACCGGGTAGCCGATCTCGCCGGCGATGGCGAGCGCCTCATCGAGGCTGCGGGCGATCTGCGAGCGCGGCGTCTCGAGGCCGATCTCGCGCATGGCGTTGCGAAACAGCTCGCGGTCCTCGGCCATGTCGATGGCGGCGCGCGAGGCCGCGATCAGCTCGACCTCGTACTTCTCCAGCACCCCCTCGCGCACCAGGTCGAGCGCGGTGTTGAGCGCGGTCTGCCCGCCCATGGTCGGCAGCAGCGCATCGGGGCGCTCCTTCTCGATGATGCGCGCCACGGTGCGCGCGTTGACCGGCTCGATATAGATGGCGTCCGCCATCTCCGGGTCGGTCATGATGGTCGCGGGGTTGGAGTTCACCAGGATCACCCGGTAACCCTCCTCGCGCAGCGCCTTGCAGGCCTGGGCGCCGGAATAATCGAACTCGCACGCCTGGCCGATGATGATCGGGCCGGCGCCGATGATCAGGATGCTCTCGATGTCGGTGCGCTTCGGCATCTACTTCACCGGCGGGTCATCGGGCCGTCCCGGCTTGCTGTCGGCGCAGGGTGTCCTCGGCGAGCTTCAGCTGCGCCTGCAGGCGCCGCAGCATGAGGTGATTGAAGCGCTCGAACAGCGCCCGCATGTCGTGCGGTCCCGGGCTCGCCTCGGGGTGGCCCTGGAAACCGAAGGCCGGGCGGTCGGTGAAGGTCAGCCCCTGGAGCGAGCCGTCGAACAGCGACCGATGTGTCGCCTTCACGGTCGCGGGCAGTGTCGACTCATCGACCGCGAAGCCGTGATTCTGGCTGGTGATGAAGACCCGCCCCGACTCGAGATCCTGCACCGGATGATTCGCGCCGTGATGGCCGAATTTCATCTTCACCGTGCGCGCGCCGGCGGCGAGCCCGAGGATCTGGTGCCCGAGGCAGATGCCGAACACCGGCGTGTCGGTCTCGAGGAACTTGCGGGTCGCCGTGATCGCGTAGCTGCAGGGCTCGGGGTCGCCGGGACCGTTGGAGAGGAAGATGCCGTCGGGCTCGAGGGCGAGCACTTCCTCGGCCTTGGTCTGCGCCGGCACCACCGTCATGCGGCAGCCGAAGTCGGCGAGGAGCCTGAGGATGTTGCGCTTGATGCCGAAGTCGTACGCCACGACGTGCAGGCGCTGTTGCGCGCGGATCGGCGCACGCGCCGGGTCGGGCCAGACGGTGCCGTCGTTCCACTGGAAGGCACGCTTGGTGCTCACGACCTTGGCGAGATCCATCCCCTTGAGGCCCGGGAACTTGCGCGCGAGCTTGATGGCGGCCGCTTCGTCGGCCTTCTCGCCGGTCATGATGCAGCCGGCCTGCGCGCCCTTCTCTCTCAAGAGGCGCGTCAGCTTGCGTGTGTCGAGGCCGGCGATCGCGACCAGGCGGCCGCGCTCGAGAAACTCCGGTAGCGACTCATTCGAGCGCCAGTTGCTCGCGACGCTCGGCAGATCACGGATGATGAGGCCCGCCGGATAGATCTGCGACGCCTCGAGATCCTCGGGCGTCGTGCCGGTGTTGCCGATGTGGGGACAGGTCAGCGTGACGATCTGTCGCGCGTAGGAAGGGTCGGTGAGAATTTCCTGATAGCCCGTGAGGGCGGTGTTGAAAACGACTTCGCCGGTGGTGTTGCCTTTGGCTCCGATCGACTGTCCGCGGAAGATCGTTCCGTCGGCCAGTGCGAGCACCGCAGGTATGCTCACCTTTTCACTTCCCCTTGACGCACATATACAAAGCGGGAGGAGTTCTCATCGAACATCCTCCCGCCTTGCATGGACTAACCCGTACACGGATTAGGCAGAAATTTTACGGGTTTGGGCCCGCGTGTGTCCATGGAAATTCCCCGCCGCAGCGTGTCCTGGAAGCTAAAGGCACGTCGTGAATTGAATCCTAAGACTATGTTTTATAACCAATAAAATCACGCATGCTATAACGTCCCGGTGGCCGAGACATGAGCCAGAGCGCTGCCGTCAGGGCGCCGCGGGCAAAGATCTCCCGATCGCTCGCCCGATGGGTCAGGGAGAGCTGCTCCCCGGGGCCGGAAAAGAGCACGGTGTGCTCGCCGACGATGTCCCCGGCGCGCAGGCTGGTAACCACGACCTCTCCCTCGGGGCGTCCCTGAGCGGCGCCGCTGCCCGCGGGCGGCGTGACGCCGGGAGGCAGCGGCACCCCACGCGCACTCGCGGCGGCCCTTCCCAGGGCGAGGGCGGTGCCCGAGGGCGCATCGCGCTTCCCCCGATGGTGAAGCTCGAGGACGTCGATATCGAACGCGGCGGGGAGCCTGGCCGCGCTCTGGCGCACGAGCTCGGTGAGAAGCGCGACCGCGACGCTGGTGTTCGGCGCCACCATGAGGGCGATGTCGCCGGAGGCGGCGCTGATCGCCGGCTCGAGGGCGGCGTCGAGGCCGGTGGTGCCGATGAGGAGCGGCTTCCTCGCCGCCCGGCAGGCGGCGAGGTTCGCGGCCGTGGCGCCGGCCCGGCTGAAGTCGAGCGCCACATCCGCATCGGCGAGCGCGCGCGCAAGATCACTCGTGACGGTGAGGTTGGCGGGCGGAAGGCCCGCGACTTCGCCGGCGTCGCGGCCGAGCGCGAGGCTCGTGCTCGAGGCGACCGCGCCGGTGATCAGAAGCTGTGGGAAGCCCGGAGCGGCCTTGAGCAACGCCGTGCCCATGCGGCCGGTGACGCCGATCACCACGATGCGCACGAGTGGCGCCCTGCGTGGATCGGAAGTCATTTGCTGTCGGCTCCGAAGAAGCGCTTCACGCCCTCGAGAAAGCCCTTCTCGCGCGGCGCATGCCGGTCCGGGTGCGCCTGCAGGGACTTCTCGAGCGAGCGGATGAGCTCACGCTGCTCCGCGGAGAGATGCACCGGCGTCTCGACGACCACCCGGCAGAAGAGATCACCGCGCGCGCCGCCGCGCACCGGCTTCACGCCCTTGTCACGCAGGCGGAAGACGCGCCCCGACTGTGTCTCCGTGGGAATCTTCAGCACCACGTCGCCGTCGAGTGTCGGCACCGCGACCGAGCCGCCGAGGGCCGCGGTCGCAAAGCTCACCGGCACCTCGCAGGAGAGATGCTCGCCGTCGCGCTCGAAGATCGGGTGCTCGCGCACGTGGATCTCGACGTACAGATCGCCGGGCGGACCACCGTTGCGGCCGGCCTCGCCCTCGCCGGAGAGGCGCACGCGATCCTGATTGTCGACGCCGGCCGGGACTTTCACCGAGAGCTTGCGGGTGCGGCGCACGCGCCCCTGGCCGAGGCAGGTGTCGCAGGGATTTCGGATGACGGTGCCCGAGCCGCGGCAGCGCGGACAGGTCTGCTGCAGCTGGAAGAACCCCTGGCTGATGCGCACCTGGCCGGCCCCCCCGCAGCTTTCACAGGTGACGGGCTGGCTGCCCTTGGCGGCGCCCGAGCCGTGGCAGGTATCGCATTCGGCGAGCTTCGCCACCTCGATCTCGGCGGTCGTGCCGAACACGGCCTCATTGAGATCCAGCTCGAGCTCGTAGCGCAGATCCGCGCCGCGGAACACCTGGGAGCGCCCACCGCGGCGCGCGCCGCCGAAGATATCGCCGAAGACATCGCCGAAGATGTCGCTGAAGGCATCGCCGGCGCCGAAGGGGCCGCGGCCGCCGCCGCGCGCCGCCGCCTCGATGCCGGCGTGGCCGTGCTGATCGTAGACCGCGCGCTTGTGCGCGTCGGTCAGCACCTCATAGGCCTCCTTGGCCTCCTTGAAGCGCTCCTCGGCGTCCCGGTCGCTCGGGTTGCGGTCCGGGTGATATTTCATCGCCAGCCGCCGGTACGCCTGCTTGACCTGCGCCTCGGTGGCGCTGCGCGGTACGTCCAGTACCTTGTAGTAATCGCGCTTGGACATCTAATGTCTGCCGGAATCGCCGCAGGCGATTCCGGCCAATGAACTAGGACGCCTTACGGCCCTTGTCCTTCACCTCTTCGAACTCCGCGTCTACTACGTCGTCCTTGCCCGCGCCGCCGCCGCCACCGGCGGCACCGGCACCCGCTGCGCCCGCCGCGGCCTCAGGTCCCGCCGCCCCGCCCTGCTGCCCGGCGTAGGCGCGCTGGGCAATCGCGGCCGAGGCCTGCGCGAGCGCCTCGGTCTTCTTCTCGATGGCGCCGCGGTCATCGCCCTTGAGCACCGTACGCAGATCCGACACGGCGGATTCCACCTTGGCGCGCTCGGCCCCGTCGACCTTGTCGCCGAGGCTCGCGAGCGACTTCTCCACGGCGTGGATCAGGCCATCGGCCTTGTTGCGCGTCTCGACCAGCTCCTTGAAGCGCTTGTCCTCCTCGGCGTGCGCCTCGGCGTCGCGCACCATGCGCTTGATCTCTTCCTCGTTGAGGCCGCTCGAGGCCTTGATGACGATCTTCTGCTCCTTGCCGGTGGCCTTATCCTTGGCCGACACGTTGAGGATGCCATTGGCGTCAATGTCGAAGGACACCTCGATCTGCGGCATGCCGCGCGGCGCCGGCGGAATGTCCGACAGGTCGAACTTGCCGAGCGACTTGTTGTCGGCCGCGCGCTCACGCTCGCCCTGCAGCACGTGAATGGTCACGGCCGTCTGGTTGTCGTCCGCCGTCGAGAAGGTGTTCGATGCCTTGGTCGGGATCGTGGTGTTCTTCTCGATCAGCTTGGTCATGATGCCGCCGAGCGTCTCGATGCCGAGCGACAGCGGCGTCACATCGAGCAGCAGCACGTCCTTCACCTCGCCGGCGAGCACGCCCGCCTGGATCGCGGCTCCCACGGCCACCGCCTCGTCGGGGTTGACGTCCTTGCGCGGCTCCTTGCCGAACAGATCCTTCACGTACTTCTGCACCAGCGGCATGCGGGTCTGGCCGCCGACCAGGATCACCTCGGCGACGTCGGACGTGGAGACGCCCGCGTCCTTGAGCGCGGTCTTGCACGGCGCGACGGTCTTCTGCACCAGGTCCTCCACCAGCGACTCGAGCTTGGCGCGTGTCAGCTTGATGTTGAGGTGCTTCGGTCCCGAGGCATCCGCGGTGATGTACGGCAGGTTGATGTCGGTCTGCTGCGTCGAGGACAGCTCGATCTTGCCCTTCTCGGCCGCCTCCTTGAGGCGCTGCATGGCGAGCGGGTCCTTGCGCACGTCGACGCCGGACTCCTTCTCGAACTGCTCGGCCAGGAAGTTGATGATGCGCAGGTCGAAGTCCTCGCCACCGAGGAAGGTGTCGCCGTTGGTCGAGAGCACCTCGAACTGGCGCTCGCCGTCGACCTCGGCGATCTCGATGATCGAGATGTCGAAGGTGCCGCCGCCCAGGTCGTAGACGGCGATCTTGCGATCGCCCCCCTGCTTGTCGAGGCCATAGGCGAGCGCGCCCGCGGTCGGCTCGTTGATGATGCGCTTCACCTCGAGGCCGGCGATGCGGCCGGCGTCCTTGGTGGCCTGGCGCTGCGAATCGTTGAAGTAGGCCGGCACCGTGATGACCGCCTCGGTCACCGGCTCGCCGAGATAGTCCTCGGCGGTCTTCTTCATCTTCATGAGCACGCGCGCCGAGATCTCGGGCGGGGCCATTTTCTTGCCCTGCACCTCCACCCAGGCGTCGCCGTTGTCGGCCTTGACGATCTTGTAAGGCACCATCTTGATGTCGCGCTGCACCACCTCGTCCTCGAACTTGCGGCCGATGAGGCGCTTGATCGCGAACAGGGTGTTCTGCGGATTGGTGACGGCCTGGCGCTTGGCGGGCTGGCCGACGATCACCTCGTTGTCCTTGGTGAAGGCCACGATCGAGGGGGTGGTACGGTCGCCCTCGCTGTTCTCGATCACCCGGGGCTTGCCGCCCTCCATGATGGCCACGCACGAATTGGTGGTGCCGAGGTCGATGCCGATTACCTTTGCCATGGGGTCACTCCGACGGGAATCTCTAAAGAGGGATGCTCCAGGGCCACTTCTTAGGGGTGGCCGGCTGGTCTTTCAAGGCGCCCGGGCCACGATCACCCGCGCCGGGCGCAGGAGCCGTCCGTTGAGCTCATAGCCCGGCTGCACGACCTTGAGCACGGAGTTGGGCTCGGCGGTGGCCGAGGCCTGCATCATCATGGCCTCGTGGCGGGCCGGGTCGAAGGGCTCACCCTGGGGGTCGATCACCGCTACCCCGAGCTTCTCCAGCGCCTTGCTGAGGAGCTTGAGGGTCGCTTCCTGGCCCTGGGCGAGGCTCCGGGCGTCCGCCGTGCCGGCGTTCTGCACGGCGAGCTCGAGGCTGTCGCGGACCGGCAGCAGCTCCTCGACGAACTTCTCGAGTCCATAGCGGTTGGCCGCCTCGACGTCGCGCGCGGCGCGCTTGCGGACGTTCTCGAGATCGGCCACCGCACGCAGGTACTGATCCCAGTGGCTGCGGGCGCGCTCTTCGGAGTCGGCGAGTGCCTGCTGAAGTCTCTCGAGCTCGACCAGCTGGGCCGCCGTCTCCGGCAGCACGGTGGTGGGCTCGGAGGCGGCCCCTCCCGGGGCGTCCCGTCGGGACTCGTTCGTTGTCATGGCGGCAGCGTGGGGCTCAGCGCCGCGAATTCAAGGCGGCGCCGAGCAGTTTGGCGGTCATGTCGACGATCGGGATCACCCGCTCGTAGGCCATGCGGGTCGGCCCGATCACACCGAGCACCCCGACCACCGAGTCCCCGTCCGCGTAGGGAGCGGTGACCACGCTCACGTCATCGAGGATCTGGTAGCCGGATTCGTGGCCGATGAAGATCTGCACCCCCTCGGCCTTCAGGCTGTTGTCGAGCAGGTGCAGGAAGTCGCGCTTCTCGTTGAACGCCTCGAACAGGCGCCGCAGCTTCTCGACGCTGGTGAGCTCGGCGACGCCCATCAGGTTCGTCTCGCCCTTGATGACATATTCGAGGCGCCCCTCCCCGCCGCCCTCGAACACCTGCTGCGCGACGGAGATCGCCTCCAGCATGATCTGATTCATGTGCGCGTGGGTCTCGGAGAGCTGCCTGAGGATCTCCTGGCGCACCTCGCGCAGCGTTCGGCCGCGGAACTGCTCGTTGAGATAGCTCGAGGCGCGCTTGAGCTCATCCGGCGAGTAGCGGCGCTCGAGCTGGATGATGCGGTTCTGCACCTCGCGGTCGTTGAAGACCAGCACCACCAGCACGCGGTTCTCAGAGAGTCCCACGAACTCGATCTGGGTGATCGAGGCCGCGCGGGTACGCGGCAGGGTGACCACGCCGGCGAGCTGGGTCGCGCTCGAGAGCAGCTGCGACACGGCTGCGATCAGCTCCGTGGAGCTGTCGCGGCTCGCCTCGACCTGGCGGCGGATCTCGGCGGTCGCCGCCTCATCGAGCGGCCGCAGCTGCAGCAGCGTATCGACGAAGAAGCGGTAACCCTTATCCGTCGGGACCCGCCCGGCGGAGGTATGGGGCGAGGCCACGAAGCCGAGCTCCTCGAGATCGGCCATGACGTTGCGGATGGTGGCCGAGGACAGCTGCAGCCCCGACTCGCGCGACAGCGCGCGCGAGCCGACGGGCTGGCCTTCCCGGATGTAGGTCTCGATGAGGATCCGCAGCAGATGCTGCGCCCGCTCGCCTAGGGCCTCATCCCGAGCTTCGTGAGCCATAGGCCCCCATGATGCACAGCCAGCGCGGGAATGCCAGTCACGAATGTGATCTGCGGCATTGGCCCGAGGCCGCACCACCATGTTACAAAGGCGCCGCCTCGCGCTCGGGCGAGGCGTTTTATCAAGGCGTGACCCGATGGCCTTCCCCGTTCGCAGCTGCGCGCTGGTCGGCAGATTCACCGACGCGCGCGTGGCCGAGACCGTCAACGCCCTGGTGCCGCACTTGAAGGAGCGCGGCGTGCAGGTCCTGGTGAGCGACGCGGCGCCCGGTATTGACGCCGCCGATGTGGTGCGCGTCTCCGAAACGGCCATCGGCGAGCGCGCCGACCTCGTGATCGCCGTGGGAGGCGACGGCACGCTGCTGTACGCGGCGCGCCTCGTGGCCCGCCACGGCGTGCCGCTGCTCGGTGTCAACCGCGGCCGCCTCGGCTTCCTCACCGACATCATGCCCCAGGACATGACGCCCTCGGTCGATGCGGCGCTGCGCGGCGAGCTGCAGGCGGACGAGCGCCCCCTGCTGGCGGCACAGCTGCATCTGGCGGCCGGGGGTCTGGCGCAATCCCTGGCGCTCAACGACGTCGTCATGCAGAAGCACGACACCGGCCGCACGCTCGACTTCGAGACACGCATCGATCAGCGCTTCGTCAACACGCACGACGGCGACGGCATCATCGTGGCGAGCGCCACCGGCTCGACCGCCTATGCGCTCTCCTGCGGCGGCCCGATCATCGAGCCGCATCTCGAGGCGCTGGTGATCGCGCCGATCTGCGCCCACACCCTCTCCGACCGTCCGATCGTCGTGTCCTCGCGCTCGGTCATCGAGGTCGTGCTGCTCGAGCGCCCCGACACCCAGGCGAACGTCTCCTGCGACGGCATGCGGCTCGGAGCGCTCCAGCCCGGCGACCGGCTCGAGGTGCGCACGGCGCGCGAGCGGGTGACGCTGCTGCACCCGGTGGGCCACGACTACTACAAGCTGCTGCGCTCCAAGCTCCACTGGGGCCGCGGCAGCTTCGAGCGCTGAAGGGGCGCCGGATGCTCACTCACCTGCAGATCCGTGACTTCGCCATCATCGACGCGGTGGAGCTCGAGCTGCGCGTCGGACTCACGGTCCTCACCGGGGAGACCGGAGCCGGCAAGTCGATCATCGTCGATGCGCTGCAGCTGCTCGCCGGCGGCCGCGCCGGCGCCGAAGTGGTGCGCCATGGCGCCGAGCGCGCCGAGGTCTCGGGCACCTTCGATCTCACGCAGGCGCCGCGCGAGCTCAAGCAATGGCTCGAGGAGCAGTCGGTCGGCGCCGGCACCGAGCTCATCATGCGCCGCGTGGTCGGGAGCGATGGCCGCTCGCGCGCCTATCTCAACGGACAATCGGTGCCGGTGCAGTCGCTGCGCGACGCCGGCAACATCCTCATCGATATTCACGGCCAGCACGAGTTCCAGTCGCTGACGCGCAGCGCTTCGCAACGCGAGCTGCTCGACGGTTACGGCTCGCTCACCGCGCTCGCCAGCCAGGTCGGGATCGCGCACCGCGTGTGGCTCGGGCTCCTCAACCGCACGCTCGACCTCGAGAGCAAGGCGCGCGATCGCGATGCCAGGCTCGACCTGCTGCGCTACCAGGTGCAGGAGCTCGATGGCCTGCAGCTCAGGGAAGGCGAGCTCACCAGCCTCAGCGAGGAAAGTGCGCGGCTCGCCAACCGCGGGCGCCTGGCGGCGGGCGCCCAGCTGGCCCTCGGCGAGCTCTACGAGAACGACGCGGCGAGCGCGCACGCCGGGGTGAGCCGGGCGCTCACGGCGCTGCGCCCGCTGGTGGCGCTCGACGTCAAGCTCAGCAACGTGCTGCCACTGCTGGAAGAAGCCGCGGTGGCGATCCGCGAGGGGGCCCGCGAGCTCGAGCGCTACGGCGAGACGCTCGACGTGGACGCGGCGCGCCAGGACGAGGTCGAGCGGCGCCTGGCGGCGATCGAGGAGCTCTCGCGCAAGCACCGCATCGCGCCGGCCCAGCTTCCCGAGCGCAGCGCACAGCTGCGCGCCGAATTCGAGGAGCTCGAGCACGCCGAGCTCGACCTCGCGCAGCTGCGCAAGGAGCTCGCCGCCGCCCTCGAGGGCTACCGCACTCAGGCGCTCGATCTCTCCGGCAAGCGGCAGAAGGCGGCGCGCGCCCTGGCCAAGGACATCACGGCCCGCATGCAGACGCTCGGCATGGCGGGCGGGCGCTTCGAGGCCGATGTCACGCAGGAAGGCAAGGCCGAGCCCAGCGAGCACGGCATCGACCAGATCGAGTTCCGCGTCAGCGCCAATCCGGGCCAGCCGCCGCGTGCGCTGGCCAAGGTGGCCTCGGGCGGCGAGCTGGCGCGACTCTCGCTCGCGGTACAGGTGTCCTGCGCGGCGCAGGAGATGCGCTGCATGGTGTTCGACGAGGTCGATGCCGGCATCGGCGGCGCGGTCGCGGAGATCGTCGGGCGCGAGCTGCGCAAGCTCGGCGAGCGCGGCCAGGTGCTGTGCGTGACGCACCTGCCGCAGGTCGCCTGCCAGTCGCACCACCATCTGCGGGTCACCAAACTCACCGACGGGCGCACCACCCGCACCACGCTCAACGAGCTCACCCCGGCGGAGCGCGTCGAGGAGCTGGCCCGCATGCTCGGTGGCATCGAGGTCACCGACAAGGCGCGCGAGCACGCGCGCGAGATGTTGAACGCCGCCGAGCGCGGCATCGCCGCGCCGGCCGCGGAGACCGAGCCTGCAGGCGGTACCGTGAGGATTCCGCGGCCGCCGGCGACGGGGCGCCGCTGATTAACCGGCTTGGTGCTTGCGGTGCGGGCAGTTCGGGCGCTGGCAGTGCCCGTAGAGAATCAGCGAGTGATCGCTGATCGTGAAGCCGAGCTTCTGGGCGACGGCGGTCTGGCGCGCCTCGATCCCTGAATCCACGAACTCCTCGACGCGCCCGCAGTCGAGACAGACGATGTGGTCGTGGTGCGTGCCCTGATTGAGCTCGAACACCGCCATGCCGTCCTCGAAGTGGTGGCGCGTGACCAGTCCCGCGGCCTCGAACTGCGTCAGCACCCGGTACACCGTGGCAAGCCCGATGTCCTCGTGGGACTCGAGCAGGATGCGATAAATATCCTCGGCCGAGAGATGCCGCGTGGTGCTGCCTTCGAGGATCTCGAGGATCTTCAGGCGAGGCAGCGTCACCTTCAGGCCGGCTTTGCGAAGGTCCTTGCCTTCCACGGGAATTCTCCCCAAATCGGGTATCATCGCTCCCCCGGAATTATCCTCCATCGGACCCGCATGCGCCTACCCTCGATCGCTCTGACCGGCTTGGCTCTCGCCACGCTGCCGCTCGGCGGCTGCATCTACCGCATGAACATCCAGCAGGGCAACTACCTCGAGGGTAAGACCGTGGCTCAGCTGCAGGTCGGCATGACGCGCGCCCAGGTGCGCTATCTGCTCGGCACGCCGATGGTCCCGGATATCTTCGACAAGGATCGCTGGGACTACCTCTACTACTTCAAGAGCGGCCACCTCCAGCGGCCCGAGCAGCGCCACCTCGTCGTGCTCTTCAAGGAGGACAAAGTCGCGAGCTTCAAGCGCGACAACATTCCGGACAGCGCGCCGCGCGCCCCGGATAACGACATCTCGATCCAGAAGTTCCCGAGGATCTAGCGCCTGGATCCCGTGCGGCGCTCGCGCCGCACGCACTCGCGGCGGCGCGCGCGCGGATCGGCGCGCAGCGGCCGGTAGAGCTCGATCCGATCGCCATCCTGGATGAGCGCATCACGCGTGCGCGGCTCGCCGAACACCCCGACCGGCGCGGCCTCCCACAGCGAGGGCTCGAGGCCCGCGGATTCGCGCTCGGCGATGCTGCGTGCGGCCGCGAGCGCCTCGGCGATGGTCGCACGCGAGGGCAGCTCGACGCTCCACAGGTACTGCCGCGCGCGCGTCGCATAGGCGACCAGGCAGCGCATCAGCCGCTCCCCCGCGCCCGCGCGACGAAGGCATCGACCAGCGAGCCCACGGTCTCGGCGAATTTCGCCTCGAAGAGCAGGCCCGTGAGCGCATGCCGGAACGCGAAGCGCATGGTGAGGTCGACGCGGCACCCGGCCTCGACCGGCGTCAGCAGCCACCGGCCCTCGAGCGTGCGGAACGGCCCGCTGACGAGCCGCATCTGCACACTGCGGTCGGCCTCCAGGGTGTTGCGCGTGGTGAACTCGCCATGCAGCACCCCCTGGCGCACGCCGATGGTTGCGACGATCTCCTGCGACGTGCACGACTCGACCCGCGCGTGCGTGCACCAGGGGAGAAACCGGGGGTAGCTCTCGACGTCGTTGATGAGCGCGTAGAGCCTCGCCGGCGACTGATTGACGAGCGCCGAGCGCTTGACCTCCCGCATGGGGGCATTGTCCCATTAGCGCCAGCCGATGACCAAAGCCGAGAGCTCACCCCGACTGATCGCCGAGAACCGCAAGGCGCGCTTCGACTATTTCATCGAGGAGCGCTACGAGGCGGGGCTTGCGCTCGCGGGGTGGGAGGTCAAGGCGATGCGCGCCGGCCGCGCGCAGCTCAAGGAAGCCTACGTGTATCTGCGCGGCGGCGAGGCCTTCCTGATCGGCGCACATCTCTCGCCGCTGCCCTCGACGTCGACGCACGTGACACCTGACCCGGTGCGCACCAGGAAGCTCCTGCTCCATCGCAGCCAGCTCCAGGGCCTGATTGGCGCGGTGGAGCGGCGCGGCTACACCCTGGTGCCGCTCGAGCTCTACTGGAAAGACGGCCGCGCCAAACTGCTGCTGGGGCTCGCCAAGGGCAAGAAGCAGCACGACAAGCGCGCGGTGGAGAAGGAGCGCGACTGGCAGCGCGATAAGGCGCGGATCCTGCGGGGCCGCTGAGCCCAGCCGCGGCGGCGTGCGCGGGGTTGAGGTATGCTGCCGGGTACCTTGAAGGGGGCGACCGGTTTCGACGTGGGTCACGAACCTTCAGGGGCGTACCGAGGCGCAGTGCCCTCGTTAAAAATGCTGCAACTCATAGTTGCCAACGACGACAACTACGCTCTGGCTGCCTAACCGCAGCTGACCTCCGAACGGCTCGTGCCTGTGCGACCGTCTCGGGGGACGCGCTCACAGGATCGCGCTCCGGCGTTGCGAGCAGGCCGGTGCGTTAAGAGTCACTGATCGCTGGCGTGGCGTCTTCCCTGCTCCTCGGGTAGCGCTGCGCGAGAACTAAAGAGAGAGCTACGTGCGTAGATCCTGAAGTCTAGGGCTTACGGACGGGGGTTCGATCGAGGGTCGCACCGGTCCGCGAGGATCGGGTGAAAACGGAGCTCACATCGGCGAAACCTGACGGCGCCCTTCCAGGGGTGGCATGGCAACGCCGAGGGGTAGGAAGAGGGCCAACTTCAGGCCTGCCCTGTAGAGACTCATAGATCCGCCGACGGCAATTTGCCCGGGCGGACACTAGGATCCAGCGGGACCGCACCGCCGGATAACACGCTCCGCATCCGCGCTGCATCGGCAGGCTCGGATGAAGGCATAGTCCGGCCCGCGGCGAAAGCTGCGGATGTGCTGTCCCCCCGCCTCCACCATTGGGGGATCCCGGCCGCAAGGCCGGGATCCCTGGCAGCGCGCGCGAGAGGTCTCCCGGGGTGATGGTCAGGCACTCACCTAACTATCCCTGCCTGGACCCCTCTACAGGGGCTCCCGCACCCTCACTTAGACGAATTTCTACCTATCCCGCCTGGCGGCCATCCAGCGAGGCCAGCGTTCCGTAGAGATCCGGCCGCCGGTCGCGGAACACGAACCAGTTGTCGCGCAGCTCCCGCGTCGCCTCGAGGTCGAACGTATGCACCAGCACCGCATCCCCCTCCTCCGGCGCCTCCGCGACCTTGGCGCCCATCGCGTCCGCGATGAAGGAGGAGCCGTAGAAGCGGATGTACAGTCCCTCGGGGTCCTGCAGCGAGCGCTCGAGGCCGTAGCGGTTCGACGCAACGAGCGGCGTGAGATTCGCGGCCGCATGTCCCTGCTGGGCGCGCTGCCAGTGCTCGCGTGAGTTCACCGGGACGGCGGGCGGCGGCTCGGTCCCGATCGCGGTGGGGAAGAAGAACAGCTCCGCGCCGAGCAGTGCCATGACGCGCGCGGTCTCCGGAAACCACTGGTCCCAGCAGATGCCCACCCCGATGCGCGCAAAGCGCGTGTTCCACACCCGAAAACCGGTGTCGCCCGGCGAGAAGTAATTCTTCTCCTGGTACCCGGGGCCGTTCGGGATGTGGCTCTTGCGGTAGACGCCGAGGTTGGTGCCGTCGGCGTCGAGAATCGCAATGGAATTGAAGTACGCCGGCCCCGCACGCTCGAAGAAGCTGATCGGCAGCACCACGCCGAGCTCGCGCGCCACGGCGCTGAAGTGGCGCACGGCCGGGTCGTCGGCGACGTTGTGCGCGAGGCCGAGGTGCCGCGCATCCTGCTCGATGCAGAAGTACGGCGTCTCGAACAGCTCGGGCAGCAGGATGATCTGCGCCCCCTGCGCGGCCGCCTTGCGCACCAGCTGCTCGGCGCGCGCGAGGTTGCCGCGGCTGTCCCAGTCGCAGGCCATCTGCAGCGCAGCGACCGTCACCGGCCGCGGCGGCCTCGAGAAATGCTCAGGGTCCCTCGACATCGCTCACCTGCCAACCAGAATACGCAGGCAGCGATTCTACTAGCTCGCCGGGCTCAGCCAGCCGAGCACGGACAGTGCGATCAGGACCATTCGGGCGGCGCCGCCGCCCACATCCCAGATGACCCCTCGCGAACTCAGGCTTGAGCCTTGCGGCGGGCGGCGAGCGACTCGTTAACCTGCGCGGTTATGCGCATCGCGGTCTCGAGCGCGGTGAGTCCGGCCTCACCCGGCACCACCGGCGGACGGCCGGTGCGGATGCAGTCGAGAAAGGAGTCGATCTCCGCCTTGAGCGCGTCTCCCTGCTCGAGGCTCTGCTCCTCGATGCTGACCGGCAGCTCCCCCGGCACCCCGCTGGTCGCGCGCTTGCGGATGTGCGTGACAATCTTCTGCTGCAGATCGAGCGAGAGATAGGCGTCGTCCTCGAAGATACGGAGCTTGCGCTCGGTCTTGAGGCTGACGCGCGAGGCCGTGGCGTTGGCGACGCAGCCGTTCTCGAAACGGATGCGGGCGTTGGCGATGTCGATCTCGTCCGAGAACACCGGCGTACCGACCGCATCGATGGTGCTGATCGGTCCGCCGACGATCGTCTGCACGATGTCGATGTCGTGGATCATGAGATCGAGCACCACGTTCACGTCGGTGCCGCGCTCGCGGTAGGGCGCGAGCCGATGGCACTCGACGAAGCGCGGCGCGGTGAGATAGGGCATAGCGGCGAGAATGGCCGCGTTGAAGCGTTCCAGATGCCCCACCTGAAGAATCCGGCGCTCGCGCGCCGCGACGCCGATCAGCTCGCGCGCCTGGCTGGCGGTCTCGGTGATCGGCTTTTCGACCAGCACGTGCGCGCCGCGCTCGAGAAACTCGCGCGCGATGGCGAAATGCGCCGGCGTCGGGGTCACGACGCTCACCGCATCGACCTGGCCGAGCAGCTCGCGGTAATCGCCCAGGGGGCGCGTCTTCAGCTCGGCCGCGACCTGCTCGCGCGCGTCCTGTCGCGGATCGACGACCGCCGCGAGCTCGCAGCCGGCCGCCTGCGCGTACTTCTGGGCGTGGAATCTGCCGAGGTAGCCGACCCCGATGACGGCGGCTCTGATTTTCTGCATGGGAACGTTATTATGCCCGCCCGCATGGCCAGCACACCCCTTGAGCACCTGGAACGCGCCCGGCAGTCACTCGGGCGGCTGTCGCGCGCGCAGCGCGAGCTGATCGTCGCCGGCGTGGGCCTTGCGGTGGGGCTGCTCGTGATGCCCTTCATCATCTGGGCCGCCGGCAATCGCGTCCTGGGCCCGTACACCCACGGGGACGATCCCAAGGCGGGCCCTTGGGCGCTGTTCGCCGATTATGTCGTGGGCCTCGCCCACGGCTCAGCCGTGTTCTGGGTGGTGGCGCTGGGTCCGCTGGCGCTCTTTACGCTGATCCGGGCCTTCCTCGTGCTTCTGCGGCGCGTTCCGCTCCTGCGGCGCTATTGAGGCCAGTAGAGCCACACCGCCAGGGCGAAGACCGCGAGCGTCGCCCCGTGCGCCGCCCCGCGCCAGCGCCGCTCGCGCAGCTGCGCGTAGAAGCTCGTGCCCGCAACCGCCGCGAACAGCGCGAAAACCAGGATGGCGCGCACCAGGTGGCTGTGCTCCGGGGCGAAGCGCTGTTCCTGCTCGGGGAGCAGCAGGATGACGATCCAGGTCATGATCAATCCGATGGCCAGGGCCACCGCCGACCCCGCCAGAATCGCAAGCAACGCTGCCAAAGGCTTCATGCTGTGAGGACCGCACTTGCTAAAGGCGAACGGTACGCTCTAGCCTTGCTCTAAGATTCTACCGGACCTGTGAGCTGAACCGAATGACCGAGTCCCTGCGCCGTTCCTCTGGCTGGATTACCGCGTGCCTGGTGGCACTGGCGGCGCTCGCGCTCGCCGGCTCAGTGCAGGCGCCCGCCAGCCCTTCGCTCCTGCCGCCCGGAGCGATCGCCCCGACCGACGCACAGCGCGCGACCGCGCGCAAGATCGGCCGCATCCTCGAGGAGGCGCATTACAGCCACGCGCCGATCGACCGCAAGATGTCGGAGACCGTCTTCCAGCGCTATCTGGAGTTCCTCGATCCGCAGCGCAGCTACCTGCTCGCCGCCGACATCAACGAGTTCTCCGCGTACCGCGACCAGTTCGACGAGATGATCCGCACCGGCAACATCGACCCGGCATACCTCATGTTCGCGCGCTTCCAGCAGCGCAATCGCGAGCGCATGCAGTACGCGCTCGAGCAGCTGAAGACTGAGCCCGACTGGACCGTCGACGAGTCGTTCGAGTTCGACCGCACGCACGCGCCCTGGCCGGCCGACCAGGCGACGATCGATGACCTGTGGAGAAAGCGCGTCAAGAACGACGCGCTCTCGCTGCTCCTGACCGGCAAGCAGTGGCCGGAGGCGGCCGACATCCTGCACAAGCGCTACGAGCGGGTGCTGAAGCGCATCGACCAGGTGACGAACGAGGACGTGTTCGAGAACCTGATGAACGCCTACGCGCGCGCCTTCGACCCGCATTCGAGCTATTTCTCGCCGCGCAGCTCCGAGGAATACCGCATCCAGATGAGCCTGAACTACGACGGCATCGGCGCCTCGCTGCAGGTCGTCGACGACTACGTCACCATCATGAACGTCATCGAGGGCGGCCCGGCGGCCGTGGCCGGCACGCTCAAGACCAACGACCGCATCACCGCCGTCGGCCAGGGACACGAGGGCGCGCTCACCGACGTCATCGGCTGGCGGCTCGACGACGTCGTGCAGCTGATCCGCGGCAAGGCGGGCACCAGCGTGCGGCTGCAGATCCTCCCCGGCGGCGCGGCTCCCGGGAGCCCGGAGAAGACGCTCGAGTTCACGCGCAACAAGATCACGCTCGAGGCCCAGGCGGCGCACAAGGACGTCAAGACGGTGGCGCGCAACGGCCGCACCTTCCGCATCGGCGTCATCACGGTGCCGGGCTTCTATCAGGACATCGCCGCGCAGAACGCCGGCGATGAGGACTACCGCAGCACCACCCGCGACGTGGCCAAGCTCCTGCGCGAGCTCAAGACCGAGAACATCGACGGCCTGGTGCTCGACCTGCGTGGCGACGGCGGCGGCTACCTGCCGGAGGCGACCGCGCTCACCGGCCTGTTCATCAACCACGGACCGGTGGTGCAGCTGCGCGATACCTCCGGGCGGCTCGAAGTGCTCGACGACCCGGAAAGCGCGCCGGCCTACGACGGCCCACTCGCCGTGCTGGTCGACCGCATGAGCGCCTCGGCTTCCGAGATCTTCGCGGGCGCGATCCAGGACTATCACCGCGGGCTCATCATCGGCCAGACGACCTTCGGCAAGGGCACCGTGCAGAACCTGGTGCCGCTCGATCGCTGGTCGCGGGAGCCGGTGAACGGCCAGCTCACGGTGACGATCGGCAAGTTCTACCGCATCACGGGCGAAAGCACCCAGCATCGCGGCGTCGAGCCCGACATCCCGCTCGCCTCGGTGCTCGACACCAAGGAGATCGGCGAGAGCGCGCTCGAGTCCTCCCTCCCCTGGGACCGCATCGCCGGCGTGCCCTTCAGGTCCAGCGCCGTGGCGGCCACCGAGCCGTCGGTGGCGATGCTCGCTTCCGCCGAGGATGTGCGTGCGCAGCATGATCCCGACTACCGCTGGCTGGTGTCCGACATCGCCGCCATCGACACTCTGCGCGCGGAGAAGAGCGTGTCGCTCAATCTCAAGGTGAGGCGCGAGGAGCGTGCGCGCGAGGACAAGGAGCGGCTCGAGCGTGAGAACAGCCGCCGCGTGGCCAAGAACCTGCCGCCGCTCAAGACCGTGGCGGAGCTCGACAAGGCCAAGGACGAGCTGCCCGACGTGATGCTCGATCAGGCCGCGCAGATCATGACCGACGTGGTGACCGGGGTGCGCTCCGGCCCGGTGCAGAAGACCGCGCGCGCCGGGTAGTCTTACCGGACCAGCTGGTCCCTACCGCAATAAAACGCGGAACAGATCCCAGGTATCTTCGGCGAGCACGTTCGGCACGTGCGGGTCGAGGCTGCCCGGCGCGGCGACGATCGAGTCGCTGGTCGGGCAGGTGTCGGCGGGGCCGCGATAGCTCGCGAGCGGCTGCAGCCTCTCGGTGTGCGCGCGGATCTCCTCGGCGAGCGCTTCGCGGCTCGCGAGCAGCCGCTGCGCGCGGCCGATCTGCCCCATCAGCAGTACACACTCCTTCGGATTGCCGTAGACATCCGCCGCCGCGCGCCGCCCGGTCGCCTCGCGTGCCATCTCGAGCAGCGGCTTCTCGATCACCTTGAGGCGCTCGCACAGCACCTCGGCGTAGGCAATCGCCGCGAGATTGATGGCCCGGCGCGTATCGAGCGACAGGCCCGGAAACTCCGGCGGCGTTTCCTGGCTGACCATATCGAGCTCCGCCTGCGCCTGCGTAAGTGCGGCACTCGCAGCCGCGGCGCCGGTAACCGCGCCGTGGATGCGGTGCACCAGCGCCTTGCGCTTGAAGTAGTGCCAGAAGCGCGTGAGCCTGGCGAGCTCGCTGCCGAGCTGCGTGACCAGCGTGGTGGCTTGCTCGCTCAGGCCGCGCGCCGCGGCGACGTTGGCCTCGGCGGCCTGCCGGCGCGCGAATTGCTCGCGGTTGTGCTGCGCGAGATGGAGCTTCCGCTCGCGCTCATCCTGCTGCCGTGTGAGGTCGGCGACGAACTGCTGGATCAGCTCGCGCCCGTCCTGCCACAGGCGGCGCAGCTGATAGAAGGCGAGCGTCGAATAGGCGGTCTCGTTGCTGCTCAAGCGGGCCTCGAGCTCGTTCAGCATGTCCTGGACGCGCTGCGTGGCCGCCTCCTGCTGCTTGACGAGGTCCCTGAGGCGGTAGGTCTCCTCCTGCAGCCCGCCGTATTGCTTCTTGAGCTCGGCGCGGTTGCGGAAAAGCTCGATGACCCGATGCTCTTCAGCATCGGGGCTGTGCTCGGGGCGCAAGTTGAGCTTGAGAAATCCGAGTTGCCGCAAAGCGTTCATGAGAAATTGGGCGGGCGACCGCCCCTTCTCATGCGCCGGCGGTGAGCCTTGTGCGGGATGAGAAGCGATGACCTCGCTCCACGCAGTATTCCAGCCACTTGTTTAACATCACGTTGCGTGCCCAGCGCTGATCCAGTTCACGCTCCGCGCGGCTGCGCAGCGCCTTGAGCAGCGGCTGCGTGTGAACCGCGGCCCATTGCTGGGCCTCGACCAGGTGCGCGTCGTGGTAGATGCGCAGCCGCATGTCCGGATAGCGGCCAGCCCCCTCGGGCTCGGGCAGCAGATAGCTCAGCGCGATCGTGCTCGTATAGGGCGAGCGTTCGGTCACGGTGAGAAGGAGATCACAGTCTCCGGCAACCGCGGAGCGATGGCTGCCGGCGAGCGCGTCCAAGGCCCCGGCAAGCCAGCCGAGGCGGATGAAGTTGCTCTCGTACAGCCCCATCAGCGCGACGAAGCTGCGCGGCCGGGCACGCCAGGAAACGCGAGTCAGTGTGTCGTTTGCGAGCACGCAGCGACTATAACGCTTCAGTCTCGCTGCGCAAGCGGACGAGTGCGCGTTTTGTCGGTGCCGGACGACTGCGATCGCTTGCAAATTTCGTGCGACCCGCGCGCTCTGCGAACTTAAGGGCGCAAACGCCGTTCGATTCCGGTAGTGTTGAGAATCCGGCTGGCGATTTCCTCGATCGAGCACTCGGTGGTTTCGAGTGACGGGATCGCATAGCGCGCGTACAGCGCCTCGGCCGTGCGCAGCTCGTACTGCACCTGTGCCCGCGAGGCGTAGCGGCTCTCGGGGCGGCGCTCCGCGCGGATCTGCTGCAGCCGTTCCGGCTTGATGGTGAGCGCATACAGCTTGGCGCGGTAGGGCTCGAGCCGCACCGGCAGCCTGCCGCTCTCGAGATCGTCCTCGGTGAGCGGATAGTTCGCCGCGAACACGCCGTATTGCAGGGCCATGTACACGCAGGTCGGCGTCTTGCCGACGCGCGATACGCCGACCAGCACCACGTCCGCATGCGCGTAGTCGCCGCCGCTGCCGTCGTCGTTGGCGAGCGCAAAGTTGGTGGCGTTGATGCGCGTGGTGTAGGCGGCGAGATCGGCGATGCCGTGCGCGCGCCCGGCGCGATGCGTGGAGCGCATGGCGAGCTCGCGCTCGAGCGGGCCGACGAAGGCGGCGAAGAAATCCAGGAACAGCCCGTTGGCGCCGGCGACGATGTCGCGCAGGTCGTCCTGCACCAGCGTGCTGAACACGATCGCCTTCAGCCCCTCCTCTTCGGAGGCGCGGTTGATGCGCCGGACCACCTCCTGCGCCTTGTCAATGCTCGACACAAATGGCAAAGTCACCGCGCGAAATTCCACCCCCTCGAACTGGGTCATGAGACTGTGACCCATCGTTTCGGCGGTCACGCCGGTCTGGTCCGACACGAAGAAAATGGTTCGACGGCTCATCGCGTCAGTGTTTCACCGCGCGGCGAGTGGAGCAAGCGCCCCGGAGGACTGCCGAGTTTGAACGCCTACGTGATCCCGTTCGAGCGTCTGGGGATGCGCGACGTCGAGACCGTCGGCGGCAAGAACGCCTCGCTCGGGGAGATGATCGGCGCGTTGGCCAGGCTCGGCGTGCGCGTACCGGGCGGCTTCGCCACCACCAGCCACGCCTATCGCGAGTTCCTCGCGCAGGGCGGGCTCGAGGCGCGCATCCGCGCCGAGCTCGCGACGCTCGACGTCGACGACGTGGTGAAGCTCGCCGCGAGCGGCGCGCGCATCCGCCAGTGGATCCTGGCGACGCCCTTCAGCGCCGCGCTCGCCCAGGCGGTGCGCGCGGAGCTCGCGCGCATGAGCAGCGGGCGCGAGATCGCGGTGGCGGTGCGCTCCTCGGCCACCGCCGAGGACCTGCCGGAAGCCTCGTTTGCCGGGCAGCAGGAGAGCTTCCTCAACGTGCGGGGCGTCGAGGCGGTGCTGGAGGCGATGCACCAGGTGTTCGCATCGCTCTTCAACGACCGCGCCATCGCCTACCGCGTCCACCAGGGCTTCGATCACGGCGCCGTGGCGCTCTCCGCCGGCGTGCAGCACATGGTGAGGACCGACCTCGGCGCGAGCGGCGTCATGTTCACCCTCGACACCGACTCGGGCTTCCGCGACGTCGTGTTCATCACCGGCGCGTGGGGCCTCGGCGAGACGGTGGTGCAGGGAGCGGTCAACCCGGATGAGTTCTACGTCTACAAGCCCGCGCTGCGCGCGAGCCGGTCCGCCATCGTGCGGCGCAACCTGGGGGGCAAGGCAATCAAGATGGTGTACGCCCCGGCCGGGAGCGAGGCGCGCGTCGCGACCGTCGAGGTGCCCGAGGCCGAGCGGCGGCGCTTCTGCCTCTCCGACGCCGACCTCGAGACCCTCGCGCGCCAGGCGCTCCTCATCGAGGAGCATTACGGCCGGCCGATGGACATCGAGTGGGGCAAGGACGGCGCGAGTGGTGAGATCTTCATCCTGCAGGCGCGGCCCGAGACGGTGCAGAGCCGCGCCGGCCGCACCATCCAGCGCTACACGCTCAAGGGCCGCTCACGGGTGCTCGCCACCGGCCGCAGCATCGGCCAGCGCATCGGCGCAGGCCCGGCGCGCGTCATCCGCGACATGAGCGAGATCGCGCGTGTGCAGTCGGGCGACGTGCTGGTGGCCGACATCACCGACCCGGACTGGGAGCCGGTGATGAAGCGCGCGGCGGCGATCGTCACCAACCGCGGCGGCCGTACCTGCCACGCCGCCATAATCGCGCGCGAGCTGGGGATTCCGGCGGTGGTCGGCTGCGGCGATGCGACGCAACGCATCCGTGACGGCCAGGCGGTCACGGTGTCGTGCGCCGAGGGCGACACCGGCCAGGTGTACGATGGTGTGCTCGATTTCGAGCGCAGGCAGATCGAGCTCGACGCGCTGCCGAAGATCCCCGTCAAGATCATGATGAACGTCGGCAATCCCGACCGCGCGTTCGACTTCGCCGGCATTCCCAACCACGGCGTGGGGCTGGCGCGGCTCGAGTTCATCATCAACCGCATGATCGGCGTGCACCCGCGCGCGCTGCTCGAGTTCGAGCGGCTCGACGGCGAGCTGCAGCAGCAGATCCGCGTGCAGATGGCCGGCTACTCCGACCCGGTCGGCTTCTACGTCGAGAAGCTCGCCGAAGGCGTCGCGCAGATCGCCGCCGCGTTCGCCCCCGAGCAGGTCATCGTGCGCCTCTCCGACTTCAAGTCGAACGAGTACGCCAATCTCATCGGCGGCGAGCGCTACGAGCCGCACGAGGAGAACCCGATGCTCGGCTTCCGCGGCGCCTCGCGTTACACCGATGAGAGCTTCCGCCCCTGTTTCGAGCTCGAGTGCCGGGCGCTCAAGCGCGTGCGCGAGTCCATGGGACTCACCAACGTCGCGGTCATGGTGCCGTTCGTCCGCAGCGTCGCCGAGGCGCGCCAGGTCACCGAGCTGCTCGCCGCCAATGGACTCAAGCGCGGCGTCGATGGCCTCAAGGTCATCATGATGTGCGAGCTGCCGACCAACGCGCTGCTCGCCGAGGAGTACCTCGATCACTTCGACGGCATGTCGATCGGCTCGAACGACATGACCCAGCTGGCGCTCGGCGTCGACCGCGACTCGGCGATCGTGGCCCGGCTCTTCGACGAGCGCGATGCCGCGGTGAAGAAGCTGCTCGCCATGGCGATCGCCGCCTGCCGCAAGCGCGGCAAGTACGTCGGCATCTGCGGACAGGGGCCGTCGGACTACCCCGAGCTGGCGCGCTGGCTGGTCGATCAGGGCATCGAGAGCATGTCGCTCAATCCCGATACCGTGATCGAGACCTGGCTGTTCCTGGCGCAGCAGAAACCCTAGCGCGACCGGTCGCGGATGCGGGCCTCGGACGCCTCGCGGTCGCGGTCATCGAACAGCTCCACCTCGATGTGCTCGATGGTCGCGGGGTCGAGGCAGCGGGCGTTGACGCTGTAGCCGTCGGGATTCGAGCGCGGCACGTAGAAGGACTTCACGCCGCAGTGCCGGCAGAACAGGTGCCGCGCAACGCCGCTGTTGAAGCGGTACTCGGTGAGGCTGTCCGCGCCCTGCAGCAGCCTGAAACGCGCCCGCGGCACGATGAGGTGCTGATAGCCGCTCATGCGGCAGATCGAGCAGTTGCAGTCGCTCACCGTCAGCCGCGCCGGCGCGTCCACCTCGAAAGCGATCCTCCCGCAGTGGCAGCCGCCCCGGTGCGTCACCAGATTCACGCGCCCGCCGTGCCCTGGAATGCCGGCGCCAACAGGCGCGCCCGGTAGTGGCGCAGCTCCCGGATCGACTCGTGAATGTCGGCGTGCGCGAGGTGCGTGCCCTGCTTGACGAAGCTGTCGGCGACCGCCGGCGCCCAGCGGCGCGCCAGCTCCTTGAGCGTGCTCACGTCGAGGTTGCGGTAGTGGAAGAAGCGCTCGAGGTCCGGCATGCAGCGCGCGAGGAAGCGGCGGTCCTGGCAGATGCTGTTGCCACACATGGGCGAGCTGCCGGCGGTGACCAGCGGCGTGAGAAACTCGAGGGTGCGTTGCTCGGCCTCGGCGACGGTTACGCGGCTCGCGCGCACCCGCGTGAGGAGGCCGGAGGCGCCGTGCTGACGCTGGTTCCAGTCGTCCATGCGCGCCAGCACCTCCTCGGGCTGATGAATGGCGATCACCGGCCCGTCGGCCAGCACCGTCAGCTCCTTGTCGGTGAGCACGGTGGCGATCTCGATGATCGAGTCCGAGTCGGGCTTGAGGCCCGTCATCTCGAGATCGATCCAGATCAGGTAATCGCCGCTCGGCATGTGCGCGTCGGAGGTGTTAGCGTGTCGTTTCGGTGCACGACCAATCGAAGCCAAGTGTAGCAGACGCCTCGCAGCGGCCTGCCGCGGGCGAGACGTTCGCGGCGCGCGTGGTCGCGACCTTCGGGCGCCACATGACGGTGCGCGATGCGGCCGGCCGGCGGCTGCGCGCCCGCCCCTTCGGCCGCTCCCTCACCGTCGTCTGCGGCGATGAGGTCCGGTGCCGCCCCGATCCACTGCACGACGAGCTGCACGTCGTCGAGGTGCTGCCCCGGCGCAGCGCGCTCTACCGCGCGAATCGGCGTGGCCGCTCGGAGCCCGTGGTCGCGAACCTCACGCGGCTGCTGGTGGTGCTGGCGCCGGTGCCGGTACCCGACCTGTTCGTCGTCGACCGCTACCTCGCGGCCGCGGAGTCGGCGCACGTCGGAGCGACGCTGGTGCTGAACAAGGAGGAGCTCGGCGTCGACGACGACCTCGCCGCGGAGCTCGCCGCCTACGCGCAGGCCGGCTACGGCGCGGTACGCTGCTCGGCGCGCACCGGCAGCGGAACGGCTGCGCTGCTCGCCGCGCTGCCCGCGGGCGCCGTGGCGGCGCTGGTCGGGCAATCCGGCGTCGGCAAGTCCTCGCTCATCGTGCGTCTGCTGCCCGAGGAGCGCCTCGCGATCGGCGAGCTGGTGCGTGAGGAAGAAGGACGGCACACCACGACCGCCGCGCGGCTCTTCGACCTGCCGGAGCGGCGTGCGCTCATCGATTCGCCGGGCGTGCGCGACTTCGCTCCCGCCATCGACAGCCTCGACCCCCGCAGCCTCGGCTTCGTCGAAGTCGAGCGGCTCTCACCCGGATGCCGCTTCCTCGACTGCCGCCACATGCGCGAGCCGGGATGCGCGGTGCGCGCGGCGGCGGAAGCCGGCACGTTCCACCCGCGCCGCTACGAGAGCTACCGGCGGCTGCGCCGTCTGCACGAGGATCTGAGCGCCGCCCGGGGTCCCGAGCGCCGGCGCTGAGCGTCAGACCGACTGCCGCCCGGCCAGCGCGTGCGCCAGCGTGCCGCCGTCGACGTACTCGAGCTCGCCGCCGACCGGCACCCCGTAGGCGATACGGCTCGCACGGATACCGCGCCGCGCCGCGAGCTCGCTCAGGAAATGCGCGGTCGCCTCGCCCTCGACGGTGGAATTGGTGGCGAGGATGAGCTCGCGCACGCTGCCTTCGTCGAGGATCGCCTCGAGCTCGCGCAGCCCGAGCTGCTCGGGGCCGATGCCATCGAGCGGCGAAAGATGCCCCATCAGTACGAAGTAGCGTCCGCGGTAGCTGCCGGATGACTCGATCGCCACCACGTCCGCCGGAGACTCCACCACGCACAGCAGCGCCGTCTCGCGCTGCGAGGCCGAGCAGATCGAGCAGAGCTCGCTCTCGGTGAGCATGCGGCAGCGCCGGCAGCGCACCACCGACTCGAGCGCCGCAGCGAGTGCGTCGGCGAGCGAGCGAGCCCCCGGGCGCCCCTCCTGCAGCAGGTGGAACGCCATGCGCTGGGCGGTCTTCGGACCTACACCCGGCAGGGTACGGAGCGCCTCGATCAGCTGTGCGAGATGGGGCGAGTGCTTCAAATCTTACTTTCCATAGCCAGGCACAGCGCCGAGCGGGCGCACAGGCATGTGCGCCCCGGGCCCAATGTCCGATGCGAGCGCCATCAAAAAGGCAGTTTCATGCCCGGCGGCAGCGGCAGCCCCGCGGTGAGGTGGCTCATCTTCTCCTGCACGCGCGCCTCGACCTTGTGGACGGCGTCGTTGGCCGCGGCCGCGATCAGATCCTCGAGCATCTCGCGGTCCTCGGCCGCGACCGCCGCTTCGATCTGCACCCGCTTGACCTCGTGCCGGCCGTTCATGGTGATCTTCACCATGCCGCCGCCGGCTTCGCCGATCACCTCGAGGCTGGCGATCTCGGCCTGGGCCTTCTGCATGTTGGCCTGCATCGCCTGCACTTGCTTCATCATGTTGTTGAAATTGCCACGCATGGGAGGAAGTCCGTCAGGCGCCGCGCGCCGCTTGGGGAAAAGTGGTCATTTTACCGGCCGCACCGTGTCCGGCAGGACGGTCGCGCCGAAACGCTCGCGCAGCCCCTGCACGCCGGGATCCGCCTCGAAGGCGCGCCGCGCTGCGCTGAGCTCCTGCTGCGAGGCGCGTTGTGCCGCGAGCGCCGGGCTCTCGCCGCCGCCGGTCTGCTGGAACTCGAGCCGCACCGTCTGGCCGAAGTGGCGCGACAGCGCCTGCGCGAGCTTCTCCTCCTGGGCCGGCGTGCGCAGCTGCTGGTTGTGCGGATCGAGCGCGAGGCGCACCACGGCGCCGTTGCGCGCAATCAGCACGCAGTGGCTGGCGAGTTGCCGGGCGGCGCCCGTAAGCTCCAGGGCGTTCACGATGGCGGCCCAGGCAGCGGAGGCCGCGGCCGGCGAAGCCCCGCCCGCGGATGCGTCCGCAGAGGTGATGGTGCGCGGCGGCGTGGCGGGCGCAGCGCTCCGCGCCCCCTTGGCCGCACCGGCGTCCGTACCGGCGGGGGTGCCGGCCGGGCGAAACGCCACCATGCGCAGCAGCGTCATCTCGAAGCCGGTGCGCGGATCGGGCGCGAGCGGCAGATCGCGCTTACCGTTGATCGCCGTCTGGTAGAAGAGCTGGACATCCTCCGGGGCGAGAGCGCCCGCGAGCCGCCCGATCACCTCCGCAGCGAACAGCTCGTCGCCCTCGTAGTCGCTCACCGCCTGGCGCAGTCCGACGCGCACCAGGAGGCCCGCGAGCTCATCGAGCAGCTGCCCATAGTCGGGCGCGAACTGCTCGAGCGCCTGCGCGCCCTTCATGAGCGCCGCCGGGTCGAGCGCCGCCAGCAGGTCCGCGAGGCGCACCACGTGGTCGCGGGCCACGGTGCCGAGCATGGCACGCGCCTCGGCCTCGCCCGCCTTGCCGCCGCCGAAGGCGATCAGCTGGTCGAGGAGCGAGAGCGCATCGCGCATGCTGCCGTCGGCCGCCTGCGCCACCAGCTTCAGTCCCGCCGCGTCGTAAGCGATCGCCTCCTGGTCGAGGATGTGGCGCATGTGCGCGGCGATCTCGGCGGCGGGCAGGCGCTTCAGGTTGAACTGCAGGCAGCGCGACAGCACCGTCATCGGCAGCTTCTGCGGATCGGTGGTCGCCAGCAGGAACTTCACGTGCGGCGGCGGCTCCTCGAGAGTCTTCAGCAGCGCGTTGAAGGAGTGCGCCGACAGCATGTGCACTTCGTCGATCAGGTACACCTTGAAGCGGCCGCGCGCCGGGGTGTACTGCACGTTGTCGAGCAGCTCGCGCGTGTCGTCGACCTTGGTGCGTGAGGCGGCATCGACCTCGATCAGGTCGACGAAGCGCCCGGCATCGATCTCGCGGCAGGCAGCACAGACACCGTCCGGCTCGGCGGTGACGCCCTTCTCGCAGTTGAGGCACTTGGCGAAGATGCGCGCGATGGTGGTCTTGCCCACACCCCGGGTGCCGGTGAAGAGGAACGCGTGGTGGATGCGCCCGGTGTCGAGCGCATTGACGAGCGCGCGCCGCACGTGCTCCTGCCCGATGAGCTCGGAGAAGTTCTTCGGACGCCATTTGCGCGCGAGCGCGGTGTAGCTCATGCCATATCCCAGAGGTCAGATGGAGGCGGCCCGCACCAGCTTAGCCTCCGGCACCCGACATCGCCGCTGCCGCTGCTGCCTTCCGGCCCTGACGGGATTCACGACTGGTCGTCGCGGAGAAACCGATGCGGGCCACCATGTGGCGGAGAGGGTGGGATTCGAACCCACGAACACCGGTGAAGATGTTACTGGAATTCCAGTCCAGCGCCTTCGACCGCTCGGCCACCTCTCCGATCAATGGCTTACAGCGAACTCCCGACCCCAGATGGGCGGCGAATCATAATGCAAGAGGCGTCGACGGCGCATCCCGCGGCGCGCCCCGCATTGGGGCCGCGTTCAGGCCTGCGGGGGCTTCGCGACCTTGAAGGGCGGCGGCTCATCGAGGCAGGGCTCGTGGCCCTTGCGCGACGGCGGCGCCGGCTCATTGAGCGCCGGCAGATGCAGCGCGTTGGTGGTGTCTGGCGGATCGAGCCCGGCGGGAACCTGCAGCGACGGAATGCTGGTCGCCTGCATGTAGGGCTGCTTCTTGTGGCAGGCATAGGAGAAGTGCCGGAACGGATGGCACCCGGTCAGCATCGGTATCAGCGGCGCGAGCCACAGGAGTGGTCTCACCACTTTCATTCGTAACGTCTCATCGTCTGCTTCTCCTCAAGCGAGCACGCCCGCGGCGCGGGCGGCGGCCCGTACCGTGGCGTGATGAGCCTCGGACAGCGGCGTGAGGGGTAATCTTAACCCACTCCCGATCAGCCCCATCTGCGCCAGCACCCATTTAACAGGAATCGGGTTGGCCTCGACGAACAGATGGCGATGCAGCCCGGCGAGTGCCGCGTCGAGCTCGCTCGCCCGGGCCGCATCGCGCCCCAGGGCCGCGGCCACCATCTCCGACATCGCGCGGGGAGCAACGTTCGCCGTGACCGAGATCACCCCGCGCGCGCCCGCGGCGATCGACTCGCGGGCCGTCGCGTCATCGCCGCTCAGCACCACGAAACCGCGCGTGACGGCATCGACCAGCTGGCGCACGCGGCCGGGCTCCGGTACCGCTTCCTTGACGCCGGCGATGCGCGCGACGCGCGACAGGCGCGCCACCGTCGCCGGCTGCAGGTCGACGGCCGTACGGCTCGGAACGTTGTAGAGCAGGATCGGCTTGGCCGAGGCGGCGGCGGCCGCGGCGAAGTGCTGGTACAGGCCTTCCTGCGTCGGGCGATTGTAGGCCGGCGTGACCAGCAGGAATCCGTCGATCGGCAGATCCGAGAGCCAGCGCACGCGCTCCACGGTCGTCGAGGTGCTGCTGGTGCCGGCTCCCACGATCACCGCGAGCTTGCCGCGCACGCGCTCGCAGGCGCGCAGCGTCAGCTCGCGCAGCTCCAGTTCGCGCAGCGTCGCCGACTCGCCGCTGGTGCCGCCGACCACGACGCCGCTGGTGCCGCCCGCCAGGTGCAGATCGAGCAGCCGCATCCACGCGTCCAGGTCGACGGCGCCATCGGGCCGCATGGGAGTGACGATGGCAACCAGGCTGCCGGAGAACGACATAGGCTTTCAGCGGACTAAAGGGCAAGCCGCGGGATGTTAAGAGCGGGGCTCCCGCGGAGGCAAGCCTCGCCGCGCGCGCGTGAGCGGAATGGTCGCAACCGGCCCCTGCTCCCGGTACACTCGGGTACCGCAGGCCGGCAAAAGCACACCGCCACCGACAGATAGATGAAGCAGCACCTGGCCGTTTCGGCGATCGGCAGCGACCGAACGGGGATGGTCCACGAGCTGACCCGCGTCATCAGCGAGTCCGGCGGCAACATCAGTGAAAGTCGCATGGCGAACCTCGGCACCGAGTTCGCGATGCTGCTGCTGGTCTCGGGCAACTGGCACGCGCTCGCCAAGCTTGAAACCGAGCTCAAGCGCCTCGCCGAGACCAGCAACCTCAGCATTCATCTGCGGCGCACCGAGCCGCGCGCGGCGCGCACCGACATGCTGCCGTACTCGATCGACGTCGTGTGCCTCGATCAGACGGGCATCGTCTCGGGGCTGGCGGGGTTCTTCGCGACCCGCGGCATCGATATCGCCGAGGTCTCGACCCGCAGCTACCCGGCCGCGCACACCGGCGCGCCGATGTTCGCCGTGCAGATGATCGTCAACGTGCCGAGCCGCATCCACGTCGCGCACCTGCGCGAGGAGTTCATGGAGTTCTGTGACTCGCTCAACCTCGACGCCATTCTCGAGCCGGTCAAATCCTGAAAGAGATGTCAGCGATCAAGACGGGGAGTAAGGTGCCGGCGTTTTCCCTGCCCACGACGGGCGGCGGCACGTGGAGCCTGAAGGACGCGGCCGGCAGGAAGCTGGTGATCTATTTCTACCCGCGCGACCTGACCTCGGGATGCACGCGCGAAGCGCAGGACTTCCGCGACCTCTACGGCGCCTTCGGCAAGGCGGGGGTCGAAGTCGTGGGCGTATCGCGCGACAGCGTCGCCTCGCACGACAGGTTCGCCGCCAAAGAGACCCTGCCGTTCCCGCTGCTCGCCGACACCGACGAGCGCGTCTGCCGGATGTTCGACGTCATAAAACCGAAAAGCCTGTACGGCAGAAAGTATCTCGGGGTCGAGCGCAGCACCTTCCTGCTGGATGGCAGCGGACGGCTGCGGCAGGAGTGGCGCAAGGTAAAGGTTCCCGGTCACGCGGAGGCAGTGCTTGAAGCAGCGCGGAGTCTATGAACCCGGTCCCACGACCGCCTCCGGCGAGGCGCGCGCGGTGAAAGGCAGGCCACGCGGCGGGCGGCGGCTGTTCGTGCTCGACACGAACGTGCTGATTCACGACCCGACGGCGATCTTCCGCTTCGAAGAGCACGATGTATACCTGCCGATGGTGGTGCTCGAGGAGCTCGACGCGCACAAGAAGGGCCTGTCGGAAGCCTCGCGCAACGTGCGCCAGGTGAGCCGCTTCCTCGACGACATGATGCGTGACGTCACGCAGGAGCAGATCGGCCTCGGCCTGAAGCTCCCGAGCGGCTACTCGGGCAATCACGGCAAGCGCCCCTCCAGCGGGCGCCTGTTCTTCCAGACCCGCCAGCTGACGAGCGCGCTGCCCGAGAGCCTGCCCGGCCAGGGGGGCGACAACGCGATCCTGGCGCAGACGCTGGCGCTGCAGAACGAGCACCAGGATGCGCGGGTGATCCTGGTCTCCAAGGACATCAACCTGCGCATCAAGGCCGCGGTGCTCGGCGTGCACGCCGAGGACTACTACAGCGACAAGACGCTGGAGGATTCGGACGTCCTCTACAGCGGCATGACCGCGCTCGCCAACGATTTCTGGGAGCAGCACGGCAAGGACATGCGCTCGTGGAAGGAAGGCGACCGGACCTTCTACGAGATCACCGGGCCCGCGGTGCGCGGCTGGCACCCCAACCAGGGCGTGTTCGAGGACACGCCGGAGGGCATCGAGGGCATCGCGCGCAAGATCAGCGCCGATACCGCCACCATCGAGCTCACCCGCGACTACCGCAACGAGCGCCACAACGTCTGGGGCGTCACCGCGCGCAACCGCGAGCAGAACTTCGCGCTGAATCTCCTCATGGACCCGGAGATCGACTTCGTGACGGTGCTGGGGCCCGCCGGCACCGGCAAGACGCTGCTGGCGCTCGCCGCCGGTCTCATGCAGACGCTCGAGACCAACCGCTTCGTCGAGATCATCATGACGCGCGTCACCATCCCGCTCGGCGAAGACATCGGCTTCCTCCCGGGAACCGAGGAAGAGAAGATGGAGCCGTGGATGGGCGCCCTCATGGACAACCTCGAGGTGCTCACCGGCGCGCAGGAAGGCGGCAACTGGGGCCGCGCGGCCACCAACGACCTGCTGCGCAATCGCATCAAGATCCGCTCGCTGAATTTCATGCGCGGCCGCACCTTCCTCAACCGCTTCCTGATCCTCGATGAGGCGCAGAACCTCACGCCCAAGCAGATGAAGGCACTCATCACGCGCGCCGGTCCCGGCACCAAGCTCGCCTGTCTCGGCAACATCGCGCAGATCGACACGCCCTATCTCACCGAGATGACCTCGGGGCTGACCTATGCCGTGAACCGCTTCCGCGGCTGGGCCCATTCCGGGCACATCACGCTGGTGCGCGGGGAGCGCTCGCGTCTCGCCGATTACGCCTCGGACATCCTGTAAAGGCGCGCCCCATGGGGGGCCGGATTGGGTGTACGCTTGGCGGGGCGGCGGCGTGCCGACACCGGATGGCGGCGGTCCTTTGTAAGCGTCTGTAAGTATTCGGAAACTCGACCGCCCGAGTCGCGGTCAAATTCGCCTATATGCGTCCTTTTCTCATCATCCTGCTGAGCGGAATCCTGACCTCGGCAACCATCGCCTTCGCCGGCGAGCCGCCGCTGCCGACTAACGGCACCTTCAGCGGACCGACGACGACGGGCTCGAACCTCCCCGACCTCGGCAGTCCCGCAGAGACGTACCTGTCAAAGACCGACGAGTTCCGCCTCGGCGCCATGGTGGCCAAGGAGCTGCGCGACCAGAACCTCCTCATCGAGGACCCGGAAGTCAGCGAGTACATCAACGATATCGGCAAGCGGCTTGCGTCGCAGAGCGAGATGGGCGGTGAGTACTTCCACTACTTCGTGATCAAGGACGACACCATCAACGCCTTCGCCGTGACCGGCGGCTATGTGTTCTTCAATGCCGGCCTGGTGCTCGCCACCGAGAATGAATCGGAGCTCGCCGGCGTGATGGCGCACGAGACCGCGCACATCACTCAGCATCACATCGCGCGCATGCTCGCCGACCAGTCGCGCCAGAGCCTGACCACCGCGGCCGCGATGATCGGGGCGATCCTGCTCGGCGCGCTCGCCGGCGGTTACAACAGCGGCAACGCGATCGAGGGCGGGCTCGTCGCGGCGCAGGGCATGGCGGCGCAGCACCAGATCAACTTCACGCGCGACAACGAATGGGAAGCCGACCGCGTCGGCATCGGCTACCTCGCGGGCGCGGGCTGGGATCCCTACGGCATGGGTAACATGTTCGAGATCATGGCGCGCCGCTCGGGACTCGCACAGACCTACATCCCGGCGATGCTGATCGACCACCCGATGGATTCGGAGCGCGTCGCCGAGCAGCGCTCCCGGGCCGCGCAGTTTCCGCCGCGCACCGGCGTCGACTCCCAGAGCTATCAGCTCATCCGCGAGCGCATACGGGTGCTGACGGCGACCGGCGACACCGACACGGCGCAGCAGTACGCGGTGAAGATCGCCCACGGCGGCGACAACCTGGGCAACCAGTACGGCCGGGCGCTCGCGCTCATGAGCGGCAACAAGACCGCCGCCGAGGAGGCGGCCACGATCCTCACCAGGCTGGTGCACGAGCACGAGGGGCTCACGGTGCTGTATTCGGCCCTCGGCCAGGCTCAGGCCAGGGCCGGACACGTGAACGAGGCGCTGAGCACCTTCAAGCACGCCGTGGCGCTGTTCCCGCGCAACGTCCCGGTGACGGTGCGCTACGCCGAGACGCTGATGGCCGCGGGCCGCGCGGGCGAGGCGCACACCCTGCTGCTGGATCTCTTCAACATCGTGCCGCCCACTTCCGACCAGATCCACCTGACCGCGCTCGCGGCGAGCGCCGCCGGCGATCCGGGCGACGCCTACTACTACATGGGCGAGTATCAGCTCTCCAACGGCGACCTGCAGCTCGCGGTGCAGCAGTATCAGCTGGCGCTGGCGTCTCCCAACACCAGCAACATCCAGCGCCAGCGTTACCGCGCGCGCCTCGACGAGGTACGCGAGTTCCTCATGAGCACGCGCAAGCCCCGCCTCAGCGACAACTCGGACCAGGGACAGGGGCGCGGCGGCCGCGTCCGCTGACTCACCCTTTAGTGCAATAGAGCCCGCCGGCGCCGCTGTTAGACTGCCGGGCCATGATGCGCACATCGCTGGCGGCGCTGCTGCTGTTACTGCTCGGCGCCTGCGCCGCGCAGCCGCCGACGCGCAGCGACCCGCGCGACCCCTGGGAGCGCATGAACCGCGCGACCTACGCCTTCAACGACAAGTTCGACAAGGGCATCTTCCGCCCCGTGGCGCGCGGCTACCGCGCGGCCGTGCCGCATGTCGTGCAGACCGGCATCCGCAACGCGTTCGACAACGTCGACACCACCATCACCATGCTGAACGACCTGCTGCAGGGGCAGTTCACGGGCTTCATACATGACACCAGCCGGCTGCTCGTCAACACCGTGATCGGGATCGGCGGGCTGCTCGATCCGGCCACCGCCATGGGCCTGGAGAAGAGCGACCGGGACTTCGGGCAGACCCTCGGCAGGTGGGGCGTGCATGCCGGACCCTACCTGGTGCTGCCGTTCCTCGGGCCGAGCGACGTGCGCGACACGATCGGCAAGGTCGGCGATACCTACGGCACGCCGCGCACCTACATCCGCAACACCTACTGGAATTACGGCAGCTGGGCGCTCGAGAAGATCGATTGGCGCTCGCGGCTGCTCGACTCCGACCATTTGCTCGACAGTGCCTACGATCCCTACGCCTTCCTGCGCAACGCCTACCTGCAGAACCGCGCCTTCAAGGTGCGCGGCGGCAACTCGCAGAGCGAGGAGGACGAGGAGCAGAAGATGCTCGAGGAGTCGGGCATCGAGCCGACGCCGCAGCCGCAGCCGCGGCCGCCAGCGGAACCGCCGCCGCCCCCGCCCAGGTGAGCCCGGGGCCCGCTACGCCCCGCGCTCGAGCAGCTCGTTCACCTCGCTGATCCGGGCGAGCGCGGCGAGCCCCGGCGGCAGGTGCGCGTAGCGCAGCGAGCGTTGCTGCGCCCGCGCGGCGGACAGCCAGTCGAGCAGCACCGCGAGTCCCGCGCTGTCGGAGGCGGTGACGCCCTGACAGTCGATCACCAGCCCGCCGTCGGCCGCGGCCTCGATCGCATCGAGCCCGAGCTCGCGCGCCGTGCGCGCGCTGGCGAAGGTCAACGGGCCCTCGGCGAACAGCCGCCCGTCGGAGGCGACGAGGTTGAAGGGGCTCGAGGTCAGGTCGAATGTCGGCGCCGCAGGGCGAGTCATCGGTGTCAGCCCCTGGTCTGCGCAGCGATCTGGCCCGGCTTCTCGCCCGATTCGAGGCGCCTGATGACCGTCTCGAGGCCCTGGCTCTCGATCTGCTCGCCGAAGTCCTCGCGATAGCTCTTGACGTAGCTGATGCCGTCGATCACCACGTCCCACGCCTTCCAGCCCTGCGGGGTCATGCGCAGCGAATAGTTGACGGACACGGTATCGCCGTTGCGACGGCGCACCTCGGTGCGCACCGTCGCCGTATTGGCGCCCGGCTCGAGGCGGCTCGGGTAGATCTTCAGCCGGTCGGAGGTGAACTCGACCAGTGAGTCGCCGTAGTTGACGAGCAGCGAATGGTAGAAGGCGTCGATGAAGCGCTGCCGCTGCTCGGGAGTCGCCGTGCGCCAGAACTGGCCGAGCACCACGCGCGCCGAGGTCTCGGTGTCGAAGTGCGGCATGAGCCATTTGTCGACCAGCGCTGCTACCTTGGCCGGGTCGTGGCGGTACTCGTCGCGGTGCTTGTCGAGCTCATCCAGCATCCCCTGCGCGGTCTCCCTCACCATCGCCGCCGGATCGGCGGCACTGGCAGGCGCACCAGCGCCGGCGGCCGGCGGGCCCTGCGCCGCGGCGAGCGCCGCCGCGCCGAGAAAAACTGCAGTCGACAGCATGCCCGCTGATCTCATTTCTTCGGCTCCTTATCCGTCCCCTGGTTGTCGCTCTCGCCGCTGCCCTTGCTCGCAAAGCTCGCGAAGAACTTGTTGACGAGAGTCTCGAGCACGATCGCCGACTGGGTCTGATCGATGCGGCTGCCGTTCTTGAGATAGGTGTCCAGTCCGCCGGGGCTGATGCCGACATACTTGCCGCCGAGCAGGCCCTCGGTCTGGATGCTGGCGAAGCTGTCCTCCGGAATCTCGTTGTACTGCGGATCGATGCGCATGTCGACCACCGCCTTGTAGACCCTGGAGTCGAAGCGGATCGAGGCCACCTCGCCGACGCGCACGCCCGACATGGTGACGGGTGATCCGACTTTCAGGTCGCCGACGTTGTCGAATTCCGCGGTCACGTGATAGCCCGCCTTCTGGCCTGCGAACTTGACGCCGCTGGCCGGCAGCTGCGTGGTGAGAAAGAGCAGCGCCGCAAATCCCAACAGCACGAACAAACCGGTGCCGATCTCAAGGGTTCGATTGCTTTGCATGGCGGGTAGTTCCTCTCAAAGAAAGGCGGCCGTGAGCACATAGTCGAGCAGCAGCGTCATGACGGACGATGCCACCACGGTGCGCGTGGTCGCGAGTCCCACGCCCTCGGCGGTGGGCTCGGCGTGATAACCCTCGTGCACCGCAATCAGGCTGCAGGCGAGGCCGAAGACGATGCTCTTCACCAGGCCTTCGTTGACGTCGTGCAGGTCGACTGCGCCCTGGGTCTGCGACCAGAAGACGCCGCGGTCGACCCCCATCATCTGTACGCCGACGAGCTGCGCGCCGTAGAGCCCGATCACGCTGAAAATCGCGGTCAACAGCGGCATCGCGATCACGCCGCCCAGGAAGCGCGGCGCCGCCACGTAGCGCAGCGGGTCGACCGCCATGATCTCCATCGCCGTCAGCTGATCGGTGGCGCGCATCAGGCCGATCTCGGAGGTGAGCGCGGTGCCGGCGCGGCCGGCGAACAGCAGCGCCGTGATCACCGGCCCGAGCTCGCGCAGCAGGCCGAGCGCCGCGGCGATCCCGAGCGCCTCCTCGGAGCCGAAGCGCCGCAGCAGGTCGTAGCCCTGAAGCCCCAGCACCATCCCGACGAACAGCCCCGACAGCATGATGATGATGAGCGAGCGGGCGCCGGCATTGTAGATCTGCATGACCAGCAGGCGCGGCCGCCCGAGCGCGGGCACGCACTGGATGAGCAGCTGCACCAGGAAGATGGCCACCGAGCCGAGGCGGCGCAGGCCGCCGAGGAGGTAAGTGCCCGGGCGCCGTGGGCTCATCGCTCGTCCGCCTCGAGGAGCTGCGTCGCGTAGTCGGGGGCCGGGTAGTGAAACGGCACCGGGCCCTCGGCGCTGCCGGTCATGAACTGGCGCACCGCCGCCGAGTCGCTCGAGCGCAGCTGCGCCGGCGTGCCGGCGGCCGCGACCTTGCCCTCGGAGATCAGGTAGCTGTCGTCGGCGATAGTGGCGAGCTCCTGCACGTCGTGCGAGACCACGACGCTCGTGATCCCGAGCGCCTGGTTGGTGTGCTTGATGAGCCGCAGGATGAAGCCGAGCGAGATCGGGTCCAGTCCCACGAACGGCTCATCGTAGAGGAGGATCTCGGGGTCCATGACGATCGCACGCGCGAGCGCCACGCGCCGCGCCATGCCTCCCGAGAGCTCGCCCGGCATGAGCGCCGCCGCGCCGCGCAGGCCGACGGCCTGGAGCTTGGTGAGGACCAGCAGCCGCACCAGCGGCTCGGGGAGATCGCTGTGCTCGCGCACCGGGAAGGCAACGTTCTCGAAGACGTCCATGTCGGTGAGCAGCGCCCCGTTCTGGAACAGCATCCCCATACGGCGCCGCAGCGCGTAGACCTGGTTGCGGCCGAGGGCCGAGAGATCCTGGCCGAAGACGGTGATCTGCCCACGCGCGGGCGCGACCTGCCGCGTGATGAGCCGCAGCAGCGTCGTCTTGCCGGTCCCGCTCGGGCCCATGATCGCGGTGATGCGCCCGCGGCGCACCTCGAGATCGAGCCCGGCGAAAATCGGCCGGCCGCCCGCGGCGTAGTGCACGTCGCGCACGACGACCACCACGTCGCCGGGGGGCGCGGTCGACGTGGCGGGCGCGGATGCGGTGCTGCTCACCTGATCACGCGAGCGCAGTGCCGCCTGAAGCCCTCAGGCGGCCTTGCTCTCCATCTCCGGAGCGTAGCGGCCGGTGGTGGCCGCCCCGTTGAGCAATGCGCGGCGCGCAAATTCCTTCTGGCCGGCGGCGAAGGTGGCTGCCGCCCCGCCCCAGGCCTTGAGCGCGGTGTCCTGCAGCGCCCGCCCGTAGCTGAAGGTAAGCGCCCAGGGCAGCGGGCCCAAGCGGTTCATCAGCGACAGGTGCAGCGTCGCCTCGGTCGGCGACTGGCCGCCGGAGAGAAAGGCGATGCCGGGGACCGCCGGCGGCACGTGGCGCTTCAGCACCCGCACCGTCGCCTCGGCGACCTTCTCCGGCAACGCCCGGTCGCTCGCCTTCTTACCCGAGATCACCATGTTGGGCTTGAGCACCATGCCCTCCAGCGCGATCCGATGAGCGAACAGCTGGTCGAACACTGTCGCCAGCACTTCCTCGGTCACTTCCGAGCAGCGCTCGAGCGAGTGGCCGCCGTCCATGAGCACTTCCGGCTCGACGATCGGCACGATGTCGTTTTCCTGGCAGAGCGCTGCGTAGCGGGCCAGCGCATGCGCGTTGGCCTGGATGGCGAACGCGGTGGGAATGCCGGCGGCGATGTCGATCACCGCGCGCCATTTGGCGAAGCGTGCCCCGAGGCCGCGGTACTCGATCAGCCGCTCGCGCAGGCCGTCGAGCCCCTCGGTGATGGTCTCGCCGGGGAAGCCGGCCAGCGGCTTCGCGCCGAGATCGACCTTGATGCCGGGGATCATCCCCTGCTTGGCGAGATACTGCGGAAACGGCGCACCGTCCCTGGTCTTCTGGCGGATGGTCTCGTCGTAGAGAATCACGCCGCTCACCGCCTCGGCGGCGCCGGGGGCGGTGAACAGCATCTCCCGGTAGGTGCGGCGATGCTCCTCGGTCGACTCCAGCTTGATGGCGTCGAAGCGCTTCTTGATGGTGCCGCTGCTCTCGTCGGCGGCCAGGATGCCCTTGCCCTTGGCGACCATCGCGTTGGCGACGCGATTGAGCTCATTGAGATTCATCGTCCACTCCTTAAGGCGATCGACGTGCGCCCTTCTTGAAGATAGTCGGGGCGCCCCCCGTGACCGCAACCCTTTGAAAATCGGATGCCCAAGGATAGCAAAAACCCGCGGCTCCCTTGGTTCCAGGAACCAATTAGTACTAAAATAGTCCTACTTCTGGAGGGTGCCTCATGCTCCGTATCAGCCGGCTCACCGACTACGCCACCGTGCTGCTCGCTACGCTCGCGGGCGAGCCCGCACGGGTGCAGACCGCGACGGCGCTCGCGGAACAGACGCATATCGCCGCCCCCACGGTGAGCAAGCTCCTGAAGCAGCTGCAGCGCGCCGGGCTCGTGACCTCGACCCGGGGGTTGCATGGCGGCTATCAGCTCTCCCGCCCGCCGACGCAGATCAGCGCCGCGGCGATCCTCGATGCGCTCGAGGGACCGATGGCCCTCACCGACTGCGCCGCCGGGCACGGTAACTGCGAGATCGAGGAGAGCTGCCGCGTGAGCCGCGTCTGGCAGCGTCTCAATCTCGCCATGCGCCGCGCGCTCTACGACGTGAGCCTGGCCCAGCTCGCCGGGCTCGACGCCGCGCCCGCTCGCCTGCCCGGACTCGAGCGCGAGATGAAGGCGGCCGCCGGTCGCACGCAGGTCCGCTCATGAGCGAGACCGCCAAGGAGCTCGAGAGCCTGATCGGCCGTGGCTACAGCCACGGCTTCGTCACCGAGATCGACTCGGACACCGTCGCGCCGGGGCTCGATGAGGACGTGGTGCGCCTCATCTCGCGCAAGAAGAGCGAGCCCGCCTTCCTCACCGAGTGGCGGCTCAAGGCGCTGCGCCACTGGCTCACCATGAAGGAGCCGCACTGGGCGCACGTGCGCTTCGCCCCCATCGACTACCAGACGATCTCCTATTACTCGGCGCCCAGGTCGAAGAAGGACGGGCCGAAGAGCCTCGCCGAGGTGGATCCGAAGCTGCTCGAGACCTACGAGAAGCTCGGCGTGCCGCTGCATGAGCGCGCGCGCCTCGCCGGCGTCGCGGTCGATGCGGTGTTCGACTCGGTCTCGGTCGCCACCACCTTCAAGGAGCGCCTCGCCGCGGCCGGAGTGGTGTTCCTGCCCTTCTCCGAGGCGGTCCGTCAGCATCCGGGGCTCATCGAGCAGTACCTGGGGAGCGTCGTCCCCTACACCGACAATTTCTTCGCGACGCTCAACTCCGCGGTGTTCTCCGACGGCTCGTTCGTCTACGTGCCCAAGGGCGTGCGCTGCCCGATGGAGCTGTCGACGTACTTCCGCATCAATGCGCTGAACACCGGCCAGTTCGAGCGCACGCTCATCATCGCCGATGTTGGAAGTTATGTGTCATATCTTGAAGGGTGCAGTGCACCGATGCGCGACGAGAACCAGCTGCACGCCGCGGTGGTCGAGCTCATCGCGCTCGATGAGGCCAACATCAAGTACTCCACCGTGCAGAACTGGTACCCGGGAGACGCGCAGGGGCGCGGCGGCATCTACAACTTCGTCACCAAGCGCGGCGAGTGCCGCGGGCGCAACGCGCACATTTCCTGGACCCAGGTCGAGACGGGCTCGGCCATCACCTGGAAATATCCGAGCTGCGTGCTGCGCGGCGACGGCTCGAGCGGCGAGTTCTATTCCGTCGCCACCGTCAACAACCATCAGCAGGCCGATACCGGCACCAAGATGATCCACATCGGACCGCGCACGCGCAGCACCATCATCTCCAAGGGCATCTCGGCCGGACACGGGCAGGCCACCTATCGGGGACTCGTCAAGATGCTCCCGAGCGCGCAGGGCGCGCGCAACTTCACCCAGTGCGACTCGCTCCTCATGGGCGGTGCGTGCGGCGCGCACACCTTCCCGTACGTGGAGGTGAAGAACCCGACCGCGACGGTCGAGCACGAGGCGAGCACCTCCAAGATCAGCGACGACCAGCTGTTCTACTGCCTGGCGCGCGGCATCTCCGCGGAAGACGCCGTCAACATGATCGTGAGCGGCTTCTGCAAGTCGGTGTTCAAGGAGCTGCCGATGGAATTCGCGGTCGAGGCCTCGAGGCTCCTGGCGGTGAGCCTGGAAGGCGCGGTGGGCTGACATGACCCGATCGGCAACCCCGATGCTCGCGATCCGCGACCTCTCGGTCACGGTCGACGGCAAGCAGATCCTCAACGGCCTGTCGCTCGAAGTGGCGGCGGGCGAAGTGCACGCCATCATGGGCCCGAACGGCTCGGGCAAGAGCACCCTCGCCCACGTGCTCGCCGGGCGGCCGGGGTACGAAGTCACCGCGGGCAGCGTCACTTACCAGGGACGCGATCTGCTCTCGCTCGCGCCCGAGGAGCGTGCCCGCGCCGGCGTCTTCCTCGGCTTTCAGTACCCGGTGGAGATCCCGGGCGTCAACAACGTCTATCTCCTCAAGGCGGCCCTCAACGCGCAGCGCAGGGAGCAGGGACTCCCCGAGGTCGATGCCTTCGAGTTCTTGGGTCTGGTGCGCGAGAAGATGAAGCTCATGCAGATGGAGGACGGCTTCCTCTCGCGCGGCGTCAACGAGGGCTTCTCGGGCGGGGAGAAGAAGCGCAACGAGATCCTGCAGATGCTGGTGCTGGAGCCGAAGCTCGCGGTGCTCGATGAGACCGATTCCGGGCTCGACATCGACGCGCTCAAGATCGTGGCGGCGGGCATCAACTCGCTGCGCTCGCCCGAGCGGTCCTCGCTCGTGGTGACGCACTACCAGCGGCTGCTCGAGTATGTCGTGCCCGACGTGGTGCACGTGCTGGTGCGCGGCCGCATCGCGCGCAGCGGCGACCGCACGCTCGCCCTCGAGCTCGAGCGCCGTGGCTACGACTGGGTGAGCGGCGAGGCCGCCTGAGGCTTGCGATGAGCAACCCCGTCACCGCCCGCATCGCCGAGCAGCACGCGAGCGCCGCGCGCGTGCTGTCGGCGCGCCTGCCGGGCGCCGCACGCCGGAGCGCGGCCATGGAGGCGCTGGCGGTCGCGGGGCTCCCGGGCTCGCGCGATGAGAACTGGAAGTACGCCAACCTGCGTCCGCTCGAGCGGGCGAGCTTCACCCCGGCCGCGCTCACCCCGCCCGCCGGGGGAGCAGACGCCGCGCTGTCCGCAGCTCTCCCGGCGAGGCTCGAGGGCTTCGCGCGCTGCGTATTCGTCGACGGAGTGTTCGCCCCTGCTCTCTCGGACGCGCCAGGCGCGGGACCGGCGCGCTTCACGACGCTCGGCTCGCGCGGGGATGACCGCGACGCCCAGCCCACGGCTCTCGTGTCCCGCCGCGAGCTCGGCGTCGATCAGCGCTTCGCGCTCCTCAACGAGGCATTCGCGACCGACGGCGCGGCCATCGACGTGGGAGCCGCGGATCGGGCCGCACGCCTCGAGCTCATCTTCATCGCGAGCGCCGAGGGGCAGGTCGGTGCCTCCTACCCGCGCGTGGAGCTGCGCCTCGAGCCGCGCGGGCAGCTGCTGCTCATCGAGCGCCACGTGAGCTCAGGTGCCGCGGCGAGCTTCATCACGAGCGCCGTCAGCGCGGAGATCGGGCGCGGCGCGGCTCTCGATCACTACCGGCTGCAGGAGCTCAGCTCCCGCGCCATCCTCTTCGACACGCTCACCGCCACGCTCGCCCAGGACGCGAGCTACCGGCTGCACGCGCTCGGCAGCGGCGCCGCGGCTGCCCGCTCGACGCTTTCCGTGCGGCTCGCCGGCGAGCGCGCCCGGCTCGCTCTCTCGGCGGCGGCGCTCGGCGACCGCCAGCAGGTGCAGGACACCTACGCGCTCGTCGAGCACCTCGCACCTGACGCCCGTACCGAGGAGACCTTCCGCGGCATCTCCGCCGGACGTGCCCGGGTCGCCTTCAACGGCAAGATCGTGGTGGCACGCGAGGCCCACGGCACCGACTCGCGGCAGTCGCTGCGCGGGCTCCTCGCGGGCCCGGAAGCCGAGATCGACGTGCGGCCGCAGCTCGAGATCTACACCGATGACGTGCGCTGCAGCCACGGCGCGACCGCCGGCAAGCTCGACGACAACATGCTCTTCTATCTCCTGTCGCGCGGGCTCGACCGCGACAGCGCGCAGCGCGCGCTCAAGTGGGCGTTCCTCGGGGACGTGATCGCCAGGATCGAGGTGCCCGCACTGCGCCGGCAGATCGAGGAGCGCTTCGCCGGGCAAATGCAGGACGGGGCCGCGCTCCGGGAGCTCATCTGATGGCCGCCACGATCTCACCCCGCAGCACCACTCCCACCTACGACGCGGCGCGCGTGCGGCGCGACTTTCCCATTCTCGCAACCCACGTGAACGGGCACCCGCTGGTCTACCTCGACAGCGCCGCCTCCTCGCAGCGCCCGCTGCCGGTGCTGCGCGCGGTCGAGGACTACGAGATCCATTCGCACGCCAACGTGCACCGCGGCGTGCACGCGCTCAGCCAGGCGGCCACCAACGCCTTCGAGGCGGCGCGCGAGCGCGCTCGCCGCTTCCTCAACGCGCGCTCGACGCGCGAGATCATCTTCGTGCGCGGCACGACCGAGGCCATCAATCTCGTGGCCCAGGCCTATGCCCGGCCGCGCTTCGGACCCGGGGACGAGATCCTGATCACCGCGCTCGAGCATCACGCCAACATCGTGCCCTGGCAGATGGTGTGCGAGCAGACCGGCTGCACGCTGAAGGTCGCGCCGATCAACCGCCGCGGCGAGCTCCTCTACGAGGAGTTCGTGGAGCTCCTCAACCCGCGCACGCGCCTGGTGGCGGTCGCGCACGTCTCGAACGCGCTCGGCACGGTGCTCCCGGTGAAACGCATCGTCGATGCCGCGCACGCCCAGGGCGCCGTCGTGCTCATCGACGGCGCGCAGGCGGTGCCGCACGCGCGCGTCGACGTGCGCGCGCTCGGCGCGGATTTCTACGCCTTCTCCGGCCACAAGATGTACGCCCCGACCGGCATCGGGGTGCTGTACGGCCGCGAGGAGCTGCTCGCCGCGATGCCGCCCTGGCAGGGCGGCGGCGAGATGATCCTCACGGTCTCGTTCGAGAAGACGACCTACAACGAGCTGCCGTGGAAGTTCGAGGCCGGGACCCCGAACATCTCCGGCACGGTGGGGCTCGCGGCCGCGATGGACTACCTCGAGACCCTCGGGATCGAGGCAGTCGCCGCGCACGAGTCGCGCCTGCTGGCGCTCGCGACCGCGGAGCTCGCCCGGATGCCGGGCATCGAGCTCGTGGGCACGGCGGCGCACAAGGCCTCGGTGCTGTCGTTCACGCTCGCCGGCGTGCACGCCCACGATCTCGGCACCATCCTCGACACCGAAGGGATCGCCGTGCGCACCGGGCATCACTGCGCGATGCCGGTCATGACGTTCTTCGGGATTCCGGCGACCGCCCGCGCCTCCTTCGGCTGCTACAACACCGAGGAGGACGTGGCGCGGCTGGTGGCGGGCCTCGCCAGGGCGCGCGAGGTATTCGGCTGATGGACCTGAAGGAGCTCTATCGCGACGTGATCCTCGATCACAACCGCCACCCACGAAATTTTGGCCGCCTGGAGAGCGCAGGCGCCGGCGGCGAGGTGCTGCACGCCGACGGGCACAACCCGCTGTGCGGCGATCGCCTCTCGGTCTATGTGCGCCTGAACGGCGAGCGGGTCGAGGACATCCGCTTCGAGGGCTCAGGCTGCGCGATCTCCACCGCCTCGGCCTCGCTCATGACCGAGGCGGTGAAGGGCAAGGAGCGCGCGGCGGTGCGCCGGCTCTTCGACCAGGTTCATACGCTCCTCACGCACTACGACGCCGCGCCCGAGGCGGCGCTCGGCAAGCTCGCCGCCCTGTCGGGCGTACGCGAGTTTCCCGCGCGGGTGAAGTGCGCGACCTTGAGCTGGCACACGCTCAATGCCGCGCTCGAGCACGGCGCGGCCACCGTGTCGACGGAATAGCCCATGCGCCGGCACGAGAACGAGCCCTTCGTCGTCAACCGCGAGGTGCGGGCGGTGATCGTCCCCGCGGGGCAGGAGGTCAAGCTCAAACCCGGCCAGGCGGGCTACATCACCCAGGCACTCGGGGGGAGCTTTACCGTGTACCTCGAGGGGAACCTGTTCCGCATCGCGGGCGAGGACGCCGACGCCATTGGCCAGGAGGCGGTCAAGCCGCCCGAGCTCCCGCCGAACGCCACCGTCGAGGACGTACGCAAGCTCGCCTGGGAACAGATGCGCAGCTGCTACGACCCTGAGATCCCCATCAACATCGTGGATCTCGGACTCGTGTATGAGTGCGAGGTGCAGGAGCACGACGACGGCACCCGCACGGTGGAGGCGCAGATCACCCTCACCGCGCCGGGCTGCGGCATGGGGGAGATACTGGTGGACGACGTGCGCGACAAACTCGAGCGGATCCCGACGGTGCGCCAGGCTCGCGTCTCGCTGACCTTCGACCCGCCCTGGAACCAGTCGATGATGTCCGAAGCCGCACGGCTCCAGACGGGGATGTTTTGAGCGAGTGGATCGACATCGGGCCGGCGAGCGCGCTCGGCGAAGGTGTTCCCTTCCAGGCCGAGGTCGACGGCGTGCCGGTGGTGGTCGTGCGCTGCGGCAAGGACCTGTACGCCGTGGAAGACCGCTGCACGCACGACGGCGAGTCCTTCGCGGGCGCCGAGGTGGAGTCGTGCGAGCTCATCTGCCCACGGCATGGCTCGCACTTCGACCTGCGGACCGGGGACGCCCTCACCCCGCCGGCCTACGAGCCGCTGCGCACCTACGCCGTGCGCGAGCAGAATGGCCGGGTGCTGGTAGAGCAGCCTTGAGACGGCGGGTATGAAGCGCCTGACTGTCATGCGTCACGCGGATGCACGCTGGAAGAACCCGGGAACCGACGACTTCGCCCGGCCGCTGAATCGCCGCGGCCTCTCCGGGGCGGAGTCAATGGCGAAGCGCCTCCTCGAGCTCGAGCTCGTTCCCGATCGGCTGCTGGCCAGCACGGCGCGGCGCGCCGAACAGACCGCCGACATCGTGGCGCGCGAGCTCTCGCTGTCGGTGCGACACGTGCAGCGCGAAGAGGGACTCTATCTGGCGAGCGCCGCCGACATGCTGCGCCTCATCCAGGAGACCGGCCCGCGCATCGCGCACCTCATGGTGATCGGGCACAACCCCGGCGCGTCCGACCTCATCCACCTGCTGGTGCCGCGCGGCGGCATCAGCACGCTCACCACCGCTGCCGTGTGCTCCATGGTCTTCGATACCGACCACTGGCACGCGATCGGGCCGGATTGCGTGAAGGAAGTGCACCACCAGGCGCCGCCCTCGCGGCTCTTTGGATTGCTCCGCTAGCGAATCAACACTCCGGTACGTTGACCGCGAGCCCGCCCTGCGAGGTCTCCTTGTAGATCGTCGACATGTCGGCGCCCGTCTGGCGCATGGTGGCGATCACCTGGTCGAGCGACACCTTGTGCGTGCCGTCGCCGCGCATCGCGAGCCGCGCCGCGTTGATCGCCTTGACCGCGCCCATGGCGTTGCGCTCGATGCACGGAATCTGCACCAGCCCCGCCACCGGATCGCAGGTCAAACCTAAGTTGTGCTCCATGCCGATCTCGGCGGCGTTCTCGACCTGCTCGTTGGTACCCTGCAGAGCCGCGACCAGTCCTGCCGCCGCCATCGAGCAGGCGACGCCCACCTCGCCCTGGCAGCCCATCTCGGCGCCCGAGATCGAGGCATTGCGCTTGTAGAGCATGCCCATGGCGGCCGCGGCCAGCAGGAAGCGCAGCACGCCCTCCTCGTTCGCCCCGGCCTCGAAGCGCCGGTAGTAATGCAGCACTGCGGGCACGATCCCGGCCGCGCCGTTGGTGGGCGCCGTGACCACCCGCCCGCCGGCGGCGTTCTCCTCGTTCACCGCCAGTGCGAAGGCGTTCACCCAGTCCATGACGTCGAGCGGCGTCGCCTTGCCGCTCTCGGTGAGCTGGCGATAGAGCCGCGGGGCCCGGCGGGGAACCTTGAGCACTCCCGGCAGCACGCCGCTCTGGCGGAAGCCGCGCTCGACGCAGCCCTGCATCACCTGCCAGATGTGCATGAGCTTCGCGCGCACCTCGGCCTCCGGTGCCCAGGTGCACTCGTTCGCCAGCATCAGCTCGAAGATCTCGAGCCCGTGCTCGCGGCACTGAGCCAGCAGCTCGACGCCCGAGGTGAAGGGATAGGGCGGCGCGGCGTGCGCGCGGGTCTCGCGCGCCTCGGGCTCATCGCCCCTGACGATGAAGCCGCCGCCGATCGAGTAGTAGTCCTCCTCGCGCAGCACACGGCCGTCGGCCGTGAGCGCATCGAAGCGCATGCCGTTCGAATGGCGCGGCAGCCGCTCGTGATGCATGAAGAGCAGCTGCATCGGCTCGTCGAAGCCGATCTCGTGCTCGCCGAGGAGCCGGATGCGCCCGCTCGAGCGGATGCGCCTCACCGTGGTCTCGATGCTGTCGGGATCGACGGTCTCGGGGTCGGCGCCCTCGAGACCGGCGAGCACGGCGCGGTCGGTGCCGTGGCCGAGGCCGGTGAGCGCGAGCGAGCCGTAGAGACGCACGGCGATCTGCTGCGTCGCCGCGAGCTGTCCCGCGTTCTTCAGGACCAGCAGAAACTCGCGCGCCGCCCGCATCGGTCCCATGGTGTGCGAGCTCGACGGGCCGATGCCGACCTTGAAGATGTCAAAGACGCTTAGGGTCATGGGAGCGGACCTCGGCGGCGCCGGGGGCGGGCTCGAAGGGTGCGCCGCGGCTGCCGCAGTCTGCAACGCCGCCCTGACACCCACATGCTTTGCGGCGACCTCGGGGGGCTCAAATGCGACCCCGGGGCCGGCGCGGCTTATAATTCCGCCTCATGAATCAGGCCGTTATCGAACGATTACGCGGCGAGCTCGCCAGCCTGCGCGAGCAGGGTCTCTACAAGAGCGAGCGGGTGCTCACAGGCCCCCAGGGCGGCGTGGTACGCGCCGGTGACCGCGAGGTCATCAACCTGTGCGCCAACAACTACCTCGGGCTCGCCAACCATCCGGCGGTACGGGCCGCCGCGCAGCGCTCCCTCGACCGCTACGGCTACGGCATGGCCTCGGTGCGCTTCATCTGCGGCACGCAGGAGACCCACAAGGAGCTCGAGGGGCGCCTGGCGCGCTTTCTCGGCACCGAGGACGTGATCCTCTATTCCTCGTGCTTCGACGCCAACGGCGGGCTGTTCGAGACGCTGCTCGATGAGCGCGACGCGGTGATCTCGGACGCACTCAACCACGCGAGCATCATTGACGGCATCCGCCTCTGCAAGGCACAGCGCTTGCGCTACGCCAACAGCGACATGGGCGAGCTCGAGCAGTGCCTGCGACAGGCGCAGGGCGCGCGCACGCGCCTCATCGCCACCGACGGCGTCTTCTCCATGGACGGCTTCATCGCCAACCTGCGCGGCATCTGCGACCTCGCGGAAGCGTACGACGCGCTGGTGATGGTCGATGACTCGCACGCCACCGGCTTCATGGGGCCGACCGGGCGCGGCACGCCCGAGCACTGCGGCGTCGCCGCGCGCGTCGACATCCTCACCGGGACGCTCGGCAAGGCCTTGGGCGGCGGGAGCGGCGGCTACATCGCCGCGCGGCGCGAGGTCGTCGAGTGGCTGCGGCAGCGCTCGCGCCCCTACCTCTTCTCCAACAGCATCCCGCCGGTGGTCGCGGCCGCGAGCCTCGCGGTGCTCGACCTGCTCGAGGGCAGCAGCGAGCTGCGGGAGCAGCTGTTCGACAACGCGCGCTTCTTCCGCGCGGCGATGACTCAGGCGGGGTTCGACTTGAAGCCCGGCGAGCATCCGATCATCCCGGTGATGCTGGGCGATGCGGCGCTCGCGACGCGCATGGCGGATGCGCTCCTCGAGCGCGGCGTGTACGTCATCGGTTTCTCCTATCCGGTGGTGCCCAAGGGCCAGGCCCGCATCCGCACGCAGATGTCCGCGGCGCTGACACGACCGCAGCTCGAGCGTGCGGTGGCCGCCTTCACCGCGGTCGGCCGCGAGCTCGGCGTGCTGCGCGCATGAAGGGCGCGCGAGGCGTCACTGCGCCTCTGGGGAGCCTGCTACTCCTCCTCGCGGGCGGACCCGCATCACCCGCCGATACCCCGCAGGTGACCGTATCACTGGTCGAGACCGATCCCGCGAGCCCGGCCACTCTCCACGGCACCGACAACGTCTACGTGCACGTCCACTACAGCGCGAGCGCCCCGATCAAGATCTGGGTGCGCCCCTACTTCCAGGGGCACACCGCCGCAGCCATGACCATGGGCTCACCCGTCTACCCGGCCGGAGAAGGTGAAGCCTTCGGGTGGTTCGCGTTCCGCGGCGCCGGCCGGGTGGACTCCATCCACCTCGAGGTGGCCACCGAGCGCTCCGGCTACCCCTTCACGGAGCAGGCCTTCCCGGCGGACTACAGCTGGGACGGCGCGCCCGGAGCGTGGCACGAGCCGGCGGCCTGGGTGGCACCCTTCCAGGAGCAGGAGAAACAGCGGGAGAAGGAGGCTTACCAGCGCTATGCCAAGCAGCCCCTCGGGGTCGCCGGCGACATCGCCCTGGCGGTGTTCGGCGTCATTGTGCTCGCTTCGCTCGCGGTATGCTTCCTGTGGCCGCTGTGGGCACTGCTGCGATGGCGCGGCAGATGGCGGGTGCTCGCGGCGATTCCGCTGCTGTTCGTGGCGCTATGGGTCATCAAGGACATCGTGGAGATCTCCGCGGATCCCACCTCGCACAATCTCCTGCCGTTCGAGGTCGTTGAAGCGGCCGTACCCGTCGCCATATTCATGAGCGTTCTTTGGGTATTGCGCCGCAGGGCATTCGGTGCGGTGAGCTGACAGGTCCCCTTCGTCGAGGTGGTGCAATGAAAGCACTGGTTAAGCAGCAGGCAGCGCCCGGAATCTGGCTCACGGACATTCCCGAGCCCAAGGTCGGGCACAACGACGTGCTGATCGAGATCGCCAAGACCGCGATCTGCGGCACCGACATGCACATCTACAACTGGGATGCCTGGGCGCAGAAAACCATCCCGGTGCCGATGGCGGTCGGACACGAGTACTGCGGGCGGATCGTCGAGGTGGGCTCGGAGGTCAAGGGCCTCAAGCCCGGTGACCGGGTCTCGGGCGAAGGGCACATCACCTGCGGCTACTGCCGCAACTGCCGTGCCGGCCGGCGGCACCTGTGCAAGAACACCGTCGGTGTCGGCGTCAACCGGCCGGGCGCGTTCGCCGAGTACCTGGCGATCCCGGCCTTCAACGCCTTCAAGCTCCCGGACTCGATCACGGACGACATCGCCTCCATTCTCGACCCCTTCGGCAACGCGACTCACACGGCGCTCGCCTTCAACATGGTGGGCGAGGACGTGCTGATCACGGGCGCCGGCCCGATCGGCATCATGGCGACGGCGATCGCGCGCTTCACCGGCGCGCGGCACATCGTGGTCACCGACGTCAACGACTATCGCCTGGAGCTCGCGCGTCGGATGGGCGCAACCCGTGCCATCAACGTGGCTCGCGGCGAGTCGCTCGATCAGACCATGAAGGAACTGGAGATATTTGGGGGCTGGGACGTCGGGCTCGAGATGTCGGGCAACGTGGCGGCATTCCGCGAGATGCTGCGCACGATGTTTCACGGCGGCTCAATCGCGATCCTCGGCATCCCGCCCGGGGAAATGGCGATCGACTGGAATCAGGTGATCTTCAAGGGCCTGACGCTCAAGGGCATCTACGGCCGGGAGATGTTCGAGACCTGGTACAAAATGGCGAGCATGCTGCAGTCGGGCCTGAAGCTCGACCCGATCATCACCCACCACTTCCCGATCCAGGAATTCCAGCAGGGATTCGAGACGATGGGATCGGGGAAGTCGGGGAAGGTCATCCTCGACTGGGGAACCCTGTAGATGGGCCCGCGGGCCGGATGCGGACAGGTCCCTGCGCTGATAGTCCTCTGCGCAATAGTTAGTCACTCGACTAACTGTGGAGTCTCAGCAGATTGTTCCTGCTGAGGCCGATTCTGCTCATGGGTGGCTGCCCTGCCAGGGAGGCATGAGGGCGATGCCAATTGTAGCCGTGTAGCCAGCGAGGCAAGTCCGCGA
>Ga0335081_10000153_pt1 | contig 135415 bp, 113 predicted proteins | sample Lox_Sample_35_FD_206713 | JGI IMG/M metagenome (GOLD analysis project Ga0335081, IMG submission 206713) | Soil microbial communities from Loxahatchee National Wildlife Refuge, Florida, United States - Lox_Sample_3.5 | ecosystem: Environmental > Terrestrial > Soil > Wetlands | place: USA... | reverse complement strand
CCTTTCGCACTCGCGCTTCCGGCGACAAATAACTGAACATATGATTCTGCTGCTGATCGTCTCCGCGCATGCCCTTTCGTACCACACAAGACTGTGCATCGGGAGTAGTTTTTCAGCAGCCTTCTAGAGCACCCGGAGTCGACGCGCCGGAAAAACGGCTTCTCGTTAGGGACTCGGATGTGCAAGCGAATTCTGGTTGGCATGGTGGCGACCTGCAGACACAACTGGAGAAGATATGTCGACCGCCCCATCGGAGGCTTGTGCGTTTGCGCCGCGATTGGGCAGAACGATGCGGAAAATGGTATTCCCCTCGGCCGACCGTTGCAAAGAAATCTCGCCGCCGTGATCCTGGACGATTTTCTGCACGACCGCCAATCCCAGCCCGGTGCCGTTTTCCTTCCCGTAGCTGACGAAGGGATGAAACAGCCGGTCGCGAATGGATTCCGCCACGCCCGGCCCATTGTCGGAAACAGAAATCGTGATGGCGCCGGAGACTTCTCCCGCGGTGACATCCACCGCGCCGCCCACAACCGGAGCGGCTTCGCAGGCATTCAGTAGCAGATTGTAGAGAGCGCGCTCCAGCTTGCGCTGATCAAACCATCCCGAGACATGCGGATCGCAAAGTACGTCGATATTTCGCGCATGATGGCGGGGATGAATGCGCACCGCCTGGACCGCTCTCTGAATCGTCTCCGATACGTTGCCATATGAAGGACTCAGCGATTCCCGGGTGCGGGCGAACTCGAGCAGTGAATCGATGAGGTCGGTCATCAGGTTCACGCCCGTGCGCACCTCCTGGTACAGTTCCTCGCGCTGCGCTGGACTGAGATTGCTGTCGCAGAGAAATTCGGCATTGGCCACAATCGCCGCCAGAGAGTGCCGCAGATCGTGCGAAATCGAACTCGCCATGCGGCCGATGGTCGCCAGTTGCTCCGATTCCAGAAGGTCGCGTTGCGTCTTCAGCAGGCTGCTGCGCATGCGATCGAAGGCGCGCGTAACTTCAGCGACTTCATCTCCTCCACGCGAATCGAGCGGATGATGAAAATCTCCCGCTGCGAGGGCGCGCACGCCCCCGACCAGGTTGCCCAGCGGCTTGGTGAAGGTGTGGGAGAAGAAGAACACCAGGCCGCTGCCAATGACCACTGCAGCGAGACCCAGCAACAATAGATAGCGATTGAGTTGATCGAGAAACTTGGTTGCCTGATCGTAAGACTCGAGGACGGTCAGACGCACTGGCACTGTACGCGAGCCGGAAAGCTCCAGCGACGCAGCAAGAAAGCGTTCATTGCCGATCTCGACATCTCGCGCTTCCTCCTGCGCGTGCCCGTTGAGCAGTTGCTGCAGTGCTGCGCCTTGCACTTGAGGGCCGGGCAAGGTGGAGGCGATCAAGTCATCCCCGCAGGAAAACGCAACCTGGCTGCCCGCAACTTTGCTGATCTCGGTGGCTAGGCGATTGTCAATTTCGTATCCGATGACGAGGAATCCGAGCAGCGTGCCGTCGGTGCGATTGCCGCGATAGATCGATTCGATGAACGTCTGATAGAGATGATGTCCGCCCAGCCACCAGTGGCTGGATTCGCCGCGGTCTTCTCCAATCGATTCCTGGAAATATTTTTCCGCCGCTTCGGGTGTGAAGCCCGAGGTTTTCGTATGCAGGGCGACGACTTTCCCGCGGCGATCCACCAGCACAAAAAGATCGCTGTTGCCGATCTCGGAAATCGATTGCGATGCGTCCTGGATCGTGACCGCATCCGGACTGGTCATGATGGCGCGGGTGATGGGAAGATCGGCCAGCAGCGCGACGTCGTTTGTCAGCATTGCTTCGCGCTCGTGGCGAAAATCCTGAAACGCCGCCACCGAATTGCGCAGATTCACCGCGATACTCTGCCGCACATTGGTCTCCACGCTGCGCCGTACCAGCAAAAGGCTCGTGGTCGTGAGCCCAGCAGTAATCAGCACCATGGCCAGCAGAAAGCGTGTGCGCAGCCGCAATCGCGGCAGGAATACACCTGCGGATTCGGCGGCAGGGGAGACGGATTCCGATGGTGAGTTCACAGGATCAGCGAACGAACTTATATCCCATGCCGTGTACGGTGCGGAAGTGTACCGGGCTCGATGGGTCTCTCTCCAGCTTCTGGCGCAGTTTCAGAATGTGGTTGTCGACAGTGCGCGTCGAGGGATAGTTCTGGTATCCCCACACTTCATTCAGCAACTCGTCGCGGCTGATCACGCGGTCCGCGTTCTGCACCAGGAATTGGAACGTCTTGAACTCCTGCGCAGTCAGGATGACGGGCTTGCCGTCGCGCTTAATTTCCATTTTTTTGAAGTCGGCGGAGATGCCATCGAAGCTGACGATCTGCACATCCGGAGTGCGCGCATTGTGGCGCAGGGCCGTCCGCACGCGCGCCAGCAGTTCGCGCGGGCTGAAAGGCTTGGTCACGTAATCGTCAGCGCCTAACTCGAGCAGAAGCACTTTATCCGAGACATCGCTGGCGGCACTGAGCACGACAATCGGCAGCGTCGGGGCCACGGCCTTGATTTCCTTACAGACATCGCGCCCGGCAACTTTTGGCAGGCGGAGGTCGAGCACGATCGCCGAGGGCGCGCAGGCATGGAAGCTGTCGAGTGCGGACTTGCCGTCTGCCTGCGTTTCGACCGCGTATCCCTCGGTCTCAAACAGGCGCCGCAGCGCCTTCTGCACCGCCGGATCATCTTCCACCACCAGGATGCGGCCGGCAGACTTCGGAGATGGCGCAGGGTTCACGTTTTTGGGAACGCTGAGTGGAGACGCAAGATTCCCCATAAAATCCTTTCCAGTTGTGCGGGGAGCCGTTCCGCTTGCCCCAGTATGGAACGGCCGACCTCTGAAGCTTACAACGATTTGACGATGCAACCGCGCGAAAGGCCGCGCTTTTGACATTTATTTTACAACTTCAAGGTTCGGTCAAATGCATGAACGGAAGCGTAGTTGCGGAGAGCTGTGTGAAAGGATGAAAACTGTGCGTATCGCAAAGCTAGCGGGGCGTCATCCCGAACGCCCGCGTATTCACTGGTAGACCCTCGGCTTTAGCCGAGGGCGGCGGAGCCGCAGTCGGAGGGATCTCCCACTAGCTGAAGCCTAAGATTGGGAGATCCCTCTCTCCGCCTGAACCCCGGCTCCGCTCGGGATGACGCCAGTCGAAGTCAAACCTTGACACTGCACTAACGTAGAATGAATGCTTGCGCTCGCTCTCCGACTTACACAATCTGGTCGTTGTACTGGTTCGTCCGCGCAATCCTTTGAACATCGGCGCCGCCGCGCGCGCCATGACGAATTTTGGAGCTGCGTCTTTGCGCGTGGTGAATCCCTACCGTCTGGCTTTTCGCGAGGCGCGATCGGCGGTCGGTGCGTCGGCGTTGTTGAAGAGAGCGGAGGAATTCGAAAGCGTGGCGGACGCAGTTGCCGATGGCGCTCTGGTCGTGGGAACGACCGCCATCGGCAAGCGCACCCTGAAGCATTCGCCGCAACGCCTGGATGAACAAACGGGTGCGGAGATTCGCGGGCACCTAAAATCAGGCCGCGTGGCCATCCTGTTCGGCTCCGAGAAGACCGGACTTTCGAATGACGACTTCAGCCATTGTCACTGGCTGCTGAATATTCCGACCTCTGAAGAGAACATCTCGATGAATCTCGGTCAGGCGGTTGCGGTCTGCCTGTACGAGTTGGCGCGAAATCCGGAGGCTCAAACCGCTGGAGAAAACCCCGAGCCCGCGAGTGCTGGTGCGCTTGAGCAGATCACCGATTGCCTGATGGAATCACTTCGCATCAGCGGCTACGTGAAGCCGGGTACTGATTCCATGTTCGAGAAGAAGGCGCGCCAGCTCGTGCTGCGCTTCGGGCTCGAGGCTTACGACGCCAAACTTCTTTTGGGGATGGTCCGGCAGATCGCGTGGAAACTTCATCAGGGTGACAAGCGTTAGGGCTTCAGCTGCGCCGCCGAGTCCTGAACCGAATTGTTCCGCAGTCGGAATTGAATCAGCCACACACTCGGCACGGGCTGACCATTCACCACTGGCGCGGAGAACTGCCACTGCTGCGCTGCGTCCAGCGCGCGCTCCGAAAAATAGCGGCTCGGACCGGAGGAGATCAATTTCGCAGCCGTCACTTTTCCCGAGGCATCGACCTGCACCCGCGCCCGGATCTTGATCACCCCGGAAATCGTGTGCTGCGCCTCAGCCGGAATGTCGGGCTCGACGCGGCGCACCACCTTGCCATCCGCGTTCGCTGGAGCAGTCGTTGCTGCGGGAGGAGGAGTTTCCGTCGAGGACTGTGCCGGTGGCTGACTGCTTGAACTCGAGGTCCCTTTCCCACGGAAAAGGAAATAGCCGAGCACGATGATTGCAGCCAACAGAACCACAGAGCCGACTGCAAAAATGCCGCGACGGCTGACTGGGCGCGGACCTGCCTCCATCGCTTCTGGTGGTTTCGGTACCGCGGCCGGTGGGGGCGGGGCAACCGAGGACGCTGCCGGCTTTTGCAGCCGCGAGTAAATCTGCTCGATCGACGGTCGCCGCGTCGGATCCAGCTGCAAACAATCGCGCGCGATACCGCGGAATGGCTCGGAAACGTTCTCTGGCACCGTCGCGTTTGTGCTGGAAATTTCTTTTTGGGTGAGCGCGGCCACCAGCGTCGCACCCAGCGCCCAGATGTCGCTCGCTGGAAAAGCCGTGGCACTCCCTAATTCGGGAGCATCGTTGGCGTTTCGCTTACCCGAAAGACGCGCTTTTCCGGCAGGCGTAGCCTGATCCAACGAAAGTTTCAATTGCTCGCCGACCGCGTACACATTCGACGGCTTGACGCCGCCATGCGCGAATCCACGGCCATGCAGGAACGCGAGCGCCTCAAGCACCGGCGGAAGCGCGTCGCGCACTTCGTCGGCCGTGAGCGCCCTTTGCGGAAGGATCTGCGAGAGGTCTTCGTCGGCAAACTCCATCGTGGCGTAAAGGAAAGACGAGCCGTCGATCTCTGTGCGGCCGACGTCGAAGATCCGAATCAGATGAGGATGCGTCAGCCCCGACGCTATGCGCAGCCGCGAAAGCTGGTTGTCGGCATCAGCAGTATCCACGTCGATCAGCTTGATCACGGTTTTTTGCGCAGCATTTCGTGCGGACTCGGAGAGAAAAACCGCGCTGTGATCCGAGCCGCCGAGGTATTGGCGGAGAGGGAATTTTCCGTCGATGGTGCGGCCTTCCCACGCCCTTGCCTGATCCATTTTGCTCATGAGCAGCATCCGCGAGCCAACATTCTATGCCATCGTTGCAAGCGTGGCACATACAAAGGTTCGCAGAGCCGTTCTTGAATCAACGAAGCCGCCGCAACTGAAGCGCCTAGTGTGAATCTCAATGCGCCGGGGCGTCATTCCGAAGCCCCGCGTTTTTTACCAGCGGGGCGAGGAATCTCCCGTCTAAGCCAGCTTCGGTGATTGGGAGATCCATCGCTCCACATGAACTGCTGCTTCGCTCGGGATGACAGCGAATTCTTGATTCATGATGAGCCACCGCCTCAGCGGCTCTTGTAGCTGAACGTCACCTTGGTCTCCTCGTCGAGAACCAGCGGCCGGACGAAGCTGAACGATGTTCCCGCCCGCGGCACATCGATCGGGATCGGCAACACTCCGGCCACGCGCTTCTGCAGGTTTGTGACGTTTGCCGAGGCGTACTGGCCAGTGGCTCCGGGAGCGAGGGCGACAAGCTGGCTCACGTTTCGGCTGCTAATCGGCCCGCCAATCGTGTATGACATTGACGATGAGCTTGTCTCGAGCACCGGCGCCGTCGCCGTCACTGCGATCGTTTCCGTCGTTCCGGCCAAATTCATGGAAAAGTTGAACGTCGCCGGCTGATTCGCGTCATAACGAGCGTTGTAGAGGAGGGTCTTGAAACCCGACATCTCCGTCATGATCTTGTAATTTCCCGACGCCATTCCGTTGAGCACCCAGCGGCCGCTCGCATCCGTCGTAGCAGTACGGCTTCCACCATTGTCCGAAGAGGTAATGGTAACGCGCGCGTTGGGGATGACGGCCCCGGTTGGATCGGTAACGTAGCCCGCCATCTGGCCGGCATACGGCTGCACAAAATTCGCGGGAGGCTGCATGCGGGTAGCAACCTCTTCGTGAAATGCATTGGGCACGCGATTGGCTGCAATCACGTCACCACCAAAATCTTTGACCTTGTAGCGCTCCGGCAGGAAGACTTCCCAATTCAGAACGCTGATGGGGATGTCCATACTCGGCAGATCAAGCTCGGCGCCGCCTTTCTTCGCAAAAGGAGCGCCCGAGTGCAGGAACACGAACGAGACCGTATACGTATCCGTCGGACGGAAACCCGGACGCAGCAGCGGCACACGGTTGCCATCTGGGCCTTGCACGGGCTTCACGCGTTCGCCGGCGACATCCGCCGAAAGAATGCTCGCCCCTTGCGGCAGGTTCACCTTCAAGAACGGCTGCGCCTGATTCTTCAGGACCAGCTTCACCTCTGTTAGAGACTTTCCCTCTGAAGTGACAAGCGTCGTGATCTGCGCGCTCTCGGCGACTGCAGCCAGCACGCTGCCATCCGGGAAGCGCACCCAGTCGAGCGCCAGAGTCGGCGTCTCGCTTGCCTGCCGGTGATAGCGAAATGCCGCCTGCGGCGGGAAGTGCGCCATTGAGCGCAAATACGGATTCGCTTCCTTTACGTCCATGCGCTTGAGGCCGCCGCCTTCGGTGGCTTTGATCTCCATCGTCCCCGCGCCCTCGACCAGCACCTCGCCGGTTTCGCGCTGTGCGCCTTTGAAGCTGAGGAATGGCGCGTCGACCGCCGTACCTTCGATCGAGCGTTCCAGAGTGACTAGGAATTGGTGATTCCGTTGCGCGGGAGCGCATACCTTCAGCGTCATGACTCCGGACTTGGTTTCGGTGGAATCGAGCGTCGGCCCGGTCACCCCGGTTACTTCATATCCCGCAGGGAGAGTCAGCTGAAACTGAGATGGCTCGCCCTGGATGACGCTGATGTCGGCCAGCAGCGCGATTCGCATCTCGGCTTCGCTGACCGAGACCAGCGTCTTCGCATCCGAAAGAAAGCGAACCTCGCGCGGAACCGTCGGCGCGACCACTTCTCGCGTCGCCCACCAGAATGTCGCGGGCTGTCCCGGCACGAGTGTCGCTTGAACAGTCGTGTGACCGTTCTCTGATTTTCGGTTGGTGATGATCCCGGGCGTGACGTAGGCGAAACTATGATCGCCTGGAATTACCAGCGACATTTCAACGCTTCCCGCGCTGGGCACGGGAAAACTGAACGATGCACGGCCGGCTTCAATCTTCAGCGGCAGTCCAGTATCGAGCGCAACGGAGAATTCGCCGGGGCCGGGAAGTAACGCAGCCTCGGTACCATTTTCCTGAATTAGCGGAACGCCTTTCCCACTCTGATGTGCGTCCAGGACTGTCATCCCGCTGGTCAGCGGTACTTTGCTGATGCCCTTGTGGAAGACTTCTCCTTCGAGATCGATCGTGCCATGCACACAGTCGTTTTCCACTTGCAGTTTCGCTTCGGCGTGTTTGAGCGAGTAGGGAAGCGGCGCCAGTTCCGGATGTTTCGGAGGCTTGGCCGCCATCTCGACGAGCTTGTTGTATTCATCGAGGGTCAGCGTCACATTGCCTGGATCGGGCAAGGGCAGCGTCGACTTATCCTGTCCCCAGCACAGCGAAGCAAGACACAGACAGCAAACCATCACAAAGAATCGGCTCTTCATCGCGCACCTCCCTTTTTGTCGCGCTGAACACTGAATTCGGCTGCCGGAAACTGGTTTTCGCTAGTGAGTTCGGACACGAGAAAGATCGACGGTCCGAACGCCGGGAAGGGAACGCTTACCGGCAGAATGCCCGTGACTTTTCCTCCCATCGATTTCGTCTTGAACGTATCGAGCAACGCCTGCGTGGAATCTTTTTTGTCGCGATCTTCTGCGCCCTGCAGTTGCGCGTATTGCGCCAAGCGGTCGAATTCCTTGGGCGTTGCCGGGGGAGCATTGACGGTTACCACTCCCCCGACTCCGCCTTCAACCTGTCCCAGCGCGGCCGACACCGGGTTCTCGTATTCCTGCGTCCGGAAGATTCCCGGCTCGGCCGTTACTTTGAACATGGGCGGGTAATACAACAGCATCCCTGTGCGCGAGACGGGAAGATCGAGCGCGGGAAGCGTCAGCTTCTCCTGGCCTTTTTCTTCCCACGCAGTGGCCTTCGTCAGATACAGAACTTCCACGACGAAGGCGGGCGCATCCTCTCCGCCGCGAGATTTTTCGAGTGGCAAGAGCAGGCTGCCGTCGGGAGCCTGTCCGGGACGAACCGGAGTTCCACCCAGGGTTGCACTCCACACTGTGGCGCCCGTCGGCAGCGTGATCTTCACGAAATTTCGCTGATTGTTGCGGATGGCGTATCGCGCCTGCACCAGTTCCTTTCCATCCGAACTCATCAGTACCTGATAGCGCGCCTCCTCGACGTTCGCCATCAGTACGGCCTGCTGATCGTAGCGGGCAACGTTCACGCTGAGCGATCGCGCGACTCCTGCCTCACCCGACCGAGCGCGAAACGCCACCAGCGCCGGAGACTGGCGGCTCGCGACCATCTCGCCGAGATCGGTGGCATCGGCGTCTTCCATTCCCTCAGCTTTCTGACTCTTGATCTCGCCCGCCCCGAGGATTTCGACGGCCACTCCTCCGGTGTCCCGCTCCACATTCATCAGCCGAAGCAGGGGAATGTCGATCACCCCATCGCGGGGCAGTCGCGCCTCGCCGCTGATGACGAAGCGCGCGTTGTGCTCGATGGGCTCAAGGAAGGTCACCGCGAGTTCTCCGTTCTTGATCTCCCAGTCGGCGACCATCGCGCCGGAGACCTGGTTGATGGTTGCCTTTTCCGGAACCTCAATTCGCACTTCGCGCGCCGCACCCTGCACGACCTCGATCGCTGTCTCGGCATAGATGGAGGTCGAATCTTCGCCGAGGCTGGTCAGTTGCGTCAGCGCTCCGCGCATGCGCAATGGCAGTTCGACATGATGGTCCTCAACCTTCCTGCGCCACATGAAGGTCAACGGCTCGTTGCCGCGGCCATAGGCGAGCCACGTCGTTTGGTCAGTCGATTCGGATTTATTCGAGAGCAGACCACCGGAGACACGCAAATCGATCCCTTGGCGCGGCAACTCGATGGAGGCTCGCGTCACTCCCGACTCCGTCGAGGGCAGCGTAAGGGCCTCCTGGCCCGGCGAAGTCGCAACCGGCACATCCACCTCGAGCGTCAGCACAGATCGTCCGGCATGCGAGAGCAGGGCAGACAAATGGCTTCCATTTTTGCCGGCCGTCCCGGGCACAAGCGACAGCGGTTTTCCATCCAGCCGCGCCTCGCGCACCAGCAATCCAGCCGGCACGGGTACCCGCACCCAGCCATCTTTCAACACGTCCACGGTCAGGTTCGCGCGTCCAGTGGCCAGATCGCCGAGCAGGTGCAGGTCGTAATCGACGCGCGTCAACGTCGCGTCGAGCGGAGGCGGTTCAGGTCCCTGCTCGGCCGGATACGCCTTCGCCCGTAGCACGCGGTAGTCGTCCACGGGAATTACCACCCATCCTGCGAGATGGGAAGGCTCAACCAGCTTTTCTTGCGATTTGTCCTGCGCTTGCGCCGCAGTTGAAAAGGCGACTGCGGCGGCAAAAACGAAAAGGGAACTTCTCAGGGCAAATCGCCTGAGTACGGAAAGAGCGGCGAGAATCGACATTTTCATAATTCAACCCTCACTCCAACTGTTCTGGGGATGCGTAACTTCTGCCGGGGGATGTTTGAGGTGAGCGGCCCTCCAGAGTAGGAATGCGGGAGGAGGGGAAAATTGCGTGGGAAATTTGCAGCTCGATGTACCGGCCGCCTTTGGGCGTCATCCCGAAGGGCCGCGCTGTCACCAGCGGCCTGAGGGATCTTCCCTTGCCGGTGTTTTGGTGGGAGATCCCTCCGCCCGCGGCTGTGCCGCCCTCGGCTAAAGCCGAGGGTCTACCTGAGAACGCGGGCGTTCGGGATGACTCCGTCCCGGTGTTAGCCCGCCTCTGCTGTACCATAGGCAGTCGCCAAAGCGGAGGTCGATTGGCCTACAGCACCGAAAAATCCAAACAAGCTTACGAACGCACGCTGGGCGTGCTGATCGAGGCCAGCAGTTCGTCGTCGCGCGGGCCGGCTACGTTTGGCAAGTACCCGATCTTCATGGCGCACGGCCGCGGATCGCGGATTTACGACATCGACGGCAACGAGTACATCGACTGGATGATGGCCTTCGGCGCGCTGCCTCTCGGGCACGCGCATCCTGAGGTCGTCGAGGCGATCACCGAGGCTTCCACGACCGGCGCGCACTTCGCTGCTGCGACTCCGGTGGAACTCGAAGTCGCCGAGATAGTTCAGAAGATCGTGCCCAACGCCGAGCGCGTGCGCTTCGCCAATACTGGCACCGAGGCCATGATGGCCGCGATCCGCCTGGCGCGGGGTGTGACCGGACGTCCGAGGATTCTCAAGTTCGAAGGCCACTATCACGGCTGGTACGACGATGTGCTGGCAAGCTCAAATGTGCTGCCACCCGCCACTCTCGGACTGCGCAGCGATCCGGTGAAGATTCCCGACAGTTCAGGGCTGAATCGCCACGCGCTCGACGACACGATCGTCGTCCCGTGGAATGATCTGCCGGCACTGGAGCGCGCCATCGAGAATCATCGCGGACAAATTGCGGCGATCATCACTGAAGGCGTGATGGCCAACATGGGCGTGATCCCGCCTGCCGAGGGATACCTGCATGGCGTGCAGAAACTCGCGCGCGCGAATGGGATTGTTTTTATTTTGGATGAAACCGTCACCGGATTCCGCATCGCGCCCGGCGGATGCCAGGAGCACTACAAGCTCTCGCCCGATCTGGTGACCTTCGGCAAGGCGCTGGGATGCGGCCTGCCGGTTGCCGCTCTCGTCGGCCGCGCCGAAATCATGGATGCGCTGCAATGGGGCGGCGTCCTGCACTATGGCACGCACAATGGATCGCGCATCGGAATGTTCGCCGCGCGCGCGAACCTGCGCGTGCTGACGCGCGACAACAATGCGTCGTTCCGCCACACGTGGGCGATTTCTGAAAAGCTGTGTGCGGGCCTGCGAGAAATCCTGCGAAAATGCGGACGTAAAGCGGTGGTGCAAAACGTCGGCCCGATGCTGCAGGTGATGTTTACCGATCAGCCTGCGATCCGCGACTATCGCGAATTCTGCCAGCACGTCGATCGGGCCGCTTTCCAAAAGTTCGTGCTGTCGCTGTTTCCGCTCGGGATCTATATGTCGCCGATGGCGGCGCTGCATTCGATTGTGACGCTGGCGCACACGGAGGAAGATGTGGAGCAAACGCTTGAGGCAATGGGCAAGGTGCTGCAAACGAGTGGCTAGTGATTAGTGGCTAACAAAGGTTTGAAAGGGCACGCCTTCAGGCGTGCCGCACTGGGATGGATAAGAACTGCGGCTTTAGCCGCTGAGGCCGACCCTCAGGGCCTAAAGGCCGACGTAATTGGACGCGACACGCGGCGCGGCTGAAGCCGCGCCCTTTCAAGGCCACTTCGTTAAGATTCTTCGGATTCGACGGCTGGAATTATGCCCAAACGGGAAAAGATCGCCGAACGTGCGGCTGAACTGCTTTCGCTGGAAGGCAAAGTCGCCTTCGTCACGGGCGGCGCTTCCGGCATTGGGCGAGGCATCTGCGTGCGCCTGGCTGAGATGGGGGCCCGCGTCGCCGTGCTCGATATCGACGACGCGAAAGCGCAAGAGACCGCGAAAGGGATCAATGACGCGATCGCCTTGCCTTGCGACGTCCGCAGCGCCGCCGATTGCCGCGCCGCAACCGATGCTGTCATGAAGAAATGGGGCAGGATCGACATCCTCTGCAACTGCGCCGGAATCGCCATCCGCAAAGATGTGGTCGAACTCACCGAAGACGAATGGGATTGCGCGCTCGATGTGACGCTCAAGGGAATCTATCTGTTGTCGCATGAGGTCATCCCGCACATGATTCGTGGCGGCGGAGGCTGCGTCATCAACATCGGTTCGGGATGGTCGCTGAAAGGCGGTCCGCGCGCCGCGTCCTACTGCGCAGCGAAAGGCGGCGTCGTGAACCTGACCCGCGCCATGGCGATCGATCACGGCAAGGACCATATCCGCGTGAACTGCGTCTGCCCCGGCGACGTCGACACGCCCATGCTGCGCAGCGAGTGCGCGCAGCTCGGCGAAGACGTCCAGAAATTCATGCGGGAGGCGGCGAACCGTCCACTGGCGCGAGTTGGTACTCCAGACGATGTTGCGAATGCCGTTCTTTTTCTAGCCAGCCCGATGGCGACTTGGATTACGGGGATGGCGTTGGTCGTGGATGGCGGAGGGCTAGCCTGAGTGATTGATTACCGGTGGGAATAAATGACTTTTAGGGGCTGCTCTTCAACCGTTCCGTCGGGCTTTACCAGAAGTGCCCATTGGAGCAGCTTTGCCGTCCCCTTCGGCGGCGGGTCACTCCGAGGGATCGTCAATTCAAACCCGCTGAAACAGTATCCTCGAACCAGAGTTCCATTGGTCGCTGTTTCGTAGGTCGTCTCCAACTTCACATTTGTCGTCTGCGAACGGAACTGTCTCCACCACATTTTAAACATGCGTTCCCATTCTGTATCTCTCTCGTAAGGGGAATATGCAGAACGGAAATTGCTTTGCACTAAATCTCGGAGCTGACCTAGGCTCTGGATGTCGCTTTCCTTTGTACTCCCCCAGACGAGTTCTTGGTACAGCGCGGTGAATAGGATCGGCTTTGAAGAATCCGGGGTCAATTGTTCATCGTGCGCAAACTCCTTGAAGACGTCAGCACGCTTCCGATTTCCGCCAAACCAAAAGCTCTTGCCAGTGACGCGATCTATCGCGACCGTGCCGTACTCGCAGCAATCCATCGTCGCCTGAGTATGTAGAACCGGCTTGCCCCCTTCTTCAAGGACGTAGTCGCAAACGTCGCTAGCAACACGATAGAAATACACGGAATTGTTTATCTGATTACCCACGATTGGATTTTTGCGAACGCTGAGAACTAAATTTTCGAGGCGCTCGTCTCGATATGTGCTATAGCAAGGCTCAGGGTATTCAGAACGCACTGCTGATCCGGCAACGTCACGCGCCTGGTCATCGGTAAGCAAAGGCTTGTCCTGGGCGGCTGCCGTAGCTAGAAATCCATACAACAGGAGTGCGGTCCACAACACGTGAGCAGCTTTCACGTTCTTCTCCTGACAGTCTTAGTTCTTTAGGTGGGCGGGTGGCCTACCGTTCAGCGTTTTGCTACTTCGCTCACATCATTTCGGCGGAGGGTGCCCCATCCCGTTCGACTCTCCTCGTTGGCACTCGGGTCGCTCAGGGCAGGCTCTTTCGCGTCTTGTGCGAAAGGGTGGGCAGCACGGACTCCAACCCATAGCTCAATTCCAAAGGGTGCATGAGTCCTTGCTTCCCACCCTGCGAAAACCGCGCAGGGTGGGGCAACCTCATTCGTGGCGTCTGCAAATCAAGAAAGACGCGAGCATTCGCTAAGGCCGCTCCCTTCTCTGTCTTGCCGCCTCGTACAGCACAATGCTGGCCGCCACGCCCGCGTTCAACGACTCGACCTGCTGCGTATGCGGGATCGCGATCAGTTCATCCACCTGTGCCATCAACCCCTTTGGAAGCCCTGCACCTTCGCTGCCGATGAAAATTGCACACGGACCCTTCAAGTCCGCCTGATCGAGCGGCGTGCCTTTGTGTGATGACGTCGCGATCAGCCGCAGTCCCTGCGCACGAAACTTCGGCAGGATGGCCTCAAGGCCCCCAGTTGCTTTACCAGTGACGAGCGGGATTCGAAATAACGACCCTGCCGACGCGCGAATCACCTTCGAATTGAACGGACTCACCGTGCCTTCTCCGAGCACCACGCCGGCGCTGCCGAAAGCCTCTGCGGATCGCAGGATGGTCCCGAGATTCCCCGGGTCCTGCAGCCCAATGACGACAATCACCGGGCCGACCTGCACTCGCTCCAACACTTCCTCGATCGCAAATTCTTTCAGCCGGACCAGCGCCGCGACGCCCTGCGGAGTCTCGCTCGCCACTGCGCCGTCAAACACCTTGTCGGGAACGACTAAAATTTCGACATGCGATCCGATCTGCGGCAGCAGGCGCTCGGCAAGATTCTGTGCCGATTCGCGAAAGAAGACGGCGCGAAAGCGCAACCCGCTGCGAATTGCTTCTTCGAGGATGCGAACTCCTTCAATCGCGCAGTCGCCGGTCGGAGTCCGCTCTCCGTGCGCGAACGCCTGCCGCAGTTCCTTGATGAGAGGATTGTGGCGGCCCTCAATCTTCCGCAGTCGTGCGCCCCCGGCGGGATCTCTTCTGGCGACCATCGAAACTCATGATACGCCGCACGATCATCCGCGGCGGATCACATAACGAATGGCGTCATCCCGAGCGAAGCTGCTTTTCAAGCGGAGCGAGGGATCCCGCGCGCAGCTGAACGGTACCCTCCACGCGAGATCCCTCGGCCCGTTGGTGAAAGCGCGGGCCTTCGGGATGACGCCGCTACCTTTTATGCTCGCAATCCCGCACGCGACACCCCCTCACTTCTAGTCGCCCTTCTGCCGTATTATGATAGTCTCCGCCGTAAAACTTAATCCCGTGTCGCAACTACAGAGGAGCGCCGTGCGCGCCGAAATCGTAAAAATTAATTCCGAAACTCCCGAAATTTCGCTCGTAAAATATGCCGCCGATCAGATTCGTTCCGGCGAAGTCCTGGGCATGCCCACCGATACTTTCTACGGCCTGGCTGCCGATCCCTTCAACCTTCGCGCAGTCGACCGCGTGTATGAGATCAAGACGCGTTCCCGCCACAAGCCGTTGTCGCTGCTGATTGAGAGCGTCGATCAGGCCGAAGAGCTGGCCAAGCCGCTGCCGGAAGAGTTCTACGCATTGGCTCGCAAGTTCTGGCCCGGGCCGCTGACCATCATCGTGAAGGCTGGCTCGCGCCTGCCACTCAAAGTTACGGCGAATACCGGGAATGTGGCGCTGCGGGTGCCCAACGCCAGGATTCCCCTTGCGGTGGTCACGGCTGCGGCGATTCCAATTACGGCGACTTCCGCCAATCTCAGCGGCGCGTCCGAGTGTACCAGCGCCGAGCAGGTCCGCGACCAGCTTCACGGGCGCATTAATATTATTGTTGATGGCGGGACTTCTCCCCGTGAAGTGGCCTCGACCATCATCGACTTGAGCGATGAAAACGACCGCTGGCGCATCATCCGCGAAGGCGCCATTCCCGCGGACGAGATTTCACAGTTCTTCGCGCAAGGCGGCTCTTCGCAGCCAGAAGGATGACCGACGCCTCCGCCAAGCAGCCGCTTCGATCCCGCTGGTGGATACGCGCGCTGATTCTGCTGGTGGGCGCCGTCGTCTTGTTTCTGGTCGTTACCGTCGCGCGGATTGTCGAGACGGCTTCGCAGCAAGAGCTTCATCCTGCCGACGCCATCGTAGTTTTTGGGGCGGCGGAATATTCCGGACATCCGTCCCCCGTGCTCCGCGCTCGTTTGGATCATGCCCTCGATCTATTTCACCGTGGGTTAGCCCCGGTCGTGATCACCACAGGCGGAGCGGCGTTGGACCCTAACTTCAGTGAAGGCGGCGTCGGTCGTGACTACCTGATACGGCGTGGTGTCCCGGAGCGCAGCCTGATCGCCGAAACCCAGGGACGTGACACGGCCGAGTCCGCCGTGCGCGTGGCCGTGATCATGCGCGCCAACGATCTGCACAGCTGTGTCGCCGTCAGCGACGCGTATCACGTCTTCCGCATTCGCAAACTCCTGGAGCACGAAGGCATCGGCCCGGTCTACACCGCGCCGCGGCTAGACACGCGGCCGCACAGCATCCTGCAACGCGCCTGGGCTGCGCTGCGCGAGGCGACAAGCTACTTGTTGTGGAAGATTGGAATTACCTAGAACCTAGCCGCCGAAACCGACCAGCCCATGCGTTGATGCGACCTCGTAATGCGCGGCCTTCGCGTCGACCCTCGCCAGATATTTTCGGCGCTCTTCCGGAATGATCGCCGTCTCATAATCATCGTGACCAGCCGCCGCGCGCAGGTCACCGATCGAGTCCCACAGCAGGATGGTGATGAACTCGACCTCCGCGCCCAGATTCCGCCGCAGCAGATAACTGCCGCGATAGCCCTTCTTCCTGCCGATGCCGGGCAGCAACTCCGGTTTCAACATTGCTTCATACGCGTCGGCGTCTTCCGGTTTCGTGTACCCATGCCATACCCTCGCAATCATGATGAGTGCTCCTGTCAACACCAGAGGAAATTATCGCCGATGAGGAGTGGGTGCGAGGCGGTTTTCAGTCGGGAATTCGAATGGCTCCATCCTGAGCGATCGCGAACGATGGATTCCAGGCGACTTCCCACAGAATTCCATCCGGATCGGCGAAGTAGCCGGAGTATCCGCCCCAGAACGCTTCTCGCGCAGGTTTCACGATCTTTGCTCCCGCCGACTTGGCTTCAGCCATCACTGCATCGACCTCTTCCCTGGTTCGGGCGTTATAAGCGAGAGTGATTCCGCGGAAGCCTTCCCCGTGAGCCATAACGTTCGCATCTTTGGCGAGTTCTTCTCTGGGATACAACGCCACGGCGATCCCTCCAGCCTGAAAGAAGACGATTCCTTCGGCCCGTGCCATCGATCGTCGCCATCCCAGGCGTTCGTAGAACTGACGGCTGCAGCTTAAATCGCTAACCCCAAGCGTAATGATGCTCAGTCTTTGTTCCATCATCCTTGCTACCATGACATCCGCTTACGCAACTCCGTTACATGCGCCGTGTGATGCTTCCCATGCCAGGCGTATAGGGCGAGCGTCTTATCCAGCGTCATCGAACCGAGTTCGGGATGCCGAAATGTCCGCTTCCACTCTTCTGCTGTCAGCGATTTCAATAGTCGCACCCAGCGGTCATGCAGCGATTCGAGCAGCGTGAGCGAAACTTCCACCGGTGTGGTCTTCGAATCCGCCAGCTCCGCCCAGCGATCTTCGGCATAGGGCTTGATCGTCGGATCGTCCTCCGTGAGCGCGAGTTTGAAGCGCACATAGGCATTCAGGTGGCTGTCGGGCAGATGATGGATCACTTGCCGGACAGTCCAGCCTTCCGGACGATAGGGAGTTTCGAGCTGGGACTCCGACAATCCTTTCACTGACGCTCGGAATCTGGCCGGTGTTTGCGCGATGTCGTCGAGGAAGATCCGTCGCTGGACTTCGCCCGGCGGGCCCTGATAGCTAAACTTTCCAATGGGATAACGCAGATCGCTCATTTTGTTCCTCGCTATTGAGAGCGGAGCGGGCGTGAACCTGTTCAGTTAACCGCTATACCTTGTGTTCCTCGCTCCGCCACCCCACTTGCTCTGGCTTCGCAATTCGATTCCCCGTGACCCCGGTTTGGTGCATCAAATTCAAGTTCTAGGCTAAACTCTCTCTGCCGTTGCGTTTAGCCATTGACCCGGGGCAGTCGTGGGGTTGCGCCCGGGACTCTGCTGCGAGGGAACTATGCCGTCATCCACCTGGTCTGGTCACTTAACCTTCGGACTCATCTCCATGCCTGTGCGGCTATTCTCTGGCGCGCGCAGCCAAGGCATTTCGTTCAACATGCTGCACCGTCCTGACAAATCGCGGCTCAAGCAGCAGTACGTGTGTCAGGCCGAGGGAACCGTTGTTGATCGCAATGACATCGTGAAGGGATACGAGTTCCGCAAAGACGAGTACATCGTCATCGAGCCCGACGAGATCAAAAAGATCGAACCGCAGACCGCCAAGACCATGGAAATTCTGGAATTCGTCAAGGCCGACGACGTGGATCCCGTGTACTTCGAGTCTTCCTACTACATGATGCCCGAGGAAGCCGGTCGCCGTCCGTATGCGCTGTTGACCAAAGCGCTCGAGGAGAGTGAGTACGTCGCCATCGCGAAGATCACGATGCACAACCGCGAGTACACCGTTTTCCTGCGTCCGCACAAGGGCGGATTGATGCTACACACCATGTACTACAAAGAAGAGGTGAAGGAAGTCGAAGGCTTCGGCGCGCCCGACGTCGAATTGAAAGAGGCGGAAGTCAAAGTTGCTCACCAACTGATTGAGGCTCTCGCCGACGAGTGGGATCCGGAAAAGTACAAAGACAACTTCCAGGAAAATCTGAAGAAGCTGATCGAGGTTAAACTCGAGGGTGGAGAAGTAGCGGCCGTCGAAAAACCGAAGAAACTCGCGCCCGTGGTTGATCTGATGGCTGCCCTCAAACAGAGCCTGGCGCAGATGGAAGGCAAGAAGAAGCCGGCCGCCACGGCATCCGAAGAACCAGAAGCTGCCACTGCGAAGTCCCGGCGGCGGCGATAACCGCATTCGATTTCGCATCGCCTAGCGGTTTCATTCCTGACCGTGACGTTCGGACATCCCGAACATTACCTCGATGCATCGATTCCTGCAGCGAACATCCAGCATGCTCGCTAGCGCATCTGCGCATCTATCGCTACAATAATCAATTCTGTCATTTGAACCAGGAGATTCCTTCGGGGTGCCGATGAGTTTTCGACGTGTGGGCGGACTGGCCGCAGTAGCGCTGGCGATCGGGATGTGGGCGGCCTGCGGTGAAGTTTATCGTCCCGTTGTGATTCCGATCAACAACACTCCTCCCAATCCGGCGAACTTTCACGCCGTTTTCGGCCTCAGCACGAACGCTCCCGGAAATCCTGGCACAGCGCTGCAGATCGACGTCTCTGGCGATACGGAGACGGGCGCGGCGAATATGGGAATCAATCCAACTCACGCCGTCGTCCTGCCCAACAATTCCCGAGTCTTTGTGACGGCGGCAGGCACGCTCAATAGTGACGGCAGTGTGAATCTGAGCGGGGCCGACGTTGTGACCACCTTTACCCCGGCGGCAAATTCCCCGGTTGCTACGGGTCTGACCGCGTTGACTGCATTTACATTTCCCAATGTGGGGCCCACCGGCTCCAACGGCAAGCCTGCCTGGTTCTGCTCCTATCTTCCGGATTTCGTAGCGACAACCCAGACCAGTGCGGTCTACGTCGCGAACTTCGGAGTGGAGAACGATCCCAATTGTGCTCCCAACCCCAACCTGCCCAATGGAAACAGCACAGATTCCGTGTTTCTTCTGAGCCCGGTATTTAACACCATCACGAATGTCGCTTACCTGGCTCCGGGATCGCACCCAGTGGCGATGGTCGAGACGCCCAACGGTCTGAATCTTTATGTTCTGAACCAGGGAACGAACACGGTGATGAACTTGTCAACCACGGATCTCTCGACCGTAACCACAATTCCGGTGGGGACGAGTCCTGCCTGGGCTGTGGCCCGCGGTGATGGGCAACGCATCTACGTGGTGACGCAGGGAGACGGCAACCTATACACGATTGGCACCGACACCAACGCGATCCTGTCTACCCAGTCTGTGGGCGGTCCGGGAGCGAACTACATCCTGTACGACAATCATCTGAACCGGCTGTATGTGGTGAATCCCAGGGCTGGTGCGGTGTACGCATTCAGCGCGACCACAGACCCGCCCACGCCGATGGGCAGCGCGACGGGCGCGATTTCCATCCCCGCCCCCGCACCTTGCGCTGCTCCCGGGACGTGTAGTGCGGTGACGCCGGTTTCCATCGCAGCCTTGGCGGATGGTTCGCGTTTCTATGTGGCCAGTTACGTTACAGAGAACAGCTGCACAGATTCGAACGTGGGAGCCAATGCCTGCATGATTCCCATGCTGACGGTCTTCGATGCGCCCACGTTGACCATCAAAGCAGCGTCGAGTTCTGTGCTCGCGCCTTCGCTCTCATTGCTCATGGCGCCGCAGTTCGCGTCCACGCAATATGCTGTGCCTACGGCGGCGTCGTGCGCACCGACCGCAAGCTATACGCCGAACTCAACCCGCTTCCGAATGTCGGCCGCCCCGGCAGCGGATAGCAGCCATGTGTACGTCAGTATTTGCGACGCCAGCGCAATCGCTGACGTCATCGCGACCACCAGCAGCGTTGCGACCGGCGGGAACAATGCCGCCGATCAGTTAGTGACCGATTTGCTGCCGCCATTCAGCGCCGGCCCGCCCAATCCCAATACCGGCGAACCTCCGCCGCAAAGTCCGATTTTCCTGCTCACGGGGCAGTGATCGACAGTTAACCGGGGCACGGCTTCAGCCGTGCCGACAGAGTCTGGTCAATAGGAGGGGCTTTAGCCCCTGAGGTCAGATGTGGGCGTTACGCTTTGGCCGGAACTTCTTCCTTCACGCTTTCTTTCGTCGCGTAGTGCGAGTCCACATAGTCGTCGAGAATCTCAATGAACTCGGCGACGATGCGGTCACCTTTCAGCGTGGTGAACAGCCGTCCGTCGACATAGACCGGCGCTTTCGGCTCTTCAAACGTGCCGGGCAGGGAAATCCCAATGTTGGCGTGCTTCGATTCTCCGGGACCGTTGACGACGCAACCCATGACCGCCAGCTTCATTTCTTCCACGCCGATGTAGCGGCCTTTCCAGTTCGGCATCTGCTCGCGCAGATACGACTGAATCTGTTCCGCCATTTCCTGGAAGAATGTGCTCGTCGTGCGCCCGCATCCCGGGCATGCCGTGACTTGTGGCGTGAAGCTGCGAATGCCCATCGATTGCAGAATCTGCTGCGCGACGCGGACTTCTTCGGTGCGGTCTCCTCCCGGAGCCGGAGTGAGTGACACACGAATCGTATCGCCAATGCCTTCCTGCAGCACCACGCCCATTGCGGCGCTCGATGCCACAACGCCTTTCGCGCCCATGCCGGCTTCTGTCAATCCAAGGTGTAGCGGATAATCGCAGCGCGCCGCCAGCGCCCGATAAACATCAATCAGATCCTGCACGCCACTGACTTTCGCGCTCAGGATAATCTGATCCGCTCGCAGCCCGTATTTCTGCGCAAGATCCGCCGAATTCAACGCGCTCACGACCATGGCTTCCATCGTGACTTCGCGCGCATCTTTTGGCTCTTCGAGCTTCGAGTTCTCGTCCATCATGCGCGTGAGCAACACCTGGTCGAGCGATCCCCAGTTCACGCCGATGCGCACCGGCTTCTGATACTTCACCGCGACTTCAATCATGGTGCGGAAATTTGAATCGCCGCCGCGTCCGATGCTGGCATTGCCGGGATTGATGCGGTACTTCGCCAGATCCCGCGCGCACTCCGGATACTTCGTCAGCAGAACGTGGCCGTTGTAATGAAAGTCGCCAATGATGGGCACGCTCACGCCCTGCTTGTCGAGTTCCTCGACAATACGTGGCACAGCCGCAGCCGCGTCGTCGTTGTTCACCGTGACGCGTACGAGTTCAGAACCAGCCCGCGCCAGCGCAGCCACCTGCTGTACGGTCGAAGGGACGTCGGCAGTGTCGGTGTTGGTCATCGATTGCACCACAACTTGTGCATCCGAGCCGACGCGCACACCTCCCACCACGGCCGTAACGGTCTTTCTACGTTGAATCGTCGCCATATCGGGAACTTCTAGTTTATCACGCGAGTTCCAGTGGACTCGCTAGCAATCGCCACATCCTGAAGCAAGAGAGTACGGCGTCATCGCGAACGCCCGCGCCTTAACCAGCGGGCGGAGGGGATCTCGCGTGCAGCGTTGCGGTCCGGCTGGAGTTTCATGCTTAGTTCTCGACGGGAAATCCGAGGCAGGTACTCGCGAGATCCCTCGCTCCGCGAAGAAGTGCGCTTCGCTCGGGATAACGCACTCATAGTGAAGTTGCGGGAACTCAATTATGGCAGCTTGTCAGCTAATCCCGGGATCGTCTTCATCAAATCGTTGTAGATGACCATCACAGCGAACAGCACGAGGAATACGAAGGCGGCCTGGTAGACGCGTTCTTTGATGCTCATGCTGATGTCGCGGCGCATGAGGCCTTCGATCAGCAGGAACAGAATCACGCCGCCGTCGAGAATCGGGATCGGCAACAGATTGAAAATTCCGAGATTTAGGCTGATCGCCGCGGTTAGGCTCATCAGGGGAGTCCAGCCTTTGCGCCGGGCCGCTTCGCCTGCGGCCTGACCGATTCGGATCGGTCCTTCAATCGATTTCGGGGAGATCTTCCCCTGCACCATTTTGCGGACGAGTTCGAGGATGAGCAGTCCGTTTTGCCGGTTCTCGCTCAGCGACTTGTTGAATGCGGCCGCGAACGGCAGCGTCTTCACCTTCATCTGCATGCTGCCGACACCGATGCGATAGGATTTCTCCGCGAGGATCGGCTGCACGGTGAACGTGAGTTCCTTACCCTGGCGCAATACGGTCAGAGTAATCGGCTTGTCCTTGGTTTCTTTCAGGCTCTCGACCATCGCCGCCAGCGCCGGCACAGGTTTGCCATCCAAAGCGACGATCTGATCGCCTTCTTTAAGTCCCGCTTTGTCGGCGGGCCAGCCGCTGACCAGATCCGTAATGGTGACCGTGGTCTCTTTTGGCGCCCAACCGGCAAATCCGATTTGATCCACGCCCGTCGCTTCTGGCACGACCGTTTTCGACAAGGACTTGCCATTTCGCTCGACGGTGACGTCCAGCGGCTGCCCGGGGCTGAGTGCTTCCTTCAAATCAATCTGTTCCCAGGAAGGGTTGTTGATGCCGTCGATTCGCGTGATGCGGTCGCCCACCTCAAAGCCCGCTTTCGCGGCGGCCATATCTTTGAAGACCCACCCGATCACGGGAGGCTCGTCGTACACCGCGGGATACTCGTAGTGCACCATGTAGACCGTGGTGAGAAGAACAATGGCCAGCATGATGTTCATCGCCGGTCCGGCGATGGCGACCAAAAAGCGATGCCAGCGCGGATGGTTGAGGAACTCCCGCGGATCGTCGGTGCGCTGATCCATCGGGTTCTCACCGCTCATCTTGACGTAGCCGCCGAGCGGAATGGCGTTGATGCGATAGTCCGTCTCACCGCGGCGGAAGCCGATCAGCCGCTTCCCGAAGCCGATGGCAAACTGCTCCACCCTCACCCCGAGCCACTTGGCCACGGCATAGTGGCCGAACTCGTGGATCAGGATCATGAAGCCCAGGACGGCCACAACCGCGACGAGAGAGGTCAGAAAATCAGACATAAACCGGCTACTTTAGCTCCCCTGATTAGATTCCAAAACTATGCAAAAGATGTCGCCCGGGGCTGCCTGTTTTTGACACCAGCAACCTGGTTTCGAGCCATGCGGCGGGCTTCCGCGTCGGCTTCCAGCACACGATGGATAGATTCGAGCTTAATGGACTCTGTTCCGGCGAGAACTTCTTCGATGATCCTGGGAATCTGGTCAAAACGGATTTCGCCTTCCAGGAAAGCCGCCACCGCGATTTCATCCGCCGCATTGAGCGCTACGGTTTTCGCCCCGCCTGCCTCTGCGGCCTCGTATGCTAATCGCAGGCAAGGGAATTTTTTCAGGTCGGGCGGGCTGAAGTCCAGATGACGCAAGTCACTGACCGCAAAGCGCATGTCCGACTCGATCCGCTCCGGATATGTTAGCGCGTAAAGGATCGGCAGGCGCATGTCGGTCACGGAAAATTGTGCAAGTATGCTGCCATCCACAAACTCGACCATCGAATGAATGGTGGACTGCGGGTGTACAATAACTTCCACTTTCGCCGGCGGCATGTGAAAAAGTCTGCATGCTTCGATGACTTCAAACCCCTTGTTCATCAGAGTCGCGGAATCGATGGTGATGCGCTTGCCCATCTTCCACGTGGGATGATTCAGCGCCTGCTCCACTGTAATGGATGCGAAGTCCGACTGCGGCGTGTTGCGGAAAGGCCCGCCAGAAGCCGTAAGCCACACCCGCGCAACTTCTTCCATACGTCCGCAGCGCATGCACTGATGGACGGCGTTGTGCTCGCTGTCGATCGGCAGGAGAGCGACATTCCGTTTTCGGGCTTCGGATGTAATCAGTTCTCCGGCGGCAACGAGACATTCTTTGTTGGCCAGGCCCAGAGTTTTTCCGGCACGCACTGCTTCGTAAGTCGCTTCGAGTCCTGCTACACCGACGATCGCACTGACCACGAAGTCGACTTCAGGATGCGTGGCGACTTTGACTGTTCCGGCAGCGCCGTCGACGACATCGATCTCGTCGAGGCCCTCTTTCTTTAAACGTGCTCGCAGAGCGTCGGCGTCCCTCTCCGCCGCCATGGAGATCACATGCGGCTGCCACTGTTTCGCCTGGTCAAACGCAGCATCGACGTTGTGGCCGGCTGCGAGCGTGACAATCTGAAATCGGTCGGGATACGACTGGGCGACGCTAAGCGTGCTGCGCCCGATCGAGCCGGTGGACCCCAGGATGGCAATGCGTTTCATGCGATGAGGTGAGTTACTTGGTAAAAGCTATTGCGAAATGATCGATCCACTCGCGCTGTTCTTCTGTCTCTGGAACCTGAACGCCTCGCACCGACGATATCTTCTCAACCGCGGCTCCAGGACTCATCCCATTCTTGACAAGCAAGCAGGCCGCCAACAAACCGCTCCGTCCGACTCCTTGGCGGCAGTGAATGAGGACGTTCTTTCCTCCCCTGAGAGTGCGATCCAGCCTTTCCAAGAGTTGCGCCAACGCTGCTTCTGATCGGGGAACACGCCGATCCGGAATAGGAACTGACAGGAAGTCTAAACCGTAGCGCCTGACCTCGTTTGCCTCGTTCTGCAAATCAAGTTCCCGTTCCTCCTGCTGTTCCAGAAGAGAGACTACTGTGCTTACGCCTGCGCGTTTCCACTCGGCAAGTTCGTCGGGCAGCCAGTCGCCACCTCGTGGACGCGCTGACAGCGCAAGTCGTCCGGGCCACTTGTCTTCGAGCCAGTAGAGCTTTGTCGGCACCTACTCTTGATCCTTTACGCTGACATTCCGAGGGAGATTGTCGACGTCTACACCCCGCCCGCGAAGAACGTAAACGCGGTGATGTCCTTCCAGTATAGTTCCATCCGGCCTCGTTTTCAGGCAATGATCTCCGGTTCGAAGGGATGAGCAAATCTCCTCAGTTGAAAGCTTCTCAATTTTCGCAAGTTTGCCGGCATTCAGATAGCTGTCCGGATGGAGCGATTTCAGAGGAGGGATTCGCAGCGAATCAGGCATTGCAGCTTACTGCATCACGCGCCAGGCCGCATAGTACCACAGCACCGGAGCGGCGAAGAGGAGGGCATCGATGCGGTCGAGCATGCCTCCGTGGCCGGGGAGAAGGGCTCCGGAATCTTTCACTCCTGCACCTCGTTTGATGAGCGATTCGACCAGATCGCCGAGTTGTGCGGCGACGTTGAGAATGATCGTGAGAAGGATCACGGGCCCCATTGCCGGCTGCTCCAGGCCGAACAGTCCGTCGCGCCGTTCGATTAGGCCCCATCGCAGCAAGGCCCTGCTGATTGGCTCAGCGTGGCTGAAAAGCAGCCACCCGACCGCGACGCTTGCGATAACCGATGCGGCCGCGCCCTCCCACGTCTTCTTCGGGCTGATGCGCGGCGACATCAGATGCCTGCCAATCGATTTGCCCACGAAGTAGGCGAAGATGTCTCCCGCCCAGACGACGAGCAGTAGATACAAAAGATAAAACGCGCCAGCCGCTAGTTGCCGAAGCTGCACTAGCATCCCCATCGGCAGGGCGATGTATGCGAATGCAAAGGCTGAGGCGGCCGCAGCAGGATATCCGCTGCGCAAGTCTTCTCGCCGCATCGCACGCGTCAGAAATACAAACGGAACAATGGCCGCGCTGAACGCCAGAACTACCAGGAACTGCCCGGTCGACAGCAGAGGCGTTTCGCCTTCGCCGGTGATCGCGAGGATTGCAAAAAAAAGTCCGGCGAACAGGTGCGTGGGCCAGCGCATCGGCTCGACCCCGTAGGATTCGGTCAGCTTAAGGAATTCATGAATGGTGAGCAGCGCGATCGCACCCGCTACGCCCGCAAGCACCGGCACCGGCGCGCGCAGGATGAGCGCCAGCACAATCGGTATCAGTACAACCGCGGTCGCGATGCGTTTGAGCAAGAGAGACAAAGAAGAATTTGTAATTTGGTGATCGGGTAATTTCGTAATTGAAAAACGCTGAAGCTGGGACGGTCTTAAATTACAAATTACCCGATTACAAAATTACCAAATTAGCGGCTCCATGGTTAGTTTTTAGCGATCTCTGCGGACGGCTGCGGCTCGTGATGATTCAATCCGCCATAACGCCGCTCGCGCTTCTGATATTCGGCGATGCCTTCCAGCAAGTGCAATCCGCGAAAATCTGGCCACAGCGTCGATGTGACATAAATCTCGGCATACGCAAGTTGCCAGAGCAGAAAGTTGCTCAGCCGCATCTCGCCGGAGGTTCGCACCACGAGATCGGGATCGGGCAGATGGCGCGTATAAAGATGCCGGCTGACCACATCCTCATCAATGTTCAGGTGATCAAGGCCGCCATTTTGCGAGGCCGCCTGTACCATCGACCGGAACGCGTCCACCAATTCGCTGCGCGCGCTGTAATTCAGAGCCAGTGTGAGCACCATCCCAGTATTTCGGGCTGTGGCTTCGCGCGCCCAGCTCATGCGCTCCTGCACCTCAGTGGGAAGCTCATGCTGCCGTCCAATGTATTCGAGGCGAATGTTGTTCTCGTTCAGCGTGGGGACTTCCGCCTTCAGATACCGGCTCAGCAGCCCCATTAGGAAAGACACTTCGCTGGCCGGACGCTTCTTCCAATTCTCTTCGGAAAACGCATAAAGCGTAAGGGCAGGAATGTGGATTCTTGCGGCGGTTTCAACCGTGGAGCGGACAGCCGCCACGCCGGCGCGATGTCCGGCGATGCGCGGCATGTGGCGGCGCTTGGCCCAGCGGCCGTTGCCGTCCATGATGATGGCGATGTGCCGTGGAAGCCGGGCGGGGTCGAGTTGCCGGTAGACTTCGGCCTCTTTGGGGCTGAGTCCGGCAGGCACTTTATGATGCAAAGTAGACACGCATAGAGGCTACCACAGCCGGGAACCGTGGCGCAATGACAGGAAGGATTGCAAGAAGGGCTATCCACATCCGCCTGAACAACGCTACATGCCCGGCGAATGCGGCTTCACAAAAGGTTGCGAAGGTTCCGTAATTGCGTTAAGATACGCCTACGTTCGCGCGTATATTATGGGATACGAAGTCTTCAAGCGGACAGGGGCTAGGGTTGAGGCGCCTACGCTGTCTATTACCCCGGATGGCAGGATTAGCATAAATGCGGCCGCTGTCCGAATCGCGCGAGAGTCTCGGGTTAAGTCGGTAGTGCTGCTCTGGGATTGGACCAATCACAGACTAGCTATTAAGGTCACACAGAGGGGCGACCCCAATTCTTACGCTCTCTCAATTGCCTCAACTCACACGGGAAGCCTGAGGGCCAAAACATTCCTTAAACACATTGGCTGGCGCGCCGACAGGAGAGTGACCATACCCGCTACTTGGAATGAAAAAGAACGGATGTTTGAAGCTCAGTTACCAGTCGAACATTTGGAATCGGAGCGATGGGGTGTGAAGCAGTCTGAAAGCAGCTAGGAGCGTAAGGAACGATGCCGGGTCGATGGAAGCCGCCTAGGTCAGAACGAACGGATGCCGAAGCAGTGGCGCGCAAAAGAAAACTTGCTGAGAAGCTGTCTTTCGCCGTGGAATTCGGAACTGAGGAAGAATTCGTTGCCGCCGTGAAGGAATTTAAACCGGATGCTACAAAAGAAGAACTGAAAGAATGGATTACGCGGTTTCACGCCGCCCGCCGCGAGAAGCGCGGCCTTTGATGCTCTCGACAATTTCGTCGAATTTCTCTTCAGCTTGCTGAAACTCCTCCGGAGACATACGCTGACGCGCGTCTTCAACGAGATCGCTGAAAGAGTCAACTAGCTGATCCATCGCGGACTTTGGTTTGGGTGCGGCCTTTGCCATATCTAGTTAAGTATAGTTTACTGCGGCTCGAAAGCCTATCCCAGAGTAATTCCGAAAGGCATGTTCCCTTTGGTTACCACGTTTCGCGGGCATGAGTGCCCGCGCCACATAAAGACCACACCTTCAAATCCGCATGATTTCATTCAGTTCCGCCGTGGTCGCGCAGCGATCCAGAAATCCGAATTGGCCGTTCTTTACCTCGCGCGCAGCCTCGAGCAAGCCCGTCATAGCTGCCCTATAGAGCGAGGTGGCGAGACTGATGCGTTTCACTCCTGCCGCAGCCAGTTCAGCCACCGAGAACGACTTTCCCTTGATCCCGACCATGAAGTTGACCGGTTTCGATACTGCTGAACAGACTTCGCGCACGGCCACGAGGTCCGGCAATCCGGGAGCGAAAAGCACGTCAGCGCCCGCTTTCTCGTAAGCCTGCAGCCGGCGAATCGTTTCTTCCAGACTGGGATTCGAGTAGAGCAGATTGTGCGCACGCGCCGTCAGTATAAAAGGGAAAGGAAGGCTGCGCGCCGCCTCTGCTGCGGCGGCGATCCGTTCCACGGCCAGCTCAAACTCGTATAGCGGATGATCCGGCTTACGCGTCGCATCCTCGATCGTACAGCCCACGAGTCCGACGCCGGCCGCCAGCCGAACCGTCTCCCCCACGATTTCTGGTTCGTCGCCGAAACCCGCTTCCAGATCCGCCGAGACGGGCACATCGGTCGCTTGTGTGATTGCCCGAGCGTGCTCGAGCGCTCCGTCTCGTGAGAGGCCGCCATCCTTTTTTCCAATCACTGAAGCAGACGCCGCGCTCGAGGTTGCCAACGCCTCGAAGCCAAACCCCTCGAGAATGTGGGCAGAGGCGACATCCCATGGGTTGGGAATGATGAATGTGCCGGGTTGATCGTGGAGCGCGCGAAAGCGTTCCGCCTTTGCGTTTTGGGTCGTGTTCATGATGATCTCGCGCGATGAGATTTTGCTACCGCGCTTCCTCCGGCACGATTTTCAGTTCTAGCTTCTCGGTCCAGCGGAGGACGGTCAACGAGCAGCTCACGCCGACGCGCACTTCGGTTAGCAGGCGATGCAGATCGTCCACTCCCGCGACTGGTTGGCCTTCGAGCGCCACGATGATGTCTCCCTCAAGCAGTCCGGCGCGCTTCGCGGGACTGTTCTCTTCGACCGAGAGAACCAGCGCGCCTGTCTCCTTCGGGAAGTCGTAAAAGCGAACGACGCGGCGATGCACAGGCACGGTCTGGCCCGAGATGCCAACGAAGCTGCGCCGGATGCGCCCATCGCGGAGCAGTCGGCTGGCCACGAATTTGGCGGTATTCACGCCGATCGCGAAACAGATCCCCTGCGCCGGCAGAATCGTAGCGGTATTCACGCCAACGACGCGTCCAGTTGAATCCACCAGCGGCCCACCCGAGTTGCCCGGATTCAGCGATGCGTCGGTCTGAATGACGTCATCAATCAGGCGGCCGGAGTACGAGCGCAGCGAGCGTCCTAATGCGCTAACGACGCCGGCAGTCACAGTGGACTGAAATCCATAGGGAGCGCCGATCGCGATGACAATCTGTCCTACCCGGAGTTTCTGCGAATCGCCCAGCGTTGCCGCGGCCAGGCTGCCTTCTTCGAAGTGTGGTTCGTCAATGCGAATCACCGCCAGATCGCTCGCCGGATCGTCGCCAATCAGCGATGCCGCCATCCGACGTCCGTCGGTAAATGCGACCACAGTGCGCGACGCATCGTGGACCACGTGGCTGTTGGTCAGAATCAAGCCGTCCGGCGTGAATACAAACCCTGACCCGCCGCCTTGCCGTTCGCGAGGTTCGCCGGAGCGCGTCTGTCTGTCCTTCTGATGCACTTCAATGTGCACGACCGACGGACTGATGCGCTCCACCGCGCTGGTGACTGCGGTTGAATAGGCATCAAGCGGGGAAGTGTCAGGACCGGAAGGCTTTGAAAAATCATGCTCTGCCGCTTTTTCTGGATGGGACAGGTGCGCCGAGCCATCCAGGAGGGAGACATTTCGTTCCAGATTCATGCTCTGGATAGATGTCTGTCGATCTTCTAAAGATTCAACCCGCGCCCATGTCATCCTGAGCGGCGGGAGCAAAGCGACCGCCCGGGAATGGTTAGGCAGATGTCATCCTGAGCGGCGCCGGACGCGGCGCGAGGGACCGTACGACTGTCTTAAAACTTCGCTGGAGTAGACGGGAATGCCCGCGTCGCATGCAGTGTAGCGGACCTTCGACCGCATTTGTGAGCTGACCCTCGTACGGTCCTTCGGAGCGCTTGCGCGCTCCTCAGGATGACAATCTCTTAAGAGTGTGAAAAAAGGCCGGAACCACCGGACAGATGTTCGTCAATCTAAATCGGATTGACTGGAACCGGACCCAGGGCTTTGCTCGACCGGGACGGTCGCCGCTTCTGGCCGTCAACGGCTGTCCCTGCCAAAGCCTCAGCAGGGCTCATCATCCTGATCCGAATTGTGTCGAGAACGCTTTCTGGAAGAACCTTGGGCAAGAACGCCAAGAGCTTTGCATGCCTGCCGACACGATACCGAATTCGCGGGCGCGTCGAAGTGAGCGCGTGATGCACCGCCCGCGCCACCACGTCGGGCGAACTCCCGTTCTTCTCCATCTCATAGCCGCGCCGCCCGAACCTCCGAATCATCGCTCCATATTGTCTTTGCGCCTCGGCTGGCAGGTTGCTGATCACGTTTTCCAGATCTCCTAATGTCTTATCGACAGCCGGAGTTGCGATCGCGCCCGGTTCGATCGCACAGACGTGCACTCCGAAGGAGCGCAGCTCCAGTCGCAGCGTGTCGTTGACCATGCCGAACGCGCTTTTACTCGAATTCAGCAGTCCGCCGAACGGAACTGCCAGATTCACGCCGACTGAAGTGATGTTGACGATCCGCCCTCGCGCCTTGCGGAGCAATCGTGAAAATGCCTGGATTACCGCGATCTGGCCAAAGAAATTGATGTCGAATATCTCGCGGAAATCGCGCATAGTTGCGTATTCGAGCGGACGCATCATCCCGATACCGGCAACGTTGACCAGTCCGTCCAATCCATCCAGTTGCGAATCGATCTGCGCTGCTGCAGCGGCGATGGAAGCGGAATCTTGCACGTCCATCAAAACCGGTTCGATATTGCTTAGGCCCAGGGCCGTGAGTCTGTTCTGATCGACTTCTTTTCGGACGGTGGCGATGACGTGCCATCCCGCCTGCGCCATGCGGACCGCGGAAGCCCGGCCGATTCCACTCGAAGCCCCGGTAATGAGAACGTGCTTGCGAACTGCTTCTGCCATGATAAGTTCCGTTTCTTAAGGGATGTCGGTCAGATGCCTGATGATTTCGAGCGGTTGGTGGCCTTCGGGATGAAAAAAGCCGGAACCATTGCTGGTTCCGGCCTAGTGTTGGCTGGTTGCCCGGATAAAAGCGAAGTTTCAAAGTGAGAAGGTTTCAAAGTGAAACCCTCGGCCACCCTATCGTTGAAACCTTGAAACTCTGAAACCTTGAAACTTGTTCTACGCACTCCTCCTCGGCCTGATCGTCATGTCGCGCACCTGCGTCAGAATGCTCGACATCTGCATCCCGTTTAGTTGCGAAACAAACGGCAGGAGTTCGGCGATAAATTGATCTTTCATCAGTTCGCTGATTTCTTCCTGACGGCTGCGTTCTCCGCCGCTGAGCAGTTCGGGCACAGTGACCTCCAGTGCACGCGCCAGCCGTTCCAGGGACGACAGCGTCGGCGTGGCTTTTTCGTTTTCGATTTTCGACACGTAGGTTCGCGGCACTGCCATTCGTCCGGCAAGCTGCCGCTGGCTGAGGCCGCTGCGCAACCGCAGGGCCCGGATCGAGGTCGCCAGGTTCAGGTGCCCGCGGCCGTTCGATGGCACTGGCATCATCACCGGTGGAGCAACGATGATCGGTTCCGGCTCAGGTTCCTCGTCCATGGACGCGTGGCAGCGCCGGCAATTATTGTTGGATGTGCGGAACTGGACTAGCAGGCAGTGATCACAACGGACAACTTCCCTAGAATCGACCGGGGCAAGTGTCGTAGCCATCGGGTTGTGGGAGTGCCAGAGCGGGCTCTCCTTACTGCTAAAACCCTGTGCAGGAATGTTTTCGGGGGAGATGCTTCCTGCGTCGTTGCTCAATCTGAGGTATGCAGCCTGTGGAAGTCAAGGGTAAAATGCACAGAAAACGCGGCACTCCCGGTAGGAAAGTCGGAACCAAACTGTGAAACCGTGGAATTGACGGGCAACCCGGGTATGTTTACTAGATAGGTTCCGGGCGACTGGGCTCTCCGGCGGTGTTATGCGTGAATTCCTGATTACAAGAGTTGATCTAAGCTATGCAAAGAGCGCGAGGTCAACAGCTATGGTCCGCACAGCCCTTGCAATGCTTCTGTTGCTTTTTGGACACCCCAGAGTTGGCGCGCAGTCCGAGCCGCTTCGACATGAGCCAACACCTCCGAAACCGCAAGTGCTTCAGGCACAAATCAACGGCGCGGGCTCGACGACGATCAACGTGCGATTCTCAGCGTGGATCAACGAATATCAGGGCTTCCATCCAGGCATCCGGATCTCCTACCAACCGATTGGTTCAAGCGGCGGTGTCCGCCAGTTCATCGAGCGCAATATCTCATTCGCGGCCACCGATGTCCCCATGACCAATGAGCAAATCGCGAAAGCTGGCGTGCGAGTCTTGCAACTTCCCGTGGCTTTGACCGCGGTTGTTCCACTCTACAATCTCGCTCAGGTCTCCAAACTTCAACTCAGCGGCACCACTCTTGCCGATATTCTCTTAGGCAAAATCACAAAGTGGAGTGATCCAGCGATTGCCGCTGACAACCCCGGAGGGAATCTCCCAGCGACGGAGATCAAGATCTTCCCCACTTTCGCCACCGGAACCACAGCGGTGCATGTCATGGCGGATTATCTCTCGAAGGTATCGCCTACGTTCAAAGCTGCGCCAACCAACTCTTCCGGGTGGCCTGAGTTCCACAGCACGTATTACCACTACAAAGGAGCGGAAGGAACGGAAGCGTTCGTTGCGACAACTCCCGGCGCATTCGGGTTTGGTTGGCAGCACCCTTATTCCGAGAATATGCGCTCTGCGGCTGTCAAGAACTCGGATGGCGAGTTCCTCACAGCTTCCCCAGAATCGATCGCAGCGGCAGGAGTTTCAGCGCTGTCGGGACTCCAGAATCAGGAGCCCGACTTCCGAATATCAATAACAAATGCTCCCGGAAAGACAGCTTATCCCGTTGCCTCGTTTATTTGGCTGATTCTGCCCGACGAGGACGGAAGGCCTGAGAATGTTGCTTTGACTGATTTTGTGAAGTGGATTCTGACCGAGGGCCAAAAGTCGGCACTGAAACTGGGTTATGGAGCACTTCCAGAAGCGCTGGTCCAAGCCGAACTTAAGCAGGTCCGTTGAATGGCTGTCGTAAGTATCCCGATAGCATCGTCCAGTTCTAGGCTCTAGGAGGCAAAACTATTAACCGCGAAGCAGCCTGGCAACTCCTCACCGAGTTCACTCAATCCGAGAGCCTGCGCAAACACGCGCTGGCCGTTGAGGCGTGCATGCGCGTCTATGCCAAAAAATACGAGAACGGATCGCCCGACGCCGAGGAACTCTGGAGCGTGGTCGGACTCATCCACGACTTCGATTACGAGCGCTGGCCGAGCCTCGAGGATCATCCGTACAAGGGCAACGCGATTCTCAAAGAGCGCGGATGGCCCGAGGTCATCACGCGCGCCATCATGTCGCACGCCGAATATACCGGCGTCACGCGCGACTCGCAGATGGAGAAAGCTCTCTTCGCCTGCGATGAGCTTGCCGGATTCATCACCGCCGTCGCGCTGATCAAGCCTTCGAAGTCCCTGGCCGAAGTGGACGTGAAGTCCGTGCGAAAACGGATGAAAGACAAAGCCTTCGCCCGCAAGGTGAATCGTGATGACATCATTCAGGGCGCGGCCGCTCTCGGCGTCGACCTCGATGAACACATCGGATTCTGCATCGAGGCCATGAAACCGATCGCGAAAGAGCTGGGGCTGGATGGGAGCGCCGCGGCATCTGGTAGCGGCGTGTGACCGCCGTCGAGCTGCGCTCGACCGGACAGCCGAGGCGGCTGTCCCCACTTAACCCTGCAAGCCCGCAAATTTAGCGTGCACCCCTGACCGCTTTCGCGGATAATCCTCTGTCCCGATGGATACGTCCCAGAGCGATCTGCAAGCGATTCGGCAGATGCTGTCCGATCTGACTGCACGCGTGTATCGGATCGAGCGCCGCCTGCAGATGGATGTTCCAGTTGCCGAAGTCCCAAAGGCAGCAGCGCCTGCTACCGTGCCGTCCGGGCCACCTGCACCCTCGGCGGAACCTTCCCGGCAAACCGCAGCTCCCGTCCCTCAGCCTGCCGTACTTCGACAAACTCGCGCAGCCGAGGACCAGCCGAACCTTGAGTCGCGCATCGGGTCGCACTGGCTGAACCGCATTGGCATTGCGGCGGTCCTGATCGGCGTTTCGTATTTCTTGAAATTCGCCTTCGATAACAACTGGATCGGCCCTGCCGGCCGCGTCACCATTGGCATCCTGGCGGGAATCGCGATTGTGGTTTGGAGCGAGCGATTCCGCGCCAAGGGCTATGCCGTTTTTTCTTACTCGCTGAAGGCCGTGGGAATTGGCACGCTGTATCTGTCGCTGTGGGGGGCATTTCAGATGTATCACCTGATGCCGAGCGGCGCCGCGTTTGCCATGATGCTGGCAGTGACGGCGGCCACCGCGATCATGGCGCTGCGGCAGGATGCGCAGATTCTCGCCGCCTTTGCGCTCACCGGCGGCTTCACAACTCCGCTGCTGCTCTCGACCGGACAGAATCGCGAAGTTGCGCTGTTCAGCTACGTCGCCATCCTCGATGTCGCCACGCTGGCCCTGGTCCGGCTCAAGCCGTGGCGGCGTCTACTGCTCCTGAGCTATGCGGGCACGTTAATCCTCTACCTGGGCTGGGACTTCACGTTCTACAGCCGCAGCCAGCTCAACGTGACGCTTGCTTTTGCGACGCTCTTCTTCGCGATTTTCGCGATCGCCCCGCTCATCGCATTGCAGCCGGAGAGCGAGGCAGCGCCGTTTGCGGCTATTCCGCCGATCGTGGCCTTTGTAAATGCGGGCGTCTATTTCCTGCAGGCCTACGCCATGATTTCCGAGGTCAACAAGTTCTACATGGCATGGTTCGCGCTGGCGCTGGCCTTGGTGTACATCGCCCTAAGCCGCGTGCATGCGCAGCGTGCGCCACGTATCTCGGAGAAGCTCCACTTTCTGCACCTGGCGGTTGCGATTGGATTTATCACGGTCGGAATTCCCATCCGCCTGGACGCGCACTGGATCACCATCGGATGGTTCATTGAATCCGGAGTGCTGCTCTGGGTGGCAAACCGCATCAAGTCCGATTTTCTGAATGTCTTTGCGCTGGCCGCGCTGGTGATGGGAGTCTTTCGGCTCTTAGCGTTCGATAACTTCAGCACGACGCAGCTCATTTTCAATTTCCGGATGTTGACCTACGCCGTAGCAGTAGCCGTGCTGGGCGCCGTCGCGTGGTTCGGTTCGAAGCGTGAGGATGATTCGGCGCGCATGGTGTCGGCGGCCGCCGCGGTTGCGGTCAATGTGCTTGCGCTGATCGGCCTGAGCCGCGAAGTGCAGGACTACTTCTCCCGGCAGATGATCGCCGCCCGTCCCACATTTCGACCCGTGCGGGGGCAGCGCTGGACCCTGAACTATACCGATACGCACCGCCTCGACATTGAACGCGATTTCACCTTTTCGGCCCTGTGGATGGCCTACGGCGCGATGCTCATGGTCATGGGATTCCTGCGCCGCAGTGCCTTCATACGCTGGCAGGCACTGATTCTGATTGCTGCCACCACGGTAAAGGTGTTTGTTTACGACTTGTCGGAACTGGACAAGGCCTATCGCATCCTCAGCTTTATCGCACTCGGCGTGTTGTTGCTGGTCATATCATTCGCCTATCAGCGCGACTGGCTGCAGCTTTCGGCAAAGAGCAGGGCACAAGAGAAGGCCGAGGGGAGTCCTACCCAATGAGACTCGCCGCTGGACTTCTGTTCCTTTTTCTTCTGGCGGACGTACCCGAGCCGCGAATTGTTTACTTCACGAATGTTCGCGACGTGGCCGTCACCCAGGCGGACCGCCAGAACTTCTTCGCCGTGGATCCGGAACTATGGGCGCATTCCCGGGGCGATCTCGGCGACCTGCGCCTATATGCCGGCGATATCTCCGTGCAATATTCGCTCTCGGAGGAGCGCGCCGGAACTTCGTCGGAAGACACCGAGGCGAAGATTCTGAACCTGGGCAGCGTCGGAGGCCATACCGAGTTCGATCTGGATACGCAAGCCCTGCCGGAATACGACCGCATCAAGTTGCGCCTCGACGCGCACGATTTTGTGGTCAAGGCCTCGGTCTGGGGCGGCGACGAACCGCGAGCCACCCGGGTTGAACTCCCCTCGTCGACGCTTTACGACTTCACAAAAGAGCAGCTTGGGTCAAATTCGACCGTTAAGCTTCCCACCGCCAGCTTTCGCTATCTTCATGTGCAACTTTCGCCGGGAATCGCGCCCGAGCAGGTGAAGGGCGCGAGCATCAGCAATCTGCGCGAACGCAAAGCCTCCTGGACCCGAGCCGGAGAATGTGGAACTCCGCAACAGAAAGGGCGCCGGACGGAGATTGCCTGCCGGATACCGCCGCGCGTACCGCTAAATCGCATCCTGTTTCGCGTCGACGCACAGCAGGTCAATTTCCGACGCTACGTCACGATTGAAGATTCGAAGAGTCAGCAACTCGCGGGCGGGGAGATCAGCCGCGTGCGGGTGAATCGAGCGGGTACGTTGGTGAACGACGAACAGCTGGCCCTCGACCTGAACCTGGCTAATGCGGATACGAGTGGCATGACGGTCGTAATCGACAACGGCGACAATCCGCCATTAGCAGTGAATTCCGTAGAACCGCTTTCGCTGGAACGAAGAGTCTATTTTGATCCCCAGGGTAAAACGGCCCTGAAGCTTTATTACGGCGACGAAAAGCTTTCCGCTCCGATCTACGATTATGCCCGCTTCTTTCACGTGGACGCATCCGCAGCGGAAGCGAAACTCGGGGCGGGCGAGCACAATTCGCAATACACCGGGCGTCCCGACGAGCGGCCATGGTCAGATAAGCACCCGGCAGTGCTCTGGGCGGCCATGATCGTTGCCGTCCTCGCGCTGACGGCCATCGCGCTGCGTGGGCTACGAACGAAGTCATAGCCGCGGCAGGTTGCACAAAAATTAACGTGCAAGCCGGATCGTTTTTCGCGGATAATCCTCCGCAATGTCGTCCGACAGTACCACGCCGACCACAAAAGTCATCCTGGGATGCGCCAAATGCGGTGCCAGCCTGCCAGATGAAGCCCAGTTCTGCCTGAAATGCGGCGCGCCAATCACCGTTCCGGCCAAGCCGATTCCAGTCGTCGAGTTGCCCAGTCCGGAACCCCGGCCGCGCAAACCGAAGCGGCACTTCGTCCTTTGGACCGCATTGGCTGTTCTGCTGGCTTTCCTGCTCTGGGCGGCGGTGAGCGAGAATCCGTATGCCCAGGGCGTGCAGGAATTTGTCGGGTGGAAGCACGACCAGACGGTTCTGGCGAATCCGTTCTCGGTTGCGGCCCACACCTTCCGCTATTACAAGTTCACATTGCCGGAAGGATCGACCAACGTCGCGCTTATCGGGCAGTTTACAGTTTCCGCCGTGGGCGGGAAGACCAATAAGGCCGATCAAAACGCCGACAACAGCATTGAACTCTATGTTTTGAGCGAACCTGCCTTCGCCGTTTGGCAAAACGGATACACAACGAGTTCAGTCTATGAAAGCGGCAGGATCGCGCAAACATCCGTGCAGGCGGATCTTCCCGCCGGAGCCGGCGTCTACTACCTCGTTTTCAGCAACAAGTTCGCGCCCAAAGCCGCCAAGAACGTGAACGCGAGTTTCTTTCTCCGTTACAAGAGTTGGCTTCCGCAATGGTTCCGCAGCCTGAAAAACGACCTCTGGAACTGGCTGGGATTGTGAGTTTGGTGGCCGGCAGCTACCATTGCAAGTAACTGATAATGCGACATTTATCTATTATTTGATTACGAAGGCCCATTCGCTTCAGTCACTTGAAGCTCCTCATCCGATCGATTCAACTGTCTATCGAGTGCACAAGGGGCAGTGCAACACGCGGGACTTCGATCCCGCCCCGCGCATTCGTTCTACGGACGAAAATCCTGGTTGGTTCAATCTGGAGGAGTGAAAAGTGCGCAAACTTATCGTTCTGGCTTGTTTCTTAGGACTGTTCGCAGCGTCTGCCATGGCTGCCGAGCCCGGGAGCTATCCCAAAGCGGAGGTTTTTGGCGGATATCAGTATTCGCATCTGGAAGGCGGCGTCAACGCCAACGGGTTCGATTTCACCGCCCAGGGCAATTTCAACGACCACTTCGGCATCGCGGCCGATTTCGGTTCTGCCTACACCACGCAGAATGGCGTCAGCTTCAACAACTACACCTATACGTTCGGGCCGGTGTTGTCGCTGCGGGCTAACAAGGGATATACGCCCTGGGTGCATGCTCTGATCGGTGGTGACACTGCTTCGGCCGGATTCGGTGGAGCTACGGCGTCCAGCAACGGCTTCGCGGTACTGGCCGGCGGCGGCGCGGACTTCAACTTCAACCGCTACATGGCATTTCGTGGCGGGGCCGACTGGATGATGATCCACGGCAACGGCGGCACCAGCAGCAAGAACCTGAGAATGCTGGGCGGCATCGTTCTGCGCTTCTAGTCTGAATCAGCAAAACCAAAAGGGCGGCCCAAAGCTGCCCTTATTCTTTGGCCGGCCGCCCTAAACCGATGCAACCAAAACAACGATGTCATTCCGAACAAGCTTTTCTTGTTTGTCTGACCCCAAAGTAATGTCATTCCGAACAGGCTTTTAGCCTGTGAGGAACCTGCTTTTCGGCAACGCTCCGGATCGCGGTTTTCCTTTGCGTACTTCGCGATCCCTTTGCGTTCTTTGCGTTTTGAGATTTTGCCTTTGGAAGCTAAAAGAATCCGCGAAGGGCGCGAAGAAAATCCGCGAAGGGCAGCGAAAATCTACCGCATGGACTCTTCGATTTCCGAGATCCAATCCGGTCGCTTCAGCACTTCGCGCGGCTTGGGACCATCTGCCGCGCCGACAATGCCGTCCTGCTCCATGAGATCGATCAGGTGGGCGGCGCGTCCGTAGCCGATACGGAGACGCCGTTGCAGCAGGGAAGTCGAGGCCTTGCCGAATTCCACGACCAGTTTCACCGCGTCGGCATACATCGGATCGGCTTCGCCTTCGCCATCCTCGATGGGGCCGCCATCGTTCGTCCCGATCGTGGGCTCTTCCTTCGGAGCTTCCAGGAAGTGGTGGATATATTCCGCTTGCGCCTGAGCCTTCCAGAACTCGACGACAGCGGCGATTTCTTTTTCCGTCACAAAAGGCGCATGCAGCCGATGCACGCGCGCCGATCCTGACGGCAAATACAGCATGTCGCCCTTGCCGAGCAGCGCCTCGGCGCCGTTGGCGTCGAGAATCGTCCGCGAATCGACTTTGGTCGCGACACGGAACGAAACACGGGCAGGGAAGTTTGCCTTGATCAATCCCGTGATGACGTCAACGGAGGGTCTTTGGGTTGCTAAAACAAGATGAATGCCGACCGCACGCGCCATCTGTGCCAGGCGCGTGATCGACTCTTCGACGTTCGAGGAGTCGAGCATCATGAGGTCAGCGAGTTCGTCGATGATGATGACGATATAGGGAATCGGCTTCTCGTCCGAAGCCTCGTCGAAGAGGCTGGGCGTGTCTCCCTGATCGAAGAGCCGATTGTACTGATCAATATTGCGCACGCCCTTCGATGCCAGCAGCTTCAACCGGCGCTCCATCTCGCGCACGGCGTTGCGCAGCGCGTTGGCTGCCAGCTTCGGCTCGGTAATGATGGGCGTGTAGAGATGCGGGACGCCTTCGTAGTTGCCGAGTTCCAGCCGTTTGGGATCGACCAGAATCAGCCGTACCTGATCGGGCGTCGCCTTGTACAGGATCGACATGATCATCGCGTTGATGGCGACGCTCTTGCCCGCGCCCGTCGATCCGGCAATCAGCAGATGCGGCATGCCCGCGAGATCGGCGGTGACGATGCGGCCATTGATGTCCTTGCCCATGGCCATCGTCAGCTTCGACTTCGAGCCCATGAACTCCTGCGACTCGATGTTCTCGCGCAGGAAGATGATTTCGCGCTGCCGATTCGGCACCTGAATGCCGACGGTGCTCTTGCCCGGCATGCGCTCGATCAGGATGCTCTCGGCTTTCAGCGCGAGGCAGAGATCGTCGGAAAGATTCGTGATGCGGCTGTACTTGATCCCGGCTTCGGGCTTGAACTCGAACGTGGTGACGACTGGCCCGGGATTGATCTGCGTAACTTGCCCATGAACGTCGAACTCGGAGTATTTCTCCGTGAGCACTTGAGCGAGCAGCTTGAGCTCGTCGGCGTCGACGGCCTGTTGCTCGTCCGGACGCTGCAGCAAGCTGCTCGAGGGCAGCTTGTAGCCCCCGGCGATCTTCGGCATGGTCGTCTTGGCTTTTTGGCCGGCGTCGGCACGTTCGGTGACTTCAGGATCGTCGTCGGATTCTGCGGAGGCCTGAGGCAGGGAGTCCGCCAGAATTCCGCCGGTATGAGTCGAGCTTCGCTCGTCCGGACGGCCGGGGGCGGCCGTCCCTACATGTTTTTCTTCTTCCTCCGCAAACATCCGCTCTATGCCAGTGCGCCGTGGCTCAGCTTGAGCTTGCGCTGCAGGCGCCGCCGGACGCGAAGGAATCAGCTGTGTCTTTACCACCGGCTTCGAAATCCGCCGCTGTTCCAGTTCCTTCTGCTGACGCCGCCGGGCGCGGTCTTCTTTCCAGTCTTTGTAGCGACTCCACAACGCAGTTACGAAGGAGAGATGAATCGGGGCCCAAAGCTGAATCGCAGAGAAAGAAAACGCGGTCGAGAGATAGAGCGATACCGCCAGAACCGTGCCGCAAACGATGTACGCGCCGGTGACGTTCAAATAGTGAATCAGGAAATCGCCCACGACGCGGCCGATTAAGCCCTCGATCGGGATGACATGCATCCAAAGCATTTCGCCGGGAAGCAGCGCCAGCAGTGCCGGGATGAACATCATCAGCCAGATTCCGCCCAGGGTCTTGGCCAGCGGCGACTGCACTTTTGCCGAACGGAACCAGCGTGCGCCCAGCATCGCCGGGAAGATCACCAGCAGAAACGCGCCCACGCCGAAGAACTGCAGCATGGCGTCGGCTGTGTACGCACCGACAATGCCGATCCAGTTGCGCGCGGCATGCGATCCGGTCAGAACGGAAGCGCTGTTCCACGAAGGGTCAAGCGGCGAATAGGAAACCAGTGCGAGGAAGAGGAGGAGCGCGGAGACACACATCAGGAATCCGATCAGCTCGTTGAGCCGGCGGTTCCCCGTGGGCACAAAAATCGTCGCCAGATAATCCATGAAGGCCGGATTACGCCAAAGTCACGTGAGGACACGCCTTCGGCGCCGTAATCGGCCAGAGCGCTTCTATTATCACAGGAACTCGGGGTTCCGACAATCGGGGATTAGCCCCCGGTGTTGATGTGGTTATCTCAATCAGCAATCGGGACTTAGCAATCGGCACTCAGCAGTCGGCATGCCCAATGCGAGTTATGGACCAGGATGGGCTGAATGCCGAGTGCTGAATGCTGACGGCTCCTTACGCGAGCCTCGCCGCGAAGGCCAGCACCAAGATCCCCACGATAATTCGATACACCGCAAACGGCGCGAATCCGCGCTTGCGGACGTAGGCCATAAACCATGCAACGGACGCATACGCCACGATGAACGAAACCACGAATCCGATGGCCAGCACAATCCAGCCGTGCGGATCGATCTGCGAAACACCAATGGGATTCTCGCCCTTTCCGCGCAGTGATTTGTAGAGCGTGTAAAGCGTCGCCGCGGCCATGGTCGGGATGGAAACGAAGAAGGAAAACTCCAGCGCGGAGGCGCGCGACATGCCCGCGATCTGACCGCCGGCAATCGTCGACATTGACCGCGACGTCCCGGGAAAAACTGCCGAGAAAATCTGGCAGAAGCCGATCCAGATAGCCTGTCCCAGGCTCATGTCTTCCATCTTCCAGGTGTGGATGCCGCGTGCAGCGGCGGCTGTGGAAGGCGGAGGTCCGGCGGCTTCGTCTTTCGCGCGCATGGCGTCGACAATCCACATGACGACTCCGCCGATCAGAAGCGACCAGCCCATGATGGGGATGCTCTCGAGGTGCTTGCCAATCACCTTGGTCAACAGAAATGAGGGGATAGCGGTCACCACGAAGGCGACCATCGTCAGTCCAAGAGGATGAGTCAGGGCGTTGCGGTTACCGTTCTCGCCGCGCGGGAAAGTCGACAGAAACTTAACAATGCGAGACCAAAAATAAACTGGCAGACACAAAATTGCTCCCAGCTGAATGACGATGGAAAACATCTTCCAATAACCGTCTGAGAGGCTGATGTGCAGCAGCGCCTCCGAAAGCCGCAGGTGCGCAGTGGAACTGACGGGAAGAAATTCGGTGAGACCTTCGACAATGCCAAGGATGAGCGCGAGCAGATAATCGTGCAATGTTCCTCCGAGGACTTTAAGAATGGACAGTATCGCAGGTCACGCCTGCTTTTGGGAGTTCAGGGAGATGTCATCCTGAGCGGCGGCGCAGCCGGCGCGAGGGACCGTGCGACGGTGTACAGCTTTGATGCAGTGGATAGGAACGCCTCTGGCGCATACAGTGGGGCGGCCCTTTTCAGCAGCATCGACGAGGCTTGACGCCGTACGGTCCCTCGGAACGCTAATGCGTTCCTCAGGATGACATTTTATGAGGAGTAGCTATCAGTCTTCGGCGTTCCCGTACGTCGACACTCCCTGCTGAATGTCGAACATCAGCGTCTGGGCGCGGTTGGCCCAGCCTGTCTGCGCGTACTGGCTGACGATTCGTTGCGCCAGGTTCAGCGCCCGATCCTTCGCTTCTCCGGACTTCTTCAGATTGGCTTCGGTTTTGTAAATCTCGATCAGAGCCGCTTGCCGCCAGGCGGAGTCATAAAGCGCTTCCGGAGCGGCGGGAGATTGCTCGTGCTCCTTCACGTACTTCTCGTACAATTCCGACTCTTTTTCCGGACACTTCGACGCGCCCTGCCAGTCGCCGCATAGCTTGTTCTCGATCAGGTGGAAGGCGGCAAGATCGGCCCACTTCGTCCCCGGATATTTCTTCATCACCAGCTTCATCCATTCTTCGTCGATCTGTCCGCGCAGATAAGCGTCGCGTTCACGCGCCGAAGGGCGCGTCATCACATCCGACCGCTCGACTTGCCAGCGGATATCGGCCGCGCGGTACAGCGCCTCGGCCGCAAGCGGGGAAGCGGGAAAGAGATCGTACACGCGATAGTAGAGCCGCATGGCGTCTTGGGCGGCGTCACGGCGTCCGCGGCGGCGGCTGGCTTCGTCTTCGGAATTCGCCGCTTCGCCGAAAATAATCTTGTCGCCGTTCGGCGTTGACGTGCCTACCAGGGCCTTCGTCATTACCCAGCCGGTGATGGTTTTGCCTTCCGACTCGGGATCGTCCTCGTCCGCATCCTTGCGCGGCTCGCGGATGATGGCCTCCACATGGGTCCAGTCGCGGCTGGTGTCAATGATGACGAGTTCGTGTCCGCGTCCGACTTCGCCGAGCTTGGCAGTGTCGGCGCTGGGGGAAACGCGGATGGTTTCTTCCTTCACCAGCGTGCCGCGCTGGGCGTCGGCGGCGGCAGGAGTGGAGACAAGCGAGAGTGCGACGGCAAGACAAACAATGCGGAGGGTCATGCCTAGATTATTGGCCGTAGAGACGCTGGTTGCAATGCCTCACCTCGCTACGCGCGCGGCAGCTGGGGGAGACTATCAAAATGTGCGTCTCGTGCACACAGGACAAGCGAATGTTGCAGAACGAGCGCGGCGATCCACATGTCATTCGTCGGGATAGGAGTGCCTTGCTTGCGAAGTTGACGGTAGACGGCTCCGTAATGATGCGTTGTCTGCTCGTCGGCATAGAGCACGCTCACACCGGGCTTCATCAGAAAGCGGCGCAAAACCGCTTCATTGTGCGGTCCCTGACTGCCAACCGCGAATCCGGCGCGTAATTCTCCCAAAACGATGAACGGTAGCCGGACTTCATCGGCGAGTTCGACCGTTTCCACGACAGCCAAAATCCCCCGGCAAAGGTCGGTATAGCGATTTGTGTCGAGCGCCAGCCTCACTTCCACATCTCTTCGTCAATGGTATCCTGCGCAGCTACCGCACTGTCGAAAGCGGCATCTTTGTGCCAAGTGCGGGTGATGTCGCCGAGATCGCGTTGTGGGCCGCTCTTTACGACGACACCTGCACCCCGGGCCAGGGATTCAATCGCGACTTCGTTCAGGCTTTTGCCGTGCTCACGGGCGACTCTGCGCAGAGCTTCGTCCACGGTGGGGGGAACATTGCGAATCGTGTATTGCATGCATTCATTGTAGGCGGTGCAGGCACATAATGCAATCACTCGTAAGATGCTGTTAATGCTGGAGTTCCTTCAGCATCTGCGGCTCGATATTGCCACCGCTGATGATGGCCACATTCAGGTTCGTTTTCGGCAACTCTTTCGCGTGGAAGATGAACCCGGCGGTCGCGACTGCGCCGCTCGGTTCCGCGACCGTGGCGGGATTCGCAGCCAGATATTTCATCGCTTGCCAGATTTCGTCCTCGGTCACTGTGATGATGTCGTCGACGTAAGCGCGAATGTGCTCGAAATTGATCGGTCCGATACTCTGCGTGCGCAAGCCATCCGCGATCGTGCGCGAAACCTGCTGCGCAGGGAACTGAACGATCTTCCCCGATCGCAAACTCGCCTGGGCGTCGGCGGCGAGTTCGGGCTCGACGCCGATCACTTTCACCTTCGGATTCGTAAGCTTGATGGCCGCGGCGACTCCCGAGATTAGTCCTCCGCCACCGACCGGCGAGAGCACCGCTTCAACTTCTGGCATGTCTTCGAGAATTTCGAGCCCAATCGTTCCTTGTCCGGCGACGATCTTCTCATCGTTATAAGGCGGGACGATGACGTATCCGCGCTCGGCGGCGAGTTCCTCGGCTTTGGCTTTGCGCTCATCGGAACCGGGGCCTACGAAGACAATTTCCGCTCCGAGCTTCGCCGTCGCCTCGCGTTTGATGATCGGGGCATTGTTCGGCATTACGATGATTGCCCTCACGTTGAGCGCCCGTGCGGCGTATGCGACACCTTGGGCATGATTGCCGCTGGAATAAGAAATGACTCCGCGCTTGCGATCAGTTGCTGCCAGCGAGGCGATTTTGTTGTAGGCCCCGCGCAGCTTGAAAGCGCCCATGGGCTGCTGGTTTTCGGGCTTGAAATAAAGTTGGCGAGGATCCTCGGCGCAGAGTTTGAATTCGACGAGTTTCGTTCTGATGGTGATGCCGCCGAGGCGTGCTTGGGCAGAGTGGAGATCGGCGAGCGTGATCATGCCTGATTAGAATACCGTATCGTCCGCAGCGAATACGGTTTGACATCATGATGTCTAATAAGATAGCATCATGATGTGCGAATGACCCTTACCGTCGATGACGACATCGCCATTCAGCTGAAGAAAGAAGCCCGCGAGACGGGCGAACCCTTCAAGCAAGTGGTCAACCGATATTTACGCCGTGGTATCACTGCCCCGAAGCGCGCGTCGACAAAGAAGTTCAGGGTGAAAGCCAAGAATTTAGGGCTTCCTCACTTCGAAAAGACCGAACAGTATATTGAATTCCTGGAAGGACCGGATCACCGGTGATTGTGATCGATGCGAATCTACTGATTTACGCTTACGACACGGCCTCGCCTCTTTACGAGAGTTCTAGTGCCTGGCTTGAGGATGCTTTTTCCGGAGCGGATTCGGTGGGCTTGCCATGGCAATCGATAGCTGCCTTCCTGAGGGTGATGACCAACCCCAAGCTTCACGGGCGGCAATATACCCTAAAAGAAGCGGCCGAAGTGATTGAAGCCTGGGTGGCTGAGGCTAACGTACGAGTACTTTCTCCGACTAACGAGCACTGGCCGCAATTCCGACGGATGATGTTCGAGGGCAGCGCTTCCGGGCCGCTAATCAGCGATGCAGAACTTGCCGCCCTTACCATCGAATACGGTGGTGTCCTGCACACCGCCGATCGCGACTTCGCTCGCTTTCCAGGATTACGCTGGGTGAATCCTCTGACCTCGTAGTTGGCAGAGGGCGACTGTCCTCTACCGGGTGGATCAGATCTCCAGTATCACCGGCATGATCAGCGGGCGTTTCTGGCTCTGCTTATTGATGTAGCGCTTCAGGTCGGCGCGGATTTTTTCCTTGATCACGCCGTAGTCGGCCTTCTCTTCTTCGCTCGAATGCGCCAGCGTGTCTTCGACCATGCGGCGGGCGCCGTCCATGAACCCGTCTTCGCCGATGTTGAATCCGCGCGTGACGATTTCCGGTGGGGTCTCGACCTTTCCTGAGAGTTTGTTGATCGCGATGATCGGAAGCACGATGCCATCTTCGCTGATGTGGCGGCGGTCTTTGATGATCAGGTCTTCGACCACGTCGGTGCGGCTGCCGGAATCGATGCAGACCCGGCCTACATTGATGCGTCCAGTCTTGCGCGCGCCGAGTTCGTCGAATTCGAGAATGTCTCCGCTCTCGATCAGCATGACTTTGCCGACCGAACTCCGCATCGCGGCGGCCATTTCCGCGTGCAGCTTGAGTTGCCGATACTCGCCGTGAACCGGCACAAAGTATCGCGGCTTGACGAGATTGATAATCAGCTTCAGCTCTTCCTGGCTGGCGTGTCCTGAAACGTGCACCGGCGGCGAGGTGCCGTCTTCATAGATCACGTGGGCTTCGCGGCGGAACAGGTGATCGATCATCCGGTAAATCGTCTTTTCATTGCCGGGGATGATGCGGCTCGAAAGCACGACCGTATCACCCTTTTCGATCTTCGCGTGCTTGTGATTGTCGACCGCGGCGCGCGACAGCGCCGACATGGGCTCGCCCTGCGTTCCGCTGATCAGCACGCAAACTTTTTCCGGCGGGAAATTCTTCATCTCGCCGGGGTTGATTACCAACCCTTCGGGTACTTCGATGTAGCCAAGATCTTCGGCAATCTCCGCCGAGTTCGTCATCGACCGGCCGATGAACGCGACTTTTCGTCCGTGCTGATACGCGAGTTCGACGGCAAGATTGATGCGGTGAATTGAGCTCGAGAAACACGAAATGAAAAGCCGGCGTTTGGTATGCGCGAAAACTTCGTCGAACTTGCGTCGCACCGCGCGCTCGCTGGGCGTGTATCCCTTGCGCTCGACGTTGGTGGAATCCTGAAACAGTGCGAGCACGCCTTCTTTTCCATATTCCGCGAACGTGTGCAGGTCGAACAATTTGTTGTCGGTCGGCGTGGGATCGACCTTGAAATCGCCGGTATGGATGACGACGCCAAGCGGAGTGTGGATCGCGAGGGCTACGCAATCGACCAGGCTGTGCGTGACCTGAATGGGATGGATGGTGAAAATTCCAGCTTTGAATCGCTCGTTGGGGCGGATCTCGCGCAGGTCGGCGTCATCAAGCAGGCCGTGCTCGTCGAGCTTGTCTTCGACATAAGACAACGTGAATTCGGTGCCCCAGACGGGCACTTGCAATTCGCTCAGCATCCAGGGCAGCGCGCCAATGTGGTCTTCATGCCCGTGGGTCAGAATGATGCCGCGAATGCGCTGGCGGTTCTCGATGAGGTACGAAATGTCGGGAACCACGATGTCGACGCCGAGCAGTTCGGCCTCTGGGAACATGAGGCCGGCGTCGATCACTATGATGTCGTCGCCCCAGCGCACGGCCATGCAATTCATGCCGAACTCGCCGAGCCCGCCTAACGGGATGACTTGCAGTCTGCCAGAGGCCATTGGGAAAGATGATGCTAGCACAGAGCGATGAGCAGTGAGCGATCAGCAAGGAGCGGTCTGAATGGATTTTTGCCCGCCACTCATTGCTTGCCTGCATGGCATTCTTTACCGCACTGCGATATGGTGGAATCAGTGCCCGAGGAGCGCAAATCATGGCTGCGCCGTCGCGTGGAGATGGCGCTCACCAAAGGGCTCACGCGCGCTTATTCGACCGTGCGTGTCGATCCCCAGAAATTTCTGCTGCAGCTGCGCGCCGCGTATCGCGTGCCCATCAGCGGGTATCACGGCGTTTTTTCTCTCGATGTCCAGGAACTCGACATCGTTGCTGAATCGATCATCCGCGGCGGTATGAAGATGGCTGCGGTCGAAGGAGCCGGTTTCGGGCTCGGAGGCCTGATCACCATCGTGCCCGATCTCGGCATTCTCTCGGCCATCACCATGCGCACGATCCAGAAGCTCAGCCTGCTCTACGGATTCGAGTTCAACACCGACGATGAAATTGCGGAACTATGGATCGCTGCCGCCAGCGCCGCCGGAGTCGACGTCAGCCGCGAGCTGTTGGAAAAGGAAGTCATCAACAAATTTGTGCCCAAGGTGATCCAGCGGATTGCGGCACGAGCCAGCACGGAAGTCGTGGAAAAGTGGGCGGGACGCGTGATTCCTCTGGCCAGCTCCGCTATCGGCGCCGCATTGAATTACTGGTTCGTGCGCGCCTGGGGCGAGCGGGCGCGGGCGCATTTTCGCGAAAGACATATGCGGTTCCGGGAGCAATCGCGACCGGTGTTGGCCCCCGGCGAATCTGCCGGGCTCTTGACTTAAAGACTTCACCACGGAGACGCAGAGGCACAGAGAGCAAAAATTAGGACCTTACTCATGCGTTCCTCCGTGTCTCCGTGCCTCTGTGGTTAAATCGATATTGATGCCCACTCTCGTCTGCTCAGCCATATTGTTCGATCTCGATGGAGTGCTGGTCGACTCAACCCGTCAGGTCGACCGCGAATGGCGCGACTGGGCGGCGCGCAAAGGCGTCGACGGCGACGCGGTCATGGCGATCGCGCACGGCGTGCGCACCATCGAAGTAATCCGGCGAGTCGCTCCCCACCTGGACGCCGAGGCCGAGGCAGCAGGCATTGAGAATCATGAGGCCGACGATCAGACCGGAGTCGTCGTCATGCCCGGGGCACTCGATCTGGTGCGCTCGATTCCGAGTGGTCGATGGGGTGTTGTCACATCGGGGTCGAGGCTGCTGGCTGAAAATCGGCTGCGTTATTGCGGATTGCCGGTGCCCGAAGTGCTGGTGACATCCGATGACGTGACGCATGGAAAGCCTCATCCCGAGCCGTATTTGAAGGGTTCCGAGCGGATCGGATTTCCTCCCGCCGATTGTCTGGTCATCGAAGATGCGCCGGCAGGCATTCAGTCCGCGCGGAGTGGCGGGATGAAGGTGATTGGGTTGGCGAGCACGTATCTGCCGAACGCCCTTTCGGAAGCTGATACCGTGGTGAACGGACTGCGGCAGTTTAGCGTCGCCTCCAATGGACTCGGCAAGCTAGCCGTTAAGATCCAATGAGGACTCCAACTAATATTGCCGACAGTGGCCAGCTCAGGCCGACTAATCGGATGTTTCAAGCGTCTGATACCTTCCATTCCTCCAGTAATACAGCACCGAAGACTTTTCGAGCCACTCAGCTTCAAGCCCATCCAGTCTCAGTTGAACTGATTGTGTAGTGTCGAAGCCTGTGTATTGCCCGTGTGACACCTTCGAAATTACCAGACCGGAGTCTGAGCCCCGATCGTCCTCTAACGTTCTTACGACGTAACTGTCCCCGGTTTGGGATTTGGCTAGCACAACTATCTTGTAACCCACTCCTGCTGCTGACTTCGCCACTAATAGTAAGCCGTATGCGAGTTGACCGAGATTCTCAAAATGTCCGACAGCAATTCCGGGACACTCCTTGGGATGCTCTTTTAGCCAAAGCTCCTTATCGTAAGGTTCGAGATCCGATGTAGCTTTTACTCGCCACTTGGGGAATTGTTTGTTAACCAGCGCCCGTGCTTGCGGCGGAAGGACTGCGTCGGCGCATGTGCTCTGCGCGTGCGCAGGCAGTCCGATCGCGAGAGCTGCAATCAAAGTCGCGAGAAGCAGTTTAAGAGCGCGCATACGACGATCGTACGGCGGCGGGCAGGGCTCGTCTACATTACCTCGGCGCAGGCTGAGTGATCAGCAGGGACACTTATCGTAGCCAGTCTTCCAACTCAATTCCTTTGTCAGTTTTTTCGTCGCGGTATTTCACGATCACCGGCGTGTACAGCGAGAGATTCCATTTCCACGGACCTCGCTCTTCTTTCACCGCGCGCGAGCCCGGCACGACCACAGCATTCTCCGGAACTTCCAGCGAAGCGTCTGGCGTTGCGCGGTACACTTCGCCCTTGACCAGATCGTAGAGCGGCGTGGAGCGCGTCAGGATCGTCCCCGCTCCCAGCACGGCCCGAGCGCGCACGAGCGTGCCCTCGTACACGCCGCAATTGCCGCCGACCAGCACGTCATCCTCGATGATCACCGGCGCGGCGTTCACCGGCTCGAGCACGCCTCCGATTTGCGCGGCCGCGCTCAGATGCACGCGCTTGCCGATCTGCGCGCACGATCCGACCAGCGCGTGCGAATCGATCATCGTGCCTTCGTCGACATAGGCGCCAACGTTGATAAACATCGGCGGCATGCAGATGACCGACGGCGCGACATAGGCTCCTGTGCGTGCCGAGGATCCGCCGGGAACCACGCGCACACGATCGTTGACCGTGAATTGCCGGGCAGGGAAAGTGTCCTTATCCACGAACGATAGTCCGGCTGTCTGATCGCTGAGCACGCCCAGGCGAAATCCGAGCAGAATGCCTTGCTTCACCCATGCCTTGGTCTGCCACTTCCCATCTACTTTCTCTGCGGCGCGAATCTTTCCTTGCGTGAGTTGGTCGCGAAACTCCAAGAACGTGCGCCGCGCTTCGGGATCGCGCTCGACCTCGCCCTGCGCGGCAAAGTGCTCAATGGAGGATTGCAGGCTCGACATGAATTGTTGATTGTTGATTGCTGATTGTTGATTTGTCAAAGCAAAGAGAACACAAGGTCCCTCCACTCCGCTCGCGTTTGCTCGCTACCGGTCGGGATGACAATAATGCGGGGAGGTTTTCAATCAACAATCAAAAATCATCAATCAACAATTTCTTTTCTATACGCACTTGCATTCGCTTCGTATCAGCACGCCGGTCATGGCGTGGGCCGCGGCGCGCGCTTCGGCCAGCGCGGAGTAAGGTCCGTGCCAGCGCGAGTGGTTGGCGTCGTGGCCGGAGGGACGTCCTTTGCCGTGGCTGCATTGTCCGCAACTGCCGCGGTGCAGGACGATCTTTCGGGGCCCGGCTGCCCAGTTCTCATAAATGTAGAAGTCCGCCGCTGCAGCAGTGGGTGCAGCAGGTTTGGTGATCAATCCGGCTTCCGATGCGACCTTCTGCAGACGCGAGCGCAGATCACGGCGCATGGGGACGAGCGGCAGCCGGTAGACTTCTTCGATCTTGCCCATCATCGCCAGCACAGCTTTCACCGGCAGCGGACTCGATTCGATGAAGTTTGCCTCCATCAGCGGCAGATACTTGCGATTCAGTTGACGAGCTGTGGTCCAGTCATTGGCAAGCGCGGCGCGAACGAGATCGGCCATTTCGCGCGGAATTTCGTTCGATGCCACCGAGATCAATCCCACTCCGCCGAGCGCGATCACCGGAAGCGTGAGCGCGTCATCGCCGGACAAAACCAGAAACGCTTCCGGCAAGGCATGAATGGCCTCTGCAATCTGCTTCAAATCGCCGCTGGCTTCTTTCACTCCAGCGATGTTGGGGATCTCAGCGAGGCGAGCCAGAGTCTGCGGTTCGATGTTCGCCGCCGTGCGCCCCGGGACGTTGTACAAGATGACCGGCTTGTCGCCCACGGCTTCGGCGATCGCCTTGAAGTGCCGGTACTGGCCTTCCTGCGTGGGCTTGTTGTAGTAAGGAGACGCCGTTAGGATCGCATTCACGCCGGGCCGCGCCGCCAGTTCCTTCGCCTTCTCGACCGCATCACTCGTAGCATTCGATGTGGCCCCGGCGACGATGGGCACACGTCCGGCGGCAACTTCGATGGTTGTATCGATGACCTGCAGCCATTCGTCTCGCGTCAGCGTCGGAGTCTCGCCGGTCGTGCCGCAGGGAACAAGAAAATCGATGCCGGATTCGATCTGCCATGCGATGAGGTTGCGCAAGGCTGTGTCGTCAATGGATCCATCCTGACGAAAGGGAGTGACGAGAGCGGTGCCACATCCGCGCAGTTGCATAGGGATACTGTAGCGCGAATAGGAAGGAAGTGGAACTGAGGCAGAGGTCTCGTTCTGATACGATCCTCGGCGTGAATCCGCTGGTTATGTATTTCGCCTCAGGGGAGTCTTTTTATTTTGGTGCGGCATTGCTCTTGATCCTTGCCGTCATCTCGAATTTCTCACTACCTGCCTGGAGGGTCCTGATTTGGCGAGCATCGACGTGGGTCGCACTGGCGATGATGATCATGGCATCTCCTCCATTCCCATGGATTCTGGACGTCATTTTCGGAGCGATATTCCTAACTTGGCTGATTTCTGCACACTCCAAACGCCCAGCGGAACGAGCACCAAGGATGCGAACCGGGTCGACGTGTGCTTTGATCGTTTTGCTAATGGGTCTTACGGTTGGGGAACTACGTCATCGGCGATTGCCCGTTATTCGCACGACTCCCTACGATCATGTGGTCGTACTTGGTGACTCTATTTCAGCTGGTCTTGGGGGACGCGTGCGGCCTTGGCCTGACTTGATGCAGCAGATGTCGGGAATTCAGGTGAAGAACCTGTCAAAAGCGGGTGCGACGATCAAAGATGGGCTCGGGATGGCGAGCGAAGTTATCTCGCAGGATCATCTGGTCCTGATCGAACTAGGGGGGAACGATCTGATTGCTGGGGGATCCGCGGATTCTTTCTCGCGGTCTCTCGAATCAGTTTTGAAAAGGCTCGCTGAACCGGGTCGTACGGTGATCATGTTTGAACTGCCGCTTTTGCCTGAAATGATTCCGTATGGTCAAGCTCAGCGACTGATCGCGAAGAAATACGGCGTTGTCCTTATTCCCAAACGGTTCTTCGCGGGTGTCTTGTCCGGAACCGACGCAACTTCAGATGGGTTGCACCTCACCGAAGTGGGTGCGCATCGAATGGCTCTGTTAATGGCGCGAATGCTGGCGTTTAGCGCGCACGCGTCATAAAGCCTCAGCGGCTAAAGCCGGATTCTATTAGCGAAACATTATCGGCACGACTAAAGTCGTGCCCTTCCCAATGCAGTTCTCGCTCAAACTTCCCGCCACACGTCCTTGAAATCGTAGAAGCCCTTCTTTCCGGCGATCCACTCGGCCGCTAGCACCGCGCCTTCGGCGAAGCCGCGGCGGGACTTGGCATCGTGGCACAGGTAAATTCGGTCGTTTTCCGATTCAAGCACCACTTCGTGCATGCCCACGACTTCGCCCTCGCGGAAGGAGGTGATCTCAACAGGCTCGTCGCTCTGCGCAGCCTCGCGCAATAATCGCTGGAGAATGATCGCCGTGCCGGAAGGCGCGTCTTTCTTGTGGGCATGATGCCGCTCGAAGATCTGTCCTGTGTATTTGTGACGCAGGGCCGCGGCGGCGCTCCGGGCGGCATCGAAGAAGAGATTTACTCCTACAGAGAAGTTCGCGCCATACACGAATCCTGTTCCGTGCTGCTCGACCAGTTTTCGCAGGTGATCAATCTCCTGATACCACCCGGTTGTGCCCACAACCATGTTCTTGCCCGCATGAACGCAGGCTTCAATGTGCGCGATAACCGTATGAGGCGTGGTGAAGTCGATCACGACGTCGACGCCTTTAAGATTGTCTGCGGTCAGCGCGGCGCACGCAGTGTTTTCTTTCGATCCCGCAACGCGCACGTGTTGCTTGCGCTCGGCTGCGACTTCGGCGACGAGCGATCCGGTTTTGCCACGGCCGAGAATGAGGAGATTCATGCCGTAGGAGATTTAACCACAGAGGAAACAGAGAAGCACAGTCGCGTTCCCAGGTCTCGCAAAGTCGGCGAGACCCGGGGCACCCCTCCGCGCCTACACAATCACGCGAACACCTCTGCATCCAGTTCCGCGAAGAAGGTTTTGTGCAGGCGCTGGATCACGTCGGGCACTTCGTCTTCTTCGATCACAAACGTGAGATTAATCTCCGACGCGCCCTGCGAGATCATGCGGATTTTTTTGTCGGCGAGTTCGCGGAAGACCAGCGCCGCGATCCCCGGCGTCTCGCGCAGGTTTTCGCCGACCAGGCAGACAATCGCTTTGCGTCCCTCGTATTTCACATCAGCCAGCTTAGCCAGATCGGCGGCGAGAGCCGGAATCGCCTGATTGGAATCGACGGTAAGCGAAACGCTCACCTCCGAAGTTGAAACCACATCAATCGATACTTTGTGCCGATCGAAGGCTTCGAAAATCGACCGCAGGAATCCATGCGCCAGCAGCATGCGCGGCGCGGCAACTTCCACGATGGTAATTTTCTTCTTGGCCGCAATCGCCTTGAAAATGTTTTTTGTCTTCGGGGCGCGCGTCGTGATGCGGGTTCCTTCGCACGAGGGATTGCGCGAGTTCAGCACATAGACGGGAATGTTCTTCTGAATCGCCGGCAGAACCGTCGCCGGATGCAGCACCTTCGCGCCGAAATAGGCGAGCTCGGCCGCTTCATCGAAGCTTATCACTTTGATCCGCCTCGCATCGGGACAGAGCCGCGGATCGGTGGTCAGGATGCCGTCCACGTCCGTCCATATCTCGATGCGCTCGGCGCCCAATCCTGCGCCGAAGATGGCCGCGGAAAAATCGGATCCGCCACGTCCGATGGTGGTCGTAATGCCAGCGCGATTCGCGCCGATGAAGCCGCCCATCACCGGCACTTGTCCTGCCTGGAGCAGCGGGGCGACTCGTTCCTGCAGGCGGGCGTTAGTTTCGTCGTAGTGGGGCACCGCCTGCATATAGCTGCTGTCGGTGACCAACACGTCGCGTGAATCGACGTGAACGCCCTTCAAGCCGCGAGCACTGAACGCGACAGCGACAATTTTGCTCGAGAGCATTTCCCCGAAGGCGGCGACGTGATCGGTGGTACGTGGCGTGATTTCGCCGACGGCGGAGATTCCGCGCAACAGTTCATCCAGCGCTTCAAAGTCAGATCCCAGTTCGGAGTGGAATTCGGTGAAACGCGCGGTCCCGAGCAGTTCGCTAGCGGTGTTGTAGTGGCGCTCCTGCAGCGACCGGCAGAGCTTGAGTGCGGCCTTGCGTTCCCCTGCGCCGGCGGCGCGAGCCATGGTCAGCAGCGTGTCGGTGACCTTGGCCATGGCACTGACCACGACAACCGGTTGTTGCGCGAGCCGTCCCTGGACGATCGACGCGACGCGATCGATCGCCTTGGCATCTTCGACCGAGGTCCCGCCGAATTTCATGACGATCATGGGCGAGACTCCGGCCTTAAGTGGGAAGGTTCACCGGAGCACGTCATCCCAGGTAGCCCTTGGCCTTCAGCAGTTCCGCGTTCAGTACGGCCGCACCGGCGGCTCCCCGAATCGTGTTGTGCGAGAGCACGGTGAACTTCCAGTCGAGCACCGAGCAGGGACGCAAGCGGCCAACGACCGCGGTCATGCCAGCGCCCATGTCGACGTCGAAACGCGGCTGCGGACGGTCGGAAGCTTCCAAATAGACGACCGGTTTTTCCGGTGCGCTCGGGAGCCGCAATTCCTGCGGCTCCGCGCGATAAGAATTCCAGGCCGCGATGATGTCTTCTGGCTTGGCTTTGGACTTCAGACGAATCGAAACGGACTCGGTGTGGCCATCCTCAACCGCGACGCGGTTGCACTGCGCGCTCATGGCGAAGGTACCGTCGATCACTTTCGATCCGTTTAATTGCCCGAGGAGCTTCTTGGTCTCCTCTTCCATCTTTTCTTCTTCGTTTTTGATGAACGGGATCACATTGCCGAGAATGTCGAGAGAAGCCACTCCGGGATATCCCGCGCCGCTGACGGCTTGCATCGTCACCGCCATCACCGTTTCGAGGCCGAACTTCTGATGGATGGGCGCGAGCGCCAGAACCAGACCGATGGCCGAGCAATTCGGGTTGGTCACGACGAAGCCGCCGGACTTCTTCCGCCAGCCCTGTACATCGATCAGCTTGATGTGTCCGCTGTTCACTTCCGGAATGACAAGAGGCACATCCTCCTTCATCCGCAGCGCGCTGGAGTTCGAGACGACATAGCAGCCGGCGTCGGCAAAACGCGGCTCGAGTTCGGCGGCGATCGCCGAATCGAGCGCCGCAAAAATCACTTTCGGCGCGCCATCGGGAGTCGCCGGCGAAACCTTCATCTTGGCGACCGCCGCCGGGATCGGCGTCTTGAGCCGCCAGCGCGAAGCTTCCGCGTAGACCTTGCCTTCGGAACGGTCGGAGGCGGCCAGCCACGCCACCTCAAACCACGGATGTTGCTCCAGCATCTGGATGAATCTCTGCCCGACGACGCCAGTGGCGCCGAGAATACCGATAGGAATTTTGGGGTTCATAAGAGTAACTGAGAATTCTAACAGGGGCGGATCGCGTTCGGACTCGCGGAACGTCCCCCAGAGCTAGATGCGGTGCGTCTCGTGACCGTGCAGAGGGTATTCCGACAGCGGTCCGAATTTTTTCTTCTCTGCGTACAGCCGCCAGCGGCGGAAGATGATACGCAGTGTCGCCATGACCGGAATCGAAAGATAGATTCCGAGGATGCCGGCCACTTCTCCTCCAGCCATCACGCCGAAGATCGCCGCCAGGGGATGCAGTTCCATGCTCTCGCCCATGATGCGCGGAGACGAGACATAGTCCTGTATCAGGCGCCACGCGCCGAGAAAAATGAGCAGCACCACCCAGTGGGAGTAGCCGGTCACCAGCGCAACGATCATGATTGTGATCGCGCCCACCAGCGGACCGAGCACAGGCACAAATTCGAGAATTCCCCCGATCGTTCCCAGCACGATCGGACTCGGTCCCTTCAGGATTGCCAAAAAGGCCGAATACACCACCAGCGTGAGGGCCGCCAGAATCAATTGCGCACGAATGAAGTGCGCCAGCATGTGATTCAAATCGTTCATCACGTTTTCCAGAAACTCGCGCTGCGGGCGCGACTGGATGGTCGAGAGCAGGAAGTCACTGAAGATGCGGCCATCTTTCAGGAAGAAAATTGAGAGCAGCGGAACGATAAACAGCAGCCATGCCTGCTTGGCGACATCCGCCACGCGCAATCCGATGCGCTGTGCCAATTGCGCAATGTCCTGCTCGTGGCTGGTGAGAAAGGAATCCAGGAAATCAGTGGTGGCCTTGCTCCAGCCGCGATCGGCACCCACCTGCCGCGCCAGTTCGCCGGAACTCAGGCGTGAAACCAGGCTCGGAACCGATTGTCCGATGCGCGCTCCCTCGCGAGTCAGCTTCGGACCGACCACCACGAAGAAAATGATCACCAGGGCAATGAGCAGCGTATAAATCACGGCAATCGCCCGGCCGCGCCCTTTTAGCGGGCGCTCCAACTGCGTCACCAGCGGACCCATCAGGTAGGCGAAGAAGATGGCGAACAGGAAGGCGATCAGCGTCGATCGGGCGGCATAAAGGAATCCCAGCCCCAGCGCGAACAGCAGGATTGTGACAATCACCCGCGCCGTTCGTGAGTCAGTCAGCAGCAATAAATTTTCCAGAGCAAGTCTCGCTTCCGCCGCCGGGCAGACGTCAGCTAATCCCGGACCACCTCGGTGTTATCGGCAGGAATCGCGACCCGCATGAGTTTGAACTGATCCCGATCGTCCACCCACAGGTTCCACTGAAAATTGTCGCCCTTCAGGTTCAGCCGCAGTAACTCGCGTTCTGTCCCTCGGATGGTGACTTTTTCTTTGCCCACCAGTTCCATTTGCACGTGAATCGAAGTGCGATCCTGGGGAACGAGTACGCCGAAGTCCGAAGGCGATTGCTGGCACTTGAGGTTCCCGCCCTCCGATTTGCACGCCCCGCTCAGAAATCGCCAGGCCAGGACTTCGCGATGCACGAAGAAATTATTGTCGAGAATGGCCGAGGTGCTGGGCATCAGGAAGGGCTGTTCGGCCGGCTTGGTCGAGTTGGGGCTGGTGATTTTCTCGATGAGGAATTCGTTATTGGGCATGACCGTGAGCGAACCACCCGAAGCCTGGCTCCAGTCATAGCGCAGCAACTCCCCACTGGAGGTGATTTCCAGATCCGATTTTTGCACGACAGGATCAGCGCCAACCGTTGCCTTTAACTGGGACTTGACTACGCTGGCGGAGTTCTGCTGTTGCACGGTAAAAGTCTCCGTCGCCACTCGATTTCCGTTGATGAAGACTCCAAACGAGCCGGAGTCGACTGTCTGCGACCCCTTGGGCTGCTCCTTCTTGTCTGCGGCATGAGCGGCGGCGACAACGGCAGCCAGCAAGATGCCCAGTCGCACTGCTGATTCAAACTTCACTCGACTTCTCCTTCTTCCATGCGGAGAGCTATCTTCCGCAACCCTAGTTTCTCGGCAATCTCAGTCGCAATATCCGCGACCGCGCGGTCTCCCGTCTGCACTCGCATCTTTGCCTTGGCGTAGCCTTCGCGCCGTGTTTCATAGAGCTGCCGGAATTGCTCTTCACTGCGATGCAAAGGACGTTCCCTACCCGCCTCCCTTGCCTGTTTGCGGCAGCGGGCCCACAAGTCCTCTACTGCTGCATCCAGAAAGACCGTGGGGACCTTCGCCGCTCGCAGCAATCTGGCGTTAGCCGGCTGCACGAAAGCGCCACCGCCAACCGCGACGATCCGGGTCGCAGAGCCGCCCAGTTCGCGGAGTGCCTCCGCCAACGCTTCGTGCTCAGCCCGGCGGAACTCCTGCTCGCCCGACTCCTTGAAAATCTGAGCGATCACCCGGCCTTCGCGGCGCTCGATGCGGTCGTCCAGATCCTCGAACTCCCAGTTCAACTGCTGCGCGAGAGCCCGGCCGACGCTGGTCTTCCCCGCGCCCATGAACCCGACCAAAAAAACCGCGCCCGGCGGCGAGCCGGATGCCAGCTTTTTTCCTCGCCTTGGCGTCGCGCGAGTACCCGTTCGAACGCCCGCCTTTTTCCCAGAGCGCTTCTTCAACGGGGCATCTTTGTTCTTGGTTATTTTGTAGAGCGTTTTCTGAGGTGGATTTTACCACTGAAGCTGCGCAGCACGACGGTCGATGACACCGCTGCGCGGCCCATGGTACCCCAAAAGGCACTTCCTTCTTTGATCACGAACGAGGTGTGCTGTTTGGGTTGAAGAGGAACGTCGTCATGCACTTCGCCGCGCACCGACCGCGCGCTGACATCGGCCGACGTGTTCTCCGGCACCACGGCTTCGATGTCGCCGCTGTGGCTGGTTAGCCGGTACTCGCCGCTGTCGCCGAAGTCGCCGGTATAGCTGATGCCGCCGCTGGTCGAGATCACTTGCACCAGCGGGCCAGTCACTCGATTCAGAGTTACGTTGCCGCTGAGAGAATCTACTTCCACGTGTCCGTCCTGGACGTTGGTGAGAGTCACCGGACCATTGAGTGTTTTGACGTGGACGTGAGCGTTGCTGATGTCCCGCACTTCGACGGTTGCGCCCGCGCCTTCCAGCGTCATATCGCCATGAAGTTTTTCGGCGCGCAGTGTTCCATTGCTCGATTGCAGCGTCAGGCTGGTGTCGGCGGGAACCAGAATTTGGTAATCAACGCTGCCGCTGTGGGCGTCAGCGCCGGGCAGCAGATGCGACTCTACTTCGACGCGGTTGCCGACTACGCTTTTGTCGACTTCGACCTTGTCTGACGACAACACCGCATTGATCACCACAACGTTGCCGCTGGCCGGCCTGATGGAAACCAAGCCGTACGGATTGTTTACTGAAACCCCCGCCTTTGGTCCGACATTGAAGCGGTATTCCTTGCGCGTTTGAGCCGCCAGCGGCACGGCTGAAATCGACATCATTCCTGCAATAACCGCCCCGATCACTGCCCATCCCGTCATACGCCCGCTCATATAAGAAATCCCCGAAAACTTGTTTTCCACGCCTCGCCGCCCATCATTATGGCAGGGACCGATCCATGGCCAGCTCGAAAAGCATGGCCTTTTCCTGATATGCCTCCATCAGCGAGCGTCGAGCCTCCGCATCATTCGGATCTGTAGCCACACTGTATTTCGCATCCACAATGTACTGATTCACGCGGCGCAGATTATCAGTGTACTGCTCGCGCAGCGCCGGCGGCTGCTGCGCGATTTCCTGCATAAGATCATCGTCACTGAGACCGGCGACGGCTACATCGGCATCCGAAAAAGCAGGCTGCGTTGCATAATTCGATGCGACTTCGCGCGGGCTCGAATGCGGGCGGACGACTAGGCCAATCGTGACCAGCAGGGCAGCGGCGACCGGAAGTACCCAGCGCGCCCATCCCCAGCTGCTATTGAAGTCCGGCAGCAAGGAACGGCGCGTACCTTGAGGGCGCATGATTCCTTCCTCGCGAAGCGTAGCCTGGATAGAATTCCACACGCGGGGACTGGGCTCCTGCGCTTCACGCAGTTCTCCAGCAGCACAGGCGATCACCAGCAGCTCTTCGACCAGGGCCGCGCATTGCGGGCAATCCCTCAAATGTGCCCGCTGTTCCGAACCGGTGGCTTTCTCGTTCTCCGCCAGGCTCTCTTGCAATTCGATGCAAGTCATACCGCTCTCCCCAAGCCTCTGCCGCTGCCTCAGTGTACTGCCACTTCAAGTCTTCCCGCGATCTTTCTCTCAGTTCGAGGTTACTGCCGATCTCGGCCGGCTCTCCTCGACTTTCCTTTCGTACTATGTTGGTTGCGTTCTGCCGCCTTCAGGATTTCTTGGCATTTTCAGCCCGATTCATCCGCAGCAGATCACGCAACTTCATCCTCGCCTTGTGCAACTGCGACTTGCTGTTCCCAATCGAACATCCCACCATCTGGGCGATCTCATTATGTTCGTAACCTTCCACGTCGTGAAGCACAAAAATCGTGCGATAGCCGGGAGGCAGGTCGTTCACTGCCCGCTGCAATTGCAGCCGGTCAATGGACCCGGCCAGCGCCAAGTCTTCCGCCCCGAAGTCTTTCCTCGGAGTGTCTTCCTCGCCTGGCTGCGTGGTTTCTTCCAGCGAAACCTGCGGCAGGCTTTTCTTTCTCAAGTGCATCAGCACAACGTTGACCGACAGCCGGTGCAACCACGTCGAAAACGCCGATTCACCTCGAAACGTCCCGATCTTGCGGAACAACTGCAGGAACGCTTCCTGGGTCAGATCCTCAGCTTCCGCGGTATTGGATGTCATGCGCAGGCACAGCGAGTACACGCGCCGTTTGTGCTTGTCATACAGGCTTTGGAACGCCCGGGCGTCCCCCTGCTTGGCACGTTCAATAAACTCGGCTTCGAGCGGATCGCCCGCCTGTCGTTGTTCAGGGTCGGTCAAGTTGCCTTTTCCGGCCGCAACCCGTGAGATGCGGCTAAATATCTTTACGTTGTATGGTTTGCGGGCTTTCGGAAAAAAACTACGGTAATGGCTGTATTCAAATTCTCAGAGCGATTCTACTGTTCTTTGGATTCTTCTGTGAGATCCTCCGACCACCGAAATCCTTTCCCTGCCGGGTGTTGTAGGGCGTGATGACACCCCTTAAAACGCTATCCCAAATTTAGATTCTAAATCTTCGGAAATTTGTAATTTTTGTGTCGGCTCATGCGGTGGATTTTGATGTGGTAATTGTCTCCAAGCCATGTCCATGCGGTCCAGTCTCCCTGAGGCGGAGCAAAATTGATAAGCCCATTCCAACAAATCCGAGCACAGAGAAAATCCACATGCCAAGGGCGTATCCGCCAGGATTGCTGAGGCCGGCTTGAGCGTGGTCGTTGGCTTTTCCAATGAGCAGATTCAACATGAAGAAGCCGACCTGCTGGATCAGCGTCATGAGCGCGTAGGCCGTACCGAGTCGGGACTCCTCGACGATATACGCCACCGAAGGCCACATCACCGCGGGAATCAGCGAGAAAGCAATGCCCATGAGCGACACCGGCAGGTAAAGAGAGATGCCCGAGTAAGCCATCAACAAATAGACAGGCATGAGCAGCAGCGAGCCGAACATCATGAACCAAGCGCGCTTGCCCACACGATCGACCAGAAGGCCAAACAGCGGTGTGGCGATCATCGCCGAGAATGGCAACAGACTGTTCAGGCTGCCTGCCAGCTTGAGGCCGGCGACCCTGGCGGTCTCCGAAGCGGCTATCCCACCATGAGCGGCAAGAATCTTGTTCGTGAAGAAATCGATCGCGAAAGTGCGAAAAGGAAAAATCGCGGAGTAGAACGTGAAACACAGGCCGACTACCAGCCAGTAAGACATGTCATAACGGAAGATGCCTTGGAAATCGAGTTTATCTGTTCTCCCCGCCTGTCCCAGTGCAAACTGCCGCTCCGCCCGGGACTCGAGACCCCAATAGATCAGCGAGCAAAAGACGGCGAGCACCCCGGCTCCGACCGCAATTAACAACGGCCGTTGCCAGCTCGGCTCCCCGGCGGGACCTTGTGGATAGAAAGCGCGGTAAGCCCAAGTGGGAGAATTGTCGGCGGCGACCGACGCGAGCCGCGCGATTGTAAGGTTGATGCCAAACGCGAAGCTGAGCTCTTTCCCCTTGAACCATTTCGCCAGCGCGGTTGTGACCGCAACGATCATCGATTCGGCGCCGAGCCCCACCACGGTGCGGCCAGCGATCATGGTGGCGGCGCTGCCTTTTGCGGCGGTGATGACCGCGCCAACTGAAAAAATCACGGAGAAGGCGAGGATCGCTTTCTTGGTGCCGATGCGGTCGATAACGATGCCGCCAATCAGAAGAGTAAGGACAGCGGCCACGCTGTAGCTCGCGTTGAGCCATCCAAACTGCGTGGCTGAGAATCCCAGACGGTCGATAAAGATTCGCTCGAGCGCATTGATGCTGTCGTAAATGTAGTAATTCCCGCCCATCGCGATGCTGATGATCAGTAGCACCGCCCAGCGGTAGGAGACAGGTGGCTGAGGACGCACGATTTCTGGCATTCGGGCCCTTTTTGGTGGAGAAGCGAATGTGAAGCCGGACGAAGAAGATTAGCAGAAGGATGAACTACCTACTAGCTGCTCATCCGGGACCCTAAGTTGTTTGTCATGCTGAGCGAAGCACGGAGGCGAGTGAAGCGAGCCTAGAACGGAGTCGAAGCATCCCTACCGGCTGCGGCAGTCTCTGTACCCACGTCTCGCAAAGACGGCGAGACGTCGGGCACCCCTGTTTTCTTGGGGTCGCAAGCATGACAGCGCTTCCTAACTGCCCACATACCGCGCGTACAAGCTGCGTGCCACTGCCGTGTCTGTCGTCCCTTTGATAATCGCGCGGCCGTCGGGGAACAGCGTCATCTCATAAGGCTCGTGCCAGAACTTCAGGACGAAATCGTTATGCCGCACTATCCCATGCGGTTGCAGGCGGCGATTCATTTCCGCGAAGTCGATGGGTCTTTGCCGCTCATGAATTTGCACGGAATTCCTTCCGCACAGCGTGATGTGCGGCCGACCTTCACCCGCCAGGTGAATGAAGTCACGATCGCCGCAGGCTCGGCATCCGGGACGCGGCTTGGCGGAGGAAATCTCCGCATGCTCGTTCGTCCACAAATCAAACGAGAGCAGACTGCGTCGCAGGTGGTCAGTCCTTCCAACCAACAATTTCAGCGCCTCGGTTGCCGCGATCGAAGCAGCAAGATTGACCGCCGAGTTCAGGATGCCTGCTGTCTCACAGGTCTCGACCATTCCATGAGGAGAATCCGGGAAGATGCACGCCAGGCAGGCGGTTTGGCCCGGCAGAACGTTCAAAGTTACGGCATAGCTTCCGACAGCTGCGCAATAAACCCATGGCAGCGACCGAGAGACGGCGTAATCGTTGATCAGGTACCGCGTCTCGAAGTTATCTGTACCATCGAGGATCAGATCCATTCCTTCGAGCAAGGCTTCAACGTTCGCCGGAACCACGTCCTCCACTCGGGGATCCACCTTGACCTGCGAGTTGAAGCTGCCGATCTTTCGGGCGGCGGCGATCGCCTTGGGCAGCGAGTCGGCCGCATCGGCCTCGTCAAACAATGATTGCCGCTGCAGGTTGCTGGGTTCGACATAATCGCGATCGATGATACGGAGTGTGCCTACGCCTGCGCGCGCCAGCAATCCGGCAAGGGCGGAGCCGGTCGCGCCGCAGCCCACGATCGCCACCTGTGCGGCCGCCAGTTTGCGCTGGCCCTCGGCGCCGATCCCGCGAAACAGAATCTGCCGCGAATAGCGCTCCTCCAATACGCAAGGATCGGGGTTACGCTCGTTTTCTGGAGCCAAAGAGGTCACCGGTTCAAACACTTCAAACCCTTTATTATAAGTGGTTGGGTCGGGTGGAATAGCTGGCGACTCGTTATGCGGTGGTGGGATTTTGAAGGTTTACGCTCGCGTCATCCTGAGCGGAGCCGTTGTTCAGGCGAAGCGAAGGATCTCCCTTCGCACGTTCGTGAAGGTGGGAGATTCCTCGCCCCGCAAGTGAAAAACGCGGGGCTTCGGGACCCTGGGGAGTTGAGCCGCATTCAACCCGCAGATCTCCCTTGGCACAGTTGAGAGAGCTCAACCATACAACGAGAGATTGGACGCCTTCCATCGAAACAAGAAACGCCCATCCCGGAAAACTTTTGCAGACAAGGTACGCGACACTCTTGACCGCGATGTTCCTCGTGTTGCTCGTTGTCCTCGCGCCCCGTGCATGCGCGCAGGAACCTGCGGCCAGAGAGGGCCATGGCCAGAATGCGCCGTCTCCCTCCAACCCCCCAATCCAGTCCACATCTCAGTCCGAGGCCCAGGCAAAGACCATCGTATCGATCGACCTGACCGGCGTCTCCGGTCGCGACCGAGACCATCTTCTAAGCCTGCTTCCACTTAAACCCGGAATGCCACTTGACCGCGACGTTGTTGCTGAGAGCATTCGCACCCTTTACGGCACCGGACGTTTTGCCGACATTCAGGCAGAGGTTTCGCCCTCTGGCGACGGCATCCGGCTGACCTTCGCCACCTCAGCCAATTTCTTCGTTGGTGCTGTTCAGGTGGAAGGGGCTCCGACACGTCCGACCGCCAATCAGATTGTCAACGCTGCAAAGCTGCAACTGGGCGAGCTTTACAACATCGAGAAGTTGAACCGCGCCTTGGAGAACATCCGCCAACTGATGCAGGAAAATGGCTACTATCGGGAGCGCGTCACGGCCGAGAGTACTTCCAATCTTAACAATCAGCAGACGAGTATTCTGTTTCACGTCACCGCAGGAGCACAGGCCCACGTAGGGGAAGTGAAGGTGACTGGTACTTCAACTCTGACGCCTGCAACCGTGCAGAACATCGCAGGCATGAATCCAGGCGACCGTCTTACGGCCGCCCGTGTCAGCGATTCGTTGCAGAGGCTGCGTAAAAAATTTCAAAAGCAGAAACGCGTACTGGCGCAGGTCTCCATCGCCCAGCAGAACTACGTTCCTTCCAGCAATGCCGTTGACTTTACTTTCCAGATCGATCCCGGACCGGTTGTGCTGATCACAACCGAGGGCTTTCACATCAGCAGCGGAAATCTGAAGCGTCAGATTCCCGTCTACGAAGAGAACGCAGTTGACGATGATCTGCTCAACGAGGGCAAACGCAATCTTCTCGACTATCTGCAGACGCGCGGCCACTTCGATGCCAAGGTGGGGATCACCAAACAAAACGATCCCAACCTTTTTCGGGTGACCTATCACATCGACGCGGGTCCGCTGCACAAGCTGGCGCTGGTGGAGATCACGGGCAACAAGGATTTCTTGGATACGGCCAAACTCAAGAGCTACCTGCAGATCCAGTCGGCGCACCGGTTCCTCAGCCATGGCCGTTATAGCGAAGCTCTGCTGAAATCGGACGTCGCCACGCTCGAAGGCCTGTATCGTGCCAATGGCTTTCGCCAGGTCAAGATCACCACCAAGGTCGATGACAATTACCAGGGGGCACCGAACAAACTTGCGGTCCATATCAACATCGAAGAAGGCGAACGAACGCGGGTCGGAGAGGTTCATGTTTTGGGAAATCAGCATGTAAAAACGAGTGATCTTCCCGAGTTGACCACTGAACCGAACCAGCCTTACTCAGAGCAAGACCTGGCCAGCGACCGGGAAAGGATCCTCGGCTACTACTTCGACCACGGCTTTCCCAATGCGTCGCTGGAAATCGCCACGGTCCCTTCCGTGGATGATCCTTTGCGCGAGGATGTTACATATACGATCCAGGAGGGCGAGCGCTTCACCGTCGACCAAGTCATGGTATCGGGCACGGAGCACACCCGTGACTATGTAGTGCAACGAGAACTCGAGGTGCATTCGGAAGATCCGCTCAGCCAGGTCGATCTGCTCAACACTCAAACCCGCCTTTACAACCTCGGCATTTTCAGTCAGGTCGACACCGCGGTGCAGAATCCGGAGGGCACGGATCCGCAGAAGAACGTGCTGGTGCAGATTCAGGAGGCCAAGCGCTACACCTTCACCTACGATGCTGGATTCGAATTTCAGACCGGTCAGCCGTCAGGCGCCAGCGCCGGAGTCAGTCCGCGCGTCGGATTCGATGTGACCCGCCTGAATATGTTCGGAAGGAACCAGACGCTCGATTTCCAATCCCATGTGGGACGCCTGCAGCAGCGCGGTTTGATCAGCTACACGATCCCGAAGCTACTCGACAGCGATAAATGGAAGCTGATCTATACCATCTTCTATGACAACAGCCTCGATGTCTCCACCTTCACTTCGCAGCGCCTCGAAGGCAAGATCGATCTGCGGCAGCAGATTGGGAGCGCCGGCGTCGAGCCCGGAACCCGCCCCGGGCCGAGTTCGATTACATATCGTTTCGGTTTCCGCCGGGTTAGGGCCAGTAACTTCGTCCAACAATTTAACCCCGGTGAAATTGCTCTGTTGTCGCTTCCGGCTCGCGTCGGAGGCCCGGGATTCACCTTCATCCGCGATAAGCGTGACAATCCACTCGAGAGCACCAGGGGCAACTACTTCACTCTGGATGGCTTTGCCGCGGCCAGCAGCTTCGGCTCGGAGGCGGACTTTGGCCGCGCCTTGGCCCAGAACTCGACTTATCAGGTGATCGGGAAGGGCAAGCCCGGCCATCAATTTGTTTTCGCGCGTTCCACCAGCATCGGACTTGAGCAGCCGTTTCGTGGAACCAAGATCCTGCCGCCGGGTTCCTGTCCGCTCAACAGCGCGGGAGAGCCGACCTGCACCGACATCACGACCATTCCCCTCCCCGAACAATTCTTTGCCGGCGGCGGAAACTCTCATCGCGGATTCGGGTTAAATCAGGCAGGTCCTCGCGATCCGGATTCCGGCTCGCCACTGGGCGGTACGGCGCTCTTCGTCAACAGCCTCGAACTGCGCTTTCCACCGGTTTCACTGCCGTTTCTCGGAGAGGGTTTCGGATTCGCCATCTTTCACGACATGGGCAACGTCTTCACCGCTCCGCACGACATGCTGAAGGGCCTCTTGCGCTGGCATCAGTCAAATCCCTCTCAGTGCTTGTCCGGAGGTACACTGAACAACCCGTGCTATACCCAATTTAATAATTCCGGCTATGATTACACTTCGCATGCGCTGGGAGTAGGCGTACGATACAAGACGCCGATCGGACCCCTGCGATTTGACTTTGGTTACAATCTGAATCCGACCAACTATTTCGTGACGGTAACGGATCCGGCTACAAATACAAGCATTCCAGAGACGCGCGGTCTGCGTCACTTCAACGTTTTTTTCAGCATAGGCCAGCCATTCTGATGGACAGGTTTCGCAGAACGTTATTCGTTGTCGCCCTCATCGCTTTTCTGAGCGCACTCGCTCCCTTGAGCCGTGCGGGCCAGGTGATCGATCGTATTGTCGCCACCGTAAACGGCCACATCATTCTTCAGAGCGATTGGGACGAGGCCTTGCGCTATGAGGCGCTGCTCAGTGGCCGGCCACTGGCGGATTTCACTGAGGATGACCGCCGCGCCGTCCTTGACGGCCTCATCGATCAGGAACTGCTCGGCGAGCAGATGAAGTCCACCTCGTTCCGCCATGCCTCGGAAACCGACGCCCAGGCGCAAATCAGTCAGGCACGCACGCAGTATCCCCAGGCCGTCACGGCCGAGGGCTGGCAAACCGTGCTTGCCGGATTCGGATTGACCGAGAAAGCGCTGGCCGCGCACGTCCAGCAACAAATTGATCTCATGCGCCTCGTCGATGCGCACCTGCGTCCCACGGTCCAGATCGATTCCAAGACCATCGAGGCCTATTACCGCGATAAATTCGTTCCGCAATTGAAACAGTCCGGAGCCGAAGATGTGCCTCTCGATCAGGTATCCGGCAAGATTCGCGAGTTGCTGACCGATCAGAAAGTTAACGAGTTGATGGTCTCCTGGCTTACCTCCCTCCGCTCCGAAAGCCAGGTCAGTACTCCTGGGGCACCCGACTTGAGCGGCGGCGGAGTCCAGACGCGGTGACCCAAGCGGCCGCCAGCCTTCGCCGCTGGTGGAAGTATGTGCTGATCGCCGCCGGCGCGGCGGTACTCCTTATCCTGATCGGACTCTGGTACACGACGACCGAATCCTTCCAGGCCTATGTCCGCCGTCGGATGATTGCTGAGGTTGAGCGGATGAGTGGCGGCCGGGCCGAGATCGGCAGCTTCCATGTCGTTCCTTTCCATCTGCAAGTCGAAATTCGCAACATCACTGTTCATGGGAAAGAAGCCCCCGAGGATGTTCCTCTGGCTCACGCCGACAGCCTCGTCGCGCAGATGAAGGTCATCTCTTTTTTGAAGACGGATTTCGGATTTAGGTCGCTGGTGCTGGAGCACCCGGTTGTTCACGTCGCCATCGCGCCCGATGGCGTTACAACGAACATCCCGTCCTTACGGACTATGCCGGAGGCGGAGCGGGTAAATGTCGAGATGGAGGAGTTGTTCGCGCTCTCCATCGATCATCTCTCCGTGTACGATGGAGAACTGCTCTGGGGAGATCAGAGAATCCCGCTGGACTTTTCGCTTCACGGCGCTGATCTGCAGATGAATTATTCGTTTCTGCGCGGTCGTTATGACGGCCATCTCGCGCTGGGTAAGGTCGACACCACGCTGCAGAATTTCCGTCCTTTTTCCTGGATGACTTCAGCGGATTTCACTCTGGCGCCGGGTTTCGTCGACGTGCCCTCGCTGAAATGGAATTCCGGCAGATCGTCTCTCGAGGCCTATGGCCGCGTCACTGATCTTCGCAATCCGCGGCTGGACGCAACCTACTCCGCTCTGATCAATCTGGAAGAAGCCGCGGCCATTACGCGCCGCAACGATCTACGCGGAGGTGAAGCTGAGTTCAAAGGAGGTGGCCACTGGTCGTTGAATGAGTTCACGACGTCCGGCGCGATGAGCCTGCGCGACCTGGCATGGCAGGGTCAGCAATTCGCGTTGAAGAAGGCCGGAGCTGCCGCGGACTATCAAATTACCGACCAGCAATTCAAGCTTTCAAAATTACGAGGGACGGTGTTGGGCGGCAGTTTCATCGGCGACGCGCAGGTTGACAACTGGCTGTACAGCACGCCGCTGCCTTCCGCGGGCAAGCCCAAGAAAGAAGACTTGCCGGTGCTCACGGGACCGCGTCCGTCTGCCCACCTCAAATTGCCGGGCGTGCAAAGCGGAGTGGTTCATCTTCGGCTTCGCGATTTTTCCGTGGGAGAACTGGCTTCCGGTTTCAACGTTCTCGCGCATCCGTTCGGCAGATTCCGCCCAGTCGGCGTGGCGAGCGGCAGCGTCGACGCCACGTGGAAGGGCGTCCCGACGAATGCGGACGTGATCTTTTCGCTCGACGTAAATCCGCCTGAGATTTCTGCGGCGCACGAACTGCCGGTCACAGCACATTTGCAGGGCAAATATCACGGGATCAGCGATTCGCTGGAGTTAGCACAATTCAACGTGTCCACGCCTGCTTCGCGGATCGAAGGCTCAGGCACCCTTGCCTCTACTTCCTCTTTGCACCTCGCCGTCTCCAGTTCCAATTTGGAGGAGTGGCGTCCGCTGATCACAGCTCTCGGCGGCCCCAGCAATCTGCCATTTCAAGTAAATGGCCGGGCGGCCTTCAACGGGGTCGCGGCTGGAACATTCTCATCGCCCACAATCGCCGGGACTCTGATCGCCGAGGACTTCGAGTTCACCGTTCCCGCCACCTCACAGACTCCGGAAACGCCCGTACACTGGGACTCGTTCGCTGCCAGCATTCAGTTCTCTTCGCACGATCTTGTCGTGCGTGGGGGCAGCCTGCGGCGAGGCGACACCACTGCGGACTTCGAGCTCAATGCGCTTCTGCAGAGAGGAATCTTCACCGCATACAGTCCGTACTCGGCAAAGGTGAATCTCCACAACGTGGATGTCGCGTCCACCGCAGCTTTGGCGGAATTCGGGTATCCGATCACCGGAACCGCCGATGTCTCGTTGCAGATCACGGGCACGCGCGCGCATCCCCAGGCGCAAGGCCATATCCACGCCGCGAATGCGTCGGCCTACGGAGAAGCGATCGAGAAATTCGACGCTGACCTCCACGTCGGTTTGACCGAAACCGAACTCAAAAACATCCATCTCACGCATCAGGATGCCGAAGTTAGCGGCGTCGCTGCCTACGCGTCCGCGACCCGTGGATTTCGTCTTGATCTCGTCGGCAAGAATTTCGACCTGGGCCGCGTGCGCCAGATCCATCTCGATCCCTTGCCCATCCAGGGACGCGCCGACTTCACCCTGCAAGGCTCGGGTACGCTCGACGCTCCGGTGATCAATGCCGAGATTCAGGCCCATGACGTGACCGTGGGCAACGAACTCACGGGCGGATTCGATCTGCGGACCACGACGCAGAATGGTCAGCTGCGCTTGACCGGAAAGTCTTCCTTTCCGCACGGCTCATTAACGCTCGAAGGAACCGTCGGCATGCATGGGGACTATCCCGCCAACATCACCGCGCATCTGGATCACGAGGATCTCGATCCGCTCTGGCGCGGATACCTGGGCAACCAACTCACCGGACATTCCGGGGTGTCGGGCTCCGTGATCATGCAGGGACCGCTCCGCTATCCGCGCCAATGGACGTTGAACGGCACGCTTCCCAACGTGTTTGTCGATATCGAATACGCTAAGGTGCACAATCAGGATCCAGTTCATTTCACATACGTGCAGCAGACGATTCACTTCGATCCCGTCCACTTTGTGGGGGAGGGAACTGACATCACAGGCTCTGGCTCGATTCAATTTGCGAATCCGCGCAAACTGGATCTTGTCGCCAACGGACAGGCCGATCTAAAGTTGGTGGGAGCCTGGGACCCGGATCTGACTGCGACCGGTCTGGCGAAAGTTCACATGACCGTAGGCGGCACAATCGAAGAACCGCAGCCGCAAGGCACGCTTCAAATCTTCAACGGAACCGCCAATTATGCCGGCCTGCCCAGCGGCTTGAGCGAGATGAATGGCTCACTCACCTTCACTCATGACCGCATTCACATCGAGCAATTGGCCGCCAAGACCGGCGGCGGAACTTTGGATTTGAAGGGCGACGCGACCAACTACAACCACCAGTTCAATTTCAACTTGACCGCCCTCGGCAAGGATGTGCGTCTGCGCTATCCGCCGGGCGTGAGCTCCACCGCTACCGAGGAGTTGCACTGGGTGGGAAGCCCCTCCGCCTCGACCGTCACCGGCAACGTACTGGTGACCAAGCTGGCGGTGACTCCCGGATTCGATTTCGGATCGTATCTCGAGCGCAGCCGGCAATCGGCCGCCGTCACGCCCGCCAATTCGCCGCTCTATAACGTGAAGCTGGACATTGCCGTGCAAACCGCGCCCGAGTTGCAGATGAAGACCGCAGTCGCCCGCCTCTCCGGCGACGCCGACCTGCGCCTGCGTGGATCGCTGGCTCGTCCCAGCGTTCTGGGACGCGCCGACATTCTGGAAGGTGAAGCCACTTTCAACGGGATCAAGTTCCGGCTGGAGCGCGGCGACATCACGTTCGCCAATCCCGTCGCTATCGAGCCGCAGGTGAACTTGCAGGCCACCACACATGTGCGCAACTACGATCTCGATGTCGCGGTCACGGGAACCCCGGATCGCCTGAACGTCAACTATCGTTCCGAACCGCCGTTGCCGAAATCCGACATCATCGCGTTGCTGGCGCTGGGGAGAACGAGCGAAGAGTCCGAGCAATTGCAGCAGCAATCTGGACAAACGTTGTTTACCGAGGAAGCCACCAACCTGATCATTAATCAGGCCATCAATTCCACAGTAACCAGCCGGGTGCAGAAATTATTCGGCGTCAGCCGCATTAAGATCGATCCTCAGGGATTGACCACGGAAACCAACCCGACGGCCCGCGGACCTCAGGTCACCATCGAACAGCAATTCGCGAATAATCTCTCTCTCACCTACAGCACAAACGTGTCTCAGAGTTCGCAGCAGATCATTCAGGGCGAGTATTACATTAATCGAAATATCTCGGTTGTAGGTACGCGCGATCAGAACGGCGTGGTCAGCTTCGACGTGCGCGTCCGCCGCCGCAAGAAATAGAATAATGTGGGAGCCATGTTCCCGGGTATGAAAGCCGGAGCCGATGCTGCGTTATTTGCAATGCAGCGCCTGCGCATGGTGGAAGTGCAGCTGCGCGCTCGCGGTATCAGCAATGAGCGCGTGCTTGCCGCTATGGAACGCGTCCCTCGCCATGAATTTGCCCCCGAACGCTATCGCAGCCAGGCGTATGAAGATCATCCTTTGCCCATCGGCGAAGGGCAGACGATTTCACAGCCTTATATCGTGGCCAGCATGCTCGATGCGCTCGCGCTTGCTCCGAGTGATCGCGTGCTCGAAGTGGGAACCGGTTCAGGATACGTGACCGCGCTCCTGGCTGAATTGACAACTGAGGTCATCTCCATGGAACGTCATCGGACCCTTGCCGATGCCGCGCGTCAGTTGCTCGCGAATAGGGGCTACAGCAATGTTCGCGTGATCGCTGGCGATGGCAGCCTCGGTTTTCGCCAAGGCGCGCCGTACAACGCGATCATGGTGGGGGCTGCAGCTCAGGAACTGCCGCCCACACTCGTTGACCAACTTGCCGAAGGCGGACGCATGATCATCCCCATTGGACACGAAGATGCGCAGCAGTTGCAGCTGGTTCAAAACAGGCATGGGCAAATACAAATCCTGCTTCGCGAATTGTGCCGGTTCGTGCCGCTGGTCTCGGGCGAAACCGCTGGTTCCTAACGGCTTTTTCGAAACGGAAAAACATTCAACGATGTCATCCTGAGCAGCGGCGTTGGGTAGACCCCCGGCTTTAGCCGGGGGCGAGCGAAGCGAGCCGGCGCGAAGGACCGTACGAGGGCGTCCCCGGTTCGATGCAGTGAACGGGAATACATTTGGCGCATCCAGTGTCCTGCTGCGAACCTTTCGGCTACATCGTTTGAATCGACCGTCGTACGATCCCTCGGAGCGCTTGCGCCCTCCTCAGGATGACACTGGGTAAGGGTCGGATCCGCGGTATGGCTGATTGTGACGGCGCAGATCCACCGCAGTTCGGAAATTTCCACTTCCAGATTCTGTGCGTCTCTCCGGCTGACTTTTTTTGCTTTGGGTCTCGAGACCGGCGCCCCCGAACTCTTTACCGATGTCATTTCGAGCGAAGCAATACATGCGAGCTTTGCGAGCATTATTGCGAACGCGAGAAACTTGCTTTTCTTCAAACTCGCGACTCAGGGCTCGTGACTCCATTACAATCTTCTCGTGCCCGTTCTGCACAACCTGCGCGTCACGCTGGAGATGATCAAATGGGAGCACTCGATTTTCGCGCTCCCCTTTGCGCTGTGTGGGGCGATGCTCGCCGCCGGCGGATTCCCGCCACTGCATCAACTTCTTTGGATCATCATCGCCATGGTCGCCGCCCGTTCGGCTGCCATGGCCTTCAACCGCTGGGCGGATGCCTCCATCGACGCCGCCAATCCGCGCACCAGCACCCGTGCATTACCTGCGGGTCATCTTTCTCACGCGTTTGTCGTGACGTTCGTGGTTGTAGCGAGCTTCGTTTTTATACTGGCGGCGAGTCAACTGAATCGCCTTGCGCTGGAGCTGTCGCCGGTTGCGCTGGCGATCCTGCTGCTGTACTCGTATACAAAGCGCGTGACCCGCTGGTCGCATCTGGTGCTGGGATTTGCGCTCGGCATTGCTCCCGCGGCCGCTTGGATCGCCGTCCGGGGTTCGCTTGATCCGCGAATTCTTTTACTCACCGCTGCCGTCACTTTTTGGGTGGGCGGCTTCGACGTGCTCTACGCCTGTCAGGATTTCGATTTTGACCGCGAGGCCGGCCTCCACTCGATCCCGCGCTATGTCGGAATCGGCGCAGCTCTCTGGATCGCACGCAGCTTTCACCTCATCATGGTGGGATTGCTGGTTGCGCTTGTGCTCGTTTTCTCTTTAGGTAAATTGGCGGATGTCGGCATCGCGGCCGTGATCCTGCCGCTCATTTACGAGCACTCGCTGGTCAAGGCGAACGATCTCTCGAAACTTAATGCCGCGTTCTTTACCATGAACGGCGTCTTGTCGGTGCTGTTCTTCGTATTCGTAGCCGCTGATTTATTGCTCCGCAAGTAGTCGCATCACCCGTACATCTCTTCCAGCAATTCATACACGCGGCGCAGATGCGGAACGACGATGCTGCCTCCAACGATCAAAGCGACATTCAGCGCCTCCTCCTGCTCCGCGCGCGCTACGCCCAGCCGGTATGCCTGGATCGCGTGATAGAAGATGCAATCGTCGCAGCGCAGGCAGGCTGAGGCAACCAGTCCCATGAGTTCCTTCGTCTTGGCGGGGAGTGCGCCTTCGAGATAGGTATTGTGATCGATGTTATAGAAGCGCTTCACGAGGAAATTATTGGCCTTTTCGACATTGGCGTTCAGCCGCTCGCGGGTGTCCAGAAACTTCCGCGCCAACTCGCTCTTGTCGGCCACATATTTTTCTGTGAAGAGGTACGTCGGTTCCTTGCGCTCAGGAGTCGCCCGCTCTCCTGAGGAACGTTCTACTGCGGGATTTTGGCTGGTGATGGTGCTCATGCGCAGACTATAGCAGACAAGCACCACCGTGGTGTTAGGTCGTTTCGATTCGTGCAGGGTTGACATGCGCCGCTTCGGGCAGCATGATTCTCGCATCATCCAGTTGCCAAACTTGCGTGCGTCCCAAGGCTCGCGTTGCAGGGGCCCCGCGCACAGGAGGCGGTCATTGCGGTGATTCCAGGGATCCGGTTCAGGCGTAGTCGGGATTTTCACTGGCAACACGCCGCCGAGACCCGTACAGCGTTTTCGGCTGTTCCGCGTTTCCAACTTGAAGGGGTCGGTCCAGGAGCACCCTATGTCGTATCGAAGTCGCTTGCTTTGCTGGTTTGTGTTTGTTTTCGCCCTTACTTCTTCCCTTTTTGCGAGCGGGCCCACGGGCACCATCACCGGCACGGTCACAGATATCAGCGGTGCTGTCGTGCGCAAGGCGCACATCCGCGTGCTGAACGAAGCCACAAACGCGCAGCGCGACGCGGAAACGAACGACGATGGGGACTTCACGGTCGCCTTGCTGCCTCCCGGCCGCTATCGAGTAACCGCCGAGAGTGCCGGCTTCCGGCGCAGCATCTTCGCCGATGTGGCCGTAGATGTAGACCAGACCGTGCGGGTCGATTTCGCGCTGGAGGTCGGCGCGGCGACCGAAGAGGTGCGCGTCAAAGAGACGCCGCCTGCGATTCAGACCGATACTTCGACGCTCGGGCAGGTGGTCAACAATCGTCTAGTCCAGGACCTGCCGCTGAATCAGCGCAACTTCCTCAATTTCGCCCTGCTTGTTCCCGGCAGCCAGCTTCCCGCCGAGGGATCGCAGAATTCGACGCAAGGCGGCGCGCTCAGCGTCAACGGCGCTCGCGAGCAATCGAACAGCTTCTTGCTCGACGGCGTGGATAACAACGATCCCTACATTAATCAGTACGTGGCTTTGCCATCGGTGGATGCGATTCAGGAATTCAAGGTTCAATCCAGCGACTACTCGGCGGAATATGGCCGGGCCGGCGGCGCGCAGATCAATGTGGTGTTGAAAAGCGGGACCAACGCTTATCACGGCACGCTCTTCGAATACTTTCGCAACCGCAGTCTGGATGCCAAGAACTATTTCGATCTCCCTAACTGCACTGCCGATTCCATCCCCGGAACCTGCGCCGGCATTCCCGCTTTGCAGCGCAACCAATTCGGAGGAACCCTCGGCGGCCCGATCCGTAAAGACAAGACTTTCTTCTTTCTCTCGTATGAAGGACTGCGCCTGCGCCAGGCTTTTACACGCGAGGCGACCGTTCCTTCGCAAGTTCAATGGCAAATGGCGCAGGGATTGGCAGCGCAGGTTTTCGGATGTCCGCAGAACCCGTCATGCCAGCCCGGGCAAAATGTCTTCGGGTTATACCCGCAGGCGAACGTCGGCAGCGACCTAGCCGACTCGAATGCATTCCTTTCCGCGCCGGTGAGTCGCAACTCCGAAAATTACTACTCCGCCAAGCTCGTTCATCATTTCAGCGCGACCGACACCGTCTCTGCACACTACTCGCTGATTGACGAGAACATCTTCAGCCCGTTCGATCCCGTGAATGCCTTCACCGCGCTGCCCGGATATGGCAGTTTCACGCTGAATCATGGGCAGAACGCCGGCATCGAGTGGACACGCGTTTTCCGCTCCACTTTGCTCAACGAATTTCGCCTCGGCTGGGTGCGCATGCGTGGGACCGTGCTGCAACAGGATCACGGCGTCGACATCGCATCGCAGCTCGGCTTTCCCGACGTGCTGACGAATCCGGTCGATCTCGGCGCGCCAGACATCAATATCCTGAACTTCGATGGCATCGGCGAGCCGATCAACTATCCCCAGGACCGGCATGACACGACCTCGCAGCTGGCCGACAACCTGGCCTGGACCATTGGCCGCAATCAGTTCAAGATCGGGGTGGACCTGCGCCACATTCGCATCGACAACTATCTCGACTTCCTGGCGCGCGGCGACTGGTTCTTCCTGGGCGATACGATGGCCGGAATTCTCGCCGAAGGAGGGGTTCCCGATGCATGCAGTGCGGGCACCGCGCCGCCCTATGATCCCTCAACTTGCGCTCTCGCGCAGTTGCTGGGCGGAGTACCCGATTACGCCCTTGCCGTCAGCGGCAACACCTACAACAGCCTGCGCAGCCATGGTGTCGCTACGTATATACAGGATGACATTCATGTCGTGCCGCGATTCTTATTGAACGTCGGCCTGCGCTACGAATACAACAGCCCGCCCGTCGAAGCGCTGAATCGCTTCAGCGTCCCCGACCTGATCCCATGTCCTGACATCCCAAGCCAGTGCGCGTTGCAACCAACATTTACGCAGGCGGGAACGAATGGCATCCCGCGCGCAACCTATTCTCCGCATCGCACCGATTTCGCTCCGCGCATCGGGATCGCGTGGCGCCCGCTGAAGTCCGAACGCTGGGTGGTGCGCTCGGCCTACGGCGTCTTCTATGACGTGCCAATCGCCAACATCAATATTTTCCCGCGCATCAACCCGCCGTTCTACGATCTCGCGCTGTTTCCGCAGAATCCAGCCACCTGTCCGGGACAGTTGTGTACGGTGCAGGATATCCTCAGCCAGACCGGACAGACTTCGGGCGTAGTGCAGGGCAATATGATTTCGCCGAAGTTCCACGAAGGCTATATGCAGCAGTGGAACGCCGATCTGCAGTATGAAGTCCTGCCCAACTGGATGGTCGACGCGGCCTACGTCGGGTCGAAGGGCACACACCTCTCCAACGTGCTCGACCTGAACCAGCCTGACCCCAACACCGGCCCGGCATATGGCCAGTTTTCGTCAATTCTTTTTGCCGAATCAAATGCCAGCAGCAATTACAACTCGCTGCAACTGCATTCTGAAAAGCGCACGAGTCACGGCCTGGCGCTGCTGCTCGCCTATACCTATTCGAAGGCGTTTGATGACATCTCGTCGGTGTTTGCGGGCAGCGTCGGTTCGGGACTCCCGCAGAATTCGCGTGATCTTCGGGCCGATCGCGGGCCGTCCGATTTCAATGCCGTTCATCGCTTCTCCGGCAGCTTCGTATACGACCTGCCGCTGCGTCGGATATCGGCCCGTGGATCGGAATGGCGACGCAGACTCCTCGACAACTGGCAGGGCAGCGGAATTCTCACGGCTCAGTCAGGATCGCCATTCACGGTCATCCTCGCCGGTGCTCCAGCGTCTTCTGCGGCGGCGTTCGGCAATCCGGCACGACCTGATCTGGTTGCCAGCCCCTTCCAAACAGGACCTATCGCCGCTAATCCCGCCTGTCAGTACAGTGCTCCTACACAGGTTCGTGTGCCGCAAAGCTGGTTTAATCCATGCGCGTTTGCGGCTCCCGCCGCCGGCCTTTTCCCGGGTACATTCGTTTTCGGAAATGAAGGGCGCAACATCCTAACGGGGCCGGGCTTCACGAACATCGATCTTGGTCTATCGAAAAGTGTCGCACTCGGAGCCGAGAATCACCGGCTGCAACTCCGGGGAGATTTCTTCAACCTGCTGAACCATCCGAATTTCGACGTCCCGACGCACGTGCTGGGCGGGACGAACTTCGCCAAGGTTCTTTCATCGAACGCGTATGGCGACAAACCCCCGCGCCAGATTCAGTTGAGCTTGAGGTATATGTTCTAGGCGCGCGGATGGAACTCGGAGTGCGTCATCCCGAGCGGAGCCGTTTTCTCGGAAGGCGAAGCGAGGGATCTCGCGTGGATCATCTTTGGTGCCCACCAGATCCCCCGCCCCTCTGGTGAAAGCGCGGGGCATCGGGATGACGCCGAGCAAAGAATGGATCCAGTCTATGCTGTCGGCTTATCTCTCGGCGGTTCCACTGCCATGAAGTCCCGGGCGAAGCGCCGGGCATAGTCTGCCAGTAGCGCAGGAATCCGCGTCGGATCGGAGGATTTCAGCACCAGCCCGGCATGATGATGTTTCTTGATCCGCAGGAAAACTTCCGGATCGTTGTATACGGAAGTATCCGGGTTTTCCTGCTTCGCCAGCGACAGAATCACGCCGCCATAATCTTCGCGCACCGGAGGCAGCTTGTACGATCCATTGCCTGCCGAGATTTCGATGCGCGCCCATTCACGCCATAAGTTGATTCCGGTCGCGGCCTCGATCATCTCGTTGATGTAAGCCCCGCCCACGCGCGCGGCGCATTCCAGAAAATAAAACTGGCCATCAGCGTGCGCCCGGATGAACTCCGCATGCGATACCCCGCGCAGCAGCCCCAGCGCCGCGATCAGGTCACCATTCATCGCGCGCAGTGCCGCATCGGATTCGCCGCCGCGCTCGACCGTGAAAGTCGTAAAGACGCCCCCGTGCGCAACGTTCATCGGAGGCTTCCCATACTGGCTGACATTCGCGAACACGATTTTGTTTTCGCTCACCACCGAATCGACGTGGTAGACGTCTCCTGACACAAACTTCTCGAGCAAGTATGTCGATTGCTTGTCGCCGAGTTGCTGCAGCAGCGGCCAGAGTTCTGCGGGCGTATGGATTTTCTTGATCCCGATCGCCGAGGCTTCCTGTCGCGGCTTCAGCACCCATGGCCCGGGAACATGATCCATGTAGTAGCGGATGTCGTCGTGGTTCACTGCCGGAACGAAGTCCGGGACGCGCACCTTGCGATCAAGTGCCCGCATGCGCATGGCCAGCTTGTCGCGGAAATAACGCATGGTCGTGAGCCCCATCCCCGGAATGCGCAGGTGCTCGCGTAAGGTGGCAGCCGTCTCCATGTCGAATTCATCGAGCGCCACGACCCGGTCGAGCTTGTGTTGCTGCGCCAGGTGCGAGACTGCTTTGACGATATCCGCGAGCGCGATGTCTTCGGGAAGATAGAACGTGTCGTCGAGGCTTTCGCGCGGCCAGTCCCCATGGCGCAGTTTCTCTGCTGTGAGCAGGAACACGCGGCATCCCTGGCGTTTGCACTCGCGCATGAACTCCTGCCCTTTTTCGTAGGTGGTGATGCAGAGGAATGTCAGCGGGCGCGCGTCAGGCATGAGGTGGTCCCGAGCGCCGTTCTCCCACCGCGTGCGAGGGCAAGATGCCCTCGCCACAGCCGGCGAGACGCCGGCGCTACGAGGAAAGGAGAATACCACGGCCGCCTTTCGCACATGCATCAACAATAACGATTCGGTGAACCCTGTATTTTCATTCTCCGCGCGGCTGCGTTATAGTCTCAACCCGGCGCGCCAAACTTTCTGCGCCTGGGGAGAGAAAGACATGGCAACGCAAACGCGTCCGGAAGGGAAAGCCCGCACTTTCGGAGAGAACATCGAAAGCGACCTCGCCTCGCGTTTTTTGCGAGTGGTCGAAGTGGCGGCCATCGCCTCCGCCCGCACCATGGGACAAGGCGAGCGCAAGCTCAGCGATCAGGTCGCTACTGAAGCGATGCGGAAGACCATGGACTCGATCCCCATGCGCGGTACGATCGTCATCGGCGAGGGCGAGCGCGACGAAGCTCCCATGCTCTATATCGGCGAGAAAGTCGGCGCCGAATTTCCCGATGGAATGGATGTGCCTGAGGTCGACATCGCGGTCGATCCGCTCGAAGGCACGAACCTGTGCGCCACGGGAGCGCCCGGCGCCATCACGGTTCTAGCCGCCTCCGAGCGCGGAGGCCTGCTCAACGCGCCCGACTGCTACATGGACAAGATCGTTGTCGGCCCATCATGCAAAGACGCGGTCTATCTGGACGCGCCCGCCTCCCACAATCTTAAAAATATTGCGCGCCGGCTGGATCGAAAGGTCGAAGACCTGGTTGTCATCGTGCTAGACCGCCCGCGGCACGAAAAGCTCATTGCCGATATTCGAGCTACGGGAGCACGCATTCGACTGATTGGCGACGGCGATCTTTCCGCCGGAATCGCCGCTGCTGTCATCGGTACGGGCGTGCACGCTGTCATGGGATCGGGCGGTGCGCCCGAAGGCGTAATCACCGCGGCCGCGGTTCGCTGTCTCAACGGATTCATGCTTGGCCGCCTCGTCGTGAAGCCCGATCAGGAGCAGCGTCTGGAGCGGATGGGCATCAAAGACAAGAATCGCATCTACGAGGCCGAAGACCTGGCTCCCGGCAAGCAGTTGATCTTCGCCGCGACCGGCGTGACCGACGGCGCGCTCATGAAAGGCGTGCGCTTCTTTGGCGAAGGCACGCGGACGTCGTCTGTCATCATGACTCTGCGCACGGGCAAGGTTCGCTTCGTCGACAGCATTCACCTGGAGAAGGATCCGGACTTCAAGGTGAGGTTCTCGTAAGTCCTATTTCAAATACTCCGAATCCTTCTTCAACTCGTCGGGAATCGACGGGAAGGGCGGCCATTCCTGCGAATACCCCTTGAGCAGGGGAGTCGCGACTTCCGCCCGCAGCGTGCCATCATGCACGGCGAATTTGTGCGGATGCCCCTGCGAATATCCCTCCCAAAGGCTGACGCCAGCATAGGCGCCGTCTTTCCGCAGGATGTAATACGTCATGTCGACGTATTTCAATCGGGTCATGTCACCGTTGTAGTTGCGCACAATGCGCTTGAGCACGTCGATGCCGGCTTCCTGGGGAGACATACCATGCCGCATGTTCTCGACGATCGTGTGCGCTCCCGCGACTTTGATGTTCTCTTCGCCGCTGCCGGTCGCGCCCGCCGAGCCTACGTCCTGATCTGTGTAGCATCCCGCGCCAATGATCGGCGAATCACCCACTCGGCCAGGCAGTTTGAAGGCAAGGCCGCTGGTCGTCGTGATCCCCGACATCTCGCCTTTTTCATTCAGTACTGAGCAGTGAATCGTGCCAGTCGGTGGAAACAGTACGCGGCGAACAGCAGCCCGCTGGAATTCGGGCTCGATTCCAAGATCAGCAGCACGTTGCTGCAATTTCTCAATGCGATCGCGCCAGAGTTCAGCGCGCGGTTTAGGCTCAGAGGCAGCGGTAGGCGGTTGCCAGTGCGGATCAGCGATCCCTGGTCCCCACCAGTCGCGATCCGAGTTGAATTCTTTCCACAGCATCCAGATCTTTCGCGACCGATCGGTCAGCAGGTTCTCGCGGGGAAATCCCATCGCCACCGCGAATCGCTCCGCGCCTTCTCCGACCAGCATGACGTGACCGGTGTGCGTCATGACGGCTTTGGCGACCATGCAAACATTTTTGATATTACGCACGCCCCCGACCGATCCTGCTCGCCGCGTCGGGCCATGCATGCAACACGAATCGAGTTCGACCACGCCTTCTTCATTCGGCAGGCCGCCCAAACCGACAGAATCATCCTTGGGATCGTCTTCCGGGCCTTTCACCACGCGAATGCCGGTGTCGAGCGTGTCCCCGCCGCTCTTGAGGAACGCATACGCCGCCTCGACGTAAGCGTATCCATTGTTCGCGCAGAGGATGATGGGTTTTCTCGCAGAATCGTTTTGCGAGGCGTGTCCCTGCGAGCCTGAATCGGCGAGCGACTCCGCCAGAGCAGAATTCGTTCCTGCTCCCACCGCAACCGCTCCCAAAACCGACGTCTTGACGAAATCACGGCGCGAATAGGTCACAAGAGTATCCTCCAGATGGCGCGCAAAAATCCAGGCGCGCCATTCTTACCGCTGCTGAACGCAAGCCCGAAAGAATAACACGGTATGTGCGCTCACATCGGCGCGTACCGTGAATCACAGCGGTGAAAAATGGTGTCGGATACTCTCCCTTACCGGAGAGGCTGAATGTGGAAGTCGTGGCATCCTCGTGTTTCTCAGGGTTTCTCCCACGCCCTTGCTTGCTCGTCGTCCTCGCAGCGATCATTGTGTTTGTCGTAGGCCCTCAAGCCGGTTCGTTGGATGACGACGGCGACGGCAGCCCCGATGTCCCCGTTGTGGTGGCTGGGTCTACCAGCGCTTCCGCTGTTTGCTCGGCTGATCCCACGTCGGGTGTATCTTCCTCTGCGGCCGGTCGTCCATCGGATTGCGGCTCTCTTCGACACCTTGGTCGGGGGGCTCGATCGACCCCGGTGCTGGCAAACGAGCCTTCCAACCGGCAGCGTTTCTGTCTGCTTCGCTGTTGATCCCATCTAATTCCCGCCGGGACATTCAGGCACGCCTTTATCCGGAAAACCTATTCACGAAACCACATAGATGCGGGGCGCTGCTATCGGCAGCATCCTGTCGGCAACCCTAACGAAAAGGAGAACGAGGTTATGCGATATTTCCCGATTCTTTCTGCCATTCTCGCTCTGCTTGCCATCCCTGTGTCCGGGCAAGAAAGCGAGGTCCCGAAAGCTGAGATCTTCGGCGGGTATCAGTTCACTCACATCGAAGCCAACCTCAACACCAACGGATGGACCGCCTCGCTGACCGGCAACGCCACGCCGTATCTCGGCGTGACGGCTGACTTCAGCGGAGTCTACAAATCCGTTAGCGGGGCGAATTTAAGCGGCTACAGCTACACATTTGGCCCGACCGTATCGCTGAATCATCATGGTGTCGTAAATCCCTTTGTCCATGCCTTGTTTGGCGGCGCTCATTTGGGCGCCTCGGTGTCGGGACTCGGATCCGCCGGCGCCAATGGTTTCACCATGATGTATGGCGGAGGTGTTGATGCCAAGGTAAGCTCTCGATTCGCCGTCCGAGTAGTGGAGGCGGACTGGGTCTATTTCCGCTTCTCGGGACAGAGCGTCAGAGGAAACGCACGAGTCGCCACCGGAATCGTATTTCGCTTCTGAAAAGCGTTTCGACATTACGCGCCATGATCGTGCGAGGCAAGCCGTGACCTTGCGTTGACAATTTGCAGGCTGGATCGAGCATCCAGCCTGCTTTCCGAATAAGAAACATCAGCCTGAGGGTCAGCGTCGAGCAAATCTTCGCAGCCGTCCCGGGTACTCGGCTCCCGCTCGCTGCAATTCCTCCGCAGTTGAAGAATTGATCGGCTGCACCTTCTCCACGCGGAAGCGGAGCAAAGCGGCAATGTTGCCGACCTTGTCGAACTCGGGATCGTCCTTCACATAAAACGTCTCGATGTCGCGCCGGATGACGATCGGCAACACGGCCTCGCCAACGTCAACAATCTCGTGCGTCGCGCGTCCGCAAACCGGACAGAAATTCACCAGATGAGCGTCAATGTGCCCGCATCCGGAGCATTCGATGGCATGAGCTTGCAGATTTTCTCCCACCAGCAGCGTCTGTACCTCTCCCATTTCGAGCGAGCGCAAAACGCGCCTTAGTCCCGTGACGCCCCGTCCATTGCTCCGAGCCTGGCTGAGAACCTGCTCTACAAGCTCGCGTCTGCGCTCCGCCTGCCATTCATCCATAATCTGCTGCGCGTGACTGCGGAGCTCGTCTTTGGTCGCATGCGCCAGATCGGCATGAAAGTGCCCAATCAGCGTCTGACTCACATAGGGATGCAACTGCTGCTCAAACATGGAGCGGTGTGCGTCCTGGGTGGCGAGGATCCACTTCTCGAAGACGTCTCTCTCGAGCAGGTCTTTCACAGCCGCGGCTACATTTTTGAAGTGTTGTCGGACTTCGTCCTCTATGCGGCGCTGGGCATGTCCGCCCTCGTAACCGGCGAAACCGTCGCTACGCCCGCGGCGCGGGACGGAATGGAAAAAGTCTTCGCGCTCGGTTAACTCACCCAGCCGAAGATCGAACACTCGCGCGCGATGACGATCGACCAGCACTACTCCCAACAGAGGGGTCGCACCCAGCAGGTGCGCGATTGGCTTAAGGTGGAAATGCCGATCCACAAAAAGCTGCGTGCCAGGCAGGCTGGCGGGCAGTTCATATTCGAGCCAAAGATTCTGTCCGGCGCAGGCGAAAACCGCTTTGGCATGCGTACCGTTGCTGCGCAAGTCTCCTGACAATCGGACGACGCGCTCGATGTCGGCGCGGGCGTTCTCCTTCTTACCTTTGCCTTCCAGCGCGCGCAAAGCCTCGCGCGCCAGATCTTTGATCAGAATTGTGTCTTCTTTGTGGGCCTTATTGCGAGGTGTTGAGGGTTGGAAATAAAAAGTGACAGCACAGGACTTCTCGTCTTGAAATTCGGCCAGTTGCCGAAGTTGTTCGCGGGTAATACTCATGGATTCTCTCCCCCAGAGATTTGAGAATTAGGATTAAGCCGCGCCAGTCGGAGCGAACCGTCCGCGAAGCTGCCTGGACAGTCCCGGCGCATTGCGCAGGTGATCGCGCGCGGCCGACACGTGGGCGAGCACGCGGTCCGGTTGAAGACCGGTGATCGCCACAATCTCTTCAACGCTGAACCCTTCAATCGCGTGCAGGATGAAAGCTTCCCGCGGAGCCGACCCCAGATCGCGCAGAGCGGAGGCAATTATGCGCAACAGTTCGTCGGAGGCCATGATCTGCTCGGGCGTGGCCACGCGCGAATCAGGAATCACTGTCTCGCCCGTGATCGATTCGTCCGGCTGATGGAACTGCAGCGCCGGTTCGTCGCTGGCGCGCTCATTGCGCCGGCGCGCCGAATCTTCCAAATGGACGGCATTCCCGTTGCTTTCGTCGGTCCGCGAAAGTTCGTCGAGGGCAAGCAGCGCCTGCTTATAAAGCCACGGTTCCAGCGCCAGTTTTTCTGGTTTTTCCTGGCCATTGCTCAGCGCGACGGCGATGGCTTCGTCAATGACTTCTTCCTTTGAAATCGAATTTGGCGGGATGATCTCCTGCACTTCCCGGATCAGAATTTCGCGCTCCACAAAGCGCGACAGCCGCGCCAGATTGGCGTTTACGTACGAACGAACATCGTCGGACGAAATCGTCGGCGGGAAAACGGCGGCCAGAGTTTGCTCAAAGGGCACTTCCCGCACCGTCGTGCCGGGACGCGCGCTGTTGCCACGCCGTCCGCGCTGCCATTTGTGCGAAGCGCGCAGAATGTCTTTGTGCTTGTTGACCTGCTGCAACAGGTCTTCGAATGCCGCCTTCACTGCGGCTGTGGGATTCGGAGCCGACGCCTGCACAGCCATCTGACCCGAGGGCAGCCGCAGGTTCAACGACACGCTGGTGCCTTCCCGCGCAGAGACTTCTTCCACTACCCCTTTCAGGTGGACCAGGTCTGGACGGAATACCTGCAAGCGTTTTTGCAGTTTTTCAATCTGGTGCTGAACGTCTTTTTCGACGGAAGGAGGTTTTTGCAGACGATAACTGACGTGAACGTTCATGAGCGCCTCGGCCTTGCTAACAGAAGGTGCGCAACCAAGTGCTTTCTAAGGCCGATTGTACACCCGGTACGAAGAAGGCAAGCGCGGGCAATGGGAATTTCTTCCCTCGAAAAAAACCATTTTGGAAAAAAGTTCCTGGTCTCCAAATGGAGGGTAAAGTTTAGATGCCAACGCAGGAGCGGTTTGCAGGCAGCGAACACTGCAGTTTATGATCGCGCCCCATGAATCCTATTCGGATATCCCTGATTCTGCTGATTGCGTCACTGGCTGCACAGAACCCACCATCCTCTGTACAAACAAAAGAGATCGATGCCGTTTACCCGGAGGCTCACGATTTTTACATCGACGTGCATGAGCATCCCGAATTGTCTTCGCATGAAGTTCAGACCGCAGAGAAATTGGCCACGCGTCTGCGGGCTGCCGGATTTGACGTAACCGAGCATGTAGGCGGGACCGGGGTGGTCGCGATCCTGAAGAACGGCGCAGGTCCCACCATCATGCTGCGCACCGAACTCGACGCGCTCCCCGTCGAAGAAAAGACTGGACTGCCTTACGCGAGCAAGGTTCGCACGAAGGACAATGCCGGCCTTGACGTTCCCGTGATGCACGCCTGCGGACACGACGTGCACATGGCGTCCCTGCTGGGGACAGCTGAAATCATGGCCCATAGCCGGAATACCTGGCATGGCACGCTCATTCTGATCGGCCAACCTGCGGAGGAAACCATCGGCGGAGCAGAGGGCATGATTCGCGACGGGCTGTTCACGCGCTTTCCCAAGCCAGACGCGATCGTCGCCCTGCACGTTGGCAACGCGGAGCCGGCTGGCGTGGTCTCGATTACGCCGGGCGTTTACAACACCAACTCCGATTCGGTACGCATCACCATCTACGGCAAAGGCGGACACGGCGCCATGCCGCACACCACTATCGATCCCATCGTGATTGCTGCGCGCACGATCGTTGCGCTGCAAACCATCGCATCGCGTGAGGTCAAGCCGGGAGAGATGGCGATCGTGACGGTGGGCTACATCCGCGCCGGCACGAAGAACAACATCATCCCCGATCAGGCAGAAATGGGGCTGACGATCCGTACCAGGAATGCCGAAGTGCGGAAGCAAGTGCTGGCGGCGATCACGCGCATTGCCAAGGCCGAGGCGGCGGCCGCAGGCGCGACACGAGAGCCTCTGGTTGACCACTATGAAGGCACGGATCTGGTGTACAACGATCCAAAACTCGCGGAGAGGTTGCGCGCGCCGCTCGAGCAGGCGCTGGGCAAGAAGAACGTTATCACTGCGGAACCGATCCTGCCCTCCGAGGATTTTTCTTTCCTCACGCAGCAGGGAATTCCGGGATTCTACTTCTCGCTCGGTGGTGCCGATCCGCAGAAGTACGCGGAAGCCAAGGCGCAGGGAATCGACCTGCCGTCGAATCACTCGTCGCTGTTCGCGCCAGATGCTGAACCTGCGCTGCGCACGGGGATTGCCGCGGAAGTGGCGGTGCTGAGGAATTTGCTGCAGGGGGCGCCGGAGGAGTTGAGGAAGTCGATTGCAGCCGTGGGCCAGAACCAGTAGCGCCGGCGTCCTCGCCGGCTGTGGCGGGGACGTCTCGTCCCCGCGCCTCGAACTACACCGCAACCGTAACCGACGTCTCGGTTCTCGTCACCGGACGGTACATCGTATCTCGCTCAACGGGATCGCGGCCGGCGGCGCGGATCAGCCGCTCGAGCTCCTGTCGCCGCATGCCTTGCGGTGTGGTCGCGCCGGCGTCGTGATAGATCTTCTCTTCGATCACAGTGCCGTCCATGTCGTCCGCGCCGAAGCGCAGCGAAATCTGCGCGATTTTCGCAGTCATCATCTGCCAATACGATTTGATGTGCGGGAAATTGTCGAGCACCAGGCGGCTTACCGCGATCTGCTTGATATCGAGCATTCCGGTCGTCTTCGGCAGATGCTGCAGCGGCGTGTTATCGGGATGAAACGCCAGCGGAATAAACGTCTGGAATCCGCCGGTTTCATCCTGCAGCGCGCGCAGCTTCAGCAGATGATCCACCCGGTCTTCATCGTTCTCAACGTGGCCGTAGAGCATGGTCGCGTTCGATTTCAATCCGATCTGATGCGCCAGCTTCGCGGTCTCCAGCCACTGATCGCCGTCGATCTTGTGATCGCAGATGATGTGCCGCACGCGGTCGGCAAAAATCTCGGCGCCACCGCCGGGCAGGGAATCGACCCCGGAAGCCTTCAACTGCTCCAGAGTCTCGCGGATCGATAGCTTCGCCCGCCGCGCCAGATACGCCACTTCCACCATGGTGAACGCCTTCAAGTGCACCTGCGGAAAGCGCTGCTTCAACCCGGAACACAAATCGAGAAAATACTGGAATGGCAGGTCCGGATGCAGCCCGCCGACAATGTGAAACTCGGTGACCGCCTCGGTGTATCCCGAGGCTGCGGTTTCGAACGCCTCTTCAAGCGCCATGGTGTACGCGCCCGGCGCGTCCTTCTTCCTTCCAAACGCGCACAGCCGGCACGCCGCCACGCACACATTGGTCGGGTTGATATGCCGATTGACGTTGAAATAGGCCTTGTCGCCATGCATGCGCTCGCGCACGAGATTGGCCATCCATCCCACGGCGAGGATGTCGCCGGTGCGATAGAGCGAGAGCGCGTCTTCGCCATCCAGCCGTTTGCCGGCTGAGACCTTCGCGTGGATTGCCGTCAGCCGCGAATCGTCAGTTTGAAATGGATGCACTGCGTGCCGGGAAACCATCGCTTCGATGATATCGCAGGAAGATCGGCGTCGGCCATGGCACAGTTGAGCCCTGAGGGTTGGCCGGAAGTTTCGATCATTTCGAAAGAATCATCGCAAAGCCGGTGTTGCCGAACGTCTGACCTTCGCATCGCGGCCTACCTCCTGACCGCGAATCCGCATCGAACCATCGAGTAGTTGCGCGCCGCACCGCCAGGTACGAGGAGACACTCTTATGAAATACCTTCTTGCAGCAGCATTAGTTATGGTCGCGATGCTGGGGCCGGTTGGGCTCGCACAAAGCACAGCGCCTACCGATCCCGGCGCGCAACTACCCGCGCCCCAGACGACTCCTCAGAGTTCGCAGGCTCCCACGGCCACTCCGACGCAGGCGCCTCAGACCTCACAACCTGCCACTACGCCAGCGCCGGGTGGCACTGCCAGCCAGCCTACCAATTCGCAATCCTCGAATTCTCACGAAACGGATCCAAAAAGACTTGCGCCGGGCAGCGTGATTCCAGTGAAGCTGACCAAGACCGTCGATGCCAAGAAAGCCAAAACCGGAGACCAGGTCGTCGCCAAAGTCACGCAGGACATGAAGAGCAACACTGGAGTGGTGGTCGTGGCGAAGGACACGAAGGTCATCGGCCATGTCACCGAGGTACAACCGCGCAGCAAGGAGCGGAAAGAGTCTCAGCTCGCACTCGCCTTTGATCGCACCGTGACCAGAGACGGCCAGGAAACGCAGATGCCGATGTCAATTCAGGCCGTCATCGGACAGCAGAACAACAATCCGAATGCTGGGGGTGGGAATGACCAGGCTCCGCCAGGAAGCGCGGGACCAAGCACCACGAGTTCCCCAATGGCGGGGCGATCCCCGCAAGGGCCGCCGAGTGGCCCACCTCCCGGTGTAGACAACGGAGGAGACGAACAAACCGCTAATGCGCCTCGGCCGCCGATCAACGCGCAGACGCAGGGCGTGATCGGGATCTCGAATCTGTCATTGCAGCCGGCGAATGGTGCGCAAGGCTCCGTGATGACTTCGGAGAAGAACAACGTCAAGCTGGAAAGCGGCACGATGCTGCTGCTGAAGGTGAATCAGTAGGGTTCAGAGCACACAGTTGCCCCCACCCGTGTCGCGCCTTTTTTCGACAGGGTGGGACGTGGCTCTGTTGCACGCGAAAGCCTCCAACCCGTAGGCGTGCAACTCCCTATTAGGACAGATCCTTTTCTGTACGCTTTCCCGCTTTTCAGCCTGCCTCCTGCGGCGTAACCTTGATGCGTCCCCTGCAAATCAGAACTTGTAGGAGTCCCATGCAGAGAAATTCTCCGCTCTTTCTCGCCGTATCCCTGCTAATAACGATCGCGATTGCGGCAGTAATGATCGCGTGTGGCGGTGCAAGCTCCACGCCAAAGAACCTCACCCAGGCCCAGGCACAGGCGATCGCCAGCGCCGTGTCCAGCGGAATTGGGCAATCCACGGCCGGGGGTTTCGGCGTATCGGCTGCCAGTTCATCTGCGAATCTGATGCGCAGGGAGACGGCGCCTGAAATTACCGGTTTCCCTTGTGCGCCGGGCGGAATCTGTACGGCATCGTTCAGTTCAACATTTAATTGCCCAGGTGGAGGCTCCATGGCGATTGCCGGGTCCATCCTCGGCACGCTCGATAACTCAGGCGACGGCTCTGTGCTAGGTCAGCTCGTGGCCGCTCCCATGAATTGTTCGGTCGACAATCTTGTCTTGAATGGTGATCCCAGCGTTAACGTTGCAACGACCGTGAATATCAAGGCTGATCAGCCGCAATCGCCGATTATTGGAACAGAAACCGGAGGCGTCACCTACGGGCCGAATCCTTCCGGCAGTTGCAAGTTCAACGTGACGTATACGATTAATTTCGGCAATTCCAATTTCAGCTGCACAGCCAGCGGAACGGCCTGCGGATACTCGGTCAGCGGCAGCTGCTAGTCGGCTTGCGAAACAGGATTGAACGGCCGGGCTTCGGCCATGTCATCAGCAATTTGCGCCGTGGTTGCCCCATCCTTGTCGCAGGTTTGCGACAGGCGCGGGTTTGTTTTTCTCCGCGTTCTTTGCGATCTTTCCTCGCGATCTCTGCGGTTGAAGCTTTTTAGCCGAGAGCTGCTGCTCAGAACGCGTCAATTCCCGTCACGCTCTGCCCGATGATCAGCGAATGCACATCGTGCGTGCCCTCGTACGTTTTCACCGACTCCAGGTTCATCAGATGGCGCATGATCGGGTAATCATCGGCCACGCCGTTCGCGCCGAGAATGTCGCGTGAAAGACGCGCACACTCCAGCGCCATCCATACGTTGTTTCGCTTCGCCATCGAGATGTGCTGCGGCTGGACCTTGCCCGCGTCTTTGAGCCGTCCCACCTGCAGCACTAACAGCTGCGCTTTAGTGATTTCGCTGATCATCCACGTCAGCTTGTCCTGCACGAGTTGATGCGAGGCGATTGGCTGGTCGCGCCATTGCTTGCGGAGCAAGGAATATTGCAGCGCGCAGTCGTAGCACGACATCGCCGCGCCCACAGCGCCCCAAGCGATTCCATAGCGTGCTTGATTCAGGCACATGAGCGGAGACTTCAGGCCGCCGGTTTTCGGCAGCAGGTTCGACGCGGGCACGTGGACATCCTGGAGCGAAAGCCCTGAAGTCACCGACGCGCGCAGTGACCACTTGCCGTGAATGTCGTCCGCTTTGAATCCGGGACGGTTCGTCTCGACCAGAAATCCGCGAATGCGATCGTTCTCGTCTTCGACCTTCGCCCAGATGATGGCAACATCCGCGATCGTGCCGGAGGTGATCCACATCTTCTCGCCGTTGATGACGTATTCGTTCCCGACTTTCTTTGCACGCGTGCGCATGCCGCCCGGGTTCGATCCGAAGTCCGGCTCGGTGAGACCGAAGCAGCCCAGCTTTTCTCCGCGCTGCATCGGCGGCAGCCAGGTGTCTTTCTGCTCATCGCTGCCAAATTCGTAAATCGGATACATGCACAGCCCCGACTGCACGCTGACGAAACTGCGCACGCCCGAGTCGCCGCGCTCGAGTTCCTGCGTCATGAGGCCGTATTCGACGTTGCCCATGCCGGCGCAACCGTATCCCTTGAGCGACGCGCCAAAGAAACCAAGTTCAGCCATAGGTTTGACGAGTTCTCGCGGAAAGCGTCCGGCGCGGTTGCACTCTTCGATGATGGGAATCAGATTGTCCTCGATGAATTGCCGCGTCGTGTCGCGGACCAGCTTCTCTTCATCGGTGAGCAGCGAGTCGTACTGGATGAAGTCGACACCGCGAAATTTAATGGCAGGCATGCGGAGGTCTCCTAACGATTGCGGGCAAACATATGACGGTAGCAGGGGACGGGGGAGCGGTCAACGGTGGGTTGTCATGCTGAGGGAAGCTGCACGCCCTCGTACGCGCAAGCCTCGGCCGCCGCTCAATGTCATCCTGAGGAGCGCGCAAGCGCTCCGAGGGACCGTACCACAGTCAGACCAAACCCTTGCAGCCGAAACGGCGCCGCCGTACCGCATACGCCATGGGCATTCCTGTTCACGTCACCGATAGCGGACACTCTCGTACGGTCCCTCGCGCCGGCTGCGCCGCCGCTCAGGATGACACCCTAAAAGTTGTCACGTTTGCGATGTCATCTTGAATGGAGTGAACAGATTGCGCAACATGGTATTTCATTCGTTGTATGCTGTTCGGCTCTCGCTTTCATGTATCCCGATTACGTCCCAGGGGGCCTCATGCGTTCCATCATTCGTCTTACTCTTCTTCTCCTGCTTGCGACCTTCGTCCGCGCCCAGAAAGTCACCGTTGACGCCGATCCCGCCCACGTTGCCAACACTTTCAGTCCGATTCGATCGCTGGGCGCCGCGATTGATCGCCTGCGCACCGGAACGCCCGACCATCTGCTGAAAGATCCGCTGCTCAAAGAAATCCTCGGCGCCGGATGGCAGCCCGTCACATACCGACAGAACACCGAACTGATGGTCGAGGCGTGGCACTGGAATCCGGCAGGTAAGTGGAGCAACGCCGAAAAGCAGGAAGGATATTTCGTCGGCGACGCCGAGCCCACGGGGGAGCAGATTCACAGTTCGTGGGCGTATCCGTTGCCGCACCGCGGATTCAGCCGCGGAGACGGAAACGGCTGGTCGCGACTCACCGACGGCGACATCCATTCTTATTGGAAGAGCAATCCGTATCTGACGAAAGCGTTCACCGGCGAAGATGACTCGCTGCATCCGCAGTGGGTGATGATTGATCTCGGCACGAAGATCGACGTGAATGCGATCCGCATCGCATGGGCCGATCCGTACGCAAAGAAATATGCTGTCCAATTTTGGACTGGCGAACTCGAGCCTTTCTACGATGGCACGCAGAAGGGGACTTGGCAGACGTATCCGCTGGGCAACGTCAGCGAGGGCAAGGGCGGCACCGTTACGCTCAAGCTGGCCGACTGGATGATTAACGTCCGCTACCTGCGCATATGGATGACCGAATCGTCCAACACCTGCGATACGCATGGCTCATCGGACAAGCGCAACTGCGTGGGATACGCGATTAACGAACTCTATGTCGGCGCACTCTCGTCCGATGGCTCGTTCAACGATTACGTCACGCACTTCCCCAGCCGCAATCAGACGATCACCTGGCCCTCGTCGGTTGATCCGTGGCATGCCGCATCTGATCTCGACTACAACCGCGGCGACCAGGTGGGATTCGATTTCTTCTTCACCAGCGGCGTCACGCGCGGTCTGCCGACGATGGTTCCCATCGCCATGCTGTACGCGACACCTGAAGATGCGGCGAACGAGATCGAATATCTGTACAAACGCAAATATCCGATTTCCTACATCGAGATGGGCGAAGAGGCCGACGGCCAGCACATGCTGCCGGAAGATTACGGGGCGCTCTACCTGCAGTTTGCGACCGCGATTCATAAGCTCGTGCCCGAGGCGAAGCTCGGTGGCCCTCCCTTTGAAGGTACGTTTGGCGACGTCGAAGTGTGGCCAGATGCGACGGGCAACGTGTCATGGCTCGGCCGTTTCCTGAACTACCTGAAGGCGCATGGGCGCATGAACGATTTCATGTTTTTTTCGTTCGAGCACTATCCGTATCAGGACCGGCCGAGTTATTCGTGGGCCGATCTGTATCCCGAGCCGCAGTATGTGAAGCACATTGTGCAGGTCTGGAAAGATGACGGCCTGCCGCCGAACATCCCATTCTTTATGACGGAAGGAAACATCGGTGGCGGCGCACCGCCGTCATCGGTGAAGGCGGGACTCTGGCTGGCGGATTATGTCGGTAGCATGATGGCCGAGGGAGCGGCGGCGACCTACTACTTCCATTACATGCCGTATCCGCGGGAACAAAGCGGCTTCGGAAATTTCTTGTGGATCGATCAGGACTACAAGGTGACCGGATATCCACCGCAGTACATCGCCGCGCAATTGATCACCAAAGAATGGGTTCAACCGGTCGACGCGCCGCATAAGCAGTCCAAAGCGGAGAGCGATGTGAACGACGCTGCGGGAAATGTTCTGGTGACGGCTTATGCCCTCGAGCGACCGGATGCCCAGTGGTCGGTGATGCTGGTCAATCGCGATCAGTCGAACGATCATGCGGTGAAGATCGCGTTCAATACAGGCAAGGGCGAGAAATATTTTGCCGGACAGGTTGCTCGCATTACCTTTGGATCCGACCAGTACGAGTGGCACCAGGAGGCAGTGGGCGGCCACGCCGACCCGGACGGTCCACCAGCGCGATCAACGGTGACCGGAGCGGCAGATACTCTGTATCAAATTCCGAAGGCGTCGATCACGGTGCTGCGCGGGAAGTTGGGACCGTGATGATCTGTAAAAACATGTCATCCTGAGCGGGGGCGACGCTGGCGCGAGGGACCGTACGATTGCGTCCAGGTTCGATGCAGTGGACGGGAATACCCTGGATCCATGCAGCTTAATGAGCCCTTCAACTGCATCTGTGCATCACGCAGACGTACGGTCCTTCGGAGCGCTGACGCGCTCCTCAGGATGACAATAGATTAGAAACTTACTTCTTGCCCGAGCCGGATTCTCCCGCATGTTCCTTGTTGTACGCCTTCCACGCGCCGTCGATCACGTACGCGTGCAGTGCGTCGGCCTGCTGCGGAGTCATGTGCTCGCTGGGGAAAGCAAACTTCGGCGGATTCAGAAATCCCGGCATACCCTTATCCCAATGCGAGCCGCCGAGCACGATCGCGTTCCAGTCGTCGTGGACATCTTGCGGCGCATAGCGCAAGTCAGGAACCGCGCCATTCAGCACCCAGGCGCCGCTGCCATCGAGCCCAGGAGAGTGGCAGCCATCACAGACAAATTTGCGATACATCTTTTCGCCTTCGCGAATCGTTGCCGCGTCGGCGGTTTGCTGCGGAGGCTTCGGAACCGGCGGCACGACATCCGGCGGTGTGGGGAATGGATTCGTCGCTCCCAGCTTAAACGCGAGCAGACGCACCGGACCGCGCTTCGACTGCGGAGTTGCCATTGTCCAGGCAGGCGCGAACAGACGCGAGCCTGATCCCCAGCCAACGGGCACGAGCAAATATTGTTCGCCATTCACCGCGTACGTCACAGGGATCGACTCGATCGCCGAGCCGGTCTGGATCGACCATTCTTTCTTCCCGGTCGTCGCGTTGAAGGCGGCGAACTCACCAGTGCCTTGCCCTTGAAACACGAGACCGCCCGCTGTCGAGATCACACCGCCGTTGGTCGCGATCTCTTCTTCGACTGACCATTTCGCTGACTGTGCGATCGGATCCCACGCGATCAGCCGCCCTTCGGTCTGCCCCATCCACTCGCCGGTCTCGACGGCGGCGTGCGTGTTGGGCTTGCGGTCGGTCGCCGGAATGTAAACAAGTCCCGTGCCGGCGTCGTAGCTCATCGGCCACCAGTTGTGGACGGTCCACTGCCTGCCGCCGCCTTTGGAAACCGGAACCTCGACGGCTCGTCCTGTGGCGAGATCGACCGACGTTGCCCAAGCCACCTTCACGATCGGTTTCGCGGCGAGCAGCTTTCCGCTCTTCGCGTCGAGCACGTAGAAGATTCCGTGCTTGGGAACGGTCATCGCAACGTGCCGCTTCTCGCCATTAATCATGAGATCGGCCATGACGATGTGATTGTTTTCTGTCTGCAATCCCGGCGCGCTGGTCTGGTAGTGCCAGACGTATTCGCCGGTTTCGGCCTTTACGGCGAGAATGCATCCGGAAAAAAGTTTGTCGCCCTTGGGACGGATCGTCTCCAGTTCGCCGTAATCAATGCCCGCGCCCGCCGTGCCGAAGATGACATAGTCCGTCACGGGATCGTAGGTGATCGCGTTCCATACATCGGCGCCGCCGATGCGCCAGGAATCCTTGCCCGACCAGGTTTTCGCAGCCATCTCGAGAGCTTTGGTCTCGAACGGTTTCGAGGGATCGCCGGGAACGGTCCAGAAGCGCCAGACCTCTTTTCCGGTCTCGGCGTCGTAAGCCACGAGCGAGCCGCGCACGCCGTCGTCGGAGCCGTTGTATCCCATGAAGACTTTGCCCTTGGCCACGTGTGGCGCGCCCGTGATGCCAGTCTGCGTGGGATCGCAAACGGTGGCCTCCCAAAGTTGTTGGCCGGTCGCAGCATCGGCCGCAACAAGTCTGCAATCGCCGGTTCCGACGAAAACCTTCCCTTCCCACACTGCGACTCCGCCGTTGGTCCGAGCCGAGTATGACCCGTTGATCGCCAGATTCAACTTCACGTGCGGATCGAATTTCCAGATCAGCTTTCCGGTCGCCGCGTCAACCGCATAAACCATTGAGAGCGGCGCGCTCACGTATGCCACTCCGTCGACCACGATCGGCTCAGACACGATGCCCATGCCACTGTCGATGTCGAGATACCACTCCAGCCCGAGCTTCGAGACATTCTGATCGTTGATCTGCTTCAGTGGGCTGAAGTGCTGCGCTTCAAAGTTGCGGCCGTTGATCATCCAGTTCGAGCCATCAGCGTAGACGCGGGCTTCGTTGACGTATCCGGGCTTGGTATTGTCGGAAGCTGTGAGCGCCATCAAGATGAGAGCGGCCGCAATGCTGAGGATAGTCAGGCCGACGACTTTGGCGTGGGCGAGTTTCCGGCGGAGTTCAGTCCTGTTTTGGAGCAGTGATGTTCGAAGCACGGTTCACCTGTTGTCCGGGATCAGGGTTGAGCAGCTTTTCAGTCCGCCAATCGTAAGAAGGGTTGCCGGAGAAAGTCAACGCCGTCCGTGTGGTATGACGTACTTTGCGTGCTTGGCGCCTTTGCTTTGCGAACCTTCGGGGTAGAAAACACTTTTCACCGCTGAGGTCGCAAAGAACGCAGAGGGTTTCGTATGAGATGCACAGGCCGCGAGAAAATCGGGGAAGGGCACGAGTTCACTCGTGCCGCCCGGGCGCCGAGTTAGGTCTGCGCTTTAGCGCCTGAGGTCCGAGTAAGTTTCGGAATCCATCTCGGCACGGTCCGTTTGTACTCCTCATACAACTCGCCGAACTGCCGCTGCAGCACTGGCTCTTCGTACAGGACGACGAAGCAGTGCGCGATCAGCAACACGGCGTACTCCGCAACGTGATGCGAACGAAACAGCAGCGCCTGCCCGAAGATCGGGCAGCGCGACTCCGATGTACATCGGATTGCGAACGTACCGATGCATCGCGGTCGTAACCAGATATCTTGTCGGCGCGATCGGCGCCGGTGTTCCTAATCCGCGGACAGCAAATTCCCAGGCGCAGCGAAAGTAAATTAGCGCGCCAAGCGCGATGATCAGCATCGCAATCCATGCGAGCGGGCCGTGCTCCGGCGTCGCGAAACGATGACTCAGACGATATGGAATGTAGACTGCGACCGGGCCGGGCGCGACGATTGTAAAGAGAACCGTATTGAGAATCGGCAAGAAAGCTCGCTGCATAGGTAATCGATGTCATCCTGAGGAGGGCGCAGCTCTCCGAGGGACCGTACGACATTAGCAGCATCGATGCGGTAGATAAGGTTCCGCCACGCTGCATGCAGTATGGGCAATTCCTATCCACTGCATCAAAGCTAGCGCCCTCGTACGGTCCCTCGCGCCGGCGGAGCCGCCGCTCAGGATGACATCGATTAGAAAACTGGTTTGCCTATCCCGCAAGACAGCCCGCCCAACCTTACTGTAAAATTAAGGGCGACGGAAGAGTATCGAGACGCAGCTTACTTCCCGAGTGGATCCAACACATCTTATCCACATTGATCCGCGAGATTGACCTGCGGACCTGTTGCGCACACATTCGAATGATCAGGAGAGATCCATCATGGCAGTAGGCGCCAAGATCGCAAAAACAGCCGACCGCAAGAAGGTCATGGACACCACCAAGAGCACGGACTGCCCCAAGTGCGGCAAGGCCACACGCATCGTAAAGCGAGTGAAGGACCGGGAACGCGGCGTCCCGGGCGGGATTTACATCTCGTGCTCGGCCTGTGAGTTCTTCGAGAAGCTGTAGGGAAGTTTCGAGTTTCAGGTTTCAAATTTCGAGCCGGAGCGGCAGCTGGCGCTGCCGTTTTCGGTTTCTCTTTTTTGATCGCATTTAATCCACCCCGCATAATCGCTTACCATTGCTGACTTATTGCTGTGATCGCGAGGTCAGGAATGAAAGCCAAGCAAGCCGCCGTAGCTCTGATCGTTCTTTGCGCAATCGGGTTTTTCTCCTGCGCGGGGGGATCTAATCAATCGACGTTCACTCAATCCCAGCAATTACCAGCGGGATTGGGCGGATCGAACTACGGCTGGTATCACCTCGATCCTCCCTGCAACCGCGAACCGTACGGAGTGATCTACAACTACGACACCGCGTCCGCGACGATCAACGCGCAGCTGCAGCAGATGTACAACAACGGCGAGCGCCGCCTTCGAATTCCCATCTTTTTCGCTCGCGGTATCAATTCCGGCACGATTATGGATTCAACCGGCGGCAATCTGGCGCCGAAATTTCAGACCAACCTCTCCAATCTGCTCGCGGCTCTCAAGGCCGCAGGCTTTGTAGAGGTTGAAGTGGGCTTCTTTCCTCAAGCTCTCAACGATCCTACCAATTGGACCACTTTCAGCAGCGATTATTTTCAAGAAAACTGGACACTCATTCAGAATCTGCGCCCAATCGTCGTAAGCGCAGGTATTCCATATCATCTCGATCTGCAGAATGAGGGCATTCCTCCGCTCGGTTACGACGCTCTTCTGCAGTACGACCAGATGCTCTGGAACGATTACGTTGCGGCTTATGGCAGCAGCGACACGCTTGGGTTCTCCATCATCGGCGATGCGGGGCACGTGGGTCAGGTCAGCACCGTGTACGGCCCCAGCGCGTATGGAAACAACGGTTCTCCTGCATTATTCGATGTGCATATCTACGACGAAACGGGAAACCAGTTTGCGACTACATTTCAAAGTTTGAACGCGCAGGGATACGTCAACGTGCCCTGGATCATCGGTGAGGCTTGGTACAACGATGCCGCCGAGGCCACCGCGCTACGGCAACAGGCCAACAGCACCGGGCAGAGAGTCCTGTATTTGACGGAATGGCCGGAGACGTCCGATCGGAATTGCGATCCGAATGTGAACGTGACTCCGCCGACTGACTTCTCAAATTATCAGAAGCAGAACTTCTGAGCTAAGCGGAACCAAATTATGTAGGCTTGACGCGCGCAGCCCAAGAAACTAGGTCAACGCAAGAGCCATCTTCAGCGCGCGATTAAGTTCGGCGATTTTGCTCAGCGGTAGCGATCCGACGAACTGTGTCATTTCTGTTTTACGAATACTGACAAGGTTGTCACAAAGAATCCAGCTGTCATGCTTCATTCCTTCGTCAATCCCGATCAAGACTTGGCTCGACGCCCCCTGACCGCGGCTGAAAACAGGTGCGCAGATCACTGTCGGAAACTGGGAATCAATCAACGTCTGCCTGCTGACGACGACATAGCTGCGAAAAAGCTTTGGGTCGCCGCTTGGACGATGCACCCTATAAATCTCACCCCGTCTCACTGTGCTTCACCCAGTTCGGTTTGATCCCGCAGTACGTCTTCGATTTCAGGCGCGAGTTCTCGAGCAGCCTTGTTGAGCAATTCCAAGTCGCGCGCCTCAATCTGTGCGCGAGCTTTCTCCTGTAGATACTGCTCCAATACATTCTCGATAAAAGCCGAACGTGATCGCTTTGCGCCTGCGAGTCGATCGATACGCGTGAGCACTTCCTTCGAGAGTGTGATCGATGTCTTCTCTTTCATACCACTATCATACCACCACAGTGGTATGAGCAGAAGGTCAACTTGTTCGCCACGCTTCAACGGAGGCCTTACCCGCTGATCTGCCCCAGAATTGCCTTGGCTTCTGCCGCCGGATCCGGGGCTTCCGTGATCGGTCTGCCGACCACGATATAGCTGGCTCCTGCGGCGATCGCGTCGGCGGGTGTGACAACCCGCACCTGATCCCCCACGCTGGTGCCCGCCGGTCGTACGCCCGGAGTTACGATGGCAAACTCGTGTCCGAGCTCTGCCCGCAGAGTCGAGGCTTCCCGCGCCGACGCTACGATCCCTTGGCATCCATTCGCGAGCGCGATGGTCGCGAGCCGCACGACGCTGTCTTCAACCGTTCCGCGCACTCCGATCTTCTCCAGATCCGCCGCATCGAAGCTGGTCAGGACCGTGACCGCCAGCACCATCAGCCCGGGATTCGCCCGCGCCGCTTCGACTGCCGCCCTCAGCATCTTGCCGCTTCCCGCTGCATGCACGGTCAGCATGCTCACGCCGAGCTTGGCCGCTTCCGCGATGGCCGCCCCAACGGTGTTCGGAATGTCGTGATACTTCAGATCGAGAAATACTCGCCGTCCCGAGGCCACCAGATCCCGCACCACTTGCGGGCCTTCGGCGGTATAGAGCTGCATTCCAACCTTGTAGATGAAGGCGGAATCGCCCACTGCTGCGACGATTTTCTGTGCGGCAGCGGCGGAGGAAACATCCAGTGCAACGATGAGCCGCTGGCGCGGATCACCGTTGCGCTGAGTTTGATTGCGATAGCTCAAGCTATCGGCTGGGATGCGGTTGGCAGCCGACATCCTGGTAAGTCTACGGGTTTTACGGGAGTTGTGCCACTGGCCGGTTCTCGGCCACGATCGAAAGGGAGTGTTTCTGCTGGTGCGCCACCTGATTCTGCTGGGGGACTTCCACCAGATCCAGGCGTACGCGCTGGATACCGCGGCCCTTCATCTGGATCGCCTGGGCGGCGCCATAGGAAAGGTCAATAATCCGGCCCGGGACGATCGGTCCCCGGTCATTCACCCGGACAACTACCGACCGGCCATTCCGCAGGTTGGTCACCTTTACGTAGCTTCCCATGGGAAGCTTCAGGTGGGCCGCCGTCATGCCATGCATGTTGTAAAGCTCGCCGCTGGCGGTTGGTTTCCCCTCGAAGATGTCCCCGTACCAGGACGCTGTCCCAACTTGATACGGTTTTGTCTTTTCGACCTGTTGGCGGACTACGGATACTGCCTGAACAGAACTAACTGGAGCCGGTTTCGCCTCCGAGATGTTCGGTCCCTGAGCCGCTCCCAGGCCGACGATGATCAAAGCGATCGTCAGTCCATGAGCTATACGTCGTTGCATTCAGTTCTCCTCGCATACTCAAATGGTTACTTTGGCCTTAAGGCTTTTTCGCTTGCAGTTCGTAGATGCTATCGGCCTGCCAATTGCCTGTCAATACGAAATCGCCCTTCCTCCGATGACCTCCTAGTTATGGATTTCTTACGTAACCTATTGGTTATTCAGTCACATCTAGAGAAGCCCCTTTGTTTCACGAAGTTTACATATTTACCATTGAGTTAATAACCGGTGTCAGGGCAGCCGGTAGAATTTACAAGCCATTAAGAATCAATTGGTTACAGGAATTGTTCTGTAAGATTACGCAGAATCATGTATTTGCGGGCGAACCCTCAAAGTCCCGTCCCGAGATTTCTCTTGTGTGGGCACATTCCAAAGTAACTTCTGGACCCCTGCCAGGGTGCTTGAAGCGACCGAATCGATGTACTATCGGGAACGGAAGTCCATGCCCGATAAGCCACCTGTCGTCCTCACCATTGCGGGGTTTGACCCCTCATCCGGCGCTGGCGTCACCGCAGATATCAAGACGATTGCTGCCCATTCCTGCTATGGCGTCGCCTGCATTACTGCCATGACCGTCCAGTCGACCGCTGGGGTGAAGCGGGTTGAGGCTGCCGATCCCGTGCTTGTGGTGGATACGCTGGAAGAACTGGCTTCGGACTTCGAGCTCTCTGGGGTCCACATCGGCATGCTTGGATCAAGTAAGGTCGTCAAGGCGGTGGCCGACTTCCTCCAGGCTGGAGGCTCCAAAGGCCGCACCAAGGTGCGCCTGCCAAACATCGTGCTCGATCCTATCCTGAAGTCATCTTCCGGAGCAGACCTCCTGGACTCTGCGGGAATCCGGCTGATGATCGAGCGCCTGATCCCCCTGGCTGATGTCGTGACCCCGAATGTTGATGAGGCGGCCGCGATTACAGGCCTCAAGGTTAAGGAGTTGGAGGATATGAAAGGTGCCGCCGGCAAACTTCACGAAATGGGGGCTCCTGCCGTCGTGATCACAGGCGGACACCTGGAGAAAGCCATTGATCTGTTGAGCTTCCGGAGGGAGGCAAGCATCGAGCAGGAGATCTTCAAGGCGGAGCGGCAGCGGTCCAGCTTCACACATGGCACCGGATGCGCCTTTGCTACGGCCATGGCTTGCCATTTGGCCCAGGATCGCGGGCTGGCTGAGGCCACACTTCTAGCCAAGACTTACGTTGCGGCAGCGATCTCGAATGGACAAGAAGTGGGTAAGGGGACCGGTCCGGTTCATCATCTTTATCGGATGAATCAGCAAAGGCGGGCCGTCGGCTCAGGCGGAGAAGCCAGCTAAGCCAAAGCTATTCCTTGTCGGTGGGGGAGGGCTTCTTTAACAGGATTCCAGCCACAAAGGAAGCTGTCGCGGCCAACAGCCATTCCGCCCGGTAGTACTGAATCGCCTGCCACTCCACCAGGGTCTTCGCCGTCAGCAAGCCGACCAGCAACGCCCCCGCAATACATCCCAGCCCCAAGACAAAGGCAATCAAAGATAAAGTACAGAGGCCGGTCAGGCTCTTGATGCGATCGAAATGCAGTTGACGGAGCCAGACGGGGAATTGGATCCGTTTCCAGGAGAGGCTATTCCATGGGATTCGCGCCACCAGCGATCGAGTCCCATCCACCGCTTTCCGCCAAAGCCTGGCAACAGCCGCGGCATCGGCGTGAGCGGCCGGGCTCAACCCCTCGGCGCGCTTGCTGCCACAGGTATGGCAGAACCGCGCGCCCAGCAGGAATTCAGACCCGCAGTGCGAGCAGCTTTCCGCCATCTTCGGTAGCGGCTCCGGAGTGATCGCGTCCTCGGTTAGAAGGGGGGAGGGAGGGCGCCAAAACTCCGGCTGCGTGCCATGTGCTAGTTCAGCCATTGCTAGTCCTACTCGGAAAGCTGTATTCGCATCCCAAACGCCAAATCGCGCCAGCCTCTAAAATCCCTATTTACATGTAGTTGCACAATTGCTAGGGCACCCACAGAACTCAACCTTGGCAATTATTACCCGCAACATCGAGTAAAGACGCGCCGGTTACAAAAGCCCAGGCCCTGCGGGAAACCGCCCGAGTAATTGGATCATCAAGAAAGTTGACGGCCTCTAGAAAGCACCACAGGAATTATAGGAAAGGCTCGGACGAATGACAGGTAGCATGCGAGGAACATCGGCGTACTTGTTTCGGGGCGACCAGCATCTTTTTACACGCCATCCATTCAACACGCACTGGCAAGTTCGTTTAGACTAGCCCAATCGCATTCGGGCGGACACGCAAAGGCAACATGAAGTTCAGGCAATCTCTACCTACCTTCTTTCTAGTGCTCGCGTGCTGCCTTCCTGCCGTCACTCAGGTTGAACCCGACCCCAAGGCCGGACACGGAGCGCCGCACGATCCCGCGACTGACGCGGCTTTCGACCACTTCTACAACATGGAGTATGACCGGGCGACTCAGGATTTCGAGCGCATTGTCGAGAAGCGTCCTAACGATCCCTTCGCCGTCAACCATCTTTTGACCGCGATCCTGATCCACGATCTTTACGATACCGGCGCGATGAACACCGGTGATTACACCAACGACAGTTTCATCGGACGCACTCCGCGTCCAACCGATCCCCGCATCAAGGTTCGCATTAAGCAGCTCGCCCATCGAGCCGAAAATCTTGAAGAACAGCAGCTCAAGGCGAATGCAGACGATGTGAATGCCCTCTATTGCCGCGGAGTCACACGGGCACAGTTCTCGGTTTACACGGCCCTGGTCGAGCGGGCCTGGTTTTCGGCGTTGCGCAACGCAGTGGGTGCGCGCCATGATCACGAAAAGGTGCTCGAACTCGATCCTCAATATGTCGACGCCAAGATGGTGGTCGGCACGCATAACTACGTAGTCGGCAACTTGCCCTGGAGCATTAAGGTGGCGGCTGCAATTGCGGGACTCAGCGGATCGAAAGAGAAAGGGCTTGCTTACTTGCGAGAAGTGGCCAAGGGTAGCAGTGAGAATTCCGTCGACGCAAAAGTCGTCCTGACGCTTTTCCTGCGCCGCGAGCACCAGTACGACGAGGCGCTCGGATACATGCAGGAGCTCTCGAATCGTTATCCGCACAATCACTTATTCCCGACAGAAGTTGCGAATCTCGAGCGTGCCGCGGGCCGCCTCGATGAAGCTGAGGCCGAATATCGCAAAGTCTGGCAAAACGGGCGGGAGGGAAAGTATGGCAATTTACATTATGAACTCGCGGCCTGGGGATTGGGCGAGCTGCTGCGCACCAAGAAAGATTTCACAGGAGCAGCCGCGGCCTACGAACTGGTGAATCAAGCGCGGAATCCCGATCCAGATACTTTGCAAAAGGCCAATCTTGCCGCCGGAGAGATGTACGACCTGCTGCAAAAGCGGGAACTCGCGATGAAGGCGTACGAAACCGTGCTGGCCGGCAATGCCAACACGGGCCCTGCCGATCAGGCCCGCCGCTACATTCGGGAGGCGTATCGGGAGTAAGGAACTTAACAACGCACAATTTCGTATTGTCTAGTGCGGGGTGAATTATGTACTGCAACTACTGTGGGAAGGTTATTCAGGACGATGCCGTGGTCTGCGCTTATTGTGGAGTGCGCGTCGGGGCATCGCTGGCGCGGCGGAAACTGATTCGTCCGCGGCTCGGACGCAAAATCGCCGGCGTCTGCCTCGGCTTCTCCGAATATTTCGACATCGACGTGACGCTCGTGCGGGTCGTGTGGCTGATCGTCGCCTGCATGACCGTGATTGGATTCCTGTCGTATCCGATTGCGTGGGTCATCATGCCCGAGGAGCCGCTTATGCTGCAGGCGCCCAGCGGCGCCAAGCAGGCGACGAACCCCTAAAACCGATTGCTGATTGGTGATTTCTCATTGCCGCTTGAAAAGGCGGAAAGCATCAGCGGTTTTCAATCAACAATCATCAATCTACAATCAGCAATCCAATGCCTCCGATTCCTGCCCAACGCATCCGCAGCGGCGATGCCGAAATCGTCTACTGGACACTCGGTGACGGGCCTCCCGTTGTTCTCCTGCATCCTTTTCCGCTGCATCATGAATTCTGGCTGCCGGTTGCCGAAACGCTAAGCGGGCGTTACCGGCTCATCCTTCCCGATCTCCGGGGACACGGCGAATCCGAAATCGGCGAAGGACCCGCGACGATGGACAAACATGCCAACGACCTCGCGCGCGTTTTGGACGATGCCGGTGTGGGCCGCACCCCGATCATGGGCGTCTCCATCGGCGGATACATTCTGTTTGAATTCTGGCGGCGGCATCGCAACCGCATCACTGCCTTCTGCCTGTGCAACACGAAAGCGCCTGCCGATAACGCCGAAGCACGTGCCGCGCGGCTGCAATCGGCCAAGGATGTTGCAGAGCGCGGTACTGAACCCTTTTTCGAATCGATGGCTTCGCGCGCCTTCGGACGCAGCACGCAGCAATCGCGCCCGGATCTGGTCGACGGCGCGTTGCAGATGATGCGGAAGATGTCTCCCCAGGACGTAGCTGCAATCCAGCGTGGCATGGCCGAACGCCCAGATTCGATCGAAAGGTTGAAGACCATCAATGTGCCGACGCTGGTCATCACCGGAGACGAAGACATCCTTACGGGGCGCAGCGAGGCAGAACTCATGCATCAACATATCGCCGAAAGCGAGTTGAGTGTGATCTCCAAAGCTGGCCACTACTCGCCCTGGGAACAGCCGGGGCAGGTCGCAAGGCTGCTGCGACAATTTCTGGACAACCTGTAATAGCAAATTAACGAAAAAGCAGATTCCTCGTCGCTGTGCTCCTCGGAATGACATCGTTCCAAGGATAGCCTTCCGAATCCTCAATGATGTCATTCCGAACCGGGCAACGCCCGGTGAGGAACCTGCTCTTCGCTTTTGATCTACAATGACTCGCGATGAAAAGCCTCAGCTTAGTCGTCCTGCTCGCTACCATCACCTCCGCGCACGCTCAAACGCCCGCTCAGCGCCCGCACATTACCGGCATCGATCACGTCTCGTTCTACACGACCAATCCCGACGGAGCGAAGAAGCTCTACACAAAGGTGCTCGGGCTGGAAGCGGCTGACCCCGTCGAAACCGGGCAGATCGTCCGCTATACCGTCGGATCGCAATGGGTCGGCTACAGTCCCGCTCCCGATCCAAAAGTTACGGATCGGATGGATCACGTCGCCTTCCGGACCGACAACATCGTCGCGCTGCGCCGCTATCTGGTGGAAAACGGATTCAAACCGTCTCAGATTGAAGGGCAATCCGATCACAGCCTCAGCATCCGCATGAAAGATCCTGAAGGGCATCCGATCGAGTTTGTCGAGCGAGCGAAGCCGGAGGCGTCGCCGGCGCCTTCAGCAGTTTCCCGCCACATGATTCATGCCGGCTTTCTTGTCTACAACCGTCCAGCCGAAGATCATTTTTATCTCGAGGTTCTTGGATTTCGTCCCTACTGGCACGGCGGCATGAAAGACGACGAAACCGACTGGGTCGCGATCCAGGTTCCGAATGGCACCGATTGGCTGGAGTACATGTTGAACCAGCCGCCGCATCCGGATCTGCAGTTGACCGGTGTGATGAATCACATCTCCCTCGGTGTGGCCGATATGAAAAAGGCGCAGGCCACTCTTGAAGAGCACGGCTGGAAGCCGCACGGCGACGAAAAAGCTCAAATGGGCAAGGATGGCAAGTGGCAGCTCAACATCTACGATCCTGATCTAACGCGCGTGGAATTGATGGAATTCAAGCCAGTCGAGAAGCCCTGCTGCTCGGAGTTCACCGGACCGCATCCAACGGAGTAGTGATTCGTGGCTGGTGGTTAGTGGCTAGTCGAATCGATTCTGGGTTACTAGCCACTAATCACTAGCCACTAGTCACTGTTTTGTTAGAATTCTTCGCGATGACAACCGCAATTGCCGAAACAACTCTGGTTCCCTCCAATACAGTCGCGACCGCCAAAGGCGATGGGCCGGTCGTGGATCTGAGCGGCTCCGCGAACCGGGTCTTCCTCGCGGCACTGTCGATTACGAAGATCATCGAGCAGGAATCGCTCGACGTCAGCATCTACGGTTCGGCCGACGGCGCAGCGTGGGGAGCGAAGTCCATTGCGGCGTTCAAGCAGGAGTTTTATACCGGCGAGTATCCGCTGCTGCTTGATTTAACCGCTCATCCGGATGTGAAGTTCGTGCGCGCACATTGGGAAGTCGCCCGCTGGGGACGCGGCACCGAAACGCCCATGTTCGAATTCGGCGTCACCCTGAAGGAAGTGCCGCCGGACATCCTGCACGAAGCGACCGCAACAAAGAAGTGATGATTGTTGATTTTTGATTGTTGATTGAAGGCCCACAGCCTCGGTAGGTTTACCCAGCTTCGGTTTTTCAATCATCAATCAACAATCATCAACCAACAATGAAGATTCCCCTGCCGCCTTATTAACCACGAATGTCGATCCCTTCCGAGATTGTCCTGCGCCCGGCGCGCAATCTGCGCGGCAGCGTGCAACTGCCCGGAGACAAGTCCATCTCTCATCGTTACGCCATGCTCTCTGGCATCGCGGAAGGGCCGTCGCGTCTCGAGAACTATTCCACTGGGGCCGATTGCGCCAGCACACTCGGCTGTATGCGCTCGCTCGGCGTGACGTGGGAAAGAAAGAACGACGTTATCGAAGTGCAGGGACGAGGACGTTCGCTGTCCGCTCCCTCCGGCCCACTCGATTGCGGTAACTCCGGCTCGACCATGCGCATGCTGAGCGGCATCGTCGCTGGACAATCCTTCACCAGCGAAATGATCGGCGACGAATCGCTCTCGCGCCGTCCCATGGAGCGAGTGATCAAGCCGCTCACCGAGATGGGAGCGCGCATCGAGTCGCAATCCGGCAAGCCGCCGCTGCGCATCGCCGGCGGAAGCCTGAAAGCTATCGATTACAAAATGCCGGTTGCCAGCGCGCAGGTGAAGTCGTGCCTGTTGTTCGCGGGACTCTTCGCCGACGGTGAAACGCGCATCGAGGAGACGCTGCGCACCCGCGATCACAGCGAAGTGGCGCTGCGGACGTTCGGCGTGCAGCTTGAGCGCAAAAGTCTGGGGCAGGGAGGCGAAGTTCGCATCCGGGGCGGGCAGCGCCTGCATGGAGTCGAAATCCGCATCCCTGGCGATCTCTCGAGCGCTGCGTTCTTTCTCTGCGCGGCCGGACTTTTTCCCGGATCGGAGCTCGCCATCCCGAATCTCTTGATGAATCCCAGCCGCGCCCGCCTGCTCGACGTTTTGATGCAGATGGGACTGAAGATCGCCGTGACCCAGCTCGAAGAAGTTCACGGCGAATTGGTCGGATCGCTGCAGGTCGAAGGCGGGGTGCTGAAGGGAGCAAAAATCTCCGGCGGAGACTCAGCCGCGCTCATCGATGAAATCCCCGTGCTGGCCGCGATCGCTCCGCTGACCACGCAGGGCATCGAAGTGCGCGACGCGAAGGAATTGCGTGTGAAAGAATCCGACCGCATCGCTGCGGTGGCTGGCAATCTTCGCCGCATGGGCGCGCAGGTCGAGGAACTCGAAGATGGGCTGAAAATTCCTGGCGGGCAATCGCTGCACGGTGCAGAAATCGAGTCTTTTCACGATCACCGGATCGCCATGGCCTTTGCGATCGCAGCCTTGCGCGCGGAAGGCGATACTCTCATTCATGGGGCCGACTCAGCAGCGATTTCCTACCCGGCGTTCTTCGAGACGCTCGATGCACTCGTAGAGCGCTAGGCCCACCGTTACCAATCTTTCGTGGTTCCGAACAGGTGCGGACGAGCGACTCTGGGGTTTTGAGTGTAGACGCTTGATTACAGAAGTTACGACGTGTATCCGCTCGGGCCGGAAGATAATCAAGCATGCGTGGGAAGCGATTGAAAGTGCTGATGGTCGTTGCCGTCGCGGTTGTAATCGTTTTTGGCTTTTGGCTCGGCCACCATCTGCGAGAGCGACACAAAGCGGCAGAACGCGAAGCTCAATACCAGACATTGCTGGCTAAATACACGAGCGAGTTTAAACCCGGAATGAGTCGTGACCAAGTCGAGCAGCATCTTCAGAAGAACGGAAAGCGATTCGAGCAGATGTGCTGTGTTGCGAATTTCAGAGGCGAACACGCGAGTTTTATAGGGTCAAGTTGGGACGATCTGCTCAAGATTGGCGAGGAGAGCGCACCTTGGTTTTGTAGCGAGAACAACGTGTATATTGCCTTTGAGTTCAACCCAAAGTCACAAGGCGAGCGACCTGAAACGAATGGCTCAGACGCCTTAAAGAGAGTGTCTGTTTTCCATCATCTTGAAGGCTGTCTCTGATCGCTGTCGTAATATCCGGTTTACACTCAAAATGATTACACTCAAAATGATTGGCCCTGGCTCACGCGTCGGCGTGAGCCATCACGCTGAAATCAGGTGTCGCTGGCCGGAAGCACATTTCGCCTTTACTCGGGCGGAATGACAAAAGTCCAAGAATAACCTCTCCTCTTGTTACCTCCGTGACCTGTCGCGTGTTGACCCGGCGGAAAAAAATGATCTTAACCGAGGCTCCCGCCTCGAGATGTGGGAAGCAAGAAATTCTTTTCTGGGGAGATTTCCGTATGCAATCCAAGCTCATAATCGTTCTTGTTCTGGGAATGGCAATGGCCGCTTCTGCCAAAGATCCGAAACCGTATCAGATCGGCAAGTTGCTGCAGATGGATTCGGTTTCATGCGGCATGGCCGAGAAAGACGCCAACAGTTTCGCCGGCGAAATGCTGGGCACCGATTCCAGCAACAAGAAGACGCAGGAAGTTTTGTGCCAGGAATACCTGCTGCAGGCCGAGCACGTGATCTATCGCATTCGTCCGCGCGATAAGAAGCACCCGATGCTCTTGCCGGTTGGCGAGCAGGCGCAGTTCCGCATTCAGAAAGACAAGATGCTGTTGATGGTCGAAGGCGTCGAAAGCAAGGAGCACGAATACATCGTGGTCTCGATGACGCCGCGCTCGGATAGCAGCAGCGCCGATGCCGGCCACCCGAACCACTTGCAATAAATCACTCGTCTACAGGATTTTCCGGGCGCGGAACTGGCTTCCGCGCCTTACTCTTTCCCCGCAACTGCCAGTCTGGAAGGACCTTTTCATCCCCAACCCCATTTTCCCTAAAACGCATCCAAGACCCTGAATCTGCCGTGTGCCTCCGCTTGCCCTGGAACGTGCTCGGGGAAAAATGCTTGCGGGAAAAAGGAGTAACCAACCCATGAAACGTTATCTTGGATTCCTGATAGCGTCGCTATTCTTTGCAGTACCCATGCTCGTGGCGCAAGAGGCAAGAAATATGGACCACGCCGAAATCGGCGCCTTCGTGAACTATTACCGTCTGACCGATCCGAGCCCGACACGAGACTTTCTCGGATTGGGCGGTCGCGTTGCGTTCGGCGTCACGTCCAACGTGCAGATCGAAGCCGAAATGGCCTATGACTTCAAGCGGGACTACGTCTCGACATTTAACAACGGCGCCAGCGGGTCGGCTGTGACCTCACGGCTGCGCGTGTTGCACGGGTTCTTCGGACCGAAATTTCAGACGGGCTCGGGAGCCTTCCGTGCATTCGTGACCGGCAAGGTCGGCTTCGATAATTTCGGCGTGACCAACCAAAACGCTCCGACGGGATTCACCAACAGCGTTGGCTTAGCCAACGGCGCGACATACTTCGCGCTGTATCCCGCCGGCGGCATTGAAGCTTTTGCTGGACCGATCGGCCTCCGCCTGGAACTAGGCGACGACGTGTTCTTCAACGGAGGCGCACATAACAACCTGCGTGCCACCATTGGTCCGCAGTTCCGGTTCTAGCGGTTAGTACGGACAATGTGGCGCGGGCACTCTTGCCCGCGACAAAGACCAGAATAGACAAAGATAAGAAATAGGCGGCCTGATGGCCGCCATTTTTCTCCCCAGCGAAACCTCTTCTGCAAATTCACTTCCCGTTGTGATGTAGGTCACAGCCCGCAACTTCATCGCTCAATACAGTGGAAATTGCACCACCGCGAGGCCCGATTCGACGTGGATGCTCTTCCACAACGCGGCGTCAATCCGTGGGTTGTCACCTTCTCGGTAATGCTGGCGACCTTCATGGAAGTTCTCGATACCACGGTCGTCAACGTTTCGATTCCGCACATCGCCGGAAACCTGGCCTCTACCAACGAAGAGGGAACGTGGGTGGTCACGTCCTATCTGGTTTCCAATGCCATCGTGCTGCCGATTTCCGGATGGCTGGCCAATCATTTCGGCCGCAAGCGCCTGCTGCTGACCTGCGTCGCCGGATTTACCATCACTTCGCTCTGCTGTGGACTGGCGGCATCACTGCCGCAGTTGATTATTTTTCGCGTGCTGCAGGGACTGACCGGCGGCGGGTTGCAACCTTTGGCGCAGGCGATTTTGCTGGAAACTTTCCCGAAAGAGCGCCACGGCCACGCGATGGCTGCCTATGGCATCGGGATTCTGCTGGCGCCGATCCTAGGCCCCACGCTCGGGGGATGGATCACCGACAACTACAACTGGCGCTGGATTTTCTATCTGAATCTGCCGGTCGGCGCGATCTCGCTGGTTCTGATGAACCGGTTCGTCTTCGATCCGCCTTACGTCAAGCGTCGCGATGGTCGAGTCGATCTGTGGGGCATTGGCTTTTTGGCCTTGGGCATCGGCTCACTGCAGGTGCTTCTCGATACCGGCCAGCGCAAAGACTGGTTTGCGTCGAGCTACATTCGCACCTTCACCGTGCTTTGCATTTTTGGCCTTGCAGCCCTGATCATCCGCGAATTGACGGCGGACCATCCGGTCGTTGATTTGCGCGTGCTGAAGAACCGTTCTTTCAGTGCCGGAGTGTTTCTGATCACCATGCTGGGATTTGTTCTTTACGCCAGCCTGGTTCTGCTGCCACTGTACTTGCAAACGCTCATGGGGTATCCGGCGTACAACTCAGGTTTGGCGCTCTCTCCGCGAGGGATCGGGGCGCTGTTGTTCACGCCACTTGCCGGTCACCTGACTACCAAAACCGACCCGCGACGGTTGCTGGTCGTGGGACTCGTCTTGGGCTCGATCACCATGTTTCAGCTTTCCGGCCTCAATCTCTACGCCGGATTCTGGGACATCTTCTGGGCACAAGTGCTGCAGGGCGTGGCGCTGAGCTTTCTTTTCATTCCACTGATGGCCTTGTCCATGGCGCGCATCACGCCTGAGAGGATGGGCAATGCGACCAGCATATTCAACCTGATGCGCAACATCGGCGGCAGCGTCGGCATCGCCATCATGACCACATTTCTGGCCCGGCGGAGTCAGGTGCATCAGAATCATCTGGTTGCGCACGTGACTCCGGGCAGTGGCGCGACCTACCGGATGCTCGAGGGCATGCGCGCCAACTTCATCCTCCATGGAACCGACCCCGCTACCGCATCGCGCAAGGCTTATGCGGCGATTTACGGGTTGGTGCAGGAGCACGCCGCCATGCTGGCCTTCGTGGAAGCTTTCAAGCTCATGGGAATCGTGTTCCTGCTGATGCTGCCATTTCTCCCGCTCCTGCAGTATTCCAAACGAAAAGCTGCCGCAACGGCTCCCTCCAGGCCACAAGAGTTGCAGCGCGTTGCTGAGACTCCACAGAACTGGCCGGAATCCCAGGACGCCAAAGCGCAGGACGCCGGCTCCCACGAGGAAGAACAGCACCTCGTATTTCACTGAGCCGTGATTCCTGACAGGGCCGCCTGAACGCCGCGAAAAGCCGCGCTGATTGGGCCAAATACCACGTTTACCCTGGCCAATTTCCCGTGAATCTGCGAGTGTCTGGTATGTTACAGTATTCACTACTTTTTAGCGGTTGGCCGTGGGGGCTGGCCGCTCTCATGCGGGCGCTCCTGCCCGCGAAACCTGTCGAAGGAGTAATCCGTGACGACTCTCCGGGAATTGGTCAAGGACCGCAAGCTCTATTCCGTCGAAGCATCCCGCACCGTATTGGAAGCTGCGCGCTACATGATGGAGCACAACGTTGGCGCCGTGCCCGTCCTGCGCGACGGGAATCTTACCGGCATTCTCTCCGAGCGTGACATCATGAATCGCGTCGTCGCTGTGGGGCGCACGCCCGGAACGACCGCCGTTTCTGAAGTCATGACCGCCAATCCGCGCGCCGTCGCGGCCGACGAGAGCATCGAGGAATGTCTTTTCATCATGCGCGAATTTGGCTTCCGCCATCTGCCCATCGTCGACGGCAAAGACCTCAAGGGACTGGTTTCCCTGCGCGATGTCCTCATGCACCAGGCCGCCGAAATGGAGCGCCAGACGCGGAAAGCGGCGTCGTAACTCCCTGCCTTAATTTGGACGTCTTTAATTGGGATGTCATTCCGAACAGGTCCGCAGGACCTGTGAGGAACCTGCTTTTTCCCACTTTGTACGCTTGCGGATTAGTGTCCCGTTGGGGAAGTCACCGTCAGAGTGACGGTGGGGCTGGTCGTCCCAGTGGTTCCAGCGTTACTCGAAATGACCCCGTTGATGTCCACTCCACTGATCGTGAAGGTATAGGTGTTCGCCGGTGTGATTCCATTGGGCGTGCTCGTCGTGACTGTGCCAGAGTTGGAGCACGAGGGCAAAAGCAGTAATCCGCCGCTTAGCACAATCAACGAAAGCAGGAACGAAGCCCGCCGTGCTCGCTTCCCACCGGCTGCGCCAATCCCGGCAAGCGCGAGCATCGGCAACCCCAGCCACAATGCGTAGAAATTGCTCGGACGCACCGCAGCGCTCGTAATCACCGGCCCAAACGTGCTGATGGTCAGCGTCGACGTAACGGCGACTCCATTGACATCCGGATTCGGCGGGTTGAACGAGCACACCGGAGCGATCGTCACCAACGGGCTAATCGTCGAACACGACAAATACACGCCCCTCTTCTTGGGATCGGTCGGATCAGTGGGGCTTATATATCCATTAATCGGATTGATACTGATGACGCCCTGGCCTGTGGTACCTGCAACCACGCTGCTCGGTGCAACCGCGGTCTGAACGGTAATCGTGAACTGCGGCGATACGGCCAAAACTGTGAGGCTTAGTGTAGGCGTCGTGAAGGTTGTCGCCGGGCCCGTGCCGGTAATCGTAATGTCGTAACTCTCAGCGGTAGTGTTACCAGTGGTATTAACCGTTGCGCTCGCGGTTGCAGGTGTCGACGAGTCGATGGTCACCGCGGCCGGACTGACCATGCATGTCGGAGGAGAAGTATCTGAAGTTGGCGAAACCTCACAGCTCAGGTTGACCGTCCCCGAAAAACCGTTATTCGAAGTCACGGTGATGTCGGATCGCGAGGTGCCGCCTGCGTTGATCGCCGGTGGGGAAAACAAGGTCGGTTGCAGATTGAACTCAGACGTCCCCTGCCCGAAACCCAGGGCATTCAGGGTTCCAAGCACTGCCAGCGCGCACAATACAGAGCGGACGTGGCGAGCGCTCCATTGCATTTTCGATGGAAACCAGCCGGATTTCACCATGCGCAGGTTCGGTTCAATTACCTTCGATTCCTGAGATCACAAAAACGCTGCCTGCCCCGGTGTCCTCGTCGTTTTCGCGAGAGTTCGGCGTCGACATAAACCGATCGCCAGGTTGCGGCGGAATCATCCATAGTATCACTGCGGCGCGGGAGTGTGAGAGTGCGGAACGCGTCGAAAGTGCTGACGGGTGACTTCCGAAGTGCGACACGATTCCACAACAGATGTCATTCCGAACAGGTCCGCAGGACCTGAGAGGAACCTGCTGTTGTGTGTTTCCACAGTAAAAGAGGGTGCCCCACCCAACGCGATTTTCGTTGGGTGGGAAAAACAGGCTTCGCCCGGTTCGGAATGACAGAGTCTAAACTGCGGGCGAGGCTGCCCCACCCTGCGCGACTTTCGCTGGGTGGGAAATTCTCTATTTCGGTTGCTGTTTCTTCTTGAATAATCCCATCACGCTGTTGAGTGGATTCTGCTGCTGATTCTGGTTCTGACCTTGCGCCCCGGGCGTGCCCTTCACGCCGAGGATTCCTCCCAGCAGTCCGGTCGCGATTCCTTTCACGTCGGGCGTGAACTTCGGATCCGACGTGGTGCCGGTGACGCCAAAGGGAATCCCCATTCCGCCGACCGCAGCTTTCATCTTGAAAGCGAGTTCATTGGAGGGGCTCACGGTTCCATCTCCGGTAAGAACGCCAATGGAGGGCACGTTGAGATTGAGATTGCTGACTGCTGTGCCCTGCGGCGAATTCTTTGCATCCGCGCTGAGATTCTGAATCGTTGTGTCGTTCCCCGTGCTTTTGCCCGCCAGCGCGGAGACCGCAGCGAGTTTCTGTCCAAGATTGAAGTTCGCCAGTTGCGTATTCTCGAGCTTCACAGTTCCTGTAGTTACTAACTTGTCTACAGGGCCGGTGCTATCCATGACGACATTCAGATCGCCCCCTTTCAATGTTGCATTCGGAGGCAGTACAACGCCGAACGCTGGCAGCATGGCTTCCAGATCATCGACCGGCATATTCGGGCCATTCAGCTTCAGATTCACGGTAGTGACCTGGCCGTGTGCATCAAAGGTGCCGGTGAGGTGTGCGACCGCCTTGCCCATCGCAACATCACATTTCGTGATGTCGCCCGTTTGCTTTACCAAGTCGTGCACGATCGCGAAGGTCGCATCGACCGGACGTCCCGCGGGCTTTCCCTTCTGCGAAACCTGCAGATTGGTGGCTTTCGCCGTGCCGTCCACTTTTGCCTGGTGTCCATCGGAGACAACGGTGGCGTTCAGGTCGGCGATTCCGCCCAGGCCCATCGCGGGATCAATGAATCCCGATGTGGCCAGATTCATGTTCTGCACCGAGAGCTTAGCGTTCACCGGAGTCAGCGCGGCATTCGTGGCATCAATTGGTCCGGCGTTGCCGGTGAGCTTCATCGTGCCGCCCGAGGGAAGGTTGGCCGTTACTTCAACTGGGAATGACGAGGTGAACGAAAAGTTTGTTACCTGTACATTAACTTTATCGTACACACGCTGCTTTTCGGTAGAGTCGGCGCGCGAAACCGTGAGCCGCCCGTCGTTGATGTTCAGCTTCGCCACCGAAAGATTGGGCGTGTTGGAGTTCGACGAAGATGAGCTCGGCGTTGTCTGTGCCGTCTGGGCATTGGAAGCGCCTGGCTTCGCTCCTGCCGGTTCCGGATGCGCTGCGGTCCCACTTGGGCTGCTCGGAGCGGCTGCTTTCTTCTGAGCTTCCGTGTTCGAAGTGGTTTCGGGCGCGCCTGCGGAAGGGCCAGGTTTTTGTCCGATGCTGGAGAAATTCCAGAGCTGGCCATTCGCCGATTTCACCAGGCTGATCTCCGGCTGATTCAATGTCAGATTCGTGACGTTGAGGGTCCTGTGGAAGATCAGCGGGAGCATTTCCACGCCCACTTTCAGCGACTTGGCCTGCACGAAGGGCGTGTTGCTGAACTTCGGGTCGTCGGCAATCGAAATATTGTCGGCGGCGACCGAGCCGGAGAACAGCGACAGCGAGAGATTTCCTACTTTGACTTGCCGGCCAAGCGCGTCGGTCAGTTCCGACTCCAGCTTCGGACGAAATGTGTTGGCATCGATGAAGAACGGAACTGCGATCGCGATGACGATCAGCACCGCAATGATGATGACTACAATTTTCAGGAATCGTTTCATGATCTACCTCCTGCCCGGGTCGGGCATGATTGCGGTCTTACCTGAAGCAGACTTACTGCAGCAGACTTATTCAAGCAGATCGAAGCCGGCGCCAGTGTATCACCGCGTCTCCTGCAGAAGCTCGGGAGATGGGATTGAGTTCGTTCCCTGTTTCTCCTTGTTGTCGCTGATGCGGCGAGCCGCCGCGAGTTCCTTCTGCGCCTCGGTTTTGCGTCCCATGTGTTGCAGGGTTTGTCCGCGGACATAGTGAACTTCTGGACTTTCCGGATCGAGTTTGACCGCCACATCGGCTTCGGCCAGCGCCGCCTCATATTTTTGTTGCCGCTGATAAATCTTCGCCAGGCCCAGGCGCGAGCTGACCAGGCGCGGGTCTCGCTGCAAGGCTTCGCGATAATTTTTTTCCGCGTTCTTGTCGTCTTCCATCAGCCAGAACACGTTTCCCAGTTCGTCGTAGTTCAGTGCCAGATCCGGTTCGATCGCGGCATCTTTCAGAAATTCGTCGCGCGCCGCGGAGTACTCCTGCTTTTTCAGGTGCGTCAACCCCAGGTTGAAATGGACAAACGGCAGCCTGGGGTTGCCTTCGGCAGCGGTGTTAAATTCCGCCAGCGCCTGATCGTAATGTTCAAGATTCAGATGATATTTTCCGGCGAAGAGATGGTATTCCGGCGTGCCATTTCCAATTTTGAGGAGCTGCTCGGTAGCGCGGTCGTCCAGTTCCTTCTGGCCGGCGCGGTGGGCGGCATTCGACAAAACATACAAATACGGAAACTGCGCCGATTCCTCCGGCCATAGCGGCTCGAGTGCGGAGACGGCGTCTGCCCATCGTCCTGCAAAAAAGTAGCAAAGCCCCAGCAGATACCTCGCCTGCAGTGCATCCGGCTGCTCACGGACCACCGATTCGAATGGCGGGATGGCCTTCAAGAATTCGTTCTGCCGGTAATAAGCCAGTCCAATATTCAGCCGGACGCCCGCTACTTGCGGCATCAACTGCGCAGCCTTTTCGAGCGACCGCAGTGCACGGTTCCACTGCTTCCGCCGCATATAGACCACGCCGAGATTTGCGTAAGCCGGCCCTGACTTCGGATCCAGTTCGAGTACCTGTTTGAAATCCTGCTCAGCCGCATCGAGGCGGCCGCGCGCCAGAGCGTCCTGCCCCTGTTGAAAAACTTGTGCTGGATCGATCGCCGCGTCATGCGCCGATGGGCCGGCCTGCTGTGCCACCGCCGCGCATCCCGCTGCTGTCAGCGAGCAGACAACGATCAACTTTGCTGTGATTCCCGCCCTTGACACTCGTGATTACTCTCTGCTGTAGTGTCCGCCAGCGTTCGCCTCGGAAGCAAGTTGAGGTGATCGCGCGTCAATAGCACCCTGTTCCTGCTCCTTTGATCTCGAATGCAGGCCCTGCCATGGTGACCATTCGTGATGTGGCGAAGGAGAGCGGATTTTCTTCGACCACGGTTTCGATTGTTCTGAATAACGCGCCGCTGGCGCGCTACATCCCTGCGGCCACAAAAAAGAAAATCGAACGCGCCGCGCAGAAACTCGGATATCGTCCCAACCAGTTCGCCCGCTCGCTGCGCAGCAAGCGCAGCCACACCGTCGGCGTCATGGTCTTCGACATGACCGACCCCTACTGCCTGCTGGTGCTGCGCGGCATCGAGAACACGCTGTATCAGTCCTCGTTTCTTCCCATACTCACCGATGTGCACAACGAGCGCAGCCGCTTCGAACGCTATCTCGAGATGCTGCTCGACCGTCGCGTCGAGGCGCTGATCATCGTCGCGAACTGGCTGTTTCTCGACATCAACCTGCTCGGCGATCTCGAAAAGAGCAGCATTCCCACGGCGATGATCGGGTTCGAGCTGAAAACCGACTCCATCAGCTCGGTCATCGTTGATAACGAAGTCGGCGGCCAGATCGCTCTCGAACATCTCTACTCGCTCGGCCATCGCAAAATTGCTTTCATCCGCGGGCCCAAAGCCCTCACCGACAGTTCCCCGCGCTGGCGCGGCATTCGCAGTTGCGCCCGGCAGTGCGGCATGGAACTCGATCCCAAGCTGGTCATGGATCTTCCCGAGTCGCGCGATCCCATTTCCAGCTTCGAGTCCGGATACAAACTGACCGAAGACCTCATTCGCCAAAAACGTACGTTCACGGCGCTGCTCGCCTTCGACGACATGAGCGCATTCGGGGCGATCCGCGCGCTGAACAAGGCTGGCATCCGCGTCCCCGAGCAATGCTCGGTGATCGGCTTCGATGATGTCTCTACGTCGGCGATCTATTCGCCCGCACTGACTACCGTTCGCCAGCCGATGGAGGCCATGGGCGCTTCTGCCGTCGGAATTGTTGTCGATGGTATTAATGCCGTGCTGGAAAAACGGGAACTCGGCGCCACCCACCGCAAGGTGGTGCCGGAACTGGTGGTGAGGGAGTCCACCCGGAGCTTGGCCTGACGGCGCGGTTGCCCCATGTCTCGCCGGTTTTCCGAGACATGGGAATCCGGGTCGACGCGAGAAGGATCGCTTTTTTCTTGACAGTAACGATGACCTAAAAGCACTATTCATACGTTTTAATAGTCCCGTCCCGGGTCTCATCCAGCGGGAAATGTCTGCAACGTGTGCCGGGCCGCAAGGTTCGGCGGGAAACACAAGACCGATTGAACCGGCGCGGTCCCTGCCCGCGCTCAATGGGGGAGCTATCGATATGAAATCTTCTCGTTTATTGTTGGGAACGCTGTTGGTCCTGATGATGGCCGCCGCAGCCTGGGCGCAGACGACCGGCTCCATAACAGGAACTGTGAAAGATCCTTCCGGAGCCGCGATTGCGGGAGCCAATGTCGTGGTCGCCAGTCCGGAGCGCGGCATTAACCGCCAGATGGTCACGAACTCCACTGGCGAATATAGCGAGACCGCTCTGCCGCCGGGCAGCTACGACATCATTGTGACTGCTCCTGGCTTCAAAAAATACGAGGCCAAGAGAGTCGTGCTCGATGTGGCGCAGAAGGCGCGCGTGGACGTCACCCTGCAGGTCGGTTCCGCCACCACCGAAGTGATCGTGCAGGGCGAGAACGTCGCGCAAGTCGAGACGCAGTCCTCCGAACTGGCGGGCGTCGTAACCGGCAAGGAAATTACTCAGCTCGAATTGAACGGCCGGAATTTCACGACCCTGGTTTCGCTGGTCCCCGGCGTGAGTAATCAGACCGGCATGGACGAGCCGCAGGTCGGCATCAACGGCAGCGTCGCCTTCAGCATGAACGGCGGACGCACCGAGTACAACAACTGGGAACTCGATGGCGGCGACAACATGGATAACGGCAGCAATGGCACGCTGAACGTCTATCCCAGCATCGACGCCATCGGCGAATTCAAAGTGCTCACCTCGAACTACGGCGCGCAGTATGGCCGCAACGGATCGGGGACGGTCGAGGTCGATACCAAGTCCGGCACGAAGGCTTTCCATGGCGATGCGTACGAATTTGTCCGGAACGACGTGTTCAACGCGCAAAACTATTTCAACAGCGTGGGCGCCGGAGGCTCCGGGGTGACGCCGCCCTACAAGAAGAATGACTTCGGTTACACAATCGGTGGCCCGGTATACATCCCCGGCGTTTACAACAAGAATAAAGAAAAGACCTTCTTCTTCTGGTCCCAGGAATGGCGGCGCGATCGGCTACCGCAGGGTTTCAATGCCCAAGTGCCGTCGACCGCTGAACGCACGGGCGATTTCAGCGACCTGTGTCCGGATCCGGCGACCTCAATCACCTTCCAACGTTTCGACGCCAATCCGGCCTCTGGTGCAACACCTTATTTCCCTGACTGCCCGGGTGCTTCCGTCCAACAGGGTTCGGTTGCTTCGGGAAACTACATCTGGAATATCTACCCAAACAACCAAGTCACTCCGACCGCACAGGCTATTGCCTTGCTGCCCTTAATCCCGAATCCGACTCTCGATACCCCGGGCGCGGCGATCTACAACACGAACGTTTCACTTCCGACCGACTGGCGCGAAGAACTGGTGCGCATCGACCACAACATTAATAGCAAGAATCGCGCGACGTTCCGCTACATTCATGATTCCTGGACGACCCTCGAACCGGGCTCAATCTGGGATACGGCCAGCTTCCCAACCTCACAGACCTTCTTCAACGGGCCGGGTGTCAGCGTGGTTGCCCGCCTCACCAGCAACATCTCGCCCACCCTGTTGAACGAGTTTGTTGCCAGCTACACGACGGATCACATCTCATTCAAGTCGCAAGGCTACTACGCGCTCCCGGCGGGCTTTTCGATGGGCTATCTCTATAACAATGGCGCCGGCGGCAAACTGCCGGCCATCAATGTCGGTGCGTCGGTGGGAGCGGCCTACGGTGGGGGCTTCGGTCAGGACCCGGAAGGGATTTGGCCGGAGGGACCCTATAACTCGAATCCGACATATACCTATCGCGATAACATGACCAAGATCATCGGTCGCCACAACCTAACCTTCGGCGGATACATTGCCACAGCCGAGAAGAATGAATTGAGCAGCGTACAGGTGAACGGCTCGCTCACCTTCGACCAGGCAGCAGCCAGTGTGAACATATCTCCAACACCCACTACAAGCTTCGTTCCGCTCGGAACGGGCAATGCCTTTGCCGACATGCTGTTGGGCAACATCTCAAGCTTTGCTCAAGGCAGCAACCAGCTGAAGTTCTACAACCGCTACAAGATCGTTGAACCTTACTTTCAGGATGACTGGCGCGTGACGGATCGCTTGACTTTGAATCTGGGTCTGCGACTCAGCCTGTTCGGCACGTACCGCGAGCGTTACCATCACGCGTACAACTGGGATCCTGCTGTCTATACGGCCGGCAAGGCAAATGCCGCGACCATCTGTGGCCCGAACGATCCTAGCGGCTGCACAGCCGGGGCTCTCACCGGCGGGAACCCGCTGCTAGGTCTCGTACAATGCGGCGGTCCAGGTGGGACGTACACGTTTGACGGCTTCTCTGCTGTTGTCGGAGCGAACTCGAATGAGGGTTGCCTGCAAGGACACTTGTTCAATCCCGCCCCTCGGATCGGGTTTGCCTACGATCTGTTCGGAGACGGCAAGACTGCTCTGCGCGGCGGCTACGGTGTCTTCTACGAGCACGCCAACGGCAACGAAGCTGACACCGAAGGCATGGAAGGACAGACCTCCCCGCTGCTGCAGAGCGGAACCCAGAACAATGTTCAGGGCTACAACAATATCGGAGCGTCGACAGGAGGACTCGCTCCGGCCTTCCCCCTTAGCTTTCTTTCCATACCCAACAAGGCGATATGGCCCTACATGCAGCAGTGGCACCTGGACATCCAGCGTGAACTGTCAGGCCATAGCGTGATCACTCTGTCCTATGTGGGCAGCAAGGGAACGCATCTTGGCTTGCAGCGCGATCTGAACCAGATGTATCCGGTTGGCACGGCACAAAACCAGGGTCCCAATCCGTATGGGCCGGGCCAGGTGATTACGTCTGCCGATTGCGCCGGCATAGGTGTCGACGCGGTGACCGGGATCGCAACAGCAACTCCGGGTTCCGGCACAACGTACACCGCCCCACAGACGGGCGGTTGGGCCAACAATCTCGCGGTCGCCTGCGGCAACAACGCAAATTATTACCGCCCATTTCTGGGCCTGCAGACCATCACGCGCTTGGAGAACACCTCGAACTCAACCTATCACGCGCTGCAGGTTGCGCTGCGCAAGAGCTTAGGATCCTTGACCCTAACTTCTGCCTACACCTATAGCCATTCCATCGATAATTCGTCAGACCGCTACGACGGAACTTTCGTCAATTCCTATAACCCCAACTTCACCCGCGCCAGCTCTAACTTCGACGAAAGGCACATGCTGAACACCGGCTGGGTCTACGACATTCCCGTGTTCAAGGGAAGCGGACTGAAGCACGCCCTGCTGGGTGGCTGGGAGTGGTCGGGAATTGAATCGTTCGGAACGGGAGTGCCGGTTACAATTACCAACGGCACGGCCTACGGCGATAACGCTGGCGTTGGCAATGGCGTCGGAACTGGGTCGTTCCCCGACCGGATTGGCAACCCTGGCTCGAACATTCCACCGGCGAGCGAAGTCTCCTCTGCGAGCTATGCCAAATACGGCATTAACCCCGGAGCGTTCGCGCTTCCGCAGGGCCTTACGTTCGGGGACGCGGGCCGCAACGACGTGCGTAATCCTTATCGTCTCACCTTTGATATGGGGATTTTCAAGCACTTCGCCATCAAGGAACAGACAGCGATTGAGTTCCGCGCGGAGGCTTTCAACGTCTTCAACCACACCCAATACTCCCTCGGTCCTATCGAGAACCCGACTGGCGGGGTCACGATGGCGATGACCTGCACGGGTTCGACTGCGCCCTATTCTGCCGGCGATACGACGGCGTGTGTGGGGCCGAATAGTGCGAATGCCTCGGCGTTCGGCGAGATCAACAACGCGCACCTTGCCCGAATTCTGCAGTTCAGCTTGAAGTTGTTGTTCTAACTCCAACCAGTTCGTTTCCGTGAACAGACCCGGCCTCGAAAAAGGCCGGGATTTCTTTGCATCCCTGACTGGAAGAGGAAAGTCTGTTTACCCCGATGTCATCCTGAGGAACGCGGAAGCGCTCCGAGGGACCGTACGACAGCGGGGCCAGCCGATGCCGCCGAAACGGGCCCGCTATGCACAATACGTCAGGGGTATTCCTTTCAACAGCATCGAAACCGGACACCATCGTACGGTCCCTCGCGCTGCCTCGCTTCGCTCGCCCCCGGCTAAAGCCGGAGGTCTACCAAACCGGCGCCGCTCAGGATGACATACTCGATGAAACCGAGCTGGAACGGTAGAAGTCCACTAAGGATTCAATTCGCTTCTCAGCCGCTTCGAAAGTTTCTCGATCCGCTTTAGTTTCTCGATGACATCCTTTGGCAGCGCGCCTCGGCGGACACTGGCCACGTCAGTAGGGATTGTCTGCGCAGCTCGGGCGAGGTCGTCGGCTTCCTGCTGCAATTTCGCGAGATCCATGTGGCGCTGTAACTTCGGTTGGGCGGGAGCTGTCTTGCCGGCATCCGGGTCCATCGACGCGGGAGGAGGCGGAACGCCGGGAATATAAACGTCCTTCATCTGAGCATGGGCGGGAAGCAGGCAGACAAAGAAGATAACCGAAAGAAAAGTAAGTCGGATCACGGCAGGCCTCCGGATCGAAGGACGATAGAGCGATTATTCTACTCGCGCGGATGTCCTCCTGAGGAGGCGTAGGCCTCCGAAGGACCGTACGACAGTCAGTTCGACCGATGCAGCAAAGAGGATTCACCACGCAGCATGCCGCAAGAGCATTCCCGTCCACTGCATCGAAGATTGATGCCCTCGTACGGTCCCTCGCGCCGCTTCGCCGCCGCTCAGGATGACAAGACCGAGCGTGACGCCATTTCCACGGGAACTGGCGTCCCTATCGCCTCCAGCGCGTGCTCTAAATCGGCGATCAGGTCGTCCACATTTTCGATCCCGACTGACAGCCGCACCATCTGCTCTGTGACGCCCATCTTCTGGCGCAGTTCGGCCGAGATCATGGCGTGCGAGGTCAGCACCGGGATCGAAACCAGCGATTCGACTCCTCCCAGGCTCGTCGCGAGCGTGAACAGGCGCATAGCTTCGCTGACGCGTCGGGCGTCGTCGCCTGAGCCATCGACCTCGAAGGTGACCATGCCTCCACCGCCGGACATCTGCTCGCGCGCGATTGCATGTTGCGGATGGTCCTTCAAAAATGGATAGTGCACGCGCCGGACTTTATTATGGTGACCCAAAAACTCTGCTACGCGCAGCGCGTTTTCGTTCTGCCGCCCCACGCGCACCGCCAGCGTCTTCACGCCGCGGATCAGCAGCCAGGCGGCATGCGGATCCATCACGTTGCCGAGCGTCTTGCGGGTCTCATCGATCTGCTGCATGAGGTCCCGTGAGCCGCAGATGACGCCGCAGGTGAGGTCAGCGTGTCCACTCAGGTACTTCGTGCCCGAGTGCATGACGAGATCGATTCCGTACCCCCCCGGATGCTGGTTGACCGGCGTGCCGAAGGTCGAGTCAATCATGCTGATCAGGCTATGCTCGCGGGCGAGCGCGGCCATCTTCTTCATGTCGACAATGCGCAGGGCAGGATTCGTCGGCGACTCGAGATAAAGCAGCTTCGTATTCGGCCGGATGGCGCGCGCGTGCTGGTCGTAATCCGTGGTGTCGACAAACGTGGTCTCGATGCCCAGTTTCGGCAGCCATTCGGCAAAGAACTTGGCCACGCCCCCGTATACTTCGCGCTGCGCGACGATGTGGTCGCCGGCTTTGAGCAGGGCTAGCATCGTCGTGGTGATCGCGCCCATGCCGGACGCGAAAACACGCGCCGACTGCGTGCCTTCGATCGCGGCAATCGTTTCCTCGGCGAGCGTGATCGTGGGATTTCCCCACCGGGTGTAGTAGCGGTCTGTGGTCGTGACGCGGATCTGCTCCTCGTTGTCGGTGACCTCAAACGTGGACGTCTGATAGATCGGCGGGGTAACGGGAGCGTTCTTCTTCTCGAGGTCCGAGGCGCCGCGAACGGCGGCGGTTTCAGGTCGGCGCTGGCGTGGAGTCATGGGAGCCTCTGTGGGCTAGGGTAATTGCCATGCAATTCGGGGGCAAGGGCGAGTCCGAGCAAGGCAGCGTTTTGTCGGAACGAGACTGGTCAGAGGAGCGCTTTGGAAGGGCACGCCTTCAGGCGTGCCGGGCGGAATAGCAATCGAAAAACGGCTTTAGCCGCTGAGGTGCGCGTTCCCTCAGGGGCTAAAGCCCATCCTTATCTCGGACCGGAACGACGCGCCTGAAGGCGCGCACCCTTTCAAAGCCCGCCCCGAGAGGGTTCGCGGTCAACCATTTATAATTCTTCCCTCCATGGATCTGGGACTGAACGGACGAGTCGCGCTGGTGGCGGCTTCGAGCCAGGGGCTCGGACTCGCGACTGCCGAGGCGTTTGCCGGGGAGGGCTGCCGCGTCGCGATGTGTGCACGCAATCGGCAGGCGCTCGAAGCCGGTGCAGAGAGGATTCGCAAGCAGCACGGCACAGATGTGTACGTCGACGTGGTCGATGTGACCGACGCGGCGGCTGTCGCCGGATTCGTCGCAGCCGTTGCCGCCACCTTCGGCGGTGTCGATATCTGCGTCACCAATGCCGGAGGTCCTCCCGCGAAGGGATTTCTGGCGGCATCGCTCGAAGACTGGCAGCGCGCGATTGATGCAAATTTTCTTAGCACGGTTTATTTTGCCCGGGAAGTCATCCCGCACATGCAGCGCAAGCGCTGGGGACGCATCATCACCATCACGTCCATCACCACCAAACAGCCGGTTGCGGATCTGGTGCTTTCGAACGCAGTACGCGCCGCGGTCGTCGGGCTGGTGAAGAGTCTGGCGAATGAATTTGGGAAGGATGGGATTCTGGTGAACAACGTCGGGCCGGGATTCACCGCGACCGATCGGCTGAAGGAGTTGGCAAAAGCTCGATCGTCGTCGACAGGGAAGAGCGAGTCCGAGATTTTCGATGCCTGGGCCGCCGACGCGCCGTTGAAGCGACTCGGTGACCCGCGCGAGCTTGCGGAGACGATTGTGTGGCTCGCGTCGGAGCGCGCGTCGTACGTTACCGGGCAGACGGTGCTCGTGGACGGCGGAATGTACAAAGGTCTGTGAGGTTCTTCAGGGATGGCCTTCAAGAATTGCTACGAAGATGCGGAACGCGCTGAGGCGTATGCTCGGCTGGAGTTCGCGAACACATACTATCTGGCTTATCGCGACCTGCCGGAGATTCTGCGCGAGCATGTCGGCGGCAACCGCGCGATTGATTTTGGGTGTGGCACCGGCCGTTCGACGAGGTTTGCGCGCCAACTCGGTTTTGACGTGATCGGCATCGATATTTCCGCCGAGATGGTGGCGAGGGCGTCGAAGATTGATCCAAACGGATCGTATTCGCTCGTTCCCAATGATGACCTGAGCGCTTTTGAGAGTGGCACGTTTGATCTCGTGCTTTCTTCGTTCACGTTCGACAATATTGCGGGGCGGGAGATGAAGATACGAATCTTCCGTGACCTGGGAGCGCTGCTGAACAAAGACGGCAAGCTGGTCAGCATCGTTTCGTCTCCCGAAATCTACACACACGAGTGGGCATCGTTCTCGACGGCCGATTATCCGGAGAATCGTTTTGCGAAATCGGGAGACATGGTTCGGATTGTCACCACCGATTTCCCGGACCGACGGCCGGCGGAGGACATTTTGTGGACCGACGAGTCGTATCGTGATGTGTATCAGCAGGCCAACTTGACGGTGGTGGCCAAATACGAGCCGCTGGCAACCGGCGACGAACCTTACCAATGGATCAACGAGAGGCAGATCGCTCCGTGGGTGATCTATGTGTTGTCGCGTCGCGCGACAACGATGCTTTCTTAGCTGGATGACAAGGCTGGCGAGAGGAATTATGTGTTTCGGATTTCGGGTTTCTGAAACGGCGATCGTCACGGTTTCGATCCTTTCTTCGATGTTCGCGATGGGGCAGGCACGTCCTTTCCCCGGGCCGGACGTGGAGCAGGTTTATCAGCGGTTGCTGCCGCAGATCGAGAAGATTCCGGCGTTCGATCATCATGCGCATCCCGGGTTTGCGGATGATCCCGATGTCGACGCAATGGCAGCTCCGCCGAACGCCAGCGAAGCGCTGCGCACGCGCAACGATAATCCTGAGCTGGCGGCCGCTGCGAAGGCGCTCTTCGGATATCCGTATAACGATCTCTCTCCGGAGCATTCGCAATGGCTGCTCAACAAGAAGAATGAATTGAAGAAGCAACTGAAAGGGACCGAGTACTTCGACTCGATTCTCGACAAAATCAATATCGAGAGCTCGGTCGCGAACCGCGCCATGATGCCGGATTATCTCGACCCGAAACGTTTTCCCTGGGTCTTCTTTGCGGACTCGTTCATGTGGCCGTTCAACAACGAACGCGAGAGCGCGCGCAATCCTGACGAGGGCGTCTACATTCCACTGCAGGAAAAGATGCTGCAGCGCTGGATGCAGCAGGAGGGCATCGCACGGCTTCCCGACAAGTTCAGCGACTACCTCGAATTCATTGTCAAAGTGCTTGCGGATAACCAGAAGAAGGGCGCGATTGCCATGAAGTTCGAAGTGGCATATTTTCGGCCGACAACGTTCAGCGATCCGTCGCGATCGCAGGCGGAAGATCTTTACCAGCGCTACGCCCGCGGTGGGATTCCGACCGAGCAGGACTATCGCACCTTCCAGGATTACATCTTCCGCTACCTTGTCGGCCTGGGCGGACGTCTTGATCTGCCCGTGCACATTCATACCGCGATTGGCATCGGAGATTACTTCAATCTCTCGCAGAGCAACATCATGAAGCTGGAGAGCGTGCTGCGCGATCCGCGGTATGCATCGACGATCTTTGTGATGATTCACGGCGGCTATCCGCTGGAGCGCGAGGCGATCTGGCTGGCGGCGATGAAGAATGTGTATCTAGATTCGTCGTTTGGCGAGCTGGCCCAGTATCCGTCGGCGTTCAAAGACACGCTGAAAATGTGGCTGGAGACGTTTCCCGACAAGGTCACCTTCGGAACGGATTGCTTCCCGTACAATGAGGTTCTTGGCGCGGAAGAGAGCTATTGGCTGGGCGCTCAGTCGTCGCGCATGGCGCTGGCCGCTGCGCTGGCGGAGATGATCTCCGAGGGTGAGATTACCGAACCGCGCGCGCTCGAACTGGCGCACGCGTATCTGCACGACACGGCGGTGAAGCTGTACAACGGCAGAGTCCATTAACGAAGAAGAGGACACATGGCGAAGGGATACTGGATCGCTTTCTATCGATCGGTCTCGAATCCAGCAGCGCTGGCCGAATATGCGAAATTGGCGACTCCGGCGATCGAAGCCGGCGGAGGCCGCTTCGTTGCTCGAGGCTTGCCGTATCGAAATCTGGAAGCCGGACTGAAGGAACGCACGGTGCTGATCGAATTCGAAAGCGTGCAGAAGGCGGTAGCCGCGTATGAGAGTCCGGGATATCAGGCCGCGTTGAAGAAGCTTGCGGGCGCCGCCGAACGGGACATCCGGATCATGGAGGGGACCAGCTGAGGCTTGCTGTCGGTCTCGCACCCAAAAAATATGCCGAAATCGAAAACCAAAACCAAAGCAAAGTCAGCATCGCGCCCACAGAAGAGGTCGCCTGTGCTCAAGCGCACCGTCGAAACGAAAAAGTCCGCGGCTCAGGCCAAGCTGCAGTACATTCCCTGGCACACCGTGCCGCTCGAGGATTTGACTCCGCTGCTGCAGCGGCAGATGGTTTGGGGACAACAGCTGATGCTGGCGCGCGTGCTGCTGAAAAAAGGATGCATCGTTCCGGAGCACAGCCACCAGAACGAGCAGTTGACTTACATCGTCGAAGGCGCGCTGAAGTTCTGGATCGACGGTCGGGAAATTACCGTTCACGCGGGCGAAACGCTCTGCATTCCCTCGAACATGCCGCACAAGGCCGAGGCGCTCGAAGACACGGTCGACCTCGATGTTTTCACGCCGCCGCGCGCCGACTGGATCAACAAGACCGATCAATATCTTCGTAGGGAGAAAGAAAAATAGACTAGTCCATGTCTCCGCCTCTCACCTCTGCGCCGGGCGTGCGCCAGAAAACATTTTCCTTCCGCTGCATCGGCTGTGGCGATGTGACCGAGAGCGCTCAGCAGGATTTTCGTTGCGCTCAGTGCCATGACCTGCTCGAAATTGTCTATCCCGCCTGGGATGAATACAAGCCGGGAGCGGAGAAGCTGAAATCCGCCTGGCTGACGCGGCGACTTTCTTCGAAACCTGAGGATCTGAGCGGCGTCTGGCGCTTTCGCGAGTTGCTGCCGCCGATCGAAGCGGAACAGGTGATCACGCTGCGCGAGGGCAATACTCCGCTGTTTGAACTTCCGCGATGCGCGCGGATCACCGGTGTGCCGCAGCTTTTCGCGAAGCATCAGGGAATGAACCCGACCGCCTCGTTCAAGGATGCAGGCATGACTGTAGCGGCAACCTTCGCCCGGCGCGCTGGATTCAAGTGGGTTGGCTGCGCCTCGACCGGAAACACCTCGGCTTCCATGGCCGCTTATGCGGCGCGCGGCGGGATGCGGAGCTTAGTGCTGGTTCCTGAGGGCAAGATTTCCTGGAGCAAGTTGTCGCAGGCGCTCGATTACGGAGCGGTTACTTGCCAGCTTCGCACCGACTTCGACGGATGCCTGCGCCTTTTGCAGGAACTGGTGCTGCGCGCCCCGGTGTATCAGCTGAATTCCATCAATCCGTTTCGCCTGGAAGGACAGAAGACGCTCGCTTTCGAACTGCTCGAGCAGATGGGTTGGAATCCTCCGGATCACATTATTGTGCCGGGCGGAAATTTGGGCAACAGTTCGGCGATCGGCAAGGCGCTCGTCGAGATGCGCGATCTTGGACTGATTTCTCGTCTGCCCAAGCTATCGGTGATTCAGGCCGAGGGCGCGAACGCGCTGGTTCGAACGCTGCGAGAGACTGGCGGAAAGAAATTGGTCAGCGTCGCGCCCGAGACGCGCGCGACTGCAATCCGCATTGGGAATCCGGCATCGTGGAAGAAGGCGGCCCACGTGATAGAGGCGACCGGCGGCGCCTGCGAGCAAGTCAGCGAGATCGAGATCGCGCAAGCCAAAGCCGAGATCGGCGCAGAAGGCATCGGCTGCGAACCGGCGTCGGCAGTGACTCTTGCAGGTCTGAAGAAGCTGGTCGAGCAGGGATTCGTGAAGGCGAGTGAAACGGTCGTTCTGGTCCTCACTGGGAATCTGCTGAAGGATCCGGATTACACGATGGAGTTTCATCGCGGCGAGTTGCTCGCGGAGGGCGACGGCGCACGGTCGCTGGCGTCGTTGCGGCATGCGCCGACTGTGCTTGATGCCACGCTCGACGCTGTGATGCGAACGCTGGAGCAAAGCGAGAAATCCTGAAAGACCATGTCCCCCAAAAGCAGCACGAAGAGAAAATCACCAGAGCGTCTGAAGCTGGCGCTGCCGGCGACCTCGGCCAATCTCGGACCGGCATTCGATGCGGCGGCTATCGCGATGGACTTCTACATTCGTATCGATGCTGCCGCGGCGGAGGAATTCTCTATCGAAACGACAGGCCGCGACGAGGAGATCTGCGGGAAACTCGAAAATCATCTCATTCTGAATACACACCGCGACGTTTTGCAGGCGGCGGGTCGGCCAATTACGCCGCTGGCTCTAAAAATCAAAAACGATATCCCGATCGGTAAAGGCTGTGGTTCTTCTGCGGCCGCACGGCTGGCTGGAATCGCCATGGCTGTGCACTTCGGCCGCTTGCGTTGGACCGATGCTCAAATCATCGGCGAGGCTTCGCGGCGCGAGCATCATCCCGACAATGCTGCCGCGTGCTGGATGGGCGGATTGGCCGTCGCCAAGATGGACGCCGCGAACGAACAAGGCGAGGCTCTGGTGGCGTCCATTCATCCGAAAGGGAAGTGGCCACTGCTGCTGGCGATCCCGGATCGAAGCCTCTCTACCGAGGCGGCCCGCGGCGTGCTACCTGCAGAATATTCGCGAGCGGACGTGGTCACGAATGTGCAGAATTCGATGCTACTGCTTGCGGCGTTTACAGAAGGTCGTCCCGATCTGCTCACGGCCGCGCTGGACGACCGCATTCACCAGCCTTACCGCGCCGCGTTGTGTCCGCTGCTGCCTTCTTTGCAGAAGTTAAAAGGAAAGAAAGAAATTCTGGGAGCAGTGCTCAGCGGAGCGGGGCCTTCGGTGCTGGTCTTTGTCCATCCGCGAGCATCGATGAAGAAGGCGGTCAAGCTGGTCTCGGCTTGTCTCTCCGCCGATGGGCTGGATGCCGAGCTGCTGCCAACCTCGATTGCGCAGCGGGGAGCGCGTTTGGAGCCGCATCTTTGAAAGTCCTAAACCGCGAAGAACGCAAAGAAATACCGCAAAGAACGCAAAGAGACAACGATATCCGGCGTAGGATCAGTCCTTTGGCATCCAAAAACGCCTGGCTCGAAGGTGCCATTTACTCTGCCCGGCGATAGAGATATCGTCACTTATCCCCCGAAAAGCGAACTGATCTGTCGCGCGCGGCTAGCGTGCGTGCAGTTGCCCTTGTGGGGAGGGAACCTATGTCTGGTAATGAACAGGTTCGCAGAGAGATGCAGGCGTTCCGCGAGGCCATTCAGTCATATCCCGCGCGCTTCGCGGCCAATCCCGGTCTCACGTTTGAGGAGCACTGGGCCATCGAGCGGCTGGCATTGCCATCGGGTGTAACCCTGGAAAAAGAGCCGGCGGTGAAGATGTTCGCGGCGAGTGCGTAAGATCATTCCCATGTCTCGCAAAACCGGCGAGACATGGGGCACCCCTGTAAAAAGATCTCACTTCGCCTGCGTGAAGCCGTACTTCCGAAAAATCTCTGCCACATCTTTGCTCTTGATGGACTCCAGAAACTCTGCCGCTTCTTTCTTATGCTGCGAGTGCGTGAGCACTACGACGCCTTGCTCCAGCGGCGGATAATCTTCGTCCGGGACTCGCCAATATTTTCCTTTGCCCTGCATGGCTGGTGCAACGGCGTGGGCTAAAGCGATGAATCCCGCATCTGCGTTGCCGGATTCGACAAACTGTGCGGCCTGAGAAACGTTCTCGCCCATGACGAGACGATTGGCAACCCAGTCGTAGACTCCTTCGTGCTTTAGCGCGGCTACCGCTGCGCGGCCGTAAGGAGCATGCTGCGGATTGGCAATGGCGATCTTTCGGACGACGGAATCAAGCAGAACCTTCATTCCCTGGTGTTCTATATCCAGAGTGGAATCTGCCGGAACCCAGAGCACGAGCTTGCCGACTGCGTACTGATGAAGAGTGTTGGCCTCGGCATCGCCGGCGGAGATCAGCTGGCGCGGATAATCCATGTCAGCGGAAAAGAAAACGTCGAAAGGAGCGCCCTGCTGAATCTGTTGGGTGAGCGCACCCGAGGATCCAAACACCAAGCGCACCTTCACGCCAGACTTGCTTTCGTACGCTTCCGCGACTTCTTTTAGTGCTGACCTCAAGTCGGCTGCTGTGGCGACGGTCAATTCGGCAGACGGCCGGTTCTGAGGCCACAATGGCAGCGAAGTGAGTAAAAGGAAAAACGTGGGCCAAATGTGGCGCATGTTTACCCTCACAATTCGGTGTTTGTTAAAAGACTGCGTCATTCCGAAGGCACGCGCTTGCACCAGCGGGCCGAGGAATCTCCCGCGCAGCTTTACTGGATGCGCTCCACGCGAGATCCCTCGCTCCGCGAAGAAGAGCGCTTCGCTCGGGATGACGCCTTCAAACGCCGTTTCAAAAGCCGCGGCCATTTTGAAGTTCAACTACTTTCTATCACACGCATCTCAAACCGCGAGTGTGTGCCGTGATCAGCATCACGCGACCATGTGCCTGCACAGTTTTCCCGAATTGGGCCACCGTCACTGAATTAGTTCTGTTTTGCATTGATTGGCGCACGATCCGTTTTCATACTGGGCGGTGAGTGCAATCACCATGTCCAGTCGATGTGCGGTACGCTTCTCAGCATTTTTCATTTTTATTTTGTGCTGTTTCACAACTCCGCTGCGTGCGCAAGGCGCAAAGCGGGCAACGCCGCAAGCTCCAATCGACGATCGCGACGCGGACCATCGCAAAGAGCGCAGCGAATGGTTTTATCGTGGGCGCATCGTGCGCGGAATGCCTACGGCGGAACTGAGGCGGCGCGCGCTTCAGGCGAAGATGCAATTGCGCGCGCAACGCGCGGCAGCGCTTGCGGCCGGAGGGTCGGCGAACCCAGCCGTCTCGCTCTCTTCCGGGTCCTGGATCCCGCTCGGCCCGCGTCCGCTTGCCTCGGACGCCAGCGGCACCGGCACGCAGGACTATCACCAAGTAGCGGGACGCGCGACGGCGGTTGCCATCGACCCAGCCGATCCCAGCGGGAACACCGTCTACGTTGGCGGTGCGCAAGCCGGGATCTGGAAATCGACCAATGCGGCGAGCACGCCGGCGAGTGGTGTGACGTGGAGTCCGGTCAGCGATGATCAAGCCACTCTATCGATCGGGGCGATCGCGATTCAGCCCGGCAATGTGGATCCGACCAAGACGGTAATTCTGGCTGCGACGGGCGAGGCCAACAACTCCGGAGATTCATATTTCGGGCTTGGGATCTTGAGGTCGGCCGATGCAGGCCAGAGTTGGGCTTTCATCCGCACGGCCAACGCAGGCGCGCTTTCATTCAGTGGGCTGGGCGGAACGCGAGTGGCGTTCAGCACGGCAAATCCCAAGGTGGTTGTTGCCGCGATGGCGACGAGTTCGGAAGGACTGGTGGACGGCGCGGTCACCGCCGGCACCACGCGCGGGCTGTATACATCGCAGGATGCAGGCCAAAGTTGGACCTATAACGCGCTCACGGACTCCGGCATCGCGACTGATGCGACTTCGGCCACGTCGGTGATCTACAACGCGACGGCGAAGATGTTCTTCGCCGCAGTTCGCTATCACGGCTTCTACTCTTCTTCCGACGGCCTGACCTGGACTCGCCTGGCGAACCAGCCCGGGGGCGCGGCGCTCAGCACGGCTGCGTGTCCGCCACAGTCGACGTCGAACAATTACGCGTGCCCGATCTACCGCGGCGAGATCACCGTGGTTACCGCGCGAAATGAGCCCGCCGCCAGCAGAAGCCTGATGTACTCTGTTTTTCTTCTTCGTCATCATTCTTCTGGGTTTCATAATCGTTTTTACCGTCCTGATTTTGCCAACATGGAAAAGCCC